>JAABUP010000067.1_pt1 | contig 223387 bp, 187 predicted proteins | sample 5559201 | NCBI WGS metagenome assembly JAABUP01 (sample SAMN10711887, study PRJNA513373) | rock metagenome | isolation source: Antarctica rocks | place: Antarctica
TAACCCTAACCCTAACCCTAACCCTAACCCTAACCCTAACCCTAACCCTAACCCTAACCCTAACCCTAACCCTAACCCTAACCCTAACCCTAACCCTAACCCTAACCCTAACCCTTTCACTTTTACTACTACTACTACTACTACTACTACTACTCTTATCTCTACTTTAATTCTAATCTTTCTTTTTTACTATCTCCTTTATTCTTCTTATTATTAACCTTACTTCTACTCTTACTACTCTTACCTTTCTTTCTACCTTTATTAGTACTTTTACTTCTTACTCTATTTAATACTTCTACTCTTATTAATATTATTACTACTTCTACTACTAATCTTCCTTCTACTTCTACTTAATTCTAATTCTATTTCTGCTCTTATTACTACTTCTACTTCTATTACTACTATATACTACTACTACTTCTACTTCTAATCTCTTTTCCTTTTTTTAATATAATTATCTTTATTACTTTTACCTTTACTCTTTTTTCTTTCTTAACCCTAACTTCTACTTTATCTAATTCTATTTAATCCTATTTCTTTTTCTTTTTCTTACTTCTATTATAACTTTATTTATAACTCTAATTCTATTCTTATTATTTTTCTTTTTACTTTTACTTCTAACTTTACTACTACTTTTATAACTATTCCTATTCTTTTTTCTACTCTTATAGCCCTAACTATTACTACTATTATATTTATAATTTCTTAACCTTAACCCTAACGCTTCCTCTTACCCTATCCCTTACTACTTCTACTCCTCCTCCTACCCTTACTATTATTACTCTCCTTAATACTACTTCTATTACTTTACCTTCTCCTTCTATCTTTTAAATACTCTTCCTTTCTCCTAACTTTAATCCCTACTTTTACTTCTAACTTCTATTATTACTTTAACTATTACTTCTCTTATCTTACTTACTTCTAACTCTATTTTAATTATAATTTATACTTATATTAATTACTACTATTATAACTCTAATTATTACTTTTACTTCTACTTTTACTTCTTTTCTTTTTTTTCTACCTATTACTACTTCTATTCCTTTAACTTCTACTTTTATTATTATATATCTTTATTATAACTCTAACTATTCTTATAACTCTTATTATTACTCTTACTATTACTCTTATTATTACTTTTATTCTTATTTTTACTTCTACTTTTATATTTATTACTAAAACTATTAATATTATTATATCTCTTACTACTTTATTCTAACTTCTACTTTTACTTCTAACTCTACTTTTATTACTATTACTATTATTACTATTATCTTTATCTTAACTTTTAATTCTACTTCTTCTTTAACTCTTACTTCTTCTTTTACTACTACTTTTATAAACTTTACTATTACTACTACTTTATCTTTATTCTTATTATTACCTTTTATCTCTTTTACTACTTCTACTTTTACTTTTACTATTACTTCTACTTTTACTTTTATTACTACTATTACTTTTACTTATATTTCTTTTATTACTTCTACTTTTATTACTACTTCTACTATTACTTTTATTACTCTTACTTCTACTTTTATTATTACTTTTACTACTATTTTTACTTATTATAATTATTACTACTTTTATTACTCTTACTCCTACTTTTATTCCTACTTTTCCTACTCTTACTTCTAATTTTATTACTACTTTTACTTATTATTACTCTTATTATTATTATAACTTTATTATTACTCTTACTTTTACTTTTATATTTATACTTACTTTTAACTTACTTTTCTTTTTATTACTATTAATATTAATACTTTTACTTTTACTTTTATCTCTTTTATTTCTTCTACTATTATTACTACTTTTATACCTACTTATATTTCTATTATTACTTCTACTATTACTTATATTTTTATTTTTATTATTTTTATTACTTTTACTTCTATTATTATTATTACTTCTACTTCTATCTTTATTTCTACTTTTACTTCTATTTTTTTTATTACTTCTATTAAATATATATCTTATTCTAGCGATTCTAATACTATTAGAATTATCTAAATTAGTATATAGGTACTTATAATATATCTAATATTATTACTATTACAGGCTAAATTTAGCCTGAAAAATACAGTATTTAACCCGAAATTTCTATACTATTATTCCTCGAACGCTAGGTAGTAGGGGTAAGGTTCTCTTCGTAAAAATCTTGAATTTTTATAGGTATTTTCTAGTTAATATATAAAATAGCTAATAGTATTATATTTACAGGCTAAAAACTTTAACCCTACTTACCTACCTACCTACCTACCTACCTATATACCTAATATTAGTTTAAAGAGAGAGAAATATATCTTATTACTAGGTATATAATACTATAAGAATTTAAGATACTAGGAATTAGGGGATATATTTATAAGCTGAAATATCTAATATACTCCCTACTATTTATACTACCTCTTATAATATATAATTTTCATTTAAATTATATAAGAGCTATATCTTATTCTAGAATTCTATCCCTATTAGAATTATTTAGATTTAACTCTAAGTACTTATAATAACTCTAATACTATTACTAAAAATCTATACTATTCCTCTTTAAATACTAGGTAATAGGAGTAAGTTTCTATAAGAAGAAATCTTAACTTTCTATATTAATTTTCTAATATATTATTAATTTATTTATTAATTAGTACTAAGATATTACTTCTAAGATTAAATCCTTTAAGTCTTTATCTTTAGTAAGATAACTCCGCTTTTATATCTATACTAACTCCTAATAACCCTAACTAGAAATCTAACTAATTCTCCTCGACTATTAGATTATCTTAATCTACTATAACCTTTAAGGTTATAATAAACTCGTAGAATAATCTATTTATCTCTACCCCTCCTAGTACTATCTTCTCCCCTAGATATCTAGCCTCTCCCTTATCTAGATCTAGATTTAAACCCCGCTCCTTAACCCTTTTAATATACCCTAGATTATACTCCTATAACCTTAAACCTATAGTAAGGGTAGAGAGAATAAAATCCGGGTAAGAATACTCCTTCTCCTTACTTCTAATAAAACCCCCGTCCCTTTTTAAAGCCTACCGACGGCATAGCTCTTAAGGTAGAAAACAATGAAAATAGGCTGTAAAATTCGAAATAACCTTCTTATCTCTAAGGAAGGTTCGGAACTTAAAGAAATAGTCCCGATTTCCTTTACTTTCCTTATTAGAATAACGTAGAAGGGGGTAAGACCTACTACCCCTCGTCTCCTTAGGACTATTTAATAAATACTAAGGGCATTTATTATATAGCCTAGAAAGTAGGGACTTAGTCTCCTCGTATTTAAGAGCTATTCGCTAGTTTTCTAGCCGTTTTCAATTAGCGATCGAGGAGATTATAGCCTCTTAAGCCCGGATCTCTTCTATATCTAAAGATAAGTTAGTAGTTATAATATTTATATAATAAGATAGTTTCTTACCTAATATAAGGGCTTAAGGGGATAATTCTCTAGTAAGTCTAGAAGGATTAATACTAGTCTCAGGGTTTTTAAAGGAGATATCCGGGAATCTAGCCTCGGGGATATCGGATTTATCTAGTAATAGTTAGTATATTACTTAATATTTATAAGAAACCCTTACCTTTAATATACCCGGAGTAGAAATTATAGGTAACTACCTTTAAACTATACTTCTCCTCTAGTCTTCTATCTAAATAGCTATTTAAAATAGCTCGGCGATATGTAGTTAAGATATATCGTTAAATAACGTTATTTTCGAAGATTTCGTCGGGGGTAGGCCTTAAGAACCCTAGGGATGACCTAGAGTTAACCGGAGGAAGAAGTAGAAAAACCTTACTAAAACCTCCATCTCTACTAGCCCAGCCGGTTTCTTAGGCGTAGTTATAGAGTTAATAGGGTAGACCGTAGTATATAATAGCCCGGATATTCGGCCTATTAACCCCGTAGCTAAGAGAGCTAGTAGTTACTAAAGCCCGGATTCTTCCTTCTAGAAACTCTTAAAGAACCTTTTCTTTCCTAGGGCTATCTAAGTAGTAAACCGAGTAGTTTAGTCTCGTACTAAACTCCCTAGCTTGCTCTCTAGTTTAGGTATAGATAAGGATTTAATCTAGTAAGATTTCCTTATCTTATTTCCTTATAAAAGAAAGAGCTTCTTCTATAAAATAACCTCTTCGAATAGTATACCGGATATTTAGCCTCTTAGTAGAACCTTAGTAGATTTTCAGCTCGGAATAATCTAAGTATAAGGTCTTTAAGAGATCGGCCTTATATCTTTTTAAAAGAGTAGCGGTTAGAAGGATAAGCTAAGTTTTTAAATTAACTACCTCTCCTAAATAAGCTAGGTCTCTTCGAAAGGTTTATTTTAAATTAAGTATTACGTGACACTTATTAATAATAATCCGATCTAGTCGATAGGTTATTTAAAGTTAATTAACGAAATTTTAAAAATCGGAAGAGATAAAGGTCTTAGGCGTAGTAAATACTAGCCTAGCTAAATCCGGAGGTAATCTAGCATTAAAAATAGCTGAAGAGATACCGAATTTCTTAGCCCTAGAATACTAGTCTTAAAGGAGGGAGATAAGGGGTTCTATAATAATAGTAACCCCTTAAGAACTAATAGTAGCTAGGAGTTAAAAAAGAAGGCTCTTTCCACTACTTATAGGAAGTATAACTAGAATAGGGCTAGCCCTATTAAGTATATCCTCTAAGATCTCCTATTAAAAGGGTTAAAAGGTAGAAGGCTATTAAAAAAAAGCCTGAAGAGTTTAATTTAAATTAACCTTCCTTAGGGAGTCTAGTCGAATAAGTCGTTAGTTTTAAAAGGTAGCCTTAAAACTAGGTTTTTCTATTCTATTAAGAGTAAACTCTTTAGTAGAACTAGTAAACCCTAGTAGATAGTACTAGCTCTATAGAAGGTATTAGTAAAGATAGTACCCTAAGCCTAGGTAAGTAGATAAATAGTAGAAAGATAATTTTAATTATAATTAATATAAAGTAGCTTTAGTAAGATTATAAAAGGAATCCTAGGCTTAGTAACTAGTAATAGCTATTTTCTTTCTCTTTTAAAGATACTTAGAGTAGGAAGATTAAATAAAAATAGAGAGATAAGTCTTTTTAAAGTATAGAAAATAGAAAATAAACTTTAATATAAAGAAAGATATTACTTACGAGGCTAGCCTCTTTAAACCTATTCTTTAAGCTTTCTATCTCTCTTATAAGTTCTAAAAGACCTCTAGTATAAACTAAACTAGCTATATTACTCCCGTAACTAGCTTATAAGTTAATAACGTTATCGGAATAATTAGGGTCATTCTTATTATCTAAAGCAGCCTCTTCTTTACCCTAAAATATAAGGTTCTTTAAGAGATAACGACGTGAGATCCTTATAGTAATATATTAATACTCGCTTAGATTAATAGCTAGGCCTAAACCGGTTAGGGTTTCCTTTTAAAAGATAGCTCGAAATTACTCTAAGCTAAATTTCTTAGCCTCCCTAGCTCTCTTTTTAGTAGGATCCTTAAAGAGATATTAAGATAAAGGTTTATAAAAGACCTTTAGAGAAATCCTACTAAGGAAGGGTACTACTAGCTATAAGTAGTATACTAGTAATTTACTAACTTCTTAAGGTAGATATTAGTAAATTATCTTAGTAGAGTTCGAGGTAGAATAGCCCTTATAGTAATAAGTAACTAGAAAAAGAGCTTTATTCTCTCCGAAGATATTCCGTAGCCTAGTCTCTATAGAATTTGAAATTCGAATAGAGACTAGCTCTGAAAACCTTGCTAGCTATCCGGCAGTCACGTGAATTAGTACTAGTAGCTTTTCGAGGAAAGCTCTAATACTAAAAATCTAATCACGGACTTTCCGGGTATTCTAGGAGAGGTCTCGCCCTAGAAGTAGAAACCGGCTAGCTAAATCGGAGCTAGTTTGAATTCAGGTGAATAAGAATTTTTCCGGATTTTCTAGGCCGAGGGAAGTCCGGTTATTAGATAGAAAATTGAAAAAAGAAGTAGAATCTAGAGGATTATTAAAAATCCGGTCCTAAGGTATAACTAGAATCTTCTAAATAGGGCTACTCCTATTAGAATTACTATTTTCAAATAGTATATCCTTATATAGTATAGCCCTAGTAGCTAAAGTAAGCTTATAAATAAAGCTTCGAAAATTAGATATTAAGAAAGAATTTAGACTTCTATAGGTAAGGGTCTCTCCTTCCTATCCTAACTAGCCTTAATTAGTAGTTTTCCGAGCTATACTTAGGCCGTAGGCCCGTAGATCTAGTAGCTAGTAAATAGGAGTTCTAGTACCTCGTAGAAGAAACTAGTCGACTAGAGTTTTTAGCCTTATTAAGGGACTATCCCCTAGATCTAAGCCGGAGAAAAGTCGGCCCGTAGTACTAGAAGTACTTGACTTGGAATCCTCGGCTATCTCTCTCCTAGGTAGAGTGGTAAAGGAAGAAGAGGTCTGAAAAGAGTACCGAAGAACAAAAAAACGGCTAAGTTTTAGAATAGAGGAAAGGATAGAGGGATAGGAATCTACCCCCCTAAATCCTGCTTTCTTAACCCCTAAAACCGCGAAAGCGTTTACTAGAGGGAGCTCGTATTTATCTTCTAGGCTAGTCTAATCGAGTAGGGAGATTAAGAAGTCTAATAAGGCTTCTTCTAGCCTAGTTAGACTCCTTATAACCCTAGGCTTTTTAATTAAGATTCGGGTATTTTCTTCTTCTTCTTCGTCTTCTAAATTATCTGAACTAGTGCTTTCTTAGCTAGAACTAGGTGTAGAAATTCTTGAAGGAGGAACCTCTTAAATCTCTTCTAGATCTTCTAGATTTTCTACCCTAGAGGCTAATCGAATAAGCCGAAGGAATAGGAAGTATTATAGTTCGGAAAAATAATACTCCGGATATTTTCCTAGGCTAGGATTTTCTTGAGTTCGAATGAAAAAGCTAAGGATTTGTTTCTAAGGCCTTAAATAAGTTGAAATTCGCCCGGATCTTTAGTAAGCCCGAAACGGCTTAGCTTGGAATTAATCTTTTTCAGTTCGAACTATTTTAAAGCGGCCGAAAAACCCTATAACTAATAGGGCTTCCTGTGATTTTTAGGCTAATTTATTGAAAAGAGCCTAGATAATTCTTAGTAGAGGAGTATTAGGGTCCCCTATTAACTCTAGTAGGTCTAGCCTATCTAGACCACTTAGATAGCTAGCCTACCGAGTTCTTTCTAGTTATAGGCTAGGGTTATCGAATTGATTTAGTTTAATTCGTTAAATTTCTTCTTTTCGAAAATCTTCAAGTTTTAAATCGAGGGTCGACCATTTAAGGTCCTAATCCAGGGGGTCTACATATAAATTAGTATAGAGGAATACTTATTTTAAGGATATAATAACCTTAGCTTTATATAAAACTATCCTAAGATCTTCTTAATACGTTCTCTTCCTCCTCTCTACTACTCTCTCTCCCTACCCCCGAGCTAGCCGCTCTAGGCTTAATAACCCCCTGAAAAGGCTTTTTAGGGTTAACCCTAAAGTATTATTACCCTAGTATACTTCGAAAGAATTATTAAATAGGAATTCCTAATATCTAAGGAATATCTCTATTAGAAGTCTTTAAGACTCGACCCTTTCCTAAGGGATTCTCCTAGCTATAGATAGAGATAAAATGTGCTTTTATACTAACCCTATTTCGAGTATAGTATAGATAATCTAGACACCCTAGCCCGTCCTAATAGAGAGAAAGATCAGGAAAGTAGTAAGGAAATAAACTCGGTATTACCCTACCCTTAATAGCCTGCCTATTATAAAGTAGACTAGGGTATTTAGCTACCTCTAAAGCTATTTAAGCCCGACTATCCTAAGGAAGTTAATGGGGACTCTTTAAGAAGTAATTCTCTATACTAGAAGGTAGTATAGCAAATTTACATTCCTTACAAGCTAGAAAGCTAGTATCTCCGAGAATTAAAATAAGCTCTATGTAATAAGAAAGAGCCCTAAGAGTTTCCTAAGTAGGATCTAAAGTATAAGAAACCTACTAGGTTTAGTAGGAATAGTAAGAAAGAAAGAAAGAGTACTAAGAAGAAGTAGTAGAAGAGATAGTTCGTTTATATAAGGTTCGGGTCAGCTCGGGTCGGCTACTAGTCGCTAGGAAGATTCTAATACTAAGTAGGATAGGCGTAGTCTCTAAGCGAGCCTTACGAACTTTTCTTAAGGAACTATAAAGGATTTATATATAACTTTCCTTATACTTATCTATATAAGTTATAAATAGTATCTAATTTTTCCTTATTTTTTATACTCTAATTTAGCCCTAAATTTTAGTATATCTAGATATATTATCTAGTATATAACTTACGCCCTAATATATAAGTAGTATAGACTCTAATATCCTAGCTAAACCTAGTCCATTTTTTATAAAAATTAGTACGCTAGATAGGTCTAAGCGAGCTGATTATATATATATAGTATATAGAAAAAGTTAGCTACTATTATATATAGGGAACGAGGTGAAAGAATAAGATTATACTAGCGGCGGATATCCCGCTTAAGGTTTAAATATTAAAAAACCTTAAGGTTTAGAAAATTCTATAAAAATACCCTTGAGTCTAATTAAGGCCGGAGTAGGTTCGCTTTATAAGGCTAAGTCTCCTCTTTAAAACGCTGCTCTAATCTTCTAAATCTATTAGAAAAAATTAGGGATTTCATTTAGAAATAGAAAATCAAATGAAATCCGCCTAAAATACTAGTAGAGTGTAAATGAAATCCGCGCGGATTTCATTTATCCCTTATAGATAGCTCGGATCTATAATATAAATACCTAGAATATATAACTAATAGCTAATTTACTAGTTACTAATATAATAGATACTCCGGTTTATAAGTAATAATAATCCTACTTTATATATAATAATCCGACGGCCTAATATTATTATTAGATATCTTACTATAATAATATTATCGGTATTACTATAATTATTATTCCGGGCGTATTACTACTAGCGTCTTAGGCGGAATATATCGCGGGTAATATAAATAATAAACTCTTACCCGCCCCTATCTCTATTACGCTAATAATAGGGCTCTTACCTCTTATAATAGCTTTAATTACTAGCTCCTAGATCCTTTAAAATTAGGCTCTACTCCTTATAATCTATTTTAACGGGCTATTAATATTTAATATCCGCATTTATTTCTATTTAACGTACTCTTAATCCTAATCCTATATTTCTTATACTCGTTTCTAAATTAATACCCCTAATATAGATAGAAATTATAATAATTAATACTACGCCTTACTAGTATTCCGATATTACTATTAGATACTAGCTACTTCTTCTAGGGCTTCTAATATAACCTAGGCGTATATATTCCCGTTATATAACTCCCGTACCTAGCTTATAAATCTAAGATATAATTATAACTTAAGGGATTCTCGTTATTATTATCCTTTATCCCCTCCTTATTATTACGATTATCTACTATTCCCTCCCCTTTTAAATAATATTAGGTAATAGCGATAGCTATTTATTAGTATCTACTAATCCCTACTTTTACTCCTATCCTAATCTAGCTTTCTCACTCTATTAATTTCTTAATCCGCTCGGATATCTATTTCTTATTATCTATTCCCCGTTCCTATAAATACCTACGGCTAAATAATTAACCCTTAATAGCTACCTCTAACTAGCGCTAAAATAGCTCTACTAACTATAAATATTAGACTACGATTTCTCCTACTTCTTAGGGTAAATATTAATAGATAATCTTAGTATTCCCCTTTAAATTATACCCCTTATAATATATAGCTACGAATACTACCTTACTATCCTTAATAAATATATTCTAATATCTACCTTAATAGGTATTATAATATTAGATACTTAATAACTTAGGGCCTTATATAAGTTAACCGGCGCTAATCTAAATTAATATAACTACCTTCTCCTTAAACTATTAAATAGCTTTTATATACCGGCTAATCCGGGCTCGCTTCTATCTTAATAGATCTTCCCCGCTATTATAAATAAAATCGGCTCGAATCTCTTTCTAACCTATTACCTACTAGAATAACTATTAGCTCCTATTTATAAGAAATATATTCCGCTTATTATAGATAAAATTATACCCTAGCTTATAAATACTAGGGTTATTATATAATATCTCCTATAGAATCTAAGGTATCTAATCCTTACTATTCGCCTTAAATATTAATAAATTATATACTATTAACTATTAATATTCTTCCCTTAATCTATATATTTATAACTATAACTATACTACGCTAAATATAGTACCTTAGTATTAAATATAATTACCTTAATACTATTATACTATTCCTAGCGCGGTAGTATTATACTAAATCTTTATACTATATATTTTAGTTATAAAGATCTACTTTATTAGGGTAGGTTTTATTATTATTATATACTACTCTATCTCTTAACCTACTATCTTAATTATAACCGTCTCTTTAAGATCCTAGACGCTATTATACGTCTTTAATATTACTATTATTTATACTAATTTAATAATAGTAGATAACTTAGGGGTATAATTCTCAGCTAGTAACTATATTAAATATTTTATATTAACCCCTAATATAGCTAATATACTAATAATAGCGTTATAATAATAGCTACTATAGACTTAATAGTCTAATAATAACGTGTAAAATTATAAATATTATTATTAAATAGGGGTTAATTTAAGTAGACCCTAGGGCTTATTATACCTGCTATAATTATTATTATTCTCGTCTAGTCTATCCTTAATATTAGACCTAATAGCTTCCTTATCTTTAACTTCTTCAGCTAAATAAATTAACCCTTTTAACTCTTATATCTAATTAGATATTAATTAATACTACGGTTAATTCTCTATCTAATAGGTCCGGTATATATAATAAATTATCTACTACTATACCTACCTATATTACTTCTTTATATTATCCTCTATTTAGGCTTGAAACGGCCGTTATAACGTCTTCTCCTTCTCCTTTTAATAGATTTTAACCCGCGTAAAAAATATATATTACTAGCTAAATATTAACTACTAGGTTATATTAATTATCCGGCTAAAACCGTTATATATCTATTATAATATAATCTTATTATCTTAAGTTAATTCCGCCTACTAAATTATCTCTTTAAATAAAAAACCCGCTAAATAATAGGCCTATTCTACCCGTTCTAACTATAGATTAGTATTAGATATCTATTCAGGTTAGGCTACCGCTTATTAACTAGTAATTACCTCCTATTATATAGTAATCCGTTCTAACTCTTACTAGTACTTCTCCGCTATACTAGACTTAGGTATAACGGGTAAGTTTAGGTTACCCCCTAATACTAGGTTAACCTTAAAATACTCCTACCGTATACTATAAGTAAATAAGCGTTAGTAATAGACCCCCGTTTACTATAAGTCTACCTTAGCCTAACGACTTTATAATAAACCGCCTCTTTTCTATAAGTTAACTTATTAATACTCCTTATTATAGTAGTCGACTATATATCTTTATAACCGGTAAATAAACGGGTATAATAGATATAAATATCTTAATCCGTCTAAATATATTAGTAACTAAGGAACGGGGACCTAGTTAGGCTATAGATTCTAGTAGATTACCCTTAAATACTCCTTATTAATAATTAAGTTTAAGATAGATAGAATATAGCTAATAATATCCCGTTATTTCCCCGCTAAAACTCGATATTATATATATAAATAAGTATTAACGTTACTAGGTAATATAGCGTATTAGTATAATAAATCTAAATAAATAATTACCCGATATATAAGTAAATAAATTAATAGCTTTATAGTAGGTTAGCTACGGGATAGGTATTAAGCTTATTATAGTAATAAATTAGACGGGTAATACGACTTAAAGACGCGTTTATTATAAGTTCTAAAGCTATCTACTTAGTATAGGAATTACTCTACTAATACTACGAACTTTAGACTTAAACTCGTCCTAACTTAAATCCTTATCTACCTTTATATTCGGCCTAACTTATATAATATCCTACCCGGTTTAAGGGTCTCTATTTATAGATATCGCGGTCCTATTATCTAATTTTAATAGGGTGACTAGGGTAAATAACCTCCCGCCGCTAATATTAATTACTAAATATTAAAATTTAGTTCTACCTAGTATATTAATTACGACTTCTCTACTAATTAGAATTTAATTATCTTAATTTAACGAGCGGATTCTTTAAGGTTAGTTTTATAGTCTAATAACTTTATACCTTTTTCCCCGGCGTAGTTAACGGGTTATTAACTATTAGTATTAACTCCTATTACTATTAGTATTAACTCCCTTATACGTAAGCGCGGCGCTAAACTTATATAAGCTTACTATTAGTATTTAGTAAACGCCTTTATAATATATATATTAGGATCTAAAAATAGATCTAAGATATATTCTCGATATAAGAAAAATAGGTAGAAGTAATAAGGGGTAAATACCTTGATTATAAATTAAAAATAAACGCGAACGCTCTATCTCTTTAACTTCTTCTTCCTTAACGATCGAGCTAGACCTTCTAGGCCTAGCCCTAGGGGCGGGAAAAGGTTTCTCCGGGTCTACTAAAAAGTAGTTATAGCCGGGGGTAGAACGGAAGAATCGCTAGCACGCGATTCCTAATTTCTAGGGGGTTTCTATCGACGCGTTCTTTAAAACCTAACCTTTCCCCCTAGGATTTATCTAATCGTGCGATTTCTTAAGGTGTTTCTATATACCCGATATATCTCTAGTAATATAAGGGTAGTCTTAGTACGCTAGCCCGTCTCGATAGAGGGCTAGATTAGAAAAGAAGTAGGGAAAAGAATCTAGAATTAAGACCTCCTTTTATTTAGTAATATCCTAGACTAAATAAGGATATTTAGTCGTCTCTAAAAGGATATTTTTACGTTCTTTAAGTAGAAGTTAATATAGTTTTTAACGGAAGTAATAGTTAATTCTAGAAGGTAGAATACCAGTCTTATAGCCCTTATAGGCTAGGAAGCCGGTATCTCCTAGTACGCTAATAGACTCTATAGTATTTAATAGAGAAAGGTCGATTTACTATCTAGTTTTTAAGCCTAGATTAAAAAGTTTATATTTTATTAAATAATAAAGAGAAGAAGAAGAAGAAAGACGAAGTAACGTTTAAATAATTACTCCGGGCGTTAAAAGCGGTAAGATTAAGGTTTAACGCGGCCCGTTATTAATCCTACGTCTTAATACGATATACGGAATATTAACGCGGATCCTTACTTATATTCCTTTATATACTTACTTAACGTTATATCTCGACGAGGTTAATAGATATTATAATTTAGTAAGATCTTTATAATAGACTTTTAATACTAGGCTTTCTATATATATAAGGAAATTAAGGTTTCTAGTATATCTTCTAGTACGGATAATTAAATTCTTACGTATCTTCTTCGTATACTACTATTAAATAGAGAGTTTTTAGTAAGTTAGTTCTATATATATATATAGGTCTAAAAATAGATATCTAAATATAAATATAGTTATATAATAGTAGAGTTACTTAGGAATAGAAGGATATTCTCGTGTACTTATTCTACTACTACGAACTTCTATATTATTCCCTAGAGTATATAGATAACTTAGAGTACTCCTAAACTAATTATATTAAAGAGCTATACTAGAAGTACCTTAGAACGAGTTATTAGGCTAAGATAGCTACTTTACCTCGAGAGGTATAGTAGTAAGTATATACGAGAACTTACCTTATTAATAACTTCAGCGATACTAGGCCGATTTTAGTAATTTTTAGATAATAAGAAAGGCCTTAATCTCGGCTTTAAAACTAAGTCCTATTTATAGGATAACGTGGAGGTTTACCCTAAGGGTAAAGGTTCGCGTTTTAGCGCCGGAAAGGCCTTTAAGGTTTTAAATATCAAGGATCCCCGGTTTTAGAGAACTAATAGCATTACCGTACTAGGCCCGATTAGGAAGCTAGTAAGCGCATTTTTAAGCGCTAAGCGCGCGCTTTTCAACGATATTAAAATTTTGAAAATCGGTTAAGGTTTATAGCGCATCCGATTTAACTTTATAATTCTAAATTAGACTTAACTAAAACTTAGTACGCCGTAAATTAGATACGGGCGTATCTAATTTATCTCTATAAGTTAGAGTTATATCGATTTCCTATCTAGAATTTAGAATAAACTAGAAAGGATAGATATTTAGTAGAATATTAAGGAAGGAAGAAAGAGAATAAAAGGAGATACGTAGTTATAGACGTTTAGCGCTTACTAGAGACGCTCCCAAGCCGTCCTGAACCTTAAACCTTAATATTTAAGTAGGCGAGTAGTTACCTAGCGCTAACTACTAATCTTTACTTTCTATCTTAATAACTTTTTATTAATAAGGGATAATTTTATACTTTCTTTAAGGGTAGATAAAGAACTATCTAGATTATTTATATATATATATAGAAATATATTCTAAGAGATATTCCTATATATATACTAAGTTAAATTTAATTAGCTAGAGGACTTTAAAGAAATTATATTAGGTTTTCTTTTATTATTAATAACTTTCTTAATACTTATCTAAATTATATAAACTCTTTAATTAATTTTTAATAAGACTCTACTCTATAAAAACCTTATATAAAGTTTTAGTAGATTCTAAATATATATATTACTACTAGAGTACTTAATAGATAGATAAATAGAACTCTTAATACCTTAACAAGTTCTCTATAGTTTCTTACTAAAAATAGCTTATTAAAAGGCTCTAAGCGAGTTCTTTACAACGATATTATTTTCTAGAAATTATATTTATTATATCTTGTAAGGAACGAGTAAGAACTAATAAGGTTATACTAGCTGCGGATTACCTAGCCCTAGTAGAATATTAAAAATTCAGCTAACTTTTAAAAATTCTAGAAAGTCGAGACTAAGCCTAATAAAGAAGGTTAGACCCTCCTTTTATAGGGCTTATAGTCCGCTTTAAAATATACTTTTTAAAAAAAAGATTAGATTAAATTTAACCTGGAAATTATTTAGCTAAAGATTTTAAATAAATCTTACCTAAATCCTTAGTAGTATATAAATAATTTCCGCGCCGAAATTATTTATCTCTAGGTATTAGCGCTAAACTTATATAGGCTTACTATTAGTATTTAGTAAACGCCTTTATAATATATATATTAGTATTAACTCCCTTATATATAAGCGCGGCGCTAAACTTATATAAGCTTACTATTAGTATTTAGTAAACGCCTTTATAATATATATATTAGTATTAACTCCCTTATATATAAGCGCGGCGCTAAACTTATATAGGCTTACTATTAGTATTTAGTAAACGCCTTTATAGTATATATATTAGATATCTAAGAGGCTAGGTAGCTTTCTTAAAGGGTATTTTAATAGTCCTCCCTCTACCTCTTTAATAGATAGAGATTAGTTCTTTTATAACTATAAAGTTACTAGAGTATTAAGTCTACCTTTATAATACTACCTACTTACTAGTAGTTTATACTATTTATTCTAGCCTTTAAGAACTAGCCTTCTAGTCTAGTTCCTAATACTAAGGTATTAAGGCCTTAGTAAGTTAGTACTAATAGTAGACTAATTATTAAGTTAGGTTTTAGTACTATAAATTAGTATTAATTTAAATACTTAGTACTTATTTAAGTACTAACTTAAATACTTAGTACCTACTTCTAGTACTAACTTAAAAAGCCTTTAGTACCTTAGTAAGTTAGATTAGACTAATCTAACTTACTAAGGTATTATTAAGAAGCTATACTACTAATAAATTAATAAAGAACTAATATAATTTCCTTATAAAATAAATTTAAATACTTTTATATTATTAGAATTTATCTTATATCTAATATTTATTACTTATTATTCTATATAATATAATAGTTTATATTACTATTTTATATTACTCTTAATTCTCTTACTATTAGTACCTAGAATATATTAGTCCTTTTAAATCCTTTAAAAATATTAAGTTTTATAAGCCTTAGTAATAAAGCTATTTAATTAGAATTTAATAATTTTAATATAAATAATTCTATATTTAGTAGTCTTTATTCTAGCTAATTTATAAGTTAGATTAGATAGAATATATTAGATAAATCCTTTTAAGAAAAGAAAGTACTTCTTTAAAATACTATTAAAACTATTAAGAAAGACTTTCTAGACTTAATTCTAGTAAAGAATAGTAAATTTATTAAATAGAGTTAATATACTAAAGTCTAGCTTAAAGTATAATAGTAGTAAACTACTATTAATTAAAGTATTAAAATAAAGTCTAGTATTAAAATTAAGAATCTACTTTAAATTAAAAAGACTATATTAGGTAAATAGGCTAATATCTAGAATAACTTTATTTAAATTACTTTATTAATTAAGGGATTATTAAAGATTACTTATAAGAAGTATAATAAAATTCTAGACTTCTTAATAACTACTAGTAATTTAAGTATATCTAGTATAAAGAAATATCTTAAAATAAATAAATACTTCCTTTATAAATAGCTTAACTTATTATTATAAATATAACTTTCTTTAAGTTAGATATATTATTTATAGTAATATAAATTAGTAATATAAAACTAATTATTTAAGAATAACTTTAAAAGAAAAGTAATACTAGGTTTTCTATTAACTTTTATTAAGAGAAGTAGAATAAATAGTTATATAAATACTTTCTTACCTTAAACTAGTCTTTTTAAACTATTAATTAACTAGAGTTTTAGTAATTACTATTAATAGCTTATTTAGATTTAACCCTAATCTATTATACTACTTATACTAATTATATATAACTTCTAAGGCTAAGATTTAGAGTCTTAGCCCTTTACTAAGAGGAATAGCTTATAATAGAGTAATTAGTAGCTTCTCTTAAAGCTACTAAGTAAGTAGACTTACTTATAATTAATATAAGTAAATTATAAAGTATAATCTTTTTAGATTTTAAAGGAATATATATAAAAATTAAAGTAGATCTAAAATATCCTTAATATATTTCTCTTATATTAGATACCTAGTCTAGTCCTTAAAAGGTTACCTACTTTAAAGTACTAGTCTACTAGATTAATACTAATTTTTAATATTAGGAATATCTTATTACTTTTATACTACTTAATATCTAGTATTCTAAGTATTTACTTATAATAGAGATAATAAAGATATTAATCCTTTATAAAATTAAAGATAAGCTTTTTAAAGTTATTACTAATAATACTAATAATAATAGAACTTTAAAAGATAAATTATAAAATTCTATTCCTTATATAACTTATATCTTTAACCTTATAATATAAGACTTTATTAAAGCCTTAGACTTAGAAGCTTTAGATAATATTATAATATTACTAGAGAATACTTAAGTTAAAGATATTTAAGTAAATATAAGTCTATTAATTATTATTAAGAAGATATAATATTATAAGAGTAATATAAATAGGTAATATACTTACTAATATTCTAAATAGATTTATACTCTTATAATAGTAATTAACTTATCTTCTTAATAAAAGCTTTATTTTTTATAATTATAAAAAAACTCTAGTAGAAGACCTTAAAAACTTATATAAGATATTTATATTTATTAGAATTCTATATATTTAATACTTTATTATATATATTAGTTATATAACTTTATTAATACTTAGATAAATAAAAATATAACTAATCTAAAAATTAGTATAATTAACCTTAATAAATATAAATAGTTAATTATATTACTACTTAATAATATATTAAATCCTATTTATTAACTTACTTTAATAGTTTCTTAAATAATAAATATAAGTATATATTTAGAATTTTAATTATATAATACTCTTTTTAAATATTTTAATAGTATTAAAATAATAATATATAATAGTAGGATTATTAGTAAAGTAGGTATTATTTATACTTATAAAGTAGCTTTAATAAAACTTACTAAGTATTATTTTAAAATAAAAGATAAAGGTAGATTAATATATAACCTTACTAATATTCTAAACCCTTTTATAAAACTAAGTCTATATAAAAATTAGAATAAATAAGGGGAGTTAAATAATAATAATACTTTAATTTCTTATAAAGAGAGGTATAAAAGTAAATTTATTAATTACTTTTATAAATATTATAAGATATTATTAATTATTAAAAGGACTAATATATAAGATATATAAAGTATTAATAATATAATATAATATAGTAATATATTTAAATTTATACTAACTAGTAATAGCCTTTAATAAGAGTAAAGAGGAGTCTACTTTAATATCTAAATTATAAGTCTTTATTATAAAGTAAAGCTATTTAATACTTTTATTCTAAAAGTCTACTAGAGGATATTCTTATATAAGAGTATTAAAAGAATAATACTTTAACTTATTTAAATCTAATATAAATAGTTAAGGATATCCTTTTATATTTAATATTATTTATAAGTATTAAGAGAGTCTTTAATCTTACTTAAAGAGTATATTTATAAGATCGCGTATAATTAGAATTAGAGTTTATAAAATAAGTAATACTTCTAAAGTATTATAATTATATTATAAGATTAGACTTTAAAGAAGCTCTTACTAAGTCCTAGAATATTCTTTAAAAGGAAGAAGATATTAATTAAAGTATTAATAGAGGTAAAGATTCTTTTAAATTAGAATTAATAAATATCTTAAGATAAATAGATTAATAGTTATAATTTTAAAGTTAGTTAATAATTAAGTAGTATATTTATAAAGTAGGTTTAATTTTTATATATAAATATAAAGGTAATATAAGAAGGTAATATAATTCTTTATCTTACTAAGAATATTATAATACTAAAAGTATTATACTATACTAGACCTATCCTCTACTTCTAATACTATAAAACTATTACTACCTTTAAGTATTAAATAGTATAATACTAAAGCTCTTTATTAATTCCCTTATAAGTTATAAATCCCTCTTTATAATATAAAAATAAAGTAGATTTAAATTTATATTATAAGATATATTAGTAAGTAATTATTATAAGAATTAAATAGTAATATAAAATAGTAATATACTTACTTAAAAGAAAAGATATTATAAATACTTTTATAATATCTTATAATACTTTTAAAGTTAAACTTTAAATTTAATATAAGTTTATATTAACTCTTATAATATCTATTATAACCTCCCTTATAATATAATTAAATAGTAACTTTAAGATAAGGTTATTAATAGATTTTTAGTATTATCTTATCTTCTTTAAAGCTTTAAGATCTAAGTTAACCTTATACTTTTATCTTTTTATTATTAATTTTAGTACTACTAATTATAAAGGATTAGCTAATTATATTTTAATATATTACTTATTTATATTACCTTTCCCTTCTTATATAATAACTTACTTACTCTTATACCTTATAAGGATTTATCCTCTCTAGCTAGTAATCTTAGTATTTTATTAGCTAATTATACTATCTACCTATTAATATATAAAGTAAAAAATATATTATAAAATAATATTACTAGTCTACTTAGTATAAGCTATTATTAAAGTTATTAAATATATATATTAATAGATAAAAGAAGGAATATAAGAGTTAAAAGTTTTAATATAAGGTAAAGTAATATTAGATAGAATATTCTATATAATTATAAGTATAATTATAAGTAGAATTACCCCTTAAAATCTTCTTTATAACTCCTTCTACCTTTATATACTTAAGATATTATAGTAAGATAGATTATTAATATATAATAAGTATTTATTACTAATTATATTACTTAAATATATTATTAAATAGATAAGCTAATATAATATTATAATAATATTAAGTCCTTATAACTAGAATTTAAAATTAGTTATAAGTAGAGAATAAGTAAAAGACTAGAATAATAATAATAAGCTATTATATATAAAAGTATCTAATAACTATATAATAGTATTAAAAAGGATTAAGAAGTTAAAGGAATTAGATATATAAAAGATAGCTATTAAAGAGAATTATATAAAGCTAGTAATTAAGATAAAGAATATTATAAAAGAGGAAAGATATAAAAGAGGAATTTATAATAATATAATTAAGTAATATAATACTTTTAGAATAGCTAATATTATATAATAGAAAATTTTAAGATAGAGTTATACCTTAAAGATTATAAAGAGGCTACTAAGAAATAAGCTAAGCTAGATAAATTAGTAAATAATATAAAGAATATAAATAGTATAACTAGTTTTATAAAAGAGGTAAATATATAATCTATCTTTAATCCTATCTTTTAATTAACTTAAATTTTAAAATACTTCTAAGAAAGATATAAATACTATTAAGCTAGAATTTACTAGATTTAATCTATTAATTATATAAATTATTAAGTAAAGGATTATAAATTATAAAGGTTTAAAGGAGTTAAAAGATATATAAGACTTTAATATTATAAATACTTATATTAAGTTTATATAAAAGTATATTAATATATTTAATATAAAGGATTATATTATACCTAACCTTATAAAGAGGAATTAAGATAAGGAGGATATCTTAATTAAAGTTAGTACTAATAAGAAAGAAATTAAGTATACTATTAAGGAGGATAAAAAAGAGGATAGGAAATATAAGTTAAAAGATACTAGTAAGACTAGTAAGAATAGTAAGAATAATAATAATAAATATAATAATAGTAAAGAGGATAGTAATAAATAAAAAGATTATAAGTATAAAATTATAAAGATATCTAACTAGATAGATAGATAGATTATCTACTAATAACTATTAAATAATTATATTACCTTTTTATATTATTATAAAGTATTCTTAATATTATAATCTAGTAAAATACTCTTATTAAAACTAAAGTCTTAATAAGTTAGATTAATACTTTATATTAATACTTAGTACTACCTTATAATATTAACTTAAATACTTAGTACTAACTATTAGTACTAACTTAAATACTTAGGCTAGGAATTTAGTATTAACTTACTAAGAGTTAAGTTAGATATCTAACTTAAGTTTAAAGTACTAATCTAATATAGTTAGTCTATTTATAAGCTACTAGTATTAAAATAATAAACTTATAAACTACTATAATTATAAGCTTATTATAATTAGATTAAGTAGGTAAAAGCGGGGCTTAGAAGAGGCTAAGTTTAAGACTACTAGACTTACTAGTACTTATAATACAGCGCTTTTTTAGTTACTAACTATAGATACAAATCCTTAAAACTATAAGCCTTAGCCTTCTATCCTTTATTAGATAAGCGGGTACTATCCTATCTTCCTAGGATAATTACTAACTCCTTACTAGTATTATTAATATTTCCTTAGCTCTAGTCTACGTATTAATTAAAAGAGCTTAAGTTTTACTAACGGGAATATTACTAAACGAGGATTTATAGAAATATAGACGTGTCTAAACTTCCTACCGAAGTCCTAGCTTAGGTACTCCTGCTAGTCTCGAGATTGTATTCCGTTCTCTAATAATACCCAGATCGTAGAATACATCGAAGGACCCAGGTACGAAGACTCTCGCTATGAGCCTGACAGCCCTGCCGTAGTCCAGTCTATGGATAGAGACGTACGGGAAGACATCGCTTCCTTACGCCTAGTGAATAAAGCCCTTCATCGACTGGCGACACCCATACTTTTCAGATATTTCAACGCATGCTTTCCCACGCATGATCTCATCACGCCTGATGACTGGGCCGCAAGACTGTTGGGGATCAGCCAAAGCCCAGTGATCGAAGAAGTTCAGAGGCTTAATATTGGATTTCAAACTTCTAATTCATGCAGGGGGCTCGAGAGATGTCTTTTCGAAGCGGCTTTCGTGCTGCCAGCGCTTGTGCAAGCGTGCAACAAGCTAACGGCCTTGAGGATTCATGGTTCATCGGCGTCAAAGTCGGATGTCGAAATCATGGACCACGAAGGCAATCAAAATCTTTTCATGAAGACCGTTGAACACGTTCTTCGCCGAATAATCCCGAATGCTGGATCTTATACTCTCCAAACCCTCGAAATAACCCTACCGCTGGCCCATGAGTTCGCCAAATTGGCCGACATATCGACAGGACGTTCGCCAAAACCATATAGACAACCACTTCTTTGCTTCATGAAAGATTTAAAACATCTACATCTCGCAGTCTCAGACAATAGCGGTTTTGGGAGCCAACGCTACTATTCTTCGGTGGAAACTAAACGCCATCGGAAACATCCCAATACATCATACGCCGCCAGCTTCTTCAATATCGCGATGTTACCAGATCGTCTTCATTCGCTCTCGATATCTGCGACGCATATTCTTGATATGGACATGCTGGATATATGTAATCTACGAAACCTCCGGGAACTGCGACTGAACAGCGTCAAAATATCACAGGAAATTCTGGCTTACATCTCTAGTCGTAACTTCTCCACATTAAAGTCTGTAGAACTAGATCTAGTTGAGCTCAAATCAGGCACATGGGAGTCTATGCTCCTAGGGTTTTGTGTTTTGCCTCATCTTGAGCGTTTCTGGATAAATTCTTGTGGGTATACGAGAGATGGAACTTCTCAAGATCTGGCTCCAGGCCTTTTGCCGCCCATGGATGATCCTAAAGATATAGAGACTCTTGACTACAGAGACAAGTACGCACTAGGGTCTCTCCAAAGGCACGTGAATCAAGTGCGGACGCTGGCAGGCTGTGAGCCCTTTACGGAGTACGACTACCGCTTTGCTAAACTACCGTGTCTGGAGACTCTGGATCTCGATTGAAAATCTCCGTTGGCTTTCTATCGCAAAGCATTTGACGGAGATATTATAGAGTTTGCCGCCCACTTCGATGTCGACCCTTTCAGGCGCAGCCATGTTAAAGTGAGGTTCGTCGATGCCAGTCGAGACTTGTTCAACCATCGTCTCTTTGCAGCAATAATCTGGAGGAGTAATCTTCGCGGATTTTCGAAGTCCACGAGTGTTTGGCCACTGTCAAGGTTTTAAGTGGGACTTTGTCGAAGGCTTATTTTATGCGTCGAACCAAGCGCGCCCTTAAGAAAAGACTGGTTTATGGACAGACGTGTCTATCTCGCTACAATTATCGATCCTTTTACACTGTTGGAAGAATACCCAGATAACTCAATTGAATCAATTTCAGCAACACCTGGAAAGTTGAGGCATTTGATTTGATGAAGTAAATAGATTCGGCGACGATTTGATCGTTGCTATTATTTAATGATGCATTTTCCTGAATCCTGTGTCGGTTCTGATGTGATTAAAGTTCTTTCTGGCGATTGATAGGAAAGAATTTGCAGGGTGAGTACCTTGAGTTCTATATCTGCTCTGAAATCGCAAAACACCGTCATCAGTCGCCACTATACATTGCCTGACCGCTCGCCCTTCGCTCGGAATGTCTACCCTATCAGGAAAATAAGGGACGATATCGTTACAACCCAGCGTACCTTTATACGATTGCGACAGCGGCTGGACAGCGCACCTTTCAAGGTTTATTGCATATAGAACGAAATGTATAAATGACGACGTCTTGCATAGTCTTGTGGAAACGGCTGATATGTCGATACTGTCTTTGCTACTACGTTCTAGGATCGAGCTGCGAAGCGAGCACAACGTGATGCCGCGGCCAATGCGTCTTACGTGAGATTGTTGTATTTTACATGTCTGTTTGATGTGATAAGCGATACGGGGTCCGTCTTTATCATTGTGTATGCATCTGATTGTCATATATTTAGGTGTGTAAACTGAAGCGTGCATGGATTGGAGTAAAGAGGCTACTTGTCTTCGTTACGAAATTTTGACTAAGGATACTGTAGAAGAGTAGCAATGCCAGGACCTAAAGTTGCTAATCAGATTAATCGCCTTTTCTGGTGTTAACAGACAACCTCACATGCAGCCAGATTGTTCGTGGAGGCTTTTGATGTGTCAAGACTTATTATGGTCTAGAACAGAACCCGCGGTCATAGTATTCATCTTTTACTATACGTGAATACTAGGACTAATCTCTATCACTGTTATCTATTTGTCATATCAGTGCTGAATTGCGGTCAAGGGGACGTCTTCACTTTGGACCATGTTTTTTCGGCATCATGATTTTTTAGACGGGCACAGTGAGTCATCTCCCACTCTCTGGAATTCAAGAAGATTCAAATACAGCAGACATGTCCCCGCTCAAGATACAATGAATCCTACCTAAAGCAATGCGAATCCGACTTTGCCAATTTTTCCAGTATGCGCATGGCCCGTTGACGCCCAAGCTCGATATAGAAACAACTTCCAGCGCTACTTCTTGGAACGATGAATATTCGAACGGGAGTCCACTCATCAACATCAGTCCTCTCGTTCAGGCTCGTCTAGACTGCGTTGGTGCAAGGATCGAATGCACCATCCACCTCGGTGCCACGATGAGTTATGGCCAAACAGTAAGTATACGACCGTACACCGCCTTGGCCAACGTTCTCCGAGATCGCAATGACGCGGTCTGGACCCTGGTCTCCAGCAGCACCTCCATCGAAGACCGGGTCGGTGAGTGGGTATTCGTACCACTTCCAGCTGCCGGCCAGAGAGGTGGAGCACTCCGGGATGGCGTCGAGAGCGGCCACGACGTTTAGGTCTCTCGGGGGTCGACTGCCCTGGCCGAATTGGCGGGGATATTTGCGATCGCCGGCACCCGCTGGATGGAAGTGTCAGCCGGAGTCTGAATATATATGTGACGTTGATGAAACATCGCTCTTACGCTTGTCGGGGTCGGCTTTATTCCCATTGCTTGACAAGGCATCGAAGGCTCCTTGTACGGCCTCTTTTGTCCATGCTCGCTGATTGCTGGGAGCTGCGTGAGTGGGTTAGCTATACGGTCCTGATGTTTGAGTATTAGATCGGATATAAGCTTACGACCGCAGGAAACCGGGTGACATTCAGCTCTCTTGAACAATGCATTGGTAGCAAGCGGGGTAAAGGCTTCCGACTCCGCGACTGGGGCAGCGCTGGCCTGGAAAGCCACGAAGAGAGCGACTTGGAAGATGTTGGTGAGTTGCATGATGAGGACTGGAAAGGCTTGGTCGTTCAATGATCTAGAATGATCGAAGGAGTTCGAGAGTTGTAATTGGTTGAGATGGCGGTTGGATGTGTTGCGAGCTGCCCAGAGATCTTCTGCTGTTTTGATTGTGTATTGATATTGACGAAGAGCCTTGCTTTATATATGTGAACCTGCAATATGGACTTGTACCTCGGGATTGTTGGCTTTCGGCAGTCCTCCTAATCAGTCGTCTGTGCCGTCATTGGATGATACACCGAGATGTGTTTACTGTGCACCAACATCTGCTAACATATAGGAGATCATCATCTGCAAGGTCCCCGCCGTACGCTACCATGTCCGTGTAGGTTCAGCAAGGCTCTTGGTACCGTGTTCTACTCAGCCACGGGGCGAAGAACTTGTTGGAATTTTTCTTCGGATGATTCCGTTCCATATTGAAGAAAACCCAGTACAACACAGCAACGCGGCAAAGAAGGCCGGTAGGAAGTCCGTCGCCTTGCGGAGGGACCCTTTGATCCCCGTCGTCGTGCCGTAGTTCGCGTTGGGTCATGAGATTGAGGAGTAGACGATTGTCAGGCTGAGGCTTATCCATATTCGTCGAGCTGTCGTGGTTCCAACACGATAGGTCGGAAACCTAGCAGGACGAATCAACCTACGCATGCTTGTACTTCTGTATCACCGTCTGCGCCGCCTTCTTCCCACCAATGAAAACCAACATTGCAAGCCCATGATAGTTGGAGTATTACATTAGCAGGAAGTGTGTATTGATTCGGACGTTGAGGTCTATATTTCGGTTAAATCTCGGCAGAAAGAGCCGCTGTACTACTAACGATGAAACACGCTAATCCAGGGGTATTAAACTTCATCCTGGCTTACCTTAAGGAGTTAAGGTATTCCGGGAATCGTTAGCACCATGTAGGGTGAACCTTAAAGCGCGCCAATACCGCAATACCGCAATACCGCATGCAATACTTTACCTCGCGTGCGCATCTGTACAGCCCCAGGTGGAGGTCAAAGCCAGGTGGGCGGCCACTTACCTTACCTTCCAACATGTGCAATTTGCACACGGAAACTTCCAGGCTTTGCCACATACTCATCGCCATTACCTTTGTTGCAAATCAATTTCAGTCACAACACCATCATATCCTGGCAAGTTGCGGCTGATGGCTGTGCCAAACTATGTCCCAGCGAATGTCATTCAGAATGTGTCCGTTCCCAATCTATCAACATTTCTTCCGCCAATATTCCCAAGCCTAACATCAACTCTACTCTTGCCTCAAGTTTCCACCTTCATCGCCCCCATATCGACCAGCGATAGCACATTATACGCGAACAATATGGTCATCGACGCATGGGCAGATGAAGCTCGTCGGAGCTACCAGGGCGTCGAAGAGCAAGGTGCCATTGAGACCTTGCGGCATGTGTTCGAAGGCAAGGAAGACTCAGACAGGGCCGCCAGCAGGATCGCCTCAATATACGATCCACTACTGCAGCGTGGCTTCAAGATCTCCCCAGTCGCCCAGCTCTGGACTCTGATTTGTGAAGCCGTCAAAGCCTTGGGTAGCGACAAAGAGATCGATATGCGTCTGGTAGACCTTCTCAATGCTATCTCGAAGCTTCCTGATGTTCTCGACAAAGATGGCAAGCCAATCACCGGCGGAGAAATGGCGTACAGCAAAGTCTATTGGAGGGACCTTCCCTCGCTTACAATGATATTCAGGGAGTATGCGATGGGTAAGTCCTGATAAATCAAAAGTCGTCAATTGCCATACTTATGCTCGATAGACATCGAGCCTGAGACATCGGAGATGCCAGACGAAGGCGACTGGACCGACGCTCAGCGGGCGGCGCTGATGAGCGTCACCAAATTTGGCGCCCTGTACCTGGCTCACGGCACGCAGCAGATAGGTATGGCCTTCCATGCCGAAGTCGGCTTAATGCACGGCGTCGAGGAGCCATACCAGACGCCCGAGGAGCAGCGACGCGCGCCAACCAATGTGCCACCAGCCGCTACGTGGATCCTTCTTGCCGGAGAGAAGATCTATGAGCTCTGCAAGGCAAACCTTTACCGCAAAGACGATCAAGGCCGTGGCTACAGCTTAGATCGGTGGGCTTTGTGGAAGAAGCGATTTGGTGAGATTGCCAATATTCAGGGATTGACCGATGGTGTCAAGGATATTGCATCGAAAGCAGCTTCGGAGATAAAAAGGATTGAGGGCTAGATAGCAAGGATGGTGTCATGGATTGCAATCAGAAGTGTCTGGGTTTTGTTCTTTGGATTCGATCGACTGGTGTCTGTTGTACGGGTACGATGTCCTAAGCGTAGGCGTCATGTACACAATATGCCCATATACCTAGCTACTCTCAAGCGTTCAAAGACGGTTCAAGCGAAGCATCCATCAGTTCGACAACATCACGCGCCTTTGAGTGGTCGTCAGGCTAAAGTAGAGATGAAGATCGCAAAATCTGCTTAGTAATTTTCATGATGGAGTCTTGGCACTTGGTACTTGGCATTTGCGGCGCAAATCAGACTAGAAGCTGCGGCTCAGCCCGATGTGGCGCTCGGGCAGTACAAGAGCTAAAAAACAACCTTGAGAAAACTTAATTTATAACTCTGTTTCACTATTGTTAAGCACGAATCCTTCTGCATGTCTTGCTAATGATTGCTGCTCCTTCCAACATCTATGCGCAACCTCGCCATTAATGACGAGCATCTTCGCTTGGCCCCAATATACGCCTCCGCAATGTAATCGAGTGTTCAACGCTGTGCCACGGCGAGGTACTTACGTAACTCTGTCGGGCACACGACCACTTTCCCCACCAGACGCATAGTCCAACACTGCCTTCGCTGATCTTGAAGATGTCAATCACCTCATCTACCAAGATTTACAGTGCATGACTATCCCAACTAGACCGTTTCACAACGAAAGCGAAGACTTCGCCACGGACTCGGCGACCTCGCTGTTTGACCTTCGCCCTTGTCTACCGCTACCTACGATCACATTCGTCGCCGGCGAGCGAGAAGCGAAGACGAAAGCTAACTTCTACAGCTCTCGCTATTACGAGGGTAGCATGTTGGTTTCTGGGGCTGTGGAGGAGATTATCCATTACTCCATTACAATTGTTTGACGCCTGTGAATAACGGCCATATGTTGGGGGCGTTTACGACGGGGATATGTCGATGGGAGACCTAGGGGTTTATGGTTGGACTATGACATCAAATGTAGCGAAGGGTATAGAGTCTGTCTCGCCGGTGTAACCGAAAACATACATAAGAGAGCAGTTTCCCTCGCTCAAACAGAACCATCACAACACAACCTCAGCACAAAGTTACAAAAACATCCAAAGTCAAAGACCAGCCAGTATTTCCCCCACTCCACCTTACCAACACCACCTCTTCAACCATCACCACCACTCAAACATCACCCAATTAACCGTACGTCTCCCCCGAGCTCAAAGCTCCTAACACACATCCACAAAACCCAACTAACAACCACCCCAGATGTATTTCACCACCACCACCTTCCTGACCCTCATCGCCTCCATCCCCATGATCCTCGGCTCTCCAATTCTCGAAACCCGTCAAAGCGGAACCATCTGCCAAACCTCCAACGGCTCCCCGGAAACCAAAGAGGTCACCGACGTTATCAACCAACTCCGAGGCCAAGGCGGTCTCTGCCCGCAGATCAACCCCGGCAACTCCGGTAGGTCCCCTCCCTCCCTCTCTCCCCTTCCACCGAAAGAAATTCCGGAGGAAACCCACTACCCGATCCCCCCCTTCCTTCCCGACACCGCTAACACCTCCCTCTCACAGACTGCACAACCCTCGTCTCCCACAACAGCGCCGCCATCACCATCTGCGGCGGCGTCGAAGACGAACTCACAGGCGGCCGACCCTGCGAGGACATCGCCAAAGACGCCATGGAGATCCAGCACGAGTGCAACAACAAGGGGACGCCGGTGCGTGCGGGGGGGACGTTCTTCATCGATCAGGGGATGCGGGTGGAAGTTATTAATAGCGCGTCGACTTGAGGGGTCTTTGGTGGGTTTCGTTGGGGTGGAAGGGCGGATGGAGAGGATTGGAAGGGTGCCTTGATCGCTTACCTTGGTCAAAAGACTGTGTTGCAGATTTTGGGGGCATGGAATACCTTGGGATCGTGTAAGAAAAGAGATAGTTTCCGTTTTTGTTTTCTGGAAAGGTAGCAATGATCCTCAGTTTTACCGCATATTCCCTCCTTTTATCACATCCCTCGAAATAATCAGAGCTACAACACACAACATATTTTATCCATACCAATCTATATCCAATTTATTCCATCGTTCGGCAGGAAGTCATACCCTTGGGAGCTAATTTTTTAAGGTTCAACGCTCACATCATTTGAGCCTGTAAGGTACTGTGTAAGTGCTACTTTGCCTAGAAGTTCAACCTCAATATGTTAGCTCCCGAGGGTATGACTTCCTGCCGAACGAAGGGATACCCCCATCACCCATCTCTATCCATCTCTCCACACTATATAATTCCAAATCCTCCATACCGTCCGTATGCATACTATACTATAGACGATAGCAATCCTCGTAACATATCATGCCGGAAACCGTAACCTCATCGCCTCATACCATTTCCACCTCCTAACCCTTGAGTATATTATACCTATAACGTACCCAACCATATTCATCTATCTATCTATAACAACTCCTCATCTCCTCTTATATCACATCATTTCCCTATACTATATCACCTCATATTATTTTTCAATACTATATTATATATGATCTCCTCGTATCAGATCATCTTCTCATCGCTATATATCATCTCCTCATCGCCTCATACCATTTCCTCCTCCTATCACTCGAATATACCATATTCACAACACATAACTTATAACACATAATATATTCAGGCACATCCATCTAGACACCCGCATCACTCTACTCACATCATCTCCTCACACATCTCCCCATCAATCCCCTCATCTGAACCCATGTCCCGGCAACTTTGGCCTCCGTCCCGCCTGTACCTTGGTAATAACCCCTGAAACGGATGTCTTGCCAGGATACGGGATACTTCTCATCTTCAATTCATACGATCTCGTCTCCGTATCTCCACTTCTCCTCGTATCATCCCACCGTCATGTTCTTATATAATCTCCTCATATCATTTCCCCATCGCCTCAACTCATACCACCACCTTCCATCGTCCAACCATCATACCTACCCCTTCCCCATAACCCCAATAACCCTACTCCCCAACTCTCCAACTCCCCAATCCCCTGTCCCTCTCCCCCCCCCCTCCCCTTCTCTCTAATCCCCCAATTTCCCAATTCCCTACTCCCCAATTCCCCAATCCAATCTCACAATTCACAATCCACAGACGAAACTCCAACCTTCCCAATCTTTTTCATCTCAGCGGCTTTGCATCTCACATCCCATCACATCCCATCACATCACATCACAAAGCTTTACCTACTTTCACGGCTAGATTAGGCTCAGCTAGGCTGGTAGGGAGGTAGGGAAGTAGGGAGTCATTTATGGGAAGGGGATGGGCTGTACTTGATCTAGGTAGATGAAGGGTCCTATGGGGAAGGGAGGGATTGGGAGGGGAGGGAAGGGGAGGGGATGGGATGTGGAGGAGATGCGGAGGAGATGCGGAATGGCTGTTTAGGATTTTGATGTGGAGGGGGATGGGTGGAAACATGTGCGCCGAGGGGGGATCCATGGAAGTGGGGATAGCGTTATATGGGGACAAGTCATGGGAGTAGGATACTTAGTTCGCGGGGATCTCTTTGGCATGTCGGCACGTGATGGCGTTGTGTTTTTTACCATGCATCTTGAGTGTGGCGTTCCATACTCGTTGTTTATTGGACTGGCAGCCACGAGCGTCACAAATTGAACAGCTGCATTGGAAGGGAAAGCCGAAGGGAAAGCCATAGACGTGACCGACTTTGATGCTATGTGAGGTGGGTATGTACTCCTAATCATCTACAGAGTCTAGCAAAGTCCATTCAGGTCTCGCGTCTTACTGTCACAAACGTAAGATTACTGTCTAAGCTGCACCGGCACCCTTCATAAATAGCTTCTCCCTCCTCATGAGCACGGAAAGCACAATCACAAGCGCACCGGCCGTCATACCTAGAATCCATACACGGCTCATGCTGTCGACGATGGCATGCAGGACATCGGCTTGCTTCTGCTTATCCAGACTCTTGATCAACTTTGAGCCCGCGCCTGCAATCGCAGCTTGGATATCTACGAGGGGCACGGCAGGCAGAAGGGCGCCAATGGACTTTGTAGCCTGATTCAAGAAGACGGTGTTGGCGATCGCCAGAGAGATGGTGGCGCCTCCGACTTGCGCACAAGTGATGAAGCCGATAGCGATTGGGATCTGCTCCGCGCCAACCTTCGCTTGCGCTACCGAGAAGGAAGCTTGGACGAAAGCGCCGGCGCCGATGCCGGCGAGGACGGTGTAGCCGTAGACGCTGGAAGTGGAGGTGGAGACCTTGATGGTGTAGAGGAGAGCTTCACCGATGAGAGTGAAGATGCCACCGAAGAGGAACCAAGGCGAGTAGTAGCCTGTGGCGGCCATGATGGCGCCGTTGGCGATACATGTGAAGACCATGACACATATATAAGGCAAAAGATGTACTCCAGCTGCAAGGGCGGACGAGTTGCGTACGAACTGGAAGAAGAGCGGGATGAAGTAGATCGGGATGAATGTCGCGGTGCTTGCGCAGGCGGTGGAGCCAAACAGTAAAAGCATGGTTCGTGACCTCAAGAATTGAAGAGGGAAAATGCGACGGTCTTCGGTGGTGAGGATGGTGAAAGTCTGTTGAAGTCCGAATAGGATGAAAAGAACACCTGATGCGACGAAGAGACCAATGATGCGTCCGCTGTTCCACGCATAGACGATACCCCCAAAGTTGATCGCCATCACACCTGATACGAAGGCGCCACAAACCAGGATAGCACCAGTATAATCAATTTCGGCGAAGCGTTTTCTTATCGTCACTCCCGGGCGCGGATCATAGCCAGGCAGATAGAAAAACCATGCAGGAGCGCCGACAGCTCCGATGCATAGATTGATATAGAATGCCCATCTCCATCCAGCACTGGAGTCTGTGAATGCACCGCCGACAATGGGTCCGAGTACCTGATGCACTATTAGCTGAGTCGCTTCCCCACTAATGTGATCCATCTTACAGTCCCGAGACCCCACGTGATACCAGTAAGGCCAATGTACATCGGCCTCTCATGCTCTGTCGTTGTGACTGACAGCAGGGTCATGACACCACAATACATACCCACACCTCCAAGTCCACACAGCGCTCGGCCGAAGATGAGTACATTCATCGTGTTGGCTGCACCGCAGATGGCTGATCCCACCTCGAAGAGGAAGACGTTGATGAGATAGAGGATCTTGGCATCAAATTGAGCATACATTTTCCCCCTGGATGTGTTGTCAACATGATTCTCAGTTTCTATATCATGTACACCAGATACTCACCAGACCAGGTTCGTCCCTGCCGCTGCCACCAAGAACGCAACTGATAGCCATGGAAGCTTGTTAACTTCACCAAACCTCTCTACGATAGCAGGCTGCACATCTGCAACGATTGTGTTGTCCAATGCGAAGAGAAAGGTCGACGCAAGGACGGAAGACACTACGAATGCCCATTTGATGCCATGGACTCTCCGCGGTGAGACTTCGGGCTCCGAAACAGCCACGCCTTTCTCCGCGAAGGCATCGTCATGGTCAGAGTTGCCTGAGGAAGATGGCAGTCGAGTATCGAGACCGGGCTTTGTGTTGTCACCAAGAACAGAAGGTACCGCCAGCGTCGATTGCTCATCAGACTTCAAGTCATGATCGTGGGTGACCATTTCCGGAGACCCGATCGATGCAAGATATTGAAAAATGTAAGAAGTAGAGCGAGTGATGTGCTGATATACCTGTGATCGCAATCAAGTGAAAGACTGAAAAGACGCACGGTCGAAAAGGATGAGATCAAGGGAACCACGAGTGTTTGTATATTAGGATTGATCGAACAGGCCAAATGGTAAACAAACCCACGCGAGTGAAAATCCTCCGACAATTCCCGACGCCATGGCGGCAGGATTTGTAAACCTTCTCCTGGCTTTCTAAGCAGACGAATCCTCATCTTACCTTTCATGTGGCATATGTGCACTATTCCAGTATATGATTGGCCAGGTCACAGCTCACGTCGGCGACTGGCCTGTGAGGATCCCCAAAAGGGGCGGACTATGGACAATCGCGCACTCCGCATCGGAGTCAAGGCGCACCTGGTTAACGCTTTGCGGCTTGATGGAGACGCAGGAACCGTCGTCAAATCTGGAGTGTCACAGCTGTCGGACGAAACTGTATCTGTCAATCATGGCTGCCTAAACTTTCTTTCATGCGCCTTCGTCCGACATTATGTTGTCGTCCGCTCGCTTAACGCACTTGTTGAAGGGTAAGTCCACAACAACACCGGAGGATGAGTCGAAAATCACAATATCAGAAAGACGTCACGATAGGAAAGTGCAGCCTGGCAGCCTATGAAGATTCGAGACTGAGCACGGCACAAGTCCTTCAAGTCCCCCATCACCATATCTAAATTGTGAGTCCAACATTGTGATTCCCGACTGCTCCCGCTTTGTTCTTTCTTCTTCGTTCTCTCCACCAATGCGATTCTCTCATCAAACTTAGTAGTATGGCATGTCCATACAAGATGTTGCCATATCGTCTCAACCGGAAGTCCGTCCGCTCGTACTCTAGCGCCCTAGCGCCCGCGCGGGTATAGAGCATCCAATCAAACAGCCGGAATGGGGCTGATCCTTTCAAATGTCATGAATATATCAACGGTTCTGCGATATATTCTAGGTAGGTAGACAGTCCAGTCTTTTCTCCACGATGTAGCACTACCTTCTTCCCGTCCGGGAGGATCAAATCCAGAGCCTAACTCAGAATATGGCAGAATCCGTGCATTGATCTTTGAATAGGATTACAGCACGAAACCCCCGCAAGCTCAAGAGAAGGATTCGCTCCCTGCATTAAACTAAGAACATGCTGGTCATCGTAAGGCCACCTTAACGGGTAACATATCCTCAAGACCCACATACAATATATATGTATGATCGATCCTCGCCATCAGTGGTCCTTATTACGGATTGATAATGAAAGCTTATATGTAGCCGTGGAGCCCAGTCCATGTGGACTCTTTCGGGTCATTGCACAGTTAACATACGATATTACTCCCCTCTCTACACAACATCACTAATGTACACGGCATGCTTGAACCTGCAGTCAGACGATGAGGTGTCAATCTATCTGAGCGTATTCTCAATATGGTGTCTCTTTCAGTCGCTGTCATTTGCAGAGCTGAGTATAGCAATGGCACAAATAACTCGATGACTTCATGATGTGGTATATCTACGGTCTAAGGGTTTGCGTCGTTTCCTTTGAAGATGACCTAGTAATAAAGGATGAAATAAGTCCTGCACCGACGACCTCGTCATTGAACACCAGCGCAATGCATCGTTGCTAGATTCCGAAAGAGCGGAAATACTACACACGGCCTCTCGATCAATTTAAAACGATGGTTTCTGTTGCAATTGACTAAGGAGAGGCATGAAGTTTTACGAGGCCGTCATGTACCAAGTTGCAACAGGCCTAGATCCCCTATTTTATATTCCCCCCTCCGGCACTTCTAACGCTCATTAGGTAGGAAAACAGTATAACCACTGCCTTGATGTCCACGCCCAGCCCCAGCAGACGCCAAGATACCATGAAGCACCGAGCCTGAGCCTTATGGCCCCAAGCCTTACACCCAGCCGTCAGCAAACACATATCTGACCCCGGTAAACTTCCGCGCCCTTCCCAGCACATTCCTCTAATCCCTGGTCAAAGTCATCGTAATCGCAATCACCCCTTATAGATATCCGCTGCCGCCCTCCCCACGCTAATCAGCTTCCACAGCCGTCTTGATAGAAATGCAACTACTGGCTTCCGTTCTGGTAGACACAGTGAAGCTATCGCTAAGGATCGATAGGATCTAAATCTTAGTGTAAATGTCCGCAGCGACGTCGGCGAGGATGATTTCAGTTTTGTTCTACCTTTCAAGGTAACTTAAACGGCGGTAGTGTCCCAGGCGGCGGTTTTGCCGTTTCGATGGATTAGAGCGGCGGTCGGGTCAAGCCCGACATCTCTTTCGGCAGAAGACCATCAGGACTGGTTTTGGCATGTTTGTGGGAGATCGTTGGGTTATAGTCTGGTCGCTCAATGGTGAAGAAGTGAGCGATATTGGTCGTTCTTGCACCTCTGCTACGATGAGCCTTGAGTCCGATCCTGGCTTGGGACAACGAATGCAATGCCATCAATGCGATTGAGCACTACCTAGCCCGGCGGCGACTAGCGGCGTGTAATAGTTCATTCCGCCGTGAAATCTATCGTGACAGGTGAGAATGACAACACACTCAGAATCGTGGAGTAATTCAAAGGATACGTGGTAGGGTTTGGTGTTCTTTCGAGAACACCGCAATGATTTTCTTATAGTGTCAGCTATGCAATGGTATAATTTCTTGACTGGTCGATACCCATCAAGTCATTGAATGAAATCAGCGCTGGATAAACTACTATGCCAACAAGTAAGTGCCTCGATAAAGGAAGTACAAGCTCGTCGTGAATAAGTGGATGACGTGTGCAATAAGCCAAGTCCTTGCTACACCCGACTTTACTCGCCTTGAATTTGTAGTTCAGCGACTAAGGGACTTGTTATTACTTCATTTGATACCCGCGAGAGTATGATTGGTAACGATCTAGCTCTAGTCCTTGGATTTTGGTGGTAGCGATGGAGTATAGACACGATGGGTTTTCCGAGAGGAGTTTTGGGTTGCAATAGAGGTGAATGTAGGGGTTATGGTGTTATCGGACTAAATGTGAGGCAAGAGAGGTAAGCATGGTTGGCAGTACGTCGTATGCGATTTGACCGCTTCCTTCTTTAACAGAGGAACGATGTCTGTAGCAAATCGAGAATGACTGGCTTCTAGATGCTGATATATTGCTTGAACAGCACCTTTGCAGTATCGCTATTATCTACCGTTGGTCGCTAATTAGATGGTGGATATCATGAGACTGGAATCGTTATTGAGACTGCCATCCGGCTGACTTTCGTCAAGGTTATCCATTCGAATCTGCTAGGCCAAGCCTCAGTATCCGATCAATGGTAGTATACATGCTTGAATATATCACTGGCCATAGGCCCACCCATGCCCCGCTCCTCCTGGCTACGGAGACGCCTCAGTCAACTCTCCGAGAAACCGATAATTTACGATTTTGCTGCACCAGCCTTGATGAGTATGATGTCGCCGTCCTATGTTCAGGTTAGCCATGCTCAACTCCAATTCCTTGGAAACCAACCATAACCACGTAGTCCTTCCCTTTCGTCATGACTTTCCCAGCTGCTTTGGTTTTTGCTTCATCTCCGTTTTCCCTCATGACATCGTAGTTGTACACTATGCACTGGATGAATGTCTTCTCGAAGTCTGCACAGCATTAGTTAATGACCTCCGGATCTAAATGCTGAAGTGTTGAGGAGAAGAGCATACCGCCGTGAATCACGCCTGCAGCCTGTGGCGCTTTTGTTCCATTTCGTATCGTCCATTGTCTCACTTCATCTTCTCCAGTGGTGAAGAAGCTTCCGAGGTTGAGCATTTGCCTCATCGTGGTGATGATTTTCGGCAAAGCCGATTTAGTTCCCAGCTTTTTGCATTCCTCCGCCACCTCTTCATCGCTCTCGAATCTTGTAAGCCGCTCCTCGAAAGAGACAGATAGAGGCAGTATAGGATCGCCTGCTGCATGCTCCTTCACCCATTCTGCAATCTTAGGGAGATGCTTGTTTTTTTGTCGAATATAGTCTTTCTCACTAAGATTGACCAGGTAAACTACTGGTTTTGCTGAAAGTAGGAATAGCGGATTTATGACTTCGACCTAGCAGAATGTCCCCATTAGCGCAATACATGGTTGATGTCTGGTGATGCAACTTTGGATGTGGGGTGTTTGTGTCAGAGTTGGCTTTCATCTCAACGCGAGCTCTACGTTATATATTGAGCCGCTCAACGAGCTGGGATTATGTCGAGCGTTATAGCTCTTGTTCATCATACAAAGGGTTAATTGCAGCATATGGAGCAATGCTTACTTCCTTAGGGGTCCAATTTTCTTTCCTCACGTCCTTGCCATCTTTTAACCAAGCTAGAATCTTCTCAATCGTAGCCTCCTCCTCTTTGAGCTTCTTCATTTCCAGACTTTGCCCACCACGACGAGTCTGCTTCTTGATGTTTTCCAATGCTTTCTCGGTGAATTCAATGTCCTTGATGCGAAGCTCTTCACTGATGATAGTCAGATCTCTGACGGGATCCACGTCTCCCTCGACATGTATGATCTCTGCGTCGTCAAAGGATCGAACCACCTGAAATATTGCATCCACAGCTCGAATATGGGAGAGGAAAGCGTTCCCAAGACCCGCGCCAGTTGAGGCACCTCTTGTCAAACCTGCAATATCGTACACTGTAAGATTGGCCGGTACCCGCGACTTTGGCTTATACTGCTCGCACAGCCAATCGTACCGTGCATCGGGTACGATGACGCGAGCTTCTTCTGGTTCTATTGTGGCATATGGGAAATTCTGTCGACAGCGATGTGAGCGAGATAACGTGGTAGACTGAGCCTGGCCGATGACTCACGGCTGGGTTTCCCAACGAGCATTTGGTGATTGCTTGGAACAAAGTGGATTTGCCAACATTAGCAAGGCCAACCTAGGGAGATCGTCAGCGGTTCATTTCCTTGGGCCATCGAAGACTGGAAGGTTGACACCAACGTACGATGCCACTCTTCAAGCTATTGCCGGGGCGCCCTAGGAGCACCTTCTTCTCCTCTTCCTTCTTCTTTGGAGCCATTCTGCGACGGAGTCGGGAGGATGAGGCGACAAAGCTACGTGAGGCTATGGCTTGTCGCGAAAAGGGGGAAAGGAGGCAAATGAATCGTGCAGTAGCCTTGAATAGAAGCGCGAAAGCAGACCCTGCTGCAGAGTGCTGGAACTGGCCAGCCGATGAAGTGAATAGGGGAAATCCTTGGATAGCTATCCTCGAGGTAGAGATGTGATAAGTGCGAGCTATGCCCCCTGCCGTCAATGGGCAGTGGTGTGGTCCTATGGAGCTTAGATGTTTTGTGTCGAAAGGAAGGCTCCTTGTGTGGGTCAGTGGATGAGATCTAATAGTAGGCGCTTCAGACGCCCAGGATGTTTAGAGCCAAGCGCTATCAGAGACGCGTGAACCGCCTGGGATCTGATTTGAGCCTCCAATGTCCACAAAGTGAGCATCTAAAACCGATCTTTGAGATTGCAACTATGCGATGTCACATTAGGCCCAACGGCGCCATCTCGTCTCTCTACCTCTACCTCTGATAATATGTTATGGCGCAAAAAAAGGATCGTTCGATACCACCACAGGCTGGTAGGCCCAAAGCCAATAGGCGCACTTCATCCAATGTCCGGAGAACTGAGATTATCATTAATGTCTACGATCTACTTCCCGTAAATCACCCCAGCCACTGCGAAGATAGACCAGTTAACAGTGATGTGCAATAGCCGGGCAAACTTGCTTCTACCCTATGGTTCTTCGGAAGTTCCCTCCTGCACACTGGCGTTGTCATACAAAGCTTGAACAGAGAATACGCCTTTGGAGGACATGATCGGCCCGGAACGTCCGGCGTATACTGGACGAAGCCGCTCACAGAACCACCAGGTGGGACGTTCCGCTGTGAACTGCTGCAAGGTTTTACATTCCGTCCAGAACACGACATCGAGCGCATCATAAAAGAGGTCTCAGCGGAGTTCCTGGGCCCTTCCTACAATCTTCTCTCCCAAAATTGCAACCACTTCACCAGCCATCTGTGCGAGAAGCTCATTGGAAGACCAGCGCCAAGCTGGCTGAACAGGGCTGCATCAATAGGCGTTGCGCTTCCGTGCGTGGTGCCCAGAGATTGGATCGCACCGCCAGACCATGACACGGCGGATGGAGAACTACTAGAAGAGGATGAGGAGGACGAGAGGACTTCAATGCTGCGACAGGAGTATCATCGGGGTTCTAGTTTTCGTGATAGCGTGGCGACTAGTGATGACGAAGGATGGGATAGCGATCGAGACCGGAAGGGTGGTAGTGGGAAGGGGAAGAGTGCTGTAAGAGATACCGCTGGGAGGGACCTACCTGCGAGTGAAAGGGCTCCATTGCCAAAGAGGCGGTGAGGTGTGTGATTTTGGGTATTCGATTTAGCGATGGTGTTAAAGGCACTTTTTGGGTGCAGCCAAGACTTTGACCATTTGGGTATCGTATTGTAGCAACAGCTGAATGTACACCTCATTTGTACACACTCCACAAATGTGCTCTCCCCTAGTCTCGCGTTTCACGGTGCTTCATCATAGCTCTTCTACTGCTCTACCCCAATCTTCTCGGCTTTGGACTCCTTGTTCCCCCAAACTTCAACCTCGTACTATCCATCACCTTCGATATTTTACTCCTCAGCGTCTTTCCCTCCGCTCCTAGCAGTATTTTCGTCACGGCTTCCCTCCCTGGCCCAAAGTCCCTTAGTACAACTTCTAGCTCCTTGATGGGTCCACCCTTTCCCGGATATTCCGGGTTCAATAGCCCCTGGTTGTGTATCCTTCCCATCACAAAAGTGCCTAACTGATATGCAGCATCGTATGTCCCCCGTTGTGCTTTCTTGAAGCCAATGTTGCCAGAGGAAAGGGAGATCAAAGGGTCACGGTTTCCACGTGTAAGCGTTATGTGGCAGTTGTGTCTCGTCGCGTAGATGCAGAGACGATGTGGTTTTGGGGGAGGCTTGTACGATAAGCTTGGAGATTGTTTATTTGACAAAGATGGCATGGTGTAGTCGCTAGAGGAGTTGTCTTCGGCGAGCTTGCCGGAGCTTGCAGTGATGGATCGCAGAGTAGGTAGGGCTGGAGCCTGTGCAAGCCGTTGCCGACAAGGAAGACATACTGAGCTCAGCAAAGGAATGTGGGGGATTGAGCGCTTCATCGCATGGACATAAATAGTGGTATACCTCGAGGTGGATTCTATGGAAACTTCCAATCGCTCGGCGCGAAGATAGATGCAGTTGACCGTAGAATAGCTTGGCACTAAAATACGTCCGCCGTTCATGGCTCGAGCATCCAATCTTTGCGCCTCCCAACCTGCACTTTGATTCTTTCCACCAGGTTGCGCTCTCGCGCCGTTCACAAGTCAGGGTATCGAAGCGCTCGGTCTTGCTTGCATATTTGAAGATCCCAGAGCATGAGATCGCTGCCGCGCCTACCGCAAAACGTCCGCGGTCTCACAGTCCGATGTTTCACTTCCTCCGCATTTCTACCAGCTGGGAGAACAGCATCCTATAGGCGGATACATCGAGAGCTCCATAACAGTCCCAGATCATCCCCTCTCCTACAGCCATCACGAATACTACTCTTACCCCAATACCAACACACACTCGACCAGCTGTCTAGAAGTGCTTTTTCTACCACATCCAGAGTGAATGCAATCAGCTTTCGAGACTTGAAGTTAGACAACAAAACAGAAGAGTCTCCAAAGAAGACACCAGACAACAATTCTGAAAGAACCTCTCCGAAAGAAGAAGATCCAGCAGAGAGAGCATACCAGGAAGCCAAGGGAGAAAGTGAGGCTAATAGGAGCAAACATGAGAAACAAAAGGAGAAGAGCGATGATCAGCGTAACGACAAGGACTCCGAAAAGGATAGAAATGAGCAGAAGAGCAATGAAGAGCCGCCCCCTCCGCCCCCACATGGTAATAAGTCGCCATGGCAGGTCTTTACCGAGACCCTGAGATCTGAATTTCAGGCGTCGAAAGAGTGGAACGAGTCCACAAAGCAGCTGGCTGCCTCCAAGAATCAGTTTACCGAGAATGAATCGGTGAAGCGTGCACGAGCAGCATATTCGAAAGCATCAGGTGCCGCTACCTCTAGCACCGCATCTGCCATCAAAGGCACCGGGAAGGTTCTAGGTCAAGGAGCTGCTTGGACATGGGATACTTCAGTCGTCAAAGGGGTGCGCACTGGTGTCAATGCTACAGCCTCAGGCATCGACAAGGTGACAAAGCCTGTACGCGAAACCAAGGCTTTCAAGAGCGTCAAAGATGTCATCGATGACGGGAGCAGTTCTAGATATGGTGGCTGGGTGGATAAAGAAGAACGGCGAAAGAAACGGGAATTAAGGGAACTCAATGAAGCTGGTCCGACCGGAAGGCGCGTTGAAAGGATGGAGGAAGATCCAAAGTAGGTCTCTGAAGCACCATAGAGTAAGCTCGGCTAACGTCGTCTCAGTGCAGGAACGAAAGTCACGCTTCATAAAGACTCCGCATTCTCAGAGTCGTGGCGGAATTTCAAGGATTCAAACAAGCTGATGCAGTCAATCTTCTCCCTTCAGTCCAGCTATAAGGAATCCGAAAATCCCCTCATCTCGACCGCTCGAAGTGTCACCGATAGGATCGCTGGTTTCTTTGCCGAGAATGAAACGGCCATGGTTATCAAAAAGTTCCGGGAGATGGATCCCGCATTTCAAGTTGAGCCTTTCCTCCGCGAGATGAGAGAGTACATCCTGCCAGAGGTCCTGGATGCCTACGTGAAAGGGGACACCCAAACCTTGAAGCTCTGGCTCTCGGCTGCCCAGTATCAAGTCTACGCTGCGTTGGCCCAGCAGTACAAAACCGCAGGCTTGAAGTCTGACGGACGCATCTTGGACATACGGCATGTAGATATTCTGTCAGCTCGAATATTGGAGAACGATATACCCGTTTTCATCATCACCTGTCGGACGCAAGAGGTTCATGTTTATAGGAACGCCAAGACGAATGACCTCGCCGCTGGTATGGAGGACAAGGTCCAGCTTGTCACTTATGCTATTGGAGTCACTCGGATTGCGGAGGATGTCAATAACCAAGAAACCCGGGGCTGGCGTCTGATCGAGCTTCAAAAGAGCGCGAGGGATTACATTTGATTGCCGGGGCAACAATTTTATTTGGAAGGATTCGTCTTGCAATTTAGCGTGCATCAAAAGCCGTCGTCTAATTGTACAATACCTTGTGGCATGACTGGATGTAGGAAAAGGGGTAGCAGAGCGTTCCACGAACGCAGGATTTCGGTCGCCACTCTCAACAGTATTACTTCTTTGTAAATCTTAACAAATACTTCTCAAGGTTCGAGGATCGACCTATGATGCATCTACTATCACAAATACATCACCTTCTGACCATCTTGGTCCTTATGGGAGGTGGGGAGGTGGGGAGGAGGGGAGATATCCTCATTGCGCTATGAGCACCTACGGTCGACCGTAGTTCTAGTCTACAGTGTTACTGACCTTGATTCCTACCTATCAACCCAAAGCTTGCCCATCTGAGTTGATTGTCATCCTCTATCAGTATCCTACGAGCCTGAGCCTTCGCGTCTCTCACTTACCATGCCTGCTACTGAACGTCGCCAATGAGACTGCAGCTGTGCTACGAACTCTCTACCTCGGCACCGCATTCTCAGGATACCGTCCGTCCTCAACAGCCTCTCATCATATGCTGCTTGAAGCTTCCCATGCAGCTGGCTTCCTGCAGCGCCCGACAAACGCAGTCTTTCCCATCATCCGCCTGATATCCACGTCGCCCACATGCCGAATGAATGCACTCCCTCAACCCATTCCTACGGGCCTTCTTCAAGAGCACTTTACCTGCTCAATGCAATCCAATCAACAATCATGTAAGCAGACACTTACTCTCGACATATCTGGCCGCACAACTGCATCGAACCGGAGTTCTCCGGCCTAACTTTGTCACAGATCCTCCTTGTCCCAACGACCGAATGCCTCCTTACAGGAAAAGACCGCGAGACCGGCTCCACATACACAGACTTAGCATTGTCGGAGGATTTCCTGGCTAGCCATGTCCTGCGGATTTCTGGAACGCCCGATCCTGCAAACGGCAATGTCCGAGATCATAAGGGTAAGGCAAAGCAATTCAATACGGTGAATGGGAAGACCATTGTGGTCAAAGAGTCCTTCGTTTATAGTAACAAAGGCAAGTCAGTTGCGATCGATGATGGCTAGGAGCTGCTTCTAAGATCTTGATCAGGGTTTCGGCATCTCAACCAGGCGCAACTGCTTACCGATCAGCTCTACTATCCTGACAACTTGGATGCACAACAATGGCTAATCTACTATGTTTCAAGGCCCCTTGTAGGCTCCTACGAGCAGATAAAGATCACTCCTGCTGTACTACCAACCATTCTCAATGGCATCAAGTCCTCGGGCGAATCTGCTGATGAAGCTGCGAAAGTGGAAAACATATCTGGGCCTTCTTCCAATACTGACAAAAAGGAGGTCAAAACGTTCAATGAGCTTCTCAACACCTTTCCCATGATCGCACGACAAATGCAGCCTGGCTTAGAGAGGGTATTCAAGGATTTTAGGCAAGAAATGCGTGACAGGCCACGCGTCCCATCAAAGGAAAACTCCAATCATATAAGAAGATCGTCAACAGCATCGTCGAAGTCTAATGGGTCAACCCATAGTAGATACTCCAATGGACATGCGACTGCATCTTCCGTGGTAACTACAAGCTCCGATGAGGAAGAAGACCACATGCGAAAGACACTGGAGACTGCAGTGACTGCGGCTATCGACCTTTTCCAGCAAGTTGACAAGCAGCAATTGTCGTTCCTTGGTGCTTCGACCGCTTTGACAGGTCCCACTGTTGAACGCCTCATAGAGCGCTATATCGCAGAGCAATTCCATGACTCGGTCTTATTTCCAGGACTTTGTAGCGGTAGGAGGTTGGCGGATCTTGAGCTCGAATCGCGCATCCATGATATGCAGCATATTGATATCGCGCAAGTTGGTATCGAGATAGACAATGGTCGAAAAGGAAAGGAGCACCTTATGAAAAGGATTGCCAAAGGGGTGGGAGAATTCCGATTGCTTGCGGTCGCCAGTAGCCCTCAGCAGATGCTTGACGTTCTGCTGAGAACACAGAAGCTTGTGACATCTGATCCAAATGCCCAGATCGATGCAAGGCCAAATGATCCACGAAAAGAAGGATCAGAGCAATCCGAAAAGCCAGCTTCAAGCATGACGATGAATGCAGATACGTTGGTATCCTTGCTCCTTGTGATTGTGATACGCTCTGGGGTACGGAATCTGCAAGCCAGGCTAGCTTACATGCGAAATTTCATCTTCGTTGACGACGTTGAACGTGGTGAATTAGGCTACGCTCTAAGCACATATGAAGCAGTGCTCTCATATCTGACATCCGATTCGGGAGGTCTCAGGAAAGCGAGCAAAAGGAACAGGCGATTGTGGCAGGCTACGAAGACTGGAGATGTAGCAGAGATCAAGGCTATCCTTGACCCTGGAGCTGATGAAGGTAGCAGGCTCCACGATAGTAAGAATGTCGTCGAAGAAGCTGTCCTTGATGAGGAACCCAGTCAAGCAGGGAGTCAGTATCCGGGCGAAGAGAATGACAGCCTCAGTTGGCACCGCTCAGACACACTTGATGAAGAGGGGTATAATTCAGAGGGGTCGACTCTCGCACACGTATTCCCCTTCCAGGTCGCATCTCCGCCTCGTAAAGGCAAGCGTGTGACTATGGATGTGCGAAGCTTTTCGAATGCTTCCGACTTTTCATTTGTCTCACGCACAACCACCCTCGACTCCAAAAGCAGTGCCATTGAGGGCGACACATCCATCGAGACACTGGCGCAGACTCAGGACATAGATGGCGACTCCATTCTTATGATGGCCGTGGAAGCACAACAGCCCAGAGCACTAGAATTCTTAGTATCACTAGAGGAATACTTTCCACAAAACTTTATTCTGCAAGACTCGAACAAGGACGGTACCACGCTACTCAGCGCTGCTGTACAAGCGGCCAACACTGAGCTCATCGAGATAATATTGCGATACATATGTGGGACAAGACAGAGGGCCGGTGTGGTAGAGTACATTGCAAGGCCTGATGATCGTGGACGAACTGCCGCACACTACTTCTTCAATGCACCATACTTGATACGAAGGTTTTACGACATCCTACCCTGGACGATGAAAGACAAGAACGGGCAAACACCATTACTGGCGCTATGCCGATCGTATGACCATCCTGACTATCTACATATGGTGAACGACTCACTACACTATGCGACCCAAGAGCAAGGCGATGGCCAGGCACTTCACCTAGACGACCATATCGACGCCAAGGGGAACACTCTTTTACATGTGGTAAACGAACCTTCTTTGGCTGTACGGATTCTGCGATATTGCGATTCTGATGCCAATGCTACAAACGACAAACACTTCACGCCCCTAATGGTAGCGAGCAAGTACGGACGGATGGATATGGTCAGAGCGCTCTTCGGGGACAAAAGGGTCGACATCTCGGCCAAGGAATCAAGAGGCATGACGGCAGTCGAGCTTGCTAAGGATGATGAAATTCGAAATCGCATAGACGACATGGTCCTTGTTTCCAATGTCCCTGCCGCAGATGGTCGGGTTACGGCTGTTGTTCGGTCGTTCTTTGTGGAAGACGCCACGATACGGCTAATCATCAAGTCAGCCGTCCGCAATGATAACGGAATGATAGGCGTCAGCACTTGTCGACGGTCACTGAGTGACTTTGAGAACCTAGCCAAGTGGCTGTCTGTGGAGCATCCTGCTTCATGGCTTCCAGCGATCTTCAATTTTCGATCTCCCTTTCTGATAGGTTCGCGACCATCCAGGGCTGTATTGCAAGATATTCAAGTCCGTCTGGATAAGTTCCTCAAGATTATGCTTGCACATTCCATATTCTCCACGCATGAATTACTGTGGGAGTTCATTCTCTTTCCGGAAATTCAGCCCGATATGATGGCAGAGCGTAGCAGGAAGAAGGCAGCGTTACGCAACGAGAACATTCGAGAGGACTATGAACCTATCGAGGATATTAGAGAGGTGTCAACATTCATCGAGCATGCGCGAGAGTCGATTCGGGGTGTCAATGATTCCACAAAGAGCGTACTCCGGAGAGTGAACAGCATCCGTGTTGGCTCGTCGAGTACGTCGTCCGTCGTGTTGCTTTGCCTCGCTAATAGAACTAGATTTCTCCATCGCCCTCGATCTCTGTGCAAAGTCTTTTGCAACATTGTCTTACCTACCAAATCCTCATATTACAGCTCTCCAACGATTTGCAGAAGGCACACATACAATGCCATCAGACCCTTACAGATTTTTTCATGAAGATGTGCAAGCGATCTCTTCCACGATCATGGCCATCCTGTCCTCTCTATCACGGCCCCACGCGTTGATCAATTCTTATGTTAGCATTCAAAAGGCTATCGATCGTCATGAATCTTCGTTACGACGTTCGGACCGCTGGCCTTTAGGCCTTCTAGACGAAACGCGGAAGGGTATTCACGCTGATGCTCGGGAACGCGCGGAGAGTAGTAGGCAAGAGCTCCGGACGGTGGCCTGCGATCTTCGATATACTCAGCAGACTGTGGCTGGAGAACTAGCAGGATGGCAAGAATTGCACGCGAAGCTGGGGAAGAGAGCTATTAGGTCTTTGGCTGAGAGGATGGTTGTACGGGAGAAGGACCGGTTGGAGGGGATGAAGAGGGCTGTAAGGGGAGTTGTTGAGCTAAAGAAGGTTTCAAGAGGTTGAGCTATGTTGGCAGGAGTGGGTTTGCGATCGTGATTGATCTATGATCTGTGCTTGGGATCTTGGAGCGGATCTTCCAACTGCATCTTGTGGGAGTTTTCGGTGTTTCTCTGTGGATGATACCCCCAATTTCGCTGGAATTCGCGGTTCCGGATCCGATTGGATGGAGCGCAATACCATGAATGATATATTGAATGCAACGTTCAGTCCCTTTCTAGCTTATGGAAATGAACAGGCACCTGAACAGAATTGGACTATGTCCTATTTATCGGACTCTACGAAGTGACGTATGCCATCGTCAGGTCCGAACGGACTTATTCATCATTGACGGCCGGTCATTCTCTTCGCCCTCTCAACACTTGAATTCGAATGCTTCCTCTCCTTGGACTCCCAAAGCTATTCTAATTAACACCTTTACACATCCCTGAAAAAAATGCAAATATCTCTCTCGATATCATCCCCTCTTCCTATCCTTTGCATGCTCGAAGCACTGCATTATATCCAGTCAAAACATCCCAGAAACCGTAATATACTCCGTCTCGTTATGTACGTACTGAGCTAGTATCTCTCCTCACCAAATCTATACTCTCACAGTGGTCACCTTGGACTCCGAGGTAGCAAATGTAAGGAAGAAAGTGTGCGACGCCGTCGGAGTCGCACTGCCAAAGGCTTACCATTGCATCAATTACTATAGGTCTTTCCAACCGTAATGGACGAAGCTGAGGTGGGGCATGATATTAGGGATTTGCCCGTTTGATGGACTTAGATATAGTTGACGACGAAGCTAGAAGATGTGGGACGTCCCATCACCCGGAAGTGAGTGGCTTGTCGTTCAAGGATCTGGACTAGGTTTTATGGATCTGTATATCATGATAAGCAGCAGCGCGAAGGCTAGAATATTTACAGGCAAATGAATCAGCATCGGCCATCACCAACGTGATCAAGTGAGAGGACGAAGTGTCCCCCGACCTGGGACTTCACCCAGACAAGTTCATCTTCCCCATACCCCAAGTGTCCATCTCGCATGTTCCCACACAGGCAAGAGATACAAAATGTCCCCACAACCAGCAAGATCAAAACCACTAACGTGTCAAATTTCGGTACCAGGAATCTCACAAACGTCCTCAAAGACCTAGCATGCAAGACCGTCCCAGTTGTCGATCGAGTTGTGACCATCACAGCCATCGAACAACAAAATCCATCACATATGACAAACAAAAGTATCGTCAGCATCGCGATTCCTTCCCACCTCCGCTCCACCACCTCGCCACTGTCAATAAAAGAAATTCACCGCTAATGAAGCCGGTAGAGGCGAAGTGTGAGACGCCGTGTTAGGTGTTTCGGATGTTGGGAAGTGCAACAGAATAGAGGGATGGATGCTAGAAGTGTGATACAGGTGCCGATTGCCAATGTTCTGGAATGACAGGGGCGGGGTTGCTCGGAGTAAAGTGACGGGGTGATTCAGAGATTCGAGGTTTGTGGAGATGGGGGATAGGTGGTTGGGTTTTGGGGGTATTATTTAGGATGTAACCTCGAGCCTCGTGCTTGCAGGCCGGGCAACAGCCTTCCTTCGCAGACAAGCAATCTCCAGACATGACAAAAGTCTCCTTACCTCTCGCAGACATTTCGGTATCGGTCGCAATATTTCCCAATCGTGTTGGTGCAGATCAATATCCGACTCGGACACATTTGCGAATGTGTCCGACAACGTTCCGTAAAGTTTGCGTCGTGGCAGCTGGTGGTATATAATCCCCCCAATTCTTTCTTGAGATCAAGGTGTTTGTAATGAAAAATATATCCAGGATACTATCTCGCCAATCTCATCGCGTGTTCCATCGCAGACAATTCCCCACAATATCCCACTCTCCTCCCATATCTCAAAAGATACACACAACCTCAGTACATCCAGCCAACGGTGCTAAAAACAAAATCCGAGACCCGATCACCAAGTCCACGATGACAACCATGTACCAGCACGGTCCCAGCGCATCGGAGTTCGCACGCACCTACAACGACCGCACGGGCGGCTGCAACATCCGCCTCGCTACCCATCTCATCGCCCTTGTGAAACCCTACCTGCCACCCACAACAGCAGCATCGGCAGCAGAGCCATTACGCATCTTAGACAACGCCTGCGGGCCACTGGTGCTCACGAACGCGATACTGCACGATGAGGATATTAAGGCTTATGCGAACGTGCATATTTCCGCCGTCGATTTCAACGAGGCGTTTATTGAGAATAATCAAGGTATTATCGACGCTATGGAGTATCGTAAAGGAGTAACGATTCAGACGGCGGTGATGAACGGTATGGATCTCAAATTCCCAGATGATGTCTTCGACGTCTCTTTCACCTCCCTCGGTATCTTCGCCTTCCCAGACCCCGTCAAGGGCGCGAGGGAACTGTACCGCACGCTCAAACCGGGAGGTGTGGCTGCATTGACCACCTGGAAGCGTGTAGGTTGGGTGTCATTCTTGCATGAAGTTGAGAGACGCGTTCGCCCGGGAGAAGCGCTGACGCAGTTTCCCTTTTTGGAAGCGTGGAGTGTGCCCGGTAAGCTGGCTGAGACGTTGAGAGAGGGGGGCTTTGGGGATGTGGTTGAGGATGAGGTTGTTAGTTATGCGTGGTTTGAGGGGGAGGAGGGGGCGGCGAGGAGTTTGAGTGAGACGGTGGAGATGTTGGTTGGGAGGAATTGGGGGGAGGGGGGGAAGGAGAAGATGTATGAGGGGTTGAGGAGGGGGATGGAGGGTGGGAGTGAGTTGATGAGGAGGGGGGATGGGGGAAAGGTGGGGTTTGAGATGGTTGCTTGGACGGGGGTGGGGAGGAAGTAGGGTGGTGGGAAAGTGTTAGTGACTTAGGCTTGGGAGTTTTATTCCTGTAACGAGGTCGGGCGTTCGTCATTTGTGAGAGATATATATCTCGGTATCATGCACCTGAAAAGGACGTCATTCGGGTTTCGATGCTAGATAGGACACATATCAGCCTTGCTCTTACCAAGAGAACATCTACATACGTATCTCAACAAGCAACGACATGCTACGAGCATATCATAAGATCTGGACTTACCTTGCTCTATATCGGCTAGTAGGTGGCTCCTAGGTATGACGCATCATACAACATTGCCTCAGTTCTGGGATGTGTAAGCTGCATGAACACATCATAGTTTAGGCGAACGCAATTGTCAGAAATCAACGACTGAAAAGGCAACAAATTGAGCATGAATGAATGTCGCGGAGGAATGATAGTGAAGAATGACAACACAGATAAAAAGGGATGACTATAAGCTCCATTCGTAATCAGTCTCGCGACAATTCGCTTTACGAGTTAGGTCACGCCTCTCACGGACAACACTCATATAGACCACTTCCGTTCAAGATCGCATTAACACAGAAGAAGAATGCAAGCCGTATCAAATCTTCATGGGCTGATCATGCATCAGCTTGAACATGAGATCCGTGAATTGTCCATCAGGCTTCATCAACTGCGCCTCGGGACTGACAAAGCTGTCCGCCACCTGTCGCATGCATCCAAAGAATCCATACTCTTCCACCCACGCAGTCTTATCCATCCAGTTGGCTATTTCGACAGTGAAGCTGAGAACATCGTGATAATTTCGCGAGATGGAGGCGATCTCGGTCACGAACAACGGCTGTTTTGGATGCTTGGCATGCATCTCCTCAAAGTATCTGATGGCCTCATTATGATCCGTGCCATACCAATGAAGACCAAGAAAGTCCGGCGGATCGCCAGCAACACGATTCATGAAGTCTGCAATCCACTTCTGGCCATTGGGATCACTCGCACATGATGGGCTGACGAGTTTGTTGCCTTTCTCTTTCCGAAGTTGTACTATCTGTTTGTGCCAGATCTCTGCCGCATGCTCTGCAGTGATGCCAGCCCGTTCAGGCTCGTTGAAGAAATGGATGATGCTGTCTCTCGTGGCGTCGATACGTTTCCAATCGTCTCCGGACAGTTTGGCCAGATCGTGGATCATGGGATGGAACGGAGCACGTCCTTTGAGCTCGGGGGGCGTCCATGTGTTCCAATTGCTCACAGACTTTATAGGACCTGCGAAATTGACTTTATCCATCTCGCCTGGCACACCTTGATGGCCGGGTCCATCGGTGTTGGTCCAGTCCCAGAGGAGACACCTTTTCTTGATTACCATGATCGAGTCTTGATTAGGGATACTTCGGATCTGGAGTTGTTATGATCGATATGCAAAGATATGTGCAATTGATCTCTAATGACTTGTGATGTACGAATGTCCGTAATATCTATAAGTGGTCAAAGTGGATGGGGTGGCGGGGAAGTGGATAAGGTGACTGGACAGCTGGTTAGGAATAATACTTAACAAAACGATCACTTTGATGGGTCTTCCATCTACTTATGACTTCGATTATGGGGCGGTTGTTCCAAGAGCTTATGCTGTAGTCGGCAGGTGTTCAGCTGGCCTAGGTACAGCCTCGTACAGCCTCATCCTTCGCCGCAATCCTCCCAGGCTGCTCTTTCCATCTCTCGCTTTGATCCGGCGAGCAGATGATGACAGGGTTCGCTTTCAGTCTGACTACCTCGAAGACGCGGCGTGCTGCCAATGAACGAGCAATCAAGGTGATTAGAGTTCTTACATAGCATAAGCGGTAGTGGCAGTGAACCTTCACAAGCACAAATAGGGGCCACTTGCGAACCCTTCACGAGTGCCATCTGATGAGAAGCGAGTAGTTGTCAGAGTAAGATACTCGTGAAATAGCAATATTATCATATTAGGTTGGTGGAAGCGACTCTCTTCAACCGTAGTGCGCTGACGCACAATCCCTCGGTTCAGCCTTCGATGGATCTGCGCCTCAGCTGATCATGTGCGCTCCTTTCTGAACAGTCATGGCCAATATATGGCAAGGCCGTTGATGCACATGAGGATGGCCACATGGGTCTTCTAGTCCGGAAAAGCGATCTGAAGTGTCATAATATTATCAATATACCACTTGGATCGACATATCTGACCATAGTGCCCATGAGACCGTGTTCCGTTGCATCGACCAGGTGATTTAGTGTAAATTAAGAAGAGACTTGCAGTCGACGTCCGGACCCGTCGAGGATGCGATATTGCTCAGGAGCGTCTGACTGTTATGCCAAGTCTTGTCGCTGAGCTCAAGGGTGACAATCTCGAATAGTGGGAAGATCTCTAGATGAGATGCCGGGCAAGACTGTGAGAAGTGTCCGAAGAATTGGTTAGTACACGGAGGGATGGATCAAGCATGAGAAGCGGAGGATAATGAATTAGTTTCGAGCAAGCATCGATGAGCTGCCAAGACATTCAAAGGGCCGTCTCACGATGTGTACATGTGCCTCGGCGGTATACTACTCAGCGTATACAAGTCAGCATCGTCACTGAAGTCGTGCCCGTATTCTATCTGCCTTGCGGTCATGGATTGTTGACCACTATAGCTCCTTTTGGTCAAGAAGGCTTCATGATGGTACCTGAGCCCCAATATGTGAATTCAATCTGATTCGATGAATATCAGGTAAGGCCCAACAAGGTTATGATTCGATGGCGTTCAAAAAGGGAGGATTGTCAAGGTCGCAAAGACGAATCTTGCCACTGTGAAGATCAAAGCCGATCACAGCTTGTGTATCTGATAAGAGACGGAGAGATACCAGTACGACATGACAAGTTAACGTGAGACAGGATAGCCTCAGTCATTGCAGCCAGCTGTTGAAACTCTCACGGAAATATTGGCGATCAAGGTATGGTCCATGATTAGTACGATCGAATGAGAATTCCTCATTTACCGCTGGCACACTTTCAGCTCTGGCTCTCAAGGCGGGGGCCGATGACACGTTCGAGCTGAGCTATCGTGGCTGGACAGAATCATCTAGACGCGTCTTAGCAGTCCCTTCAGGGATAGATACATGAACCGTCACGATTGGCCATGTCGCTATATGAATGAAGGCTAGAGGGTTCCACTTTTACATCGCGTCTAGCAGTATGGACGTTGACAGTGGCGCTAAACATCATAGACTCTGTGTCATGACACAAGTGGAAGACCCTGATGGGTGTTGGTGATGGTCATCTCGGTAGTCTGAATGCACCTGCATGAGAAAAGGCTCCAACAACGGTACAAAGCTAGGAGGGCTACGAGTCGATCTGACGCTGTAGCCAATGCGCTGCCGCGGAGTGTCTAGGGCGTCAGATAAAGGGGCAGTGGTAGTGTGCATAAAGTAAGCTTGTAAGCTGTTCGTGCAGCCCGGTCTTCCAAGCGAGGCGGCGGATGCTGTGCGATTAGTCCCGGTCCCCGACACGCGGGGGTTTTGGAGATTACCATGGGATAACCTCACGGGTGTTGGTATTGAGATGCAGATCTGACCTGATTCCTGTCAATCTCAGTCTTGTGCTAGGTACTGTTATTACATGGGTTCTTGTCCGAAAGGCGTTGTTGAATTGCTCGTTGCCAGGTTGAAGGAGGGTCTACTCGTGCCAACCACATATGACTCCCGAGGCTAAGATTTAGCGTCTTGGCCCTTCGCCAAGAGGAATAGCTCAGAATTAAGTGATTAGTGGCTTCTCCCGAAGCTACTAAGCGAGCGGACTCACTTGTGGTTAACACGAGTACAAGCAGAAGACAGAGATATCTCGTAGCGGCTACTGCCGTGCCAAGACACGCTAATCTCTTCCTGATCTAGTATACATCCAACATCAAGTCGTCCGTTGGATAAATAGATTGCACATCACCGCTTCTTTCTTCCTAAAGACGCGCGATCCAGGCCGCTAAGCTGTCAAACAGCTGCTAGCAGATTAGCTGGCCTGTCAAATATGTCATGTCTGCCGCGGTAGCATTGCATATCAGGCTAGGCTTCGCGCCAAGGTGTTCGGCGTCAGCGTACATACTGCACCTGGGCACAATCAGATATGGTTGTATCGATATGAAATATACGCAGCATCACATTGTAATAAGAAGGGTATCCTTACAGCAAGGTACAACCTAGCTGGAAGTTTACAATCCATACCTCAAAGTCTAGGTCTGATGGGGAGAATTCTACAGAATGATTTGCCAAAGTATTCTCCCCTACTAATGATAGGTGGAAAGAAATGTAGTCTATAACGATACCCGCAAGATAACTTCGAAGCGTAACGATATATAGGTATCTTGCGAATATCGTTACATCACATCGACAGTGATCGAATGCACGGCTACCTATCGTTACTGTCCGCACATCCTAACATCTGATTTCGATGTAACGCGGTCTGATTGTACTACAGGATCGAACGGGTGGAAGGTGTGGCGGTGACGTGCGGGGCAATGGATCCCTTCTTGTGGCACGTCAATGCAGCTTCGCCCGCATCGACATATATACAAGCTTTGATCAAAGCTATCACGTACTACCATCACCTTGTCTCTCTCATTAGCACCTCGTCAACCATGGAGCTATCTACAGACCCTTTCATTGCTGTCGATGGAATCTTTAACTTCCGCGACATCGGAGGCTATCCATCCTCAAAGGACCCAACCCTCTCTATGCGGCGCGGATACATTTACCGCTGTGCTAATCCTGGCAATGTGACATCAAGCGGCTCACAAACGATTCGCGACCTCGGCATCACGAAAATATTCGACCTGCGCTCTAGGGCGGAGATCGAGCGGACTGTGGGTTACGGGCCCGTTGTGGACATCGCAGGTGTTGACAGGGTGTCCGTCCCGGTATACATCGAGAGCAAATATCCCTCCCATCAGAATGTCAAGAACATGGAGAATTACTTTCACCGCCCTGTAAGAATCCGCTGCTTGAGATCTTCCCAATGAAGGGGATTTAGGTTTGACGATGGTACCAGGATGCACAATCGGCATATGTAGATATTCTTACCGCAGGAGGCCCAGCTTTCAGGACCGTTTTCCTTCACCTGCGTGACGCACCTTCAGAAGCCTGTCTCATCCATTGCGCTGCAGGAAAGGACAGAACTGGTGTTGCAGTTGCGTTAATCCTCGCAATCGCAGGCGTGGACGATGCGAGTATTGCACGTGAGTATCAATTCACAGAAGAAGGCCTGATAGCGATGAGACCATCTGTGATTCGTTACTTGAGCGAGCAGTCTAGATCAAAGTGGACAGATGAGCAGGTTGCCAAGATTCTAGATATCAGGTGAGAAGAACAGCGCGTCAGATTCTGGTCTTCTCTACTGACACTTACTGATCTATTTATCAAGTATGGACGCCATGGCTCAGATGCTTCATGTCTTGCGCAATGATTATCAAGGTGCCGATGGATATCTGAGATCTCAATGCGGCTTGTCTGACTGCGATATTTCAACAATAAAAGACAATATCCTTGTACGTATGACTTGAAACTTAGATCCGACAAACTAGGTATCGAGTCTTGCACTTCCCACAGTGCTACTCAAGGCGTCCTCGCATCTTATGCTTGGGGGCTAAGGGACTTCACAGGCGGCTTTGCTGATGAGTGAGGCTTCGAGTAAACTTTGTGGCGATTGGTGCAGCGAAATGAGAGAACTAGATTCAGCCGCAGTTGGAGGCGAAAATATTGGCGCAAGACCTATATGATTTCAATTGAGCGAAGCAGCGCAGCAGTAATCGAGCTCTACGCAATCTGATCTACTCAGACCTTTAGACCCTCGCTGACTGAGATAGGTTTTTCCGTCATAGAAGCTAGTCGGAACACATGGCGCGCCTGCAGGCCGCTGTCATAATCCACGGTAGCAGTATCTAGGAGCCGATCAGCAAACTTGACTGTCATGGACTATATGAGTTGGGTAAGCCTACGAAGGGTGTTACGACCATCAAACATGACAATGGAATGCTTTTCCCAGCTAATCCTGGCCTGGAAGTCGTGTCCTTTGATGATGTGGTCAACTAAGAAGTTCAAGAGCAAGTCTGACTCTGTTTGCTTGAACCCTTTAATCCCTGTGGCGAACTCTAGATTGATCCAAATTGACTTCTCACCGGTCACCGGATGAACGCGAACGAGAGGATGGATTGACTCGGTCGGATTCCGCCGAACGTACCCGCCAACACTCTTCACATGGTCGATCATTTTCTTAGATGTGTGAACCACTTTCAAGTCATTGATGATGTTCTGGAATGCCGGAGAGAGACGTCTACAACGGAGAGACATTAGCAAAATTCCAGCATTCAAATTGACCATGAGTCACAGAGGATCAAGAGAAACAGTCTTTACCTGTATGCTTCAGTGGTATCGGCAAAGACTGTATCCCCACCAACGTCTGGGCATGCCAAGATACCGAGCATGATATAGCCCGGGGGCTGGCGTTCATAGCTGACATCCTGGTGCCACAGGGTCGATGTCATCTTGTGGCGAAGGTGAGCCTCGACCTGATCTTGATTGTTGTCTCGATGAATGATGTGAAAGCCAGGGTGACCCTTGACGGCTCCAGTGACTGGTTGGATGTTGGGTACACCATAGTATTCCATAAGCTTCTGCTGATGACCTGGACCTGCTTGCAAGAAGTCCAGCTGTTCCCGAAACACAACAATCTTGCGCTTGGTAACGAGCAGCGCTATTTCGTCTTTGGCAGCGTCCGAAAGCCCTTTGAGGTTGACTCCGGTCACGATTGTACCCATCTTTGGAGTGATGTCTTTGGTCCTGGTCCCCAGATGGAGTAGGTTTGGCATATCCGCGATGGCTCGAAGGGCCGGATCTTGGTATTCGAACGCAGGAGGGTCGTCATGAAAGGCCTTGTCGTCCCACGATGGAAGATACTCTGGAAATTCTGTTCGATTGCGTGCAGCACCACTGTCGGCGGCTTTGTATGGGAGGTTGACATCGTAGGAGGGACCGTCTTCCCCTTGTCCTTTCAGAGGTTCTGCGATGATACCCGGTGCCATACTGGAGCTCAGGGAATGTTTACGTGAATGAGGACACAAATCATGATCAGAATGGACTGCAGGGCATGATATTATGCTTTCGTGCAGTGGGGCTAACAGCGTTGCCTCCAGCTTCAGATATCTAGATTGGCCTCTCCAAAGCGAAGACGCGTCTCTTGATCGAAATAGCCAATTGCCTACATCTGTTCAGATGCTAAGCAGGGGGTCAGATCGCATCATTCTACTACAAATGGACGGATCTGCGAAGCTTCGGCATGTCCGACGCACATGGGTCACTCACCAGGCGGGAGGCACCATATTAGTATGAAGATTCGCATTCCTCGACACCAGCCCGTCGCTATGGCCTCTATTGATACCCGCAAGAGCCCATCTGACAGGCGGCATGTACCGTGTTAGTGTGAAGATTCACGTATTCCGGCATCGGGCCGTCGCTGCGTTCTCTTTGAGGGTCTGCACCGGACAGACACACGAACCCGTCTGGGCTGGGACCCGCGGCTCGTTCCCCACAACTGCTTCAACAAGTGGGGCAGATTGAGCAGACTATCATAATCACGCGGGACGCCCGGACAATGGACCAGAACTTTGTGGCCTGAATTGTGCACAGTTGGTCAGACATGTTCGACGACCACCCTTGTGGCCAATAGCACATCCGGCGAAGCCCGAATAGCGATGGCTCTATAAGAGACAGTGGACTTTCGCTTGTGCAGTCTGCTAGTTTCGCATCTGACTACTGTTGAGAGGGTTATAATTCCGTATGCAAGCTCCACTTCTAATGATGACGGATCTCCAGATCATTTTGCGGGAAAAGGGAGGGCAGGACTCGGAATGGCTCACTAATCGGATCACTCAACATCACCAAACGCGCAATAGCCAATGAACTACATGGTAAATTGGGGGAGACATATTTTACCCCTGTCTAATCCTCACCGCTTATCCGAACGAGATCGCGAAATTGAGCGGACGGACCATAGGTCCCGGACAGTGCTTACGGCGTGGTTGGAGCAGCATCAGCACTAATAACCTTGGCAGTGACCAGATCCAGCCCTAGATTTTTACACTACAAAGTATGCTTCCATAGGGAAGAACGTCGACACGGTCTCTCAAGGCCAATTGTTAGACAGCAGGAGATACCAGCTGGTGATTACGGACCGCTCTCGCAGCACTTCATGCGTCACCCTATTCGTCACCTCAATCATTCAACGCGGCCCTTGGAGTCTGCTGGTAGGCCTAAGGACGTCCCAGCTGGTGTTCACAAGGCAAATTCCGAAGCGCTCATAGCAGATCATTGCCACATCGGCTGTGTGGAACTCGAATCGTGGCAATGTGAATGGCCCCACAGAGAATGACGAGCCACTGCATGTCTAAGTAGCAAGATGATAGCGATATCCGCGAGTCAGAAAGGCATGGGACTCAGACCAGATCTTCGAATCTGATGGCTCAATAATGTCATGAGGTCCAATACCTTTACATAAAAACCCAAAACTTCCATGTACAACAAAGAGAGCGCCTCGTCTCCACGAGTCGACAAAGCCTAAAATTTCGATCGGAATTCCCAAACAAGACGGCTCAGTCCTATTGTAGACACCAATAACTCCACACAAAAGCCAACAGCCAAAACCACCTGCATACAACAAAGTCGAAGAAAGCCGCGCTGTCTGTCTCCGCACTTCATACAAAGCCAGAACCCTAGTACAAGACAACGTTGACTGTCCCGCCAAACATCGGGCGGCCTTGCATAAAAACCACCTCACCATCCACCATAGTCTAAGGCCCCTCGGCATATTCGGACAATTCAATCGGACGAAAATGCGAACATCGCAATAGAGATTCGCCATCCGTACATCATCGAAGAGTCAACCGACGCTCATCACAGCACAGCCAAGCCTTGAGACTAAACTTCTCCACAAAGTAAGTAGCCAAGAGCTATCACGTTCCCACCAAGCCCAACTAGATAAGCTGAGCTCAAGAATAGAACTAACTGATACATTTCCATCACTGAAATCCGTCTATATCCCAGAAACCTTCAACCTTCTAACCTCTCCTCTCTTTACATTCACACTCACATACACAAAAGCACACCTCCCAAGCTCTTAAGTATATCCACTAGTATCACTACTCCCAACCTATCATCCACCCCCCCAAACCCTTTCCATCAACGGCGTATTCCAGTATCCAACTATCATCTTCACATAACCACACAACCACATACACAATCAATCTATCCACCCCATAGCAATCTAATCAAAAAACACCTGTCAAGATCCAGATATCAACTCCTAAAACCCTCGCCTCCGCTAGAATATCCGGCGTCCATGAAATAATCACTTATAATACAACAATAATTGAGCCCAGATTAGGCTTATATAACCAATCAATCAATATCTCATACACCTATCTACAAACCCACCGTCCAGGATCTCGGTATCTATCTAAATCCATGCATGGGATGAAGACGTAATCTAGAATTTTTCTCCAGACGGAAAACCATACACATTCGTTGGCTAGCGAATAGGATGAACGTATAGCCACAAGCATAGGCATAGGCATAAGGCACGCAGGAATTCAGCGGTCGAAACTCATAGATTCAGACATATCTACGGCCTACAGTCTATATATAGCGATTATCCAAGATGCTTACGGCGCCGGATCCAATGGTATGAGACGCATATGTTCTTCTAGATAGACTAGGATAATATGTCTTGAATCGGATCGATGGGCGGGTCTGGATATTTGATGTTCGCAGATGATGAAGCGGTTGTGACGGAGGAAGGGAGGGAATGGGCTGTGTGCGTAGATGGATTCTGTGGATTGATCAAGAGTACGTAGCGCATGAATCTGATTTTCGGTCTAGTGAAGAGGGATTGTTTCGTATGAACATCCTAGCTGATTCTCTCTCTACGATAAAGGTACAATGCGCTTCATCTGCGTAGATACCTGACCTATATGGTAGCCGTTCGACTCAATACTCACTTCTTGTTCACAACATGATCACCCATCCACCGTTAGTGATATGTCGTCTCATGTGGACTGGGTTTCCTCAGACACATCGTCTTCGTAGGCGTACATTTTTCACGTGAGCGAGCACGTGGCCAATGATGTCTGTTCGTAACATATCATTGTTTGGCCGAGCTGCTGCAGAAGGCCTCACACTCGTGATGATGGTATCCACGGTTTTAGCTCATTTCCACCGCCGCCAAATCCGATCCTAGGTCGGCATCGAGCTATCGATCGATCTTCTTCACTGCCATGCCGCTTGACTTATCCTTCAGCTTAAAGGCCTCGATCTCCACCTCAGTCGGTCCGCGGCCCACGTTTGTCAATCTTCGGGTTTCCTGGCGCCGCTTCGCATATTGGTCTGACCGCTAACATTCAAGGCGGGCAGTTCCTCATAAGCAGAAGTATGCCCAAGACCTCGGGTCTCAATTTAGGACACAAGTCCCAGTCGGGGTTGGTGATGGCCCTCTTCAGAGCTCTTTTTCGCTCGCTCTCGATCCTCGGGGCAGTCCGAAGACATGTACAGGGCCGCACAGGTGGACTCACCAGAGATTCTGACGGTGCCACTCCGGTGTATTTGTGATCCGGGAAATATTCACGATCAGCTAACACCTCCGTGTAAGGCCAGATCGACTTGAGATACTGTAGATCCTTGATGGAGACTTTGCGGAGGCCGTAATCGCAGGCTGCTTCGATTGCCGCCCTCGACATCTTTCCAGTAGTCTCTTTCAAGCGCGGTGTGGCTTCGGCCATCAAGTGTCTAGTCTCGTTACGGATTTCCGCTGTCCTAGCCATTTCATCGTCGAATGAAGCCATCATTCGCTTTTCGACGTCTTCTCGCTCGGCATGGATCTCTTCGTCACTCGCGAGCGAGTCCGGGAGATGGATGCTAACTTTGGGAATATTCGTGAGCATGTTGAGATGGTCGAAGATATAGCCGATGTCTGAGAAGCCATCTTCGTCATCTCCGTACCATTGCAAATTCATGGACTCCTTTGCTTTCCCATTGCGAGACCACGAGGCAACCTCGTTCTCAAGAAATATGATCGAGAGGTCTTGTAGTCGTTCGACGTAATTGAGGTCATAATACAGTTGATCGACGTTTTCCAAGATATGTACCATGTCCATGGGTCGATCGGGATGGGGGGAATAGATCTCAATTCTCAGATGTCGCATGTCACCATACCCCATCTTTTCCTCGCGAGCTCGAATGCAGCACTCCGTGAACCTGTCGAACTCGAACTCCTGCCACGTTATTTGGGATGTGAAAGTAGTCCTAATACGGGAGAGATGCATAACCTCGTCATTCATTTGTTTATTGACGGTAAGGATTGCCGGTTGCCAGCATGACTTCAGCGCTGACAGAGGCTCTTCGTGAATGACCTTGGCTGGTGGATGGCATTGATCGTCCAGGTACTCTTCGTATACGATTCGGCGTATGTCTAGTGGAAGATCGAAGAACTGAATACGTTGTGTTGCTAGTAGCTGCTCCATGATCTCTCTTGATCTCAGGTTGACGGATTGACTACGTAGATTGACTGGGTATGGGATCAGCTTGGCTACTCAAAGATATGAGTTACGTGTACAAGAGACTGTTGCGATATTTTTGTACCCGCAGGTATAGTACAGTGCAGGTGGTGCGAACAATTATCTGTTATGAATATACACGGGCAGAGGACTCAAGCATACCGGTAGTGCAGACTTGGCTGACTGTGAAAGGAAGTGAGGTTGCTACCTCATTTGACGCGGTCAATCTTCTTTTGAGAGTAGGTACATAAAGTAGTCAAGAGCCCACTTTTTCTCATTTTATTCAAAATTCTTTCCAAGATTTCTCCACAAAAAAAGGGAAAAAACTCCCAATATTATCACAGAGAGTATTAATGACATCAAGTCCTAGAACTTTCTCTCAACTCTCTCTCCAGCCGCCACGCATTTCTCATAAGGAACACCCTGACGAAGAACGCGTGGCAACCGGAAAGTACCCCCTTTCCATAACGCCAGTGACATGGCCAATCACTTCACAGGCCTCAACGATCTGGAAGGCACCTTCTCATTCTCATCTTGACATGGTGTATCCAAAGCAAGGATGTTAAATTCTCCCCTTGATCATGCAAACCTCTGATCCGCCATCCACATCTCCATCCCTAACCCATGTCACCACATAGATAATCCTAGGTCCTATCTCGCCTCTTCCCACTGCATCCCCATCCCGTCGTACCACGCAGCATAGACCTAGGCCAGAAGCTACGCGACATCGAGCCCAAACACCGATCTTGCCTATTCTACACCACCTAGATCTGTCCCAGTGTGATCAGCCTCTCTCCAGTGCAATTATCAACACAGCTAGGAGATCTACCAATGACTTCGGTGTGACTTCTGCGATATCTGCGGCCCAAGTGCGTCGCAACATGCCCAACCGACGTGCAGATAGAACACCGTCGACTCCAGCGTAGCGAGCCAAAACCTTGCCACAATGGAAAAGGAAGCCAGGCTTTACCGGTTCCATGCTCACCTAGGTGATTTCTCCGCGTCCCTTTGCGCTCAACCAAAGATGGGCGAACCCAGTACAAGTGTCTCTGCTCAAGGCACCATGGACCACGATCGTTCAAGCTCCAGACAAGGAAGATGAGGATATAGCCGCTTGGGATGCCAGCGGCTGTCCTAGGCCGATCTCCACCGTCTTTCTACGGGAAGGCTCTGCAAGACCGTGCGCAAAACCTCATCAGACTTGGCCATGACGACGTGGACACTGACATAGCCCTGTTTGCCGTCAGTAGCGTACGCCAGGAGGGATTTCATTGCCCATGGAACCAATTTTGCCCTAGACACATCCGGACAGGCTCTGTGCAGGGCTTGCGCTTTATCTAGCATAATGTTGACAAGACCCTCTTACCCGCTCTTCCGGAAATAAAAAAAAATATCCTTGGTAGACAAGTACCTGAGACTGGTTAATATCTACAGAAATAGGGATTAGATAGGTTTTATAGTAAGATTATTTAATATTTATTTAATGATTTATATAGGTCTAGTTATATACTAACCCTAATCTAAATTTACCTAAATATAAGCTATTACTACTTAGCCCTACCTATTTAGAATTTACTTATTAAACCCCTTTTAATAATTATCTATTTATTTATATTATTAATAATAATATACTATAAATATTAATTCTAATAAAGAACTTATATATATAACTACTCTAGCCCTCCTTATCCTTAATTTATATTATATTAGCTAAGTCTTATATTATACTTATATTCTACTAATTAAATATTAAAGTAAGGAGTAGAGTCTTAATAATTTCCTACTTAAGTAAATAAGGTAGATATTTAAATTTATTAAAGATAAGATATATTAATTATTAACTTATTTTAACCTTAAAAGTATTAATTAATAATATAATTATTAGCCTAACTTAAAGCTTATTTTATATCTTATTTTAATAAAACTCTTATACTTATATCCTTTATATAAGTTATTAATAATATTTAACTAGTCTCTCTCCTTTATTTCTATTATAATTAATAATATCCTTAAATACTTATATAATTATTATAATCTTATTTTATACTAATATTCTATTCTTAAATATAATAGGATTTAAAGGTATATAAGGGTAATTAAATATATAAGTAAAATATATAAGAGGTTTATAATTTAAGGGTTTATTAATAGAATATTTTAGTACTTCTATTAATTAAAGGAAGACTAGAGGTTCTTCTACTTTATATATAAAAAGGTATATAATATAGTATAATTAGGGGTAATATACCTAGATAGTTTAATTAATATATTATATAACTTATTTAAGGGAAAGGTAAATCTTCTTACTATAATAGAATATACTAGGAGTCTCTATTTAAGAATATACTATACCTAATTAAGTAGTAATTATTTCAGGTATATAACTATATAAGTAATAAAAATATCTATATACTAAGGTAAAGACTTAGTAGAGAGCTAATACTAATTTTCTATGTAATTATCTATATTTCTTAACTATATCTCTATTAAGTATATTAATTAGTAAGTAGCTAGTATATCTTAAATAGTAATAGCTAAAGTATAGGTCTCTAATTAAGAAATATAGATAATATATATAGGAAATTAGTATTAGCTCTCTACTAAGTCCTTACCTTAGTATATAGATATTTTTATTACCCGCGTAATAGCTAATAGATTTATAGAGAAGTCCCTTAAATTACCCCTCTAGAACTAGCGCTAATTATAGTAAATATTAAAAGTCCTAACTTTCTTTATATTCTATCTATATATACACCTATCTATTATATAATTTTTAGGATAAACTATATTACTTACCTTATTTTAAGGTATTAAATACTTTAAAAAACCCTGAAATTAGTATAATAGTTTAAAAGATATTTTAGAATATATAGATTTACCTACTAAATTCTATATACTAATAGCTAGAATAATATATCTAACATACTCTCTACTATTTATTCTACCTACTAATATATTACTAATATATCTAATATTAACTTAAATAGAGGGAAATATCTATCTTATTACTAGGTAGGTAGCCCTATTAAAATAATCTATATTAGTCTATTACTATATTAGCTAATACTATTATATTTACAAGTTAAAAACCCTACTATTTATATTACCTACTAATATATCTAATATACTTCCTACTATTTACCTTACCTACTAATATATCTAATATTAGCTTAAATAGAAGGAAATATCTATCTTATTACTAGGTAGGTAATCCTATTAGAATAATCTATATTAGTCTATTACTATATTAGCTAATACTATTATATTTATAAGCTAAAAATCCTACTATTTATATTATCTACTAATATATCTAATATTAGCCTAATATATCTAATATACTTTCTACTATTTACTACCTACTAATATATCTAATATTTATTATAGATATAGTATATTAGTATATACTATAAAAGGCTTCTATAATTACCTTATTATTCCTTAATAGAATCCTTAATAGAAAATAAACTATTCTACTTATAATTATTCTACCTATATTAATTAGTAGTAATACTATAAGTATTTATCTTTAAGGTACTAAATAATTACTTAGAAGTATTAACTGCTATTTATAGTACTAATACTATCTCTATAATACTAATAATCCTCCTTTAAGTCCTCTAACTCCTCTAAGTCCTATACCTCTAGTAACCGCTTCTATATCTAAAAGCAACCCTCGTACTCTATAATAAGGGCCTTATTTTATACTAATTTAAAGATAAAGTAGTTTAAACTAGAAGCCTTTAGTAAATACCCTTATACTACAGCCCTCTAAGTTATATAACTTATCTACGCTCCTTCTAATCCCTTCCTAGAAATAAAGCTCCTTCCCTTTTAAATTATCTAATAGTTATACGAGTTATTTACCTATTTCACTTTTCCTTTATTATAACTCCTATATTAATTGTAATAGCTATTAATACTATTAACTTATAAGGTAGCTACTATTAAAGGCTCTAATAATTTCCCGTCTATCTTAAATATAACTACTTTAATCTTATTAGCTATCCTTATACTACTAGATATTATTACTTAAGTCTACTTAATATCTAATTTCTTTAATACTAGGTATTAGTATAGCTAGATTATCTAGAAGGCTACTTATAAGGTTATCTATTTTATTACCTCTAAGTATAAAAGACTATTACCTCTCCCTTATAAACCTACTCTATTACGCGGTACTTAATTAGAATTCTAAGACTTAAATTAAGCTAAATATATCTAGCTAAGTAACTAGGCTATTAACCTACCCCTCTTTAAGATATTTATAAAAGCCTTTATTATTACTATAACCTAGTTATATAAGTTTACTAGATCTCTATTAATAGGTATTATACCTACTTTAACCTCTTCTAGATTTAATCTATTAAGATAGTTAGGCCTATTAGAGTAGTTAAGCCTATTAGATTAGTCTAGCCTAGGCTCCTACTTACTAATAATCTAAGGTATATTAGTTAAAGAAGAGATACCTTATAATCTACTATAGCCTTCTATAAATATAGCGGCTCTATTTTTATAAGTATAAGCCGATTAAATAGCCGCTATTATTACTTAAGTAATAACCTTACTATAGAATTAGTAGTAAGCTAATAGTAATTTAGTAAATCTAGTAAATCCTAATTAAGGACCTCGTTCTACTTAGTTCTATACTTAAGATATAGGATACTTTAAACTAAAGCCTAATATACCTATTATTAAGGTTAAGGATAGATATAATATCTATTATAATATCTATAACTTTACTACTAGGTTATAAGTAAAAGCTATTATAATAGATATAACTATTTTATAATAGAATCTTAATACCTATCTACTTAAAGAAGCTAATAACTAATTTACTAGTTAATTAATATATAACTCTAGATAAGAATTAAGATATAATCCTAATAGTATTAATAGCTAGTATAATATACTAGAGAAGAGATTTTAAGATTCCCTAGGTAAGTCTTTAAGTATACTTAAGTCTATTTATTATATTATTTAAGATATTTATAGTTAACGCGATCCTATTAAATATATAATTAATATTATAATTAATAGTCCTAATACTAGTATTATAACTACTAAATTATTATAAGTACTCCTTACTTATAAATATATAGATAGTAAACTCTATAATAATCTAAGTAAGCTTATAACTACTTTAACTACTATTATAAGTCTAATTAAAGAATTATATTTATAGAAGGATATCTAGTTTAATATTTATATAAATAGTATATCCTTTATATTAAGGACCTTAATAGCTATTATAAGTTAATAGTTATAAGATAATAGGTTAATTAGCTAACTTATTTAGTATTAATCCTAAGTAGTTAACTAGTTATAAAACTAATTAGCTAGTAATACTTACCTCTACTATTAGAATAATCTAGCTTATAATTCTAATTAGAATTAAAATTATTAAGGCTAAGATACGCCTTAGCTACTATAGCTATTATAACTACTATAAGCCCTTTAAAGGCTTTAAATTATAGTAGACCTTATAAATAGGTTAGGTTTTTAATTATAGGGGTAGAATAATAATAATTATAATAGTAGTAGACCTTAAAAGGCCTATTAGGCTACTACTAAAGAATTTATAGAAGGCTTTAATAATAAATATAATTAATTAGCTAGTTAGTATAAGTATAATAATAAACTATCTATTAAAGGCTTCTATAATAATAACTATAATAAGATCTAAGATATTAACTTCCTTATATAACTAAGGGATACTAATTATCCCTATTCTAATTATAAAGCTACCTTTTTATCTAGGAATAAGCTATTTAATTACCTTAGACTATAATACTAGTTAAAGGCTCCTAAGCTAATAGAGATAGTAGTATTAAAGGCTTTATTAGATAACCCTTAAAGTAGTCTAAATAAAGTTATAAATAAGGACCTTAATAATAAGGACCTTAATAATATCCCTTAGACTAACTTTATCTATATTAATTCTAATATAATTCTAGATTAGAGTAAGCTACTAGGCTACAGCTTTTATAGATAGAAATACGTTATAATTAAGGTATCCTAGTTTAAATTAAGCTAGGAGTAGACTAATATCTACCTTAATAGTAGTTATACTATTATACTTATTAACTATACTTATCTTATAAAGTACCTCCCTAATATCTATCTTAAAAAGATACCTTTACTTATACTAGTTTATAGTATAAGAAATAAAACTATTAAGACTTATAAGTATACCTCTATTAAAATATATATTTAAGGTAAGATTAGAGACTCTTCTAGATAGGTATTAATAATTATAAAGGTTTATATTATTAATAATCTTAGAGTTAATATACTTATTAATAATAATATATTAGTTCCCTAGGGTATTATTATTAATTTTAGTAGGAAAGTAATCTCTATTAGATTATATAAAGGCTTAATAGCCCTAATTAAAGTTTATACTTATATATCTCTATATTTAAGGCGTATAATTAAGGTTAAATTAACTATTATAATCCCTTTATACTTTATAATTAAAGTTCTAGTAATATATAAGGGTAATATACCTAATAATTATAACTATCTTTTTAAACTAGATTATTCCTAAGATCTTAGTCCTAATAGAGGTATTTATATATATATTATTAATTCTAATATATTATTTATATAAGTTTATAATACTTTACTAGTTACTATATAACTACTTTATAAGACTTAACTTAGATCTATTACTAAATATAAATAGGATAGAGCCTATCTAATTACCCTAATAAATACTTTATAAGCTATTAGAAACACTTAATTATAGGAATTACAAGTTATTAAAAGCTTTATAGTTATAATTATAGCTCTTATACTATATATTACAGCTAATATAGTTACTCTACTCTAGACTAATATAAATAAGGGCCTTAATTTATATAGAAGTCTATTATAATTATCTATTAATCTAATATTAGAGTATATTATACTAAGTAGTATAACTATCTATAATACCCCTAATATAGCCTCTTAGATTACTAAGGTTATTAATACATTTCCTAAAATATAGATAGATTAAGGTATTATAATTATAGTTCTTAAGGTTAAATAGATACTAATTATATTAAAGCTTAATATAGCCTCTAAGCTATTAAGGGTTTACTTAGTAAGTTATAAGGATAAGTAAATAATTAATAAGACCTTTAATAAGTTATACTCCTAAGGGAAAATATAGTAGTTAAATTAACCTACCCTATTTAGTTATCTAGTCTTTATAATTTAGCGAGAAGTTAATAGGAAGAAGAAAGGCCGCGTTATTATTAATATATAAGGCCTTAATATAATTATATAATTAGATAGTTACCCTATTCTATTATAAAGTAAAATTATCTTAGTTATAATAGGGTTACCTTTTATCTCTATTATAGATAGGACGGGGTATTTCTATTAATTTAGTATTAGAGAGGTTAATTACTATAAGCTTACTATTATTTCTTACTAAGGCTAAGAATAATATAATATTATACTAATAGATTATAAAGGATTACCCTTATATATATAATAATAGATAGATAAAATACTTTAATTATATAGAGACTTTATATATACTTATATAGATAATATAATAGGCTTCTTTAAAAGCCTACTAGAATACCTAATTTATCTTTAAAGACTATTTATATTATTTTATAAGTATTATCTAAGTATTACAAGTAAGTTAAACGGGTCTTATAATATATATAATATAAGTACATCTTATTATAGTAATATAGATTAGTTAAAAGACCTACTTAAACTACTTAGTAGATTAGATAGATTAGATACTAGATTTATATAAACTATACCTCTTAGTAGGATTTCTTATAACTATATAAATAGCGTGGATTTCTATCTAGATAGAAGCTTTATACTTAACTTATATTATTAACTTAGTAATCTCCTAGATACTAAATATAATATAATATCTATATTAAACTAGTTTAGTATAAAGCCTACTTATCTAGTTCTTAATACTCTACTTTATAAGATTAACCTAGACCTATTAACTCTTAAGATAAATAGGTTATAATACTAAGTCTTAGCCCTAAGAAAACCTTCCTTAGCTATCTATTTATTAACCTCCTTAGCTAGTATATTAACGCCCTAGGGCTCTTTATATTAGAAGAGAAGCTAAGAGCTATTATAGCCTTATATTTCCTAGAGACTCTTAAGGATCTTAAAATCTTCTTAGGCTTTATAAGATAGCTAAGGTTATTTATACTAAGGTATACCTAATAAGCTAATCTCTTATAAAGATATAAGACTAATCTAATAGCCCCTCTTACTACATTAAATATTAAGGGCTATACTAGGAAGACTAAGACTACTAAAGCCTTTTATTACCCTATTAAAGAAGAGCTCTAAGCCTTTTATAACTTAAAGGAAGCCTTTAAGAAAGCCTACTTTCTAATATATTTTAATAAAATAAGGTTCTTATTTATTAACCTAGACGCTTCTAAGGCCTAGAGGTTTACTGTAATAATATATTATATAAAGGGTAATCTAGATAGCTTAAAGCCTTTTATAAGAACTAATATCTAGCTAATTATATTCCTTAGTAAGATACTTAATCCTATTAAATAGAACTACTAGCTTATAAAGCTTAAGGTAGTAGGTATTATATAAGTTATTTAAAAGACTAGGTATCTTATTAAATCCTCTTATAAGCCTCTAATAATTATCTATATAGACTACTTTATAGTAGTACTAATATCTAAGTAAATAAGCCTTAGTTTATTATTAACTAATAAACTTAATCTCCGTCTTATTAGGGTATCTTAGTACCTATTATAATTTAACCTTCTTATAAAGTATAAGCTAGTAAGAGTAATATTATTCTAGACGCGTTATTACGCCTTAAAGGAGATATAATAACTACCTTACTAGTTATAATAGCTAGTACCTTAGATGTATTATATATTAAAGCCTTTTATAATATAGACTACTACCTTATAAATTAATCTAAGGTACTATTATACTATATTATACTAGTTAAGATATTATATATATTTAAAACACGCTTATTACAGGCCTATTAAGATAACTAATAATAGAATAAGGTCTTTAATATACTAGGAATAACTAAGTAAGCTTCTAAAGCCTCTTATATATCCCTAAGATTTAAACTCTAGGATAATCTAATCTATTATACTAACTTTAATAATAGATAGAAGCGACTATATATCCTAAATATAATAGAAAAGGAGGTCTTCTATTTAACTTATAATAAATAATATTATAGAGGCTTTTATAAGACCTACGAATATATAACTAGCTCCCTTTACCTCTAGTATCTTACTTCTTATCTCTAAGCGTATATTAAGTATTACTCTAGTTATTAGATTAATTAAATAAAATATTATAAACCTTATAGTAATATATAGCCTATTAATAGGCCTAGTATCCTATTCTATATAATTATAATAGACTTTATCCTCGCTTTACTATTAATATAAGAAAACGGCTTTAATAGTCTATTAACTATTATAGATAAGTTCTCTAAGCGTATCCTCCTAATTATAAGCTAAATAATATAGGATACTATCTAATAGGTAGACTTAGTACTAGTAGGCCTTATAAGTTATAACTAGGGGATACTATATACTATAATTAGTAACTAAGACTTAAAATTTATATCGAGTTTCTAGAGGGCTTTATTTTATAAGCTAAATTACTAACTACTAATATCTATATCCTATTACACTTAAACTTATAGATAATTAAAATAAACTAACTAGATAGTTAAAATCGCTTTATACTTCTATACTTCCTAGTACCCTTATATTAATAGTATTAACTAGTCCCCTATTATTCCCTATTTATAAAGCTATCTTAATAACTCTATTAATACTTTAATAGGCCTAGTACCTAATAATATTATCTATAACTTTAAGGTATATAATACCCTTAGCCTACTATTATTAGTTATAGACGTATCTACTAAAGACTTTAGTAGGCTCTAATAGCTTTAAAGGAAATAGGTTAAAGAGTCTATTATATTTACTAGTATCTTCTCTAAGACTAGATATAATAATAAATATTAAGCTCTTAATATATCTAAGAGTAATAAACTCTACCTATACCTAAATTATAATTACTCTATTCTAGGCCTTATTAATCCTAAGCTCTATTAATAATAAGTAGGACCTTTTAAAGTCTTTAATTATATTAGCCCTCTAGCTTATAAACTCTAACTACCTCTTATAATATAAATATACCCTATTATATCTATTACTTAGCTTAAATTATACTCTAGTTTAAACCTATATAAATAATTATAATATAATAACCCCCCTATTTATAATAATACTACGGAGGATAAGTATAAGCTAGAAGTTATAGTTAGTAGGTATATTATAAGTAGGAATAAGATTTAATACCTTATTAAATAGAAGGATTATAACCTTTAATATAATATATAATATAATATTTTAGACCTTTATAATACTATATAACTTATTAAAGACTTTAATAAATATACTTATAATTAATTAAGATTATTAAAAAGGAAGTAATAATATATAGTAAGGGCGCTACTTTATTTTCTTTTAGTAGGTATTTATTATAAATATAGTATATTAGTATATACTATAAAAGACTTTTATAATTACCTTATTATTTCTTAATAGAATCCTTAATAAAAAATAAACTATTCTACTTATAATTATTCTACCTATATTAATATTAGTTTAAATAGAGGGAAATATCTATCTTATTATTAGGTATAGAATACTATTAGAATAATCCAAATTAGTATATTACTATATTAGCTAATACTATTATATTTACAAGTTAAAAATCCTACTATTTATATTACCTACTAATATATCTAATATACTCCCTACTATTTACCTTACCTACTAATATATCTAATATTAGTTTAAATAGAAGGAAATATCTATCTTATTATTAAGTATAAAATACTATTAGAATAGGCTACTAATATATATAATATTAGTTTAAATAGAGGGAAATATCTATCTTATTACTAGGTATAAAATACTACTAGAATACTTTATATTAGTCTATTAGTACTATAACTAATACTATTATATATATAAGCTACCTACCTACTAATATATTTAATATACTTTCTACTATTTACTACCTACTAATATATTTAATATTAGTTTAAATAGAGGGAAATATCTATCTTATTAATAGGCTAATATATCTAATATACTTCCTACTACTTATATTACCTACTAATATATCTAATATACTTCCTACTATTTATATTACCTACTAAATGCTAGGTAGTAGGCATAATTTTCAAATATAAAAATCTTGAATTTTTATAAGTATTTTCTAGTAATCTAATAATATTATAAACTTCTAATATATAAGACTAGTTATATTAAGTATTTTAGAAGTAGTAAGTTTTAAATCTATTTAATAATAAAGCTTATAAGTATATAGAATTTATTATATTACTATATATAAGCTACTTAAATATATAGAAGAGAAAGTTTAATAAAAGAATAGCTAGTATATAAATTACTATTAAGTATAGTTTTAGGATAATATAAATACTTTAAGTAATAAATACCTTTAAGTATAAAATAAAATTAAGGCTAATACCTATTAATAATATCTATTAAGTAGTAGTACTATTAATAAACTATTTTACCTATTTATAAGGCTAAAATATAATATCTAGTTAATTTAAAATAAGGCCTTTAATAATCTACTAATATTTATTAGTAATTAACTCTACCTAATAATTACTTAGGTATATTTCTTTATATTAAGCCTTATAATATAATTAAAGAGATTATAAGCTTATAATCTATATATAATTACCTAACTCTAATATTATAATACTATTAATTTATAGACTATATTATTAATAAAGAGCTTATTATTAAATTTAAGATTATAAAGTAGCTTATAAAGATAAGTTATAAAGTAGCTTAAATTTATAATATATATAAGAAATATAAGAAACTCGCCCTTATTAAGTAATATAACCTATTTATATAATTATTATAAAATAGTAAGTATCTTATAAGGCCTTATTTCTTTATTTTTATTTAAAGTTTCTACTTTTATATTCTATTTAGTTTTTCTACTTCTTATTCTAAAATATTCTAATTCTAAGTTACTTAAATATTAGGGGTTTATATTAATAGTTATTCTATTATTTTATATTATTTTATATATTAAAGTTATAAAATATATTTAAGTATTATATCTATTAGTCTTATAATATTCCTATTATATATTATTAACCTTATCTTTATTAAGCTCCTTATTAACTTTTATATAAAAATCCTTTATAATATTTCTCCTTTACTTACTATTATTATTATTACTTTTAAAGTCTCTATTATTACTTACTTAATTTATATCCTTAATACTATTAAGCCTATTAATATATAATTATATTATACTTATAACCTTTTTATTAGATATCTAGGAATAGCTTAGTATATTATTATTTATAGAGATAGTAAGATTAATCTTATTAGTAATATTTTTTAGTATTTTTTATATTTATTTTATCTCTTTACTTAGATACTATTAATATAAGACTTAATTTATATAAAGTATTTAAATAAGATTCTTTTAAGCCCTTATTTACTTTTATAATAGAGTTATAAAGGCTTATAATTCCTTATAAAGTATATTTAATATATTATAAGTCTATTATATTCCTTTAATTAAATATTTAAGTTTTATATTAATATTAAATTATTATTTATAAATAAGTTCTAGCTTCTTAATTAAGGCTAGTTCCTAAGTACTAGTTATTATAAATATATTAATATTAATAAGTAAAGGGGCTTAAGTACTACTTATTAATATAAGCCTATTAATACTTATAAGTATTATTACTAGAATTATTATATTATAAGATTTAAAGAATTTTAAACTTTACTTTATAAAATTAATTAAAATAGTAGTTATATTCTAAGTTAGATAAAACCTTTATATTTATTTAAGTCTTTACTTATCTTTTTATAACTTTATTCCTCTATTCTTTTTTTTATTTTATTATTATAATTATTATAATTAATAGATAATACTATTAGTAGAGTTAACTTTATTTCTAAGATTACTTCTAATATTAATATTACTTTAATAATTAATATTACTTTAATATTAAGAACTTAAACTTTACTATTAATAGAGGGAACCTTTTAATATAATACTTATACTAGAAGGTAATAGTAATATTATTATAAATAAGAGTAAGATAAGTAAGTCTTTTAAAGAGGAGTCTTATTTATTATTTTCTTTATAAGAAGGAATTTTATTAAAACTAGTATTCTCTATTTCCCTTATAACCTTTTTATTCTAGTAAGTAGAGAGTATATCTTATTTAATATTATAATCTTATATTTTCTCCTTTTTATTTTTTATATCTTACTTTTTTTTTTTTTTTAACTTAAATTTTATTAGCTATTAATTACTATTAATTTAATACTTATATAAAGTTATTATTAATTATTATATACCTAGATCTCCTATTATATTCCTTCTTATATTTATATTATTTAAGTAGTATTACTACCTTTTATTAATAACTATTCTAAGAGTAGAAATAGTAGGTATATATCTTAAAGTCCTATTATATATCCTTCTATTATAAATTTATATTAGAAAGTTTATATATACCTACTTTAATAAGTATATAATTAATAAATATTATTATTTCTTTAATATTAAGAAGTATTCCTTTATATATACTTTATCTCTTCTATCTACTTCTCTTATACTTCTTATTATAACTATTTAATTATAAGATATTTAAGCTCTTAATCCCCCTTCTCTTATACCTTCTTAAATATTATAATAGCCTTATATTATATAGCCTAGCTTTCTTATAACCTTTCTCTTTATAAGGGGACTTTTATAAGGTAAGTTAAGAGGAATATAAAAGAAGGATATTATTATTATTAAGAGGTTTCTAAGATATAAGAGGTATATTTATATAAAGGCTAGTAATAATATCTTTTTATTAATTATACAAATATATAGTAATTATATATTTATTATATTATATTAAGATCTTTAATTATAAGAATATAAAAGGAGGATCTAGTATATTAATAATAATAATAATAAAGGTACTAATACCTAGGATATCCTTAGAAGACTTTAAAGTACGCTTAGGAGGTATAAAATAACTATTAGTAATAGTAGAAGAAAGTTATAAAAGGAATAAAATAGATATAAATATAAGTAAATAATAGATTAACTATAAATAATATTAGAATAATAGCCTAATTAAGTTATTATTTATATTAAATTAGTAATTTAACAATTAAATTATTAACTTAATAATCTATATAATTAGTAAATACTATAGCCTGATATAGCTATTAACTATTAAATAATATTAAATAATCGCTTAAAATCGGGACTGCAAAACCTGTCTATTGTAAAATTCCAACCGAAAGGTACCTTCTCGAGGCTAGATACTGCAGACCAAAAGCCCTCTCTGTCAGCCCATACAATAACAGTTCGGCCGCCGGGTCCAGTCTTTCGGTTATAAAGAACTCTTTCGTCACTCACAAGCACAACTGTCCCAAATCCATCCCAAATCCATTCCACATCCCAAGACGCTGAAGAACAACAAGCGAGAACTACCAAAGAGAGGAAGTGGAAGAGCTCAAGTCCTTTAGATCTCAAGTGAAAAAATCAACCAGTCAACATCCTCCGTAGCATCCTCCGTCATATCTTTCATCTCCCACCACGCACATGTACACTTGTCCCAAATCCATTTCACAACCCTAGGGGAGAACAAGCGGGAGCTATCTAATCAAGGAATGGGAAGAGCGGAAGAGGATGCTCCGATTATATAGCTCGTTAAGAAGCCTGAGCAACATGAGAAATATCGTAGGAGGACCGTCGATGTATTCCACATTCATATAGTATCGATCCTTCCTATACATCCTCGCCTCGAATCTTTCGAAATCCTGCTTGCCATATATACCCAGCTATGTTATGCTATGCTATGCTATGTCTCCACACATCAATGACTGTCTCCAACATATGCACATTTCCTATCCTCCTGCTGCAACAGCTAAATCCGTATTCTCAAGCCCCAGCTCCCATTCAAGCCACAGCAACATACCCCTGATACCCATCGCCGCCAAACGCCCTCTCAACCTCTTGGCTCCAGCCATTCTTCTTCTCAAGCCAACTGCCGCCGAGGAATTGACGGATGCAGGTGTCGTCGGGCTTCTTCTGGGGCGACTCCAGTGGCACAAGGCGATAAAAGTTCTCGTCGATTGATGTCGGATCGCATGAGCAGCGATCGGACGCTCGTGGAGGGCAGTGCCTGCGGTAAGAGTCAGACATGGATCAAATAAGACACAGGACGATCTCCGCTTACCTGTTGATATCGTGCTGGTATCCGATATCCCTAAAGAACCAGATCTCCGATTTCGGAACAAACATCGCAACACTCAATGTATGAATAGGCGCATCTCCAAATCTCTCATAGTAGAAACCTCCACCTCGGTCCAGCCAGTCAAAATACTTCTCATTGGCCTGCCCACGGAAGAAACTCAGATCGCCGACTTCGAAATTGGAGAAGAATTGGCAATTGTTGTAGTCACCGCTGTTGTGCGCATCGAGCAGCCAGTCGAGGTCGGCATCAGGATGGATGAGCTCAGGGTGAGCGTTGATGAAGGAGCGGGTGCGAGACCAGAGGGAAGGGAAAGAACGAGCGTCGTCGAGGATGTTCATGTTGAAGCCGTACTTCATGTTGTTATCGCGCATGAAGCGGAAGACGTCGTAGTCGATATCGCAGAAGAAGTGGACCTGCCAAGGGCATGATTAGCCTTGTCGCGCTGCTTTGAAAATAATCCAATTACATCAGGCTCCACCCGCCAGTACCAATCGAAGTCCTTGAGTCGCGGATGTTTGTAGAAGAAGCCACTGTTCCATCGGCACATATGGCGGTAGCTAATCATCCAGCCCTTCCCAACACCAATCGCTCCCAAGTACTCTAGGCTGTTCATGAACCTGCCCTCGTCGACCCAATCTGGCAAGGACCAGTGCTCCTCAGGGACGACTTCGTAGTAGCACTTTGCAGAGGTAAGGTTCTGAGTAGCAGCCTACTATCCTTTAGCCCACGTCGACGCGTTCTAGGAAGTGTAGTACCCTGAATTCGTCGCTGAATGGCTCATCGTTGAAGAAGATCCATGGGTAGTTGTACTTGCGATTCCACTGAAATTCGAGCTGACGCATGCTCTGCATCAAACCAGGAAGCTCAGAGTTGCGGACCAGACTGATCAGGGCGGCGCGCGGTTTGGTGGATTTCCCCAAAGATGGAAGCGGTTTCAGTAGACTGACTCCGGTGTTCTCAGCATGTCGGTTGTTCGAGTTATGCTCGAGCCATTTCAACGGATCAGGCGCGTGTTTCTGCGCGACTGGCGTTGAGGAGATGGGGCGTAAGACCTGGTATGGATTGGAAACTGTGTCGTGAACGGTGATATGGATGACTTGACGTCGCCATCTGCCGGGCTGAGGTATGATCCAGATGAGTAGAGCTAGCAATAGGCAGAACACAACGGCTATCTGCCTCTTGGAAGCAGCATTCCTTACACCTGATGGAATGGAAGACCAACGTGAAGGTACCGGTGAGGTCCAGAACTTGGATGAAGAGGAGAGCGAGCTTGTGGAAGAAGAAGCTGAGGAGTTGCGGCTTGATGGCAGCTTGAACTTCGAGATGGTCGTATGCGAAGGTGTAGCCAATAGCTTTGGCGATTTGTCAAGGAAAGGGTCCCTTGATGGGGTGCCCAAGACCTTCCATAGATTGAAGCCCATACCTGCGATAGTGGTGTGACGTTTTAGAGGGTGGAAGTGAGAAATTGAAGAGTGAAGGTGTTGTTCTCATTCCCCCAGAGCAGGACGCTAAGACGATGGTAGCTCCCTCTCCATCTCAACACTGTAGCATGCGTCGTTACCGTGCATTGCTACTTCCTCAAAACACCAATTGTTCATGCAGATCTGCGAGATGTCACACTCACGACCGTCGTGCTCTTGAAGCTTCGTTGTGATCGATGGGCGCGCCTACAAGTTGCACATATTCCAATCCGTCTTGCTTTCATGGTTAGTATACAAAATGTGGGAAATGCAATTACAGAGTGCCTCGCCCGGCTCATTGGATATCTCATCACACCGGACACCTCGCTGTGATAGCCATCAATTCACGAAACCATCTCGTCGTCCTCTCCTTCCGGCCCATCCACCACGCCCAAAACCTTCGCATATGGTACAGTAATCCGTTGCAGATCACGATTCTTGCCTGCCTTCCGTTAGACCCGACACTCCCTTGTAAGTAGCACGTCTTACCTAATAACAATATCACACCCTTCAGAAGCTCTCTTCTCGGCCAGCCACAGAGCTTATCGGTCTTATTGCTCCAATTCCGATCTTCCGGTGTCCTGAGCGACGGCTCTATGGCTTCCACATCGTCTCCATCTGTATCGATACCTTCGTAGATGCCTCCAAGTAAGCCACGGAGCAGCTCTTCGACCTTCAATTTGAGACCCTCGACACCAATGCGTTTAGCATACATGTACAGATATACTTTGAATTCGTCCTTGGCACCAAGCATCATGGCAGCCGCAATCCGATTCTCAAGATGCCCTATTGAAACTCCAAACTCCAAGCCTTCGAACCCTTCTTTAGACAGCAGCTGCTTGACTAGCCTATTGAGGAACAGAGCTCGTCCTCGGGCGAGAACCTCGTTGGTGGTAGTACGTTCCAGAAACGGTATGACGCCGGCGGACACGTTGGAGCTTGAAGTGTCGTTGCCAAGAGCAGACGTTGATCGTAGATTGCCGACCGATGAATCGGTGCTGTTCCAGTATTGACTGCCGACCATCCACCACAGCTCTGACAGCCGCTGCCAAACGTACATTGATGGTGAGTATGCGTAGCCTTCTCCGTTGGTCAGCGTCACCACAATCCGACCCTCGGAGTTAAGTCGTGCGCCGGTAATGGCTGGAGCTTTGGTAGGGTGGTCTTGGAGACTGTGAACAGCAATATCGAGGATCGGAGCCAATGAAACAGGCGGATGTGGCGATGTTAGTGACTTCATGTCCCATACATAGCATAACCCAGCAGCAGTGATGCAAAGTAGCCAATGATCTTGGCAATCTAATATCACCGGTTGGCTTTCCAGGACGAGCGCATTGATCAGCCTTCTACCCATTGGAGTCCACGCATAGACACTTCCATCTTCGCATGCTATAGACCAGAAATCTTTGTTACCAGTCAGGAGAAGAGCACTCCTCGGAAGATAGTCGTGGAACACCGGTTGACCTCTTTTGGTGACGAAGACCCGGCAAGGGTCCAGGTCCTGTGCTCTACCAGTAGCATTCTGTATTGTGTTTCGAGCTTCCATCATGACTTCTGTCTGAGTCGACTGGTTATTGGTTGATTCGGCTCCACTCGTATTCGAACCTCCTGTGACGCCGCCGCCAAATGTCTGTACGATGTGTGACCGAACCTTTGGTACTGCCAGCCTCACCTGGCCTACTGTCAGACTAGGGTTGATGACCGCAGGACGGATGAAATCCGGAGTAGACTGCTGGCCTGTAGGTGCTGTGACGGTCCTGACCGGTAGTAGTCCGTTGACGGTATTCGAAACAATGGGGACAGCTCCGTCTTGGCTCGCGATGGCGATTCTCTTGTCAACGTGATCATCCTCCGTACCTTCTATGGCGGCGAACCGTCGCTTGTTGCCAAGCAGAAGAGCCGAAAGCCCTCCTCTGGGTAGACCATCATGAGGCTTTGATAGATCTAAGATAGCTTGGGGCTGGTCATGAGCTCCTTGCCCACCGTTGGAAGAAGCCATCAATTGTGGCCTGGGCAGTGACGATTCGTTTCCAGCTGATGATACGAGCAATGGCGCTATACGTTTCTTACCATCTTTGGTAATGGTGACGCGGTTCTTGAGTCGTTCCAGTTTGGCTGCATTAGGATCTTCCTTTGGCTTTGGCTGCTCCTCGGTACTGATCACGTCTGGATTGTGACTCTCTCCATTCGTTGCCGAAGGAGCCCCGTTACCGTTGGTGAGTCCATTTGCAGGCTGTGTAGGTGTAGAGTTGCCATTTGTCAAAGCTGAATGCGGCGCGGCGTCTCCCATCAAAGCGCCCATTCGCCCCTCGACCCCCCGAATCTCGCCTTGCCTACTCTTCTCTTCTAGAAGAAGCCCGTCGGTGCCCTCGATGATGCCAGCGCCTCTCCTCCCAGCTCCAAACTTGGAGAGCGCCCTCTCGTTCTCCTCCAAGCTGGCTTCGTAACCAATTTCGTGTGACTCAAACACGACTGCAATCACAGTGCCATCTAGAGTCGATAGAAATAGAGTCTTGCCATCAGGGGTCCAAGCGAGATCTGATATTGACTTGATGGCCATATCTTGCGCAATGACCAGCGGTCTAGGATTGGTTGTGATCCATACACTGAGAGCTTTGTCTTGTCCGGCGCATGCGATGACAGTATGGATAGGATTATATCCAGTGTCAGGCAGTGACTTCCCAGTCCTATCTTCCTTGGTGAATAACCGTGGCGAGAATGCGCATACTTCAACTGGAGCTTCGTGGCCAATCAGGTTGATGTCGCCATCCCAGGAAGCACGATTTATGATAGCCACCGAGCTGACAGGACCATTGACAGCATTGGCTGCTGCTATATGACTGCCATCTGGAGACCAAGAACATCTCCGGAAGTAGGTCGTCAACGGAGAAGCCACGAATGGGTCGGATATGCTCTTTTCAAGGGTGAAATTGTTCATTTGATCGTGAGGGGTTGAATTCGGCCCAGGAGATGTGAAGCGCCAAATCTTGATAGTCCTATCATCGCTCGCAGTAGCAAAGTACTTGTTGGCTGGGTCGAAAGCGAGGCCTTTTACATGGCTCTGATGACTGACCAGCGTCTTGAGCTTTTCAAAGGTATACCCAGACCAGACAACAACCTTTGAATCGAGTCCAACAGAGACCAATATCGAGGAGTCCTGTGACCACCCCAAATCCTGAACATCATTGTCGTGGCCTATCAGTCTTCTGAATATCCTCCAATTCTCGACTGGTGGTGACTCATTGCTTCCTGGCCCACATTAGTAGAGCCCCAAGGCTTCTTCCTCTCGCCCAAACGTACCGAACGAAGCCGAATGCGAAGGAGGGTTTGGGTCAAGATTGTAGACGCATAATATCTTGTCGTCCGCTCCCGAGGCTAGGTAGTGACCGTTACCAGCGAATCGAACCGAGTGTATAGTGCCAGAGTGATAGCTCATGGAGGCCAGCTGTCTGGGCTTGGTGTAGGTCGAATCCCCCGCATTGTAAATAGCTTCCGTAGACCAGATCCGGACGAATCCGTCTAGAGGTTACACAAATCAGCTACACTAATATCTGTAAGAGACCCTAGTATATGAGGTTACCTCCGGCGGCTGTGACAAGCCTTTTCCCATCTGGCGAGACATGGCAGCTGTAGACCTCGAAGTCCTTCTTCTCCCCGCTATGTGTGAGCCATACGGGACGAATGTAGCGCATGGCAGGATAGTAGGGGCTTATTACAGCGGCGCATATCTCACACGAGTATGGGCTGATCGAGAAAGTGTGATAATGTTTGGATGAGTCGCAGTTGGAGGCAGTATTTACGCCGTACAACCCTATCAGTCGGGTCTTGGCGTTGGCTGCGTTTTCTAGCGCGACTCAAAGCCGCCAACAAGTTCTTCCTCTAAGGGAGTGTACATCGAAGAGAGCGAAGACTATATGAGCATCCTGGCTATTCAACTTTCCAAGTAACTTTCAAATATTGAGACTGCCAGGATGTGTCCAAAGGCGGAAGTGATCGATTTGTTGTTATTCTACATCTAACCTAAATTAACAAACATCCCCAGCTGTCTACTGAAATCGCATGCTGAAGCTCTCCCTCGAGGACCATGAAGCTTAGCTGGACAATTGAATGCCAATCGAAGGTATAAGCCCCCTGGAGATGAAACCAGCAAGCCCCCATCTCTGCCCTTACTCAACGGCAAACCCACCCCTCTCCTTCCCACTTCCATCCTCCCCCGTTATCATGACCGGCAATTCATTGGCCTCTGTCTGCAACCTCTTCCTCTCCACCCGCTCATGCCTATACTTTTGCAAAAACCACCTGATGCCCCACAGCACAGCTACCAACAGTACCAGAAACCCCAGAATGCCGAACACGATGGCCAAGATCCATCTTGTCGAGAGGCCATGATGCTGTTCCGATGTCACGACTGGAATTTGCGAGTTTGCCGCCGCACTCGGTGCAATATGTGAGCTAGTTGATGGTGCATGGGAGGTAGTAGTACTCGGTACGGTCATCGAAAGAGTGGTCGTGACAGGGACAGAGAGCGTGAGCGGTGTTGTGAAGGTCATATTTTGAGTGATGGTGGTAGGCACAAAGCTAGTGATGTTCCGCGTGAAGTAGACTTCCGTTGTCAGGGTTGAGAAGACGGTCTGATTATGGTAGATGGTGAGCTGCTCGGTCACTGTGTCCGTGTTCGTGATTGTGATCGTCTTATCCTTGCGCTTTTCTAACACCTGCTCGGATCGCTTTGCTAGGGGCGACGCGGTGAAAGAGCGCCAGATGGAGGAGAAGGAGGGGGCGCGTGCCCCAATGACTTGAGCGCGCTCAAATTGCGGATTGCTGGTCGCTGAGTCACGCCATGTGGAGGAAGAATGAAGTCTCATAATGAAAGGTTGGAGAGAGTCTGTTCTTCTAATCTCTTCTATGATAGGAGACTGTTGAAGGCGTTCTGGGGCGTGAGTGAACGCGAACGGTGGGAAAGCAGAGATTCAGAGAGCAAGGGGGCGGGAGGATGAAGGTGCTGACGAGTTGTACAAAGATATTATTATATTAGTATTGGTTCTTCAATGTAATGAAAGGGATAAGGCCATTGTTATGGCTTTGTGCTGGCGACCTGCGCTAAGCGATGATGAAGATAAGGACAACGATGATTTCTTTTGTTGTTGAATGTGAAGAAAAGAGCGAGAGACATCGCTTTAGCAATCTCACAGAACGAGGCGTCAGATTTTACATACGTGCGGTATTAGAAGGTCCTCAGCATTATAGTCTTGTAAGGGTTGACTGGCCGAAGAAAGGCGCCATGTGTAGCCATTCACGCACGTTGATGAGAACTCCATGAAACACTTTGCGACGTGCGATGTAATCGTCTGAAGACACAGGATGGTTGAAAGCTCTTGTCGTGTACTGCAAACTAGTCAACTTTGAAACATTGACACGTGAAACACGCTCGCATGTCTTGGCATATCATACCCCTAACGAACCATAACAGCTTTCATATCCAAGACAAGCTCAACCAAATCGCGCTCCATCTACCTTCTCATCGTTCCCGGGGTAGATATTGATGCTGACGGTAGCCGATTTCAAGCCAATATACGATGCGAAAGGGAAGACGCTAGTGATCGAGCGAAACGGTCTCCAATTGTAGAATGTAGTCTCCCTCTCAGATTCTCCTCTCCTTTGGCAAGACGTCCCGAGGATGGATGGAGAGAACAGCATTCCGATTTTGTAAGGAACGCGTCTCATAAGATATCGTGTCCCTTGTCATCCTGAGCTGGGATGTCACAAACTGTTGTCCCAACTGACTTTCCGCGCCCTTCAACTTCAGCTTGACATTGCTCTTTCTCTGTTCGCTTTCAGCGCGGATACACATGGCGTAGATCAAGCAGACTTCGAGAAGTCTTTGCTGTCCTTCCTGGCCTGCCAGCTGAGAAACTCTGTTTAGGCAGCTGATGTCTATCGAGCCATGGTGATGAGATTATGGGAGTAAGGAGCTTAACCTTAATGTAATAGGTGAGGGAGAATTCAAATTCCTGGAAGGCAATGACCAAAGCGTCCCTCTTGGGTTACGTTGTATATAGGGCATTGTCGAACAGCCACTGCCAAGCTAATCCCTCATAGATATATTGGGCTGCTGGTGTAGTGCTGTCCTCCTCGACGTTCTCCTGCCATTGGAATTTCAATTCTCATTGTACTCACGTCCTAAGTACATCTAGGTTTGTCAATTGGTACTATACCGTGACACACCCTCGGTATCCTCGAGTCTGAAAACATATTTTACAGCACTCGCCTTGCCATCTTTCAAGTTCTGCAGAGCGCCCTGAACACCGCCCAAACCCCCTGGTACGACCTCATACGGATGACCCTTGAAGAACCCCTTCTGCAAGCCGCGCCCAAAGTATCGGAAGAAAGCCATGGCGAATTCTTCGTTGCCGGTCATTGCGCCGGTCTTCTTCTGCCAAGGATCCAGATCAGCCCCAATGTGCGCAGAGGTCACCATTGTGAGAGACTTCTCGATGGTTGACGGGACCTCTTTATACTCTTTTCCAGGCAGGACCAACGTGATTTTGCCAGTCTGATGATCAAGAACCTCACAGATATTGACATAGCTCCCATTTGCGCTGACAGCATCAAGGGCGTACTCGACCTTTCCACCGGCGTTCTGCACTGCCGTTCTCAGCTCCTTGACAAGTTTTCCGTCGCCTTCTCGATAATCAAGTACCACATCTCCCTTGCTTTTGTCTATCAAGCTCTCAACGTGTGGTATTCCTCTCCCAGCAACGCAGATGAGTGGGTGAATGTTGGCTTGTCGGGCGAGCTGAATGGCGTAAGACCCCACTGCAGAGGCAGCTCCGTAGATAATAACTGGGATGGGGGTCAGGGTAGGGTGCCATGGAGGAGGAAGGTAGAGGCGTTGGAAGAGACCGAAGGCGGCGGTCATGGCAGCTAGTGGGATCGTTGCAGCCTCTGAATCCAAGACATCAACAGGCGCAAATGGGAGGTAATAAGTATCAAGCTAGATAGGGGAGAATGCTAACCTTCGAAGCTGGTCTTCTTGGGAATATGAAACGTCGTATGCGCCCAGCTGACAGCATACTCAGCATAGCTTCCGCCTGGAGCCATTATCTGATGGAAAGCTGCAACGCGGTCTCCAGGCTTGAACTCGAGGACATCTGAGCCCACGGTATGGACGACTCCTGCAATATCGTCGCCCTGATTTAGACCTCCACCGCCCAACTCTGGTCGCTTCCAGTCTTTCGGATTCGATCCGGATACCACGACTCTCGTAACGACTTGATCAGGTTCTGGGTTTGGAATGGGCGAGTCAATGATCTCGACCACTGGGCCCTTGTGGATGATAGCTTCCTTCATGTTGTGTGGAGATCTTAATATTGAGGGTCCGAAAGCTGTTGTAGAGAATATACAGATAGTACTTGTTCCGAGGATTCACATCGAAGATGAGGCCAAACATCAATGATGCATGTGGGGTTGAGAGTCGTAATTACATCCTTCTCCGCAATGCCCGGACTTAAGCCAGGAAGCCGAAATCGCGGGTAGCAGCCACTGCCACGATCAGGAGTAATTGACTGAGGACATGGTGAGGACATGGCGGCGAGTTGATATCTGAGTTGGCCATCTATTTGTTCCATCATCTTTGTCGCAATGGTTTTGCTTTCCGCTTCTTGAAGACCACGCCGCCCTCTCCAGCCTCGTCTTCCTGCTTGACGTATGCGCTTTCATTGACATCGTGCTGATCTGGAACCGTATTAGGAATGCCATCATTGAGAGATTCTTCACGCTTCAGCAGTGGTATGTCAGTCAAAGTCTCTGACTTTTTTAAGGCCTGTGCGTCCGAGTTTCCAGCTCCGGAGGGTGAGACTGCAGATCCTGTCGCTTTGAAGGCGCTGCTCTCTTGCCTCAAGCCTTGCGTAATATTGAGAAGAGCATCCAGATCATCTTCACTGCTTGTTCCGGGATACGCCCGAACCTGTGCACCCCATCCTCTTCTCACCACAGCCTCGCCGGCTTCCTCCTCTTCTTCCTGACCCTCAAACTTGCGCTTTCTCACCCCTATATTCAGTGCTTCGGGTTTGACATCTCGGTCACCTTCCTCTTTCTTCGTCCTTTCGTAGATTACCCTCTCCGACGTAGTCTGCCAGTCCCCAGCCATAGCCATCTCCTTCCGAAAATCCTCAGGGACAGCCACACCAAGATCCGCCAACTGAGCGAGCTGTTTCTTCCTATCTGCTGGTGTAGCGTTCAATACACTTGGTGCAGGCACCGCGGGCCTCCTCTCCCAAGGGTTTCCCTCAGCTTTAGAGCCAGACCCTGCGACTATGCCGTTCAACCTGCTCACTTCGTCTTTGGCACGCTGCTTGTCTCGCTCTTCCCTCTCGTGGCCTTTGTGTAGGTCTCGTAGGAAGCGCTTGAGATTACCTTGATGCTTAGGTGTTGCTTCATGGTTTGTTTTCTCGAACTTTGTATCCTTTACGAAGGTCTTGCAGTGCTTGCACCAGTACTTTGGCGTAGACTTCCAGTATTCCGACATCGTGGGGATCTGGTTCTTGTCGGTCCCGATATATGGCGATGTAAGTCTGAATGAAACGTGAAGCAAGGGTGTCGATTGTGACTCTAGCGCCGTAGGGCTGATGAGACTGCTAAATATTGCCTCCATTCTACAGTGATATTCTAGTCACTCCGAACAAGTCTTTAACGTCTTCCAGTGAGCTTCCATAGCTGTCAAGGGTCTGATCATCTTGGAATCGGCAGCCATGGCATTACGAGAAGTATCCACGCCTGGCCTCGGTCGAACAGCATCCACCCTTCTCCACAGCACCCGACCATCCATCCACCACAGATTACCCACCACAGCAACACCATGTCTCTCCCACTCCGCGCGTCACTTACCCTCCCAAAGAAACATCTCCACCTCCCCCTTCTCCGCCGCCAGCGGCCCCTCCCTCCTCGGCGGCTCCGCCTCATCCTCCAATACACCCCAATCCTACTTCCAACGACCCTCCCTCCCCGCCAACACCATCATCCGCTTCGTGCCCCAACAAACCGCCTGGATCGTCGAACGCATGGGCAAATTCCACAGCATCCTCGAACCCGGCGTCGCCATCCTCCTCCCCATACTCGACAGAATCGCATACGTCAAGTCGCTGAAAGAAGCCGCCATGGAAATCCCCTCGCAATCTGCCATCACAGCCGACAACGTGACCTTGGATCTCGACGGCGTGCTCTACACCCGAGTCTTCGATGCCTATAAAGCAAGTTACGGCGTCGAAGACGCAGAGTATGCGATCAGCCAACTCGCCCAAACGACCATGAGAAGCGAAATCGGCCGCCTAACCCTTGACCACGTACTCCGCGAGCGCGCCGCTCTAAACACAAACATCACCGAAGCCATCAACGAAGCCGCAAGAGACTGGGGCGTCGTCTGCCTCCGCTACGAAATCCGCGACATCCACGCCCCCGACGGCGTCGTAGAAGCCATGCACCGCCAAGTCACCGCCGAACGCAGCAAGCGCGCCGAGATCCTCGAAAGCGAAGGCCAGCGCCAATCCGCCATCAACATCGCCGAAGGCCGCAAGCAGAGCGTCATCCTCGCCTCCGAAGCCCTGCGCAGCGAACAGATCAATATCGCCAGCGGCGACGCGGAAGCCATACTCGTGCGCGCGCAAGCGACGGCGAGGGGCATCGATGCCGTAGCGGGGAGTCTGCACGAGGGGCAGGAGGCGGCTAGGGGGGCGGTCAGTCTTACGGTGGCGGAGAAGTACGTCGAGGCGTTTGGACGGTTGGCGAAGGAGGGGACGGCGGTTATTGTGCCGGGGAATATGGGCGATATGGGCGGGATGATCGCCAGTGCTATGGCTATGTATGGGAAGGTTAGCGAGGGGCAGGCGAAAGCTGCGTTGTCGGCGCCGAGGGCCGAGAGTGGGGCGGGTGAGGGCGTTGATGTTGCATCGGGGAAGACGGACGAGGTGGCGAGGAGTGTGCTGCAGGGGTTTGAGGAGACGAGGAAGAGGCGGTAGGGAGAGAGTGTTGGCGTTGTATACTGTTAGTGGCTTCGATTCTCCTCAGCTGTTTGTATGAACAATCATTAGGTATTCTACTCATTGTTCCAATCAATCAATCAATCACCGCCTTCAATGTCCTGTACGACTCGATACAAGCTATCCCCATCGCTTCCAAAGAAAATGTCTTGATATCCAAACTACAATTCTCTATATCACACACCTCCAACCCACCCCAAAACAACTGACATAACAACTCTATCCCCCCTTCCCTACCAAATGAGCGGGAATCTGGTCAATTTTCCCCTTAGCCTTCCGCTGCAGCTGCATCTCAGCCTTCTTTCTCCTCTTATGCCGCTCCAGGATCCCGGCAGGCCTCCTGCCAACTTTTGCAGGAAGCTCCGGAGTTATTCTTGTGGGGTTAGCAGCTAGGGATTTCCCGACATCATCTCGTTTGATACGCTGCTTACGATCGGCAATCCGCTGCTGCTCAAGGGACTCGAGCTGGCGCGGCATATTTCCATCATAATCCGACGACCGTACGCCAACGACGTTCTCAGGGCGCGATATCGCAGCATCTCTCGATACCTTGCGAGTATGTGGGATCAGCTTTTCCCTATACGAAACAATATGAGCCACGTAGTCAGGGAGTGGACCAGACATAACGGAAGAGAGACGACGCGTACCTGGAAACATGGGAACTTGTCTTTTAGACAGCGAGTCCGTGACCTTCTGCGCATCTGCCACGACCGCTGGCGTGACTACTTCAACCGCCTCGATTCGCTTTTCTTCAGTAGCTCCCAATGCTTTAACGCGTTTCTTCTGCGCAGGCTCTGCGCTAGACAAAGCAGCAGCTTCCTCTTTGGCAACTCTCCACTCCTCATACGGGTCCATGGTAGTGAACGAGTTGAGGCACAGCGACGTAGCACCGTCCCTAGGAATATGAAAGACGTGCCAATCCTTCAAGTCGAAGCGCTGCTCCCACGTTTCCTTCCGGAAGATCCATACGATATACTCCATAGACACCGTCCACCACCGATGGCTCTTGGGGCTAGGCTTGTTGGCACAGTCTCCGAACGGCCAGTCGGCGACCGCAATGCCGTGAGAGCCATCCACACGGCCGTTGGTAGGCTGTAGATGACCGCCGAACATCGTCTCCTCCCACGCTCGGCCGCACTCCGATTCTCCCCAGTCGAGCCAGTAAGGTTCTCTGTAGTATCCGGATTGTTGGTAGAGGGCCCATTGGTTGGCTCGGCCGCGGAAGTGTATACCTTCGATGGAGTGGGCAAGTTCGTGTACCATTAAAGCGGCAAAGCCGAAGTTGAAACGAAGCTTCTGCGACATGTTGGGGAACTTCAACTGGCTTAGTTTCTTCGCGACGATGTAGTAGTCGGAGTGAAACCTGATGATCGATCTTACAACAGACTTGTTGGTTCCGTGGCATTCCGTATCTATACCTTGGTAATCGCATATCGGGGCCGAAACAGCGTAAGCGTAGCCAGCTTCTTTACTGTTCTTTAGTGTTTGTAGACGATCATTGAATCTGAAATGCACCATGTTGTCCTTGCCGAGCTTGTTGATAAGGTCGATAACGATCTTTGCTCTTTCCTCGGTAAGTTCAAGATGGTTGTCAATCCGCTGAGCTGGTCTACCATCCAGTGCACTCATCTCTGGATCGTGCCTACGTTTGCCCATAGCCAATGTTACCCAGAATTGCATGCATATCGGCTGGGTAAGGAAAAGCGTTGCAAGCTGCAGTCCCGGTATTAGCTGATCATATATCGCATCTGGAGTGTCGTCAAAGCACGAGCGATCAAAGAGCGGATGTATGTCGTTCGTTAAACTCGAAGGCTCTGGCTCGTGATGCTTGAATCCAATTGCGCCATTCCATATCATCTCTTCAGGCCGAAACCCTTGAACTTCTTCCCGCCACCCTCGTTGCGAGGTTTCAGATAAAGTAGCTTCCCTTTTGCGTTTTCTGACTTGGTCTTTGATGTCTGCTTTCGCTTTGTAGTGTTTTGCCGGCCGTATCTCTAGATCCACAACATATCCTTTGGGCACCTGAACCCACCTGGAGCTTTTGATTGGCATATCCTTGATCGCTACACTGTCGTGCATCCTTTGAGCTAATAAGTCCATCTCTATACTATATCGTGGGTCGCATAGCATCTCTGGTGATATATCTTCGGGGGTTTTATTTTCCCTTTCGTCTTCTGTAGTGGCAGTAGAAGCATTGCTTGTTTCCGGTACAGCGATCTGTCCTGCCATGTTTGAAGGTTTCGTGTTATGGACCGCTTCTATTGACATAGAGCTATTGCGATTGTAATCAAAGCACGCGCCGTTGATCTCTGTAGGCTCAAGGTGCAATATCGTGAATGTTGTCTTGTATATATATCTCACCGGAGATGTATGTGACAGCTCGACCGAACCATAACTTCCGAATCTCGATCAGCCCAAGATGAAGAAGGATTGCGGGAGGTGCAGTGATTGCCCATCTTCTACTGTGCAAGCTATTTCGAGGATCAATGGAATGTCACAGTTCACCTTTGTGTTGTCGCTTTGAGACTCGATAGATGCAACAAAGGCGAGACTTAACCAGGGGAGAAAGGTGAAAAGGCCTTTGTCATCCCGATTCTGCCACTGTTCGCACTTCAGGGAAGCGAAAATTCATGGTGGATCAGGGTCGATGAATACTATATGTAGATCGTGTCAAGACAACACACAGTGTTCTCGTCAACACATGTCTTGAAATGATGAGTCGATCATTCGAGCGTAGTGGAGCTGAATCTCTACGCACTAATCAGTCTCCTCATCAGAACTGTAGCCTCCAAGACCAAGCCCAGTTGTAGCACTTGCTTTTGACCTGTCCTGCTTCTCTGGCATCGATAATTTGGCGGAGCTCACTGCAGCGCTAGGCGGAAGTGCCTCGGTAGCCTTCTTGTTTCTCGCTTCCTTGAGGTTGTCCGAGGTGGTTGAGGTTGTCGTGTCTGGTGGCTTCTGTCTTGACTCCACTGCACCCTCCTCCTCCAGATTAAGTGGTTCCTTGCCCCACGTACGGAGTGCTTCACTGATGGAAGACTTCTGCAGCTTCACGCCCTTCAGGACCTCCTTCTCCTTGGTTCTCTTCCTCTTACGGCCGTGGACAGCCCACTGACTCTCGGCAGCTTCCGGCACGGATCCACCATCGGCAGCTTCCTTTTCACCACCTTCCTCCAACAACACTTTATCAGCCTCTTCCTGCTGCTTCCGAAATAGCTCGAGTTGTTCTGTGGTCTCCTTCTTCACAGCCTCCTCTTTCTGCCTTGTAGACTCGAGCACCGAATCCAGAAAATCAATCTCGTCTTCGTCCAGATTCCGGAATTGATTTTTGAGCTTGATTGATTCTTCGAAGGCTTCTTGCTTAGCCACTAACAATTGGAAGAACCATCTGACATGTTAGTCTCGCTGGCTACGATTGAGGGTATGACAGCAATTGTGAGTGGAGATATTAGTCACCTTTGTTGCCTTGTAAGACATCGTAGAGAGTCTTGCCGCCTTGCTGCCTACTCTCCTCTTCCTTTCGACGACGAGCAGCTTCAACCTCTTGCTGGGCTTTGAGCCAATCATCGTCTCGCTCTATGGGGTTCTCATGCGTACCGCCCGAGACAAAGCCGGAGGACATGATGAATGAGTGAAGTATTGCTAGGATTGGAGGGTTGCCAATCTCTCGGGTCATAGAAGGGCTATCCTATGCACTGGCAAGAGCCGACATGAGATCAGAATGCTCGCATCTGATTTGAGCGGGATAACTTTTCCATCTGAAGACGGACTATGCAATGCATTGTATGAGCACATACTCCGTGGTGGACGAGAGTTTCCCAATAGTATCATACCGCGCTACCGTTGCGCTAGGATTGGATACAACATACCTACCTTATGTTCTACTCTACCGCCCAGTGAAGGCGTACAACAGTATAAATCCAATTATCTACTTTACTGCATTCCTTGCTTGCCATATCCCTGGAAATTCTAGCTGGTAAGTAACTTCACTAGGCAAGTTCTAAAGGGATATGTGCTCAACTAAAACATTCCGGTAGATAGATAGATACATGCGAAATGTGACATTGGCTACACCGACTTGTCTTTTGATCAAAAATACTTAAGCATACATGGACGTCTATGTTGTACGAGGACTTTGATTTTCCGGCAACCTCACGCAACGTTCCCCACACCAATAGCGAATTGGACCGGATCCGTCAAGTCGGCGGAAACGGCTATACGCACCATGTATACTTTCAGCTCGTCTGTGTCTCCTTTTTATAGATACTCAAAAGCGAAGTACCGCCGCATGCCTGCTTATTATCACCGGCGCAGGGCGTAGTGCATCCCGTCAGGACCTGCTGTGAACCAGTGTCGATGATTGTTCCACAGTGGCACTCCATCCCAGATTCAACGCCAAAGTAATCGTCTTTGGGGCAGAATTGCGAGCATTGCTGTTGAGTATTCCCATGAGAGGTGTTGTTGACGCCCGAAAGAGTTCTTCCGGGGGTCTCGGTGAAGCACCCGACGTAGGAGTATCCCGCAGGAGGAGTGTTAGCAAGTGAGGTGTCAGCGGCAACAGCTGGTACGTTGAGATCGGCGACGGCAGCGGATGCCGGGATACGTGCAGTGGTCATACTCTGTCCGAGAGTCGCAGGATTGATCCCGAATGGAGTCGACATGTAGTAATTCATTTGGAAATCAAATTTGGAGCCGGTTGCATAGGCGTAGACAACAAGAGTTGATTGGGTGAGGCCAGGACTCGCTAGCCAAATTCAGCATTGGTGTATGCAGAACGTAGTTGTGACTTACGAGGTACTAGGTACGCTCCGCCCATGCCCTTCAATACACACTCGTTCATAAGTTTGTCGAGCGCCACATGGAAATCCGACCATCTTGATTTGCTGCTAGCATAGATACGTTGTGCAGGTACATTTGTTGCGTAGCTCAGTAGCGCGACACGGAAGTTATCTCAATAGATTCAGATCAGCGAGATAACGCTTATTCCTTGCCAGAAAGCTTACCGTTGCCCCAAACCTTGGGGACCTGGACCTTTGGCTCTATAGCTATGATAGGAGAGTAGGGCACCTTGGTCAATTGTGGCTCAACGAAGAACCGCCTCGTGGCTTCGTTAGCCGGTAATTGTTGCTCAGATGGCAAGCTCGCAGGGTTTGGAGTTCCAGCCCATGCACCACACCAATGGTCGTCAGCCGATCGAGCTAGACCGAAGCTGGTCGCTATAAGAACCGCTATTGTAGATAGATGCATGGCTTTGGTAGAGACTGACGGACTTTGAGTAGAATTCCTAGCTTCGGATCAGCGTAAGGTTCTGATAGCAAAATCGAGGCAGGCGATAGAGCTCATTATATAACGCAGCATTTCCCAACTTACACCACGATAGAACCGTGTGGACGTCATTCAGGTCAGACATTAGGCGCCAATTTTGCCGGCAATGATAGCTGTGCGACTCTGTTGCACTTTCATCGAGCTCAACCTTGCCGTTGTATAATTTTGGATATTCATTACGGGAGCCAACCCAGAAGCTTCACACGTGCTATTGCGGAGAGACCTGGGGTATGTAGGAAGCCATCAAATCATTTCTTGTCCCTTGGCCATGGCAACTGCAAGTTCGATTTGGCCTCAAGAGAGCCGATATGTTTGGTTGTGGTCGTCTTTAGGTTTTGGTTATATCGCAAGCGCATTCATGACGGCTGCAATAGAATGTACCAACCGACCTTGCAAACTATAGTTGCACCAATCAGTCAGGTGCTTTTTGAGAGCCGTTTTTGAGTCCGCAACTTGACGCATAATGTTGTACCCGCGTCTCATGGCTGCTTCTTTGAGTCTAGCGACCTTGTGGGGAGCCGATGTTTCATCGTATCATCAACTCCGGTATAGTAGAGTTCACACCATGATAGCTCAGCTTTGGAAAGCTCTCGTCAGGAAACCAGTATTTGTTCCGTCCTTGGCTGTGGTAGTCCGAGCCTTTCATACGATGATAGGTGATTTCAACATTGTGATGCACATATCTTCATAAAGTCGGATCTGCACGTTAGCGCCTACAGGCTGGCTTGCGCCAATGGACTTGCCTTCCCCGTCCCGATCCTGCTTGAAGATAGACCGATCGGTAGGCACTGCGGGTAATGCCGTTGTTTCAGAGCATGTAATATCAACACTGAAGCTCTGGATGCCGTGAGAGTGACCTCCTCAGATCCTGCCCTGATGGACCGCTTGACGCTTGACTGTCGGTAAAAGGCGCCTCCACCTCGAGCTCAGCCTCGCGGGTCGGCAATCGACGGCAAGCATTGCGAGTAGTCACAGATGCTCTTCGACTGATCTGTATGTGGGGGCAGATCTGTCGGAACTTTGCAGAAGCCTCGAATCGAATCTGGCAGTCGTAAGATTGAATCTGTGCCTCCACTTGATAGGGAGGGGGTTTTCCCGATTGGATTTATGCTATCATTCTGCAAAAGAAATCTCATATCACCACGATTCCCTTCAACATGCGGTTTCAAGCAACTGTTTCTGTGGCCGTCTTTATTTATTGTGCGTGGACCATTGTTCTTGCTCTGCCAGTGTCCTCTCCCTCGGAAAACGCTTCGTCTGGGCTACTGTATCAATCATCGAATATTAGTCTTGCCAAACCCCCTTCACCAGCAGCGTGTTCGGACAGTATGGGTTTAGTGACCAAGAGTGACTGTGTTGAAGCGATCAATCTCCTTCCACGTGATCCTCCAATGCGACCAGTCCTGCGCAACTTTTATACCGCTCCGTCTGATGTTAGCACGACGTTGCCAAATCAAAAAGTACCCTTTGAGAAAACCTATGGTAGCCAATTCCTGGTCGACAGGCGGCGAATAGCTTTGCGTTATTAACTATGCATCTAGGCTCTTGCACTGCTCAGGTAGTATTGGCGACAAACTTCAATGATGTCCCACACGACCAAACGAGCTGGATCAACCTCATAGGACCAGCACGAATCTTGATGCGCCAGTGTGTTGATAAAGAAGGATTCGGGGGTGCTCTCGTACGAAATGGTATGTCACAACCAACCAGCGGAGGCTAGGATGGGTTTCCATGAGAATGTTATTGATATCACCATAGGAAATCATGAGAATCTTGAGGTTGTCCTATACAATCAAGACTCGATTTATGGAAAAGTGCACATAATGAGGAACTCGCCGGATCCTGTAGCTGTCTCCATCGCCAATCAGGAGCTATTGGAATTGCTTCATCTTGCACCGAACATCTATGAGCCCAGCGAGGTACTACTGCGAAATGCGACGTCGGACGTTTCAGCCCGAGTACTCAGCCTAACGCGATAGCATCGGTGGGCACAGATGAATCAATATAGAGAATGGAACTTTTTGCTTCGTGCTGCAGGTTGGCATTTGTACAGAAGTGAAGCAACCATATGCATGTGAATGGCGATCGATCGATTGATAAAGCATATGCGCTTTGGCAAATATGAGTAGAATTGATGGAGGCAGACGACATTAGAAAAGGGTTGGAAGACTCTAGTTCCTCTTGCATGGGCTAGGACGCCCGCAAAAGGATACACCGAGATGGGGGAGGGTGTTTAGGCCTAGTGAGGAGGGTGACATGGCGGTGGTGCATCGGGATGATGGTGGTGTGGAGCCTGTGCCTGATAAGGAGGTGCAGGGATAGAGATGAGGAGAGGAGAGGAGAGGAGAGGGAAAGCGTTTGGATAAAGTGTATATATTCCCCCACAACATTAATACAACATTAATTATTGAACGAGCTGGGAGGCTGGAAGGATTGAGGGGGCAAATTGCGAAGGATCCGCGTCACGTGATCGCTCCTTTTCCCTTCAGAGACGGCATATCTTCCAACCTCTTCGCTGTATCTCAGAGAACTCTCTATAATCCAATGAAAAGACAAAGCTGGAGTAGCTACAGACCAAAACACAGTCGCCCAAATGTTCATCCCTTTGACGTCTTCCATCGTCTTACAAATCGTCATCCTATGGCTTGTTTATCATATCTCAAGCTTCGCTATCAAGTTGTATCGTGTGCGCAGCAAGTTTCAGAGAATGCAGACAGAATCATGTGTAAGTCGTCATCAAGATCAAAGACTGTGACTGCTTGTAGACTAATCCTAGAATGCGACAAGCCTATGCCCCCCCATCATCCCATCTTTGGACATCTCATCATTATTGGAGGTATCATGTCCAAGCTTCCGAGTGATGTCCATGGCCATGTCCTGCCGCGTCAGATCACCATGGCGTTCCCAGACCTTGGTCCCCTATTTTACATCGACACCTGGCCTTTTGGTCCACCAATGCTCGTATCAACTTCTCCGGACGGCGCGAGTCAGTTCACAATCGCTCACTCGCTCCCAAAACATGCCTCTCAGCGGGAGTACATGAAGCCAATGACTGGTGGCATGGATCTTACGACACTGGAAGGCCACGCCTGGAAGAATTGGAGAAAAGTCTTCCAACCGGGGTTCAGCACCACCCACCTAATGACAAAGGTTCCAGAGATGATCAAGGACATCTCGACCTTTTGTGAAATATTACGAGAGCATGCAGCGAGGGGCAAGGTCTTTCAGATGGACCCATTGACAGTCAATCTTAACCTCGATATCATCGGTAGACTCGCATTGTAAGTCTTCTGCCAATCTCTTTGTTCGCCCAGACTTTTTAATTACAGCTACTTAGAGATGCTCGCTTTAATACTCAGCGAACCAAGAATGACTTTACGACTGCCTTACGAGCTCAGGTAAGGTGGCTGTCCTTCGGTAAAGAAGCAAATCTCTTCAAACGCTGGCATCCGCTCCGTCCATTCATGCGCCGCTGGAATGCTTATCGAATGGTGCGGTACGTGTCCCAGGAGCTGGACAATCGCTTCGCGCGAAATCGTGAAAGTTTTGATCTGCTAGGTAAAGAACGAAGCAGGACGATCGTCGATCTAGCGCTTGAGAATTATCTGGCGGAGCAAGCCGGGACCCAAGATGGTGATACAGGGATGGATGCAACGTTCAAGAACGCCGCAGTATGTCAAATAAGGACCTTTCTCTTCGCAGGTCACGACACGTCCAGCAGTACCTTATGCTATTGTTACCATCTCCTCTCAATCCATCCGCAGGTCCGCACCAAAGTGATTGAGGAGCACAACAGGACCCTAGGTGCAAGTATTGGGCAAGCAGCGCCTCAACTTATCGAAAATCCTCATTTACTCAATCAGCTTCCTTATACGTCTGCTGTCATCAAGGAAACGCTGCGACTGTACCCGCCCGCATCAAGTACACGCAATGGTGAAGCGGGATTCATGGTCACTACACCTGATGGGCGTCAATTGCCGACGGAAGGATTCTTGATTTGGTCAAACCATGTGGCCATCCATCGCAACCCTGATTATTGGCCACAGCCAGATGACTTCCTTCCTGAGCGCTGGCTCGTTGAGAATCCCGATCCCCTGCTTCCTGCGGCGAAAGGCGCCTGGCGAGCCTTCGAGTATGGGCCACGCAATTGCATAGGACAAGAGCTAGCGATGCTGGAGATTAGGCTAGTCCTCGCTTTGACTTTGAGGGAATTTACAATTGAAAGTGCTTACGACGTATGGGATGAAATGACATTGCCAAAGGGTCCGAAGACTGTGAATGGTGACAGGGCATATCAGATCTTGCTCGGAGCTGCGCATCCAAGCGATGGCTATCCCTGCAAAGTATTCATGAATTCATGAGTGTCAAAGACGGCGGGGTCTTATGAATCAACAAGCACCGAGTAGCTTTTCGATACCTCACATCGCACGCACTTTCACTGCAAGGCACAGTACCGAGGGTCGGTAAAGTGTTGAGGTAACATGGGCTCTTTCCCGAACGTCTCGATAAGGCGTATATGTCCTCAGAGAGGTTATAGGTCCCTCGGATAGCCATTTCGGTATCACCCGCCATCAAATGCCTATGTCCAAGCATGGTCCGACTCCCGCCGGTAGTCTGTATCCGGTTGATTATTGGCTCACGTAGTAAACTTCTTGAGTCCCAAATTTCATAGACCAACAAATAAAAGAAAGCCGTATTTACCATCTGAAGGACTCTAAGGGGACTTACCACCTCACTAAAGGCGTTCACAGCAATAAGTTTTATAATGCACGCACCTGAGGTGGTCTCGAGGAAGAAGCAAGCAGTCCTTCGGAACCGTACAGCAATAAAACGTTCAAGACGATAAATTTCAAGGACATGACTCACGTAGAATTCTTATCAGGATGTTGAATATGTACCGACGATTTCGAGTTCAACGTAACCGGAATACCCCAAATTTGACTTCCGAGAATGCATTAGCTTAGTGCTGCAGTACAATAAGCTCGAAACCGTTATCACCAAACAGACACAACAAAGCTTGCTAAGATAGAAGACTGCACAGTGCGATACGGATGCGGCCTAGATATGGTGGGTAAGCTTCAAATTTTTGGTAAAAACGAACTGCTCAGCGCTCGTATCATCGCGATGAGACTTGCCCCTCGAGAAGTATCAGTATCCTGGCCTATGGAGGTCTCCGTTAGTACGCTCAACCAGCTCTCTCAAGCTCCTGCGATATCCAGACATCGGCATACACCATGGGCGCAACAAAAACAATCATAAGCGAAAGCATCACCGTCACATAAGTTCTAGCGATCGGGCCCTGACTTCGATGGTCATTGAAGTGGAATCACTCCTGGTTGAGGTCTGCCAGGTGGCGTCTTAGAAAAATCCAGAGCAATAAACAGACGCATGGTTTTTCTTTCACTCAACATCTGCGATCGGCGAAGGCAACGGAGGGGAGGCTGGCAAGGAAATGGTGTGAAACTAGTACCTGTAGGGTGTTCGACGACATAGCATGCTCAGAAAGGAGCTAGAGAGACCCAGAGGGCCCAGAGGGAACCAAGTCCATTCCAATCTCTTCTCAAATCGTACCTTAGATACATGAGCAGAATCACGTTTGTGTTGCAAGAAGCGAAACAGTTGGAAACCCCCATTGCTGACCTTGACCGGTCTAACCATAACGATAGTATCCAGACTGAGTTTTTATGAGTCCACAAACAGACAGTGTCTTTTCTTCAAATGAAGGGACGATTCCCGCAATCTGAGTAAACCTTGGGCTGCTTGCCCGTCTGCCAGGAAGCGTGTTTCAGGTAAAAGTAAACAGTGATGTGCACTAGAATTGAAATAGCTCTAGCGCTTCTGCTGCTCCGCTACCCAAATTAGGAATAGGCAAAAGTCCAATCAACTTGTCATTCCGCCCTCGCCGCCCCAAACCCACCAATACTTCAAGTCTACCTCGATCACTCGACAATTTCTACTTTTACGCACACCAACGCGGAAACCATCTTGGAGATGAGCTTTGGAGGACCTGGAGGAGGTCAGCAGAGTGCCAAGCCAATCCCGCCTGAGAGGGGCAGCTTTCCGCTTGAGTAAAATCCCCTGCCTTTCTACAATGATTTATACTGACTTGGTCGTATAGTCATGACGGTAGTAGCCCATCCGATCGGCATCTTGACAAACCGCTGACGCGGATCACTTGCTATAGGAGACTGCAAGCCTATCGTAGCAGACTACCTTCGCTGTCTGCGTAGGGTCAGGGGAACGAACGATCAGGAGTGCAGACTAATGGCAAAAGATTATCTCAAATGCCGTATGGACCAGTACGCTTGGATTGAATCGAGGAGAGACTTCGCTGATTTTGTCCCAGCAACCTAATGGCACCAGACGAATTCAAGAACCTTGGCTTTGCAGAGAATGACAAAACAACGGCGATACCCAACCATGCTGGCGGAGCAACAGCACACTCAGTTCGAGACGATGGGAAGAAGATGTCATAGGTTGCACGCTAGATACATCAAATCTTACCATGCCAGGGCATATTCTGCCACCGAATCCCTGCTTGGTTGCAATTATTCTCGTGGCCAGGACATTTGGAGATCCCTTTATCGTCTTCCATTACCCACCTCGACCAGGTGAAGATAACTCTCGTTATAAGGACATATTCAAGGATACCGCTCTCGATGACTCGACCTCATCGTCGAGTAGTGAAGACAGTGCGGAGTCGTCGACCGAGGATGCAAAGCCCATGCAGAAAGCAGACGAATGTGTAAAGACGGATAGCCCGCCTGATGTGGATGAATTTGGCTCTGCATCGCCAGAAAAAGACCAAGGTTCCAGATCACGAGAGGAACGAAACGATTTGTTTGGCTTCCAGTCTTCGGTACTGGCAAAGCTGTTATGTCCTGCTACCACTGGTCATAGGAAACGGTTCGAGGTGGGTGTAAATGATAAGGTCATGGTTGGCTGGCCAGTCTTTGCAAGATCAGATGGGACTTGGAAAAGAACGAAGAAAGCTAAGAGGTCGAGTCGAATTGACGGAGCTCCAGAGAAGTCCAAGAAGGATCACGATGGAACCAGGGGCTCGAAATCGAAACATATAGGTGTGGAAGAGGCCGACTTTAGCGCTACTTCAACGCCTAATGCATCAGACACGGTTCAGTCAGAGGGGCAGGAAGAGGCATTTGGGATTCGAACGACGATGGATGACGGTCAAACCATCGACACAGAGGTACCTAAAAGGATCAAAAGGATCAGCATGCAAAAACCTGAGAAACCACTGATAATGTTCAACGTCATCTATGTCCTTCAACCACCGCCACTCGAGTACCACCTGCGTGTGACGGAGATGTATGAGAATGTGGTCAAAAAGCTCTCCAAGGCGTTGAAATTGGAACAGCATGATACCAATTTTGTGGCCAATGAAGTAGCTTCAATCGCATCCATTAGGAAAGCCGGAGTCGAAAAGCAGAATGTGAGTAAATTGTATCACGATCTCATATCACAGTCGAACCTTGCAAGGGCGCTCTCGACGTTATACAACAGCATAGTAGGACTGCGGATTGCTCATATCAGTCTCACCCCGTTGTCGTCACTGTCACTTCAGATTCCCCTAGCGACATCTATATCCGCATTGCCAAACCCACAATCGCCCCAGCTGCCTGGACTATGGCTCACCACGGCCAATTCGATGCCTACAGATGACGAGGCTCAGACTACGAGCACTCAGCTTGGATCGCATTTTACTCTCCTACTGCTATCAGACCTTCAGTCCATCCTGTCAGATGCGAACGCTACATCATCTCCGATCACAAACGCATTGACTCGCTACCTTCGCGTCTCCACGTCTACAAAATCGTTTTATCAGATCTCTCAGTCGTCCGGCATACCTCTCCCAGATATTCAGTTCCTGGCCTTTCATCTCATCTATTGGCGTCGCGCTCGAGCAATACCTCCTCTACACCAACGTGATACCTATATCGTCTCTCCAAATGCCGACATGCGGAAACTGTCATCTGCTGCCTCCACCTTTGCCAAGGTCTTCCCAACTCTACCCTCGTTGCCATACATACTCAGCACCCTGTCTTCAAGGCTCAGACCATATTCTAATCTCATACCCAGCAAAGATCATAAAGAAGCCTATATGGACATTCTAGCCTGGCTCATGCGCGGAGGTTGGGTCACTCAGTTGCGAACGTTCGCCTGGGTACGGGTCCCTGGTCACATCAAAGACACTGTTGGCGAAGAGAAGTTATCCAACGGACCAGACAATCCGCCACATAGTTCAGAGACCGACGGCAAGGTCGACACCCCCGACGAAAGCGAAATCACCAGCAGCATACACCTCGACGTGCCCCATTCCCACCCAGGCCCAGACCGGCCTCGTTCCCGCTCACCCTCACCCACCTCCAGCACCCACACCACCCTGCCCTTCACCCACACCACTCCGCGGCAGCAGCCCGCAACCCTAATCCCCAACCCGCGCCAAGCCTCCGACCTGCCATCTCGCCACCTCTCAGCGATATCGAACTATATCCTGCAAAATCAAGGTCCGGCCTCCCAATCCGCGTGGGACAAATGCATCAAGTACTTCAACGGCAAGCATGCTCTTGAGACTATTCCGGTCAGGGAGGGATGGAAGAGGAAGAGGGTGAAGGAGTTGGTGGATGGGTGGGTGGATTTGGGGGTGTTGGTTGTGGGGAGGCATTGGTAGGGAGATGCGGTGTTCGGGAGACGGATGGTGTGGTTGGTGGGGTGGTGGTGGATACAACTTCGATCTCTTCACCCGTCGCTTCGTTGTCCCGATGCCATAGAAAGTGTCCTTCCATCGCTCTCACGTCCTCCTTTACTTACTCATCAATATCAAAAGGTCTACAAAGGTCGGATGTGGTACCCGGAGGCTCAGTATCATACTCCACTTCAAAACAATCCAAAAATATAAGTCCCCCAGTACAACAGTGAGATGTACGAAGATTTCATTTCTGCAGGTATTCATATCTAATTATCATCGATTATCATCAACCTCCAGCACAAATCACCCCCTCTCTGCCAACTCATATCTCACGAAGACCCCCTTCCAGCTCCTCTCCCTCCTCCTCCCATCATGTTCCGTGCCCTACATTGCGTTCTGTTAGCAACCTCACTCTCTCACCCACCCACTCACGCTCCAAAAACGCAGTCGAGTCCAGTCCAGAAGATGTAGGGTAGTGGTAACTCACATCTCAGCAATACTCGGATCCTGCATCAACGACGCCAGATCCGGCATCCCACCTCCTCCCCCACCTCTTCCTGCACCAGCACCGGCCCCAGCCCCAGCCCCAGCCCCAGCCCCAGCCCCAGCCCCAGCCCCAGCCCCAGCATCAGCACCAGCACCAGCACCAGCACCAGCACCAGCGCCTCCACCACCGATACCAAACCTCTCCGCCATGCCCCTCAACTGCGGATTATTCATCAACCCCTGCAGCGCCTCCGGATTGCTCATCAGATTCTGCGCCATACTCGCAAACATCGGGTTGTTCATGATAGCGCTCATATCCGGCATCCCGCCACCCCCTCCTCCCCCTCCTCCTCCCATCATCCCCGCCAACGCTCCCAAATCAGGCATACCTCCACCCCCACCCGCACCACGAGAAGCACCCGACGCCTCATCAACCTCCTCCGTCATCCCCCCCTTCTCATCCTCCCCCTCCCCCTCCAACTCCTCCACCTTCTCCTTCGCAGTCTTGAACCCCTTCTTCATCGCCTCGCTGCCTCCACTCCCCTCATACTCGATTCCCTTCCCATAAGCCTCCATGCTCCCCCTCGCATCCCCCATCACGAACCGCGCCAGTCCCAGCCGCGACCACGCCTTCGTGTATTTCGGGTCCGCGGCCACGGCCATCTCGGCGTCGGTGCAGGCTTCCGCGTGCTGGTGGCTGGCGCTGTAGGCGGCCGCGCGGTTGGAGAGGTAGATTGGGTTCGAGGGGGCGATCGCGATGGCTTTGGTGTAGAGGTCGATGGCGGCCTTGTGGTCTTTTCGCGCCATGGCGGCGTTGCCTTGGCTTTTGAACAGTTCGCTTTCGGGGGTGGTGGCGCCTGGTGCTCCTGTTCCGGCGGGGGATGGGGTGGCTGGTTTGGATGCTGTTGCGCCGCCGCTGGTGGCGGACTTGTCTTTGAGTTTTTGATAGACGCTGTAGATTGAGAGGAGGGATTGTGAGCCGATGGCGTCGTTCATGTGGGCTTTGTTGGTGGGGTCAACGTGGAACGTGTCGGCGATGCAGGAGGTGGCGACTTCGATGGATTCGCTGTCTTCGGGGGTGAGGGTGCCATCTTTGAGGGAGGTGGAGAGAAAATCGATGATGGCGAGAGCGAGACGCTTTTTCGGGTCGAGGGTGGACGCCTGGATGGGTGGTTAGAGGTGGGAAGGGAGATGGTGGAGGAGCGGAGTACCATGTTGGCGTTGGGATCAAGAGAGTCTCAAGATAGAAGACGTCTTGGAGAATATGCGCAGTTGTTGCTATGGTTATGATTTTATGTGTACAGCAGGATGTTTATTGGAAGTTCGCAGAGTTGTTTGCAGATGATATCATCCTACAGCAGGTTTACCCGAGCTTTAGGACTAGGACTAGTTCTCCCTAGTCAATACAAGTCAGAGTGAACAACTTGATATTGATCTGAAAGGCGTGCCATCGCAAGCAAAAGCAGAAAATCAAGGATCTGTAACTTTGACCAGTCAACCCAACTTCTCTATCGAAATCCCAGATCGACTGTCTGAAGTGACTCTCCTCTTCGATGTAAAACCAAAGCTTGAGCTGTTGAACAGGCCTATCGGTCCAGTCTCCAAAGAGACCGTGTTCACGCCTGTCAAGCTCACATAGAAACCATTCTCACCAGGGGTCAGCCTGACCACTCCTCCAAGCGAGCATCTCCTTATAATTTCCGACGCATAGTAGGCTACCTTGATGTAGCCGAACATGCTCGATTTCGAAAGGGCAGTGTTTGTGTTTATGGTCAAAAAGCAACTGTCGCTTTGATGGACTTTAGGTACATGGATACCACCTGTTGGTTCGGTTGTAAAACTCTGGGGAAGCAAGACATCCGGGTAACTGAGGATGGTCTTGATGGCTTCTGAGCAGTCGTCGCGGTTGATATTTCCTGCAGCGGGCATGCCAGGTTCGATGCAGACTATGGGTAAATTCTGGCTGTCGGTGACGATGAGATCGGTTCCGCTGTTGGAGCGTGCGGTGATCCCAATGTCTTTGGTATCCGACCTTTTAGTAATATTGCGGGAGGGAAGTGACATTCGTGCACCACCACTGATTGTATGTGTCGGTGGGGGCTCGATACCTCCCACAATCACATAGAAGTGTTTCCCGAGTGACCCAATATCGGTGTGCCCTCCATGAGCGTCCTTCGACCCTAATACACATCGCCGAATGATTCTTTGCGCGGCGATGGCCACATCCACCGGTCTGAATTTATCCTCCTCCTCGTTATACATACTATCAACAGATATTATACACTGACCATGATGCCATTTGTAATTCTCCTCAAGAGACAGGTCTATGTCTGCCGTCTCGTCAAAACCAAAAATCTGTGCCTCCATTGGACTGTTCAGTCGTAGTATAATCTCGTTGATAATAATCTCGCAATCCGCCGCAACAGCAACTTCGAGCACGAATACGGCGTCGTCAAAGCACTCGATCGGATAGAGTGGTGGCGGTCGAAACCGAGTCGTAAGAGCTTTTAGAGATATATTGGAATGCAGCCCAGTACTCTCTGCTAGATCTATATGACCTTGAGTGTCGGCGGAAGCCCATGGTAATGCAAAGCTAGCTTGGATCAAGGCAGACAGCAGCCCTAGATCTAGGCAAGCAGAGAAGAGTAGCATTGCACCAGCCTCATACCAAGTTCTTACTCTTTCTCCACGCTGATTTGGGGGTCAAATGCAGGATCAAATACATGATGCAGCATTTTTGAATCGCGTAGGAAGGCTTCCCCGAGTGGATCAAAACGTAATATGACGACCTGGAGGCGAATTTGGACGTTAAGCCTGCGGGTCTCTGGCTGTCGCAAATCCCACACAGTGCGGTTATATGCAATGCTAGCGTTCGATGTCAGGCAACTGGCGATGACATCTCTACCAGATCCTCCGAGCCGTTTGGCGGTTTATGCAGGGGAATAAGACCAAGGTGAGACGTTCAGGTCGGCTCTCTTAGACAAGCGAGCACAAATGCACTCGTAGTGCGGATATGCAGCTTTTCCACAGCAACTTCGAAGCGCTCCTCCGACATCTTTCCTTCAAGTTGCTCTCGCTTCTCAATTATATGATGAGGAAGTCACTGAACAGATCGGAGAAGTTTGGGCAAAAACACGCATGAAAGCAGAGATATACCTATGATGGTGAGCTTTCCTCCACTAAAGGCAACCTCGACGTTCTTCCTCTGACAAGTTCTCAGGAGCGTACTTTTCAGTTCCAACAATATATGACTAACGTCGAATAACGAGAATTGCTCAAGTCTTCTGATGTATAAAACTAGTAATGCAACATGAGGTATATCAAGGAAACATTCCAGTCATCATACCGCTCATTACCTACCTCAAGGGCCAGTCCACGATTGAATAGCACAGGCTGATAGCCAAGGCTGGTGCTAATGTAGCGGCCAACAGCAAACGCTAGAGAATCATAGCCATATTCATGACGGATATAGAAACGAAAGACCGTGAAGGACGACCGAGGGACATTTCGGAAAAAGGGGCTAAGAATTAAACCCGTTAAGCCCCGAAGCTAAACCCCACCTGCATAATCGTTCCTTGTATAATATCAAACCTATCCTCGGTGAATTGATACTGATCAAGATGGCTCTCTGCCTGCTGGGTCTACCTCAGGAGATTCTGCACAGTATCTTCGTCAACTTGAATCCTCAAGATCTGGCAAGTCTTCGATGCTGTCGGACAATCGAGGACTTCATTCAGAACAACGGCCTGTTGTACAAGGAATTGTACCTGCAAAACTTTGTATGGAATTCAAGCATATGCCATAATCTGTCTGACGCAATTCATCAAATGATAGGACAAACCCGCACAAGATGCTGATGGTGCCGACATCATATGGAGTGACCAGTTGAAAGAGTTGGTTAGCTTCCAAAAGATACTCGAGTCTGACAGCGCTGTTCTGAAGGTCAGTCATCGGTACCGCGGGTATTTCAAGCGTACTGACAATGATGGAGAGCTCTCATCTAGAAAGAATTGCACGTTCCGTTGAATACCTCTTAACAACCGCTACAGCTGGCTCGCCATCCTCCAATATATCCCTCCTTACGAGACTTTTCAAATCGCAACAGAATATCGACCCCCTTTTGTGTGGGTCAAAGCTTTTCGAGTGGGCAAGAGCAGAGTCATGGGGCCATCTGATTCACGACAGGGTGAAAAGGGATATGCTTTCAGTGCATTCAAGAAGCCGAAACGGTGGTGTGACAATTCCTGATGAGGAGGTCGAAGCTGCTGTGACGAAGGAACTTCCACTAGAAGCTCACCAGGAATCAAACTTGGGAACCGAGGCACCTGCAGATATCTATGAAGAGCTCAGGTGCCACACAAAAGATGGAGACAAGTCTGCTATAATTCCAGAAAATCCATCACAGAGACTGTTTCGCCAGGTCAGTGCAAAACTTCACTGTCTTTACGGTGTTCCGATCGGTTCAGCACGCAGGGGTACCTCGGCAGGTTCCCGTTACAGCCTCCGCAGCGATAGCGCCCCACTCCATCCTTATGCTCGCTCTCTTGTGTACGATCTTCGACAACACACGGACCACAGTTTTTGGGGACCATTCCAGAATGACGGCTCGCTCGATGTCGATTGGGAGAAAATGGAGGCTCTCATGGTCGTTCTCCACCATAACATAAGAATATCAACCGAGACTCATCACGTTTTCGAGGGGATGATGGATGTTCAGACCAAGCCGTTCGTAGGAGCCAATGCGTACAGTTTTGTCTCCCCGCCAATGGACATACCGATGCAGCCTACCTTGCCGCTTGAGGCACAAGACCCATATAACGTAACAGGCACTTGGATGCGGGTGGTCTGTTTCCTTGACTATGGCGAGCTCTACGACTTCAATTTCAATAGCGAAGACGTTCCTGATGATCAACCGCGCCCGCCTATTGACACGGACGAAGCAATACGGCTGATAACGATGAAAATCAGTGTCACCAAAATTGAGCAGCCAGGGAGGGAGGATGGCCAGCGACTTCCGGTTGTACATTTCCGCGGCCATTCGTCTTCATTTGAGCCATCTCTTGATCCGAATGCCAACTCGAAAATTAAGGGTATGTTTTCCTACGTGAGCGACCGAGATTGGCTGATGAGATTTGCTGTAGGTTCTGTGAGGCTTACCCGACAGGGCGAGGTTAGATGGACGACGATCTCGGTATATCATGGGTGGGCAATATATCTCCTGTCTGAGGAACAGAGACAGCAGCCTACTGACACTTGACTTCCAGCGAGGAAAGATGGCAAAGCGATGGTATCCAAGTTGGAGGAGTTCGGTCTGCGCGTGGTGTCTTGGGGTATTGGTTTGACAAGTATGTCCTCTATTCCATCTATAAAGAAATGCTAAGGTATAATGCAGGAATCTCGATATACATGGCCCTGCTGGTCCCACTTCCTTCTGGAAGACCCACGATGGGATCGAAGAAAAGAGGCCTGCTGGGCGTCACAGCCCAATGACTCGGTTCACGATGCCGTTATACTGATGCCTGTACATGGAGCATCCAGGTTAAATTTTCTCAACGATTATTATACCCAGCAGTAACTGCGCATATGTGGTTATCACCTTAGCGATTTAGCAATCTTATTGATATTCGTCCAAAGCATGCCTTCCGTCAGGTCGTACGCGTTACAGTCCGAGAACATGGTACCTTTACTCATATTGCTATTCTGGCATCCACCGGGGTGGCTCACGTCGTGTATTTCCAGTCAGTCACTGTGCACACAATGCATACTAAATATACCCACCATCCACTCTTCTCTCGTTCATTCCGCAACCCTCAACCGCTCAACCGCACTCACCGCGTCCCCCTCCAGCTCCCCATCCTCATCCTCACCCCTCCCCACCAACCCCCTCTCCCACAACTCCCTCCCCGAAACCCTAACCTCCTCATCCCTCCTAATCTCTTTCCGACTCCTTCCCTCCTCCTCCCCCCTCTTCCTCTCCTCCGCCTCCCCCTCCATCTCCGCCCGAAACATCTCCCTCCACGCCAAGAAACTCTCCCTCGTCACCGCCTCGCCGTGGAATTTGGCATCCTCCGCTTCTTCCGCTGCGTGCTTTTCGCTATCGAGCGCGGCTTGCACGGTGGCTTGGCGGGATTGGATCAGGGTTTCGGCAGATTCTTTGAGGGTGGAGATTAGGGTGAATATCATGGCTGCGCCGAGGGAGGAGGTGATGGTGGAGGTGAGGGTGGAGAGGAGGTGCGGGGTGTCGTCTGGGAGGGTGAGGTGTGGGGGTTTGGAGGCGTCTTGGGGGGTGGTTAGGGAGAGGTCGGGAGGGACGTCGGGGTATTTGGGGGGGTAGGCGACTGTGAGGAGGATTGTTGCTGTGGCAGGCGGGAATTAGCTTCTGTTGGTCTTTGGGGATCGGCATGTATCTGATGGTAGGGGGTATGATGGGTATGGGGTTGACGTACGTGGCTCAGATTCTTCATCGTGCCCAAGCACGTCCAATGCTATCGATACGCGGTAGGAGGTGTCTGAGACATCTGGAAGGAAGAGTTAGCACAGCCAGCTTGCATTGCCTGCCTCGAGCTCACCAGTGATCTCGTCGGGGAAAATGGAGTCGAGGACCTCTCGCTCCTCGATCTGCTCCTCACGGCCCATCTTTCCATCTCGTCAATCGATAATACACGAGCTAAGTCTATCGAAAGTTGTTACCCGAACGATTATCAGAATCCGTAGGGCTGAGGTAAGCTAGGATTCTCAATTTTCCACTTATTCGAGCACGTCCGCTCAACCTCTTCATCTTATTTTACAATGGTCAATAAGATATTCCGTGCCATCTGGCGTTCACCCTGGTTTGATACCGGATTCTATTTCTCAACCTTTGGCTTGGTGGTCCTGTATGGCTATATAGCGGACCGCCAGGCGTCATCTCAAAAAGACAAGATCAGACAAGCGCAGCTGAAGAGGGCGGATTACGAACAAGCGGCCAAAATATTCAATGATAAAGAATGATGAATTCCAGATCCATGACCGAAATCACATCTACTGGAGCTACTACCCTAGGATGGCAGATGAAACACCCCCTTCTCTCCACGAAACTCTCAAGATTCTTCAGACTTCCGCCAGCTTTCAGTCAAGACATTTTCAACTCTAGGCCTGCTCTTCACAGCCTATCTTTACAGTATATTTCGTCTATTCAGGTCAAACCGAAGTCATTTGATAGGGCTGAAATAGCCGAGCTCCACTCTCGCTAGCCAGCCCGCGATCTTTACATCGGTTTTCAACATACGATTCTACAATGCCATTACCATACGGTTATAGGTCTCTCTTCTTTTCGGTCAGCTTTATGATCGGCGGTTATCTGTGGCTTAGCGGACCAGGAGGGAACCCACCAGCAGTACAGGAAGCAATACTGCAGAGACAGCAGCGACAGCGAATAGCAAGGGAACAAGCAGCTGCCAGAATAATCTCGGATAAGTCCAAAGAGCAAGAATGAAGACCAGACCGACGAAGGTGAGGACGAAGAAAAGATCAATGACACCTTCTGCTCTCCTCGCCCAGGCGGAGGATCTACTCCGCACCGGCCGCCCTGACGAAGCCTTTCCTCTCGCAACAAGAGCTCTTGCAATCCTCCAGCCCTCGCCCCAAAACCCCACGCGCTCCTTACCAGCACTCGATCTACTTGCCCATATCAGCCTCGAGCTTGGTTCCCCCTCCGCCGCTCGCACCCACTTCCTCGCCGCAGTCAAGCTCGATCCCGATGGCTCGATACCCGAATCTGACGGCGGAGGAGCAGAAAAATTCCTCTGGCTTGCGCAGCTCAGCGAAGAAGGAGGTCGGGACAGCGTTGATTGGTTCGAGAAAGGTGCTGAGGTATTAAGGCGGGAGATCGTGGCCGTGGTGGGAATGGGGGACAAGGAGGGCGAGGCGGGAGACGCAGTAGAAGGCATGATGAAAAGACTGGCGAGTGCGTTATGTGGCATAGTGGAGATCTACATGACTGATCTCTCGTATGTGCAAAACCTGCATAATTTATAAGGCAAAGTGTGGTGCAGCTGACCACAACGAAACTCACTGCAGATGGGAGCCAGACGCCGAAGCTCGCTGCGAGAAACTCATCACCGAAGCCCTCCTTGCCGCCCCCAATGCCCCAGAACCGCTACAAACCCTCGCGTCGATACGCATATCCCAGACCCGTCTGTCGGAAGCGAAGAAGGCACTTTCGGATAGCATGGCGTTGTGGAATGAACTCACGCCCGAAGACCCTAGCATACCCGACTTTCCCACACGCATCTCACTGGCGCGCTTGCTCATGGAGGTGGGGATGGAAGAGGACGCCCTGACGGTTGTCGAGAGGCTGGTAAGCGAAGACGATCAGAGCGTCGAGGCGTGGTATTTAGGCGGATGGTGTCTCTTCCTGCTAGGGCAGAAGCGGCTGGAGGAAGGAAAAGGTACGCTCGACGATGATGCCCGTGTAAAGAAGGGACATGAGAGGGCAGAATTGCATACGGCGTCGCTCGTATCAAGTCAAGAGTGGCTGAGACAGAGTCTTACGCTTTATGAGGTTTTAGAGTATGAGGATGAGCGATTACGAGATCATGCGCTGGAATTGGTGGAGCGTCTTGATGGGGAGCTTGAGGGTTGTGATGTTGATGATGCTGGAGGGTGGCATGGGGCGGAAAGGGAGTCGGAGAGTGAAGAGGATGAAGATGGAGTCGGGGATGAGGATGAGGAGATGGATGGAGTTTGAGTATTCTACGATCCGATTTGTCTACTATGAACGCAGTTTCCGCAGCAAGGACGGTGATCTGGCTACCTACTCTAGGTTGGGAATATATTGAGAGTAGGGAGTGAAATCATGTCAATCGAATTGTTACCGCACCATCCTGTACAACCATATAGGCCCGGGTACGCGAGATGTCTCCACTACATTTCGGTCTCAAGGCACATTCTTTGCATAAGTTACAGGCCTACGTAAGGTAAGGCTCTTGTGCTTAGTCCAGGCCAGTATACCTGCCTAGCAAGAAAAAGATCGGGTTTGCATGAAGGGGCATTCAGCCTGCTGCACCAGCTCATTCCTCGCAATCCCGACACGCAGCTGAATACATGAATGCCCGAATGCCCAAGGCTGTCAGCATTTCCAGATAAGAAACCGCGAAGAAACCAATCACTTTCTTCCGAGCGACAACTACTGACAACTTGAGGTCACAGCACTGAGAAGAAGGCAAACAGGGGCAGCTAGGTCGTTCGATATGCCAGTCCTGCTCTCTTGATATCACCTCGCTGCTGGTCTCGAGACAGCCGCAGCACTAGCCCATGCTGTGATCTCCAATTCATCGCACGCCACGATACCTACCGGGTCAATTGCAACTAATACCTTATCAGTGCTTCTTGAGTACGGCAGCAGAGCTTTGACCCCATTAAGGCCGACAGAAGGGGCTGTTACGTAAGCTTCAACACAGGCGAGTCCATATCCCACTGTTGACGTTCAACAGTGTTGCCCAGAAGTAATCCTCCGACATTCAAACGAGTGCTTCCAGCTGGGCTGTTAGTCGTTGCGGCTGGTGCTCAAAGTGCCCTCAGCCACGTATTCGCCGGTCCCACAGTTGGCTGTACCCACAAAAGTGATCAGGATACTGTTGCGGTTCCATTGTGTAAGGAGAAACCATCTTTTCACCCAAAGGACCAGAGAAGTCATGGACATCGATGCAATGGTACCACGATTCGTGGGCATCAAGCCCATAATTGAAGAGATGTTGTCAGTCTCTGGCGCAGTCGGCCTTTCTTATGGAATACTTTTCCAAGGTCAGATTATCCACACTGAGAGCTTTGGCTATCGAGACTATGAACAGAAGCTGCCTGTTGACACTCAAACTATGTTTTCAATCTGCTCAATGACCAAAGGTCTTGTCTCTTCAGCATTAGGGCTCTTGGTACAGGAAGGCAAGTTGAAATGGGAGACGCCTGTCCATGAACTGCTGCCTTGGTATGCGCCGCAGTCAGATACGCTGAAGGAAAATGCGACCTTACTCGACTTCCTAGCTATGCGTTCGGGCTTGGAGCGGTACAACAATTGGTCGCGAAGCTACAACCGCATCAATTTCGATCAATCACAGAGCAGAAAGGTCCTCAATAGTCTTCAGATGTCCTCGGAACTTCGCTGGAAATTCGCTTACAACAATTGGGGCTACGAAATCGCAGGTCACGTTTACAATGAAGTCGGCGGAGAGAGCTGGGACTCTATGCTACACTCCAAATTCTTCCAACCTCTGGGCTTGAAACGTACTGATGCCAGCGGGCATCGAGAGAAGTTTAGCAATGTAGCAAAGGCCTACATGGTGCTTGACGACAGGACTCCAGTGTCTATACCAAAGACACCCCAGTCCAGCCAAACGTTGATGGGTGCTGCCGGCGGTGTGGAGAGCTGCATAGATGATTTGCTAGTCCTCTATCGATCAATTCTCAAAGCAAGCATCACGCAATTTAGCAGCAATCAGAGGACCACGCCCAACAATCCTTTTCAGTCCCTTACAGATACATTCTCAGCCCACATGCCATTACCCGGTAACGGCCTATACGAATCTTCGTATGGCATGGGCTGGATGCGAACGCAACTTCCGAATCAGATGTGCAAAATCAGCACGAACAACGGCCTTCTAGGAGAGCAGCCTGTGATCGGCAAGGGCGCAGCATCGAAATTGGTCATAGCACATTATGGAAGCATGCCAGGATCGTTCGCCGGGGTGAATCTCCTTCCAGAGACCGAAAGCGCGATCGTTGTTCTCACGAACACAACACCCTTGTGCGACCTATCTGATTGGATGACTCAACTACTGACCCAGACACTCTTTGATTTTCCAGAAAAAGTTGATCTCGTCTCTTGGGTCAAGCGGACTGCGGAGGCCGAGTTGGGATGGCACGCTCGCATTACAGCGGACATGAAGCGAAGTCAAAATTCTGAACTGCCAATGCGGAAGATGGGGGAATATGTAGGAACATTTGTGAATAAGGCGGAGACCTTTTTTGTCGAAATTGCGCAGCGAGGAGACGAACTCCTCCTTCTCTTCGAGGGTCGTCAGGATGAGTTATTTCCAATGGAGCATCTGATTGACGACACTTTCTCCTGGCTCCAAAGTCGAAATGACTTGGTCAGTCGAGGAAGGGTGGTTCTGCAGCCAGCGACGTACTATATGATTCGGTTTGAAGCAGGCGATTCCGGACGTATAGACCGGCTCTTTTGGACTCACGACTCAGAGCTACCAAGAGGCGAAGAATATATCAAAAGCGGGGAAAAGAAGGAAAGTGAGAAGCTTGTCCACGGAGAGCTCTGAGAATGTTCAGGTCAAAAGCCTACAGAATTGGACTCTCCTAGGGTTCGGAGGCAAATTCTCCCAACGTCTCACGTCTTACCTTCGGCCATATTTTGCGGCAAAAGACTACGGAAACAGGAATTGAAGCTCGCTGCAACTGGCAATGGAGATCTTGCAAAGTCGATGCAATCACTGCGATCTGTGAACAAAAACTTCAATGACTGCCGCATACTATTCCTAGCTGAATATTTCTGTGTTTGAAATCAATGTTACTGACGGGCAGTCTCATTCAAAGCCGGCTTATTATATGACAGAGTTCATTAACTTTCGTCTTTGCGACGCTGCCGAGGTGGCAGACACCTTACATATCTGGCAATTGCAACTCTGAAATATCGCTGGAAGTTGTAGACTCGTTTCCAATGGAGCTGATCTGCTGGATCTCATGTGCATGACACGGTGAGACGACGAAATCTGACGCTCTGGTGGCTTGTGAACGTGGTCTGTACCGAGAATAGATAACCTTGAGGTAACTTGCTTGTCGCAAGACATCCCGCAGTCGTGTCACATCTTGTGTAAGCCTGCCTTAGAGGGGTTGAGAAGACCTAGAAGATACTCTTTTATTATAAAGTCATAAGCAAAGCTTTGGAGAGAAATACTAGGTGGGGCGTTGATATATTCTACCTCTACTCTAACGAGCATGTGCCGGCCGTGGTTGATTATTCACATCTACCACATTGAGTAGTGATATGAGAGTGAAAGCCCTTGGCCAGTACCCTAGTCTGCTCGATGAAGGATTATATTTGGTGCACTCGTCGACAGGTCCATAATTGTATGCGAGGATAGCTATGTTGTCGCATTCGTCCTAATCGAGACTAGGGTGGTCGGTACGGGCGTACCTGTTTGCCGACCTCTATCAGATTAGTGACGCGGTGGGAACAATCCCTCAGTCGCGTTGAGACAGGATGGCTGAAGACGGCCAGGTTCGATGGCACCCGCCTCTCAAGGTTCCAGCTGTGGAGATCATCAGCTTGTTGTCTGATGACGATGAAATAGGCAAAGCATTGGATGCAGACCATACCAATGAAGTCCTCAACGCGTCGGAAGGAAGTCAGAGCGACAGCGACAGTCAGTGGTCCCTTTATGAGGATGCGCTCCAGGCAGAAGATGACGAAGGTCAAATACACGGCGGTAAGCAGCTCAAGACCCTTCTCGAGTGACGCGATTGACAGATGAGCAGACGAAGGGGCATGTACTCTCGAAGAAGCCCTGGCCTTTCGGAAACGTCTGAGGCTCGTGGGTGGGGACCGGTTCTTGGATGAAACGGTCAATGCAGGCACCATCACTGCGAAGAAGCTCTGCACTGCCTTTGGTATACGACCGCCTTTGTTCCTGGAAGGAGGCACAGACGAAGTATACTACACGGTACTGAATCTTGTGATCGATCGTGAGCTTTCGAAGCGGGCCAAGCTACCGCAATACAATACCATTGATGATGCTGTGTCGTTGTTGAAGAAGTCGAAGAACATTATCGTCCTCACTGGAGCCGGCGTAAGTTTTCGAGGAGGTGGTTGAAGACCTGCACTGATGAACCACAGATATCGACAAGCCTTGGGATACCGGACTTCCGATCTAAGGAGACCGGCTTGTATTCCCAGCTTCAACGTTTAGGGCTCAGTGATCCTCAAGAGGTCTTCGACATCGCTCTTTTTCGTGAAGACCCCACTATATTCTACTCAGTCGCCAAAGACATACTACCTTCCTCGAAGAGATTTACTCCTACTCATGCCTTTATACGGCTTCTGCAAGACAATGGCAAACTTCTGACCAACTTTACCCAAAATATCGACAACCTCGAACACCATGCGGGCATACTACCGGAAAAGCTGATACAATGTCACGGGTCATTCGCTACAGCAACGTGCATCGAGTGCAAATACAAGGTTCCATGTGAGAAGATATACTACGATCTGAAAGCTGGAAAGGTGGCTCGTTGTGACAATTGTATTCGTATACTGAGACAGGCCAAACCGGGTGTGAAGAGGAAGAGAACCTCCAACGGGTCGTTAAAATCGAAAAAGAACCGGCAAAGCTATGAGGATAGTACAGATGACGAAGATGATGATATTGCGGTAGCCGGCGTCATGAAGGTAGGTTCTGACGGGACCCGTGACTGGTCATGCTAATACGTGGTTCAGCCTGATATTACGTTTTTTGGAGAGGATCTGCCTGCAACCTTTCACGATCGCCTGATGAACCATGACCGGGACCTTGTGGATCTTGTCGTTGTAATAGGTACTTCATTGAAAGTAGCGCCAGTATCCGAAGTGGTTGGGATCTTGCCAAAGAACGTGCCTCAGCTGTATATCTCACGAGAGGTAAGTACTCAATTGTCTAAACCTGACCTGACTGACTCCGATTAGCCATGCGCGCATGTGGATTTTGATGTAGATATGCTTGGCGACTGCGATACTGTTGTCACGGAGTTGTGCCGACGTGCTGGATGGGACCTGAAGCATGAGATGATTGTCAAGGACGATATTGTTGACGTGAAGCTACAGGAAGGTTACGAATCTCGTTTCTCTTTCAAAGTCATCAAGGCATAGCGTGTTGGCGTTGGCATCTCGATGGCGTTTCTGATACCCATGATTCTCGAGGAACGAGTTTGGCCGTTCACAGGCATTGAAGCAATATCTGGAAGTTGGCTCTGCAAGGCGTCGAAGCAGTATCTGGGATTTGGCTTCTGCTCAAGCGTCAAGTAATGCTCTGGGAGTCTCTCTGCTGAGTCTGTTCACAGGATACCTGCATGGATGTATCTGCTTTAGATTCTGCAGTCGATCTTGGCTATCGACTACATGGAAAACCCTTGTACATACAAAATTACCATACCTACAGACAACCATCTTCACCGTCCCCACCCATCCCATCAACCCCCGTACAAAATGCCACCCCCTCCCCCTCACAAAACCCACAGCAAAACCTACACCTCCACCTTCTCCCACCCCTACACCACCCACTCCCCCCTCAACACCCTCGACCTCCACCACCCCACCTCCCCGCCCCTAACCCCCACCTACTCCCTCCTCTACATCCACGGCGGCGCCTTCCGCGACCCCCTTCAAACCTCCGCCTCCCTCCTCCCCTCCCTCCCCGCCATCTTCGGCAGCGCAGAAACGAATCATATAGCCGCGGTGGCCAGTGTCAATTATCGCCTTTCGCCTCATCCGGATTTTCCTGCTAAGGAGGGGGAGGGGGAGGGGAGGGATGTGAAGTGGCCGGTTCATGTTGAGGATGTGAGGGATGCGGTGGGGTGGTTGAGGGGTAGGGATGAGGGGTGGGGGGAGTGTGAATGGATTCTGTGTGGGCATTCGGTTGGGGGGACTATGGCGTTGATGTTGGGGATGGAATCTGCACCGGACGGAGACGGAGAAGAAGAGAGGAAATGGCCAGACGGAATATGGGGTACCGAAACCCCCATGCCAGGCTTGAAAGCCATAATCTCCATCGCCGGCATCTACGACTTTGCTGCCTGTCGCGACGCCCACCCGGCCGCTCGAAATATCTATGATGCGTTCATCACGGGGGCTTTTGGGCCTGAGGCTGAGGGCGGGTGGGGGAGGGGAGATCTGATGAGGTGTGGAAGGAGGGTCGCAGGGGGTGTGGAGGTGGTGCTTGTGGTGCATAGTCGGGGGGATGAGCTTGTGGAGTGGGGGCAGGGGGTGGGGATTGTGGGGGTTTTGAGGAAGGAGGAGAGGGAGGGGAGGGAGGGGGTAGGGGTTCTGGTGGAGGTTGAGGGGGGGCATCAAGATATTATTAGGGGGGGAGAGGTGGTTGGGATGGTTGTGAAGAGGGCGGTGGGGATGTTGGTTGAGAGGGCGAAGGGGAAAGGGGGGAGGTAGGGGGTTAAGGGGAAGGGGAAGGGGAAGGGGGAGAGAGGTTTGGAGATGGGTTATTGGGTTGTTGATTGGTTTTTGTTATGAAGATTAGACTCGCGCGGCTTTTGTTGTAGAGTGATTTCTTTGGTAGCCTCTGAGCGGAGTTTATCGAGGACCACAGTATAGGGTTTCCTTCGAGTGTGCAGATCGGGTGGAGATAGCCTAACTGGAGCTTCGGCGGTGTTGCAGGGTTGATTTCCAAGCTTTTGTTTCCAATATTCGATGCTCTCCATCTTTCTCTTGATCTTCTCCGCCTTCTGTTGCGCTGCTGCTTCTTTCCGCTTCGCTCTTGCGGCTTTGATGCTGGTGAGTCCATCCTCCGTTTTGGACAAGGCATTCGCTGCTCGAATCCTCGCTATTTCCTCTTTTGTCTTAAATTTTTCATTGTCACGTACGATGACATCTGGTGAACTGATCCCCGGTACAGCCGGTATGGGTTCTTGCGGTAAAATATCTCCAGGTACCATTTCTTGCGGTGGCATGCCTTGCGGTACAAATTGACTAGGGATTGCCTCCTCGAGATCTTTTCCAAGAAGCTTAAAGTCCTCAGACGTAGTCCCTGCGCTGTCTAGAGTCATGTCCTGCTCTATCACGGGCTTGGCCTCGCCCCGTCTCGCCAGACGGTTTGCTTTCCTTCGCTTGTGCTTTCCATCCCGTATCCTCTTCGTCTCTTCAACTGCAAGTGCCCTTTCCTGTTGAACGATAAAGTGCATTCGTGCAGCAAATTCGGTGCGCTTTTGAGTCGCCGCAACCTGCAGGGTGGCGATCTCTTTGATGGCTAGTCGAGTTTCGTAAGACCAAGGGTGATCTTCTTCCAGCCCAAACTGGTCGAATAGTACGCTGTCCCATGTATCCTCATCCGTAGTGACCACCAACTGCTCATCGAGATGGTCTGCTCGAATGATCCGCCTTTCACGTGTATCGATGGTGTCTCGTATAATGCGGCTCATGAACGGCGATTGCGGCTTCTTCAATCGCAGTATGGGAACCCTGTTCGCGTTGACAAGCTTGGGCACCCGACGACGACCAGAGAGACTGGCAAACGGCCTATCTAGGGTCTTGCTGGCATTTGGATATGGCCAAACTCGCTGATTGACCCCTTCGGGGCCTAATTTGTACTTGCGGCCCCCATTCGAAGCTTGAACTGTAGACTGGTTTTGTTGGTGAGCAGCAATTCGTTGAGAACCAAGCTCCAAAATACGCATCAGCGTCTCCCTCCATGTCTGACTACATAGCGCTCGGAGAGTCTGTAGCTTGATCAGAGTGAGAAGGAGATCTCACGATTGTAGACGCACCTCATAGCCTAAGGCAAGAGCTGTAGAGACTTCGGCTGGGCTCTGAAGCTTCGTATTTCGCCTCAAAATAGTTCTTATTTGATCACCAACGGTTTTTTGTTGAGCTGCTGCTAGAGGTAGTTGTTGAACCTGCCGGAGGAGAGCGCGAGAAAGCGCGAAGCCTGTGGTGCTCGGGGTCAGTACTAGTCATTCCACAGGAGCAATGGTACAGACATGCTGTGCGATGCACACCTGATTTCCTAGGGATCAGGTATCCCGGCATTCACTCGTGCAGATTAGATGAAGGTCACTTCAAATCGCGAGAGATTGGCATTCAGCGTGGTCACGTGCTTACTTTACGGACTATTGGACTATCAAAGATAGGAGTGAATTGATTTATTAGTCGCAAGCTCCACTGCTATGCTATGTACCCGGCAGCTATATACGTAAGGCTTGCTGAGCCTTTGACTGTCCATACGCCGGCAAATGCAAGATGTCTAAAGGCTCATTCGCTTGTCGTAACTTCGTAATCATCCCTTTTGCCGTTTGGAGCCTTCTTCTAGGAGAACGTGGATCCTTCAGGAGGCTGTGAAAGTTTCTTATGCTGTGGTAATGCCATGAACCTAGGTCGACGCTGTCAGGTACAGTGGTATTGACGGTTGGATATCGTACCTTCTCAGCTCAATCAAGATAGTCTCCATGGTGTTCTCACGCTTCCACTGGACCAGGCATGGCAGCCTCGACGGGTCGACCTACGTCTTGTCAGCATATTCCTACCGATCGCTGTGTATCATGCACCTTTCCGGTCCTCTGGTCGACGCAGGGTAAGTTGATCCGTGAGACGAATTGGACAGTCGGCGGCGTGTCGGGGTAGTTCTCCCCACAGTGTATGTTGAGGCTGTATATGCGGTTCTCGTGTGCGCTCTACAGAGGGAAAATCAGTGGGATTTTGCAAGTGTCTTCAGCCTTCATACATGAGGGGGGCCAAGTATAGTTCCGTTCCAGTTGGACATTAACAGATCATCTCCGTCTGACAGACCGTACGAGCAGGCCTCTAGAGTATCTGGTCAGCTTCCTGTCGCATCAACGAGACTTCCATCTCACCTGCTCCTAATCCCTTCTCGCCCTTCTCCAGCTCTTCCAGAAGACGGAAGTTTCTGGGCACCTTTGCGCCCATTATTGCGGTAGAGGCGCGGATGCCTTGGAGTAATTTTCAGACTAAATATGTGCCTCACGTAATGATAGTCCTTTGTGCCGCTTTATAGAAATCAGCTGAGGATTGGAGGAGTATTGTTTGCATCCAGCCAGTATCTGAAGCCGGCACCCACTTTAGATTACCGATCTAATATCAGCTAGCGGTATATTTGAATGTCGAAGGCAACCAGCATGTTGTCGATGTGTCGAGTTTGGGAAACTTCTGATGATGCAAGATCTCTTCCTTACTACTCCCGCATCAAGCTGTGTTTGCTGCGTTTCGGGAGGGGATGAGATAACAATTAGACGGATATAACAATGCATCTTGAACATGACCGCTCAGCTGCTCACCTCGGAGCTGTCAACGCTGATACAAGAAACGAAAAGAAAAAATCCCGATCTGAAAAGCGTACTCCTCTATGCCGTTGTCAAATGCACTGGGCTGATCCTCGTATAGGCCGCTGAGAAATCTCTGACTGATCTCAAGAATCTACCCCGTACATCGGAAGCTCAGATCGCAGCAGGTCTGTCTCTTGGGTTACGGATTGGATTTATCTGACTTGAAAGAGATTTGAAGTCGCGTTCTTCGTTCGTGAAGCCATTTTTACTTGCTTGCAGCACTCGCAATGCCAAATTCGCAGGTAGTGGCATCATCGGCCTGCAACGGCTGGTGGTATCTAACGCATTACCCAAAGAAACTCTGCCAGAGGTGTTGGAAGCCTTCCGAGAATGTTCCAATTTAGCACTTGATATACAACTCAAGGTGCTCCAGGCACTACCGTCACTCCTACAGAATTATTCAAGCAATTTGACCGGACAGCTGTTGATCACCGCTTTCCAAGTATGCTTCCTGCTATACACCAGCAAGACCGCTGTGGTCTCGAATACCGCTGCAGCAGCATTACAGCAGCTTGTCAATTCGACCTTTGAAAAGGCCGCAATCGATGAATACGGACCGTCAAAAGACGAGTCCGTTGTGGAAGTTTCTATTTCCGATGGAACAGTCGCTATTTATGGTGCTGCATTGGATGCGTATCGCTTACTTGATGACATTTGTCTATTGACCGATGGACAACGACCGAGATATCTCCCAGCCTCAGCGCTTGCGCCGAACTTTGGCCTCGAACTGCTGGAGTCTATTCTATCAAACAATGCAGACACGGTCATGGCGCATCTAGAGCAAACATACGTCCTACGTACTCGGCTTGTCCCATTGATAATCAGAATATTGTCAGAGAGGGCTAGCTTTTCGACCACAGTCCGTGCGATGAGGCTTCTGCAACTGATCATCCGCCGACTCCTCTTTGCACTTGCGCCTGAATGCGAAATAGCTCTAAGCTTGCTCAATCATATGCTCGATCCTGATGCAGCGACCGTGTGGAAGCGTGCACTCTGTCTTGAAGTGTTCAGATCGATCCATTCCGAGCCTGCTCTCATCAGGAGCATCTACGCTCAATACGACGAAGCAGACGAGAAGAGGAATATCGTCCGAGATCATTTAGGCGGTTTGGTACGGTTGGCAACGGAGAAACCAGCCATCATTGGCCTCGGACAGCAATCGTCTCCTACCTCGCAGGACGATGACTCGGGTGAACAAGCGGCACTTCAGGCAGGTGGACTTGTTGGTAGTATTGGCGCGCCCGGTGGAACGGACTCTCGACCTGGGATAAGTAATCAGTGGAGCACTATACGAATATCATGCATCGATGTTCTCGACAAATCCGAACCCCCAAACCTGCCACCAACGTACATCTACAGTCTTGCTCTGAATTGTATCACTACGTTCTCCGAAGGTCTGGCGCGCTTTCTGTTGCCTTTTACGATTCCGGATAGATCCAAGCGCAAGCAGACAGTACCAGAGGAAGCTGATGGGCAGGAAGTATCTAGAACGCAGACATACGGGCGCAGAATAGTGAATCCGCTGACTCTGAAGGATCATGTGCTTTACAGCCAGATCTCAAGTTCCGGTCATATGGTGGAGCACTGCTGGCCAGCTCTACTTGCTGCGTCGTCTACGTATTTGAACGCTACGTTGGACTCGGAGAACTATCATGCCTTGATTCGCTCTTTTCAAAAGTTCACACAGATTGCAGGTTTGCTCGACCTTGCTACTCCTAGGGATGCATTCTTGACAACACTTGGCAAGCACGCAGTACCAGCTTTGGGTACTGCGAGAAGTCCACAAAATCACGGACGACCTTCAGATGAATTCGACACCGATCGTGATTCAAGTCTTACAAGCATACATCGACATAGTAACTCACCGACCATGAACCCGCGCCATCTTCTATGCCTAAGAGCCTTGCTAAATTTGGGTATTGCTTTAGGGCCGGTCTTGGGAAGATCGTGGACGATAATCCTGGAAACCCTTCTGCAAGCAGACCTGGTAATCTCCATTTCTGGTGCACAAAAGCAGTCCAGCTCTAGCAGACACTCTCCAGCAGAGATTGAAGCTGCTGCCGAAAAGGCGGATGGTGAAGATCTAGGGCTTGAGATCACTGCTGCCGAGATGGCTGCATCAAGAGTGTTCGAGACTACATCTGATTTGCCCAGCGACGCTTTTCTCGAATTCCTGACATGTCTATGCTCTTTGCTCCGTACAGGGGAAGCAGTTCCGGACGGACCCTCACCTCAACCTCGGACGCATCAGAAAGTGCACAGTATATCAGGGTTTGCTGTGGAAGGAGATGCATTGAGTCAGAGTAATGCCTTTATTATCGATAAGCTGGACGATGTCATCCAAAGCAACGTTGTCAGATTGCTTGGACAGGGATCAACGAGTGGCTGGGATGTCTTGGTTGACGTGCTCAACAGGACCATCAGCGCAAGGGCTCGCTCAGATGTTCGTATCAAAGCGGCGAACGCACTCAATGACCTGCTTGTGGCGGTGGTGATCTCAGAGGAACCACTGTCATCTGGAAAACAGGACGCAATTCGTGGTAGAAGTTTAGACGCTTTGTTGGACGAAATTCAATCTTTGCGGACGGACCGGCAAAGTACCAGATCAACGCAGAGCTGTGAAATCGAGATCCACCGGCTTGCTCTGGAAGCTCTGAAGTCTATACTCGAGCATTGTGGAGACTCGTTGGAGCTTGGGTGGAGCAGCATTCTCGCTATCATCAACAGTATCTTTGTTTCCGCTAAACCATCCCCAAAGCTTGTCCGATCCGCTTTCGACTCATTGCAATTAGTGTGCTCTGACTTCCTCAGCAACGTCCCGTCTTCCAAGCTTTTATCACTACTGTCCACTCTTCATTCCTTCTGTTCCCAAGATCAAGACTTGAACATCTCTCTTACCTCTGCTACATTCTTCCGCAATGTCTCGGATTACCTTCAAAGAGATGGGGGCCACATCACTTTACAGTTCGGATCGGACATCACTGACAGAGACCTCTCGCTTTGGGCAAATGACGAAGACCCTGCGATATCAACCTCGGCTCTCTGGATCTACCTTCTTCTACGTCTTGTGGTATTGTCTACAGACCCTAGATTGGAAGTTCGACACAACTCACTACATACCCTTTTTAGAACATTTGATGCATGCTTCGATCAACTCGCAGTGTCAGCATTAAAGATTTGCTTCAGCACAATCCTTGTCCGACTCCTTGAATCGAATGAAGAAGAGTTCTCAGAGGCAAACGCCTTGCCACAATCCGAGATACAAGAGTCTTTGAGAGGCTGGAATGAAACAGCAGTCATAGAGATAAACGGCATAGCTGGCTTGTTCTCGCAATGGCTCGAATCTAAAGAGGATGCAATACTCGTAGCAATGTCTCGGGAATTATGCGGCCACTTTATAACCATGTTGAATCGACGTACTTTGAGCGTCAGTAACGCCGTATTCTCGGGCTTCAGTAAATTGCTTGCTGCCATGGAAAGCAGAACGATTGGGACGCATCTAGTCGTTGACAGGGGCTGGGAAATGTGGAGAGACGGCAATCCTGCTTCACACATGGATTCAGATGGGAGGAGCGAAAATCAGGAAGCTTTATCTTCGTATCTGGATTGTCTGCAGCATTTACTTCGCTTAACTGGCGAGTCGTTGCGGGTCGAACAGGTGGACTACATCACCGAACAGCTACGGGTCTGTGTGGTCGATTCCACCGCTTCAGCGTACAGCACAGATGTTGATCGCATGACCTCAGTTCAAGATTCGGTACTGAAGAGTCTCGCATTGATTACAACGACGAATGTGGCCGTCGTTCCGAAACTCGTTGAATCCATTAGTGGACTCCTGATCTTGCCATACGAACGAAAGGGTACCGACAAGCAGACGTACGTGGGCTTGTCAAAAGCTGCAATGACTTTACTAGAGTCGTCTGTCCTCGAACACCTCAAACGAGCACTTGACGCTACAAGCCTTGTCATTCGAGCATGCGAGGCGTTGGCAATCCCAATACACTTGAAATACGATTGGGTTTCCAATGGGAAAGGCCCGCCTCCTTGGCGAAAAGCTACAACGACAGCAGTAGCCATCCTTGAGATTGCCACCCCTTTCATCCAAGCTTCGAACGATAGTCCTGATTTCTGGGAGGTGGTGGTCAAAATCAGCGACGGTGTCATGGCTGCTAATTGCCAAGCCTGCACCAACAAGAGAGAGATACCGGACGACCAGATGTCTGATCTAGAAGCATTTTCAAGAATTCGGACCTTGATCGTACCATCGCTAGGATCGACGTCAATCCCGGACCTTGTACGGCGAAGGTTTGCCGAGTCAATATTCAAAAACTCCACCATCCACGAACCACATATTGACGACCTCGCAAGACCAGGCCAAGAGCTACTGGAAGGCCTTCAAAGTCATCACATCGGCCGAGTCAACGACCTCCCCCCATCTCCCCGAGCGAAGCTGAGCTACATACTACTGGACGAGCTTTTTGACCTCGTGGCTGTTCACGATGGCTCGTCAGAACGCATTAAGCTCGCTCAAGCAGCTGCTCCGTATCTCATCCTGCGAGCGGGGCTGACACTAAAGGCGTACGCGATGGACCATCCGTTGCGAGGCCGCATGCCTCAGCCGTGGTCGCAGAAAAAAGAGATGTACTACGTCTTGCGGAAGCTTATTGATTTGGACACTGAGCCAAAGGCTATACCCGCCGCTCCAGGCATCAGCTCGGAGCATAAGAAGCATCTACACAGGCTCTATCCATTGGTGATGAAGGCGTTGAAGGCTGCCTGGAGAGATGAAAAGATGACGAAGGTGTTGCAGGAGGTGCTGGAGGCTGTGGGTGATGACTTTGGGATATGAAGTTATACAAGGTCATACGCAAGATCTGGTGCTATAGATCTGGGGACTATAGAGGTACTTCACTTCATTACAGTGCTTGATTGAGTACCATCGCCCAATCTCTAATAACCTAGACTACGAAATCACTTGAAATCAACATGTCTGACCGTTCCATCTTCCGCAAGATGAATATTCATCCTGTCGACCGTATCAGCTCTCTCCCAAATCTCTCTCTCCACTCTAGAACACCAACCGATCAGGATTATGATCCTGTGTAATCATAGACCCATGCTCGACCACCCTGCTTGTCTTTGGCAGATCCTTCTTCGCGAAGCTCTGTACTGTACTCAGCATTATATCATACTATACCATGCCTGACCTGTCAAATGTGAACATGCGTACCATCTCGTCAGTAGCGCCCTCAGTGATCTTCTTCCCGACGAGCTTGTTCGTCCAGTCTTCTTGCTTGTTGTTGCTGGTGCCGCTGGCGGTCATGAGGCCGGGGACTACGAGGGGCATGGTGGCAGGGTTTCGTTTGCGACGCATGTGAGGAATGGCTTTGGGTGGTGTTGGAAATTGGTATTTGGGAGCGGGGGTAGAATATTGGGTTGTATGTACGGAGTATAGAATATCTACAAAGAATAGAATGCTGGAGGGTTGATCTCCACCCCACTACATGACGTTGCTATTCTACGGACGCTGGAGCTTGCTGTATAACACGATCTGTTGTATGTACAAGGATATATAAGCAACGAAGCTGCGTGCCGAAACCCATAGTATCTGCTTCTCTTCGAAGGAGCACCGAGTCAATTATTCTATTACCTAGAAGCTCTATTCTCCAACAGCCCCAATCTCCCACCTCCTAGCTATCAGATAGGTGCAGGAGTACCAATCAATAAGCAATACGTCCATTCGCGAGAACCTACCGAAGACATAGGAGCTCCTCAACAGCAGGAGCACTATATTCCAGCTCCCCAGAAACATCGGCAGCATTTCCCATCAGAACGACCAGTGCGATATACTCACTCTGAGCTCGCAGCGGCATCGTTCACCAGCTCCGTACATGATATCCATTGGGTCTGAATAGTAGGGGCAAGGGTCGCAACAGAACTATCCACCACCTCCTTACCAGGAAGGTGGAAGTCCTCGGTTACCCACGCAGAAATGCCACCATTCACCTCCGCTGGAAGTCCCCAATGGCTAGGACAGTCTGCACAGCAACTATCGTCCTTCTCCTCAGCAGGCAGGGGTAGGTCCTCAGGCATCAGCGGAGGGCTCACAGCATTTCTATTCTCCCACCTCCTCAACTCAAGTGCAGCCACCTAGGTAAGCTTCACGCCAATGCTTTCCCCAACCACCGCAGCAAAACGCTTCTGACAGACACAAGATACCACACCGCGCAATCAGCCTCCTCGACCGAACCAGCAGAACCCTGGCCAAGCTGCACAGCCACAGCAACATCAAACAGGGGACTCCAACAAATATGTACCGCTTCCGGCGGCTGTCTAGCTCAATTCGAAGACGACCCATCAAGTCCTATCCACTACACTCGGGATTCCCACAATATGGTCGCCCACCTTGTGCCCTCTCCTAAGTCGGGCTTGGCTGTCCCCCGCCACCACTTCCAAGGCCTCAGAGGGTGAGAAAGAAGACAGGTCACAAAAGGTCCAACGCAGGTGGTATGAAGAGGTCCGGGCAGCCAAGACCAGCGATGCGAAGACTGCCGGCTAGAGGGGTGTTGAAAGAAGAGCTACCAAGGGCATCAGCTACGTAATGTCAAAAACCATGATGTCGAATCTTGGCTTTGTGAATAGGATACCTGGGCCAAGGCCGATGCGAAAGATTCACACGTCTATGATGGGGTGAGCGAAGGAGACACTGCACACAAAACTTTCGGTTTGAAAGAGATGGCTCTAGTGTCTCTCTCATCGTGAGGAGCAGCCCAGAGCAAGTGAAGATGGAGTTTATCAATGCAATGATGTGGACAAGTCGAAGGCGCAAAGAGATTCCGTCATAGCCACAGGCCTTCTCCCGCTTTCTGCAGCTATCAACATCATGGCTACGCTGATCTGGTCTTTTGGAGGATGGTTGGAATTCGACAGCGTCTAAGCGTATTCTTCGGTTCGAGGGGCCAAGACAGCAAGATCGTTGAAGAATCGGTTGAGCTCTTCCACCAGCTCGGATACTCACAACCAGACTGAGGAGCAAGAGATGCAAGGTGACAAGCTCCGCATGACCATTACTCAATCCTCGCGCATCGAGGTGCTTTGCAAGTACTCTAGTACTCGATGCCGAGAGTACGACCACACGCATTTCCCATCCACGAGAATAGCGCCCATTGAGACTGAGGTTCTTTAGGCGATTGGATGGGCACCATCGCAGACCCACAACGTCAGTAAAAAATGGGAGGATGAAGCAAGGGAGACTCGGGAAGTAAAGCACGATATGAAGTCCACACCGAGCAAAGCAGCCAAGGATTGGGATAAATGGTTCCTAGCCTTATCAAAGGATCCAGAGAGCACAATGATGAAACGACAGCAAAATGACGGGACATACAGATTATAAAGGAATTGACGAATCCAGAAGTCAACGAATGGCCAACGAAATCCACATGTTCGACGATTGCTGCTTAGAAGATGGAATGGGTGCAATGAACTTAGTTGAGATATCGAGTGCTCATGTTCAGGGATTGGATATAGTCCCATTGTGCTGGTTGGTTCTGGGTTGAGACGGTACGAGTGCTAATTATACGAATTGTGCTGCTCATCTCGTACGCATCTCCAAGTGCGACAGTGTGGAACATTAACGCTGCCCTCTACTATCGACGAAGTCATTCATCCGTCTTCCACAGCACTTCAAGTCGTTCACCATTGGAACATTTACAAGCTGTACAGCAAACCTTCAAAGCCTTGATACGTCGACTGTATCATTTGGCGTTTTCATGGATACACATTGTTAGCAGAGGACACTCGCAAGCATCGAGGCTGGAAGTCACATTATCAAATATGCTAGATCAATGCCACTATGCAGGATCTCCCTTCCTGATAAGATCTCTCTCATCGCCGTCGAGAAGAGCTACGAAGAGAGCTCTATTTTAAGCGCAGTTACTTAGCATATTCAGTAAGGTTCCCACAGAATTGAACGTCTTTGTATAGTAAGATACCCACAGTTGTTCAGAGCCGATCATTAGATGCGTTGCTCTATTACATTGCAGAAAGCCCGATACTAATCTATGACCCGCATTCATAAAACCCTCCACAGGAAGAATATCATCCCTTCTCCATCCCAATCAAATCCCACAAACCCCATCCCATCAAAAAGGATATCTACAAGAAAAGAACAGCTCTCCACAAATCCCACCCTTTCTTCAGTCTCACACCCATACCCCCATCACCCCCATAATACCACCCCACATCCCCACCCTCCCCAACCCCATCCCCGTCCCCGCAGAAGCCGCAGCCGTCGGACTTCCCAAGCCACCAGGGCCAAGAACAGCCCCCATGAAAAAACCCACCAGTAGTCTCATTTCATATCATCAACATCATCACCCCCACTAAAAAAACCCACATCCCCACCCTCCCCAAACCCATCCCACACCCCTGCCTCACAGCCACCGCCCCCGAACTCCCACCCCCACCTATCCCTGTCCCCGAACCCTTAGGACCAGGCGTCGCAGAAGCCACCGTCGTCAGACCCCCCAAACCACTAGAACCAGTTCTCGCCGTGCCCAGTCCCGACACAGAAGCCAACGGTACAGTACTAGTCCCAACCACCAAATCACTCGTACCAAGCGAGATAGGTGTTCCAGAAATCGTAACCGCAGCACTGCCTCGGAAGATTTCGGTCCCGGCAATAGCCAAACCTTGAGCGTTGGCTGTGAATACGTCACCAGCGATCGTGAAGACGAAGGGGATCGCTGTGGTGGTGACTGCGGCGTTCGAAGCTGGGGTCGCATAGGCATATGTTGAAGAACCGATCACGATACCGCCTGCTGCGAGCGAGAGGACGGTGCCGTGATCTGTGATGGCGGGGCCGGAGAGGGATAGAGTGGTGCCGTTTATTAATACTGCTGTGCTATCTAGCGGTGTGAAAACCTCGCCTGCTGCGGCAAGCGCACCGTTGGCGCCATTTGGGCCAGGGGCAGCGGTGGCGAGAGGGATCGTGGATGTGCCGATGATAAGTGACGAGGCTGAGTTCAATGAATATGTGGTGCCGCTTAGTACGATTGCTGAGGAGCCTGGAAGGAGTGTCGAGCCCTCGATTTGAAACCCGCCGCCGCTGCTGGGTGGGAGGGGTGTAAGGATATGGGATGCGATGGTTAGGAATGAGCTAGTGGTAGCGGGACTGGGGAAGGGTTTTGTCGAGCTGCCAACGACGACGCCAGAGGGATTTAGCGAGATGACTGTGCCTGATATCGTTACCGCAGGACCGTTGGGCGAGACGCTGGTTCCAGCGACGGAGAAACCTGTAGGATTTGCTGTGATGGTCTGTCCTGCAATGGTCAGGACGGGATTCGAAGGAGCGGTAGAGGAGAGTGGTATAGTCTTAGTGCCTTCGACGACGAAGGACGGCCCGAGGGAGTATACGGTGCCGGAAATGGTGACTGGAGCTCCTCCTTGCGTTATGGCCTGCCCACCAAAGGAGTATACTGCGGGGGCACTTGCTGCTGCGATCACTGGTGGCAACGGGATCGTGCTTGCTCCTATAACGATCGCTGAGGGTCCCAGAGCCACTGGGGTATTGTCAATCGTTATTGGTGCAGAACCTTGAATGACTGTCTGACTGCCGACGACGGCATATGATCCTTGACGGTATATCGTCTGGCCGCCCACGACACCTACCGATGTTGGTGCTGTGTCTATCTGAGGACCGGATGGAGCCAAAGATATGGTATTCGTCCCAACGACGATAGCTGAAGGTCCCAGAGCTACGGGTGTATTGTCCACAGAAATCGGCGCAGATCCTTGAGTGATAGTCTGGCTACCCACGACCGCATTAGAGCCCTGGCGAAATATAGTCTGCCCACCCACGACACCTACCGACGTCGGCGTTACCGCGACTTGAGGGTTCGCAGGCGGTATTGCTATGGTATTTGTCCCAATGACAATAGCTGAAGATCCTAGAGCTACCGGTGTATTTCCCACAGTAATTGGTGCAGATCCTTGGATAATCGTCTGCCCACCCACGATAGCAGTCGAGCCCTGGCGAAAGATGGTCTGTCCACCCACAACGGCAACCGGCGCTGGCGTTACCGCAGCTTGAGGGCTCGCAGGCGGTAGAGCCATGGTGTTCGCCCCAATCACGATAGCTGAAGGTCCCAATGCTACGGGTGTCTCGTTCACTATAATCGGAGAAGATCCTTGAGCAATGGTCTGGCTTCCGACTACTGCAATGGAACCTTGTCGGTAGATCGTTTGTCCGCCCACGATGCCTACAGGCGTTGGCGCTGAAGCACTGACTTGTACTGGCACAAGGGGTGCGCCGTTTTGGGGTGGTGAAGTAGCAGCTGGTTGCGGCGTTACCCCTGCTGCGTTTGCGGGATTGAATGGTACAGGGTTGGCTGCCAGAGCTGAATAAATCATGCCACCTATCACTATTGGGGCATTGCTTGCCTGTGATACGGCGGGGATTGCTGCCACAGGAGAGCCTCCATTTGCTTGTATTGGTGAACCACTACCGGGTATCTGGTTCGGAAGACCTGGTATAGGATTTCCTGGAGCTGGGATAGGTTTTGGCTGGGCTGGCACCGAACCCTCTTGGCCTGGCTGCCCTGCCACTGGATTTCCCGAGCCTGGCCCTGCAATCGGCCCGCCTGGAGGTGTTTCGGGTTGCGGAACAGCTTTCGGTTGTTCTAGAGTAGGGCCTGTTCCACCTGAGGGCGCATCGAGATTGCCTCCTGCTACAGCTGAAGCCACTTGAGGACTCGGCTGCACAGGAGCAAATGTAACCCCACCAACTACTGGTATAATGTTTGGTTGAGCCGGCGCAGTATTGCTTTCCTTTGGGACCGCAATGGGCTGTACCAGGGGTGCATTGGGCTGCGCTGGAGCACTTGGCTGGACTGGTGCAACAAGCTGTATAGTTGGGTTGGAGGGTTCCTTGAACGTCATGTAGGGAGTAAATATCAGGCTGCCTGCAATTAAATTAGGGTTTCCGGTGATTTGAGCGATCTGTGCTTGTGATATTGGTCCCGCAGGTGTGCCAACACTGATGGATCCAACTGACACGCTGGCTGCTGGGTTGGCGATGCCGACTGGCGGACCATTGTTGGCCGGGATTTGGCCACCAACTGCAGCAGTACGGCTGCTTGGTATTGTTACGATGGCTGGCACAGCTGGCTGAAGTGACTGCGCAGGTCGAAGTGCCATTGGCCCAGTTGCTGCTGAAACGACTTGTGTCGCAGCAGTATCCGTTCCCATCGTCTGAATCTGCACTGAGACAAGAGGCGTTACAGGGGCTGGTGCCGCAGCTGAACTTGAAGATTGGGTGTCCGTCAACGCCGTTTGTTGTGGAATTTGCGGCGTAGACGTACTTGGGAGGAGTACCGTCGCTGAGTGCAAGACTCTTATTGGTTTTCTGATAGCTGAAAGGAAATGTTTGGTAATATTGGAAGACGGGAGGCACGGCAGGCTGGGAATGCCTGAGCAGCCCGACGGGGAGATGAAGTGGGCAGTCGATTGGACAGGAGCTGTGCCATCGATTGTAGTCACATTGACTGCCACGGGCCTTCTTCCCGAGCCCAACGGTGCAGCCGATGTACCTGGAAGGGGATATATACCGGTCGGAAACGCTGGAATAAACCCTGAGGCAGCTGGGCGAATACCTCCCGATGCTACTGAACGCAAAGGGACCGAGCCAGATGACAGGGTCGGAATAAATCCAGGGGCAGCCGAACTGGTTTTAGTTAGAAATGCCCCTGATGCTCCTGATCGTAAAGGAATTGAGCCAGTTGATAGGCCTATAAACCCTGGGGTAGCTAAATTGGTTTGCGGGAGAGAGCCCCCGGATGCTCCAGAACGAGAGAGTACCAGGCCAGTCGATTGGGTAGGGACGTATACCGAACTTGCTGAGCTAGGACTGGTCATACTCATCACGTTTGATTGACTCTGAGTGCCGTTCGAATCTGGACGGACTGATAATGATACTGCTGAGGCTGAAGAGCCTATTGTTGCCAAGGAGTCTGGAAATGGTAAAGTGGTTGAATCTGCAGTCTTTGCAGTCGTCGAAGGCATAGGGTCGCCATTGGCAGATGTTATCGACAACGTCAATGATGTCCTAGTGGAGTGGTCGGTTATTGCAGAAGGTTGTGTTTGAGGCGTATAGAGAGGTGTCGAAGTCTGTGAGACCAGCGTTGACGAATTGCCATACTTTGCGCTCGTAAACGTCGTCGATTCCTGAGGTGAGGAAATTCCAGACCGTGTGCTCTTGTCTGATAGCGACGCATCCACCTCAATAGCTCTACCCCGAATGCGCTGGGCTTGATACAAGTCAACGCTGCCGCATTCTCAGTGCAAATTGAACGCATACCTTGAGCTGCATCAAAGCCATTGAATCCAATGACTGCCCAGAAGAACGGGAGTGGCAGAAGGCTTCTCATTCTAGAGGCAACCCTCAGTAGGATCAAGCAGGCTGTGATAACATTGTCTGATTGAGAAGCCCAATCTCCAACCAAGGCTTGATCAACAAACGCCGAGTATAATGAGAAAAACAGTTATGCAGAACGACAGCTATGCAGAACGACAGCAGCACCGTGTTAGAAAAGCGAAGGACAGGAAGTTAAGATTTAAGGGTACGACGTCCGCGCCTCGTATGATGGTGGAGACTCATTCGTCCTGAGCTGCGGCGTAAAAAATAGCTTGCTGACGATACAGGGGAGGCCTCGAAAATACCAACATCCTTCAGGGCCTTGCCCGCAGTCTGGTTGGCCCAAAGAACATAGGGCTGCGGGATCCTGGGAGGCCTAATCATGGCTAACCTTCAGCTGGCTCCCTTGTAAGTGGACCCTGGCAGCCTGAAGAATCTGCGCCGCAGCCTTCAGGGATGAATTTGAATAAGGGCGTGTTTACGTGGCGCGCTCATCGGGAAAATCCGCTCCAGGTCGCCACCAAGCTCTTAGTACTCACCAACGTGAGTGCGTAATCTTCACGAGGCTGTTCCATCAGGCAATCTTCTCGGGCCCGGAATCAGGAGTAGGTCGTGGTGGACCCTGCAGTATGGCGCAGTGGTCCATTGCTGACGATGCGCAAGACCGCGCATAGGTTTCTATTCCTTCCAGGGAGAGCTCCCTCCGTCTCTCTAGGAAATCTAATTGTCGTCTCAAGGTATGTCCTGCTCTGCCACATCGTTTGACACTTCTGAAAAGGGTGTTCCTGATACAGACAGATGATACGATGTATATATCCGATCTAATACCCAACAGTGCGCGTCCTTCCAGCGCCAGATTCGGCCAATCATCTAGCATACTCTGACATGCTATTCGTCCACCTCTACCTCCGCCTCGGACCCTCCCGAAGTATCAGCTTTGATCACATCAGGCTCCATTGATCCCTCGGACTCATCATCGTTGATAAGCCCAGACTCCTGACCATCAAGTTTGCGCCCTCGACAAAGATCACCCATCATGGTTTGTGAGAAATCTTGCCCTCTGCGACGTATGGCCAGCCACTCTTGCATGAAGACAAGTGGCACAGTGGAAAAGGGCTCTGGCGTTTTCCCCTCCTGTGGCCCTTCATTGTAGGGCAGCTCGCCCCAGAGATCGGGTTCCGTCAGCGCAGTAGATGGCGTGGAGCCCAGTGATGTAGGGATTGGTAGGCCGAGAGCTTGACACATCATACGACATTGTCCTTCGTAATCAAAGTACAGACGCCCGGCGAAAATACCGAGGTCACGCACAAGCCACGAAGGAGCACTCCAAGTATCTGGTAGGGTGGGAATGGAATATAGCCTGAGGGTATCAAAGACTACCATTGTCCTAGTAACAGGAGCCGCATAGATGATCAGGTAGGTGCGGGGTGTCTTCTGGTCTCGAACCACTGGCAGAAGCGCGTCTGCTTCATAGTCACTGCAGATGAGCGCGGTTTCGGTAATTTGGCTCCATAAAATCCAGTGCACAGGGCGGGAGTACTCATCTTGCGGCTTTCCCCATGGAACTACGACCGTGTTGTTGAAGTCTTGAGTGACAAAGATTTTGGACTTGGTAGCGCTGTTAGCAACGTTTAACCGCCGGCCTAGAGCAGTCTGTCGAAGTGCAACGAAGACTTGAAGATACGCCTGCGAGCCGGCGACGAGCCTACCAGTCTCTGCAAAAGATTTGATCTCCCTTTGCAGTGGTGGCTGAGGGAGCGGTTGTGCGTGGCTAGGTCTCTTTACCTCGCGGACGGTCTCCACTTCGATCTGGACTTCGCGTTCTTGTTCGACCTCTTGATGTGCAAGTGCTTGAACTGTGTCGCCTGTATTGTGAAGGCTTTTTTTCATCATGTCGAGCTTCTCAACAAAGTCGGCTACGTCCAAAAAGCCGGTAGCGTCGACTGGGCGAGCCTTCACCTTCTGGTCTGGTGCGTAAAGCTTCTCTAGAGAGTACTGCTCGGGCTGCTCTAGCACTTTAAGGTACGCTTTTCGCTGATCGACGGACGGGACCGGATCAGGGTTCTTGTACGCAGCTAAACGCCTCCGGCAGTACTCAAGCCCCTGAGAGATGTACAAAGGTTGAAGCTGTTCGATGTTGCAACAGGTCTGCTCGAGAAGCCAGATGATCACGTCGTGGGAATCGATTGTGGCCATACTGGTTTTGCCCCGCATATTGACGATGCTCTGGTGTACCTCAGGCGGAGCAAAGAACACAACGGACTGGGAGACGGCAAGCTGTCGTAGTCTCATGGCAGCTAAAAGTCATTCATCGTCAGCAGAGCAGGGCAAGAGGACTGTGAGGGGATGTGGGCCCTAAGACACACCTTGAACAGTCTGGTCTTTCGTCTGCATTACTCCCAAGGTTAATGCCGCGGTTGCATCTGCTGGCATCTTGAGATCGACCCCTCTGGTGTGAGCCTCGTCCAAGTATACCACACATGATGCGAGATTGTTGGAAAAGGGGGAGCCAGCTAGAGGTTGGCCTCGTCCATCTCTATAGACGACTCGAGCCCGACCATCCTCTCCAAAATAAACCGCTGCCTCGGCTTCGAAATCGACAAGCAACCAAGCTTTTGCCAGTGAGAGGTTATCCAGCTCAATGATTTGCGCTCCGGCATCGAGCAACATCCGGATGCCGAGACCGTGGAGCTTCTGTAAGAAACCTCCTTCAGTGAGCCTCTTCCCACGGACATCTGTAGCGGCAAAGTATCGCTTGTTCCGTGGTTGTAATAGATAAGTCAATACCTCAGCATTTGTATGTGACAATCCTCGTAAGTCATTCTGCAATACATTGAGAGGCAGTAGCGTCTTGTTGTCGTTGGTCCCGCTGAAACCGACAGTCAGTGATCTTGTATCTTGAGAAGAAGACCTATCAGCAACAGCCCCAGCCTTCGCATTCACATTGAGTGTTGGCGCTACTCGACCATCGAATACGCTTCTTCCTGTAGCAATGTCCCAGCCAGAGCTCACAAGCTTCCGTTCAAAAGTTCTTGCATGCCTTGGAAACACGAAGCGATTGAGAAAAAAATTAATAACTCTGATTTGCTGACAGAGCAGTACCCACAGCTGGTTGCATTGTGACTCATCTTCAATATTGATCGAATTCCAAGAACGTAGAGAATTAGGAAAGGACCGGACGTCGCGAATCCAGGATTCAAACTCCCGTGCAGGTTCATCAGCCTTGAGAAGCTGGTTCAGAGTTTGCGTGAATTGAGGTAATGTGAGACCAGAGTAGTAGAAGCTCAGACATGTTAGCATGATACTAACGTCCGGGTGCCCAAACTCTGCCTGATCGGACGGTATTCCTTTACTACGAAAGGGGACAGCGATTGGATCGCGGCGCGGATCGACTCCGTACTGGACGTTCCAACGCTTGCTGAGACCCATAAGTAAGATACGATGTACAAGAAGACCCGGAAGCAGAAGTAGTCTCTGACGGGCATCGGTATTGCCCTTTAGGATTCCTCCCACTTTCACTGCCATGGCCTTTGGGAATGTAGCATCGCGGAGGAATTTGCATACGGACTCTAGCTCATCCTGGCTACAGCCATCGACGGATAACACGCCTTCCTCGCCATTGATAACGCTGTCTGTCAGGCAGTGTATCAAAGCTTCCTTTACGTCTTGATTGAGGAGATATATGGTTGGAAACATGCCAGGTCCTCGCTCGATGACCTCAATGCTTCTAGGAAACTGATGGCGAAGATTTCCGAGATGTACCTTGACGAGCTTTAGCAGATCTTGTACAACTACCCATCGACTGGGGTGTCCATCAACCATGGACTGACTTCCTGATGGGTAGATCAGCTGAGTCTTGACGGCCAGCATGTGATCGCATTCGTCCAAAATATCTTTGCACTTCCTTGCGAACCAACCTTGAATCTTTATCATGGAAGCGGCTTGTTGCATATGACCATTGGAGAGCTCCTGCAGTCCACTAAGCTGAAAAGAGAGTATGTGCTCAGGGAGCGTTAGTATAACACCTCGGGTTTGCAGGGTGTTCTGATGGATGTTGTGGTAAGCTTTGAGATTGCTGATATCAGTAGACGATTTCCGAGAAAACGGAACGTGCTTAAGCGTTCGACCAATGAGGCCTCCAAGACGGCTTTGAAGCAATTGTGCAGTTTGTAGCAACAGTGGTCTAGGTACAACGACTCTCACCAGATTTTTCCCATCGGCCATCTGAGCTACGATCATGGGTATGATCACACTGGATTTCCCTTGGCCCATGTTCATTTGTAGTACAAAATTATTACCGCTGAGGGGCGTGATCATCGCTTTCGCAACTTCGTACTGATCTCGCCGAATTAGAAAATTGAAGTCAATCTGTAGGAGTAACCAGTCAATGTAATCCTTAGCTTGCCAATAGGGGTGCCCATCTTGACGAGTCTCATTTGCTAGCTGAATAACATCTTGTCGCTGATGCGCAGTCTGGATGCGCAAAACCTGCTGCAACTTGGTGATCGATTGTGCGTACTTGATGATAACGTATAAGATAGAACCGGGGTTCTGTGCTGCTGCTAGAGTGGGCAGGGCCTCAAGAAGCGTGACTGGGGTTACGTCTGGTAGCAGTCTCCCAGAGAGTAACCAACGGTCCTCGTTGATTACGCTCTCATGGATGTGAGTGAATTGGTTCTGGACCTCACAACGCCATGACAGAATCGTTGACTTCAGAGCCGTCGGGTTAACCTGTTGACTTGCTTTGACCAAAGGTTTCGATACTTGCAACTTTTGCAGGGCAGATATGCTTGTTTGTAGATCTTTGCCGTATGTTCTTCTTACCGCATTGTCGCTGTTCGCGAACGGGGCTACTATAGACTGGAGTTCTGACACTAACACCGATCTTTGAGCTTGGGGTTCTATGTGAGAAGGTGGACGTGCTGAATTGCGTAGCAGCGTTTGTACCTTGGTTCCGGAGGCCTGTGAGGGGTTCTGGCTAGGACTTGGGTTCGATGTCGTGGTTGCCGTACTTGAGATATCGCCTAGCGGTTTGCAGTCATTAACACTTTCGTGTCCAACCGGCTTGAGTAAAAGGTCCCAAATTGTAGGCTGGACCTTTGAGGTTGTTGAAGTTGGATAGAATTCCTGCTCCTCTTTGTTGGTGGACGGTACAACACGCGCTTCAGTAGCTTCACAACGGTCGAGCAACTTCTGGACAATTGTGAGATGCTCCGACAATTCATGATTATCGAAGAGTCGCTCCCATTCTGGCTTGATTGCCTGAAAGGCTTTTTCAAAATCCAGAAGCGGCATCTGTTCTAAGCCATCGATAGAGGGCTCCCGGCACGGCCACTGTAATAACAAATGACGAGCAAATGCTTTGCAGCTATTCTCAGAATGCTGCTCATGTCTAAACTGGGCCATCTCCAATTTTCGCCTCTGTTTGGGGTGCATCGCAACAGTAAGCAGGGCGCGTTCATCTTCAGGGTACGCCACCCGATAATATTCCATGAATTGTATAAGGAAGTCAATGGTAGGCCCCTGGTCCCCTCGGAAATTTATGAAGACAGAGCTCCGGGGCAGCTGGAGTGTTTTGAATTCTTTCATGATATGGACCACGATGAGGGACCTGATAAGAGTCATATCAATGTGCGCATCGAACGAGATCGTTGCAAACAAGAACATGATCTTATACTTGTCCAGCGCATCCCCAGAGTTCAGACAAAGTCTGAAGATGGAGCCCCAACAGGAAGAGAGGTCGATATTGATCAAGTCTGCAAATAGATATCGCTCAAATTCTTGGTCGAAGCCTTGTATTATTGGCCATTCTTTCATTCTGCTCACCAGATCATGGTTTACAGCAATGCAACTAGATGAGTTTTTCAGGAGGATCGCAGCCTCGTAGGTGTTCTTACCACTAACGGTTGCAGTTGAGTCGCGAGCTACATAGATTGGGTCAGGCACTGCCGTCGAGCCTGTCAAGGTCTGATGCTGGACGGCACGGAAACTTTGATTCCTCGCCAATGCACGGGCTAGCAAATGCTCGTTACTGGTCTGGTCGAGTGGAGGTGGTTCGGTGCTGCCGAGATGGAAACGATGCAAGAGCCTGCATTGGTACAATATGTCCTTTACTATTGGCCGGAAAGCATCATGCTGTAGGATTGGCATCAGCTCTTCTTTCCAGATAACCCTCTGCAGCGCCTTAAGGTTCTCTGGATAATAAAGTCTCCGAGGGGTAAGCTCAGCAATTGATAATAGGATGCGGTACGATTCACCATCGACTGGTGCCCAGGGCTGGGCGTTACCAACTTGTAGACAGTGGATTGCTTCATCCATGCCAGTCCTGCCAGTCAGCGGATCCGGTAAAATAAACGAGGTGACTGCATGGCAGTAAGCCTTGAAATATATAAGCCGTGGCTCTGCTGCACATTCTAGGCGACCCAACTCCCTGTTGATGAAGAAGCGAGCGTAGAACCCTGTGTGATTGGTTTTAACCCTGACGTGGTTGTCATTCGGATTCTGGACAACCTTGGCTGGCCCAATAGCAACGACAATACTCCTATCTTCTGGCACAGCCGAATCTCTTAGCACCAGACTACTCTGCAGACCATATAACGTCCCTGCATCTTGGTTCGAGTCGACCACTGCCCTCAATTGCTGAGACTCGAGAAGGCCTTCGTAATTTACGCGGAACGACAACTCCAGCCCTGGCAGGTGTAACGAGAGATTAGCCCTCTCTGGCTGGAAAACAGTCATTCTACTTCGATGTTCAAATGGCTCTATGAGACTGGCCACGCGATGAAATGTCAGGCTGCGAGGGTCAACCAGAAGACTATTTCGTCGCCATGCCAGACTTGTTCGGAGGTGGATGGTCCAATTGCTTTGCTTCATCTGCCACATCGTAGCAAGTGGCCTAATCTCCAATGTTTGGAAGTTCAAGTCCAGCCAATGCACAGAGTCATTGATTAATGGCAACGGTAAGTCAGGCGCCTCGCCACCAGCTTTGGCTAGAAATACTGCGTGGGGTATCAATTCGAGAAATCTATTTTTGTATCGAGCCCGTATGAAAGCTGTACCGGTGCGGAAGCCGAAGTGAATTTCATGTTCATGGAACAGGCTAGCAAGCATATAAGACATGCCAGGAAGAGAGGATGGATACGTGAGAAACACCCGAGTTCCAAACAATTGCTGAAAGAAATCTTGCTTCGTATATTCTTCAGGAAGTCGGCCAAGCTGCTGACCGTCGATAAGCAAAGTACCCTCAAACAAATCAATGTGAACTTCCTGCTCCAGTAGTCCATCTTGACTGACTGACTGAGCTCTGAACCATCCACTATACGAGGTTGAAAGGAAGGTCCACAGTGTGAATCTTCGGGATGAATTGCCTCCAGTTTCGGCCCAGAAATTATTGACAGCTTGGTCAACAGCTTTGGGAAATGCAATTATCGATAACCTCAATTGGGTTTCCAATCCCTGCACAAGCTTGAGGTCAGCAATGAATAATCGCCTGAAGAATGCGGGCATTTTTGCGATGTATCCAGCTTCGTTCTTGGGTAGATTGTCCTTGATCGTGAATCCACACTCCAGGAAGGAGGCCAGAGCTTGCGGCTGCAATGGCTCGTTCGGCTTCGCAGCTTCGATCATGAATGTCTTTCTTGCAAGTAGCGCAGCTAACAAGGCATCTTTTGACCGCTTCTGCGCCGTCTCAACATCCATTGCATTACAAATCTCGTCCCGTAGGAGGCGAGCCCACCCGTGGGTCAGCTCACGTACATACAGTAACAAGCTTTCAGCCTCCTTCACTGAAATAGGAGAAGCAGCCAACGACCAGAGACGCTGTAGGAGGACGATCATACAGTCCACAGTCTGACCTTCGCGCCAGTTTGCGGCAATGCTGTCCAGCCTCATTCTCACCTGAGCCGCCAAAGCTTCACAGAACTTGGCGTGCCGAAAGATCGAGTGACTGGCCCGCCGAGGATCACGTCCTTCAGGCTGTCCCGCCATGAGGGCCAGTTCGGAGACCAGTATTCCAACCTCTACTGTTCCAAAGTTTAGATTGGGAGATGCAAGCTCCCGCAGCAGTCGCAGCCATTGGACGGTGCTACCAAGCCGAAGATCTTGAAACGTCGTGAATTCCGCCACGGTAAGTGAATTCGGGCAGCGGGTGTGGCTCGCTACAACCTCGTTGGCAGAGACTGATGTACCCTCGAAATTTGGATGCAAAAACTTGCGCAGTGACGCATACACTGATTTGAGTGGCATAGACGAAGAACAGAGATCTGCGAAACTTGGGATTTCTGTGTGTCTTGACGTCCAAAGACTCCTCTTGTGATCGTACAGCCCATATTTAAGCCCGTGCGGGACGCAGATCTGATCAATGATTGTAGGGAACGGGACGTTTGCGTAGTGCGTGTTCTGAAATGACTTTGTACGGGATGCAAGTGATATGGTGCACTTTGTGGGTTGTATATAAGCCCTAAGACCAGTGTATTCTCGCAGCGAAACCTGAGGGGCTTGGTCAGGGAGTGTCGATTGTCGAGCCAACTGTAGAATCTGCCAAGTTGAATCGCGCCAAGCCGCAAAGCCTTCAGGAACAACAAGTTCAAAGATGACTGCCTTAGCAACAGTGCTGTCTGTTGGCAGCACCGCTTCGTGAACTACTATCCTCATTCTGGCCGCTGTCCGCTCCAAGAAGTGCTTGCGGCACCGACGATCATCATGTTGCCGCATCATCGGGTTGAATTCATCTTCTGTAAAGAGGCAAGCTGTCTGCGTAGCAACCTTGAGGATATTCTCATACTCGATGCTCTTCATTCTCAATTCAACTTCTTTCCGTGCTCGAGCATTCTCGTCAGATATTTCGATCTCTTCCAGAAGTTCTTGCATTTCTGGGCATCGATCAAAATATTGCACGGCAAATGAGCTGCGCGAAATATCGTCAAAGATCGAGGGCGTAGTCGGATCTGCCATACTCGACCTGGTATCGATATAGTCTTCGATCTTCTGAAGGCGACGCAAATCGTTGAGCGAGGTTACCTGCAATGGAAACAGCAAACTGCGGGGAAATCCCGGGTTGTATTTACTCAGCAGTGGATACTGCCTTAATGCCAAGGTGTCCAGCGCTTGCCATTGCTCCATGATCGTAAGCAACATCAAGGATAGCTGTTCCGGGTTGGACTTGTATGCAGAAAGTGCGGCGTCTTGGTACTGTTGCATCTTGGTCTTGAGCTCTACACAGGTCTGATCCGGTTGTTCCGGAAGTTCATTTTCATCACGACCTGCTATAGACAGCTGAAGCTCGGTTTCAGCATCAGCGAGATTCAGATAGTCAGGAATAGATCGAGCGTCGTGTGTCTCTGTTTTGACATGGTACTGCCGCACCTTTCTCAAGCGTTGTTCGAGATGTAGCTGTACTCGCGGTCTCCCGTACAAAGCCTCTTCTAGAATGCTCCGCAGTATATCCCGACTGTGCACTAGGGACAACACCGTATCGTTATGGTCGGCACGTTTGGGTAACAGATCCACATGTTTCGTTGCGCGACCTCGAATCAGAGTCCATGTGTGGTCAAGTTGTGCATTTATCGTTTGCACAACGCTAGCGAACCCTTTTCCATGGTGTTTGAAGAGCGAGTCGATTGCGGTCGCCAGCTGTGGAGTAGCGGAAGTTTTCTGCCGTTCCAATTTCGCGGCGCGACGGGCAAGCTTGGTCCTTGCAAAGGCTAGCCGGTCTGCAGGGTATGAGTTCGTGGCGTAGAGCTTTTTGCAAAGCGAAGAGACTTGGAAGCACATAAAGAACTTATACTGTAGAGTACCAATACTACCACCAAGCAGGAAGCACAGACATCTCTGTATACTAGTGCGTAACACCAGCCACGTCGCGCTTCGTCGCCAAGGGTTTTCAGCGCCATCGCTCCAACAGACTTCGTCACGCACTCGCTTTCGCGTCAAGATTGGATTGTGTTTGTGTCCGTTTGCCTCCAACAAAGACATGAGCAACTGCCCAACGATAGCTGGTGTCGTAGTATTGCGGCTTTCGTAGGCAAAGGATCCTGCTTTGAGCGTGATGGCGGCAAATTGCTTCACAGGCTCGATACTAGCTTTTTGCAAGAATTCTGCGAGATTGGCTTGAAAGGACTCATCTTCGAAGGTAGGGATGGGAACAGCGACAGCGCGACTGGGAAAATCCCACTGCAGGGCTGTATTGGCAGATAGAACCTCAGCAGCTGGCGGTGATGCTTCGAAGGATTCAATGATATAGGCTTCGGCGTTCTTCCGCATTATGAGAGCACAATTTTGCATGGCAATGTGCAAGATAAGAATGTCTCCATCTGCGATACCACGAAGGGCAAGTTTGAGAGATTCTTTTGCCAGGGAATTCTTGTGTTGATGTAAGGTGGCAAAATTATGAAGCGCACGACATAGTGTCGACCAATGCTGGTAATACTGAACGTCATTGGAATCCCGGAAGAGCTCAGCGGAACTGGCGAGATGCTCCGCAAGAGCTCGATCGCCAGATCCATTGCTATGGTCGTCTGCTTGCGGTACACGGGTCGGAAGAAAAACATGGTTGAAGAGATAATTGAGCGCGCTGTCTACCATGTTTGTGATCCAGAAATCAGTCCGTCCTAAACGGAATGATGAGATGGCCCTGAGGCTAAGGACGGTGTAGTCGTGATGAAAGATGAAGGAACGTTGTTAGGAATGTTCGACGCCAGATTCGTTACCGGGCTGGAATTATTAAAATCTTCGAAGTGTCACCGTTGAACTTTGATCAGTCACGAGCTTTCGTTAATCCAATAATGACGCCGCAAGATGCAGCAAGTTTGCTTGTGGTTGCCTACCGAAGCAAACGCCTAGGAGCAATCGAGAAGCCACGAGACCAAGACTTGCTGCTCTAAGTGGTAGCTGTGCGAAGCAAGAATGACATCAGATTATGGCTGAAAGAAAAGAGGAAGAAGATCTTTGAAGTGTTGATGTTTGTCAAGATTACCAAAAGTACGCAGATACGGAAGCTAGTAGACTTTAGCGTGATACCACCTGTCAGTGCCCACTTGAAAGGATCTACTGAATGACACCTTCGATTGGGCAGATTGTCGAGGCAGTCCCTTAACGTTTCATATCTGTCCTATGTCACCGGTAGCATTAAACAAGCTCCGTATGGCCAACCTCCAGAGCAACAGCTGCTGGTCAATTATGACGATCATCTCAGCGTGTACGCGTCTTCCACGAACTGCTTTGCAGACTCTACCCTGAATCTATGGTATGCCGTCTCTCCATATGCCAAGCGTCTGATCCCCCGAATAGCCTCCATGTTCGGCCCAGTAGTCACACCCATCAGCACCTTCTTTGAGGTGCCAACCTTGGGGCGGTCTACTTGCCCACTTCCTCTTCCATGTTTTTGTATCACAGGTGTTCACTGAGTCTCGAGCTATCAAAGTTGACAGTGACGCGTCCGCGGATATGCTCGCCATAGTCCAAGCAACGAGGCGAGGTACTCTCAGCTCTTCAGCAAGATATTTAGCTCGAAGACTGCGCCTAACGCCTTCGATGGCACTCCGTTCAAGATGTGATAGCAACTTGTCGTGGATCTATCCGGCCCCTCTGCGCACGGTTCGCCTCTCTGGGCCTTCCCTGAGCAACAGCATAGCTTGATCTGATCGACCACCTGTAGAGAAGCCGAAAAGAGGCATTGGTAGAGATAGCGATACGTTGTGAGGGGTAGACGTGAAGTGTTACTATTAGTATGGCCGCAACTGGAGCTGGTGGAGGTAATGAGCTAGGGCCTTGGCATATAGGCTTGTTCGGGCCGGGTGGCTGGTCGGGCCGAGTCCTCCTCCGAGCTGATTCCTCTTCAGGAGCTTCCATTCTTTTATTTTTTTTACTACCAACTCCCATGGTCCTTCATTCGATCGTTCTTTGTTCGCGATTTTCACGTAACGATAGCAGATACAATGAAAATCATCAGGGTACCAGCCACTTCGGCCAATCTTGGATCTGGATTTGACGTTCTTGGTCTTGCCCTCAGGCCGGCACTGGCTGCTTCTCATCGGCTCAGCAACTTACTTGAGCTACAAATTGAGGAGATGTGTCATGGAAACTTGAGCTCGACTCCATGGAATTGCGAAATCACATGCCACGGCGAGGGTTCGGAATTACTGAGCTCTTTAGTCCATGAGAATTTGGTCACTCAAGTTGCGCTCTATGTACTGCGTTGTAACGGAAAAGACGCCTTTCCTTCTGCTACTAGAGTCACAATCATCACGGGAATCCCACTATCGCGGGGTTTAGGATCCTCAGCTGCTGCTATAGTTGCTGGTGTAATGCTAGGCAATGAAGCGGGCGATCTAAGTCTCTCCAAGGAAAGGATGTTTGACTATTGCCTGATGATTGAGCGTCATCCGGATAACATCGCCCCTGCTCTCTTTGGCGGCCTCGTCGGAGCGTTTGTGGATACCACCCGTATAGGAATACCGTTGACTGAGGTCTTACCTAAGCTTTCCCAGGACACCAGCCTCCTACAAACCCATGAGCCGCCTCTAGCGATTGGATACTACCACCATTACCGGCTCAATTCAGACATCAAGGCTATCATAGTCATTCCTGCTTTTCATTCGAACACAGTGGAGGCAAGAAGCCAGCTACCGCAGAGCTACAGCCGTGAAGACGTTGTATTCAATATCCAGCGTTGCGCTTTGCTCCCTGTTCTACTGGGCGAGAACCATTTGCGTGCGGGGCAAATCTCAGAAGCAATGCGAGACAGGCTCCATCAACCCTACCGGAGCAATGTAGTCCCAGGGTTGGGCAAAGTGCTAGAGCTTCGACATGACAAGTACCCTGGGCTTCTTGGAACATGCCTTAGTGGTGCCGGGCCATCTATACTAGCATTGGCAACCCAAAATTTTGAGGCGATAGCCCAAGCTATCATTACGATACTATCGGAAGCCCAGGATGTTCGCTACGATTGGCAGATCCTTGAGCTAGATCAAGACGGAGCCACTTGTACTGATACAAATCAAAATTCTGTCACGTCGAAGAGCGCGAGCTAAGGCTTGTTGAATGACACCATGCTCGTGGCTCGAAGGCTTGATGCATGAATATGTCACGACTGCTGATAATGAAGCGACAGCGGTGGACGACTCCCTCTCGACCAAGTACGACACGCTTCAATGCAGCAGCGCGCTCTGCTTCAATAAGTGACCACTGAAATTCCAGCTTCAAGAAGAAGGACGTCTAAATAGGCATACCTGCACTATGAGGGCAAAAATATATCTATCGAGGATCGTGTATCACCCTTGTTCATGAAGCGAGTCATGGACTCAACAAAAGAGAAAAGGCACAAATGTCACGTCAATGAGCTTCAAACGCTGCCTGGTCGGTCTTGCACCATCACATCCGTCAATTAGTTTGGCACCTCAATATACCACAGTCACACCAAGCGTCCTGATTGAGCGACCAAGCTGGAACAAAAGGGGACTTTACGCCTTGGTAGCAGTTCGTCCCAACATCCAGTCAGGCAAAGATCATTGTCAGGATATTGAAGCTCGGGCGTCTGCTTCACAACACCGACTTTGACTTCCTCCGTACATCTTAGCCAAGATAGGAGCACTGGGCACCCTCATTTCTCGGGATAGATCCCCTAAGGAAACCCAGATTTCTTACTGAGATCTTGATGACTATGATCAACAGCTAGTTCCAGAAGGTTTAAGCCGGAGTACGCTGACCGGGGTGGGACTCTTGGATAATGCAGTTGATTTCAGTATCTATGGTGCTAGTTTCGGGATATGTGATGCGTGAGAGGCTGAAGCCCGGGTGCTCTTACGCGAGGGACTGTTGCGCAAAGGGGCTGATGTGCCGATATCTCCATCCTCACGGGTACGGTGATTTGAGTCTTTGGGTATCGTGTCTCTAGATATTCCCCTGGACCGTACCGCATTTCTGTAATTTGCCGTTTCCACATTAGACCAATAAAAAACATCGCATGCCGCCTGCAGCAATCCGCACGACTCCAGGTAATGAAAGAATATCATTGGGAGAGAGAGAAAGACAGCGTTCTCCGTAAAAGAAGAATCGTGTTTGTGTATGGCATCAAGCATGAAATCGTCCCTTTTATCAAATCGTCGTCAACGCTAGTGCTGCATACCACTAGATTACAGTGAAATCTCCACACTACTAAGCTTGAGTTCTAGAAATAATGCCCGCTTACAGCATCCCCTTCGTGTCCACCCCGCTTTGTTTCAACGACAGTTTGCGCGCAAACGCTCCCTTTCATCTTCCTTACATAAACGTATATAACCTCACCCCACCATCCCGATCCTCTCTTAGGTAGCTGCGCGTAGAGTTCCTACCTACTGTCTCGCCAACCGAACGGTTTCCCTTTCGTCCTCGGTGAGCTGATGGAAGGTTGTCATGTTTTGACCCAATTCGCGCACGTCGTTGTCCAACCCTTCAAATGCTCATCTCCTTTGTCGAGGCCGGTACCGTAGTGACCTGTTGGAGACGGCGAATTCCTCTCGAACGTCGCGTCTCGTCTCCTCTGAGCTGACGGCGGTTGGGGTTGGCGCTTTGGGGATGGCGACCGGCTCGGAGGCTCGTAATCGTCGACGATGCTGTCTGGATGGGTTGAGGGGCGCGGTGGCGAATCTGCCATTTTAAGCTCTGCTGTTTTGGCGGCGTCGTCGAAGTTTGACTTTGCTGTATCGTCGGAGGCTTGTTTTGCTGCTATCTGCAGCAATTTCATCTCTCGCCTCGTCCCTCAGCCTCTGCTGATTGGAGAGCTCAGCCTGTTCTTGCTCCTTCATTTCCTTCAGCATCTGAGCCTTTTCCATCTTGGAGGAATGCTGACTGCCTTCACCTGCCTTCTTCTTGCCATTATTGAAACCAGGAGATCCCTGTTCGAAGGTGAAGGCCGGCGCTTCCTCCACTTGGCCGTCTCTAGCGTTCGAGGCGTCAGTCATGGTCTCATTTGCGTCTTGCTTGTTGTCGGCGGCAGGCATGCGCTTTGAGTTGCCCAGGCCGAGGGACTGTTGTTCGGAAGCAGGCCTCTTCCCATCGTACCAGATGTCCTCTGCTGCCTCTTCCGCGTCGTACCAGATCTCGGAAAGCTCCCTTCTGCGCATCGTGCCAGATCTCGGAAAGCTCCTCTTCCGCCTCCTAGTGGACAATGTCCCCCTATCTGGATGAGATCGTCAATGTGTAGCATTTCTTCAACGGTATATACAAAGAAGGGGATGAGTATTGGTCTCGTGTAGTATATATGTATATATATAACCTTAGGCATGATCTTGAAATTCTTGCCCTGGAATGCATCAACCGTAGAGACTTCGGTTCTCCGCGTGTTGCTCTTAGTCCAGTGATGCTATCGGTCGTTGCGTCCTCGACTTGTTCATCAATCTTGGTACGCATGAGACGTGTCTGACCTCGGTAGTAGCAGAGGACTTCAACCTCCGTGCTTCATTGCCTCTTGAATTGGTTCTTGCAAGAATCCGATCATGCAGTCGGCGTTCGCGTAATTGACAAGAGACTTCGCAGTCTTCGTCTCGGATTCGCCATGAGCCTACGCGTGGATGATCCTATGTACCTTTCAGCATGTTATCTAGGCCGCTGAATTTACTCAACAACTTGCCACATACCTGAATGTGATGCCTTCGTCTGTAGACATGTTACTCTCCAGCAATACATATATCTATATATAAAGTCCCCGAATGTCCGATATGCTGTTACTGACTCTTGCTATGACTGCTCGTATACCGCGGCTTTCCATTAGTTCGTCGTTCTTCCAAGCCTCATTCTCGGCCACACAGCTAAGAACTGGCAAACGGTAAAATGGATGCTGGCCTTGTCGTAGTACTTCAGGTACGGTGCTGTGATACATGACGTTATCATCTATGCAGAGATTCTGCATGCGCTACCTTTGTGCCAGATATAAGCATACGTCGTCGATGTTTTCAAGGGTCCATCAATGTAGTTATCGTGTTCGAAAGTAAGCGTGAGATGTGTGATTAAGATTGCCGACTCTAGGAACCGCAGTAGCATATCTGCCAACGATTTGGATGATGTGATCGCCAACCTCGCTTAAACCAGCTAGCGTCAAATTGTGGTTCTCTCGGAAATAGGACTTATCAAACGGTGCTAAACTCCGAGTCCCCTGGTATATACCCGACCACATTTTCTTTCATGATCTTGCCACGGATCGATTATTTCTGCAAATCCTCCGTCAAGATTCAAGATGCCCTCCAACACAGCCGCATGGCTAGACTCTCCAAAACAGACGCCTTTAGAGGTGAAGCCCGCACCTTATACTAATCCTCAAGATCACGAGATTGTCGTCAAGAATGGTGCAGTTGCGATCAATCCAGTCGACTGGGCTCTGCAAGCAATGGCAATATTCCCTATCCACTATCCAGCAATTCTCGGCACCGATCTCGCGGGGTGGGTAATTGTTTGACTTCAACACTCTTCCGGAGCTTCTGCAATACGCGCAAGTTGGGATTTTGAAATTCCAAAGTCTAGCCTCTATGAAGCCAATCTAATCCAATCTTAATATAGGGAGGTTGTCCAAGTCGGCAGCTCTGTCACGCGTTTCAGCAAGGGCGACCGAGTCCTTGCCCACGGACTTGGGCTTACATCCACAAAAGAGACCAACAAGGCATGCGAGAGTACCTTCCAGGAATACACCGTGATTAGCGACAATATGGCATCCCACATACCTAGCACGATGTCCTTCGAGCAGGCCTCGGTCATTCCTTTGGGTCTCTCGACTTCAGCTTGCGGCATGTTCCAAGCAGATTACCTAGCCCTCCAACACCCATCAGTGAATCCAAATTCAACAGGCAAGACGCTGGTCGTGTGGGGCGGGGCATCTAGCGTCGGCAGCAACGCCATCCAGCTCGGAGTTGCTGCTGGTTACGAAGTCATCACCACGGCATCGCCAAAGAACTTCGAGTACGTCAAAAAGCTTGGTGCCAGTCAAGCTTTCGACTATCATAGCGACAAGATCGTGGACGAGCTAGTTGCAGCTCTCAAAAATAAGACGAATGCGGGCTTCATCGATTGCATAGGCCAAAATGGATCGTGGGAGTCTTGCGCTGACGTTGCTCTCAAAAGCAAAGGCGGCAAATTCATTGCCGCTTCGAGGCAGCCGCCGGAAGAGATTCCTGAAGGCGTGAGCAGCAAATTCATCCTTAGCTATGGCATCAAGGACAGCGAAGTCAGCAAGGCCGTTTACCAGGACTTCCTCCCAGAAGCTCTCGCCAAGGGCAAATTCATCCCTGCTCCAGATCCTCACGTAGTTGGGTAAGCACATCCTGGGTCAATCTTTCCAAATCGAGCACCCTCGCAAGGATAGCGTATAGTGTAGCGCTGACATTTGAATCCAATGTAGAAAAGGTCTTGAGTACATCCAGGAAGCTCTCGTTACCTGGAATAATGGCGTGTCCGCAGGGAAGATCGTAGTCTCTCTATGACGAGAATCCGGTAGTAAGCGGTACCAGCTTGTGCCATAGCTCGATGCTGGATGCTTCCCCATGGCTGCAATATAGCGCCTTGAGCTGTTTGAAATCTAATGTAAACTAGCATCTCTGTCTACTCGGCTTCTTCTGTTACGTTAAGCGGGCGACTGTCATCCTTTGAAGGCCAAAAATCCTTTTTTCCTCTCTACACAAGAACATCTCGTTTCTCACACTGCCACCACCTCCTATGAGTCCAGGCCTAGGGTTTCTTACGTCTCATCGCTCTCGCTGCTCTCCTTCTCCTCAATCTGGTCCTCGTCGCGCTGGTGAGAGCTCGGCCCCGCGACTTCAGTCTTACCGTCTTTGTCCTTCGCTTCACCCTTGGTTCCCTCGACGTCCCCTACCCCCTTATCCTTGAGCGCCTTCTCGAGCTCCTCCCGCCACCCCCGCATCTTGGTCTGCATCTCCCTTTCCACCTTGCTCTTGAACAGGTGACCCTGGGGGAGGGCATAGATCACATTAAACCGCCTATCGAATCTGCTGGGACTCGTAACCAAGCGATGCGCTGCATGATTTCTCAAAATCATAGGCTGTGTATATGTATATATATATAAAAAGAAATAAGGTCGAGGTCACTCAACGTCGTACCATCAAGATGGTGGAGGTTCAATAAGAAACATGAAACGACCCTACTTCATGATTTCCCAACTTCGGTAGCCCATGGTCATACCGACGGGAACTTTCGAGTTCTTGAGCCGACGAGATGTTTGGAACAGGCGATACAACTCCTTGACGTCGTCCACATCTTTACCCAAGTTCCGGAGCTCTGGCTATCTGCAGCGTCTTTCAACTCCTTGTACTTGGCGAAATCCATGTGCTCGGAACCCTCAAAGTCATCGGGGTTCATCTGCGTCAGTATCGCTTCGAGTTCGGCGCTACTGACTTCCACACGAAGTATCCTGGTGGTATCCCGCAAATCCTCTGGCAGGTTTTGGTAGACCTCTGTAGCGTCATTGTCGACGGCAACGTTTGAGGGTGCTGTCACCGGGAAGGTGTGATCGCTGTAGCGTCGCCCAGTGACGAGTTGCCGTAACGATCTGGTCTCGCCAGTCACTGGAGGATGTCCGCGCCCGCGTGAATTGTACAATGAGATCTAGCAGCCGACAGAAGGGTCCCTCGCATAGACTTGACTGATTTTGGCAAGGTGACGAAGAGAGAGCGGTCAGTCCTAGTAAGCTCCGCCTTGTCCTCCTTAGACAATCTTGAGATCGTGGGGGGAAGCAAGTCGCCGATACATAATCTTGGCTGAAATAAGGACAGCCAGCTGCTTGGCATTGGATGTTCTCTGCTTTCGTAGCGCGTTGATGTATCTCTGGTAGGTGGTGGCAATCAATTTATATATATAAGGTCGCTGCCTTGCAGCATACGCGAGAGATCAACCCTGTTCGTTGTAGGATTGCGTACGGAATTGGACGTAAAGGCTTGACGGATCTCTGCGAGGAACTCTGGCTGGTAGTTCTCATCGTAACAGAGTACTAACCTTTATGGTACAATGTCGCTCGAGCCACGACAGCTGGAGCCGTAGATGGGTGCTTGGCCGCAAGAATTTGACGCGTGAGGGTAGCTGGGATCCAAATATCACGGACGATTGACCTACATTGCGAACGGAGATATTCTTCGAGCCACGACCAAGGCATGGTAGGCGATGAAGTGTGGTGGGTAGCTGTTTGGGCTGTTTTTATGGTGAAAGGAAATGTTCGTGGATGGAGAATTTTGGAAGGCGGTGTGGTGGGAAACTGACGATGTTTGGGCTGTTGTTATGGTGGATGGAAAAATTTGAAGGAAAGCGTTCGTGGAAGGAGCTAAATTTCTCCGCAGTCGGTCTGGGTGATGGCGGGCCATTATCTCGATTGGCGTACGACGCGTCTCTTCCAGATGTCAGCTCGATCTTCTGACATAGGCTTGCCCACTCATGGGTCTCGTTGCCCGGAACGGCCGGAACGGAATGTCATGAGTGAATTCTCATCTGGATTGGTCTCCATGATATAGTCTTCGTTTGGTGTTATCTGCACCCCAGTGTAGAAGCAGCTCTTTGTGATCTACTTGTCCGCGCTGACCTCCTGTGATCCGCGCTTGAGGTGGGAGGGCTCTGGAGGAAGACATGATGGGTGTCTTTTTAGAGGCCGCGTATAGATCCCCGGGTGTATTGGGATTCTCGGGCCAACGGGACGCCTTGGTAGACGTGGAAGTCCTTGATCGAATCCCAAACAACCTCTCAAGGGAAATTGTAGAAACTTGGATTGCCATCGGTCTTGCCGGTAGCTGTGAAGGACTAGGCAATGGCATTGTAGTTCTTGTACATTCCATCACCCGACCCAGGTTGGCGCCGGGAAATTGAGATTCAGGATGGCGTTCCCCTCTTTGTCCTTGTACTGGTGAAGGAGGCGGGACGTGGCGGTCGATGGCGTCCTGAAGGAAAGTTATACCTACAGTCGTTCTCAAGCATGGAAGATTTGCCGAAGGGGTTGACGAACCAGATCAGGATTTGGGTGGGATAGAATGATGCATCCGTGAAGAGTTTTCGGAGGACCCGCTCTTCTTCTCCCAGGTTCTTAGCCCATGGTTCGTCGTAGAACGATGATTTCGTGCTCAATGACCTGAACATCAGAGATATAGATACTCCTTCTTCCTGTCGCTGTCGGTAAGTTCCCGGATTTCGTCAGGAAAGGCATTGCACTTGAGGCCGCCGACTGCTTTGCACTGGAAATTTTCCATCATGAATTCGTGGTCGATTTTGAGACCTGGTTCCCAGCCGACTGTGAAGGAGTGATCCTCTTTCTTATCTGGTGTCTCGATCCCCGTGTCTTTTCGCTTGCCAGCGGCCTTTTCGCTGAGCTGGTTGCTGATCTTGAAGTTGATACCGATGCTCGGTGTCCCCTTGTCGCCAGCATCGATAGCCAAAGAAATCTGAAGACCATCGTTTTTCCCGAAGGGATCTCCAATAATCGTTGAATCCTCGTCTGTACCAACACGAATAGCACAACAAGGCTTCCTTTTAGGATTCTTCATGCTCGGGAATGCGTACTGGTCAGGCCTTGCTTTCTGTGCGGTTGCTGCCGTTGTTGCCGTTGCTTCCTGAGCTGAGGAGGTGTCTGCAGGCCTCTGCAGATGGCGAAAAAACATCTTGGAATTATCCATTGATGTTGGTGTTGGTTTCCCGTCGAATCGTAAAGACTGCGATGGGGGTGTACAATCGAATCCGGAGACTACGAGAGTGTGGGTTTGGGGTTTTCCCTTCGCTACGAAGGGGTGATCGACCGTCCTTATCCCTTCCGGGAAAGGTAGAGGACCTCAAGTATGCTCGAATGACCTGTTGAGGAACGATATAGAAATTCGCTCTCTTTTTAGATCTCTCCGAGAGTCGAGGAAATTGCAAGTTGACCCATTCACATGTCTCTAGAAGGTTGAATGTATATATGTATATATAAGTTTATTATGTGAAAAGACGGATTGAATTCGAATACGATGGTATATTTAGCTTGCATTATTGCTGTAAAGACTCTGTTGTTCTGCTCATCATAAGGATCTTTACTGAATCTCGATATCTCGAAAGCGCGCCATTCCTAACATTTGAAGCGAGTTAGTAGTCGTAGGAAGCGAGAGATATGTCGCTCACCTTGATATTTGCTACCGCTGCATATTCCATTGAGACAAATGACAGGGATGAGTACGACGCAGGCCAGGAATGGGAGGCTGTCGACAGGATGTTGTGTTCGAAATGGACGGGTATTGGATGGTCTGCAGCTATAGATGTTACAATCAGTTGACAATAATTCGAAGTTCGGTAAGGACAACGTCAAAGCGAAAGAAGAAGACGAAGAATAAATGGTGGTCAACAAGTGGTGATGAAAGACGTGGTTCATATAGAAAGAGGTGCTGGATGATCATACATAGCGTAGGTGGAAGCTAGGACTGATTTACGAAAAGGAATGGTCAGAAACGATTGTGACAAAGAGTGCTTCCCGCCCAAGACTACTGATCATTGAAAATTGAAATGAAGTAACCAACCTGCCAGATGAAGAAACTTGAATGAAGGACTCTCTTAATGACACTCCCTCCGTCACCACATATGACACACGGAAACGAAGTGACGAAGTGAAAATTGTGAACACGCGACTGACAGAGAACAAAAATGGAAGGAAGAGGCTTACGATAGTGAAGAATTCTGACTGGTCACTGCTGGCGAAAATGAAGACGAGTGGTGACACTAGCCAACCAAACACTGTCAACGAGGCCGAATGTCAAGTGGCGTTGCCTGGAATGGGTCAAGCGCGAGGTGGAGAGCGTGCGTTGCGGAGATTGGAGTGAAGTGTGAGGGGCGTATGCCCAACGAGAAGGACAGTAGGATGAGCAATGGGTCCAAGCAATCGTCAACGAAATGGAAACCCCTCTCTAACCATGACCGTACGGACAATCACCAAACAGGAGGATCTAAGCGCTGCTTCAGCATTCATCATATCAAACAAGCATTCACGTAGGAGATAACAGGGTCTCTGTGAAAGTTCTCTGTTGTTTATAAGTCAAGACGTAGCAACATCTACAGACTTAGTCGGCTGGGGGACATCGTGGAGAAGCTCCTTGGCCACAATGCCCCCCCATCGAAGAGATGGGGCTCGGATCTAAATTAATGTAGAGGGCCCTTCGAAAGGGTTGACGAACCAGATCAGCGCCTATCCAGGATCGAGGACCCCACTGCACTTCGGTGATTAACAAACCAGATCAACACCTTCCAGGATCGAGGACCCCACTGCACTTCGGTGATTAACAAACCAGATCAACACCTTCCAGGATCGAGGACCCCACTGCACTTCGGTGATTGACAAACCAGATCAACACCTTCCAGGATCGAGGACCCCACTGCACTTCCGTGATTGACAAACCAGATCAGCACCTTCCAGGATCGAGGACCCCACTGTAATTCCGTGCAGACTGTCTGGAGGGCCCCTTGCTCTTTGTCAGCCAAACTTGAAGGCCTTCCTCATCGAAGCGTGATTTTTTTGCGCCACTGGATCGTAATGTCACCACATAAGCTTTGTCCTTCGTTGTATCATCAGTAAGATCCTATAGTGGTGGAGGAGAGGCACACCTTTAGGACCGGTGACAGCTCTGTAATAGAGAGGCTCCGTTATCAACTGGTCATCGAACGTAAGACTCAATCCCCAACCAATCTTGACATTGTGGCCCTTGTCCCTTTTCTCCTATATTGCAGTCTTATCATCCTTAATGGCAGTAGGCTCCACTACGGGCTTGCTTTTGATCTTGGAATTGAACCCAGCTCTCGGCTGCGCCTTGCTGCCAGCTTCTGATGATGATCGAACCTGAACATCGTTACTTCGGCTACCAGAATCCCACATCAAATGCAATTCGTGGTTGATACGTACTGTCGAGGATAGCGCACCAAGGCCTTGCGACCATGATCTGTGGGCGCTCAATTCTCCTTGTCGGCAGGTGACTGTGCCTAGGAGTCGTTGTCCCCATCCATGGCATAGCCAAGTGTTCCTGGGCTCCTGTCTTGCTAGCTGGCTGAGCGTTGCCTGAGGGCTGTTGCCTTGAAGGTCTTTGCCGACCGCGAAGAAACATCTCGGAGCTGTCCATTGATGTATGTTTAAATTTTACTCCCGAATCTTAAAGACTGCGAGAGGAGGGGGGGTAATATGATTTTTCCGCCGAGCCTTCAAGACTGCGAACGGCGTCGACTGTCCTCATACGTTCCTTGGAACTAAAGGACAGAAGGAAGTACTGCTCCAAGTCATGTCGGATATGAGGTACCCTCGATGCCAAGTAGGTTGCTTGAAGAAGAAGAAGAAACAGACGAGACGGACCGCGACTGGTGATCTTTTGTGTTTGTTCGCTTAATTCCAAGCTATCGAACTAGTCACTAGTACTAGTCCGTTCATAGCTCACCCGAAGGTCTTGTCATTCGACGCAAAATTGCGAAATGTGGAAATCTAATTCTTACGAACAGAAAGGATCAGCAGACGGTATCTCAACTGAACCATGTGCTAGTGTTCATTGTGCTTTGCCAGGTATATTCCATGCAGCTCCTCGTTGTCGCATATGGTAGTCGCAGCTTGGTACGTTCCTCAACACTGCGATTGCATGGGCCAATCACTGACACGAGCGCAGCGATCGGTGAATTTGCGAATGTTTACTCGATTCAAGAAGGCTTGAGCATGATTGCAACAGGTTTGCCCCAGAGGTGGACCCATTGTATCTATTGAAGCCGCAATCGTATGATGGCTAGTGAGCCTGCGGAGGTATACAGATGCCGGAGCATGCCCCATTGTGGGTAGCGATTGCCAAGATAGGCTCCAGCACTGAGCCAATGAGAAGACATTGTGAGCACCTTGCACACGAGAGCCCAACTTATCTGACGAATACCGCTGGAGCACTGTTTGAAAACCAGAACACTGGTCGCTTTCGATCACAATAGACTGAGGTACGCAAGTGCTTCCAGCCGGTTCAAGCATGGTTGACTCGCAAAGGGATACCTTATGGGTAACAAAAACATCTGCGATAGGACAACCGGTGAATGGGTGGAAGTGGGCTTTGATCATTAGCTGATGAGAAAGAGGACTGGTACGAGATGCAGGCTGGATGTCTCTTGGGGGAATGTGGTGCAGAGCTGAGCAGTTGACTGAGCCGCAAAGGGGGCTTATGAAGCGGCAAAATGGATACCTTTTTGGGTCAGAGGCCACGAGGATTTGTTCCGTACAGAGACTATCCCACCAACCTAATGTCCCAATCTAAGCCTAATTGTTTCCCTGAATGATACTTTGATATCTTTGCTGCTTGTCTCATCCACCAACCCTCAGAGTCCATTCCTGCCCTTTTGCCTTTGTTACAGCATCAACTTGGTCTATGATCGTCTCGCATGACCTGCGAATGAGAATTGCGTAACGCGGAAAGCTTCTGTTGGAATCTGCGGTGTTGATGTTAAATCGCGAGCTTGTGCGGCGAGCTGGAGCATTGGCTTATAATTGTATTGTACGTTGCTTCTCTCCAGATTCGTCGCATGTATGCATCGTCATGATGCAGCAAATATATTCATTGCATCACAGCGTAAGTCGTCATTGAGCGACAGGCCTCGGCACGGCTCAGCCTTCTCCATAGCCGCGCGCCAACATCTCCTATTTTGAGAAATCGTAAAGTAAAGTACCAAGTACTTACTTTACTTTACTTCGTGGTTAAAGTACTTTGACTAATGTAGATGCACTTCAACTCGTGGATGACGGGTCGTTTGAAGCATTCCCATATGATGGCGATCTAGCGATTCAAGGATCTAATGGTGGGAATCTGGCTCTGAGACTCGTTGCATGATGAGCACATACATTCGTCCAGGCCATGGTAATGATCGATAATGGCGTCGAGGCTCTGTAGCCCACAAGGCTTAGTAGCAATGGAGGTATCAATCAGAGGGCTGACGTATGTAATAATGAGCTCATTAGTGAACGAAAACTTTCTTTGACACAGTAAAACAATGATGTTATCTTTTACACATAATCATAGAGCACTTACCATTCGCCTCAGGTTCAAGGATTTCATTCAATCTGACAGTTGCTCGATCTATATTGCGAGAAGAAAACTTCGGACCACGTCATTCCGCCTTCCGATGTGGTAGCCCTGAACGCCGCTGTGGACAACCAGATTAACAAGGCGAATGAGGAGGGCATACTGTCTCTATGAAACATCAGCATGGACCCAGGCTACGTGGAACTATCACTCACAACCGAGACAACTGTTAGACTGCACTTGGCTTGAGTAGAAGGGGATAAGGTGGGATTGACGTAGAAGCCTTGCCAATAGTACCTGATTATTGAGGAAGACGATGGTGTTCACAAGTAAAAGCAGGAGTGCAGTGGCTTCTGGCAGTATTTATTTGTTTGAACCATTGTACTTTTGTTATTGGTCATCGACTGAAGCTTGTTGAAGTAATAGGCGGACAGCCCCATGCTGAAGAGGCTCATTATTTGACACGATCCCAGCGCTAGAGGCAAAGCGGATCATAGGAATATCTGAGCTATGGGGAGAAGTACAATTCCAAGGGTTGGGGCTTCAAGAACATGCAAATTAATTCGTGAGAGTCCGGCATCGCGGCGAAGGGCTGTTAGCGCCAAAGTCATAAACACGTCCTTCGCTTCGCGACCTTTCCTCTTCTTCAAGGCTGTCCTTCAAGAATACTTTTGATGTTGAGAGCAGCTACTGCTTGACACACGTCTGGCTTCTTCCTCTAGAAAACTAGAGGCTTGACCCCCTTCCTCAACCACGGTTGAGTTCATTATGCTTGCAGAACCCCTACCCTCGCGCAGTCACGTACTCGCCGGAAATAAAACCCACAAAATGTCTACATCCAATTTAGGATCGAATAGGACCTCGCAAGAGGCTGAAAATTTGCGAATCAAAACGCTGGAGCGCGACCTTTTCGTCGCCAACGGTCGCGCTCAAGGTTTCGCAGAGGAAAAGCGACAGATCAAGCGAGACTTCGAGACCGAGACACAGAAGTTGAAGCAAGACTTCGCGACCGAGACACAGAAGTTGAAGCAAGACTTCGCGACCGAGACTCAGAAGCTCGCGACCGAGATCGAAAAGCTTCAGGACGAAAATAAAGAATGCCGGCTCGTGGCTTCATACGATCTTCAGAATGCGGCGAACGAATCACAAGCAATGAAGCTCGAGATACCTACGCTACGCGCTCAATCGTCTGCCACAGGAGATGAGCATCAAAAAGATGATATCGCAGGCAACGTACCCTCAGGAGCTTCAGACCCACCTCTCAGCAATGAAGGGCTACAAGCAGAGAATACACGCCTCAAGGCGGAGGTTAATAAATTGACTGCCGCTGCTAAGATAGATGATCATAACATCGAAGTACTCATGGGGATGGTCGAAGGACTCGAACAGCGGATCCTGAGGAATCAAGATCGCCTTAAGGCGTTACGGGAAAATGCCGATAGTCTCGGTCGAGATGTGACATCCTATCGAGACATATTCCAGAAGATGTGTAGGATGAGTGATCTCGCTACAGAAGCCAAAGCTGCGAGATACCTGGACGCGCAGAGATCCGCAGAGCTTGCACGACTTGTACAACAAGATTTTGAGGGGAACCTCGAGAGAAAGATGGATGGTTTGTAGGGTAGCATTTCTATACTTCAGTCACAGATGACAGCAATCCGATTATTCAAGAATGTTGGCCTCCAAGGCATTTCCGATGTGCGAGCGAGGAGTGAGGGAAAATGGACCGAAGTTCGGAGTCACATCGATCGCTCTTACAAAGATTCAGTTGACATGGCTCGCGAAATCCTGCAACAGCAGCCAACCACGGTTCTACCCAAACTTGAACCAAAATCGAACGTTGCGCCTGCTACAAAGGCTCCAGTTAATAAAGAGGCCAAAGCCGAGAAGGTCGAGACTCCTAAATCCAGTAGCAAGGCGAAGATAGCTTTATTAGAGCAGAAGGAGCATCAGATGTCCGATCGCATCTCGGCGCTGGAGTTGGAGGCAGGGGAAGCTGGGCAACAGTATAAAGACCTCGAGGGGCGTCATGAGAGGTTGGAGCGGCAGTATCGAGAACTCCAAGGCATACATTCCAACGTCGCCAAGGAAAATGCTGACTTGAACAAGAAAATAGAACGGACACTGGAAGCCTTCATCCCCACCGCCGAAAAGGTCCTTCATCAGGGGACTAAGCTCAACAAGCCGACGCGGGACGTGCTCAACTCGCTAATCAAAATAGTACGAGATGGGCTTAGGAACGGTTGATCTATTCTACTCATCAGCTAGATGCAATGACAGGATTGGATTGTCGTTATCCCATCCACGTGTCACATTAGGCAGGGTAAGTTCAGGTCCTGTCAGGCACTGTACCAATCGCCGCTGATATATCTAACCGTCAGCGCATACCCATAGACCCTTGGCGCGTACAACAAATAGCACAAAGACAGGACTGCAATAGCGGATGAGGTTGGATCAGCAGGCGCTTTCTTACGTGAAACTATTACGTGATATCTAGATGTTATTATAAAGTCTGAAACACTAAAGATTCAATATCTCTAGGCTTTGGAATTACTTGATTGAAGACCGATGTGGTCAGGATATAAATGTGGGGAATATGACGATATGCGTAGATCAATATACCTACATGAGAATCTTATTTGTCACCCGGAATACAAGCGTCTTGAACAATCGTCGCGGTGCTTACGACTAGAAACGCTCAAAGACGACCGAATCGGCTTATTCGTCGGGCGCTTCTAAGACCTTTGTACTTCAGGTAAAGTGAGTGCTGGAATTTTCCAAGGCGACTTTATCAGAACCATATAAAACCTTTGACACGGCGTCGCGGCATTCTCATAAGCTCAATCGTGTAGACACCGACCTCCCTCCCCCTGAGCCCGGAGTGACTGCGATAGGGTAGTCCGCAGTTTCCACCCTTCAAGGAGGCAGATCAGATCCTGGGGTTGGGTTGGCTCAAGGGGGAACAGGAAGGGGGTACTGCGTCACGGGCATCAAGTTCTTCCCATTATGGTGTATAACACAGAAGGCAGAGGATTTTTGGGGGACACATGAGAAACTCATCGCTTACAACGCGCTGATTCGGAAAAGGGTGTTTGATCTCTGCATGAGTGAGATATGGATGTAGGCCACTTGGTCTGACATAGGGAGAGAGAGCTATATTTGGTACATCGATTTGCAGCACCGATTCCATGCTCTGAATCCCGCTTCTACCTCGTACCTCCCTCTTGTGTAGCAATCTGTGGAAAGAAAGGACCCCTTGCGACCTAGTTTGGTATATCTTCGCTTTGCCCGGTTGCTGCCCTATGGGTTATACTTCCGACGTCTAGCCAGCTGTACAGTCTCCCACTCGTCCTCGGCGAGCTGACGGAAGACGTTCATGTCTTGACCCAATGCGCGCTTCTTCGACTTCTGCAAAAATTTCCTTTCCTTTCCGGTGAGTGCGCACAATTGTTTGGCTTCGGAACCCTGCTGGTCATGTACCTCTTGTAAGGTGTGGTATTGCTGAGTAGTTATGGCATAAATATGGATGTTCGTGTGGGTGGTGGCTTTCTGAATTGCTGCCATCTCCTCTTCTGTGAGTGGACGTGGAGGTTCTAGTGGCTCGTGCTTGCCACAAGCCTGCTTTGGCAACACGAGTGAGCTTGTTACCGGGTCTTCCGAAGCCAAGTTGACAGCCGAGGTCATCGGCTTCGGGTACAAGCTCTGGTTTGTTGTCAGCTTGGTTTTGTATGCTGGGATAGACTGATTCACCTTTCCACTCTGGCTGTATGGGATTACGACTGCTTCAAGGTCTTTTCCGTCATCGTCAGGCTCATGGATCGCGTTCTCTGCCGCTTTTTGAACTGTCTGGAGGCATGCTTCTAGATGTTTGATACGTGCCTTTGCCGCGTCGTAAAGGTCCGCAGCTCGCAAGGCTGTACGTTGGAGCTCGCGAAACACGTCATCGTGGCTTACCGATGACTCTTCTGCTGAATGGGTAGGTGGTGGCTCCAGTGACTGTACTGATTGTTGTACGGTGGTGTGGATGCCAGCTAACAAGAGACGATCCATGCCTGATGCCATGGTCTTACTTTGCATGTCTGAGTGGCTGCGCCAATGTTAGTGGCTGTTTGAATGAGTGTGGAAGGCGTGGTAGAGATCTTTTACCTACCTTAGTATGAGAGGCTGTGGAGGGTCCACTGACCGGGCTTATTCTTTCCTTTGAAGGCAAAGGATCATGAATCTACTCAAAGCAGATGGAATGAAGTACCGCTTCAAGACACGTAGGGTATAGGGTAGTCTCGATGACAAACAGCTTGCTTGGACAAAGGGCGTGCGTGTGCTGATGGATTATTATGCAGGATCTGAGATTGTATTCATTGCGAAATCGCGCTAGCTTGGTGCTAGTGTTCCGGCCTTGTGGTACTAAGGTATGGATTGCAGTGAAGAACAACACCAAGGCGGCGAACAATCATAGAATACGACATGTCAGCACGCTGGCACTTTTGGAATATCTTATTGCGATTGCTAGAAAATTGACTTGTACGAAAATGTGCGTAATTTGAGTCATCATGATGAATCAGTGGTGCTATCCGTAATGTCAGATGGGTGGGTACAAGGCTTGGAAACTCTGACACAGCTCGTCCATCTCAGTTGTCCACTCGGCTGCCTTTCTACCGGCGTCCAAGAAGTCCAACCTTTCTTGCAACCGTGCATTAACGCGCGCTTTGTTGACATCCGATCCAGGTCCTGTTAGCAGTCTTTGCCATGGATCCACATCAGATCCCGCCGAGGCCGGCGGCGACAATTCGGAACGCTCTACTGCCTCTGATGACTTACTCTTGTCCATTTGAGCAGGGATTAGCTCTTCTTTCCTTGATGGCTTGCCTCTTCTCATCGCAGCAGGCGCTGGCTCTTCGTGCTTTAATGGCTTGCCCTTCTCCATGTCGATAGGTATTGCCGTTCTGTCAAAGGGAGATTTTGGTGAGGCCGGTAGGGGAGCTATGCCTTCCTCCAAACGCTGACCCTGATCAAGGCTGGTAGTAGCGCTCAGCTTATTGGTGGAAGGTGCAGTTGTCTTCGGCTTGGGCTCGGAGGTAGATTGTTGGTTTTCTTGATTACGCTTCTCGACTTTGGCTCGGTATCGCTCGAGTTTGAGTTGGAAAGCCTTGAGCTGTTCTTCCTTAGCTGCATCCTCCTCTTCCTTCGTCAGACCATCATCGGGAAATAGAAGTAGATATTTAGCCTGTTTCTCAGCGGCAGCGATTTGGGCCGGATTCTTGACCGCCAATGTAGTAGGAGGAGTGGTTGACTCTGGCGAGTATTCCGTAGCTTGTGACACTTCCGAATTGGGCGGGTCTGACGGCGGGATAACGAGCTTCCGTGAGTGTAGCCTCGAAACCAATGAAGCGTTCACGGTGTCGAGCTGTGACTTCTGCACTTGAGCTTCGAGCTCCTGACCGCGTGCGGTGGACTTGGGAACCTCTGATTCGATACCTTGATTACGTACGTCAGCGTCGAAGTGATAGTTGCAAGAGACTTGGATCTTAGCTTTCGGATCTCTGAAATTATCCTCTTTTGTGATCCTCCTTTCGCTGGGAAAGTAATTCCGATCAGTAGGTTCGCTCAAATTCATGTGGTCGCCGCCTGATTCTACCTCAGCCACGGCAGGTCCCCGCTGCTCTTGTTTCTTCTCGAAGACTGTCCGCCGCTTTCGACTTGGAAAATCTTCCCGATTAGCTTCATCAAGGGCAAGTTGGATGTCCACATTCTGCCTCCGCAGAGCCTGGATATTCACCTGCGCCTCATCGAGACTACATTGTAGAGCCGCAGTCTCCTCCCGCAAGACATTGGCTTCCTCTAGCGCAACATCGCGCGACATCTGTGCCTCATCACGCTGCTGGATGACAGCAGCATGAGCGTCAGGGTGAACCCACCCGACTTGAGAACGAATTGCTTCGCTGGACATGGTATGATTTTAAATTTCCCGAGACGACTGAGGCCGCCAAGGGTATTGATACGAGCCGGAGCTCGGGGTTGAGAATATGAAATGAAGCCTTTGGTTACCAACTATATGGTAGACGTGACTGGCGAATGGTCTTCTAACCAAGCATGACTTGAAGCATGTTATCCCACCTTTCACTGTTGTTTGTTGCAGCTTCCGTGTTTGACGTCGTACAATTCGAAAGGTTTCTAACGCGTGCCTTAGCGCAGTATCCCAGTTTAAAGATTGTTCACTCTCCTTCTTTCTTTCTTCCTTTCTTTTCTTTCCTCATTCGCAAACAGCTCCGGCTGTTTCGTTTACATGCGACGACCTCGTCGTCGCATGTTAGAGTCCTCGACTCTATGTATACCACCAGCGACTACGTTGGCAGGAAATTACTTTCCAGAGCTCCGGCTCTGTCTTGATCTTGCGGCTTTTGTCGCAGATAACTTTTTGGAAACCTAGAGCTTCGGCTCATTTTTTCATCACTCATTGTTCCTTGTGGATGATTGTGAAGAAGATCTTGTAGTTGTATGACTCCAATACGAAGGGATATCATCAAGACTGCTTGATGCACTGACGCATGGGCGCGTTGGCAAAGTCTTTGAAATTTACATATGCAATTGCCAACAGGGTACGTAGTCGACGGTCAGTTCGTGACGGGGAACAATCAAATACCTCATTTGTTCGTAAGAGGTAACTCAACACATTCATGCCTTCACTTTTGTAGTATCTGCTGCTAATGTTCCTAAGCTGTGAGGTATATACCTTACCAGAAGAGCATATCCTTTATTCGTCTTAGAGTCAAACGCAGACTACCTGGGAATTTTGGAGGTTTTCGAGGAGCAACGATAATGAAGTCCACCATCAGAAGGCTACGTTGCAAGATTATGTACAATCAACGCGAGAAGCCGACACTGTCTTGATACTACAAGAGGACTACTATCAAGCGCCATGGAATTCAGCTCGTGCCGCATCAACGTTGCAGTGTTGGGAGATAGAGATCCGGCATTGAATGAATGCATCCGGAGACATGGAAGATGGAAAGATGGAGTAAGAGTATTTGGACAACAGCGGAGGAATTCGCGTACTCAATAGACAGGTTTTGCAGTCCCGATTTCAAGCGATTATTCAATATTATTCAATAGTTGATAGCTATATCGGGCTATAGTATTTACTAATTATATAGATTATTAAGTTAGTAATTTAATTATTAAATCACTAATTTAATATAAATAATAGCCTAATTAGGCTATTATTCTAATATCCTTTATAGTTAATTTATTACTTACCTGTATTTATATCTATTCTATCCCTCTTATAACCTTCCTCTACTATTACTAATAGTTATTTTATACCTCCTAGGCGTACTTTAAAGTCTTCTAAGGATATCCTAGGTACTAGTACCTTTACTATCGCTATTACTAATACGCCGGATCCTCCTTTTATATCCCTATAACTAAAGATCTTAATATAGCGTAATAAATATATAATTATTATATATCTATATAATTAGTAGGAAGATATTATCGCTAGCCTCTATATAAACGTGCCTCTTATACCCTAGGAACCTCCTAATAATAATAATATCCTTTCCCCGTATTCCTTCTAACCTACCCCGCGGAAGTCCCCTTATAAAGAGAAAGGCTATAAGAAAGCTAGGCTATATAATATAGAGCTATTATAGTATTTAGGGAGGTATAAGAGAAGGGGGACTAGGAGCTTAGATATCTTATAATTAGATAGTTATAATAAGAAGCGTAGGAGAGGTAGGTAGAAGGGATAAAGTATATATAAAGGAACGCTTCTTAGTACTAAGGAGATAATAATACTTATTAATTATACGCTTACTAAAGCGGGTATATATAGACTTTCTAGTATAAATTTATAGTAGAAGGATATATAGTAGGACTTTAAGATATATACCTACTATTCCTACTCTTAGAATAGTTATTAATAAAAGGTAGTAGTACTACTTAAATAGTATAAGTATAAGAAGGAATATAATAGGAGATCTAGGTATATAATAACTAATAATAACCTTATATAAGTACTAAATTAATAGTAACTAATAGCTAATAAAGTTTAGGCTAGAAAATATAAAAAGAAGTAAGATATAAAAGATAAAAAGGAGAAAATATAAGATTATAATATTAAATAAGATATACTCTTTACTTACTAAGGTAAAAAGGTTATAAGGGAAATAGAGAATACTAGTTCTAATAAAATTCCTTCCTATAAAGAAAATAATAAATAAGACTCCTCCTTAGAAGGCTTACTTATCTTACTCTTATTTATAATAATATCGCTATTACCCTCTAGTATAAGTACTATATTAAAAGGTTCCCCCTACTAGTAGTAAAGCCTAAGTCCTTAATACTAGAGTAATACTAGCTACTAGAGTAGTATTAGTATTAGGAGTAATCTTAAGGATAAAGCTAACTCTATTAATAGTATTATCCGTCGGCTATAACGATTATAATAGTAGAATAAGAAAAAGAATAAGGGGATAAGGCTATAAAAGGATAGGTAAAGACCTAAATAAATATAAAGGTCTTATCTAACTTAAGATATAACTACTATTTTAGTTAATTTTATAAAGTAAAGTTTAAAATTCTTTAAATCCCGTAGTATAATAACTCCGGCGATAATACTTATAAGTATTAATAGGCCTATATTAATAAGTAGTACTTAGGCCCTTCTACTTACTAATATTAATATATCTATAATAACTAGTACTTAGGACCTAGCCTTAATTAAGAAGTTAAAACTTATTTATAAGTAGTAACTTAATACTAACGTAGAACTTAAATATTTAATTAAAGGAATATAATAGATTTATAATATATTAAATACGCTTTATAAGGAGTTATAGGCCTTTATAACTCTATTATAAAAGTAAATAAGGGCCTAAGAGGACCTTATCTAAACGCTTTATATAAAGTAAGTCTTATATTAATAGTACCTAAGTAAAGAGATAGAATAAATATAAAAAATACTAGAAAATATTATGTTATAACCGAGCATGGGTGTGCTCACGGGTACAGGCACCTGCGGATTCTTAGGACCAGGGTAGTGTTAATCAGTGCCAGGTCGGACTAATCGTGGGAGGTCAGGGTGATCAGTTACTGATCACGCTGATCATGGGAAGTCTTGGCAGAGTTTCCTTCTCCTATATAGTCACGGTCCTTACCCACAGTTTAGGAGCTTCGTGCTCAACTCAAAACAGTTATTCTCTTAACTAAGTTACACCCATCCCAAGGGGATGCCGAACAGTGATTAGGTTCTTGTGTCATTACTACCGCTAGCTCTCCTCACCCCACTTCTCCCTTGCCGTTGGACGGGATCGTAACATATTACTAGTAAGATTAGTCTTACTATCCTTATAAATAATAATATACTAAGCCGTCCCTAGATATCTAATAAAAAGGTTATAGATATAGTATAATTATATATTAATAGGCTTAATAGTATTAAGGATATAAATTAAGTAAGTAATAGTAGAGACTCTAAAAGTAATAATAATAATAGTAAGTAAAGGAGAAATACTATAAAGGATTTTTATATAGAAGTTAATAAGAAGCTTAGTAAAGACGGGGTTAATAATATATAATAGGAATACTATAAGACTAGTAGATATAATACTTAAGTATATTTTATAGCTCTAATATATAAAATAATATAGAATAACGGAATAACTATTAGTATAGACCCCTAATATTTAAGTGACTTAGGATTAGGATATTTTAGAATAAGAAGTAGAAAAACTAAATAGAATATAGAAGCGGAAACTTTAGGCGAGAATAAAGAAATAAGGCCTTATAAGATACTTACTATTTTATAGTAATTATATAGATAGGTTATATTACTTAATAAGGGCGGGTTTCTTATATTTCTTATATATATTATAGATTTAGGCTAATTTATAATTTATCTCTACGAGCTTCTCTATAACTTAAATTTAATAATAAGCTTTTAATTAGCGATATAGTCTATAAACTAATAGCGTTATAATATTAGAGTTAGGTAATTATATATAGATTATAGGCCTATAATCCCTTTAGTTATACTATAAGGCTTAATATAAAGAAATATACCTAAGTAATTATTAGGCGGAGTTAATTACTAATAAATATTAGTAGATTATTAAAGGCCTTATCCTAAATCGACTAGATACTATATTTTAGCCTCGTAAATAGGTAGAATAGTTTATTAATAGTACCGCTACCTAATAGATATTACTAACGGGTATTAGCCCTAGTTTTATTCTATACTTAAAGGTATTTATTACTTAAAGTATCTGCGTTATCCTAAAACTATACTTAATAGTAATCTATATACTAGCTATTCTTCTATTAAACTTTCTCTTTTATACGTTTAGGTAGCTTATATATAGTAATATAATAAATTCTATATACCTATAAGCTTTATTACTAAATAGATCTAGAACTCGCCGCCTTTAGAATACTTAATATAGCTAGTCTTATATACTAGAAGTTTATAGTATTATTAGGCTATTTACCTTTCCCTTAAATAGGCTATATAGTATACTAATTAGACTGTTTAGGTATATTACCCCTAACTATACTATACTATATACCTTTTTATATATAGAGTAGAAGAACCTCTAGTCTTCCTTTAATTAATAGAAGCGCTGAAATATTCTATTAATAAAGCCCTAAATTATAGACCTCTTATATATTTTACCTATATATTTAATTACCCTTACGTACCTCTAGATCCTATTATATTTAAGAATAGGATACTAGCGTAGGATAGGATTATAGTAATTATATAAGTACTTAAGGATATTATTAATTATAATAGAAATAAAAGAGGGAGACTAGTTAAATATTATTAATAATTTATATAAAGGATATAGGTGTAAGAATTTTACTAGAATAAGATATAGAGCGAGCTCTAAGCTAGGCTAATAATTATATTACTAGTTAATACTTTTAAGGTTAAAATAAGTAAGTAATTAATATATCTTATCTTTAGTAAATTTAAATATCCGCCTTATTCGCTTAGGTAGGAAATTATTAAGACTCTACTCCTTACTCTAATACTTAACTAGTAGGATATAAGTGTAGCGCGGGACTTAGCTAACATAATATAAACTAAGGATAAGGAGGGCTAGAGTAGCTACGTATATAAGTTCTTTATTAGAATTAATATCTATAGTACGTTGTTATTAATAATATAGATAAATAGATAATTACTAAAAGGGGTTTTGCGGGTAAATCCTAGATATATAGGGCTGAGTAGCGACGGCTTATATTCAGGTAAATTTAGATTAGGGTTAGCGTACGGCTAGACCCGTGCAAATTATTAAATAAACGTTAAATAATCTCACTGCAAAACCTGTCTAATATATCTGTGTATTTCTACCTAGTGATCCCTACTTCCTTGAGATAGTAACAAAGTCCACCACAGGAGCGCAGAACTCTTCTTCTATCATTGAGTTACCGAAGGTAATATATGCATCCCAAAAGCTGTCGATATCATCAGGTACGGCTCACACAATGCCAATCTCGTATCACATACATTCTAACTCCAACTCTAAATCCAACGAACTCAGCCAATTATCCAACCCGCCTCATTACAATAACAGAATACTCCTACTCCCAGTCCTCCAGATTAAACCCATCAAATAACATCCATTACCAAAAAAAAACACAACAACCTTCATACCCACTCCCTCCACAGACGGCACATTGTGTTGCTCTAAAATACAATTCAAACACACAAACCCGCGATTAAGATATGCTCCATGGGATACTTTATATAAAGACTAAATCCCCATCACCCAGAACAATTACAGCCACCCGCACCAACTTTCCAAACATCACTTCAAGCCAATGAGTTAGTAACAAACTTGGAACATAGCAACGTAGATCATATCCAGCGGATACATAGATAGACCTCTCCCATATCGTCCGTCAGTCTTCGCAAATTCCTTCCAATCCAAGTACGCTCATCCATTCATGACTCGGATATGCATATATAACTGCAGCTTACAGATAATCCATGGCACATCGCGCGAATGAGGACGGAGTCTTGCTCCTGTCAAGCCCATTCTAGCCTATTTCATCGGGTAGGGTTGTAGAATAGCCAGCACATGATCTGTTAGGCTATTCGCTACTTGAATCTAGCATTGCTCGTCCCTCATACTGGTTGACTCGCTTTGGATAAGTCCAACTACGGGTACGGAAGCTTCGAGATCATGATTCATTTGTGCCAGATAACCAGCTTGGTTCGTGCATTCTGAGGGAGGAAACGTTACAGAAGCATTACAGACGTATCTACGAAGTCGGCCATTATAAAGGCCAGTTCTCTTCGTGGTTACCTACATTGGAGGGAAGGAATGACCGAGATGCTCAGTCGATCGCACAGATGTAGCTTTAGGGATATGAGTGGAGGGGTCAGGATTAATAACGTTGCGTCTACATAAACCATGTCTTCCAGTATCCAACATCCGTTGGTGTGAGTCTCTGCTCGCTCGTATAGACGGGTAGTAATGTGATTTCACCTTAAAGACCACACAGATCGCCTGCCTTTTCGCATCTGGACCATGCAAAATTTTCCCCATGTATCCTGGTTCCCATCTTTTCCTTCCAGATCCGAGTTTCAATACAGATACGTGAATACTGTGAGCTGGGGGATTGCCAATTCTGTTTGCCGTTCCAGTCGTTGAGCATCATCCGTACTTTGCCGAGTAAGTCAGTGGGTACCGAGCCACATATTAACGTATCATCTCGTATGTCGCTAAGTCTGGAGGTGATGGTTCCATTAGCCGTGACGTGGTTGAGCTTTGTCCCTTTTGGTTGAGGATCTCTAGTCTGACATATAGTGTCATCCTTGTGTCCCGAAGCTGAACGTTGCTCTTTTTGGCCCCTTCCTAATCTCGACCCACTGGGTGCCTCCATTGTTGCTCTGGCTTATCAGATGTCTTGTCGTCGACAACAAGCCTGAGTGATGCGAAAGGATGCGTCTCACTTCTGGACACGCTCCCTTGGCTGTCCGTTCAAGTCCCATTTCTCATTCGGATGATGCAATTGGTGGAGACGCTTGTTTATCCTGGGTGGTCGGTGCTGTGTAGACCAGCTACGCTTGCAGCCGTAGCCTCAGCCTCAGCCTCACCATTATCCACCATCTTATTTTGTAGATCATTCAACTCCAATTGAGAATTCGGAGCCCTTCCTTGACTGATTGGGCGCCTAGATTCCCTTGTCATAAGATGAACGATATCCTCCGCTCTGTCAGGCTGTGTGCAGCTTCATCGGCTTTGTTTTTCACCATCTCTAACTCCCTCAGCAAGGCTATCTTCTCGATCATGAGCTTTCTGATGTCCTCTGTGATGATACTATTGTCTCCGGAAGTATGTTGTAGATATCCTGCCATCTCTGCTCGTTCGCGATAGGCGTCTGTCCGCGCTTTCAAAGCGGCATGCTCCTCCTCCATAGCTGTATCTCTCCTAGTAGTGATGGCGATGACTTTTTGGGTCAGATCGCACTTGTCTATCGACGGTGCAGACACTGATGCTTGGAGTCGTGTATTCAGCAACTGTACAATGTCAGCTTCTCTTCGATACTCTGGGATCTGGACGTTCGTAAGACGATCGTGTAATCTTGACGTTGACATCTTCACCTCGACCTTTAAGTGTCTTGGTATTATCCCGTTGTTCGGCGTCTTAGGCTCCCATTTCCCCTTGTCGCGGTTCTCTGTTGCTGAAGTTGGAATTCTGAACGTCGTGTACTGCTTGCTTCTCGTGGAGTCGGCGTATCTCTTCCCTCGACAAGTCCAACTTTTCTATGACAGATTGTAGCTTCGTCGAGCCCATTCCGCTAGTGGAAGTCGCCTTTCGGTACTTCACTCACAATTCGGAATTCTCAGACTCGTCTTCTGCTAAAGACTGTTGGTTCGCAAAAAGGTCCGAGTGCTCCGACTTGCATGTATCAAGCGCAGCCTAGTCATCAGGGCTACACACGATTCATATACCCTCGTGCCTTGCTTCTCCTAAAGCTTTGTCTTTGATCGTTAGCTGTTGTTCCAGTTCTCCTACCTGTGCTGGAATTGAAACTTCAGAGTCCTTGTTGATACTGCTCAGTTGTATTAGTCTTGGAGCTTTGGCTTGATTCCTTACTCAATTCCTGGCCCAGTTTCGTAATCGGTACCTTGCTCGAACCTTCAGACACGCCGTGAGTAAGCTATACCGGTTCAATAGCCTTAGCAGCTTTCAATTCGTTTGCTTCTATCTTCGCGATAATGCGCCTGGCAGTCTCTGCATGGCGCTGTCTGGCAGCGTCCCTCCCAGGAATTTGTTTACGAGGTGTTGACGCAACATTCTCTCGGTGTCAATCTCCTCTCTAGCACCGGCGACTTGAGCCATAGTGGTTTGCGCCTGGTCTGGGGGTGCGGGGGTTGGACATTGGTCAAGTTTCGGTGACTCTGGACTGTCAGAAGGCGGAAGTGATGGCTCCATCAGTGCTGACTCCTCCGTCGTTGGAGGTTCTGTTGGTGCTGACTCCGTTGGTGCTGGCTCCGTCGTCTTTACCCGCTTGAATCTAGTAAACACCTCCTCGTACTCATCCAGTCGCTTCTCTGCTTCGCCCCTGTGGCGCTGCTCTTCAAGCAAACGTCGCTTAAGATCCCCCTGCTGCTTTTCATTTGCCCGATGGGCTTCACCGAGAGCTCTTTGCAGCTTCAGGTTCAGATTCACCATATCCTGCAAATCTGCATGCGCCTTGTCGCGATGACGCCGTAGCTCATCGCGTTCCTGCAGCGCCTCATCACGCTGCTGGATGATGGCATTGTGAACGAGTGGGTGAAACCACCCGATTTTGGGTTGAGGTATGTCATTAGACATGGTTTTGAGTTCCTACCGACGAGTGCCGACGGCGGTTCGAATGGAAAAGCCGGAGCTTTGTGATTGAGAACGCGAGCCGGAGCCCACTGTAAAGTCTTTGGTATACCAAAGACAAGGTAATCGTAAACGAGTTCCTTTGTTGTGTTCTGAGGAGGGGAGTATCATCAACACGGACACCTTATTTGATTTGAGGCGGATCCGCGCTAACGCGTCTGCCGTAGCGACAACACAGGCTAAGGTAGTTCGCCGTCTGGTTTGACTTACTACTATACACGAAGCTGACAGCCAGGATCCTTTCCTGGGAGCCAATTCACAGGGCACCCCTCCTGACGGCAGTAACCCCGTTCTCTCTATTACGGATCACCTTTCCTACCACACAATTTACTAGACTCTCTAGCAGTGCCCATGGGAGGTTTGTATTTGTGTGTAGTTCTCTCTGCGAACCTAATTCGCAAGGATCCGTCAAGCTCAGTCCTTTCCATACCGGGTACAGTTGGAAGCATCTCCATCTCACATTTCAACAAGAGGGCAGACATCACTCGGTGGCTGCGGGAAGAGTAGTCGACCCTCGATAAGAGCTTCAGTGCGAGTGCTTTGGCATCAATTCACGATCTTACTGAGAAGGCACCAGCTCTCTTGATGAAGATAGATGAGATGAGTGATACTGAATGGCAGGAACTGAATCAGATCCAGCAGCATGAGGCTCAATGGCGTCAGACCATGATTGCACCACACACAGCCGATCGATCCAGGATCTGGGAGGAAATGCGCCATGCATATTGAAGGAGGAACGACAGTCTTGGAAAAGTTGCACTTTAACCGTGAGAACACTCAACGACAATTGGTATGCCTGAGTGACTATCGAGACCTGATAGATTGCCAGGTCGTCAATGCTGAAGCAAAGGTTGGGAAAGTGCAGGCGTTGGTTGCTCAGCCTGAGCAGGAGGAGAGAAGGCTGCAGGCATTGGTCACTGATCAGGGATCAGGAGTACAAGACCAGATGCTCGCCAGCTGTGAAGAACTTACTCGTGAGAAGAGGGATTTGATCACAAGAGACAATAATATCGAGGACGTGGACCTAAATTGGCCCGAAGAGCAGCTGGATCTAGCTGAAAAGAGACAGGAAAAGATTGCAGAGCTCGGTGTCGAATTGGAAGAATTTGAAGGCAAGCTCGTATCTTAGCAAAGAGGGTGGAATGATGTGCTGATCACCAGCCCAGAGGATAAGGTAGCGCTCGAACAATGCAGCGTGGAGCACTCGGATGTCAACCCCCTTAGTGACCGCAAAGCACGATTATACAGCGAACATTTTGATCTGAATGCCGAATACCGAACGCAGATATTCAAGTTTCACCCATTCTTGGTGCGATTGAAGGAGAAAATTGCAATCGGAAGACGTATCACCCAAGCGAAGTCATGATCAGATGTTGACATCAGAGGCTGAAAACCTGACCGAAGGATCAATGACTGAGCCTTCAGATCCACAACACCATATCTACCCTGTCGCTGAAGCTTGGAGCGACGATTTCGGCCCTGGAAGGATCCCAGCCACAACTGTTACGAAGCTGCGGGCATGAATAAAGGCTTGGAACAAGAGGAAGCCTCTGTGGGTATGAAGTGATAGGCGCAGGTGTGCAAACAGCTTCGCAGGGAAAAAGACCAGTGATTGGGAAGAGATGCATAATTGTGATATATGCGCGGAGAAGAGCCTGGTTTGCGTTGCTGTGTACCCGAATACTATTGAAAGAGCTCCCTCTGAAGCATACCGGGGATGTCAGTGCGAGCGGCGAAGGATAGATACTGGTTCAAGCGTACAGAGGCTTAGCTAGAATATGAGTTAAACAAGCCCATACACGTTATGCCACTCACAGTCATGTCAATAACCCCATCACAGACAAAAGTCTGCTTGAAAACAGTCCAGTATAATACACCTTTTCTATCTGGTCGCCTTGAAGCAGCCACAAAGTCCTCCTGCTCTTCCAAAACGATCATCTTGAACATCCGTCGCCGCGCGATTTGCATGACTGTTCAATATGCTGAGCTGAACAGCACACATTACGGATGAAGAGAAATCGTGAACGTTGATAATGAGTAACAGTAGGGGCGACCAGTTAGAAATAGAACTAGCACCTTCAGCCACCTCCTTGCACCGCCACCGGGGCTCATCTTGGAAGCCACAAACTGTCTTCATCTCCCAATTTCACCGTCACAAAGCCGCCCGTCAGGCCTGGCAAAACGTCCTACCTCCTCTCCCTCCTCATATCACCTCCAACGTTATTCTCATACAGCGCAGCATATTCCTTTCTGACACTGTACCCTCGCATCACCACCTCAAACGTCAATGAAGTCAGCAGGGAAATCTACCGCCGACCGGACAGGCACTGCCTATACCAGAGAAATGGACAACATGATGAGGGTGGACATATCATGATGAACGGCGGAAATTCAAGAGAGAAGTTCGGATTTTAGAAAGGGAGGTAGGAAAGCTTTGCGCTAGGGTTCAAAGATGTTGGGGGCGTGGGGGGACAAGATAGAGCTGGGCTGCATGGAGGAGAAAGTGGGGAAGAGGAGCACTGGGAAGGCTCGATAGAGGCTTGCATGCGTTCGCATATGGTGGGAAGTCCAGACCGGAAGTCGAGCTGCATAACGTGCCAATATGGAAAGAGCAGATGAAGCCTCGAAACCGCATCATCTGCAAAAAAGCCTTGAGTTCAGACTCCCTCCCCATCCCTTTTACCATACAGTATCTCCAACGCCTTCGATTCGAGGTTCATCAGTCTCGTCTGGTCCCGTATGATCGCTGCCTGTGCCTCACGCCGCTTGCGAATGTTGTCTCTTTCTGCCGTGACATCCGCCAATCGTTTCTTCACCGCTGCATCCTCGTCCTGTAGAGCTTGCAGGAACTTTCCAGAGGCGTATACCTCCTCTTCGAGACTTTCCCAATCTCCCGGTGTCAAAGTGTCGAAAGAACTCCCATTGAATCGTCCGGCCGGCTCGTGACGGAAGCCGCCACCACCATCGACATAACCTTGTGCCAATTGAGTAAAAACGATCTCGGCCATCCATGCTTGCACTGGTCGAAAGCACTTGTATATGATGCGCTGCAGTAGTCTGAACATGCCGGGATACCTATATTCAAACAGGGCATCAGCGAGGTTCATAAGATAGTTTGAGCTCTCATGATGGCGATGCTGGATCAGCCTTTGTGAAGGGCGGCTGCTGAATCCAATTTCGACGACCGGTACCTTCATTGGGACGTGCAGCGTTTTATTTTGCAGTCTGAAACGGAGTTGGTCGATGAAATACCGCACCATCTTCCGACGGTGTTTATCAGGTTCATTCCTACCCTTGTCCAAGTACGAGCGCCGATCCATGTACCTCCTCAACCCCTTGGTGGCCAAGGTGTCTGACCACCTGGATTCTGGATGGAGGGTCTGGTCCACTTCGATAGCCAGCTCCTCCGATGCTTTATCGTTGCCAATGTATACGATCATGAGGTCCATTACCTCGAGCCACTGTGCAGCAGACGGTGAAAATCCCGCTTCATCACATATGCTCTGGAGGTATATCCCCGGCTTCTCGAACTCTTCTCCTTCGTTGAGGATCCAGAGTGCATCGAAGACCTCCCCAGACTTCCATGCGGCTAGTCTAGGCACCTGGCCTTGTATGATGGCCCTGAGCAGAGCCGTACTCATCGAATGGAGCATCATGACTATCTGACGGCAAGCTTCCCTCAGGCCCTCTGCCGATTCCGCCATTGTTGCCAATTGTGTCCGTTCTGCCGGAAGGGCGTTTACGCTATCCTCCAAGATAACTTTCGTCAAGGGCGTAACGCCGTACTGATCCAGCGTTTGGAGATAGCGGTCCGAGGTAGCATTGCGGCTGTAGCTTTGATCTTGATCGGCTTGTTCGATGTCTTTTGCCCATCGAGCCTTCAACCACGAGGTTCCTCTACCCTTTTCTTGAAGTCTTTCTTCCCAATATTGCGTTGCGAACTTGAGGTCCGAAATAGAGATCTCGCATTGATGTCCTTCAACAAGTGCATGCGCGGAAAGAAAGTATGAGCTCCATTGGGACGACAACGAGACATCGTCCCGTGGGTACTCGCCGTTATGTAAGCGCAGGCAAACCAGTTGCCATACATGTATGACAAGTGCGAAAGCATAGACGTCCAATGGGCTTGACACTTCCGTGTCATCGTCCAAGCTGATACTACTCGCCGTCTCCATGGAATAGGGAAGCCCTGTTCGAGTGTGCTCCTCTGCAGCTTCAGTTGCAGAAACGATGCAGAGGTTGTTGAGGAAGTCTGCGTATCTCCGTCCTACCATGTAAGAACGCATTTGCCCTGATGGCAAGCCATCGGCAACCCGTTCGGCGTCTCGGATGGCATCAGGAATTGTTTGGTTATCTGGCATGTCAGAATATGAGAAGCCAGCCTCGGACTTTTCATCGGTCTCAGCGTCGATGTCGTCCTCTGCCCATATTGCATCATCGGGCTGAGAGGTATTCTCCTCATCACTGGAATTACCCGGACTCGGACGTTCTATGAAACCGACTTGTTGAGTGCGTACGTCGTCAATTCCCAGTCGAGGCAGCCGCCTCGCGGGACCCCCAGAGTCGAGGGCAGGAGCAGACGCTGTAGGAGCGTAGTCTACTCCATCAAGGGATTGACTCCGACCAGGAGTCTCCCTCTGTATCTGCATGGAGATATCCGCAGAAGGTGTCGTTGATGACATATTGGTTTTGAGTTCCTACCGACGAGTACCGACGGCGGTTCGAAGACCAGCCCGGAGGCCGACAGATAAAAATCTGATTTGAGATGGCACTTTGTCCTTGGACAATGAGGCCTGAACTTCAAATCGACATACCACAATGGTTTGAGGTGCCGATGATGAGGTTGAAGGGAGGAAAAGCTTGAGGGTGGCTGGCTACCACAAGAAGATCCGCCATTCAACGCTAGTGCCCCGTCATACTGTGCCAAACGGCTTTGAAACGCGTACCTATCCAACATACGCATCGCGACGGTTGATGGAAATTTGCTTCATTAGAGGCTCGCACTTGGGAACAATGGTATGTATTGCTACGAGAGACTCGGCCATACTTCATCTGTGACAGCATTTTTCTACTGGGTGGAGAGCGTATCGCATGTATCGAGCGCGTGCCCTCGACAAAGCAACAGCTTGTTACCAATAGTAAATGGCCAATCCGTTGCTCTTGAGTAGTGGACATCGCGGTACCGGCTGCGTCTCAAGTGTTGCTCCATTCATCAATCACTTGAGCATATCGGTCATGGATCTCTGGGAGGCTTGGAGGAGAAGCAGCTAGTGTGCATGTGTCAGGCGAACAGCCAAGATGTATATGCTGGCTGGTACAAGTGCATTTCTTGGCATATGGTGAAAGGAACTACGATACCAAGTTCATTGGCCTGCTTCTCCCATGTATCAGTGTGCTTAGCTCGAATAGATCACTTTGGACAGTGCGGTGGTGTGAGATTGGAGGGCTTTTGGGCCAGCGATGATATTGATATTGATACTGTACTGTCGTATATACTTGATGTCCTCTGCCTCCAACTACCCTCCACCCCGGGTCGAGTACCATCCACACTCCCAACCGTGTCCACCACTTACACCTTGGGGTCATTGAATCAGTCTGATTCCGCCACTGAGTCCATGTTCGAGCTTGCGTTCAAACCCGCGTAAGTGTACGCTTTCCCTTTACCTCCGAGGCGGGCTTACCTGGCCCTAGTAAGCCTCTTGTGTTCTCTATCTGAGCTCCTGTCAAGAGTGCCTGCTCGGCCGCTTGGTTTCTGGTTTTCCGGAAAGCCTCTTGAGCCCCCTGCTTCTTCTTTTCCTCCCGAACATCTTGATCGTGAGCGTTGGCGGTATCCCTATCACCAACAAGCAAGGGGCGAGTGGTAAGTCCCTGAAGTGTACGGCATTCAGGCACGTCGATCGCTCTGGCCGATTTTTGTTTCCGTAACTGCGCTGAAGCCTTCTTGGCTTGCTCGATGAAGCCGTACTTGCTGTCGGATTTGTCAAGCTCCGTCCGAAGTTGCCTCACTCTGCCTTCACCCTTCATCCTGATGGTTGCGCCGGCATCGGGATGTAAGTCCTCGAACTCGGTCACGCTGTATGTGAGGGAACGTTGCCTAGCGTTAGTGACCATGTTCATGAGCGAATTAAGGTACTTGCCCTTCTTGGAGAAAGGGTTAGCGCAAAGAAGTCTCTCCTGGCATACTACCACAAGGCCATCTTTGGCGCGAGTAAGAGCGACATTGAGTCGGTTTGGATTCCTCGTATGGCCTGTCAGCGTTCCGGTCTTGACGAAGTCCGCCATTGGCTTGTTCTTCGATTCCGTCAGCCTCGCGATGTCTTTTGCGGCAACCAAATCGACGATGACGATGTTGGACTCTATATATATATAAGAAAAAGTAGAAATGTTAACGGTTGAGCCTTGGCCTCGGCAGTAAAGTATCTATCTGTCTCCGGATTTACCGCGTTCAGGAGCTTTCCCAGCAATCGCCTCTGCCGGTAGTAGCTGAGGATCTTGATGCCCGTAGGATCAATGCCCTGCGCAAGCATCCTGGCCACGACTTCGATCACGGTATACGCGTTGGCGAAATCGACTAGAGAGGTACCGTCCATTTTAACACGCGAAGTTCCGTTCTTAACGTTGATCACGAGATACTCGGAACCCTGCCTCTTGTCGTCACGCCATCCCTGCGGCTCCTTCCCCTTCGCCGACGACTGCGCACCACCCTGACCAGGGCCGTAGATCCCAAATGACTTCGAGACTTCACGCATCTCGCGACGGAACTTGTTATCTTCCCGAGCCACTGGATGGTCTTTCAGCTTCCCGTCGTAGAATTGTTGGCTTAGGAACATCTGGCCAGTAAGCGCGCCAGTCTTAACATAGTCTGCCGAGGCGTTGTCTTCATCATCTGGCTCTGAAAAAAAAAAGAAATATATATATAAAATGGAAATGGTTAACAGCTGTCTTAATCATCTAGCTCTTGAGAATTGAGAAAATATATATTAAAAATGTAAATCGTTAACGGCTGTCTTCATCATCTGGCTCTTGAGAAAAAAGAAATATATATAAAAATTGGAAATCGTTAATGGTCGGGATATTAATGGCTGCTTTATCCTGGGGCGTGAAGTTCACCTTTGTCGTCGAGTCGATCTCGTCGAGTATCTTCCTTACTAGGCGTCTCTGTCCTTGATAGTATGTAAGGACCTTAATCGTTGAAGCTGCGATATTCAGCTCAAGATCCTATCGATAATACTGGTATCGGGCTGAGTATTGGCGTAATTGACCAGCGATGTACCAGCCACTTCAATGCGCGAGTTTCCGTTCATGACGTTTATCACCATATTTTCGGATCCTTCCCAATCTTTCTCCTGCTTCGCCTTCTGACCAGGACCGTGGATTCCGAACGACTTCGTGAATCTATGCATCTTTTGGCGGGTTAGATTGTCCAGTCGATCTCTTGGGTGGTCCTTCAACAACCCATCGTAGAATTGTTGGCTTGGAAACATTGGGATCGCCGGAGACATCCGATACTGCGTATCGATGAGGATGCTAGGGAACCTTTTCTGAGCGAGCATCGCCACTGGCGAACAGCCCATCGTAGAACTGTTGGCTCGGAAACGTTGAGATCGCTGGAGACATTCGATACTGCGTATCGAGGAGTTAGATAGAAGCTAGAGAGGGTAGAAGGTACTTAAACAGACCAACGTTAGTTCATAGGTATAGGAGGTACGGGTTTCGAGGGCCCGGACAGGGCGGTACTTGAGGTATTCAGAGAGGGCCTGGTTACAATTCTATATAAGCGCCGCTTCGCAAGCGGTAAGCATATCGTGTTTAGAGGTACTAGACCAGGGCTAGTCTTTCACGATCATATGCTTAGGGTTACCAATCCAATCAGCCCATGACTTAACGGCTTCTTTTATTGGTTTCGGCATTTTAGCCTTAATCAATGCTGCTAAGGGATATCCTGGGGGTTCCAGGGGGAGACCTCAGGGGGATGCTAGGGAACCCCTTCTGAGCGAGCATCCCCACTGGTGACATCTTTGAATCCAGAAAGAACTTGTTGAATCGCCCGGACGTAACTTGGGGATTGAGCTATTATAGGTCTCCGATCAGAGATGCACCTTCCCACTTATTAGAGCTTGTCAATGGCACGCAGAGACTTGGTGCGGATATCTGTCCGGCTTCGTCACATATGATCACCGTCGGCTTGAAGCTTGCTCCGTTTTCGATCAGTTTACCGCCAGTATTGCTGGCCGTGGTGAAGAGTATGTTCGTTTCCGCAAGCACACAAGAGACCATACGGTCGCTCTCCGCCTCGAACTGGTCTCTCGTCTTGCCTGGAATTCTGCCTTTCTTGTCGATGTAGTTGGCGACGCATCTCCGATAAAGGGCAGATTTGTCGAATATGTCCACGGAGATCTCCAAGTTGGCGATTTTCCTCGCGGACTCCTTCTGGCCCAACCGTGCACGCTCTATCTCATAGATGGCTGTGGCGGCCTTCCTGTCCGAGTGCGTGAGCTGCCAGATACGGAAGTCCAGTGTCACGCCTACGTGGACGTCGGACTTTCGCAGCTTGTAGTTCTGCTGGAGTTTCGCGTACACCTTGTCCACAGTCTGGTCGGCCCACCCTCTCTGCGACCGAGCTTGCTGTATCGCTGCGCAACCCTGTCTGTATCAGTGCTTGCCGCTACCTCGTCAGCAGTCGCGAGTCTGTAGTAACCCTTGCGCTTAGAATACACTTCGCTATTATATCGTGCCATCCTTCGTCTCAGATAGTAGAGACACCCTTCCGAGTTATATGACCTCCATATCGGCATATGGTATCGCAATCCTCTCAAGGGCATTGCGCATCACAGGGTCGTTCAAGGCTACCGTGCCTATATTTATGTATATATATAATGAACCCTATCAAACTTCGGCTCGGTGTCTTCTTCATTGTAGGCGCCGTAGTTTACCTTGCTGAGTACAGCTGCCTGCTCTGCACCGTCGGATTCCAATCGAAGGCACTTCAACTTCTTTCATCTCTCAGCTCCGAGGGTACGATAGACCGGCGTAGCGTCGGAATCGACAGCGGTGTTGGCAGAGGCAACACACAGAATTGTGTGCCCAATCTTAGCGAGTGCGATGATCATGTCGCTGACGGTCCTGGTCTTGCGTAGGTGACGAGATTGCTTCTCAGGTGCTCCGGTGAGCGAAGGAGTTCCATCTGAGCTGGATTGTCTGTCTTCGTCTTGGAGTACTCGACCATAAGGGACTCCCACAGGTCTTTGTTCGCCTGCGTTTGCTGTCACTTGAGACCCCAAGTGAGGTTGCCGTACACGACATTAGTGTTGCGACTTGGATCGGAGATGATCGCAAGGCGGATCTCGCCCAAGAGTTCAGGCTCATAGCTCAAGTCGGAGAAGTCATCAACGGCATCAAGTTCTCTGATTGCCATGGTAGGATTGATCTTGACCGAGATCTTGACATTGTAAAGTCTGTGAGCGTGGAGCAATTTGGTCCATGGATGGCTAGTAGCCCTCGCATCGCTGTGCGCTGGCATGCTTAACAAGATCCAGAAATCCACATTCGCTTGGGTGAGGAGCTCTTGAGGGGCCTTCCTCGACGCCTCCGTACCAGAATTGATTCTTCAACTCCTCTCCGTCGTGGCCAGGAAGATCAGGGTCTGCGTTGAAGTCTACCTTCATGCCATCGATCGAAGAGACTGCAGACGCTTAAGAAAGACGCGCTCTCTTTGTAACAATTCAAAATAAAATGTATATATGTATATATAAAAGAAAGTAAGAAAAAGCGGCATCAACGAGAAAGTGGGTCTCTTTTCGCTAATTCAGATATCTACATAATGCTTAGATATCCGCCAGACGGTTTGAGCTAACATGGAAGTATCTTCCAAGTGCCGCCTTGACTGGAGCGCAATGTTATCGAATCCAGACTTAATTTCCATTTAATGACATTGAATTGCGATCACTAGGGCAGAGGTATCAACGAGGGTTTTCGAAACTCAATACCATCATCTCGTTAGAGCGACCAAGGAGTAGTCTTCTCTGATGGCTTTAGCCATGCTAGCAGTTAAGTGCCGGCTCGACTCAGATGCAAAATGGTGGATTGTGAGTAAATATTGAGTTCTTCATGTTCAAAATTGACTATAATAATCTAGAGTCTGTCTTGATTGGTTTACACTGGGTAGCGATCACAGTTTTGTCGTGCTCTCCAGCTCTTCTTACTGACCCTTCCACTTGGCGAGACTGAGAAAGAGGATTTGGCCAAGCAAAGGAAGGTGAGCATGAGATCAGAAATTCAGTACTATCAACTGGGAATAAAGAGGTTATATTATGCTTGTATGTAGAGATAAGATACAATTGTGAAGAAGCTGGAGAGAAGCCAGATAGGTATCGCGGTAGACACTGCTGTCTCTAATCATGAACAAAAACGGAGACTCTTACTTGTAATACTGACGATTGTCTGAGAAGTTCCTGATAAGTTGGTCATGATGCTTTGGAGGTGAGCGCGATGAGTCTTATAATTATGAACTCTAGGTAGCCAGGTCTGCTATCTTCATTGACGAACTTGAAAAGGTCATGCCGAAAAGTCCCACTAACTTCCAGAATATGAAGCATTTTGCGATCGATCTGGTAATCACTCACTCCTATGCAAGGGGTCCCCTCACTCCCATGGTATCTGACGATCGATCAGGATGGAGAATAGTACAAGATTCAGCGCTGACTTGGACGAATGCATTCAACGTTGAGTCTCTGAAAGCAACCAAATTGAGTCTCTGAAAGCATCAAAGCCCGGCTCGATGAAACGCTGAGTACTGCCATTACCATGAAGTACCGGAGAGATTGGCATGCCATGTCATCAAATGTTGAAACAAACTGAACAAGTCATGAACTCGAGACTGTATTTCCGCGTTTGGTTCCTGCAGAGCTTTTATTGCGCTGCAGAGAAGGTGAAATGCAGACGTTTTGGGTTGTACGATCACTCACCTATTGTCAATTCTGACACCAGCTCGTATCCAACATTGAAGTGGTCGAACTGGCCATTGTCCTAGTCTGACCTGGAAGGTCAGTGGTGGCGCAAAGCACCACCTGTGCCCCAACCAGTACCCAACAGTCCTGTGATGTCCCATGTGTAGGTGACATTTGTGATTAAAGTGTTTAGAAGTTCCTACCGACGAGTACCGACGGCGGTTCGAATTTTAAAGAGCCGGAGCCCTGAGAAAGGATGAGCCGGAGCTCAAACACTTTCCCGAAGATTTAGGTACTCCTAGTGGTCTAGGAGTAAGGTCACTGTAAACAGCGTCCTTCATTGTCATCTTGGAGAAGAAGGAAAAGAAGGAAGAAAGGTGGGTTGAGGCGGGTGTTATTTATCGACGGATAAGCTTTGCGCTAACAATGCACGCTAGTGGTGAATCTTTGATTGACACTCGATTACACACGTCACAGTGTTGCTACTTGAGGTGAGGACATTGGTGAAAACGGGTAAGAAACGGCAAGCTGGAGAGAAATGATGGTAGGATGGGAGAGTGTGGGCAAGGCCATGATTGGGAGCGTGTATGATCACATATGTGTACGCGTGTATGTTTTCAAAAGTCATGTTGGGAAGAGAAGGTAGATACCCTATTTATGCTACTGGCCATGGGACCTCAGTAGAAGTGATCAAAACGGTGGGATGTGACGCAAAGTAGCACATCACCTCAGGCAAAAGGCCGGTGACCGTTCAAGTGACGAAGTGTGAAGTCTGTCGTACCATCCATAGCACGTGAAGGTTGGACATGAGTGAAGATGGGCGTTGGGGTGACGGAGCGTGAATCATGCTGTACATATGATGGACATTCACTGAACGATGAAGTTTGAACACGGGTAAATTCAATATGCTACTCCTTCAAGTGACAGAGTGAAGTGTGTCGCCCTAACATTGGATTTTGCACTGAATACGTAAGTGATAGAAAGAGCAAAATCTTTGCTGTTCAGCACGGTTAAGCATGCTTTCTCGGACTTCAACGTCTTCTAATATCCGAAGCTCGTGCGACATGAGGTCATGAGCACAGAAAGAAAAAAGCCGAAGCCTTATGGAAGAAATTCCGAGCGACGATTGATGCCGCCGCCGGCCATTGAGAGAGCCGGAGCGCTCGTGCGATGACGAGCATCAGCACGGAAACCAACAAGCCGGAACTTTGAGGTTGATAGTAGGAAAATTCCGAAGACGACTGAGGCCGCCAACGGGGTATGAAGAGCCGGAGCTCTCATGCGACGACATGGTCATCAGCATGGAAACGCAAGAGCCGAAGCTCTTACGAATGAAGAAGAAAGAAGGAATCTGGGGGAGGGAAGAAGATGTTATGGACTTGGAATACCACGCTAAGACTTACGCTAGAAACCTCTAGAACTGTATGATGTCAGACTCGGAAGCCGACAATCGATTCGTGGAGCGGAGAAGCCTGTCGAGCACATCAGCAACTCGTAGATCGAATCTCCAGATTAGTGTTGAAGCTGATATACGAAATGGGGCCTCCGGTGAATCTTCGACGCGTTGGTTACGTCTCGATAGATGCACCAAAAGGTACACTGCTCACCGTAATTGTGTTGCTACAGGCCAGGTATAGAGGGATAGAATCTGTATCAGACAGTGCAATTGTGCGAGGTATCACTGGCTGATTGATTCAGAGGCTGATAAATCATACTTACTTAATTCCGCCACCTTGTCCAACCCCACATGCGGTGAGAGTATTCTACTATCTCGCCCTCCTCCGAGCCAGAAGTCCACTCAAGCTCATCATCCGCTGTAGATTTCCCCTTCACCTCTGGCTCCAACTGTGCCTATGACTCCGCCACTTCGATATCCATGTCCTGTTCTCGTATATACAACAAAGAGTCAGTCGGGACACTATCAGTCTGGTGGACTCAGCTGCAGGAATCACACGTTCAGTCGCCGGACCATTATTTCTTAACAAACATCTTTTAGCTGCCTTAGTATCCCCCTCTCTCTGTCTGCGATTTCGAATGGCGGTCCACTCGTCATTGGTAAGGTGGTCATAGTCCATTGGTAGGCGTCCTCTGAGTCTGGCTTTTTGCAACGTGTTCTTTTCCCTCTTTGTGACTGCTACCATATGCTTCTGGGCCAGAGTTCTACCATTGTAGTCCTTGGCAGGCGTTGCAACTTCGTTCCATGGTGAATGACCTTCACTAGTCATAGCAGATGTTGCCGTTTCGTTGAAGAAAACTCGCGGCGAAGCTAGCGAGGACGCTTCTTCATCGTTGAAAGGCCTACCATCATCTGGTCTAGATGTGGCCGGCACCGCATTCGTGAGAGGAGTCGGTGTTTTTGGTGAAGGCTCTGCGGTAGAGTCTTGCTTTTCTAGAGCAGCCTTTCGATATGCCACAAGCATAGCACTGAAAGCAGCTTGGCGTTGAAGCTCTTCCTCATCGTCCTCATCGCTTGACGCGTCAGGATCCAATATCACGTCCGGAGTCTCCTCCTGAGTGGCGGCGAGCTGACCTACGGTCTTTGGCGGCTGAGGTATTGGTGCGGGATTTCGTTCCACCATAGCTTGTGGAACCCCCAGTCTGGCAAGATCATACAGGCTCTACTCAACGGCGGCGTCTCTCGAAGCTCTGTACCCTCTCGCTGGGGCTTTTAAGAACCTTGATTGCGTGCGTCAGCATTATTCCATGGATCGTGAGAGACTTGAAATTTGGGAGCCAACTCATCGATATTCTCCCCTTGCCTGGTCGCTTTCTCGATGGGATGAGTCTCCCGATAAGCTTCATCAAGAGCACGTTGGATGACCGGGTCTCGCTTTCGCAGGGCCAAGATCTCCGCATGCGCCTCATCGAGACGGTGTTGTAGAGCCACAAGTTCCTCTCGCGAGGCCTGCAACTCTCTTTGCGCCTCGTCGCGCTGCTGGGTAATGACCCTATGAGCGTCTGGGTGAACCCACCCGACCTCGGTACGATTTGCATCGTGAGACATCGATATGATGATGCAAACTTGGTGGACTGTCCTAGGGTTGAGGGGGTGGTGGGGCAAAGTGGAAGCGGGCTATACAGAGTGTTGATGATAAGGCAGGCAAGTTCGAGGTCAACACTCAGGTATCATCGATAGGGACAGGGGAGCCGTTTCTGAGAGAAGTACATGGACACTGTGGTTAAAACCAGATCCACCGCATCGACGTTTCGCGGTGACTGAGGCCCCGGGTGGCATTAGTAAGGCGGCAGCTGAGTGGTGCCTTAAAGTACTTAGATACGTTGATTTGTAAATTCCTACTAGCGCGAAGCGATAGCGGAGCGTTTGAGAAAGCCGGAGCTTCAAAAACTATAAGCCGGAGCTTAATGAGACAGATCCTTTGGTTTGCCAAAGGGAAGGATGGTTTCCTTCGTTTTGTCTGAAGAGAGAAGTGTGTTCGGTGAGAAATTTTCACTCTATACGAGGTGGACGCGCGCTAATCCTTAGCGACAACAAACGCCAGAGTAGACTGGACTCCTCTACTGTGGTCCAGTATACACACGCAGCGGATGTTGCAGGATGTGGGCTTGCCTACCAGCTACTGGGGATCAGTTTAGAAGACACGCTCCGGACTGCAGCAATCCCAAATGTTAATGCCCTGATGGCAAAAAACGCCAGCATAGTCCCCAGGCATTCTGCAGATAACGAGCGCTTACATGAGGACGCGCCGACTTGATGAGCGAAACGAACTAAATTACGCAAAGGATACGCATTCCGTACCTTCACGCCCTAAAACAATCTCCTGATCACTGCCTGTGTCCGCGATGACGAGATATAGGATCTATTTTTGATGCTTTCCTTACAGAGTAGTATCCAACGAATCGACTACTATGGGATCCCGCCTCAAAGCACATTTGATGCGTGACTATAATTCGGCTACTCCCAATCTGATCGAGAAGCCGACATGAATTATTGTACTTTTCGATGCTGGACGCGTGAATGTTGCCAGAATTGCACAACGATCGGGGTCTGCCGGCAGATACAGGTCAGAGTAAAGTTCATAGCCGACTCGAAATCTCTATGCAGCATAACATATTGCCATCATTTTCTCGCAACGTGAGCGTATACTCTCAACTTCCAGTACTTAGATCATCCTGCTCGCGTGGGTCTATGCAACATTGAAAGTAGCAAACTGAAGGTGCAGAGTAACGAAAACCTCCACTCCATCCAAAACTGTCTGCTTTGGGAGCCACTTCCTCATACCAGAGAACCCTCTTCATCAAACCTTTCAGATCCAAGCCTTGTGCACCCCTCCCCAGATTGAACATATTATCGGCGACGGCGGAATTCGTGCAGTGACTGAGTGCAGGCTTTGTAAGTGATTGGCGCGTTAGTATGTCCCCTGTATTTCAGATTGTCAGGGGTGATATGTTCCGGATTCACCGAATCCAGAGAAGTTTTCTGGGAAGGGACAGCTCGTCTTGGATGGAGCGATGATAAGCAGCGTTGGCCTTGGACATGGAGGTTCGGAGACTCATTAATGTAGCAAAACTTCGAGTCCAGTAAACGCCAGTAGATCATGAGACAGCTATGCCTCAATGTCAGGATTCCACATCAAACATGGCGAGTTGGTACACACTGCTTGAGCCTGGCCTCTGATGAGTTCGCTTCGTGGGAGCTGTCTAAGGTCCGTACAGCTTCGCCATCGTGTCTATTAATGGATGGTGTTGGAGTATCTTCAAGATCGCCCTCTTCATAGCAAGTAATCAACTCACCCTTGTCCTCTGCCTTCACAGTCTTGCCTCCACTGGACTCAACTGATACAGTTGATGTGGCCTATTCGTCGAAGTAGCGATGATTGATGAACGGTTCTGCAGGACAAGCAGCAAGAAATTCAAATGGTTGATGTATACCCTCGAAATGTACCATCTCGTGCTTGGCCAGTCCAAAGGTTTGGAGAGCACCTGTGCCTTCAACCCATCCGCTCCTTTGCATTACTCGGAAAGGGAAATCGGAATTTGGTTTGGTCTCCCTGCAGAATAGTAAGGATCGGTCTGAGAAGCGACCACCGTGAGCGAAATCTCCAAAAGCTAGGATCTGGAGTTCTGGAAAATGTTCGCTCTCGAAGGCCCATTCAACACAACTGAAAAAATCGTAGTGATCGTCTGGAGGCCAATCTTGGTCGAGTGGTATCGCAACCTTGGCCATAAAGTCTTTGAAGGATCTTGGATATGTTCGATCAAGCTGTTCTGCCGAGCGTCTAATATGTAAGAGCTTGAAGGTGAAAGGTTTCAGCTCGTCGTGATGACTCTGATAATATCTGTAGAATTCAAGCGAAGAACTACAATACCCCAAGCAATCAAGATTGAAATCAAGCAGTATCCGAAGTCGGTTTTCTTTGCATAACGGACTATACCAGTACTCGCCGGACCCCAAGTACTGGTCCTCATTCCAGAATTCTCCATTCCCACGAATTCTTTCATGATAGGCAAAATTCCGCAGAGTCGATTTGTGGTTTGCGGCGGCCTGCCAATACGTCAGAGCGGGACATGCGGGATTGATCAAGAGATGTAGATCCTCAAGTCCTTCGAATGAATTTAGGAATCGAACGAGAGCCGATCCTGTCCAGTCCGCTTCGATATGATCCTCCATCGTGAGTTCAAGGCTCAACAACATCAGCGGTGTCTTGGCTGTGGCTACAGCGTGCAGGAGCTTCGATGTATCAGCGCAATCATCCAATTTCAGGAACCGCAATTGACTGATATTGAGAGCCGATACTATCTCGAGTACTGCGCCGGTGAGAGGCGCTTCTGTCAGCGATAACCTGCGGAGGGATCGAAACTCCTGGATCAGATCGTCAGATCCCCTTGGCAATATGTACTTTGCAAAGACGTTGTCCACAGAAGCGATGTAGTCTTGATGACTATTCCATTGCTCTTCAGTTTCGGTCCATCGAACAAAGTTGAGTTCGAGGGACTCGAGAATCTTCCTGTTCGACTTAAGGAAATCACGGGCGGCCTTAGTCTCTGTCAGCGACTCGAGGCCAATCCAGGAAAAACTGTGTATACGTCTGAAATTGGTGAAAACATATGGCTCCTTCCCCTTTTCGCTGGAACATTTGAACGTGATTAGCGACATGGTCTCAATAGCCCTTTGTTCATCCACCAGACACGAACCAGCACTGAGGATGCCGTCAGGTATGCATGTATGTAGTTGCCAAACAAAGCCTCGCAGAGTGTTCTTCTCGAATTGTTCGAAAAATTGAACAATCTTAGGTGTCGGACTCCCAAATTTCTTAAGAAACGCAGTGTAGTGATGACACGAATCAAACGGGTATGGGTTTCGAATAACCGGTGTCCGAAATTCGATGACTTTGACGAACTTCATGAAAGCTAGTGGCATGGATGCGTGCAGATAGTCACGCAACCGGGTACCCAAAGGCGGCGTAGCATTGATTATGTCCTCATCTGCCCAAAATCTGAGCGTCCTAAACAATCGTCGTGAGGCTTGAGAACTGAAGGCCCTGGAGACGAGGATCAAAGCTTTTAAATCGCTGAAGTCGGCTCGCATAATAATTGCCTCTATGACTTCCGCAGGCAGATACGAAGAGAGGATTTCCTGCGGCTCTGACGATGACGAAGCCTTGCGAAGTATATGGCTCATGCCATCTGTTGATACTTTTTCTGCAGGTGCTGGGGGCGAAGGTGAAGGTTTGCTAGCCATGTTTCGTCTCAAGTATCGGAGGATTGAGCTGTTGTCTGGTTGGATCTGAGTGTCAATGTAAGGTTGACGGGGGCTTCTGGACAAAGGTGGGTAAATGCGTGGGGATGAATATTGTCGTCAGAGCAGACTTAAGACTTGTTGGTATGATGTGGAAAGTAGGAGTAGAATTGATAGTGGGGAACGTAGATTAAACACTAAAGATCGCGATCGTGCGTGTTAAGGCTAAAGTGATTTACGGAGATAGAGAAAGCTTGATACGTGACACGAAATGTGTGAAGAATGAAGGGACTCACTCTATATGAAGGAAATCATGGTGATTAGAGATGTCAGCAATCTAACTCGATTGAGTGCATAAGCGCTTGGTGTTATAATCATCAATCTGACCAGCGTGACGTTGGCACATCTGACTGCGTTATCATCAATCAATGTATCCGGTATTTTGGACGTCCGGGTCATATATGTCCTCTAGTAGCTACGTTTCCCATATTTTTGTTATCACTTCGCGAAGGGGGTAATAGTCTTAGGAATTTCTCGCCGTCGATACTTCCATGTATGAGATAAGCAGAATGGATAAAGTTCAGTTGGTCACGATGGCGCTCGCACCTCTGACGGTAAGGACTTAATGAGATTGAGCAGATACATGACAGCCGACATTACTACGTCACGACTGCAGACGATGATAAGGACGCCTGCCAGCACATTCCGTACGCCAATCGTAATATTTAAGGGATACTGATGGAGCCTATGGACGAACGGTAACCCTTGGATAGAATTAAGGTTGAGGTAAGGGCGCACGGAGGACTGCTGGTTGAGAGAAAGTAAGTAGATATGGAGAGGATCATTTCAGAGTTCCTTTTGGCTACGACATAAGGTCACCAACCAACCAGTCGAGAGATCCTTAGTATTTTGTCTCGCTATGAGGATGAAGAAGGCGTAGATGATTCTTTTCATGATGCATTAGGATGAAGGAACGAACCCACATAGCCCAGTCTAATGGTCAAGGCTTTTAGCGCTAGTCGGCCGAACCATACAACAAAATAAGCGCGTGCCGCAATAGCCGACTCAACGTGTTCCGAGATCCATCGAGGAAATGCAAAAAGCCCCCCAACTCGAAGCTATTGGTTATGTACAACCTCTGACTTCTACATCGAAGCGGACCTACAGAGAACTCTCCTTCTCCTACCGATCCCCGACGAGGAATGACTCATTGGTAGTACAGTCGGTAGAGATGATGGCTTGTCAAGGTGGAGGCGTCCACCATACAGAAAGGTCATTAGCTTGACGCTTGCTCTCTGATCCATGGACCACGCACATTACTAAATGCAACAATGTGTCAAGAAAGGGAGAACAAATTTAAATGACATATTCCGTATCCTGTGCGGGTTGAAATGGGTCCATTAGATTTAACTCCGCCACCTTGTCCATCCCCATTTGCTATGGGAATACTCTCTGATCTCACCCTCCTCCGACCCAGATGCCCATTCGGGCTCATCTCCCGCCTTGGAGTCCGTCTCCGCCTCTGCATGTGCCTCGACCTCTGCCTCTGTATACAGTTCCACTTCCGACTCTGCGTGCGACTCAGTATCCGCCTTAGCATTCACCCCAGCATCCGCCTCAGCCTGTGCCTTCGCCTCCCCATCTGACTCTACTCCATGGGTAACGGTGCTCTGTTCTTGTAAAACTGGGAAAATGTGAGCCGGGAGTTCACGAGTCTGGTTAGAATGTGCCTTGGTGGACTTAGCTTTGAGATTCTTAGACTGGGCTCCCTTAATAAAATCGCCTGGTGAAGCTCTTCCATCAAGCTTTCTCTGCACCTCGTCACTCCTGCTTCTCCGAATGGTGGTCCACTCCTTAGCGGTGAGCTGGTAAAAGTTCATCTGTTGCTCCTCTTTGCGCTTGGAAGCATTGTGCAGAACTCGCTTCTCGGTCGCACCAAGGGCATAGAGATCCTTCTTATAAGGGGCGGTGGGGTCTTGAACCTTCTGCAGAACTAAATCATGCCGTTCCGAGACAGCACGCAGTCGAAACCCGTCTTGCGTCCTGGCTTCTTCCACAGCTGCCATCTCGTCCTGCGTGAGCGTGTATGGGTATCGCCGGGGGGCTTGCTCCACCCTTTGGATTCCGAGAGACGTGATTGAACGTTCTGTGATGCCGCGGTGAGGCAGCACAGGACCCAAAGTGACTGGGCCAAGACCGACGTTCTGGCGGTTTGTGAGTCTTGGCTGCTTGCGAAGAATTGGACTCTCATCGTTTCCAACGCTCCCGATCTTCGGATAACCTTTTGCTGACCTCTCACCTTCATTGGTACTGGCTTGCTGACTGTCAGCATTTACCTTTGATCTCCCAGGCTGCTGCTCGGCGGCATTCACATGTTCGGCAGACTCCTCGCGCTTCCTCTTCTTTTCAGCAGCAGCTTCGAGACGCCAAGCGAACTCAGCCATGACCTCGGCGCCAGATATTGTAGCCCCCAACTGGCGACCCTTACCTTTCTGCTTAGGCGCGGGAACTGATCGTGAGCCGCTTCCTTGTAAGGCAGCAGTGGACTCTGCGGAGGCCTTCGTTGCTGTGTCTTTAGCGGGCCCGGTTCATGCGACCTTTTCGTGCCTGACTGTCTCAAGATCTTCCGGTTGGTCCCAGAAATGGTCGACAGGGTCTGGAGTTGGTCGAAGCGTGTCGTCGCTGTCAGGGGGTCGTTTTGCTGGGCGCCTACGGTGGAGAAAGAAAGTCTTTGAATTGTCCATCGGTAGACTTGGTCAAATCCTGCGAATCTGCGTCACTGCGCTGGAGCGAGGTAAGGATTCAGTTTTCTCAAGAGGTCGGAGTGACTTCGCAAGGTATTTATATGTATGCCCGACGAATCTCAAGGACTGCGTTGGAGGGGTGAGCTCTGCTCAGCAGCTGACTTATCTGCGCGAAGGTGGGTGTGGTGTTTTCCCAGCGAGCCTACGGCTGCGCTGTGGTGATACGACGTCCTTGTTCCTTCCTTAGAAGGTTCAGGACCATGAGTTTGCTCAGGGAGGACAGAAGGAAGCGCTACTCCAAGTCACATCGGACACGTGGTGTCCTCAATGCCGAGTAGGTTGCTTGAAGGAAGAAGGTCAAGCATGTGTTGATGGAGTAATTTAAGCGAAAGTACGCTAATTGACGCTAGTGTTCTTTCTACAAGCATTCTTTGCTTCTTGGAAAAGCGTACCTAGGACGCTCGATTTCTCTCGGAGCAAAACATACCAACTACCTTATACTCAATACAATACGAGGATTACTGTTGATTAGATAACCTTTACACGATGGTGAGATTTACTACACTGCTTGTTTGGCCATGGGCACTAAGTGCCTTGGGTTTTACCTGTGGTAGTGACGTAGGAGGTTTCTCCGTCGTACGTATCATCACATGTCAGTTGCCCTGTCGGTGATGGTGATAGAGTCATTTTGACTGATTCATTACTCCACGTTCCATTTCCTACAGCACCAGGAATGACGCAGGGGCTGTCAATACGACGAATACCTTATTTTCCATTCCTTTCTGCTCGTATTATTTGTTCCGTACTTGTCTCTGTCTTTCACTTCTTCCCTTGATTCCTGGCTTCATTCGCAGATCCAGTTCACGACTAGCCTTCACGGAGACGACACAGGATCATCCGGCACCTATCTGTATATAAACGACGTCTCCCAATCATTCCTTCTCCTTTTTCTTTCAGTAGAACACTTCCTATTGTCAGATCCCATCTTGTTTTTTCTAGTCTTTCTTTTCCATTGTCCACTTCTAGCACAACGAATAGTGATCATCAATACATATAGCAACATACAACACTGTTACAATAGCTTCAGATCCATCTTGACTATCATTTTCACTCTCGTTACTCCTTATATCTCGCCGAGCTTATGCCATACTTAACTGTAGCTCTTGTGAAAGCGTGCGCTCTGGGTCTTGTTGATAGTCATTGCTAAGCGGTCATTTAAGTGCATGTACACCCTTTACGGCTATGATAGAGGCTTGATGTATAAGATCTACTTTGAATTGTCTTCTATACTTCGTCTCATGCTTCTTCCTCTTCTATATATATATATATACATGTCTATATATACACATACTATAAGCGGCATTGAAAACGAAATGCCAGCCTTATATAGATCATAACTTGGACATTCAATGTGCTCTCCATGAGGCTGATCGGGCATGCCCTGCAAGCAAGAAGCCACAGCGGCCCTTGAGCAAGGTTTGTTTGAAGAGCAGCGTCACAGAGCTGAAGCAGAAAAGCGAGCGGATAAGACCGAAGAGGCATTCACCGAACTCATGGAAGAGCTCAACTCTCGAGCAGATGTTCCCACCGAACTTTTAGTGCGGAGGAAGACCCGGCAAGAGGAGGATATCGAAGATTTGAGTGAGAAGTACCAAGTCTGTAACTACAAGTTGCGGATTGCCGAGGTACGCATTCGAGAGCTCGAAGGGCAGGCGCAGGGTTGGAAGGAGAAGTCCTTGACCTTGGAAGCTGAAAGTTACGCTCAGTTGAAGGCACAGCTCGACACCGCGAATGACGATCTGTCGCGATACCACTCGTTCATGGGTTTCATCCTCTGTCAAGAATTAGGTCTCACGGAAGCGCTCAAAGTATGAATTCAGACACTGCGGTCTCAAGGCATACACTTTGAGCAAATCAGTCAGTCTCTGACCAGCCAATATCTTTCGCTCGCCGGCAAAATGTCTGTGCTTCAACGACTAGAGGGTCCATCACATGAGCTGACACCGTGGACGAAATCCCTGGCGGTTCATTTCAATTACAACCTCCATTCGGTCAACAGACTGCGTAATCATACCTACGAACTGAGCGGCATCACCAAGAATATAGCGGACTACAGCCAATGCTCTAAGAGTGAAGAGGCCACGGAGAAGATGCAAGGTATGAATCTCCAACGAGACCTGGAAAAGGTCGGCTAATGCTTCTTGGCCTTCGGATAGCACAAAGGAGCTGTTATCAGGAAAAGATGAGCGATTTAAAGTATTGTCGCCATTCTTGCGGCTTCTAATATGGATCAGCGTTGGATCGATGCTAATCCTCGGGTGGTCAGTCCAATTAACATGTGATGGTTCATGGGAATCTTTGGAATTCTAGGTACAACACATGGTAGACTCCAAAGGGGACTTGCTTGGCTCCCAAGAACGTCATAGTTGTTGATGAGGGGTAATTGGACTAGCGTTGGAATCATGTATTTAGGGAGACAGATGCCCCTATTATTCCTACTCCTTAGCAACCCCCATAGTAGCAAGACAGAATCAGAAGACGACAAGACTATCCTACCTTTTCTGTTGTATTAGAACTAGGAAATTCTAGCGCCTTGGCATTAATATTCATCCAACATCCTGCGTGCCTGCGATCTAACAATCAGTCAATCCATCATGTTGCTTACTATCATCTATCCGACGTGACTCAAAGCAGTACTTCCTTCTCTTCTCCTCTCCTGGAGTGAAACCAAGAAGGAAAAAGGATTGTCAATGGACGCTTTGCACTCTCACTCTCACTCTGGGTGGGGATATTCATACCAACCCTCACACATATAATCAGACTGCCGAGTAATACTCATACCAACCACAGTCTTGAACTCTCAGACGATGCCTTCTAGCAGAGACAGGCTCTCGCCAGCTAGCATCCGCTCGACCGTTTAGTGTCGACACAAACCTTTGAGTCACCGCCGACCTTACTTATCTATCACCTCATCTTCATCTATCAACGTTCTTTGCAACCTCATCCTTTCCTCCACCTTTCAGAACAGAACATCCAGTGTATTTGTCTCAAACAACATCTAAGACATATCCATGAAAGCAGCCAAGAAGTTATTTCCAAAGTTATGACCGCGGAGTCCAAGCCAAGCAAGGAAGGGCTGTCTGAAGAAAGAATAGCAGCAGGGATTAAGGGTGGTCAACAACGGGTTACTCGAAAGAAGGCAGAAGAAAGTAATCAGGAACCCCAAGATCCACGAACCCTAGCTACGATCGGAGCACAAGCCGAGCGACGGCCTACCAGCAACGAAGAACACACTCAGACCAATAACATCATCATCAAGCAACATGAAGCACTCGCCCTCTTTGCATTTGCGCTTAGCAGAACAATGGCCAACTGATGACGTAAGCCACAACAACTTCCGCGTCCATTCACAGATAACGAGACCGTAGCCATTGAACAAGCAACGGGTCATAAGAATCTTAGGTTCATAATCTCATCAATAAACAATTTTTCAGGAGGTGTAAGATCAGCCAGCTTCCCAACCTAAGCATTGATAAAAAGTCCATGCAGAAGCCAAAGAAGCGCGAATTAGTGCAAAACATGAGAGTCTTCCATCAGCTCACCGAACATGATTGGGCCACCGTACGGGCCAGCAGTGGAGACAGAAATTTGCGGGTCGTGGGGTTTGGTCCAAGGACTATCAAATGCACCTCGCGCAGTCTATCAGACTCGCAGCGAACAACGAACATTTTCTTTCCAGCCACTTCAAGGATTCGTATCTTCATCAGCTTCAATGCTTGCATTATGGGTACAACAGGTCTCTTCAAAATAGTTTCCTCGGATCCACGTTCGCTGCTTTATCCCTGCTGGTTATCCAATCCGCCTCGAATACTTCCATTGCGGCTGTAATAAGTTTCTTCAAACCCAGTTGCCCCAGACCAACGTTCTCTACTTTGCCCTTGTTGGTTGATCCGCATCACAAACTCTTGCGATTGGATTCCAGGTCAAGGTTCAACGCTGTAATGTCTCACTATTCCTTTGCCATTTTTCACCAGCGGATGGCCAAGGTTTCAGGGGGAGTCTCTTTATTACATGCATACATGGCTTGCAACACCAACTCGTGGAAACCGCCGAAGAGGTCTGCCATATCTTTCGGCTGAGCCACGCATCGAGTTCATATGCAATGGTACATAAGTCGTTACCATTGAGGCGTGGGGATGCAGAGTTGCTAGCAATCATTCTAGCTAATCTCGCGGCTACAAGCCCATACCAGCTGGCTTTGGTGACATCTTTCGAGAAGTGCAAGCCGTTTTGAAGTCGAATTCCTCGCCCATCGCCTCAAATATCAAACACATATCAAGCTCAGCCGACTTTAGTGGATTATGACAGAGTCATTAGAGTGGCCGAGAAGGATCGCGACTTGAAAGCGGCTCGAAGTTCCTGACTTCTCTCACATCCCCCTAAGAATTGCGTCGTTCTGAGCCCATTATCGACTGCTGCTTGCTCCGAGTACAACTCACTTGCAGGTTTACCTTCCGCTTTCCGCACTGGTTTGATTCCGAGTTTCATCGCAATCAAAAGATTCCATGACAACTTCAGCTCGTTTGTACTGATTCAGGCCATCAGCGACGGCACCACTCACCCAGACCCACCGCACCGTCTACCAACTTGGCAAGGAGAGCAGCCGACCTCATACGGAATCACACGCACTCAAAAACAACCAATTTGGCATCTCAGGCCAAGATGAGTTCATTCATGGGCCCTTTTGGAATCACCAAATCACCCTTTGGCAGGATTCCGTTCGAGCAGCTAGATTCGCTTTCGAGTTCGTGAATTGAAACGGAGATAAATTAATGGTTGTTTCGCTACTGTCTTGAGAAAAGGATCGCGAACTCAAGACCGATTTCGAGCTGGTAAATTGAAAGGCCTCTTTGGATTTGCTTGATGAAATGGACGTTTTGCTGCTGTCTTGAGGAAACAACCGCTAATTGCAAACCGCTTTCGAGTCGAGTTCCACATACACCGTCTCAAAAGCCGTACCCATGGTGAGCTGAGCCAGCTTCGATGATATGAAACGGGATCAACAGGCCTGCTCGGTACGATGGTACATTGATTGCCTCAGATGATCCTCTGATAAGCAACGCTCTCGAAAAGATTGCCATAAAATGTACGGACATGAATAGTTTTGGTCGATGCCACCGACAAGTGATCACTTACACGCCTTCACGACACGCTGGAGGATCGGTTTCGTTTTGAACCTTTTCCTCGTTCACTCCTATACCCGTGTTGGCTATTTGATCATCCAAAGTGCTTGCGTTGAAGATAAGACCGATTCTGAGCCAGAAACGTACTAGAGCAATGCGCCAAAGCCGGCCCTGCCATCAAGACTGTTACAGAATGGTTTCTCCAGAGCCACGCTCATTGTTATACCCATGCTGGGTATATGACCATCCCGATTGGCTATCCTATGGCTATGGGAATTTGATCAGTATGGACTTTATCAAAGCCACGACCTCTTCTTTACCCGTGTTGGCTGTTTGATCATCCAAAGTACTGTGGGTATAACAAGCCTCTTCAGTGGCCTCTTTGCTTCTGCATTCTACCACAGATCCGCGCTCTCTGTTATACCCGTGTTGGATATTTGATCATCCAAAGTGCCTTGTCTGTGGGTATAACAAGTTCTTCGGAACGGACTCCACCAAAGCAACGATCTCTGCTTTGCCGATGGTCGATGTATGGTCATGCAAAGCGGCTCTTCCGTGGGTACAACACATCAACACCGGCTTCTACACATCACAAGCTCTTAAATTGGACCATAAGCCAACATCTCTTCGCTAGCACTGACTCCTGAAATATCAGGACTCAAAGATCTCGCATTCCGAAAATTAAAGGCTCTGGCCAAGCAGCAACCATGCCATCCACTTGGTAAAGTGGTTTAGAGCTGATACTAACGGAGGGAGAAGAGAATGAATGCGTGAGGATGATGAAGTGGCTAAGAGAGATATCATAAAGACAATTCAACAGCGAACTTCAAATCGTTCTTGATGGATACGAATTGAGCAAGATCGTTCGATCATTTACACTTCCTTCTCCACACTTTTCGCTACCTCTGGGCATTTATATCACCACCCCCAGCTCGCCATCTGTGCGTCCCACTCAAAGCCGTCGAGTCTGACTTTGTAGCGTTCTTTTCTTTCGCAACCGCACGATTCGACGATCTCGTGATCTAATTATCATTGATGTTGATGCTGATGCCATTACGCTTCGAAACTTCTATCAAAGTAGGGTGCTTGTATATACTTTTATCATTTATTGAGTATTTGGCTATCAAATATAAACGCTTATCACATCACATACTCTTACATTAAACATCAGGCCAACATTTGACGCTGTACAATCTATTCGCTAACACAGACTCTTGAATTTCCAAGACTCAAAGAACTCGCGCTCCGCAAGTTAAAGGCTTTGGCCAAGTAGCTCCTACGCATCACACTTCCTGTGTTAAGTTTCAAACCAACGTTCGACGCTATACTGTCTCGTTCTTTCTTTGTCATTACCATCCTATATGTAAATCCATCGGTTCGCTGGGCTCGAGGTCGCTCGGATTCTGCCACCGGACCCAGGTCCTCGCGAGCAGCAGCTCGTAGACCTGCAACAAAGGTACAGGTTGACTGCGACCACAAAATTGATTGCTTTCTTCCTTTTCATTGACTGTCCTGAGAATCCTTAATATAGATTCGTCGAGTCCTTCGGTGGCTTGACCGGCGTAAAGACAATACCATTCGACGATCTCTTCCCGGAAAGGGACAGCCGGAAGCAGTACACGATCCCAGATCAACTAACACTATCTGTCAGGATGCATCCCAATATCTCGAGGAGGTAAGATCCAGCGATGAAGCCCCGTTCCATGGGTTTGGCCTTGCATCTTCGAAGGAGCAGCCGCCCATAGTTCGCCATTACGGACTCTCACTGATCGAATGTGCTGTACGTCAAAGGTGGTTAGAATACACTCCGGAGCAGAGCCAGGCGCTGCGAGACTGGGTCGTAGCTTTATCCCACAGCACAGACGACAGGGACCCGTCCTATATTACGAACAAAATGGCCGAAATTTGGGTAGAACTGGCGAAGAGAAGCTGGGGTTTGGATTGGATGGACATGGATGAACTCCTTGAAGAAGGTGACTTGTAAGGGAACGGTTTAGGTACCCAAAAGCAGTCATGGATGCAGCGCTCTCTTCCAAAAGATAGTGTCTTCCTTATCATCCATTGCTCATGTATTGTACCTATAGTAACATCAATCGATGTGATTTGGCGTCATCAGTCTTTCCAGCGAGGCAGATATTCGCGAAATCAGACCTGTCATTAGGGGGATTCAGACTGTTCTGTAACTAGGAACAGATCAGTGATATAGCTCATGTAATCACCGTTTTACCACCTGAATTAACTTTCGATTTAGTGTCCTGCTTTCAGACTGAATCAAGGAGAATGGATCAGTTCAACAAGTAATCTATTCCTAGGAATAGAACTGTCTGAAACCCCCTACTAAAGTAGCTGCTTGAATATATACTAACAACGCAGGAGTTGCAAAACTTTCTCGATGTTTCTTTACTCGATGTCATAGAGTTTTAGTTACTTATACTTTTATATAACTTGATAGGGGAATTTTTTCTTGTAAACCGTACCTAATTCAAGTGAATCACGAGATAGCAACGTTTCCACTGGCGATTTGCGAGACAGGATCGCTCCTAGTACTAACAATTCGCGACTCATGTTTCTATATATCTCTATCTATATACAACAACGCTCCTGACAGCAGCGAATCAGAAGACAAAAATCAGGAATTAGGAATCGGAGTGCCTTTCATGAAATCACTTACTCCGGCAGTAAGTAGTATTATCCAGCGTAATCTACATTGCTTATTTACTCTAGGCATCCCAAGCTACACTCGAGTTTCCCAAGGACACTGTAACAGCGTAACAGCTTGATATACTACGAGAATACCTCCACCATTCAAGCGATACGGGATCAAGTAGCCATGATAAGCAACCTGCCGAATCTGCAGGTGAAGAGAAGGGAAGCGCTTGGTAGAAGGGATTGGGATTGGGAGAATACCCCAGTAGGCCCCGCGATATCAGGGTGGATAGTCTGGAGGGGAACGAAATAACGAGCTACTCAGTCGAAAATCATGTCAAGCCTACTATACATTACTAAACGTTATGCCTATAGTAATATAAATCGATTTGGAACTTACGCTACCAAATATAGCGAGGTTGATATATACGAAATCAGACTTGGGATTAGTAAATACATCGGCAAGGGGAATCTATACGGAGGTGATTGTCTCTTTATTCGTAGAGTATCTGATGCTTTGCTACTCTCAGGATCATGCCGTCAAGGAGTAGCGAGGGGACTGACAATCGATCTTTAATTATGTCAATGGATAAGTATACAAGATAGTTGTAGAGTGCAAAGTATTAAGATAGGGCATGCGACCGAACCGGACTGGAAGTTGTTTAGTATAGATGATGTTTGATTCTTAGAAACGCCTGAAAGGTAAGATGGTCTTTTACAAGTCCTTCTTACTATTATAGATAAGATATTAGAGATAAGATATTACAGATAAGATATTGCAGATGAGATATTATAGATGATATATTACAGACAAAGTATTACAGACAAAGTATTACAAATAAGATATTATAGAGATACTATAGAAAAGATACTGTAGATAAGATACTACAGATGGGATATTACAGACGAGATGTTATAGATGAGATGTTACACACGAGATATTGCGTATAAGACACTGCGGATGAGATACTGCGGATGAGATACTGCGGATGAGATACTACGGATGAGATACTGCGGATGAGATACTGCGGATAATATATTGCGTAGAAGATATTGCGTAGAAGATAGTACGTATGAGATATTATATATAGCATAATTTATGTGATATATATAGGAGAAAAGAGAGCGTACTTACCCGTGTTATATCTCTTGTCTAGAGCAGCTGGTATCAATCATCCTACCTCCTCGACATGATATCCCTCGCTTTCCAGATCGAGCACGTATCTCGACGTAAAGATGTCTAGCATTCCTATCCGGTCGACTTACGTACTTTAGTCCTGGAATATAGGACGTCGAATTTACGCCAGGATTAGTACAATAGTACGCTTCAACCATGTTTGCTCGGACGATCCAAGTCTGTTCGCGACAGCTTTCCCTTGGAGATGCTGGATTTTCACCTGACTGCAAAATGTTAATAACCATGTACCAATCCTTTTAAGCCACAACTAGTATTCCTCGAGCGCAAGCGTGTTCAGTTCTTGCTGGGAGTATTCCATGCCAGCCTCATAGATACCATAGCTGCTAGCGATACCTATTTATTATGGCGTTGTAGACTGTTGAATGCAGTCACCCAGACCGTGCAGAGCGCGATCCGAGAGCTAACTGCTCCAAATGAATTTGCTTGTTGTGCTATCCCAACAGCTTCCCAGCGCAACGATTGATCGAACATGAAGCCCCACCACTTGACTGTCCAATGAAGAGATAGTCTTAGACCGTAACCAAGATCTCGATCCACGTATCTGCTGCGGGGTCCGTACCGGCTCAACATAATACCACAGCTAGATAAAGAACAACCCGTTTCCCCTCCTCCAACATCCCCAATCCCCCAAGCAAACCTTTCGAAAACCCACCACCAAACACCAATCCCAAATCCAATTCCAAACCCCCCATCAACCACCATGTCTCAACAATCCTCCTCCACCGGCTCCGGCTACAACATAACCGGTTCCGGCACCAACGACCAAGGCAACCACTACTGCAGCCGCGACTACACCCCCAGCACGGGCGGGAACCAAGCAAATAACAACACCTATCACTATTCGAACACTGATGGTGAGTTCTGCCTTCTGTTTCCGTAGATGATGTGGGTATGGGACGGTGGATTGAGATGGTCTATGTGTATAGGGAGTTATTACTACAGCAATGCGAACGGGTCGACGTATCATAATGATGGCAATGGAGGGGCGAATTATACGCCTGCTGGGGGGAAGAAGTGAGGTTGTGATGGTGTATGGGGTAGGTGAGGGATAGAGTAGGGAGGATGGGTTGATGGTGTATTCAGTGATCGTGGAGGAAATGCGAGTAAATGATAGTGTCGTGGAATGAGCTTGCCCGGAAACGACCTTTGCGAACCATGATAGTAGCGATACACAGTCTTGGAACTGCTCCCATAGAGCGTACAACCCTCAATTGCCTTCTGCTGCGAAACGGTATGGTATACAGAGTAACAAGACAAAGAACATCTCATACGCCTCGCATTCGCCCAGTGTACGTGGTATCACAATACATCAACGAATCAGGCTGCCGCTGCCGTTTGCTTAACATCCTTATTGTAGACAGTCTTCGCCTCCTGCACATATCTCACCATATCTGCGGCTGCAGCATCTTCATAGGGCTACAGAATGTCAGTCGGTAGACCTTCAAGCAGATGTACTACTAACCTTTCTCTCACTCTCGGAAAGCCCCTTCCATTCCCGACCACAAAGTCTGGAAGCTTCTGGAATCTTCAATCCTTTAAAGTCTCCGGTCGAGTGCCGATCCTTGCAAAAATAGGCAAAAGCAGTCCTTCTTCCCGTGACCTGTCTATGATCCTGGAGCTTGAACTGATAACCTTTCACGTTTCGGCGTCTGAGATTTGCTCGCGCAAGGTTGGCTTGGTAGATGGCCGTGGGGGTGTGCGATTCGATCCATTGGCGATACGCTATAGCATTTGCTGCCTTGTTCTGATTGGCAATGTGATTGTAATGCTATCAGGTCAGTGCTAGTCTGTGACGAGGGACAGGGTAATACCTCGAGACGTTCGGGGCTCAGATTCTTGAATCCTGCGGCCGCATCTTTGATGGTCTGCGCAAACGCTCCTCTGCCGGCTTTCAACTCCCCCGATTTCGACTTCACCGTCTCACCGTTGAAGACCGTCCAAGCTGTCGAAGACGTCCCGTGAGGTGGCTTGAGGGCTGCCTTCTTCAGCTCTTTGATGAGGTTATCACGCTTTTCCACCGGCGTTAGCTTTTGACGCTTTGGTTTCGGCTTAGCCTTTGCCTTCTTTGCTGACGTTGGCTTGGGTTTGATTCTTGGCTTTGCTTTCGGCTTTGCTTTCGGCTTTGCTGTTGACTTTGCTCTCGGCTTTGCTGTTAACGTTGCTCTCGGCTTTGCTGTCGACTTGGTCTTGGGTATAGCCTTCGGAGCAGTCTTCTTTACAGCGGGTTTCTTAGCTGCCTTTGTCTTCGAAGTCGTAGGGGCCTTTCTGGCAGCGGTAGTGGTTCTGCCGGTGTGAGCCTTGGGGCGTGATACGGGTTTGGCCGTCGCATAGGTGCGGATGATGGAGGTTAGAAGGCTATCGTTGTTCGCGAAACCGATTGATTTTCGAAGATCAAGAGTGTTGTATAGAGCTGCTGCGCGTTGAGTATTTGCAAAACCAAGCCGACGACTTCCCAAGCATTGTAGGCTCAATTGAGGGAGCCGAACGACCACACGGCCACTCTGGACGATCATGGCAGATGTCGGTGATGATTGTAGCGAGCTCACTTGCTGTGTGTACGGATGGCGCAGTGTACAAGATGATACTGACCAGCCACGCGACTTCTGTCGTGAATAGGGACCAAGATGGCGGGAGATGCTAGTAAACACACTAGACTTGACGTGGTAAGCTGCTTTCTGCCCTATCAAGCTTGGCGTGACAGCTCAACTTCAAGCCGTTGAAAATATATCCTGGATTCAAACACCAACACCAATTGAAGATTGGCCTGCCGTTTACCCTGTACATACGGTCGAGTTTTCGCCGACGTCGTAAGCCAGAGCTGTCAATTTCCCGGACGAGCTTCCACCCACCACACCCATATGAACGCAAGAGTCAACGAGACATATGAGCTGCGGACGGCTTACTAAAGTATAATCACCGGCCAGGCCCATGCCTCGCCACGGGGATGTCCGCTCACCATCGCCAGTAGGCAGCTCTCATTCCTCTGCAAAAAAGCACCACCGAGATGGAGATCGCTACGATCGGAGCGGCAGGGATGATCGCGGACACCGACATCGAACTCGATCAAGAAGTCCTGATGTAGGTTGCTCCAGTTTGAAACCAGGTCTCTGCTGACAATCTCCAGCGACGATACAGAGATCGGGACCGTCACCGCCGCGATCGCTCAAGAGACAAGTACAGAGACGATGAAGCATATCGCTCCAGTCGAAGGGACCGATCTCGGGATCGACGAAGATCTCGAGATCGTGATGCCGTAAAGGATTATAGGCGTAAAAGTCGTGAGAGGGATTCCAGGAGCTACAGGGATGACTCTCGAGAGCGAGCCCGAAGACGGAGGGACGAATCTGCTGACTCTAGGCGAAAAGGCAGAAGGGATGGTAGCAGAGAAAGATCCTCAAAGACCAGCGGAAAAGAAGTATGTCCTCTGCATTCGACCTCGGCTATCACTAACCTCCAACAGGCAGCAACTCCTACACAGACGGACGAAGCGAAAAAGGCAGAGAGGCTTGCAAAACTAGAAGCATGGAAACAGAAGCAAGCAGCAGAAAAAGACCGTAAACAGAAAGAGCTCGAGGCTTCGGGAGGCACCCGTAATCTACTCGCCGAGATCGACAAAAAAGCGCAAGAATCTGCTGTAGCTTCGCCCATGTCCCCCGCTACACCAGTGGAAACCCCAGCATCTCCTGCTCCATATGCAGGCAAGTTCGATCCCAAAGCAATCGCCAAAAAGGCAGCGGCTGCCTCGTCAGGCACGAACAAGCTAGGAACTGATATTGCCATGCCGGATATTGCCAAAACGTCCGCCACCAAGTCCACCGTAAATGGTCTGAAAGCTAACACCATACCAGCGCTAGAAAATGGTACAGCTGGTGAGATCTCCTCAGTATTCCAGGCAATAGCTAATATCGTCTCGCAGCACCCTTGAAAGCACGAGGCAATGTCAGTGGCTTTGGACTTGCTACCAAAGCAGCAAATGACTCGGAGAAGCATTCTGCCAAGCCTGGCATTAACTTTGGTGAGGAAGAAGGAGGACGAAAGAAATTAGAGAAACTGCCGACCCCTCCGCCAGATGTCAACATGGATGAAGATACTGCATTGGCTAACGATGACAAGGAAGACGACGACGATGAAGGCATGCAGGATGCTGGTACGGAAGAAGAGGCAGCCGCGGCAGCAAGGGCGGCAGCAGAGAAACGTGAAGAACGGCTTCAGACGCAAAGTCTGGCCTATCAGGCTGGCGAAGAAACTGCCCCGGAAGCTCCTGAAGTGAAAGATGTTGCCATGACGGAAGTAAACGAACCCCGGCCCGAGGAAACCCAGGAGGAGGACGATCCACTCGATGCATTCATGTCTGGTCTTGGCGATCCAATCACCGCGCCAAAGGTCACCAACGGTCTGAAGATCTCCAAGACCAAGCAGCCCGAAGCGATGTTTGGTGACGACGACGTAGATTTGAGCACGGTGGCTGCGGATACGGAGGACATTCTAGCAATGGCGAGCAAGAAGAAGAAAAAAGACCTACCGACAGTCAACCACGGCAAGCTTACTTATCAGCCATTCAGAAAGAGCTTCTATCACGAGCCGTCAGAACTGAGTGAAATGACGGAGGAAGAGGTAGCTGACCTGAGACTGGAGCTTGATGGGATCAAGATCCGAGGCGTTGACGCTCCCAAGCCAGTCCAGAAGTGGTCTCAATGTGGCCTTGGAGTTCAATCGCTAGAAGTGATCCAGAAGCTGGGATACGAAAAGCCATCGTCAATCCAGACGCAAGCAATTCCCTCGATCATGTCGGGTCGAGATGTCATTGGTGTCGCAAAGACTGGATCTGGCAAGACGATAGCATTTCTTCTCCCAATGTTCAGACACATCAAAGACCAGAGGCCGCTCGACAGTTTAGACGGGCCCGTCGGTCTCATCATGACGCCTACCAGAGAACTCGCTACTCAAATCCACAAAGAATGCAAGCCCTTCCTCAAAGCTTTGAATCTCAGGGCGGTCTGCGCCTATGGTGGTGCTCCGATCAAAGACCAGATCGCAGACCTCAAGCGTGGAGCAGAGATCATCGTTTGTACTCCAGGCCGAATGATAGATCTTCTAGCTGCGAATTCCGGTCGAGTGACCAATCTCCGCCGAGTCACGTATGTCGTCCTGGACGAAGCTGACAGGATGTTCGACATGGGTTTCGAGCCGCAGGTGATGAAGATTATGGCCAACATTAGGCCTGACCGCCAGACTGTTCTCTTCTCAGCCACGTTCCCTCGCCAGATGGAATCGCTTGCCCGTAAGACACTGGCCAAGCCCGTAGAGATTGTCGTAGGGGGACGCAGCGTCGTTGCTCCTGAAATCACCCAGATAGTCGAAGTTCGGACCGAGGAAACAAAGTTCATTCGCCTTTTAGAGCTGCTTGGGAATCTCTACGCAGAAGAACAGAACGAAGACGATCGAGCTCTAATCTTTGTAGACCGACAGGAATCGGCCGACAGTTTGCTGAAAGATCTAATGAGAAAAGGTTATCCCTGTCAGTCAATTCATGGCGGCAAAGATCAGATTGATCGTGACTCCACGATCGAAGACTTCAAGGCTGGAGTCATGCCTATTATGATTGCAACTTCTGTTGCTGCTCGTGGACTGGACGTCAAACAGCTGAAGTTGGTGGTGAACTACGATGCGCCGAATCATCTCGAGGACTACGTACACCGTGCCGGTCGGACAGGCCGTGCAGGTAACACTGGAACTGCTGTAACGTTCGTCACGCCAGATCAAGAACGTTACTCCTTGGATATCGCCAAGGCCTTGAGACAGAGTGGCCAGGAAGTGCCTGAGGAGTTGCAAAAGCTCGTAGATACTTTCATCGACAAGGTCAAGACGGGCAAGGAAAAGGTCAGTGGCTCAGGCTTTGGTGGTAAGGGTCTCGAGCGCCTCGACCAGGAACGCGATGCTGCTCGTGCTAGAGAGCGCAAGTCCCACAAGACAGGTGATGAGCCTGACGAGGATGACAAGGAAGCTAAAGACAAAGAAGACAAAGGTGACGATATCATCGCCAAGGCTGCATCCAGTGTACAGTCCGCTGCTGCTCCGCCTGCAACGCTGCCAGGCGTACCAAAGGGCATCGATCTGGACGGCAAGATTACCGTTCATCGAACAGAGGCGCCGGTGTCAGGCTCGAAGAACCCTCTGGACAAGGTTTCGCAAGCTGTTGCTGGCATCCATGATCGACTGAATAAGAATAGGGAACTACGGACTGGGGTGCCCATCGACAATAAGGGACCTGATGCGGGTGCTTTCCATGCGACTTTGGAAATCAACGACTTCCCCCGTAAGTATTGTTCCATTCTACTATCCAAGGCCCTGCTAATGGTAAATAGAAAAAGCTCGCTGGGCCGTCACGAATCGTACCAATGTTGCCAAGATTCTGGAGGCTACTGGTACATCTATCACCACCAAGGGAAGCTTTTATGCTACAGGCAAAGAGCCCCAAGCCGGGGAGAATCCCAAGCTGTACATCTTGGTTGAAGGAGATACAGAGGTTGTGGTCACCAATGCGATGAGAGAGCTTATGAGGCTGCTCAAGGAGGGAACCATTGCTGCCGCGGAAACTGATTCCAGAGCGCCGGCCAGTGGTCGCTACAATGTAGTTTAGACACTTACATTCCGCACACTTGCAACCAAATTCTCAAAACTCAATCCAAAATCTCATCACAGGCTACCCCAATACATAATCAGATATCATTCCTTCATACTCTTGACCTATAAGGTCCACGGCATCATATCCATGTCGTGTAGCCCACTCATCACCTCATATCATCATCGGATGCGAGCCTTTACTGACAGGACCGCCAAGCGTCCCGCCCCTTTCCTCAATTGTAATTGATGGCCTGACTCGCCTGATCGGCATCTCTCCTCCTCCTCTCATCCTGGCTCACGTTCTCCAACGTCCCAGTCCTCGTCTGTTTCTTCTGCTGTGCGAGATCCCTCTCCAGCTTCCCCTTTGGTTGACTGGCTTTCGCAAAGCGTTCCTGCCATCTCTGATTAGCGCTGCTCTGTATGTCGATGGAGAAGGCGCACCTCAGCCGCTTTTGCAGCTGCTCTCCTCGCATCGTTCGGTTCCCCACCAGACGCACCGCCTAAGGTGTGGCCTGGGCCGCTGATCTTGGGAACGGTGGCTCGTGGAGCTGTCTGTGAGGGTGGGGCTGAACCGACGGTGCGGCCGGGTTGGGAAAATGGATCGGAGGATTTGGATTCTTTGCCACAGATGTTTCCCATTGCGTAGGATCAAAGAGAATGGGTTTCGAGCGCGGTAACGAGGACGATCGCTTATGTTCCTGTCGACAATCAAGGCGCCAACGTTATGCTCTCGTCGTAGACTTCGGTAATTGGCAATTGATAGAAAGATTATAGAGAGCCAGATAATCCATCATAACGAGCCCCAAGACAGCTATAATGTCTAGTCTGTAAATATCAGTGAGGATGGCGGATTGAATAGAGATGTCCATGACGGTCACCACAGGGAAGGTTGCCCGAGCTGCCAAGCACCGGAATTCAATGTGAGTACCGCACCAGTGATGAAGAAGACGAGCAAGCTGCTTATAAAATAATTACATTATTGGAGAAACCGTGGTTCGGTCATTTCAGGAGATTGTAGACTCTAAGACGATACATTTGCCGAAGCTTGTCTGTTGGACCTTTGGATGCAAAATATTCTACAGAAAAGAAAACAACATCTATGAGCTCAGATTCAAAAGATCTGATACAAACAGACCGACAGTCGTATGAAACCTGGCAATGAGAGCATCAAGCCTTTCAAATTGCGAGAAAGCTTTAGGAAGAACAGCGTGAGGGTTGATCCACTTGGTCCGCCTCGAAAATGGATTCTACGTCGTGGTCTCCCAATATAAATACCAAGCTAACTCTAGCTACTCAAATGGATGATCGACAAGGTGACTGTCTAGACACGTCATCATGTTCATCGCTATGCAGTTCAGATTCCTGCGGTGGGAAGAGCTGCCTAGCCCTTGGCTGTGATCGTTGCACCGTCCAATCAATCCAAAACACCGAGGCTTGCTCATTGGACGAATGCTTAAATCCGAATGAGTGCGATAGTGTGGAGTGCTGCAGGGAGGAAGCGTGTATACACCCTTCTGACGTCGCTCTTCGAAGACCGTCCTCGGTTGGTCCAGATTACAGTCAGAACGACTTGGAGGACTTTATCAACTACTACTCCGAACCCAATGAGTCTATGCACTGTCAGTGGCTAGAGACAGACCATCAGTGTCCCGTCTCAGCCACGCCAGCTGCTTTAAGCCAACATGTTTTCGAAGCTCACATCGAACAGCACACGTTGCTCCCCTGTGGATGGGATCAATGTGACGAAACCGTCGAATCACAAGCGCTCGTTGAACATGTGTCGCAACAGCATCATCCCGATGAGTATGTATGCTTGTGGCAAGGCTGTGGGTACACCTTCTTCAGTGATGAAGAACTAGCAGCTCACATGTCGACCATGCACACCACGAAACTTGACTGCCATTGGGGAGGATGCGAGTTTATCCATATGGATCCTGTTGCGCTGAAAAGCCATGTCAATGACGACCATCTGAATATAAATCCGAGCGCGACCTTTCATCAAGGGTACAGCGATAGCTTGTCTGCACCATCTTCATCATCCAGGCCCCACACTCCACAATTACACGAAGAGTCTACTCTTAGCACTACAATATCTCCGCATGAAGTTGACAAAAGGACTTCCAAGCAAACTAGAGATCTTGAAGTCCCACAACAACATATTTGTCTTTGGCTGAAGGATGCGACTACTTTATGTGGTGCAACTCATGCTCATGAAAACGATCTACAAGCTCATGTCGACTTAGAACACATTGACGATCTTTCAGCTCGCGGCAGTCTTGGAAAATTAGTATTCGTTTGCAATTGGAGAGGCTGTAAGAACGAAGGAACACCTTGCAACGGCAAAGACAAGTTGAGGAAGCACACGTGGATTCATACCCGATGTATTTTCTGTACCTTCCTCCATCGACAACTTCTTAACATTCAGACAGGCTACTTCTACGAATGCAGCTTTTGCTCTCAGAAATTCAATTCCAAACCACCATACGAAAACCACCTGCGCACTCACACCAAGGAAAAACCCTTCAAGTGCGACAGATGCCAGTCTGCTTTCCCCAACAAGGAAGCTTTGAGTATGTAACTTGGGATGTCTCAAGGCCATATTAATCCTTTACTTAGCAACCCATCTGCGAACCCACACAGGGGAAAAACATCTCACATGCGAGATCTGCGGCTTCGAGTGCGCCGACTCTTCCAATCTAAGCAAACACCGCAAAAGTAAGGAGTAAATGGGATACAAGAGCCAATGATAACGTTTAGATAGTACACAAGCCGCCTGTTCATACGTGCTCCATCTGTGAGAAGACCTTCTGTCGAGGAGATTCGTTAAAACGTCACATGCACCAGCATCAAAAGGTTGCGGGGAAGAAACGCAGGCGGCAAGAGATCTCTGACGCATGATTTGCAGGACATTGGTCCAGGATAGGACTGGGTTCATGAGTATATGGTACGATAGATGGGGGACGAGGTGACGCGGCGTTTGGGAATACCCTAGATACATTGCTTCGCGTGGGCTCGATAGCATGGTACAATATGTCGAGGTGACGACCTAAACATATCCTCAGTTAGAGAGGTATTATTCAAGAGTCCTGCCTATTAATTTACATCTTGGATGAGCATTAGCTAGCATAGTGAGACATATCAAGATGATTGTGAAGGGAAGCATCCTTCGACCTTACAAGCTAGACGCTACTTGATCTATATTATCCACTTCTATTGTTCTAAGCTCACTCAGCTGCCAATAGGTTGGAAGGTAGTGGAAGAAGCCATACAACAATTCTAGCAGGGCTGATTGCGCCAAGCATTTCGACTTGCACCTCACCCTCGTCAGCGTCTTTTCGTGAGCCTCTCATATCCTCGGATTAGCAGCTTCCACACTGGCAACATGTCTACACTAGCTGACGAGCTCCTCAACGATTTCGAGGACTCGGGGTCTGAAGAAGACGATGGTCACGAGAACGGGTTCCTTCAAGAGGGCGCATCGTCGCCTGCAACCAACGGCGAAGCCCACAAGCGGTCTATGATCCTGGATGGAGATGAGGAAGAGGTAGACGAAGATGAGGAAATGAATGGCGTCACCGGCAGTCATGCAGTGGCAGATGTCGAGGACGAAGAGGAGGCAAAAGCCAAGGTGGAGAAGATGCAGTTGGGTAGTGTGAGCGACGTGCGAACCGTTGCCGGTCTCATGAAGACGTTGGAACCAGTCCTACAGGTATGCACACTCTTCCCCCCGCCTGGAATCTACAAGCAAGCCCAAGTTTACATCTTTGGACACAGCCCTGACGTTATTCGTCCCTCAGAAAATCGCACACTACCAGAACCTACCACCAACACAACAAACTACATTCATCGGCTCGATAGAAGACAACCCCGAATACCATCTCCTCGCTCAATCAAACACCCTTTCTACATCTATCGACAACGAAATCATACTCGTCCACAAGTTTATCCGTGATCACTATTCCACACGCTTCCCAGAACTCGAGACCCTCGTTACAAACCCCTTGGATTATGCAAAATCAGTGGCAATAATCGGAAATGGACCTATGGAGAATCTTAAGGAGCTGGCACAGAAAACAGATAACATTGTAGGGCAATCGCTGAAGTCTATACTGGATGGCCCGTCGCTGATGGTGGTTACTGTGGAAGCTACAACCTCGAGGGGGGAAGGAATGAGCGAGGCGGAATTACAGAGAGTTCTGAGAGCTTGCGAGATGACTTTGTCACTGGATCGAGCGAAAAGAATCTTGACCGAATACGTGCAGTCACGAATGAACCTTTTCGCTCCGAATCTGACGGCTTTGATTGGCTCTATCACCGCTGCCCAGCTGCTCAACTTTGCCGGAGGATTGACGGGCTTGGCAAAGACGCCAGCATGTAATCTTCCTCCTCTTGGTTCCAAGAAGCAGTCACAAACCGGCTTTGCTACCAACGTTGGCATACGGCAACAAGGCTTCCTCTACCACTCACCTATAATACGAGGCATTCCTAACGATCTCAAGCGTCAAGCTATGCGTATCGTGGCCGCCAAGGTAGTCCTAGCAGCTCGCGTCGACCGCGTCCATGAAAGCCCTGACGGCTCTGACGGCGAGAAACTCAGGAATGACTGCCTAGATCGCCTAGAGAAGCTCACTGAGCCACCTCCCAACAAAGGACCGCGAGCACTGCCAGCACCAGACGACAAGCCGTCACGTAAGCGTGGTGGTCGACGAGCGCGCAAAGCCAAGGAACAAGTCGCAATGACCGATCTTCGTAAAGCGCAGAATCGGATGGCGTTCGGCAAGGAGGAAAAGGAAGTAGGCTATGCGGACACCACCAAGGGTCTAGGAATGATCGGCCAAGCCAACGAAGGTCGTGTGCGATCCCAGCAAATCGACCAGCGGACCAAAGCCAAGCTCAGCAAGAACAACAAGGGCTGGGGCACCGCCACGCCGATGGGTTCGGGTACCGCGTCGTCTCTGCGTGGGTTCGGGCAATCCGGTGGCAATCTCGGATTACGCTCGTCGGGCGTGGGAGCGGGCACGAGCGGGACGGCGAGTAGCATCGCGTTCACGCCCGTGCAGGGACTGGAGCTTGTCGATCCAAAGATGCAGGCTGAGCGGAAGAGGAAGGCGGCCGAGGACGACGATCGATGGTTTAAAGGTGGGACGTTTACGCAGGTGGGGGGTGCGAGCTCGGTTGTGAATGGGGGTGCTGGTGGTGGAGGAGCCGGGGCGAATGGAGGGTTCAAGGTTCCTGGACTGCCGGTTAAGAAGGTGAAGAGTGAGGGTTGAACGGGGGGTCTTGAGCCGTTTGTCTCGTTGGTAGGATGTGTTGGTTCCTGGAGCGGCAATTGCATGGTTGGGGGTGGGTAGCGTGGCGTCATGGCAGGCAAATAGGTACTTCGGTGTGCTCCATAGCATCAGATGTAAGACTACAACAGGACGATCATCTTTCCGGGTATCAGCACGTGTATTGATATCGTACCAGTCCCGACTTCCTGATCACTGGAGTCATGAAAGCACCCTCTATTCCACCCAAAAGAATCCTGCCTGGGCGCGCTCTGTTGACTTATACACTATGGTTTGGATAGGTTTTTTCTGGAGCGAGGAGAGACGATGGGATCTCGGAAGAGCATTTTAGGAGGGAAGCAAAGGATACGTCTTCTCTCTCTCTCTTTCTCTCTCTCTCTCTCTCTCTCTCTCTCTCTCTCTCTCTCTGTGTGGCTGAGTTTTTTGAATTCTGATGTGGGTTGTGATGGTTGTCTGACTGTGTAGCTGTTTGGTTTCAATAAGGGCCTTGGTTGAGCTTTGGAGAGAGGAGATGGAGGGTGGTATGGGATTTTGTGTGTGTGTGTGTGTGTGTGGGGTGGCGGTTTCGTGTGTGTGTAAGTGTTCTTGCACAGGGTTGTTCTTAGGTGGGTGAGGTGGCGATTTGATAGGAGATGGGGATGGATTAAGGAAGGAGCTGGGAGCGAGGGGGGGGGAGGGGAAGGGAAGAGGGATATAGAAGATTAGGTGATGATGAGTGAGAAGGTGGTATGGTTGAGATTAAGTGATGATAGCATGAGTGAGAAGGAGGGAGGAAGGGAGGGAGGGTGTGGTATAGCTGAGAAGGAAGTAGGGGGGTTTGATGAGGGGATATGGATATTGTGGTGTTGGTGTTAGTGTACCAAACGAGAGATCCTTTCTGTGCAAGAGTAGTCTCACCAGTCAAGCTGCCACCATCCATCACAGCCTATCCTCCCACCTCCAACCCAAGTCCCAACAACGCTACATCTCCGTCGGATCCCCCAACAACCCTACATCTCACTCGGCTCCCCCAACATCCCCACCATCCTCCCCACCAACCCGCTCCCTACAATCCCCCTATCCACATCCTCATACGCCGCATCCCCCCTCCCATCCCCCCCATCACTCACCACCCTCACCACAAACGCGTCTCCGAAGCAATGTCCCCCCACATGCTTATTCGGCTGCAAATGCGCATCTGCCAGACTGCGAAAAAGCCAGTATTTCCCATTCAATTCAGGTACTGGATCGGCTGTAACGAGTAAGGGCGTGGCCACGCGACGTTCCCAGCCGCTGGGGCCCCAGTATTTGCGCAGGTCGGGGTGGTGGCCTAGGTGGAGGTCGGGCGCGGTGGGGGAGAGGGTGATGGTTTTTAGGAAGATGAGGTGGTGGGGGGAGCCGTCGGAGGGGATGAGGAGGGCGCGGATGTGGCGACCCATGGTATGGTATGGTATTTTGGGGTTGGGATGGGTGAGTGGTGGTGTTTTAGTGGAGTAATGGTAGAGTATGGTATCCTGAATGAGGAGGAATCGAAAGCGAGGGGTGAGTGATGCGATCGGGTTGATGTCGTACGAGCCGGAATGGTTAGGCTGCATTGATGTTGGTACCTTACGACGTGGCCCGTCCGGTAAATAGAAGCCAATGGATTATGTATCCCCCGAAGTCGAAGCCCATGAGGCCGCATCAGCCATAGAGAGTGCAGGAATGTCCCGTGGACGTTCCGAACGAGGTCGCAATGTCCACTCGTGATGGCGCCGACATCCCAAGGTCGGAAAGTATCAAGTTTAGTGATTTCCCATAGGCACCAGCAAGTATCGGGTTGGAGATGTGATACCAAAGCACGGTCGGAATTGACTCTGGCCCTCTGCGCATCCAAATTCGATCTGGGGTCCATGGAAAGAGGCGCTAATCATGTCTTAGGATGTAATGAACATTGACGGACTCCGTTCTGCCGCTTCGACTGATGACAGTGGTGTATGTTGTAGAATAGTCCGTCTGATATCGAGCTGTATAAAAATAAAGAGTTCCCTAGCCCATCTTCGACACGCGGACCTCGTGTAGCAGTATGAGCTGGACAAGGCATCCACCAGCTTCGACACAAGCACCAATGCTGTATATTTCGAACTTCTAATTCATTTGCCAAGGGCCGAGAAGTCGTCTCTGTATTGGTAATGGTGGTGGGTATGAATTGACTTCATATAGACGCTGTCGACCAAAACCTTTCTTTGAGCTGTAGCGTGCACAACCTGGTCAAAGGAAAAGAAATTGACTGGGACTGTGGCATCCCCCTCCTCTCCATCATCCCTGCCCGAGCGCCAATGGCTTTGGATGTATTGGACGTAGCAATGGTGTCGGTAGCGTATGTACGCCGGTCGTCCAAGCCTTTTTTAGTGTATCGAGCAGATGGTCCGGTGGAGCTGAAGGTATGTAGGGTTTCTTTGAAAAGCACACGGGGTAAGAGAATGCCGCGACGATTATCCATTTGAGAGCCGAGGACTGACCATGCAGTACGAAGTATGACCTTTACGCGACAGGTCCCTCAGAGCCCACCTTCATGACGCGAATCCCAAGGGCAGTCCCCACAGCGTTATTCGAGTACTGTAGCCTTGATGGCGCTTGCATATGAACGCCTGTTCGAGAACAGCGCCGATGCATCGGGTCCGTACCGTCACTTGTCGTTTCAAGCATGGCTTCCCATGGCCCGCATGCTCGTCCAAGGAGAGTATGATATTCCATGTCCTAGTGACATGGCAGTGGAAAGCCTTGGGAAGCGCCTTCGTTTGACCACCAACCAGAGTACCAAAAGCATGTGGGAAAAGACTGGTGACGTAGAGCGTGGACGTTGTGGAGATTTGACCAGGTGCAGGACGGATGTCATGATTGAGATGGTAGACCGCACAATTACCGTAGACCTAACTCGTAAAGTGGAGAAAACGATCAGACTGACCCACCATACGTCGTCAAAGAGCTTATCCACGGTCTTAACGGTCTCTTAATTCTCTTCAATACCTCGATAGAGAGTAATGAGTGGGCGTACCCTGGATATCAATGCTTTCATTCCTCTTCTTAACATGCGTACGGCTAATATCCACTCTCGTTGCCTCCATTCATCTCAATCCTTTTCATCACCTCCGTCCATCTCATCCTTTTTCATCACCTCCATCCATCCCAACCCTCCATCGACAGGTCATCACCAGGAAGTGCATCACCACATCCATCCGCCAAAGCCACCCCTAGCTCTGCAAGTATCAAATACAAACTCTCATCACAATGATACACCAGAATGCTGATTAAGCGTCATGGTCGACTCCACTAGTGGTGTTGGTACAACGGTATGAATTAATGATCGTAAGAAGTGAATCGTTTCCCCTTTCCCTGGTATCCCCATGATGCACCGACAACGCCTTTCTCCCTGTCCCATCACGACGACGCGTAATGAAGCTGACCATTGTTCTGTTCGGTATTCGTCCCCAGATTCAGCCAGCTCATGTCCTCTGTCTGAGGCCCTCCTCTACCCCTTGCCCCGAGTTCCTCCTTCCTTCTCGGAAACGTCCGCACCTGAGCTCCTCCATAGGCGACATTGTCAGGCAACGGGCCACTGCCTGCATGGGGAACCGACAGATCTTCAACATCATCAGTACGAGCAAAATCTTTCGAGGCTATATTGCGTAGGCCTCTGGTGTCATTGACGGGTGACGTGGGTGTGGTTTGACTATTCCTCCGAGATGGCCGCTGGCTGTCGGGAACTGCTGGAAAGTTTGGTATCTTCACGCGCTCGCCAGGATGAGGAAATCTAGTACTGTCTCTGAAGATGCCACTGGTGTGAACGCCACGTGTCTCTGGATCCGGGTGGTCGCGCGGATCCGAGTTGGTACTACCCCTTTCTCCTGTTGCAGCGACTGGGCTCCACGAACCTTGACCATCGCTGTGGGAATGCCTGGCGTACTCATCTTCTTCGTCTATATCCGAGACAAAAGAGGTAGGTGTAGGTGGTTCGTCATTGTGTTCTTGACTACGTCCGTGTGTCAGAGCAAGGCCCATGGCAGGGCGAGGAAAGCCAGTAGGCGACATGACACGGCTATTGGGAGGATATGTGAAAGGATTTTGAGAGGCGCGGATGCTGAGCGGCTCAACCTCGGCGGAAGCGTGGGGGTGAGAAGATGTCGCTCTCGAGTTGGTATAATCCGACTGGCTTTGGCTGTTGGAAAGATAGGTGGCAGGCCGGGTCTCCTGCTCATTCTCTGCCGCTAGCGTGGCAAAGTCTTTAGAATTGTTGTTGGCAAAGTACCTGCTCCATCCGGTATCGTTCCTTGGTTCGATTCTTGGATCCGGCGAGGTTCGAGGGATTGCGTGCGAATGACCTGCAGGCCCCTCTAAAGGCTCTATGATCGGTGCGGAGATATATGGTGCGGTCCTGTCTTTATCGGGTGACTTTGTTCCCCGGCTCCACATTGACCTTCCACTTCCTGCACTGTCAGCTGGAGCATGCAGCAGGGCGCGCTTTGACTGCGAAGATGCGGCGCCTCCTCGCTCAGCACCCTTGGTGGCAGCATCTGGATGGTTACCAGATCTGTTCCGCCTATGGCTGCTGTCAAAGTTTCCTCCAGCTTCCTTCATAAAGTCCGCACCCACATCTGCAAAGTCCATCTCAGCCTTGTTGTCCAGAGAGTAGCTGCTCTCGTGTTGTTCTCGCTGTCTCTTCTCCCTTCGCTTCCGACAGTATCGAATCAAGAGTAGAGCAAGTATCAAAAGTATTGCCAGCCCAAATACTCCGCCAAGGACACCACCGAGGATAGCGTATGATTTGTTGGGGCCATGGTTCGTGGCTGCTGCAGATGAGGCCGCTGCGGGAGCAGACGTGCTTGAAGGCGTTGGCGCTGCATTAGAGGGAGTCGGGTCATTGCCGAAAAATACATTAGGATCAAGCCATTGATTGCCTGTTCCATTAAACATCGCCAGAGGTACCTGATCGTTTCCCCCAGTGGCAACGACCAAGCCGGTTTTTGGATCAGAAGCAAGCGAAAATCCAGAACGACTGTTCGGAGGCGCCAGTGTATTGTTGTAAGCGGGCCTATCAGCTACCGGGGCGTCTCTTTTTCTCCTCTTCGCAGGATGATGTGCTGATAATGATCGAGATCTCTTTGTCGGTGGGGATGTTGTAGTTGCGTTTTGCAGTAGTAATGATGAAGCCTGATTCGGCGATGTGCTCATGTCAAATATTTCCAACACCTTGCTACCATCGCTTCCATCTAGAAGGGCAGCCTGAACCTTGCTTGGGTCTTTCAGGCTGTTCTCAAGCGAGACGTTCAGCTGATGCCATCCATCCTCGGGTCCAAAGGTGAAGATCTTCGTATTCGTCGGACTTCCCCCTACCATTAGAGCATGCGACGCGTTCCAAGGTTTCATTAGTGGATCAGCGACTGGTGGCGCATCGGAACTGAATGCTTGTACGTTATAAGGTGATTTCGTCGCCATGAGAAATGTTTGCGACGAAGGTCCGTTGTTAGAATCCTGGGAGCCACCGTATACCAGAATAGATGATGATTGTGAAAGATATGCAGCACCGTGGCCCAACCGATTCGTCGCTACGCTATCCAGAGGATTATCAGTCTGCCATGTCTTACCTGCGAACGAATAATGCTGCAGGCCATTATAGTTTTGAGTGGTTTTATTCGTAGTTCCTCCTACAACGATGAATGCGCTGTCGTTGTTGACGGTGCCCTGGACACAAGCCGACCCGTTGGTCGATACACCCATCGGCAACTGCGTCCATGTCCCGCCATTTTTCAGCTCTAGCGATTGAAACGCATCCGCTTGGTAAGTGTAGAGCACGTTATTGTATATTATCGAGCAGTGGTCCTTGAGAGGCACTGGTGGCGTCGGAAGGACCATGGTGAGTGTGTAGGGTGTATAGCAGATTGAAGTGAATGAGTCGAGGCTTGAGAGTGGGAGTCTTTTCGTTGTGACGGAATCCTAGCAGGTCGACACCATCAATGATGCATGATGAGCAATGAACTGCTACCGTATCATGGGCTGGGTCCTCCCCACACACGATCCTGTCCCTTCCTTCTCTTGCACCGCCTGCCTGTGATCCTTCGCCAATCCTTCCTCAGCAGCGTATTACATTCCACAATGAATGCCCACCGTAGTGGTGTGTAGTTTCTGACGACCAGTGACAATTGTATGGTACCGTTTGCTGGAAAGAGGAATGATGATGTGAGATGCGAGCGGAAGGCGAACGCAAAGATGAAACGAGGTCGGTCCCCTAGCGGGCAAATGTGGAGTTCGACGCGGGAGCAGAGATCTTTGCGAAATCCTAGCTTGCACAGCGTGGGGCTCAGTCCAACACTTGATTCTTGTCGATTGGACCAATTGCAATGAATTGTTCCTCTGGGGACTTGGGATGCAAGAACGTGTCCACTGTCCAGATGAACTCAGCAAGATGGCTGCGGACCGGTGCCGTCGATCAAAATAGGAACGAGTAAGGAGGTGGCCGCACTTGCGGGTTGTTGGTGTCTACTAGCTATCACCTAGCTGACCGACTTCATCGGCCCTTCAAAAGGCCTGGCTTTTGCCCTTCCCGTGGCAGTTCTAAAGAATGAGGCCATGAGGGTCAATGCAGGAAAACAGTCTTCAGCTACAACATGTACCGCTGCTCAAGACTATGCGATTCTAAATTCATCCCTTGCGATAACGTTTATTGCAAGCGGACTGGCCCTTTCCCCCATCTTGTCTGGTGCATTTCCCTTTCGGTCTCATGTACAGCCACACCAGATGGGCATATGGTCATAAGTTATAAGTACAGAGCTTTATCTCTCCCTGAATACGAGTTCATGGACTGTCGGATTCCAAGTATGCGCTGTCAGATTGTCGTCGCTGAGCGAAAGCGATCAGGTACCTCCTCCACAAAATGCGATACTTTAACGATCTCCAAAGTATCTTTCGTTTTGAGCATGTGGAACCTTGTGAATGCGGAGACCCCATCATGTCACAGCTTCATGCGCTTCCCGTCTTTTGCATCACCTTTGAACGGCGTTGATGATTGAAACGACATCGGTCAATTTGCATACCTTATGGTATGAAGCAGTGAAGCTTCTAGAAGGGCGAGTGATCCTTCCACCGGGTCCTAGAGACGGATCCCATCATCTCGGGAGAAGGAAAGTTCATCACCATTTGAGCGCTTCGGATGTGGCTCCTTCACAGCCAGGGAGATCCTTGTCGAAGGCGTGGCACCTGCATGGCTAGACTGCTCCTAAGGACGACAAAGAGGTCGACCCGAACTTCGGAGTGCAGCCGACCTCTCCAGCCTGACTCCAGGGTCTCGAGCCTGCAGGAACAGGCATAGTCTGTATTGCTGCCTTAACATCAGTCAAAGCCGGCGATTGCGGCGCTTGTACTTTCAAACCTCGTTGACTGACAGAGCACTGCCCAAGCGCAATATCATCCGAAAAGCTGGGGTATCAGGGTATGCATCGCTCAGTATTGTTCGCATAGCCGGAATCCTTCTGTGCTGATAAATCACAGCCTCATACAAGCGAGCGCAAAAGACCATTCCTGGTGGTCGACTATGACGTTGCTCGTTGCGGCACAGTGTCGCAGCAAATCCCACCCTCCATGAATCGAAGATAACAGCATTGCACAGCGTCGTCCGTAAGAGGAAGCTGTGCTCGGTAGCACTCATACCTCGGAAGTCATACGAGTTGGGTCGGGAAACACGATGTTGCTCATCAGACGACCGCTGCTGGTCCCGTACGGTCTGCGGCTCTCCGTTCGTAATGTGTCACATGCAGGTCGAGGTAATTGTAGCCGCAGGACTGCATGGCCTAGTACCGTCGATATCACCTGAGGAAGGCTGTGGGATAGCTGCACCCGATCTCGTTGATATTGATCCATGATGGATCACCGACGGTCAAAGCGGACTAAACAAGGGCTTGAAACACCGAGAACACAGACGTTTCCTGAGGCCGAGTTCGAAGCCCGGAATGCGTCATGGAGCTTGGGCGGTGTGGAAACAATCAGTGGGGCAAGAAGGGGTTTAACCCGGGTACGATTCAACTTGACACACGGCGAACGGCAGTGACCGAAGTCGCGTTGAATCAGACGGGTTGAAACGAGGGGAAAGTATGAACACCTGCGGCAATATGCACCCTGTCTGGCCCGTCCAAGGCAGAGAAACACAGCAAACTTGCGAAACGAAGCAGAGAAAAGCAAGCAACACTTCGAACGGGAAGACATACGTCATCTGGTGGTCGGGCTGTTGGATGAGTTTCCTTTCTTGCGCCGGAATCCTACATTAATCCCATTCAACCATAGCCTTATTCACCTCCCTCAACATGTAACACGCCTCTCGACTGCTCCAGTGTGGCAGCATGCCAGGAATTTATCATTCATTCTCGGCCAAGTCGTCGTGAAGGGTATGTGGGTTCCTGACTCTCTCGTCGATAACAGCATGTTGGTTCCCAATTCTTTCCTCGATGACCTATCAAGGCCCTTCAACTCATCCAAAACACAAGCACCCACATCCCGACCGTCATCATCTCCCTTTCCCTCGCAGCGATTATCATCTCTCATTTTCGCCATAAACTCGCGCCGACGCTCCATACGATCCATACGTCCGCTTAACATGTCAAGATCATCTTTCATCTCCTTGAGTTCTTGCCTAAATTCACTGTTCAATTTGCCGAGACGAAGCAAAATCCTGTCGAGTCGACGGTCCAGGATGAGAGCGTTCATAGCGACGATGACGACTGGGAATATTGTTGGGTAGGCGTATTGGAGGAAGCCTGGATGGCAGAGTATCAGCAATGAATACGAGAATTGTAGTAATACTGACGACTGGTAAAGAGCGAAGTAGCCATAATTGAAGCAACAGACCAGTAAATACGAGTTCTAACAGTCCTTACCACAAAGCAGCAAATGTGACGAAATTCGTACCCAATAAAAGCCATTGGATAAAGTTGGTGGGAGAAATATGCATAACGCTAGCGTAAAAAAACCCCGATATCGTAATCTATCAATCTAACCAACCTCCTCCTCATCCCATACAACCCTCACAACCCCCTCCAAAATGGCATCCACAGACCTCACCTCCCTCGCCCCCTACACCCCTCCAACCTACAACACACCACCACCTCCGCCACCAAAACCCTCCCAATCCACTCACCCTTCAACAACAGCCCCCCCCCCACCACCGCGCCCCTCCTCCCCACAAACCCTCCCCCTCCCCCTCCCCCCCCCCTCCCCCTGGCTCCCCCCCTCCCTCATCTCAAAACCGTACGCCCCCCTCCCCCCTCCCCATCCAAAACCCCCCCACTAACCCCCT
>JAABUP010000068.1_pt1 | contig 223310 bp, 328 predicted proteins | sample 5559201 | NCBI WGS metagenome assembly JAABUP01 (sample SAMN10711887, study PRJNA513373) | rock metagenome | isolation source: Antarctica rocks | place: Antarctica
TCCAATCCCCATCCCCCCAATCCAGTCTCCATTGAGTGAGCGTTCCCCAAACCAAAACCCCACCCCATTCCCACTTCCCCTTCCGTGGAAATGGGACACACCTTTTCATGTGTTGACAACAATGCATGCACAGCTTGAGATGACTTGAAGGCAGGAAGGTCCTGGCCAGGCAAGGTGACAGCAAGCTGGCAGGCTGACCGCACCATGATCAGCAACTTCCGACTAGTGGTTTCTGCGCTACTGCAATCCAGTTCTGGCTGCTGGCCGCACCTACAGTAATCTCTTGAAAGCGCGTGCACCAGAGGTGACTGAAATCCCACCCAAAAATGAGCTCATGCCCAGGGGTGGCTGTGCCGTCATTGTTTGCCACAAGTGCAATGAAGGGAGACTTTTATGCTAATCAGCGATCCTAATGAGAAACGGCGGCAGCCTGGAGCTAAGAATGTGGGCGACAGCCCAAAGGGAGAAGAAAAAGCCTAAGCCTATGGTGGATCAGGTCTATTCAGGCCTGAACCTAGGTGCAGGCTGTTTTTGCTCTTTAGCACTCTTCTTGATGTGAGAATCTTGTGAAGTGTCAAGATATGAAATATCATTTTCATATAATTGGGACAGTCTGTCACACACTAGAAAAGAAAAGAAACCTTTACTCTGTTCAGCAATCATAGCGGCAGCCTGGAGCTTGTCACTCATGAGTGATCACTAGTGTCAGCGCTATGTGTCTGGATCCAGAACTGCTGTCACCATGATGGCACAGTTACTGCTATTGTTCTGCCATCATCATGTCCACTATCGTCATGTCTGCCACTGTCGTCATGTCTGCCAGTGGACTCATCTTGCTGCGCATGTCTGCTGCTCCCCTTTCCCCCCGCGGGGTCCAGCCCCCTTTCATGTAAACATCTGTCTGGGAGTACAAATGCTACAATTTTCTGGCTGTGGATTCAAAGACGTGACCCTGAGAGTCATCACCTCTACAAAGCAGCTGCAGGCAGCGCTAGCGTGTATCCCTGGCTATTGGTTTCCCGAGGGCTGATGGGCCATGTTCTTGGCCAAGTTTGGCATGTCCTGTCTTTGAAAGAAACAGGATGATGACATGAATTGCATCATATGCAACTCATTAACATGGCTAAAAATTGTAATTTTTTTGAACTCCTTTTTGCATTCAAATACATCGAACGCGAGTCAGCATGTCAGCAGCTGGCGATACTGCCAAGGTGTAGCATCGGACCCTCCAATCGTTGACAGTGCGATTTGTTTGTCAACAATTGGCAGCCCAAAAAGGACAACTAAGATGTCGGCAACTCGCAGCAGTGGTTTGTGCTCCTCCCCTTCAGGCACCCTTCTGTCACTTTCTCCTCCAACTTTGTCGCTTGCGTCAGCTGCAAACACAGCCTTCGAAGCGTTGCTTGACAATCCGCCAGACCTTGTGTGCCCCGTCACGCATGAGCTGTTTAAGGAGCCTGTCATCAACGCTGCCGGCCAAGTATACGAAAGATCAGCTATTGAGGCCTACATGCGTCGAAGCCTCATGGACCCCGTGACTCGAATGCAGCTGCACCCTACATCAGTACTGACCCCTGTTTGGATTGTAAAATCCAGGTAAGACACCTCGAAGCTTTGTTTTCGTCTCCATAGTGCCCTGTTCTTGCAGCGCACTCTTCTGTGCAAGCAGGTGCTTGGAGTACAGAGAAAGCACAGCAAGAAGGTGTGTCGAGCAAGCTTACCGCAGTCCTGGACAAGGTGCTGTCAGATATGTGCGCAGAGCTGTGGAGCTGTGTGGGGACGCAAACTTTACTGTTCAGGCAAGTGTACACACAGCAGATTCTGCCAAAGCACTGCCTGCAGCAGAGCATCCTGTAATAGTTGTTGAAGGCAATGTTCACTGCAGGGCCTGTCAAGAGGCTGTATCCAGTACGCGCAAAGCCACCCAAGTAAATACTTTGGCACCTTGCTATTTGACCTGGTAGTCTGGCTCCAGCCCTCTCCCAATGACACATCCCCACTTCTTCATAACCTGCACATCAGCAGCATGCTGAGCTTTCAAGATTGACTGCCAGTTTTCTCAATGCAGGCAGTGCGCACGATGATGTCTGCATGCGCCTGTTTGCTGCGGGTCTACTAGCAGCAGGGCTAAAGGATGAGGCAGCAGCTGTGTACTATTCTTTGCTGCAAGGAGGATCTGACAGAGCTCAGCAGGTTGCCCTTTTCACGTTGCACTCCAATTTTGTCTGCTTGCATTTCTATTGGGGCGGACTCTGCTTTGCAATTGTGCTTTGAGACACCTGTCTCGCTGCTGGTGATGCAAATTGAAGGCTTGCAAAGCAGTTCCTGCATTTTGTATACAATAATGCAGCTTCTTGCCATCACCTCAAGACAGCAACTAAGTCAGCAGAGTCAGCTCTTTTGTCACATGACATCAGACTGAATCGCCGCAGCAACACTGATGGCAAAAGTGATCATACCATCACAGGCACCAAAGCCTTCACAAATCCCAAGTATTTGAGCTGCCATGACCTTCTGCAAATCAGATTGTGCCTATGCTGCAAGTCAGTCTGTGTCCTGCATGACCTCGCTTGTGCTTGCAGGCTGAGCTGCTGAGACAATGCTTGTCTTGTTGGAGCTCAGACCCACATGGCCAGCCAGACAATGCCACATTTGAGAAACTGAGCCATTTTGTCGTGCTTCAAAGCACCTTCAGCTGGGGGAACATTATAGACATCGTACAGGACGCGGGTTTTGGTGATGGCTTTGCATTGCGTCTGTGCGAAGAGCTCATTCTCAGGCAAGCCAGGTCTCAATCAGTCTGTTTGTCCAGTGTGGGCTCAAGCAATTAGAAGCTTCTGCATGTAGCAACCTGTCAGCTTGCAATCTATATCTGGAATGCACAAAGGCCATGCCAAGAATTGCACAAGGACACACTGGTCAGTCCCTTTGCCCAAGGTAAGGTGCATGCCAGTTAGGCAGCAAATCCAGGCTGCCTTGCACACCTGACTGCTCATGCCAACCTCCTCAACAATATGGAATGCTAAGGATTGATTGAGAAGCAGCATGAGTACATGCATGCTTGTGTGACGACGCAGCTCTATTTGTCTGGTACAGGCAGTCTGGCAGCGATACTGACACAGCTGAGTGGAGTATGCAGAAAGAAGTCCTCATGAAGTACGTGCAGGTATGCTTCCATAAACCAGGATACCTCATGCCAAGTTGCTGTTGTGATGCGTGTGATTGCTCATGGCCATGCGCCTGGCAGCTCACACCTTTATGTTATTTTTGGGCTGTTCGAGTTCTCTTGCATGCGAGAGTACAACGTGGCGCAGACTGTTTGGCATTGCTGGGCACCTTGACAACACCAGGATGTATAAAAATCTGACTTTTTAAGCTCGACTCAATGCTTCTGTTTTGCGTTTCACTTTGATGTTGGAGACAGGGTGGATCCGGCAAAACACCTTGCAGTATGAGCATCTGCAACTTTTGCTGCAGATATCCCATCAAGGTGTTGCAACTCAGCAGCAGCTGACAGATGATGCAGTCAGCTGTTTAGAACAGCAGGTCAATCAACAGAGACAGGCGCAGCAGGCAATGCAGCAAGACCTGCAGCAACAGCAGGAAGCTAGTCAAATGTCACATCACACACAAGAGCCACATGCAAAACCTCATCAGCATGGGCGATCTTGGCACAAGCGACGTAAGCTGATTGGTGCAGTTGTATGGGGAGTTGCAAGCTTGCTGCAGCACAGCAACTTACCTTTGAGAGCAGTGAAGGCTGCTTCTTTATTGTTTGTGATACATGAGCATGGCAGGAGATGAAGATAGATACACACAATTGTGCAACCTGTGACAAACCTTTCGAGCTTCCAATTGGCATGTTTTGTGCACGTTGGACTGTATTCTGTAATGCACTACGTAGTAAGTTTATTTGAATCACACTCGCCAGTACAATTTTGCAAAAACATGCTTGTGCATCTCCTGGAATGCAGCATGCCCATGGAATGCTGCAGCATCAGTTTTGTTTCCCACACCGTTGCTTTGATGATGGGGAAACGACTAAACGACTAGAGAGTTTTACTCTGCTGATATAGGTATAACCACTGCTTCATCTTGTGACGGGCCTACATTGTTTGTGACTGAGCTCGTGGCCGGCAGTAGTTTCCATCAGTTTGACCTAAGCTCAGCCCCAGATTTCTTTACAGCCGACAGCTTGCAATATGTCAGCACTCAGCCAACCACTGTTGTAATGCAATACTCCCGACATGCATATGAACCTCATGCATACGTACCGACATATTTTGCAGTGACACTATCTATGTACACACTGATCCCGACGGTTTACCGAGCTTTGCTGAATAGTGCAGTTTCGGGAACTGATCATCGGATTCATACCACTAAGAAAACGACTAAAAAGTTGCCAGGGAATAGCCAAAACACTGATACTGTGGTGATGGGGGAGTTTACCTGAGAATCTTTGTAAATGCTGCTGCACGTGATCATATCGGGTTCAGTCATGCAGAGCTTAAGATGCCCACTGCAGTTGCAACGTGAACACTTTCTTGGATCAGCACACTAGCGAGCGCGTCACCGACGCGCCATACGTATCAACCGCCTGCACACGCAACTTTCATCTGCCTGCGTTGCCCACCCTGTGACCCGGTAAGCCTCTTAGACTTAGTCGTGTGAACTACAGCTTGACATGTCCAGTTGACTTGCATTTACCGGTGCAGTGCCGCGAGAGCGTTGCATATGCGCCCACACCTGCTTGCGACGCATGTTTTGATGTTTTTTTCGCCGTCTAGTTGATTCCAGAATTGGCTGCAGCTGCATTAGCGTTCCCTACGGTTACGATCGCGACAGTTGATGCTGACCACTTTGTAACTTGTCATCCACTCACTTCTCCTGATCTCATGTCATTGCGGTGCTGCGTATGTTATATACATTGTGTGACGCCTCTGCTGCATGCAGAACCATACGTTGCTTCATCACAGTGAGCCAGCATGCTTTCGAGGTAATCACCGCTCAACCTTTTGCGAGCTCCTGCTATAAAGCAGGACCGCGGCGCCATAAAATTGTCTTCAGGGCTTTGTCTTCATTTTGCTCACCAGCTGGTACACGCAACCTCTGCTGATATTGTCTGGAAGCAGGATCCGGTCGACGTTGTCTTGCATGCAGGCGCCGGCTTGCCTGCGCTGCTGCTTTGGCCTCACACTCCACCTCGCACTCCAATGAGAAACTGTCATAACGCAGATATTCACATCGTCTTGCTGTCTGCTGGCTTCTATGCCTGCTTGGTCTGTTCAGTGGCCTTGCTAAGCAGTGCTACAGCTCACAGACAGCTACTGCAGAACACGACTGGAGAGGGCACTTCAGCAGTCAAAGGTATGACTCTGATGGCCAAGAACTCCCCTGTTTGATGGGTAACACAAACCTACTGAGGGTCATACTATCGGCCCAGATTCAGTCGCTGCCATGTCATGCCCGCGCTGCAAAGCCCACCTGCATGCTCCAGCTCGCAATAATCACCCTTATTGACCATGATGTAATGCAACAGCATGACAGGCATGTCATCTGTAGGCATTTGAAATCACAGCTTGTAGATGTTGCAGCTCATGACTCAGCATCGACACCTCTTCATGCACAACACAAGCATGATAATACGTCAATTTAGAGCCTGTGCATGCACTGCAGCTACTACTCCAGCAGCAGCACCCACCGGGTCAGCTGCAGCAGCAACAACTAGCAACACATCAGCAGGGCCTTCAAACTTGGCTGGAGCTCCCACAATCTCTATGGCTGCTTCCTCAGCTTCTGCAGTGGGTACCCCAAGTGCAACCCCCAAGCTCAACAACACCATTCTCATCAGGTCTGAATACAATGTGTGTACTGTACCTCACTGCATGATGTTCAAGGGCTGCTGCATGCTTTACCTGAAGCATGTACCGTGTAATGTTAGCCGCATCATCAACAAATGCATGACTGTATGTCTCATGGCAATAGCACTGCCAGCACATCTGTGAGCGTATTGCACATTTCCCCCTTACATTTTGATGTGGCAAATGTTGCACACATGTTTGCGTACACGGCACAGGCATTTTATGTGGGAGATTTGTCTGGAAGCCTGCCAAGCATTGCTGACTCAACTCTAGCACTCTCACAAAGCCCACACATCTTGAGCTTGTAAGCTCTTGATCATGCAGCGAATCTGCTGCTGCTGCTGAAACCATCCACTGCTGCTGCTGCTGCTGCTGCTGCTGCTGCTTTTGCGGCTGTTGCTGCTGAAAGTGGCTGCTGCTGCTGCTGCTGCTGCTGCTACTGAAAGTGGCTGCTGCTGCTGCTGCTGCTGCTACTGAAACTGTCTACTGCTGCAGTGTAGATGGGCTTCACTCATCTGACCTCACTGCTTACATTGCTCTGGCACCCAACAGCACCATGGCCACCCTAGCCAAGCAGGGGGTCCTCTACCCCAACGCCTACCTACCCGGCCCCTCAGACTCATTCCCAGGCATCTTGGCCCTCACAACTGGCAACAATGTCTCTGTGACTGGCGTCTACTATGGTGAGTTCTGTGGTTTCGGGTGAACAATCTTGACATCACCTTTTGCTTTCATTTGCTTCACTGCGCCGGCACACACCAGGTAACTGTGGAGGAGTGTAGATGAAAGGACATACCAATGCAAGCAGCATGCCTGAGAGTCTGTGTGCATGTGTGGTGCAAGTGACAGCCGTCACCGGAATCTATATTCATGTGTGATGCAGATGACAGCTATGACAGGAATCTGTACCCAGCGGGGGCTTGTGCTGTGATTGGCTCAGGAAAGCCCGCTGGCCCAAATGGCACTGAGTGCCTCTTCTCAGAGCTGCAGGACTATGAAACATTCAGGTGAGTTTGATGCCATGTCGCTGTGAGCAAAATGTGCATCGCGTGATCCCCTTGTGTGTGGCTTTGGCATTGCATGGACCAGCTTGCTGTGTGTTTTGGTCAGAGCAAGGTAGGGCAGTGCTTGACTTGACCTGACTCTGCTGTGCACCTGACTGTGTACAGCTTTGAACACCTTCACAGTAGTGTCTCAGTTCTCTGCAGAATGCAGAAATGTCAGTACTGTCCAAGGAGTGTCCATCAGCAGTGGACATTTGAACCTTTTCAGAAACCTACTCCAAGGTGATGTTTTAACATTTGTGCATGTCTGCAGCATTGGAGGGGCGCCTGGTGTTGGAGCTTTCAATGGCTTGGCCACCAACGTCACAACGCTTCAGACAGACTTCCCCACTAGAGGCCTCAACGGCACAGCTGTCAATGTAAGAACTGCAGCTGCAGCCCATGTGTCAGCCCATGTGTCAACCCATGTGTCTTTGGCATTCCCCTTTTGGAAGACTGAAATAATGTGCAGTTTCACATAATGTCACATTCCAGCAGTGGCTCACTGTATCATCTGTGCGATTGCTGCCGAGCAGTTCTAGATGTTTGCTGGCCGTACACACAAAGACTGTTCTTTCTATCACGCATAGCTATGTCATGGTCCAGCTCGTCAGTGCAATGCTGCTTTGTGCCATTGTACAGGAGAGTACGCTGCCATTGGATGCTGCCTGTGATCCAGTGCACGCATGGCGCTTCAACCAAGCAAACACCATCTTCCAGGTGTGCAGCATCATCTCTGGTTTGACACCAGCAACAGTAGTGATGCAATGGAACTTCATAATATTTGGTGCACAGCTTGACATTGATAATATGAGCCACACAGTGTGACTGGTGTTGGCATGTGCATTCACAACCCTTCAGCCTGCAGAATTGTTGCCGCAGCCTGACCATGAGACCGTCTCAACAGCTGTTTTGAACTTCTAAATGTAGATTATCGCTATGGCATCTGTGCTGGAAAATGTTGTCTGCTGCTGCTGCTGTAAACTGAGGTGAAGCAAACAAGTGGTAAAGCTTTTTGGTGCATGCAGGTGGCTCTAGCAGCAGGTAAGAGGACCGCCTGGATTGACAAGGGACCCTACTATGAGGTTGTTCAGGTCAGATTCCACCTGCCTGTTCAGCCATATTGCCTGGACATCTGATGCCAGCCTGCCCTACGTGCAATCTTTCAGGCCTTTTGAGCCTTTGTTGCTGTGTACATATGTTGGCACTGTCTTGTGATTATTATGTACTGTGTCCTTTTAAGGCATGATTGCTTGGCATGCTTGCTGTTGGTTTCATGCCTATGCGCCAGCATTCTGGCAATCTGTTTTAAATGCATGGCATCTTGCCTGATGTGTAACAGCATCTCATGATCATGCTGCCTGACAGGCACAATGATAAGTGATGGTACAACATAACTGCAAATTTGGGACAGGACTTGTCCGCAGTGTGCGCCATGCGCCATCAGCTATCGTGTGTGGATGCATTTGATTTCGGTCCGCTCAAGATGGTCAGCTGCTTTGCTGTATGACAGGGTCAAATGGGGAATGGTGTGATGGACTTGTACACTCCTGAGATCTCATGCCAGTGTGGTGACAATCAGACAGGCATTCCATCCACAGCCATCACCAATGGTTTGGGTGTTGACCTTGCCAAGAACATCACTGCAGCCAGGGCTTACGATGAGCTGCATGTGCAAGCCGTCATCAACCAGATCAGTGGAAAGCACAGCTCTGGCAACTATGCCATGCAGATGCCAAACCTGTTTGGACTCAACTTTCAGTCTGTTTCTGTCGGTCAGAAGGTGAGCAGCTGTCTTACACATTGGCTTTTAATATTGCTTAGAAGTCCAATGTGCAGTGACTGTACAGTAACACTGGCTGGATTTGCAGTGTGGTGATAGTGTCAGTGTGCACTGCATAATGTGCTTTGCACGTCACCTGACAGCCTTCTTGTGAATTGTGTGGCATCACCTAGATAGCATGGAGTGGCAACTTTATGCACTGCATTATAACACCCAGATCTTGTGCAATGTATTGTGCTGTACAGCTGCCCTGCCCAGTCTTACAAGCCTAACATACTGCACCAGATGCGGCACTGAATTCTGCCTTTTCCTAAATTTTGCAGTATGCTGGCTACCAGAACAATGGCACAGCCTTCAGCCCTGGACTGAAGGCCAACCTGGACTACGTTGACCAATCCTTTGCCAGAATCCTGGCTGCCCTGAACTCATCAGGCAATGCAGCAACAACAGGACTGGTCATTACAGCAAAGCATGGGCAGCAGCCAGTCACCACGAATGCCACGTTGATCAGCCCAACTCCCATTGCAACGGCCCTGAAGAACCAAAACATCAGGTGCTGTAAGCTGCAAGTACATCGCATACCAGATCAGGTAGTGCGTGTTGGAAGAAGTACATCAGTCATGGTCTGGTAGAATTCCAAAGGGCACTGCTGACTGTATACCTGTGGGTTAGCAAGTCCTCTTTTGCGAAGAGGTGGAATCAGCAATGCACATCCGCAAGTCAGATTATTGCGCATGAGCTGCCATACATATTGTGCGGATATGGCATTGCTGATTCCACCTCTTCAGGAAGTGAGAACCATATATGCAAGTGGCGGGCAACAGTGCAGGGCTGTGCATGACACTTGCACAGCTGCCAGTCACGCACTTATTCCTCTGCTGCATATGAATGGCAAGCTTGTACATGTGTGTGTGCCTGTGTGCAGCGTTGCGCAGTTTACAACAGATGACATTGGTTTGATCTGGTTGACCAGCAGCAACCAGACCACAGCAGCTCTCACCTACCTGCGCACTCTTGCATCCAACACCAGCTACGGCATTCTGGGTGAGTCATCTACCTTGCATCACCAGTATCATTATCGCACATTCTGGTTGCTGCCTGCTGTGAGTGCTGATGTTGGCAGATCCATGACACAGCTTGTGAACGGCTAGTCAGTGATGTTGCGCATACATCGGCAACGGCAGACTTTGGGTCAGCCAGTGCAGCTTGGTCAATGCAGACAGTCAGCAAGCATTGAGTGAGTAGACGGTATGTATGCATTGAGTGAGTAGACTGTCTGCAGGCATTGTGTGGGTAGACTGTATGCAAGCATTGAGTGAGTAGGCAGTACATATGCATTGAATGAGTAGACAGTACATATGCATTGACTGAGTGACAGTTTGTAAGCATTGAGTGAGTAGACAGTACATATGCATAGAGCGAGTAGACAGTATGCATGCATTGAGTGAGTAGCCAGGCTTAGCAAGATTGGAGTCTGAGAAGAGAATGCCTTCGTGTTAGCTGTCGAAGGGTTTCTGGCAATACTTTGGTCTATAGGCCAGCAGTATAGCACCTGAGGCAATTGCTCCGACGCTGCAAAGCTTGGTTTCATGCCCCACTCCAGCCCAGGCCCATCATTCTGACTACATTTTGTGCTTGGATCTCTTGCTCATGTTTGCTATGCACACGCTCAGACACATGACAGACAGGTCATGCTGCACTGAGCATGTCTGATTGGGCACATCAAAGTAGTGGCAGCATATGCATTTGCAAAGCTGTATAACACAATGTCATTACAAGGCTCCCTGAAGGTGATGTATGATTGACTGATGCAGATGTGAACCAGCCAGCCTACTATGGCTTAGTCAGCAATGTGGCAGGCCGCACACCAGACTTGGTAATTGTGCCTCTAGCTGGTGTTGTCTTTGCCTCTCCTGGAAAGAAGCTTTCAGAGCATGGTGGATTGATGCAGTCAGACCTGAATGTGGCTCTCATGGTGTATGCTCCTCAGCTGGCAACTGCGGGCACTGTCTACAACTCTACAGTAAGGCTCCGTCTCATTCCTCGCCGCCAACTGCTGAAGCAAGGGCAGCTATGGTTGCCCTCTGCATGGCTTATTCTGTAAACACTGAATGTCATGCAATCAGAGAGACTGTTCGTCACTCAAATGCACCTCCTGTCAAAGCAACTGCTTTGCAGCCATACCATATGTGCTCATATGTTGGATGCCAACAAGCACCATTGGCATGATGCAGTGAGCACTGCTAATGTCTGCATGTCATGCAGCCCTTGGCTAATGTTCTGAACATCACAAAAGGGGCATGGGCACTGTGGGTTGTTGAATGACTCAATGTTGTGCTGACACTGCAGGTGAGTGTAAGCCAGGTCGCATGCACAACACTGAGCATGATTGGCATGACATGTAGCAACTTGACAGCTGGCTACGCACAACCGCTTCCTGGTCTGACTGCGGCCGCCAGCTCTGGCTGATCCCTGGCTCAACGAATCATCCCTGCATGCAACTTATGGCATAGCCCTGAATGCCGCTCTGTCACTGTCAGGATCAACAAAGTTGGAAGATTGATGTCATGATGCGCTGTTTGATTTTGAGCCGCTGGAATTACCTGTGATCTAGCAACAATCCTATACAGAAGAGGACACTAAGTGATTGAAAGTATAATATCAGCCTGCAAGGGTGCATTGCAAATGCTTCTTGCAGTGCTGCGAAGAAGGAGTCGTGTTTGTCTAGCTGACTGATCTGGTGGTAATGCAGCCTACCTTGTTGACGTCTTACTCTGGGATACACACAGCCTGGCTGACATATCAGACTGATTGTATCCAAGAAGCTGATCAGTGTTCACCACATCTGCTATCACAACAGTGCAGCTTCCCTGTACTGCACGAATGCATTGAGCATGTGTAAGCAACACAAACATTGCTTGATCACAGTACTGTGCTAGTAGGGCATTGTCCAAGTAACGAGTATATACCCTAGTGTATATATACACTAGCGCCAGCATGTGCAAAGTCTGATTGCCAGGCAGCACAATGCACAGCCCTCAGATGTGCTTAGACTACCGTATGAGCTGTTGAGAGCAGTGCAATGGTGTTGGTGCGGAGACACTTTGATTGTGGTGCCATCAATGGCGTGCTGCATGTACGTGGCAGCATCACAATGTGATGGGCCCTCTATGATAAGCAGGTCCAAAGCGCTCTTGCAAACAAGTAATGGCACTTGAACAAAAGAGTGTTATGCTTGCACCACTGCCCAGTTGCAGCAATTGTGCTGCAGACAGTTTCGTTGGAGGCAAAGAAAGGTAAGGACATTGCAAAGCTGACATGAGTACAAAGGATTGTGCAAGATACATGCATGGCAAAGCTGAAGCTCATAAGCTGTGGCATCATATATGTATGGAACCTTACATAGCAGCTCTCATGGAGTTTGTCACCATCTTATTATCAAAGACAGCCTGTAGTACTATCCGTTCTATTTCAATATGCATGCATAAACACATCATCCGTACAAAGCGCTCATCAAACTCTGACAGCATACCAAAGTCATTCATTGGGCAAGTTCTGGACACAGACATCAGATTGTGCTCAAGCCTGCTCATGTGTTGGGCTGCAGATATCCTGCCATTATTGGACAAGTTGTACTAATACCCTCCAGCTGCGGGGGAACTTGGCAGGTTTGAATCACCCCCACAGCCAGAAAGCAGCGTGCTGACTGAGCCAATGTACCCATTCAAAACATCGCCTGATCTGGTGAAATTGGCAGTTTCTGCAATTTGACCCAGGATTGCACCAGCTTGTGGCCAGCTTGTGAGAAGGGAGGGAAGAGCACCGACCATGGCTCCTACTTGTGTGAAGTCCACGGTTTGAATCAGTTGGTTTAACAGACTGCCATACACTGACAGGTCGTTGTTCATGGTCCAGTTGCCAAGGAAGTAGCCCACACCTGTCATGTCAACTGCAGAGTAGAGCTCATCTCCCACATTGCCAAAGTCAGAGCTGCTCATGTTGCTGTCGAGATTTGTAAGGATCTGGCCAACAGCAGTGAAGTTAATGCTGTTGGCTAGGATTGAAAACGCGCCGCTTGATGCACTGATGTCTGAACTCAGCTGGTTTTGCGCGGCGCCGAGAATGGTTTTGGCTTCTGTCAGGTTGATGGCTGTGGATGCATTGGCCAGCAGCTGTCCAGCATTTGCAAAGTTGACGAGGTTCTCCAATGCCCCAATGTCAGACCCATCTGACCCGTTCCTCAGGGTTGCCACAAAGTCCGAATCGAAGTTGTCGGTGGTGTTGGTGGCACTGTTGCAAACAGATGAGCTGTAAGATTGCTCTGGTTCAGGACTGAAGGCTCCTGCATTTGCAAATGATTACTTCAGATATCCTGTTCAGGGAATGGACATGTGACACAAAGCTGCCTGCACATGTACAGCCTAGATGTAGCAAAGTGTGCATCTATTTCTGCGCTGACTGGTGTTCCTGTTGAGTACATGAATGTACCACAAGACAAAGGAGGTTGACTGAGTGGCAGCACAATTTGCGACTTGAAGGGTGCAGGCTGGTCAGATCACACGAACTGAAATGCGGACCACAAGACCGATGATCGCCACACCGAAGACAAGGTGGATTGGCAGGCAGCCATGTCAGATCAACACATACCTGATGCCATGTGACTGGCAGCCAAGACAAGAAAGGCGGCAAAAAGAGCAGCGCATCTCATCGTGAGAAGTCTCTGCCGACCAGAAGATCAAAGTGCTAGCCGTAGCCAAAGGCGCAGGGAAGTATGAGAGTTTGCACGAAGTCTCTAGACCTGTGAAGCAACCACGGAAAACTAATCAACACGCAAGCGAAGCCAACTTTGGAAGGAGTCAGTCTCCACGTGCGACACAGAGGCATCCAGCATCGCCAAAGCACAATGCAGCTGCCGACATCAAAATTTACCCGCCTGCACAGCTTGGATCAGCTGCAGATCTGCAGTCGCTGCACTGTTGGAAACGTCTTACAGAGATACCCTACGAATGCAGATCGTTTTGAACAAGGACTTGGCGCGGTATGCTCTGCGCTGCACGGCTTTTATCATGCGCAGCGGTCCCGTTGACCACTTCATTTGACGCCCGAATGAGTAAGCGAAACTCAGCGAAACTGACTAAGGCTGCTTGTGGTTTCAGCTTGCTCAGCTTCCATGAGCTTTGCTGTCGTCCCGTTGACGCGCGGAGCCTCCAAAAGCTTTGCATTGTGTGACACAAAGCCGACACCTGTACCGGCTGCTGCAAGGAACATGGGGGTCTGGGTGCTGCTGGGCAATATGCCTGGTTGCAACCGACCGGCCTGTAGTTGGCTGGAGGAACAGGCTGTTGCGAGTTCAAAGAACGCTGCAATAATGACACTTTAACATGCGAGCTGGCGGACAGATCAATATCAAGCTCCTTGGCAGAGTAGGTCTGCAAACCACTAACGTCAGCACCAAAAGTGCCAGGGGGATACAACTACATGCCCCAAATTACCAGCTAACTTCCTTTGGGTCACAAAGTTGTCACAGCTTGTCATGTGGTTAGCCTGCTCGCAACATTTGCTGTGACTTGGCACCAACATGTTGCGATTGGTTTCGGAGCTCCTGTTCCTGAGGTCTTGTAAGTAAGATACATTGCACATGGCGTAGAAACAGTTGCAAGACTTACAATGAGAGACTTCAGAGTATCAAAGAATTTTTGTAGCTCACAAACTGCAGACAACATGCAATAGTCTAATTCAAGCAGGATGGACATCTATGAGCTGTGTATGACAGCTTGACCAAATGAAAATAATATACAATAGCATGATCAAACAGCAGCACAATGCAAAACATCGACCAACACAGGGACAGAGGACAAGGGTGATGATGCAGTCTAGTGCTGAGACCACTGTATGCTCTTCAGATCTACACCCTCCTGGACGAGCTCCCACAGGGGACTCATCTCCCTAAGCTTGGTCACATGTCTCACTGTCAACTCAACAGCTCTGTCAACTTCTGCAGCCGTTGTGAATCTGCCCAGGCCAAATCTGCATTGCACACAAAGTGAGCACATTTTGCGAGGACACAAAATGCAGCACAATAGTGCTAGCTACATGGCAAAGCTGGATGTATGCCAAGACAACTACAAGGGGATGCACGCTTGCTGTGCAAAACGCAGACCGCCATTAGCTGAACAGTGCTTGGGCAACCCACTGTTTATGCAGGACAAACAGTGCTCAGCTGTAACACACAAACAACAAGCAAAGATGGCACAAGTGCACAAAGCAGCAAGCAACAAGACAAGGGGAGTAGGATGCTGGTCATCTGACCTGAGGCTGGTGTGAGCCATGTCCTCTTCAACACCAAGGGCACGCAGCACATACGAAGGCTCCAGACTGGCGCTGGTGCAGGCACTACCACTGCTCACAGCTAGATCCTGCAGAACACAGGAACGCTCAACATGATGGCAAATGGCAGTGACAGGACCCGCGCCACTGCCAAATTGAAAAGCAAGTAGTGACAGGGGCAAGTGGCTACTTGTCAGCCCAAACCAGACAAAGCGTAGGCATGAGCAATCAACAGCAATCAGTACGACTGACTGCAATACTGGGTGAGAGTCACAACTTGCCAGAAGGCTAGCATGCAGGCAGCAGTTCTGGAAAGGAGAATCGGGCTTTACCAGTACAGTCTGAGCGCTTCATTCTTTGCAGAACCATGCAAAACTGGCAGGACCAAGCACCACAGAAAGGACAGCATGCCTACCTTGAGACCCATGATGAGTGACTCCCCCTCAACGTATGAGAAAGACAGGTTCATGTTGCCCACATATCGCTGCTCTGTGTTTTGCGGCCCATTGAGCACCACACCATCACACTGAGATGTGATGCCGTGCTGCAGTCGCTCAGCCATGGCTCTGATGTGAGCAGTGTCTGAAACCATGTCCCTCTGAGCAATGTCACACGCAACGCCCAGGCCAACAGCAAGTGAAGCTGGCACTGTGCCACTCCTGATACCACGCTCCTGCAGGAAAGCAAAAGGCAATTCAGGTGACAGTCACAATCCTTTGACATGTTTGTTGTACATTGCAGTGTCACCTGGACAATTTGCTAGTTATGCTGGCACTGTGCACAGCAACTATGGGCATCAGCGGCTGCCCGCTGATGGTCACAAGTGTGAGCACAAGCATGCAGCCATTCCTGCAGCCAATGATACATGCAGACCGCGTGTGGACCTGACCAAACCAGAGTTCCTAAGAAAACTGTAAACGGGCTGTCTTGACAAAATAACTTGGTAAAGCTTAGGCCAATCTTGGCCCAGAGGTAGCAGTGAGAAGGTTGAATGCAGACCTGACCACCCCCGTTCATCTGGGCCTCAAGCCTGACGCGAGGCCGGCGTCGGATGTAGATTGCCCCCACACCCTTGGGACCATATATCTTGTGACCACTGATGGACATAAGGTCAATATTGTGGTCATTAACATTGATAGGGATCTTGCCCACAGCTTGAGCTGCGTCTGTGTGGAAGAAGACCTTGCGCTCTCTGCACATCTTGCCTATCTCCTTTGTGGGCTGGATGACGCCTGCATGCTGACAGGGGTCAAATGCATGATTGAAAGATTCCCATGTTAGCATCCAAACTTTAGCCATGCGTCATGCTGCAAAGCGTGCCTAATATGCCAACATGGCAATGGGCATCTGACATAACAGGGCATCTGACATGATGTCAGGCACACTGCTCACCTATCTCATTGTTTACCATCATGACAGACACCATGACAGTCTCAGGTGTGATGCTGTCTTGCAACAGCTGCAGGTCTACCAAGCCGTCCTTCTTGACAGGCAGGTATGTGACCTTGAAGCCTCTGTTCTGCAGGTATCGGCAGCTGTCCAGCACACACTTGTGGTCTGTCTGTAACGTGATGATGTGGTTTTTCTTCTCCTTGTAGAAATTTGCAACACCCTTGATGGCCAGATTGTTGGACTCTGTTGCGCCAGAGGTGAAGATGATCTCCTTGGGATCCGCACCTATGAGAGATGCTACCTGGAAATCAGGCCAACTGCTCAGCAGATGACAAAATGCACAATGCCTTGCAGCGTAACAGAGGCAACAGCAGGAGTCTTTGAGGGACAAAATCATTTGAAGTAGCTGTTGCAATGCAAAATTACCTGTTTGCGAGCCTTCTCCACAGCATCCTCAGACTCCCAACCATACATGTGCGTTCTTGAGTGAGGGTTGCCATACTGATCAGTGAAGTATGGCAACATAGCGTCTATCACCCTGGGATCAATAGGTGTTGTTGCTTGCATATCTAGATACAGTGGCCTGCCTGTCAACTTGATTCCCTTCATTTCCAAATACTCAGGATCATCATGAATAGGCGCAGCTGCTTGAGCTGCTTCAGGTGCTTCAGATGTGCTTTCTTCCTCTGCACAGGACAAGCCAGTCAGCAAGCAGCACGCAACACACGTCGTTCGAGTCTAGCTGTCACTCACCTTCGACTGGGGCAGGCAGTGCGGCTGCCGCTGACATCCAGCATGACTGATGAGCTGTGGCTGTTGCTACTGCGGGTAGTGAAGCATTAAAGACAGCCTGAGACTGCTGAGCACAGCCGGTCAAAGTGCGCAGTCCAAGTCGGCCGACCTGTCTTGCCAACATCCTGGCTCTTCCGATGATATTATCGATTTGTGAGAGCAGCCCTACGGCTGGTGCACTGTGGTTTGCTTTAATTATGCAACAAGGAAATGGTTGACGCCGTGGCCGGTGCGCACGCAACGTAATGCGCAAACAGACGGAGTTTGGTTCATGTAGGGTTTAGCTAGGTTGTGTATATGTTGATGATTTGTGGGCCTTGATCAACGCTCATGCAGCTCTGGCAAAGCTGCTCAGAGCCTTTACCCAGGGAACACACATATGCATGCACTGGCATGCATGCCGCATTACACAGCATTAGTCAGTCACGCAAATATATATATAGCAGTTGGCAGATATGTGCAACACAGTGTCAGGTTCTACTGCTGATTGACAGTGCGTCTGTGGTGAGCATGAACGACAGGTCTGGGATGGAGATGCCAGCAACTACTATCTCAGCACGATGTGGCTGCTGCATGCTACTGCCAAAAAGCTCGCCTGCAGCACAGACAATGCCTTCAGCTGTCATTGACAAGCACAACTGTACAACATGCAATATTGCTCAGAGATCAAAACAGGGGCAGAAGTGGATGCTTATTATTTGTTGTTGCCAGTCATGTTCTTCGATGGAGCTAAGGCAGCAATGTATGCACTTTAATACCAGTCAGCATCAACAGCGCACCTGATGGTTGACGATAGCCTTGCGCAAAGCTTGCAGCCTGCTGACCCGCATCTGCAGGCTCAATGTTGGATGGAAGCCCATGCTGCAGCTCTGACAGATCAACGTGCCCAGCAGCAGGCTGTTGCATGGATGACGGATCTGTACTCATCACAGCGTCAGCATTGCCCAGAAGCGCAGACTGCCCTGATTCCAGCAGGGCAGCAAAGTCTGTGAAGCTAGCACTGGCAGCAAAGGGGTCAGGGGTGCTCATGGGCGCTGCAGTGGTCCAGTCAGCAGCATCAGTTGGTGGTGCTGATGCACCGCCCCATTCAGTGCCTTCAAAGTCATCCTCACCAGGAGCATTGAAATCACCAAAGCTTTCGCCACTGGCCATTCGGGCAACACTCAGTGTGTCTGCAGCTTGTTCCTGCCTGGACTGTGAGTCATCTGGCCACGCATCATCACTGGGCAGAAGAAAGGGGTTGCTGCCATGCATCTCCAACTGGTTGGATGCCTTTGAGGACTGGGGTCCATCAACAACAGGGGCAAGAGGGGCGTTGTTACTACACGTAGGCAGTGCGTCTGATGCCTCATGTCCTGGAGGGTCAAGGAATGGATTGCTGGCATGGCTTGCCATCTGACCTGGAGCATGCTGAGCGCGAGCCATGCTGCCAGGCTCAAGGAATGGGTTGCTGACGTGCATTTCCAGCTCTCCAGGCACCTGTGTTGGCTGAATTGCAGGCGCATTCAAGAATGGGTTGCTGCTATCCAGTGCAAAACGCTCAGACGCATGTGCTGATTGGCTTGATGCACCAGCAAAAGCAGAGTCTGCCCCAGTGCCAAAAGCAGACCAGTCATCACCAGCTATGCTTTGACTGGCTGTTGCTTTGGATTCTGAAGGTGGGTGAAGTGAAGCTGGCTGGGAAGGGGCACTGCTGTCGAATGCACTCCAGCCCTTGTCTTCTGCTCCCCAGCCAGTCCCATGAGGGCAGGCTGGATCCCCAGACTGACGCTGCTGAACTACCAATGCAGCTGCGTCAGAAGCTGCTGATGCAGCTGGTGCTGGTGCTGCCTGCTGTGGCTGTCCTTGGCGCTCAACTGCACTGAGAGCAGCCTGCTTGGTGTGAAACCTCTGCTGGTCTGAAAACTGCTGAGACCCTACTTCGGGCTTGTCCCTTGCTGTGATTAAACAGCCTGCCGGAGTCTGAGGCTGACTCTGAGTCTGAGAGACACCATTTGTAGCATCCTTGCTACTGCGTCTTGCTCCTGAGCTGCCTTGCCGCCGCATGCTGGCAGAAGCACTGCTTGAGTCCTTTGCTATGCTGACTGCGTCATCAGTCTTGGTGACAGAAGCTGAAGGCGGGGGCAGAGGCCCAGTGGAACGCATGCCTGCCGCATCAGAGGGGTGCTGAGTGAGGGAATCAAGGGAGCGTGAGCCCCACTCTGAACCGCTGGCAGTTGTCACGGTGGAAAGGTAAGAGAGGGGGCCCTTGGGCGCTTCTGATGGAACAGGCTTGAGACCTGCATGTACCAGGAAGTTACAGTGAGGTTTTAAGTTGATCAACACAGACAGACTATTGATTCATCTCCTGCAGTGGGACTGCCATTCTCTTGGTCCGTTTGGGACACGAAAAGATGGCTTGGGAATAATATGAAATTTAGGGTTTTGGGTTCAGGATTTGGCATGTTTTAAGGTTGCCCGAGAGACCACACAGCAGCTTGCAATATGTTTACGCATCCAGTGTGACAAAAGCGATAAGCGTTCAGGTGAGGCAACAAATTTGCAACTGGAAGCATTGGCAGTCAGGCCATGCAGATGTAGAGGCAACATCTGTCATTGATCAATTCAGCATACACAATGTGCAGAGCATCATTGATGACATTTTGCAATGTACACACTGAAGAAGGCAGTACCTCACAGGTAGTTGAGGTCAAGGTGGGCAGAGTGGGCTCCAAACAGGGCGCCCTGTGCCTCAGTGGCTCTAGTGGGCGACTCACTGGCAAAGATGGGCTGCTGCCCTTCAACCTTACCATCCCCTGCATTCGTGATGCTAATGATGATGATGAGGATGCATTGCACAGATTGTGTTGGGCAAGCGCAACATTGTGAAGATTGGCCACATTTCAGTGGGCTCCTGAAGCAGGAGCTGATGGACTGCATGATGGGCAGGAGACCTTCAGCCATGCTGTTCATGCACGTTGTCCATGTCTTTTGCAGGAACCCCATCAGAGTGTGCACAATGTGCGGTACAGTTGTGGCTGTCAAGGATGCAGAGCAACACCCAGAAGAGCTCTCAGCAGCACAGCCAACTTGCTGACCTACTCTCACCTGCCTTTAGTCTGCTGTGAGCTGTCCCATTGAGCTGTCCCTGGTAAAGCATATCAAGCAGGGACTCACACAGCACTGGGAATGCAGGCAGATTGCTCTTTTTGACCCCCAAAGCCTCTGTGTTCTTGACCTCCAAAACGTCTGTGTTTTCACATAAATGTCCAGATAGTAAAAAATGAACTGTCGTCGCCATTGCCATGTTGCCAGACTGGCCAGCTGGCACAGCAATGGATGCACCAGGCTCACGCAACCAACCTTTGGAAGAAGATTTGCGGCGCCAGCGGTTCTTGGCAGCCAGGGCCTTCTCCAGAGCATCTTTCTCATCCTGCAGACCAGCTTGGCTGAGGCCAAGGCGTGCCAGCAGGCGGGCGTCCCCTCTCGACCCCTGCCAGCCAGCTGTCACTACCTGTACAGTAGCAGGCAACTTGTACTGCTTGTACAGCAGCAAAAATGCTGGACATGCATTCACTGCTGTGCAATCACGTCGCCCAGATCATAGGACCCTCCATGCAGGCTTGGCACCTGGCTGCAGTCATATGTGCAGTGGCGATCCAGTCATGAATGTGGATGACAGACACAGGTGCATCATGTTCCAAGACCAAAGAGGGGCCAGCAACAAACTCGGCACATTGGCACATCGAGCACACCTATTTTACTGTTGCCGTCCTCACAATACTTGTGCCAAGAATAGGGGGAAAGATTGATGCAGACAACAGGAGAGCCACTGGATGTTTTGACGCCAGGTAACTGTCTTTCAATCACGCTCTGATATAGCCAAGAGCTTACCCTAGAGCGATTCAGGGAAGGTGCCGCAGGGCACACGCCATCTGTTGCGGGTTGGCCCAAAAGACCAGCAGTAGCCAGCACCTGATCCTTGGGCAATTTGCCCGCCTGCTTGATGTGGTACTCTATCAAGGCATTCCCATTGTAAAGCCATTGTGGGGAGCCATCGGATTTGATGGGCAGCGGCGAAAGGGGATTGGGAAGATGAAAGGGAAAGGCCAAAGGCTCCAGTAAGCGCTGGATGATTCCTGGCAGCTCGTTTTCGTCAGTGTTCAACAAGCGGGACAGTGTTAATGGCGGAGGCGTGTCTGCTACGACTGCAGCAGCAGCAAAGCAGGTTGGTAAGCCATTGTGGTGATACATCCAGGCATGGGCACTGCGTTGCAGGCAGCCGAGTTACAGCCTTGCAGCAACAGAGCAGATAAGGTAAGGCAGTGTTGGTGATACTATCAGGCATGGGTGCAGCATTGTGAGCAGCAGTGTTACATCTTTGCAGCAAGCGTAAATCAGAAGTCAGGAGGCGGTGCAGGGCTGCAGCAACAAATGTATGTCTGCATCTGTGACCATAATCAAGTGTTAAAGCAATGGTTGAGCCTTGTTGCAGCAGGCCGGTCTAAAGCCATTATCCAGTCATGCAGGCTGCAGTTGTTGTGCCATGTACCTGCAGGCGATGCTGGTGTCTGTTGATGCTGCAGTTGGCTTTGAGGGCTCTGTGCTGCTGGCGCATCTGATCCTGACCCAGCTTCTGCGCCGGCTTCATTGAAAGCACCAAAGCCATCATCATCGTCGCCTTGTTCTGCAGCATCGTTGAAGTCCCCAAAGTCATCGTCTCCCCAGTCACCATCTGCAGCTGCCTGCTCAGCAGCAAGTTGCTCTGCAGGAAAGCCAATGGGCAATGCTGTGGCTGCTTCTTCAGGGGACGCCTGATCTGCCCAGTCATCAACTCCAACTTCAGGCTGTTGCACACTGATACCAGCTTTGTCTGGGGTGTCATTGCTGCCTGCTGCAGTGGACGCATTTGCAGAAGATGACTGATCTGCCAAAGCATTATCTTCTGCTGCCTGTGGCCCTGCAGACGCAACAGCCTGGTCTGGCCTGGAACCAGCGCCTGCAGCTGTGTCTGTTTGCCTGTGGCTGGTGTCAGCATCTGATGCATCTGGGCTTTGAGACGCTGCTGCTTGTATGTCTGCTGGAAAAGCAGCATCTGCCCAGTCGCTATTGACTGATGCCTGCCCTGCAGGCGATACAGCATCAGTGGGAGCTGTTCTGCTGCTGGCTTCTGTTCTGATTGACTCTGAGAGCGCCTCTCTGGGCTGGGCAGCATCTGATGAGAAAGAATGGTCAGCCCAGTTGCCTGCTGATGCTTGTTGGCTTGAGCCCACAGCACCATCAGCATCAGCAGAGTCTGTACCAGAGCATACAGCTTGTTCAGCTGTAGCTGGATCCTCTTGGAAGGCATTGTCTGTCCAGTCATCAGGCTGAGCAGTGTCAGCTTTGGGCCCTGAAAACGCATCTGCCTCTTCATACTGCAACTGGCCGCTTGTGCCTGCATCTGCACTGGAAGATTGACTGGGTTGCTGGTGTATTGCTGTGCCTGCTGAGACAGCAGCTGAGGGGTGCTCGTCAGTGCCTGTTTGTTGCTGTGATGGCAGGGAAGCTGTACTGGAAGTGTCTAACGCAACACCTGCCTGACTGCTTGCTCTGTCTGATGCTAGGTGCGCATCAGATGCTTCAGCATCTGGCACGACAAAGTCAACCTCTGCCCAGTCATCATGATCTGCCTGCTGGTGCAGCTGAAATGCAGAATCATGGCTGGACCTGGCAGTGTTGGCAGCTCCTGTGGCTGGATGGTTGCTTGCCAGCTCAGCACTTTCTGCATGCCCTCTGTGCATTGGGGATGTGCCTGCAGAGTCAGCGTCATGACCTTGGCTACTGATGCTTGTTTCTGGCTCAGGAACATGCTGGCCAATTGGCTTGGCTTTGCTATGCTGATCCAGCACCAGAGCAGCATCTGGGCTGGCACCTGACGCTGTGAAGTCAGCACCCCATTCATGGTCATTGGCTGGATGGGGCACAGAAAGGGCACTGGACAGCTCTGATTGCAAGTCATTGATTGTGAAAGGTTCCTCCTCGACAATCTTGCTGGTATTGCTACCCTTGCCAGCGTTTTCACTGTGATTCTCTGTGATATCATCTACAGGCTGACGTGCAGAAGCTTTCCCAGGCTCTGCAATGTGTGTATCTGAAGTTGTCTGCTGTTGACCAGGCACACCTGCAGACCAGCATACTGTGCTTCTTGTAACAACATCTTGAATTTCCTTTGCAACGTGGAGATGCCAACATCTCAATGCCAGCTGAATAGCTCGTCATGCGCAAAGTCATTGTCAAGCAGTTTCTGTGCCTTGCCAGCAGCGCATTGTCAGAGGATCATAACCATGTACATCAAAAGGCAAAAGTCATGGAGATAAAGGTGGCTTTGTCTGTCACTCTGCTTTGTCCTCACCTTGTGGAGCACCGTTCCCAAAAACAGGTGGACTTGTACCCTTCGACGCCGCACCGGATGCGTCTGGTGCATACATCGCGGTGACCTGTGCAAAAGGCACAGTCGATCGAGGAGGGTTGCACGCAGCATAACGAGACCAAGGAGAAGAGGGACTGATGCAGAGCTTACCAAAATCTCGAATCTCAACAACACCACTGCTCACTTATGACACACACCTCTTCTGTGTGCCTGCACTGTTTTGCAAGCTATTGCCACAAGGCTTTAGGGGGGAAGTGGTTGTGAGCACAGGTACTCTCACGCCAGCCAACAGTTATTTGAAGGCCACTTCGCTTTGACAATTATGGTCGAGTGTCCCGTCGCGCAACAGTGGTGACAAAAGTCAACGCATATGCTACGATCACGTCAAGCGTAACCTGCACGAAGTGCGCGCATGCGTGATCGACCCTTTGCAGCGGTGGTGCTTTTGTTGTGACAGCCACATTTTCATTGTGCGTAACACCATGTCTTGCCAGCACGACATTAGTCTGACCCTGCGCAACTTCCAAGAGCGCTTAATGGCAGAAGGCGAGAAAGGTGATTGCGGCGAGGCTCAGGTGTGACCCATGTGAGCAAGGGTTGGGCGGTCGAACTTTGCAAAGCCTGAGAAACTTGCCGTTGCAGGAACTTCTGCGACATATAGAGGAGCTTTCGCGTGAGTTGCATGGCCTCAAGGGCGATTGCAAGCCATCATCGTCCCTCCGCATATGGAACGAAAGTTCCCAGCGGGCGCAAGACCCTCGCCCCTCAGCTGTGGAGTCATACAGGTTTGAGTGCTATCGGCTGTGCGCGCCATTCAGGTTCTTCCCCTCGTACGCACAAGCGCCACCACTGACATGTCATGCAGGCTATACAAGCAGCAACTACAGGAGTCACACAGCCTGTCTCAACACAGCCACAGAGGCGGGTCAAGTGTCCATCAGTTCTTCCAAAGGCAGCCTGAGACGTGCAGATATCACATAACAACATACTTACATATGCACTGCAGACTCTGCTGGTCCTACAATGGATACTCCTGACATGTACTCCACAAAGTGTAATCCAGTAAAAGTTCTGCACAAAATTGCAGCATGTGCTTCTTGGTTGCAACATATAGTGTGCACTGTCGCCTCTTCAATGAGACTGCAAGATGCTCACATTTAACTAAAAAAATAGCACACTCCCAAAAAATGTTCGCAGTCCAGAAGACATAATTGCTATTGTTTGCTCTGAATTTGGATACGCCATGGAAAGTCTTTCCCTATACATTTGCCATCAACAGCAGGTCTGAAGACGCAAAAGTGTCAAAATTGGATCCAAAGGAGTAGTAGCACATCTGCTCAAGACCTTGCGCTCGCGCCGCATGCTGTCAGTCTCAGTCTGAGACAACAGGTTTCAGAGATCCATTGGTGACATCATAGATGAAGCCGTGGACAGGGGTGTCATTTGGAATAGCTGGGAAGTCCTTCACAACCTGGACATCCCTCTTGACACTGGCAACCAGATCTGTACCCAGTGGCATGTAGTCCTTGTCAGCGATGTGCTCCCTTGCCTCTTTGCCCAAACGCTTCTCTACGCTCTGCAGGCATTGCACAGATGTTGTCAACGTCCCATGCTAAGAGGCAAGGCCATTTGGGCAGTGCAGCATACAAAACAAAGTGCCGTGCAGACGTGCATCACATCTCCTTTACAGTTTCTGCAGAACAATGTAGCAATCACCATGCACATACAAAGACATTGAGGTAATGCGGCAAATGCTGTATGCCACTTGAAAACCATGCAGTCAACGCTAGATAGACCATGCTGCACTGTGAAATGCATACACATCCAGATTGGGGTTGCACTAGATGAGGTTGTGGCTCACCTCATACACTGCCTCATTCTGCAGCGTCATCATGCCTGCAGAAAAAGGGACAAAGGTTAGAAAATTACTGCATTCATAGCACCACCTGCCTGTTCTTCTGTGGAGCATCTGTTTGACTGCCTTAGCACACTGCAGAGACTGGTGACCTTACCGCACTGAGTGTGGTGAATGACAACAACTTCCTCAGTACCAAGCATTCTCTGGGAGACCACCAGGGAGCGAAGGGCATCATCAGAAATGCGTCCTCCAGCATTCCTGATGACGTGAGCATCTCCAAACCTGAGTCCCAGGAACTGCTCTGGGTGCATACGGGCGTCCATGCATGTCACAATCGCAATCTTGCGAGCAGGGGGCGCTGGCAGTTCTCCTGAGTGGAATGCAGACTGGAAGGTCTTGTTGGAGATGGAGAAGTCAACTACATTGCGTGTGGTTCTTCCTGAAATGTCAAAGGAGAAGATATCACTCTTGGGGGAGGGCCGCAGTGTCAGCTCTGACTGGGGGTCAACAGCGTCCTTCATCCCGGAGAAATCCTCATCTCTGTCACTCTCAATCCAGCTGCAGACAAGCACACACAGATGCATGAGTCACAGAAATGCAAAACCCTTTTGCACCAGGATTCTGGAAACAAGCAGTGCCAGCCTGCACGATCTTGCAACAGGTGCAGCACAAGCTCAACAGCGACAACGAATTCAACGCAGTAAGACAGGTATGAGTCATTCCTAGTAATGTCAACAGCACTGACAACACTTCAAGTCACACTGGCGTAATGCCAAGTGCAGCCAGACGCTAAATTGTCAGAATCTAGTGGGCAATGCAGTGTCTTGTCATCTGCATGCAGGCTGTGATGGTAGAGGGTGTGCCTTACTTGTAGGCGTATGTGATGATCTGCAGAGCCAGGAAAACCATACGAGCATAGCTCTGTGTAGTCCAGCTTGCTATGCTGGCACCGCTTATTGCCCACCTGCACAACAGGCATTGCGCATCTCCTCAGCCCACATAGTATCATGATGGCAATGTGCAGGATGCATTTTGGCAGTGCTTGTGGCCTGCTCGCGACACCTGCTGTGCTTCCAACCATTCCTGACAAGCTAGGACCGTCGCCGGTCGGGCATAGTATGGCAGATCAACACGGTGTGCATTGCATCATTGCTCTGGCAGCATGCATTTCCCATCCAAAATGTCATCACAGCAATGTGCTGACTGTTCATCAAAACACCACGTTGGCATTGTAATGTGCTGATCACAGAGGCCCGCAGAAGTGTCTGGGCAGAGCAGTGATGACTGTGCCAGCATGACAAGTCATGAAGCATTCAGCAGCAGAACATGATTGCAGTCTGAGCAGCAATAAGCATGACATCTCTCAGACCCAAGCACAACCACATCTGCTCTTGGGTGAAATGCAAGCATGCATATCAAGGGTATGGGATAGCAAGGGTATGAGAGCTCACCAGAGAGAGGATGCATTGCCAGCAGCGATGGCAGCCAGACTGAGGTTGAGGGTCTTGTAGGTTGTCCCATCCATCTTGTACTGGTCAGCAGCAAGCTGCAGAAGCAAAACAACCACCATAAGCATTGGCTCAGGCCCAGACTACTGTGAAGTGTTGCAGATCTTGAGGCGTGTCAGTTTTCAAAGTTCATTCACCTAAGGCCTTGGCGAGACGCAGAGACGCTTGTCATTTTGTAGATGCCAGCCAGCCAACAAACAGGCATTAGAGTAGATGATGCCGGTGGAAACGGTGCCACAAACCACGACACAACAACAAGCCATGACAAAACGTCACATGCAGATTTTCTAGGAAATGCTAGCACTCATCTCATTTTGTACCTCAGCCTGAGTACGGCAGCTCAAGCTAGCAGCTTACGCCCCAGCAGCTTGAGAAAACGATTGCCTAAACTGGGATGTGCATTCAAGCAGCAAGCAGGTGCAATAGTAGGGAGATATAAAGGCAGGGACAACGTCACATAGAGCTCCCAGCATCGGTCAGGTCAGGTCACGCACAGTCAGGGCAATAAGTTCGTGAGCAGCAGAGGACTGTACAGTGGTCAATGCAGTTGGACCATTGTGCAACAGCTTGGTGAAGAGTGCTGACTAACCTTGAGGCAGTAAGTTTGGATTGCAGCCAAGAAGGTGGAGAGCCCAATCTCACGCTGCAGGTACAGGCTGACTTGGTCATTTCCAAGCACCAGCCACTGAGCTGCCAACTGCACAGACAAACATACAGCATGTCAGAAAGTGTTTCGGGTGATTGGGCAGTTGCTCACACACATAGCTTTGTTACTACACTACTACACTACTGGAGCAGAAGAGCTTCATACACAGAGTGAACAGAGCATGCAACAAGTGCCAGAGCGCAAGGTCAGCACAGGATGACGTTTGTTCTATAGAATTCTGTTCTAAGCGGAAAATGGCAAATCATTGGCAAATGGTCCAGATAGACTTGAGGGGATACATACCTACTATCAGGTTGAAAACGTGACTTTGGTGCATCAGGGTTATTGAGAGTGCAGGACGTGCAGAGAAATGAGCAGTGGGCAGGCAAGCAGGAGGGACCTTGGGGCAGGAGCACTACAGAAAAAAAAGAAGAAAGTGGAGAGGATGGCGCAGGGGTGCAAAGGGATGAGGGAGAGGGGGGCAGGGGGGAGCAGAAGGTAAAATTTGGGGAGGTAGGGGTTTGTGGTGGACACAGGACCAGGAGCTGTGTAGAGGGGATGAGAAAGAGCAGCAGTCGAGAGGTGAGACTGTGAGTCTACCTCGTGGGAACCGAAAAGGAGCACGAGAGAGTAGACTCCAAGGCCAGCTGACAGCAGGCTGTAGATGGCAGCATTGGTGTTCTTGGGGCTGAACAGGTTGGCCAGGCTGGTGCCAAAGCCCTCAGCAATCTTGGTCAGGCTGAACTTGTGACCTGAAGTCTGACCGTACACAACAGCACCCACAATGGCAGTGGTAGTAGCCAGACCAGCAGCCAACCTGCAGAGCAGCAGCGCGTGTCACCACTGCTTGGACACGGCCTGTTCACCTTGAAAGGTCATTCCCCACAAGCAGCAGAACTCTACAAGGGCTGGCGCAACAACATCTCAGCTTGAGGGGCTCAAGACAGCGTTCTAGGGTAAGCCACCACTAGCTGGGGGGATCAGACAGTAACCTTGATCAGAGGTCAACACCTAGTGAATACCAACAAGCGCTGAATACACAAATGATGATGTGAGGTAGCTTCAGCAGCAAGCATTTCTTTGGAGTCTAGCATAAACTTCACTGGCATTGGCAAAAGCAAAGCTGTTTCTTTCCACAGACAGTGGGTGCACGAGTGCAGTCTCAGTTCAATCATGGTGTCCATGGCAGACTCACTTCTGCCAGAAGGGCTCCAAAACACTGGCTGGGGTCTTCCACAAGTAGAAGAGGGTCAGGACTCCTGCAACAGCCAATCCCAGGTTCTGGCGCTTGGAGGTCTCAGACTCCAAGCGTCCCTTCTTGGCTGCTCTCTGCACAGCATCAACACAAGCATCAGGCATTGTATCTTGCAATCTAACACACACACTTGTGTTTTGCTGTGCACTTTAGCGCCGGCCGCTCAATGAGATGACAGGTATATGGATGTGGTCTCTGTTTGAAGGTTGAGTGTCTGGGAGAACAATCAATTTGACATGCCACACAAAACAGGTGAGAGCATTGAGTAAGAGGGCATTGTTGGATCAAAATCAAGCTGCATGGGTTCCAGAGGGAGATTATCACATGTCAAAATGACTCCTTGATGAGAACCATGAGCATAAGCATACTCTCTAATGTACACAAGACACTATTTCAGCAGCCACACACTGAGCCCTGTCATTGAGCAATGATAAGCTTTGTGTCTAAGGGGCAGCAGACTCAACAGGTGCGACACCTCTGGGCATGAAGCAAAAATGAGCAATGCGCTGCTTTCATTGCATTTGAAGTAAGCAACAGTGAGAGATGTTCTGCCTGCAGTGCCATATGCAGCTGAATGTCTCCATATTGTGGTGGCAGACATTGTGTGTGCCATAGCCATGGCCAAGCAGGCCCAACTCTAGGTAATCTCTAGCATAGGAAAATGATCAACCAGACCAGAGGCATGTGCCTCCAGATGGTGCAAGAGAGGTTTACCGCAAGTGTGTAGGCGGCCACAGCTGGGGCCAGGGTTGAGAAGCCTGCCAACCTTTGCAGGCCCAGGAAACCAACATGTGGGTTGGTGACAGCGTGGCCAAAGACGTAGTCAAAGAACTGGCGGGTGGCGAAGAGCTTGGCAGCAGCAATAGTGCCCCAAATCACTGCCAGGATCCCATACACAGTCTTCTGCTGATCCTGGCTACCCAGGAAACCTACAAAGCAGCGAGTTCAGCACCTTCTCACTAGGGGCATGCTAGACACATGGTGTAGTGTTGCAATGGCTGCACAGAAGTCACCATGCATGCTGCTTTGTCTAGTTATCGGCTGTTTCAAAAGTTGCTTTTGTCAGCACATGCGCTTCTCGAGGTGTTAGGTATAGACATCAAGCAGTATCACCAACAGATTTACAAGGGTGCTGCCAGATGTAAAGTGAGTGGCAGTTGCTGTGTGCAGGTGTAGACAGAGTGAAGGGACAAGGATGTGAAGCTGGTGTTTGGGGAAGATGCATATGACAGGACATGTTATAAGAGGAGAACTCACTTTCTGCCGATTCTTCAACCTCTCCTGCTGCTGAGCTGGCACGCACAACCTGAAGGTGCAGCAAGCGTGACAGAAATCACTTAGCCTGTAAACCCGTGTGCACTGTTTACCTGAGCTTGTCCGTAGCATGCACAGTTCGCGTGCATCGAACAGGACAGTAATGACGCTGACACTGTGCGAGGATGCCATAAACAAGAGGTCTTCATTTCAAGCAACATTTGCCAGAACCAAGTGGGGGACCTGGCTGTCGTACACATTTTGGACGACACGAGCTCATGGTCTCGGCACGCAATTGACAAGGAAAGAAAGGTAAATCAGCGATGCTTACAGAAGCAACGCGTCTTGCGCGTCTGACTGATGGAGCAAAGCCTTGAACGCCAGCGCCCTTTGATGAAAGGCCTGGTCCTGCGGGGCAGCGTCGGGCCTGTATAGTAGGGGTCAATGCATTGGACATAGCGCCGACTGATGCGGTACCTTGGCGCCCGGCATGGGCAGTGGTCACAGCATGTTTCTTGCAGGTGTGGTGGTGAGTCGAACATCCACAAGGTAGGCATGCACGGACCGCATTTTTGCCCAGAGAGCGATGGATCACCGATGCTGGACGCTGGACTGTGGCTGTTCGAGAGGACAACATGCTGACGCTTGCATATGCCATTGAAAGTTTTCTCAATCTGTTCTCACCTGACTGCCTTAAGTTGGCTGCAGCAGACTCGGACTTGCATGCACCTGCGCATGCATGGCCAACTGCTTGTTGCTTGGATTCTAAAGTGGATGGCAATCCGTTAGGAAGTAAACGCTAAAGTACCGGAGTCCAGGCAGCCAGCTTTCCATATTGTGATCACGCCTTGTCTTCTCAGTCAGCTGCACAGAGCTGCTGACTTGCCTGCATGTTTGACAATTGAGGTTGTGCAATCAGCTCACGGAGCTGCTGTTCGCCACAACAAGCAACAAGAAAATTTTTCATAGATATGAATCTGAGGACAGCAGCTGTCTGACAGCCGCTCAAACTTGCACTAGTGAGCAAGCTTGATGAAATGAATGGATCGGTGTAAGTGGAAATTAATCGACAGACCACGGGTCTCCACTTGTAGGCATGACATGCATTGTCATGCATCTTGCGCAAGAATAAGTCCTTCCAAGCTGCTATGCTGAGTGCCAAAAGCTGCTTTACAGTCAAAAGCGTCTGAGTCTAAGCTCAAGTCAGGCCGAGCAAGCTGCCAGAAGGAAGATCTGTAGAGCATGTATAGACCGGAAAATCCAGAGAGAAAAACGGTCTTGTATAGGCCCTCAAATCAGGCAGCGCATCTCGCAGGCACAGACAGGATCCTGCTGTGTGCCTGGAGTTGATTCCGGAACCAACTCCAGGCACACAGCACACAACAAATCGTGACCAGCTGCTTTTGTAGCACAATCCACAGCGACTACGCATCTATCTCCCTGTTCTGATAGTGCAGAAGCTGTCTGCAATGCTCACCAAGGGCAAAATTGTAACACAAAGGCACTCAGGGACAGCCCTGGGCACTGCTGAGTGGCTACAAACATCATCAAATGAAGCATATGACAGTGGACAGGGCAAGCAGGCCATGCAACATGAATGTAGCATGCATTGGAACATGGCTGACGGTGTGCTTAAGCACAATGATCAAGCTTGATGTCAGCAGTGCATCACGGCATGTGATGTGGATGACAAAGTTGGTATGCCTGCAAGACAAACAAGGTGCATGCAGTCGTTGTAACAGCCCAAGAAAGACAGTGCCATGTAGGCACAGAGGAGGCAGAGAGGTATGCATCACCAGCTAATGATCTGGTTGATGACACCTCAAGAAGTTATGATTGGCAATGTGATAATCATTGATTGGCAATTTGCATCTTGTGGCAAAAACCACTGCTGCAGCTACTGCTGCTGCTGCTGCTGCTGCTGCTGCTGCTGCTGCTGATGTTGCTGCTGCTGCTGACGCTGCCGCTTCTGTTACAGAAACTTTGCCATCTGCAGGTATGAATGCGCAGTGAGGCATCATGACGGTAACAGTCTATCTGAGAGTAGGCATGTGGTGAGTGATATACAAAGTGTGTGTTTGTTCCAAAGACCACAGCATTCACAATATCTGTTAATGGTGTGGTCAATGCAGTAAGCTATCAGTCAGTCCAAGAACCTCAGGGACATTCCAATACGAACATTTGGCTTGGGCCTGTGCCTGAACTCAAAGCACTAGTCAACTCAAGCTTGCTGATGGCACAGCACTGATGTCTATACCATTAATCGGCAAGTGTGGACTACGTACGTTCGGGTTGCAATATATCCTGGGATTGTAGAATGTCTATCTACGTCCCGACAAATTGCTTTCCTACTGCATCGTTCGATTTTTTGGGGACCGGAATGTCGTGTCCCTCGGCCCGATGTGCGTTCAGCGCTGTGCCTGCTACCTGTACGCCGCGCTGTTTGCCATTCGACGAAGCGTTCAGCGCTGTGCCTGCTACCTGTACGCCGCGCTGTTTGCCATTCGACGAAGCTTATGTGCTGTAAATCGTGTTCCAGACGCAGTATCGTCCGATGCAGCGATTTGCGCGACGAGACGAAGCTCAAGCGAAGGCAAGGTCAATAGGTGCAGTCTGCCGACAGAACGCCCTACTGACGTCCTCCTGTGAGCAGAAAAGCGTTGTCGAGCAGGCACATACTTTTCGCTGTAAGCTGTAAACGCCTGCGATTGACGCACAATATGTTCTGCAGTCTCCTGGCTACAAACAGATTCTGGCACCGATCAGACGGGCATACTGCCAAGCTATTCGACAGCACAATCCACAGTGAGGCATATTGTTGGTTCTTTCGGACTGCAGCAGCAGCAATAGCAGCAACAACAACAGTGGCAATATAGGTGCAGCAACAGCAGCAGCGGCAGCAGCAGCCAAAACAGTATTAGCAGCAACAACAACAGTAGAAGCAGCTACAATGCGTAAATGGTAGCAGGCAATAAAGCAGGCTTAACAACAGCAATAGCAGCAGCAGCAACGACGGCAGCAGTTGTAGCAACACCAGCAGCAGCTGTGCCGGCATCAGCAGCAGTAGCATTAGCAGCAGCAGCACAGCAGCAGCACAGCAGCAGCAAAGCAACAGCAGCCGAAACAGTATCAACAGCAGCAGCAGCTACAATGTAAGTGGCAAGCAGGCAACAAAGCAGGCCAGGACAAGCCTGGCAAGATTTTCACACGGTCAGCGGCAGCCCAGTGCAGAGCAGCACCAAAAGTGCCTTTTGATAGTCAGCTACAGCTATGCTGCGACAATATGCTGGCAGCAAACGCCATGCAATTGCTTCAAGGTTCTTCTACAAGGCTGCAGCAATAGCAGGAGTACCAACAGCAGCAATAGGAGTGGCAATAAAGGTGCAGCAACAGCAGCAGCAGCCAAAACAGTATCAGCAGCAGCAACAATGGCAGCAGCAGCTACGATGTAAATGGTAGCAGGCAGTAAAGCAGGCTCAGCAACAGCAATAGCAGCAGCAGCAACGAGAGCAGCAATTGTAGCAACAACAGCAGCAGCTGTGCCAGCAGCAGCAGCAACAGCAAAGCAACAGCATTCAAGACAGTATCAACAGCAACAGCAGCAGCTACAATGCAAGTGGTAAGCAGCCAATAAAGCAGCAGCAACAACAGCAGGACAGCTTCGATGTAAATGGTAGCAGGCAGTAAAGCAGGCTCAGCAACAACAATGGCAGCAGCCAAAACAGTATCAGCAGCAACAGCAACAGCAACAACAGCAGCAACAACAGCAACAACAGCAGTGGCAATAAAGGTGTTGCAACACAGCAGTGACAGCAGCAGCCAAAACAACATCAACAACAGCAACAACAGTAGCAGCATCTACAGTGTGTAAATGGTAGGAAGCACACAAGCGAGTCAGCAACAGCAATAGCAGCAGCAGCAACGACATCAGCAGTTGTAGTAACAGTAGCAAGTATCTGGCACCGATCAGACTGGCATACTGCCAAGCTATTCGACAGCACAATCCACAGTGAGGCATGTTGTTGGTGCTTTCGGATTGGGCGACAGCAGCAGCAACAGCAGCAACAGCAGCAACAGCAGCAACAACAGCAGTGGCAATAAAGGTCAATCCTGGCAAGATCTTCATACGGTCAGCGGCAGCCCATTACAGAGCAGCAGCAGTAACAGGAGTAACAGGAGTAGCAACAGCAGCAACAGCAGCAACAGCAGCAACAGGAGTGGCGATAAAGGTGCAGCAACAGGCAGCAACATAAAGCAGGCCAGGACAAGCCTGGCAAGATCTTCACATGGTCAGCGGCAACCCAGCACAGAGCAGCAGCAAAGTGCCTACAGATAGTCAGCTACAGCTACGCTGCGACAGTATGCTGGCAGCAAACGCAATGCAATTGCTTCAAGGTTGTTCTACAAGGCTGCAGCAATAGCAGGAGCAACAGCGGCAGTAGCAGCATCAGCAGCGGCAGCATGCAACAGCATGAACAACAGCAAGCAGCAACAGCAGCAGCAGACAAAACAATATCAGCAACAAAAACAACAGGACCAGCAGCTACAACGTAAATGGTCCCAGGCGATAAGCAGGCTTACAATGTGAACACAGGTCATGTTTCAAATTGCAAGTCAGTATTGCTGCCGCTGCTTTAGTCCGTACATTGATATGGATGGACGTAGGCGAATATATATTTTACACGCTTATACGATGTGCTTGAAACTTACGCCGCGCGAAGCGCGGCGCCTTAACTTGTAACATACTGCAACAACATGCCTTGTGTGCCAAGTGTAAACCGTGAATGACTCACAAGCAGTGGGCACAACAGCCAACAAGGCACAACTTGAAGTATCACATCTAGCATCCTGGATGAATGGCCAGCCCATTGTACTTCAAGGCGCCGAAATCAAGTAAGTGTATCTGTGCATACACCCAATGCAAAGCTGCTCCTGCCTAAGCATCTTGCACCTGTTGTCTGTTGCTGCTTCAGGACATATGCACAAACTGGCAATTTCTGAGCGAGGGACGACCGAGATATGTTGACCATCAGAAATCAAGCAACAGCGCTTGGCAATTTGTATCTTCACAAGTAATGCACTGAGCTTGGGGGCAGCTGCTGATGCACTCATGAGTTGCTCAAGCTCTGCGCATGGTGAAGTATGCATGCACCCCCTCAGACATGTTACTTCGAACATTAAGTGGAGACCTGCTGGTGCATTAGACAGCTTCGTGCTGCCTAGTCTAACTGCTCAGGCGTGTCAGAAGTCTCATCTGAGGCGTCGGTCTGCAAGACTGCTGATTTGCAATCAGATGAACTTCATGCAGCTTGTCAAACATGTGTACACAATGAACAACGTGATGTGCAACAACCTGTAGAAGCAAACTGCATAGCAGCAAATAAGCAGCTCATGAGCAGCACTGGAGTAGCCCACAGACATGGGAGGCTTAGCAGGCCAGGGTCCAACTCTGACGACCTGTCTGATACAGGAAAATTTTCGGTTCTGGACCTCCTTGCCCCGGTCCCATCCTGAAACTTGCTGGTCACTCCCAGTACCAGACACGACGTCTGGTCATGATGACTTATTGTCTGCACGACATGCATGTACTTAGGGCAACATGGCTGCGTGAGCGTCTTTGCCTAGTAGGGTTTTAAGATTCAGATGCAGCATACATGTATCATATGATGCTGTCATAATCATCTTCAGCCCATTTTATGACGGCTGCAGGCAGCACACGGGTTGATCGATGCATCAGCAGCACTGCAGGCTCGTCTGTTGAGAGACATGCAATTCCGTCTGATGGTGGCCAGCCTGTCCAGGTAATCAATGGTCACTTCATGTTACATTAATGAAAAAACATGTGACAACGGTGGAAGATGTCTAATGTTCGACCACACACAGTATACGAGATAAGATTTGGTCCTATTCAGTGACTGCAACCCAACTTTTGAAAGCAGTTTACCCTTTGAAACAGTCTCATGCTTACAAGTCTGCAGGTGTGGAGCCAATCACTGCTGACTTGCAACTTGCATAGTCAAACCAGCATGTCCTCAAATACCTAGCACTGCCTGCTGCAGCTGCAAGTTATAATGCTGCAACACAGCACAATGCATAGCCCAAATCGAGTGGTATAATATCCAGCATTGACATCACTCAGTGTATTTCAAGACCTCCAAGTGCTATTGTAGTACACTTGTGTGCAAAAATGTCATGCTGTGACCATTTTCCGTAACAAAAAAGGACAAGTATGACCAGACTTGTGGAATGCGATCAGCTTCTTCAGGTCTTGAGACCCAACAAACTGGCACAATGCCAGTAGCAGCAACAACTGTCTGCAACTGAAGAAGCAGCCACATAAAAGAATGCTCGAGCAATGAGCTACATTGTGAGGCAAATGAATCTGCAAACATTGCCAATTGCTACCAGGCAGAGCAACTACAGAATCTCAGCTACAATTGACTAAGTCAAAATCAAGCAAAAGGTACAGTGATCTGAGAGCAAACAGACAAGGACTGTTTACCCTTCTCCATTCTGTGGTGCACAAAATCCAACCCCGGAATCTGCCAAAAGCTGCCCTGCATGGCCTGTCCAGACCTGGTTTCCAAGTCATATATATAGGGCCAACAGCATTGGGTGTGGTCTAGTTTGTAGAGGAGATATCAGGTGTGGCAAAGGCGTGGTCATCAGCGGACTGCTTCTTGCCACTGCCATTGCCACTTCCATTTCGGTTGCTGGTAGATCTCATGGCCACAGGGCTGACCAGCTTCTTGATGTCAGAGCTGTATGACCTCATCTCCAGGCAGTTTCCCTTGATGGTCTCGGAAATCGCCTCTGCAACAACACAGGACACATCAAGCCACAGCCCAAGCGCATTGCAACAGACATCACAAGAGCCGATGCCTCCTCATGGGACATGGCCTTAGTCTCAGCAGGATGTGTAGATCTACGCAGGCGACCATCGGGTTATGCCTTGTACAATAGGCCTGTGGCAACCAAGTAAAAATAATAGTGATAACAGACATGGTTGCCTTTTCAAAGCTGTATAAATTGTGCAGCACCCACAGCGCCATGCAAATGCAGAGGACAGTGTGACCACAAGGCTACTGGGGACTACCATGTTTTACTGAGGATTGCAAATCAACAAGCCTGGCAGCAACTGCTGACACCCTGACTATAGCTGCATGAGTCCACACTAGCCTCATAACCACAGGACATAATTGGTCCTGCTCTGGCTATGAACCATGCATATAATGAATGCTTGGCTGCCATATGGGGTGAGCGCTTCTATTCTGACTGTACACAATGATGCTTGTGATGCTTCGCTGCCATACGGCTCTTGAGACAGCACATGCAGCGGGCTAGCTTTGCCTCAGCTCTAAACATCACCGACACAGTGTGCTATACTGGCAAGAGCTGCTGTGTCAACAGAGACCATGCACATGACAACATCCTTGGAGCCCATGCATTGTCAGATCAGGGCCAGTAACAGAGCTTACCGAAGGGCAGTAACAGAGCTTACTGAGGGGCAGTAACAGAGCTTAGCGAGGGGCAGTAATAGAGCTTACTAAGAGGCAGTAGCAGAGCTTACCGAGGGGCAGGATGCTGAAGGGCTCCTCAATCTGCACTCCAATCTCCTCAATGGCAAGCAGCAGAAAGGCGAGGACCCCCGTGGCAGGAATCATGGCCAGACCGCATGACTTCCAAAGAGTGAAAGGCATGGCTGTCAACCAGATGATCAGAAACCTTGATGTGTGCCTGTGCACCACTCCATTAATTTTCAGCACAGGTCCAGCTGCTCAGAAGCATGCATTTCTGCCAGTTGATATTCACTTGGGTGCATGACAAGAAAACATGTGATTTGAGGCAGCATTGGTAGGCCTCGACGCTTGAAGGCTGCATGGGTCTTATGCAAGAGCATGAGCATGCCTGCAGACATGCAATGAAGCCAGCAATTGACCATGTTTCAACCTCGAGTGATTGACCATGTTGTACCTGGTGTATGACAGAGGAATGGGGGTCTTCAGCAGACGCTCACATGCTCCATGAGCGTCATGCAGGAAGGTGAGGTTCTGATCCATCCTGAACCTCTCTGGGGTCACAATGTCCGTGTGCTCAATCAGCTCAGAGAGAACCAGCAGAATGTAGTTGGGCCGGTGTGCAGATGACATGAGTTGCTTGATTTCTTCAGGGCGCAGAGTTCCCTGCAACGGAAGGATCAAGTTGGTGGTGACATGCGTTGCATGCAGAAAGCACACTTGATATATAGCAGCATATGCATTGGACTGCATTGAGAGGTGTGATCTTGTTGGGGTGCAAGTGTCCTACAGCAGGGCTGATGTGAGTGCTGCACTGTTTGAAACTGTTTGAAGCTGGGTTGGGACTCTGGACTGACAGAGCCATATACACAGACCAAGCACACTGAACTGTTGTTCATAGGGCACAGCTGTGATGTGTGGCATGAGCATGTTGACCTGATCTGGGCTTCAGCAAAGTGAATAATTGCAGCAGGTACCTCCTGTGCATATCTAGAACTCCCCTTTAGCAAGCTGGGCTTTTACAGAAGGACCAAGATATGTTACGACGGTAACATCAATGCACACCACAAGCAACAAAGGACTGCGTAGAGCATCAACAAAGCAATTGTATGCCCACGGCTTATGCACAACAGGTGTAGATCCATACGCACGCCACCAAATGGGTTGCAAAGCACACCTCGAGCACTTTTGCGAGGTCCTCATCTTCCCTCAAGTGGCACATGAGGGTTCTGGAGTAGGCAATGGTCCAACGCTTGTACATGTCAACCAGTTCATCTTCCTCTGCCGGGACATAGGTGATTGCCTGTGCGCAAGTACATATGTGTCATAATCATGCAAATTTGTTGTGTGCAAGACTACTGCAACCATCTTGGCTAGATTGTTCTAGCTAGCATCACCGTGAAAGACAGCATGAATTCAGCATGATTCTTACACAGCAAGTCGGAAGTGGGTGCAAAGGCTGTTTGAGGGCGCTACCTGTCTGACAAGATCCCTAGAGCGATTTGTGATGCCACCCCAGAGGGTACGGGCTTCATTCCACCGTGAGTAGGAGGTGTTTGTCCTGAAAACCAGCAACAGCGACAGCGCAAAGCTGGTAGAGCTGAATGGAGTTGTCAAGTTGAAGGTGATGTCAGGCGCAAATGCTGGCAGCTGGTGCATCTGCAGCACAGCAAAACTAGTTGGCAGGTGGTTTCAGGTGCACTGAGCCAACAACCTGGGTCAGGTTGTTTAAGCTGCGCAATGGTGCATCGCTTCACGACACTCACCTCGCGCAGACTCTCGTACACTGCGACGAACGTCGCAAGTGCCGTCAGACCGCCCAGAGGCTGAATCAGGCCTCTTACGATGCGGCTCTGCATACCGAGAGTTCGCTTGAGACATCATGTACGCAAGGCTGACGAGCACGTTAGCTACTCCCTGGCACAATGGTGCTGTGCATTACCTGAAGGAGTGCTAGAAGATGCCTCTGGTAGCGCTTCTGGCTCCGATGGGCGGCCCAGTTCTCGAAGGTAAACACCTGTACGCGCGCATGTGTATAGAGGGGTGCACGCGGGCTCGGTGCTTCGAGCTATCATGTGGGGACCTGTGTTCATACCGTTCTTCTGTATTTTCTACTGTTTTCCTTCTCTGGGTCCTTGTCCAGATTCACAGAGGCTGCGGCAACGGGTTTGCAGCGGATAGCATGCCTATGGGTGACTTTGGAGTGTTGCAGACTTCTGAGGTTTGCGCGTTCATCTCTTGCGAGCAGACGCGAACATGTAAAGATTGACCGATGACGGTCCCCTTGACGCTGATGCAGATCAGCTGCAACAAAAGGGGTAGCACAACAAGAGGACGTCAGTTGGATCATGTCTACTTGTCACTTGGGTTTTACGTTCAAAGATCAACTTCGTAGGAATGCTTTCTGCCTGTAACACTCACACAAATTGTTGCGAGCAGTTGGGAGCCAAACTTTCTGCGCGCAAGTAGTGGATTGGGTGGATTGGCCTTTTAGGGCTGTACGGGAGGATAAATCAAACGTGACTGATCAGAAGCCAGTCAAACTCAGGCAACTTCTTTGCCGGCGTTTGGCGCTGTGAGGCCTTTTGTTGCGCTCGCGGTTTCCGTGCACATACCACGAATTGGGACCTGACAGACATGGTTGTGAAAAGCTCATTCAGCAACCGAACGCTGCCCTGTCCAGGCCTGACTTTGCGGGCGAATATGCAGCCCAACAGACGTGTTTGCGTTGCAGGCTGTCATCAACCGAACGCTGCCCTGTCCAGGCCTGACTTTGCGGGCGAATATGCAGCGCAACAGACGTGTTTGCGTTGCAGGCTGTCACTGCGAAACACTAGCAACATCAGAAGCGGACACTTGCAGCAGCTCATACTCGTTGACAAGGAGCACGATATTTCAGCTACTTTAGACTCAGTTGCTGACACGCGACGGCTGACCCCAGGGACCAGCGACCACTTGTTCTATCATGGTCAGTGGCCTGCTATGCATGTTGTCTTGCACCTTCATGGCATTGCCTCACAAGTGACCCTTCATTTCTGGTATTCCTGATACATCTACCCTCACAACAGTGCGTTCGCACACCATGAGCCCTACCTGCTGCAGTATATTGCCGCAAAGTACTGCTAGTGTTGAGCAGCATTGACACCAGGATCAGCCTCAACAGCCCAACTGTTACAAAAGGCTGAGAGCTCCAGCTGTGCTGTCTCGCCACTTTCAGCTTTGTTCCCTTCTGAGGTTATTTGTTTCACTGACAGCTGCTTTGCCATGACCTCTGTGACTCTATACGGTGCTAATGTGATGTTGTGTGTGACCTGGTTGTGTAGAAGCACAAATGCCTCTTTATGGGCCTCTCAGCAGTGGATACTACTTGCATATGCTGTGTTGCCATGTCATGCCTTGCCTATGCTGCATTCACGAGTTATTGGCATGTTTGTGGGCTTGCTTTTGTTGGTGATGCAGAAGCTGAGGTGTTGCAAAAACGCTGAGTAAAGCACTACTTTTGCGTTAAAGCTACAACCGTACAGAGGTAGGGTGGGCCTGCAGATGTGATAGCCATTCAACGAGCTTGAGAGCACCTGATCAGTGTTTAATGTGCAATTGGCAATGACAATCATGCAGCTCGCACCTATGTTAGAGATGTTGACCACAGAGGGGGTGTTCTGCTGAAACAGCTTCACACTGGCAATCTCCTCTTGCGACAGATCATTTGAGTCTGGCTCTGGAGCCTATGAAGCGCAAGCAAATGAGTTCAGCAAATGAAAGCTATGCATTTGAGGAGGTCGAAGACGACATTCTGTGTCAGAATGTCAGGACATGTGACACAAGCACCAGGAGAGTTGCCCATGGCCGTTTGCTGCAAGGTGCAATTTGCACACAAGTGCAGCTGTGCATCATTGGTCAGTATGCTGAACTTGAAGAGACCTTCATCTCTTGCAATGGAGGCTTATTGCTCTGGGTCTGCCTGTGCAGGACTTGCAACAGACAGCAGTACCGAGAGCACTGCTGCACCACCAACAGCAGCATTCATGAGCCTGTGACACCCAGCAAGGGCCTGCAACACCACGCCAGTTGATTTGAGATGTGCAGCTGACCAGGCCATGCAATTGTTGACTTGACCTGCTGCCTGGATAAGAACTGTCACACCTGGTGCTGCAACTTCTGGCTATGTGATGCCTGTTGCTCACTGTGTGTATGCCTTGAAATGCTGCAATGGGGGCCAAAACAGTGTTTTTGCCGAAGTGACTGCCTGCAAAAGCAGATAGAAAAGCTGACACGCAGCTTGACAAGCAACAGCATCGAGTGAAAGGTGGGATCACCTGCTGAGACTTGTGACGTTGCTTCTGAAAACACATTGCCACTGCCTCAGCAAGCGCAGAGGAGAGGGAACACCAAGGGCGCCAGTGGCCTGACAGCACCCTGCCCTGTCTGAAAATCAAGCAGATACGGTCAGTCGACATCCTTTCGGAAGCATGATACTGATGCAGCACAACGCAAACTGCACAGTGTTGATAGTGCAGCCAGTCACATAGCGCAAGAAGCGCAAAACTGCCGGTCGCTGAACTCGGTGAAAATGTCGGTCAAGGTGATCACTGTGCGGACACGGTATCGGGAACGACTCAAAGCGCGTCCGATCTAAGGCAAACATTCACAGCACAGCTCAAGTTATCTGGATATCGTACTTGACGCCAGCGTCGGCATCGGTGCGAACGCTTGGCTCAGCATATTTGCTGAACGCCAGACAGACAAGCAGTATCAAGGGAAGCACGTCCGCGTCAATGCCAGTCAGTAGTGATGATTGCTCTTCGAACAACGCTGTCAGCTTCAGAAATGACTGCGGAGTTCAGGGTGTGACGAGAGTGTTTCAGGTATGCGCCTGCTCAGCTGCTGACCTCTACAGGCTAGAGGCTCTAGCTGATTCGTGATGACTCAGCTGTCTCAAGCTAGGTTAAAGTAAATTCGCAACCAGGAAGTTTGCATGAACGAACCCTAAAGCTTCAGAGTCGATCCAGCACAAATCGTCATACAGTTTGTCCGATGCAACAATATGTCTGTGACGCTGCACTACTCACAAATTCGAGAACCGGACTTGCTGGATGTCGTGGACGATTCGTGGGCGCAAGATAAGCTGCCGAATGATGGTAACAGTTCGAGGGACCCTTGAATGTGTTTACTGATCACGTATTATATGGAAGCCTGAAGCTGCTGCAGACATTCCTCTCCCTGAGGGCCTGATGCCCCCGGTGGATGAGACAGACGATCTGAGGGAGGAACTCGAAGCCCAGAACAAAGGTCCAGACAGATGGGTGGAGTTAGGGCTTCACACAGTCCATTGACCTCCACTAGGTGTATGACATCGAAATGAGAGAAGCAGGCCAACAAATTATGACTTTTGGCAGGCACTCAGGTGTCCAGGTGCAGCCTACAGTGATGCTTTTACTCAGAAATAATCAGGCTACGACCGCCATATTTGTCTGTTTTTACAGCAGAAGTCAAACTCAAAGTTCTGGCTTTTTGCAACAACAGCCAGTAGCCTTGATGTTGTTCATGAACAACAGCCCTGAATATCACACTGAAAGATGTGCTGCTCTTGCTCCAGACGTGTTGCCAAGCACTGATATGCTGTCAACTTTACTGCGTTGGATATGGTGTCACGTTACTGCGCTGCCCGACATTGGCCTCTTGGGCTGCAGTCAGTGATAGCAAAAGGCAAGATTGTGACAGCTTAGTGTTTGCAGACCATTTGGTCAGGCCTGTGGTCAGAGATGACACACTCCTGACTGTAGCAGGTGCAACTTTACATGGAAATGTGCTTGCTACGTAAAGGACTCTGTCATTCTCTCATTAAACTGAGAATTTCTTGACAAATTCTTCTGGCAGGACACCAGCATGCAGAATGAAATGCTTGAACGGGCTGTAAAGAAGCTTCAGACGTACGTATGGACAGTGCCGCACCTGAACGTTTGCATGCTTGAGCACACTGCGCTGCCCACGGACGATGGCAGAGTCAGAGAACGGTGTGACGTTCGCACTGGAAGACGAGGATCACACTCTGGCAAATGCGCTCAGATTTTTCCTGAACAAGAAGTGAGAGATATACCTGCAGTCCCGGCGGGGGCCCTTTTGCTGTCGCTGACAACGTCTTGCGTGTGTCTGCTGCAGCCCACACGTATCGTTCTGCGGGTATAGCATCCCGCATCCTGCAGAGGCTCTCGTCAACATCCGAGTCCAAACCACAGGCGAGACAGACTGTCAAGCAACTCGTGTATTCTGTTGCGACCGATCACACAAGTGCACTCTTCGCACGGATCGAGAACAGGCTTGCAGGAAGGATTTCGACTTATCTGCAGGTGAGATCACGGCAACAGAAGCCCTACGTGATGCAGGACAAAGCCTTAAGGAGGTTTGTCAGCATGTCAGAAGCACTTTTAAGGCTGCAAATGACAGTTTCGATCAGACTCAGAGCATGCAGACATGAAGACCAATCTTGAGACACTCCACATGATCGACATCAGCACAAAAGGTGCTTGACAGCTCTAGCTTTCAAGTTGGAACAGTCATGCCAGCGCTGGCTCCCAGGCAACTTGCGCACCTCTCTGGCTTCTTGTGCACCACAACACGCTGCTGCTGCAAAGTTTGTTGCCAGCTGAGGCTCTCAAAATAAGCCTAGAAACAACACGTCCTTGTGCTAAATGAACAAATCAACAAAGTATTCGAATTACTTGACAGCTCATAGGCAGCACCATACCAAATTCTTGCCAACACTCGAAGCTGTGCTCACGAAGCATGATACTCAGGTGTAACACTATCCACAATCGTTTACGATCTCATGCACCTCAAGTAGTATACCTCCCGGGCGAGCCCATTGAGGGCTTGCCTGGCAATGTGCTGAATCTTGGCAACCCTTCCAACAGACTACAGTTGGACTATTGATGTGCTCACAAAGTGACCACCATAACGAAAAATGTTATTGAACTCACGCCTTGCTTACTTAGTGTGTTTGATCCACAAAACCTGGCAAGATGCCCCAGACATACAGTCCCGAACGAAGTCACGACGTTTAGCATGCGGTATGGCGTGGCTCTGTGTGCATCAATTACACCTCATATGTACAAGCATTTCTATGTCAGTTCTGCTTTGCAGCCTCTTCAGGACTAGCGTCAACAAACCCATTCCCAGACACTTTAGCTGGTTTCTTTCTGGGGCTTCTGTGGCCATTTGATGCTACTTTCCCATTCTCAGCTGCAGAGGGACCCTCATCTGTACACAAGGGATGTACCAAACTCAGTCAAATGCGGTTGAGTATGATAGCTTGCAACCACAACAGCAGTAGCCAGATGCAATATACATGTGAGCATGTACCATGTCAAAAGACTGCAGTGATGTACATGCAGCCTGGCTTGAATTGGTGAATGTTGCCGTAAGCATGCAGCTAGCATGATTGTGTCAGAAAAGTGCAACATTACAAGACCAAACAGCTTTACCAGAGTGCAAGTGCTAAGATACATACCGTCAAGTGCTGAATAGGCAAACCGGGTGGCATGTGCGGAGGGTCGCCAGAGGAAGGCAATGACACAAAGGAAGATGAAATTCAGAACATGCCAGAAGTCAGAAGTGATCCAGTCCGATCTCCACCTCTCATTGTACTGATCTGTCACCTGCCCACACAAGGTGGCTGTGAGTGGCAATGCGCACAATTCGGACAAAAAGTCTGGTGCAGCCGTCATGTTGAGTTGCACATGCATTACGGAGTGTGAGGCAAAACAAAGGCTCTCAGGCAAAACATGAGACTAATACTCAAGTCTGAGGTCTCACATTGAGCTGTCATCATGTGCCATGCAAATGCTGTCATTGTCAAGAACTTGCGCAGCAGAAATATGCAATGCAGAAAAACGACATCACTTGATTTACCTTGAGGTACATTTCATATGCTACCCAAGCCACTGATACCCACACCCAGGCAGCTAATGCATTGGTGAATCTTCGATACAGCTGCAGCTTTCCGGTAGCGTTCCTGAACTGGAGTGTCCTCGGGGTAGCAGACAGGGAGGCAAACACCCACAGGATGAAAATAGCATCCAGAAGAGCGACTGGCAAGTTCATGATAAGGCGGGCTGTTGAGGTGAGGTCATCAATTGCGCCCACATTGCTGACAATGTCCAGGGCGCTGACGCTCATGAAGTATACAATGCTCAGCGCCAAGATTTGCTGCAGCAACACACCTTATGCATTCAGTCACTGAATACAGATGATGAAGGTATGCAGTCCAAAGTCTAATAAAATGCTTTCTCCAGGTGGTGCTGATGTCACAAAGCTGCAATGGTTGTGAGCACCATAGATGTGCATGCAGTTGAATGGGCAAGAGAGGCCAGCTTGCTTGGCATGTGATGTTAGAATCCTGCTATTTTTTTCGGCTTTTAGTGTGCTGCATGTGGGCAAGAACAGCAGCTGCTATCTACACATGTTACAGGGCAGTGAGCTTGCTGTTTCAGTCGGCCACATATAAACAAACCTGCTGATAGCAATTGCTATATCACAGTGTAACTATGTAAGGTCCCGTGGTCTGAAAGTGCTGCAATGCATACTGGCAACATGCAGGTAGGAGCACAAACCTTCTTTTGCAAGTCACTCAGGAATGGCAGCACAACGCCGTATCCCAGGGACACCATCAAAATCAGTGTCCGTGAGACTGTCTTCCTGATGCAACCCATCAGCACTGCCCACAAGGTCGGCAGCATAGGACGGTGCCCCGATACATTGAAATTGACGTAGTCAAAGTACCAAGCACTCATTTCCAGCATGCCCATGACAATCACTGCTGTCATGTAATGCTGCAGAGAGAAGATGTTTGTCCAGTGCCTGGCATACAGTAAGCCCCAGATTGTCATCAGTACCAGGTACAGCAGGCTCATGACCGCGAAGAAGGCGATGTGTGGGTACATCATGCCGGGCAAGTATCCCCCTGGATTTTTCCATGTGGTTTGACCAGCTACTGTTGCTGCTGACAGGTCTTCGTCACAATTCACAAACCAGAGATAGTACATGCCGCTGTCTTTGATTGTGATGCTGTGCTCAACTGGCTTGGCAACTGTCTGATTGTGCTCAAAGTAGATGTCAATGACCCGAGGCCAGCCATCTGCCCCCTCCTGGAAAATGCAAAGAGCAAGCATCAACATGCAGGTCAGCAGGCTCCAGACATGATGGTATCCTTGCATGCTCCTGTGTTCTGCGTGAGAACAGTGTTGACAGTGCTGTGGCCAAACTGACAAGTGTAAGTCAGAATAGCAAAAGATCATGGAGGCAATAGAGTGGATTGGCATTACTCATGCTGCAAACAAAGGTGCAGAGCAAACATGACGCTGACCTGGTAGATCAGACGGTCCAAATGACATTTGGTTTTGGGAACAAGCTCCTTCACACAGCAGTATCTGTATCCCTGTGGAGATGAATATCCAATCTTCTCTCTGTCATTGACCTCAAATATGACTGCCTGAATGAGACCTGTCCAGCCCTCCTCAGGCCCATACTGATTTGCCACATTGCTTGGTCTATGAAATTCAAGCCTGTCTAGTCTGACTTCAGATTGTCCGTTTGCAACGCCTGGCGCAACCTGGCCGAAGTCCGCCCATTTTTGCAACGCCTGTGTCGAGGCGTACAAGCCCTCACGACCTCCTCGGAAAATGTAAGCATCTGCTACCGCGTAGAAATAGTCTTCGTTATACTGGTGCACAGCGGCTGATACTGTGCTGATGCCGATACCCAGCAGGAGACTTACAGTCACAAAGGCGGGCAAATGCATGCGCGCTGGACTACAGCGCGTTGCAACTCTGATCACAGATGCAGCTTGTGAAGGCTAGTTGACAGCTGATGTCTGTGAATCGGCATCAAATGTTACTTGCCGAGCTTCGCAGAACAGACATTTCATGCAATGCCAGATTATCGCGCGATGTTGGTCAGGTCCATGTACAAAGTCGAGAGGGGTTGGACGACTGCTTTAGTCATAGCTCTATTTACGGTTGTGACGCTGGGCGTACAAACGTAATTATAGCTCGGTCAAGCATCTGCGCTGTGAGGCGGCTTAGCCCTCTGTTGCGGACTGTTTGGCACCATGGTGCAGCGACTAACGTACCGTAGGCGGCATTGCTATGCCACCAAATCCAACCGGGTGCGGGTGGTCAAGACCCCTGGTGAGTGGAACGTTTATACTGCCTGCAGGCGTCCAAGAGCGAGAGCATGCTCGTATTGACAACACGTGCACTGTCGTAGGTGGTCGGTTGACTTACCAATACCAGAAGAAACCTGTATCAGCAGCCAAGTGCGGAGCTACTGGAGTCAAGCTTAACGGCGTAAGTGTTTCAAGTCTCTGCAGAGACAACACCTGATCTGTTTGTGCTGCCAAAATAGCTGAGCACCCGTGCTGTTGCACCATCCCTATAGATCAAGGTCATGAGGCTGAAGTGCTGGCAATGTGCTGCAGCTGAAAAACATCAGGCCAAGCAAGCTTAGCAACAAGCACTTGTCAAAGAAGAACAAGACAGTGCACAGAGTATATGGTGGCTGCTTAGACCACAAGGTGGTCAGGGAAAGGTACATAGCTAGTGTTGACGCAATCAGTGATGCAGATGGGCTTTGTCGTGAACGCAGCAAGCTATGATATCTCAAAAGTGTTCGTGGCAGAGCATGCAAACATACAGTGCAAGCAGGGGCTGCACAGACTAGTGCAGACTTGTTCTTTCAGCACAGACCAGTGCAGACCTATTCATTCAGCACTAGTGCAGACCTATCCTGTCAGCAATATCCTTGTTCCAACTGCACATTGATGCAAGCCCCAGATACCGCGTTCAAACTTCCCAGCAATCTGACTGCCTGCATTGTGTCTTGTCATAGCAGCAATAAACATGCACCATCAGAGATCTGAAATGCTGAATCACATTGCAGGATCATCCGTGCATTCTTGATTGAGGAGCAAAAGATTGTCAAGAAGGTACTAAAGATGAAGACTGGCAAATCCGCCAAATAGACTTCGTCAGCCTTCTGGGCACTACCTGTAACATAGCTGATAGGTCAATGCTCATGCGCCAACAAAGGACCAGGATGCTGCTCAGCACGCAAATGTGTCTCAGATTGTTGCAAGCAGTCTATTGCATCAAGAGCAGATCACTTCAAGATTTCTGGCTCAGCTCATGCAGGATTAGACTGCTGCAAGCTGCATAATGTCTGACCTGCAGCTCATCGCCGTGAACTGGTCAAAACAACCTCTGAAGTGCAAGTCTGTTTGCATCAGATTGCGTGTGAGCATGAGCTGGGGGGCTACAGCAGTGCAATGTGTACGGCAACAGTATGTTTTGTATGTCATGGCCTGACGGCCTTCACGAAAGTTGGTGTACATTGCAAGCTGTGCCATTGCAAAGTTTCTCCACCTTGCCTGCAGGCTTAGCTACGATGATCTGCATCTAACATACTCACTGCATAGCCTGTCACCGACCTACTCTGTCTTTGAATGCTGCGCATTGGTCAGGTCTTCGTCAACGTGTTCTGCTTGGCTTGAGCATGCGAGTCCACAGGTTTGCTGTTGCTAAACCCGAAGTGTGAGTACCCTTGTTAAATCAAGACAGATGTCCTTAGGTAGCATGACATGAACATTGTGCATGCTGGTAAATAGAGCGCATGGAAGCAACTCAGATATAAGCGGTAAGCATCAAGCACTGCTGGTGCATGTAAAGCTTCATCTGAGCACATGGACCCGTACATTCGCTAACGCTATCATCCTTGGATGCGACTTCCAAAAGCACAGAGTTGAATTATGTAGCAGGTCCACCATGTAGCACAAATGCGCCTGTCATATTCAAGCTCATCTGGTACAGCCTGGCCTAAGGATGAAACACAAGGCAAAATATTCTTGCACATCAGAACACCTAAATGCTTCAATTCTGTGCTTTTGGAAGTCTCATCCAAGGATGATAGCGTTAGCGAATGTACTCAGATGCGCACCAGCAGTGATCCTTGTCGCTTATGTCTGAGTTGCTCCATACGCTCTATTTTACAAGCATGAACATGCTACCTTAGGACACCTGTCTTGATTTGACAAGGGTACTCACACTTAGGGTTTAGTCTAACCGATTGGCAAGCTTGCATGCAAGAATGCAGGCCTTATCATGAGTGTCACTGTATGACGGCCTTATGATAAGTTGCTGAGAATCATAAACCGAATACAGCTTCCCCCTATACATTCACAGTAGTACACCCTTCATACTGCAGGAACAGAAATATTGCCAGGCGTATTCACACACACGAATGAGATAATCCACAACTGATCAGCGGTGCCACATTGTGATATTGGCTTGTCACTCATGTTCAAAGAGCTTCTTGATGGCGACCTCTGACAACGACCAAGGGAGTAGAGCTGGCACCCACGTGGATTGGGGGAAAGATAGCTTAAACAGATACATGGCTGCCTCTGGCTGATTAGCACTGTGCTGCAACTTGTCATCTAGGTATGCAACAGCAAAGTGGCCGTCCAGCTTAAATTCAAAATGCAGGTATTGCAACTTGAACTCATGGCTCTTGAAAAGCTTGACAACAGACCAAAGTTGAAGGCCTACTGGTGACGTGTGGGGAAGCCTCAAGCTGAGCTTTGTGAGGCTTGTCAGCTCTGTCAACCACACCAAGCCTGCTGATGTAGCTTGTTGACAAAAATCAAGTTTCTCAAGCCCAGTCAGGTTTCGAATTTGGTACAACACATCATCATCTCGCTCACGAGCTTGTACGACACCAAGGACACCTGCCTCAGGAAGAGCCAAGCATATGTCTAAGCTTTTGAGGCTGGTCATGCAGCCGAGACTTGGGACACTGAAGAAGTCCACATCTGCTTGCAAATGCTCAAGCTGGGGAATCCTTGGCAAAAACCCAAAGGTGCCTTGTGCAACACGGACTGTGAAGTGTGTGTGCAATTCCCTCAAGCTTGTCATGGTCTCCCGAGGAAACTGACCGAAGCAGTCGCCGCATGGTGTAGTCAAGTTCAAGCTGGTCAAGTACTTGAGGTTGAAAGCAGCTTGTAAACTAGTGAGGTTGTACTTTAAGCGGCCAGCTCGGCGCCTTTGTATGCCGTCCACTTCCGCAGGCTGGTAGTACTCGAAGGCTGGTTGACCTTGATAGTTGAGGCTCACTTTCAAGCTGTGGAAGTTACGGAAGTACCACAGGCGAGCAACGGTGTCCGTTGCAAACTGCTCTGTGATGTCGAGATGCTGCATATCAAAAATCTCCGCATCATCAACACCAATATGCTCCGCAAGATGAGGCAACAGCAGATCGAGGGTCTTCTCCCCTGCGAACAGAAATCAAGGGTGATTTCATATTATTCCCTTTGCAAGCGCAGCACGGTAAACCATACGCACTTGCGAATTGCATCCACTTATTGCATGTTGGCATAAGCGAGGAGTAGCCAGCTGAACACAGCTTGCGACGGAATGGTTGCCCAGCGGCCCTGTCCCGTGCAATACACTGTGCAATACCATCAAGAAGATCGGGTGACAAGTCTGACCAGTTTGACCGAAACGCCTGAGCTTGAATCGATGTCATAGCTATGTGCAGCCGTACTCCCGCGCTGCAAGACTTGCCACAGTAGTAGGGCAGTGCACACCCGTCAGGAAGCGGAGTAGAGAGAGAGTACCAACCTGGCAATTGTAACGCCCGATATAGAGAACACGTACACACGCACGCACACACCCCTTTGCGCTTTGTCAAACAGCATGTGACAGTCAGGTTCAATCAACACAGGTGCAAGCCCCCGAGCAGGATGCGTGCTGATGCAAAGCTACGGTATACACCCCTTTTGCAGAATAGTTCCAAGTCACGGTGCTGTGCTGACAAATGCAGACACATGAAGTGCGCCTTATGGAGAGCTGTACATATCCAATACAAAATACTAACATGCCCGTTGATCGGCATCAATTATCATTACCGTGTCCTTACGTTCTGAATTGCCAAAACAGCAGCTTCATTAGGTGTATACTTCTTGGTCGTCATCAGCCTGGCAAACTCCTGATGGATCAGCGTCTTTGCATCTGGCTGACCAGCAGCTGCATCTGCTGACCGTGCCACTGTGCCGTTTTCAGCCTGCTTGGCAGCAGCTGCTGGTGTCATCACACCCTGAGTGCTTTCTGTGGATGGACTGTGCAGCTGCAGCTTGTGCATCTGTGTAAGAGCGCTTGCTGAAGCACTGGACTTTGCCTGTCTCTGCGGCGCTGCTGGTGTTTGCAGCTCAGCTTGGGCAGGGGCTGGGGTGTCATGTGTGGCCTGTTGGCTGGCTTACAGTGATCCTGCACACATTCCAGCAATATGTGTTTCTGCTTCTAGTCACTACACGCGACACCGTTGAACAGTGTGCGGAAATGCACAAGTGAATTTCTGTGTTGTATGCCTGTTGCTCCCACCAGTTGAAAGCAAGCTTTAGCCAGCACAGGCTGGGCTGACACCAACAGCTGTGATCACCAACATTGGCAGTGTTGAAACTGACTCACAATGCATTGCATACTCAGGCGTGGTCCCCGAGCCCCTGCTCACGCATGATCCCTCGCGATGGCGCTTCAAAGTTTAAGTTAAAAATTGGCAGCATGATCAGTTGGGCGACGGACAAGCCGCAATCAAGGGCATTCAAAATAAGTGCAGATCAGTGCGTGCTGAGAAGTGATACTGGATGTGGCCTATCAGGAATTGATCAAGCATCATCACCATCAACCCAAAAAGTTGAGACCCTGGATTGCAGCACCTACCTTGAGCAACAGCTTGAACGTCTGGTTGACTTTCTGGTACTTGTCCCGCCTCAGAATGTGCCACAGGTGTTTCAGGAAAAGCACCTGCCTGAGCACCTGTGCCTGCATCAGCTGCAGTCTCAACTTCTGCCGGCACAGCAGGCGTAGCTGTGTCATCAGTCACCTGCATGTCATCTGCTGACAGCAGCTCGCCCTCACTACTGCCTAAAGGCTGTGGACCCTGTGACTCTTTTGCTGGTGTGTTGCCCTGAGATAAGTGCTGCTGCAATTGGGATGCTGACAGCTGGCGCTGGCCTTGGCTGGGGGGTGCAGGGGAGGGGTTGTGTGGGGAGTGAGGGGACTGGAGCAGAGTGAGAGTATGGAGAACGTTGCTTGTAGCTGTCTCAGAGTTGTTGAGTGTCAGAGCTAGTTCTGGAGGCTGCTTGCCTTGCCTTGGCAGGCGCGTCTCTTGGAAGCCTGCAGCATGTGACATCCCAGTCTTCAGTCTTGGCAGGCCAAGAGGCACAAAGCAGAAGGGCCTTTGTGTTTCAGCCCTGATTGAATGAGTGGTTGGTTGGTTGATGAATCGAACAAGCAATTGGTTGATTGACTTCAAGCTGTGTAGCTGAGGCTAGGTAGAGCAGACTTTGTGATGTTCTGTTGCAATACGTGTGTCGCTGTGCAGACAGTCACAGCTAGCCAGGCTCCTGGTTGGTGCAGTTAGCCACGCAGTACTCTTGTGGGGCTGCAGGGCTGCATGAGGTACCCCCTGACACAAGCATGCCCTCATATGCAGAGCCCCACAAGGGGTCAATGATGAGGCATGATTTGCTGTACTAACGGCCGGCTCCATTTCAGCGGAAAAGAGAGTAAAATCAGCAGATATGAGGATCTAAAACACCTCCACAATGTAACAAAGCGTTTTTACTGTCCCCACACGTTTCTGAGTTCAGGATGACGTTTCTAAATTAGAAGAGACGTTTTGGGATCAAGTAGAGCTATCATAAGGCACAGCAGCTGAATTTGGTTTGCATGACCTGCAGGTAGGGAGTGCAAGCAGACTGACCTGCAGCTTTGAGCACCTGTCCAACCTCTGGCGCTGCCAACATCATAGCCTTGATCTTGACATTCTCCAGTTTCAGAGTCCTGAACTTGCTGTCCCCAGGATGCTGCAGAACGTTTGCCAGCACAAGCAGCAAGGTGTTGACAGCCGTCGCCATTGCTGAGTCAGGCTTGAAATCTGCTGCTTTGCTGACAGCAGCCTGTAAGGCTGTGACTGCCTCGGAGATGGGTTGCTGGTGTTGAAAAGGGGGGTCAAGCGGGGTGTAGAGGTCCAGCTTTGCCAGCTGGACTGAGTTGGCAGATGCTGGGTCTCTGACAGCTGTTATGCGGAGGCGGTAGGACCTGCAAGCACCATGAACTCCATCCTTTGTGGTTACTTGGTACACAAACTTGTGCTCCTGTGCATGCAAAACTCGAATTGGGCTTGCTCCAAGGCAGTTTTCGACCCCAATGAGCAGACAGGATCAGTCATGCCAGCTGTTGTCACTGTGAAGTCACAGAAAGACTCAACATGCAACTCCATCCATCACACTGGCAGGTCCAAGGCAGCAGCAAGACAGACATCAGCGATGCAAGGTATTGCAGAGGGGGTGATGACCTGCAGGGTTGGGGGTGGCGCAATGCAAAGGTATGGGTGTGATGCCTGCTGGGAAAGATCACCCCCTCTTGCTTGTCCAGCTGCCTCCAATTTGATGCTCCTAAGAGACATGGACACTTGTCACATGGCAAGTCAATGTACAGGTTGTGACATAACATCGACTCATGCAGCCTCACACACATAGACATGGGTTGCAATATGTTTGAGTGTACAAAGTGCGTACATGTACGTACAAAGCATACTGCAGTACTGCTGCGTGTTTGGATACCCATGTAAGCGCAATCAATCGGACACAATCTCTGCGACCAAACGTAGAATAAGACATCCATTAGTCGCTCTTCTTGAGAACAAATGTGTCTACTCGTAACCACATCAAGGATTTGTGCATGATGTGTCTCTGCTATCATGCTTGCTCAGCATTACAATTTGTGACTAACCAAAGCCACATCTTATACATCCCAGGGTATAGTCTGCTGCACCCATATCTTTTAAGGAGTCTTGTTGAACATTTGTTTGCATACATGAATCAAAAGCATGCACTTCACACGAAGTAATTGATTTTTGCAATGCGATTATCCCACAATGTGAACAAACATGCCTTGAACTTGGTTGCTCAAAGTGGGGGGCCAAGATCATTGACACAGGTATGCAACACTGACAGTCTTTTGCAGGATCCTTAGTGCAGGCATGAGACGCAACTCATTCAACTCACTGGCATGAACTGAAGTGTTCCTACCTGAGGCTGCAGGGCACTCAAGTGAGCCTTCAAGCACAAAGTCACACGGGTCTCTGTTGGGCTCATCCTCAGCTGCAGTCAGGCTGTAGCGTATGACAGCAGCAGCAGGCTGTGCAGGCAGCAGTCTGTATTCCAGCCACGTCATGCCTCTATTGGCACCCCCAAAGTCCAGCCATTTGTGTTGAAGGCCCCCATCAAAAGCCTGCAGCGTGTGCATGCCTGTTGGGATGAAGGGGGGCAGTTCTCATGATCATGGAGGAAGGCATTTCTGAAAGTGCTTGTTGGGGTGGCTGCAGGAAGAGATAATAATAATAATAATAATAATACTAGTTATAATAATATTAATAATGAATTTGCTTTCCAGCTCATGATGAGCTAGGTACGTGCGGGAGAGATGGTTTGACCAAAACGCCTTGACCAAATTGAGGACAAAGCCAATCTTTTCTGCTAGCAATGAGGTCAACATGGGTGAGAGCTGTCAAACAGGACACAGCCGGGAAAGCTTGCAAAGCTTGCTGCTGTGAGCCATAGTGCATCTGCAAGACCTGTGATCAATCAATGCCAACACCACCACACTGTTCAACAGCTTTGCAGCTGCTAGATAATGGTCAAGGTGTCCCCCCATCTCAACGTATTGTCATGAGCATCTGCTGATGAGAAACCCCAGTACCATTTTGACACTGACTCACTGCAGGACCACTTTAGTGGGCGCATTGACGCAGCGCAGCAGACGGAGTCTCACCCTGACGGCAGTTTGGTCAGGTAAATGTTCTCCAGAAGCTCTCACCACTCCCCCACACAGCCTGCCTGGCTCGCTGCTTTGCACACTGCCATCGTCAGCCATCCTGAATGCTGTACCATTGGCTGCAATGCTGCTGCTGCTGCTGGGTGGGTTGCCAAGCTCGCCCCTGGCTGCACGCCACCCCTCAGACCCTGTCTGCCGCCCTGCAACCAAGTCCCACATGCACAACCAAAGTGAGACGGAGATGAGAATGATTGAGCCAGTCACCAAGTCTGATCACATCCTGAAACAGGACAAAGGTCACATTCAAAGCTCAGCATACCTGTGTTTCTGGCCACATCATGTATTCTGTCAGGTCAGGTTGTGTACCAAACATTGCTCAGTCTGGCACTGCATATGTGAAACGTGTAAGACAGATGTGGGGGGAGGGAACCGGGGGGGAGGGGGGGACAAGCTGCGACATATGTCTGCATCAGCACCTGGCAAGGTGTGCTCTTGCAGGGTGGTAGGGGCATTTGCATGGTTAGCCAGCTCAGCCTGCTCCAGCCGGTCAACCTGCTCCCATTCTGCCTTCTCTTCTGCTGTCCATCCCCTACAGCAATGGGCAACTAAATCTCACAAGTGACGGGGCATGACATGAGGCAGAGTCTTCACCCCCAGTCTGAGTCCCAAAGTAGCTGCCAACACAGATGTCTGTATATGTCCATCTTTGACTTGTGACCAAAAGCTACAAGTGACACAACTGCTTTCAGATGCACAGATTGCTGGCTTTTTCCATCATGCTTTCACTTTCATGGCTGCTCCAAGACAAGGACCTCAGCACACATCAGTAGTGCTGTGCTGTGCTGTGAAGAAGTCACCACAAGGCTCTTCTCATGAATCATGCAAACAATGCTGCAGACGGCTGTCTGCTGCTTGTATGAGCTGCATTTGGTCACATGTCCTTTATCCAAACTGCCCAATTGCAGCAGATGGATGTGCTGAAAGTGCTGTGAGCACAGCCTCACTGTCTGTGATTGGCAGTGAGAGTGGTGCACTGCTGGTGCAGCCAGTTCTCAGTGACCAGGGTGCGCCGCTGCTTGAGCTGGTCCCATTGCTTGGTGTAGCGCTTCATGACATCAGTCACGCCGTGTCTGCTGAATGCCACAATGTAGCTCAGCTGCTTGTCCCACCCTGCCTGTCATACAGCAGCCGTTGGGGAGTGTAATGCAGTGAAAAGAAAAGAAAAGACTATGCCTTTTGGCGTCAATTCAATGAGAAGCAGTGTAATGCAGTGAGTTTGTGCAGCAGTATAGACCAGCATTGATTAGTGCATTCTGGATGTATGTTGACCTGACTCTGGTTACCACTCTGCTATCAAAGTGAGTCTGTTGCATGGCCAAAATGTACTGTGCGGTTATGATGCGGTCATGCTTGTCACAGCGACTTCTACGCTGCTTGCATGCTGGCATTGGCATACCAGAATGTGATTTGATGTAGAACATTGCCAAGCATGCACACTAGGGTGTCACAGGTGATCTGCCACAAAAGTCCAATCTGGACAAGCACTCAGCAGAGCAAAGGTTTGTGGTTCTATGAGGTGGGTAGAATGACTTTAGTACCTCGTACAATAGCGGTTTGTCATAGGCTGCCTCACATGGGTCCAAATGGATCCAGCGTCTGTGCGCATGTGAGTAGTACTCAGTCCAGACATGATCTGTCCAGTCCAAGATGTAGCGCGCTTCTAATCCAGCCGCACGACAGCACAGGGTGAAACAGTTTGCCCACTCCCCGCATCGACCTTGCCTTGTTTCCAGTAGCTTAGCTGGGTCATTGTACCTTGCAAATCTGCAGTGCTGATCACACTTCAAGATTGTGTTTCTTTGCCAAAAAAATGTTGTTCTTCCAGGCGCTTTGTATCTCTGTCTGCCCGTTCAAGCTACAGTAAAGAATGTGATTGTCGAGATGCAATGACTCCTCAACTCCTGAGACAGACATTGTAGGCCAAGCTTCAATACTCTTGATGTTGGCCACATCAAGCAACATCTACATCACGCAGTGGACCGTGAGCGCGTATAGTTGTCACTTGTCTGCAGGTAAGACACATGTGCATATCCTCATGTCTCAAGCTGCTTGACCATGCAGCATACCAGCATGCAGCATACCAGCAGCTGTTGCATACAAGCAGACAAGACCTGTTGGGTGCATTTGCCAGGAACACTTGCAGCTCTGCTCAGGCAAGATGCTTGGTCTACCTGGTGGTGCAGCTACAAGCCCTGCATGTGTGCAGCTCCACTCTGCCAGCATGGCCGTCTGCCTCTTCAGCAGTAGGAGCAGCCATGCCTGATGCATGCATGTCAATACTGCCGCAATGGCTGCAGGGAGGGCTATTCACCTGCACCATATGCGATGCTGTAAGGAAATCAGCATTTCACAAAGACTGCTGATGTGCATGAACTGCATGTGTGCAGCAATTAACAAAGTTGCTGCACCTGCTTGACTGTTCCAAAAGTGGACACTTGGGAGAGCGCTTAGAGATCTGTAACTGGACCAGTCCACAGAGACGTGCAGTGATACTCTAGCACAGCACAGTGTATATGGTAAATGCACATGCTGTCTGAGGCAAATTTTACCCAGGTGAAGAAGTCATGCTTGAACCATGTCAGCAGCTCCTGTGCAAGCAGGTCCTCAGCTTGTCTGGCAGGCTGTTCACCCATGGAAACACTGAGTGCTGCTGCGCTGTTAGCTGAGCCCACTAAGCGGTCCAAAGGCATGACGCTTTGTGAAATTGCTTGCAGCAACTCATCCTCATACTGCTTGCACATGGACAACAATCGCAGGCTTGTCACGATGAGGGTGCCTGACTACTACTGACTGAACGCTGCAGTGTAGTAAGAAGACAGAGCAGAAAAAGTACTTAAAGGAGTGCTTACTAGGAGGGTATGCTGCAGAGAGCTTTGCAGTCGTGACAAGAATGCTTGCTGTGCTGATGGAACATCTCCCTGCTGCTGTGATCCAGATTGTCGTGCGTTAAATTGTTCTTCGGCCTGTGTACAACAAGCAAGCGTGGTACATAACGCCAGCGTGCTGAAGGACAACACGAAGTGTGAACAGCTTAAAAATTACAGTTGCATGGCTGACAAGAGCTGAGTCGCTTTGCACAGGCAGACCTGCAGCTGTCTCGCAAGCGCCGCGTCCAAGTCCATCGTAGTGATTATCGCACTGATCTAACTGGAACTGACAGCGCTGGCGGCTGTTAAAGGTAGGTTTCGGCTACCTTCAACATTTGCTTAATGAATCAATCACGATCTTGTCATCAGCAAAGTACGACAACTTGCTCCTCCCTTCACGACGAGGTGGTATTCAAAACTGTTTACGACAGGTATGAAGTGCGATTTTTCCGAGGTTTTTCCAGACCTTAGGCATTTTGTCTCTCTGGCACGCTGGCGACTTGGTCTGTGCGGAGTTCTGCCTTGCTCAAAAGGAAGTACCGCGGCAGCTTCGTATACCTGACGTGCTGACAGCTCTTGTCTCCACAAGATCTGGGACATAGGAAGTCAGTCGAAGCTGGCGATATTGCCGACTCTCGAGACAATGTTATAGCAAGCTTATGCAACATATAAGCCATGTGAAAGCAGAGTGTGTGGACCGCCGAGCTTGGTCATGCGATCACGGGTCCTTGTGCGTTCAAGAGGAGGAAACGAAAACAACACAACATCCACTGGAGTACACAAGAAAAGACGAAAAGGAGGTCATGTGGACAACTCTTTTCCCACAAATAAATCACTTGGACAACAAGACAAGGTCATCAGCTTCGAGCTGCCACAGTTGGAAGCTCTGCTCCAAGGCATAGATCCGGACCAGGACGACAATAGCTTGTAAGCATGCAGTCCATCATTGCTGGTGCCACTGATGCAAAGCAATATAGCCTGACAATTTATGTTTGTAGTCTGCCTCATGCTGCCACAAAGATGCACCCACTGCCATCTGCTAGCTGGCAGAGCTCACCTGCTGGCCTGCCTGGTCAGGTCCAAGGTGACTTGCTTGCTGCTATCTGAGCTTTGTTCTCTCGGTTGAGTTGGCAATAACGTGCTCTCAATCCTGCGTATATTGCAGATTGGACAGACCGTGAAAGCTCAGCAGCATCAGCTGTCAGGAGCCTACATGCAATGTCACATTCACCTGTAATATCCCTGCCTGACACAGTCACATTTGGTCAGCAGCAGAGCTCTGCACGCGTTTGCAGCAGTTCTCAGAACAGTAACAGTCCTGATGAGCGCCGTTATGCAGCCAGCAGTACACCACCAGCCATGTTACAACCTGTCCGGCTTCCAACCTGCAAAGCTGTTTGGCCTGGTGATACACATCACATGCCATCAGAGCCGGTTAAGCAGCAGACTGTACCGCCGTTCACCCTGGCCAAGGAGCAGTCTCACTCGCAGCTGCTGGCTTCAGACGACCTCATGTCACCGCATTCTCTGGACGCAATCCTGAACTTGCCTGCAATGTCGTTTGACAGCGGCCAGGACATGCAGGCACTGGATTTGCAGCCTGACACTCCTCAGTCACAGCATATGCCCACTGCAGCCCAGCAGCACCTGCCTGACAAAACTCTTCATAGACAAGAACATCAGCTGCTTCCAAATGAAGCCATGTATCAGCACTGTCAGAATCAGCATCAGCATGAACAGCAGAGCTATCAGGGTCATGAAGAGCAGCAACATTACAGCAGTGCACATGAACAGCAGAGCTATCAGGGTCATGAACAGCAGCAGAATTACAGCAGTGCACATGAACAGCAGCACTTCTCAGGTGGACTTGAACAGCAGCAGCAGCAGCCAAGCTGCTATGGCAGTGGCCCACAAGAGACTGGGTTGCAGCCCTTGCACTCTGCACCCTTAGGTTTCTATCAGGGTCCAGGCAGCAGCCTTCAATGGGCAGACTCCTGTCCAGTCCCCACAGCCTTGCCCAATGTCATCAGGAAGACCTCCAGTGACTCTACAATTGAGTAAGCCTACGGTCTGTTTATATCTGTTTGGTCAGTGGCGCATTGTTGCAATTAGGCACGCATTTGTGGCTTATATCTAGGCTTAGAAGTCTAGCTCTACAAGAGTGCTGGAATGCTCCGCTGTTTACAATGACCGTCAACAATGGTTGATAGGCTTTTGGCACGATCTGTGCTGCTGTGTACACATACAAGGATACGAAATGCCTCTGGTGATTGCTGTTGTTTCCATTGTAGCACATGTCAGGCAGGGAAATGTATCAGATGTTAGCATAGTTCTACACAAGATGCTGCAGTCTCAGTAGCCAACAAGCCTTCCAGCATCTTGCACCCTTGCATGAGTTGCTGTGTGTGCTGTGGTGCAGCCCCAACACGGGCAAGATGCTGGTGTATGGCAAAGCCATGGCTCACCGCACTACCCATGTGGAGCTGCCAAGTGTCTCTGCCCTTTTCACCGACATCAGCTCAAGAGTGTCACAGAAAAGCTGGCTTGCATCTGCTACGCCTCCAAAGGTGGGCAATGCTAAGGTGTTGATGCAAGCAAGACGTTTCAAGGCCAATGCTGTTCTGCCTGCATCCTGTCAACACTCTTTGCTGGGTATATGATGATGGACGTGTCTGCCAGTCTGCTGTTGTATGGATCTACTCTGGCTTGCATTGTGCTCTGGAAGGCATGGGGTTAGACACTCTTGCCTACAAAGCCTCCTGCTGAAGAGCATGCAGCATGGACAGTCCCTGCCCAGTGCTCTTGAGAAGAACAAAGTACATGGATTTGCAGTGCATGTGACAGTGGGTTTGTTGCGCGATCTAGACCTGCAATTTTCAGCAGGTGAGCTGGCCATTTGCAGGACTTCATCAACGTTTGAGTCTGTCTCGTGTGTTATGTAGCAGCAACCTTCTAGTCTGGCAGGCAAAGCAGCTCAAAGAAGAAGGAGACGGAGCACCAGCAGCACACCGCCCCCTGCTGTGCCTCCACAAGGCTACCTTGCCCCAGCCCTGCATGGGGCCCCCCTGGCACAACCTCAACCCCCCTGTGGTGGCTTCACAGCTCTGTTGGCCGCACCTCTGTTGCCTGATCCTGACCATGCACCTGACACATCAGCACGACAGGGAGAAGCTTCTCAGCTTGCTTGTACAATGCCAGGCAACAGCTACAGTCAGCACACAGCTGCTGGGATTACCACGTCTGCAGTGCAGCAGAGCAATGGGAACCTAATTGGTGGGCCTGCCTTGGAGAATGGAGACATGCATGGGAAGTTTGTAGCCTTTCCAGCAGGCAGCATCCAGGTCTTGCAAGGGGTCCAGTCAGGGGTCCAGTCTGGGGGCATGCAGCTGACAGCCCCTGAAGCAGTGGGGGCAAGGGCTCTAGCCGGACTAGACCCCCACCTGCCGGTACAGTCAGACTCCCAAAGGCCATTACTCACTGCACCCAACAGGGCGCACCAGTCTGTCTCCATAGCTGTGGTCAGGCCTCTCAGCAGTGGCAGCCACAGCCTTGCTAGTCCAGCAGCAGTGCCAGGCAGACTTGCCACAGCTCAGATCAGTGGTGGCCAGGGTGCCAGGCTGTCAGTGAGCAACCCACCTCCAGCAGTGAGGCGGGGCTTTGGCGGCATCCTGAATGGAGTTGTCAAGGAAGCTGCTGAGACTGCTACCAAGCGCCCCCCTGTGTTCAGATATGAAGACTTCAAGCCGGTACAGCTGAACTGCTATAGTCTTCTGCAGCGCTGTGTCCCATTTGGGGTGCATGTCCTTTGATGCTGGCAGAAGAAAAGTACAAGGGCACACGCTACAAGGGCACACTCTCATTTGACAATGATGCACTGTTTGGTCTCATGGCATTGGCCTGTTGTCCCCTACTGAGGTTTTCTTGCTACGTGCACACACTTCGGTTACTGGCAGCTCAACAAGTGATGACTGATGAGTAGCTGAGGCACCAAATGGAGGTGTGTTGATGCAGCGAGATGATGACCATTCATTTAAGGGAGTGTCTCGACAGCGCTGGTCTGTGCAGTGGCAGGCGTCCATTCCAAAAGCTGACAAGGATGTAAGCTGATCCTCCTGCTGTCCTGTTCTGTGCAGACTGATGCCTGATGAGAACTTGTGTCATCTCACACTATGTCATCCCATACTATGTCATCTCATGTTATGTCATCTCACATGATGTCATCTCACATGATGTGGCCTCACATGATGTCGCCTCACCTTATGTCATCTCACATTATGTCACCTCACGTTGTGTCATCTCGCATTGTGTCATCTCGCATTGTGTCATCTCACACTGTGTCATCTCATATTATGTCATCTCACATTGTGTCATCTCACATCATGTCATCTCATGTTATGTCATCTCATTGGCAGCTATGTTGCAGCAGCAGGTTGCTTTGCAGCTGTGGTAGCATCTGAGCAGTATGCTACGTGCATTGGACACCTGCACCAATGAGTTGCCGACATGTACTTCTGCTGCAAGCAATGACTGTTGGCCTGTTGGCTGAAACCAGACCTTACACAGAAACTACTCAGGAATGTACGTACTTGACCTTGGGAGAAGTCACATGTTGAATCAAAATGAGTGTTTGAACAAATGGTTCAGCTCAGGCTGCTGAAGCTTGTCGGGCTGTTTGACCATGTCAATCACAGTGTGTTCTGTCGGCTTCAAGTTGTAGCTACAGATTCAAAAGGTGCTGTGTTTGAGCAGGAAGGGGAACACTTTCTGGGCATGTTCAGCCAGGAGAGCGTTGCAGCCAGGGCATGTGATGTGGCGGCTTTGAAGCTGCATGGTGCATCTGCCCAAACCAACTTCCCTGCAAGGTAAGACCCTTGCTCCTTGGCTAGACTTCTCTCATCTCTCTAACCCTGCCTCTTGAGGACAAAGGCAATCTTGATTCTCGAGATGCACAATTGGTTGATTTGCTGACCCAACTCATGCCTGCTGACAGCAATTGCAGCTTTTTGTTTAGATTTGTTGTGAATGTCCCAACTCTGGAGCATTGAACAACCAGACATGCCCTGTATTCCTGCCTTTGATGCTCCAAGTATCATTGACTGTTGTCTTAGTAGCAAGCAATGCATTATACAACACAACAGAGGCCACTTTGAAGTGCCGGGCTACTGCAGACTGACATCCTGACATTATGTATGGAGAACCTTGAACCTGTCGCTCTATGTAGGGTGTAGGGCTCCTAAGGGAGGAGACACATTTGGATTTTATTGCCATAACTTGATTAGTAACAATGAAAGCAATAATGATGATAAATGTATCTGGATACTGAATGTAGGGATTATGAGGATGGGATGGAGGAGCTGGAGCCAATCTCAGTGCTGGATGTTGTCATGGCCCTCCAGCGTCAAGGAGCCATAGGCCAGTACAGAAACTCAAGGTCAGCATGCCCCTGCTTCCTGCATAGATTGGACCTCAGAGACATGTTCCCAAGGATACACATTCCCAAACATACACCTCTTTGATGACTTTGCAATGGATGCCAGGCGCTGTCCTTGCCGACAACTTTGCATGTCTAACTATGTTTTGCATCGTGCCGCTCACAGCTCTTTTGGGCAGCATTTGTATGAGCAGTGTTCAAATGAGGCAGACAGTGGGCTGTGTGCACTATGGGTGAATGCAATTTGCAAAGGATGAGGTGCAGCCTTCGGCTGCGCAGGCCGCTTTGCCTGCTTATGGACCTAAGCAGATCCTTCCAGTGCTTTTGTCTTGTTTCATATGCTTCACAGCTGTGCCTTGATGAATGGACAGCGCTGATGCAGGTATCAAGGTGTGTGGCAGCTCAACAAGTCCTGCTGGGAGGCAAGGCTTGAGGAGACCCGGACTCAGGAGTCAACAACTAATGACAAGTCATCAGCAGAGTGTGATCAGCTACAGTCACAGCTGGCCTCTAATCCTACAACATGATGTATTTTCCATCTATACTGGATACAAGTTTGTGCAAAAGCCAACACTGGTAGCAGCCTTTGCACTGTTACAAGAAGATTGCACATCAGTTGAAATGCAGGCATAGGGTGCAGTGTATTAGCGAATTTGAGAATATCATCATATGGTAATTGCTATGCTACGCTTAGTGCACGTTCTGTTATACAAACAGGAGGCATTCATTGTATTCTTCCCTCCTGAAGGATCTATGTCTACAGTCCAGGCATTCGACCTAATAACACAAGAGCGAGCAAAACAATACCTGGCCACACAGGACCCATGCTACCTTCAGAACCACATTGCTGCTACAAGTCTTTGACGAGATGTGCCTAGACACTAAGGCTGCAAAGGGTTGCTAAACAAACCACCTGGTGATTACCAACAAGAACACTGACTGTCGACAGACCATCTCTGCAGCTGTTTGCTCAAGACCTGTGTTCATTTACTCCTTGCCATACCTGCAAGCCATGTCCACAAGATCAGACATTGCAACTTTTAAAGACAGTGTCATCAGCCGACAGGGCAACATCTTAACAGCAATTCCTTCAGTCAGCAGTTTTGAGTTGTATCACATGACGCTTACTTCTTTGCCTCCATGCCAGTGGGCGGGGTGCACTCTGTCGGTTTTTTGCTAATGTCCTTCCAGTTGGTTGACAGCACAGTGCCATTAGATTCCTGCACCAGGCCACTTCCTCAGCACATAATGCTGCAGTCATTGGTTGCACGAATACTGCATCACTTGCTCCCAAGAGTCAGCCACAAACTACAAAGTACACTGCATGTTGAATTTGCTGAGACCACCATCTTTAATCTGCTGATACAGCAGTGTTCATAATGACCTCAGATCCAATAGCCTGCTTGAGCTGAGGCAAAACTGCAATCCTGACTTGCCCCAACAGAGGCTAGCACACGTAGGTGCATGACCTCGATGCCCTGAGAGTTTGACTCAGCGGTCATTTACCTGGAAGGGTGTCTTTGATAGACTGGATCTCAGATATGTGTCCCCAAGGATACACTGATTTGCAGCGCCCAGTGAAATGTCTGAATCATACCTGGAAGGATTTGTTCATGGCACGCCTGGTGTCCTCGTCTGCCCCACCATAGATGTCCTTGAAGAGCTTCTGCAGAGCGGCATCGCCCTCCAGCTTCTCATCCTTCTCATCCTTCTTGATCTCACTCTCCAGCTTGTCCCTGCAAACAATATCAAATGTGATCACTACAATGCATGCAGTGAAGTTGAACAGGTACAAATCATGACTCATGTTGCCACACTGCATTAAACTGGTGCTGAAACCACACTGCATGAACCAATTGATCTGGCACTCATCATGCTGTGTCTCAATGCAGATGGAAACAGTTTCACATGCTCACAGCAGGTCAAGGGCCAACAAGCAACAACTTGTCAGAGACAGAGAACTTGTTGTGCCATGACTGCGCAGTGGCAATTGTCAGCCGTCCCAGTCAGCAGACGTGCACAGGTCAGCTGATGCACAGCTACTAGAAGCTGCATCAAAAGTTACAACAGCAGCTTACCAGTCAACAGTTTTCTTGTTGAAGGAGGAGGGGTATGCAGGCTTGGGTTGTTGCACAGGAGGGGTGGGGATTGCGGTGGGGGCCTTGGCATAGGCATCAGCCTTCTGGTTGCTCTTCTCAAGGGTTGGCCACTTGATGGCATCACTCTTCTTCAGCCGAATTTCAGTCTTGCTCTTCAGCAGCTCATGCTTACTTGCAGCTGGGTCTACCTGGGATGCAGTTGCACAACATTGTAGTGTCCCCACACAAGCACTGTGTGTCAACACATTAGTAAGCACATTAATAAGGCACAAGTAACATGCTGCATTTTATTGTGCTAGCGTAAATTTGACAGGAACATCTCAAATGCAAACAATGCATCAGGTGAGCTACTTGCTGCTGCACTACCCACACCTGCCGCTCTTGCACTAGCAATGTGCACTGCTGGAATAGAGAAATCATCAGTAAAAGCTACACTTTTTGCTACTGAATTGGTATCATCTCTCATGTGATTCTATACACACAGGCATACCCCACAAGCATCAACGTTAGCAGCATAGGCTAGTGAAGTGAGGCATCTGCTCATTTGCAATGTGAAGTGCTTGCAATGCTGCAGGCTGCTTGACTTTGCAGGAGCAGTACATCTGTGTATCATACCTTGAAAGGGGGAGGGAGGGGGGGGGGAAGGCCAAAAGGGGAGGTTGAGAGGAAACTGAGGTAGCTCACCTGGCCATACAGGTCCACATCAAGCTCATACTCCTGCTGGCCCTCAGCATCCCTGATCACCACTCGCAGGTGCTGCTGGTCTATGTGGATGTCTACACGCTCCTTGGTCATGTTCTTGGCCAAAACAGCGACCTCAACCACACTCTGTGTTTGAAACCACTGATGCCTGTAAGAACATGCCTGGGTCAGTCATCATGTTGTAGAGTTGCATGCTTAGGTCAAGGAGAGGGTGTGGTTTCTGCACTTGTCAGGAACAAGGGTGCAGGGGTCACAAAGAGTGACTCGTGAATATGGTGTACCTTAATCACAGCACCAAATAGCAAGTACTATGCCTTATACCATGTGCCTGTCATTCACGTGCAGTAGATGTAGAACACCATATTGCCAGTCATTGTCTGTGCACTCCCTTGCTGAATGTCAAAGGCATAAATTGCAAAGTGAGAGATTGTTTGACGCAAGGTTGATGTCACATGCGCAGCATGCCAAAGTCCTACCTGTACTTGGGCTGATTGGGGTCCACTGGGGGGGGCATGGAGGGTTCATCTCCACTGAGCGACCCATGGAGGACTGAGGGCGCTGTGGAGGCGGATGCTGCCTGAGAGGTGGGTGGAGAAACAGCTGAGCTGGAGAACCCATTTGTTGATGTGGGTTTTGCTGGTTCATGAGTACCAGTCTGAATTTCCTCTATCTCATCTGCAAAACCAATAGTGATATTTGCCAGATTTTCTGACGGATAGACATGCAAGCTGATATGCTTGACTGTTGATCTATTATGCTGCGTGTTCAAAGATGCTTGCTGGACAGGTTGCACCATACAGGGTACCTGACCTTCCAAACAGAGACAGAAACAGAGCAAACCCATTATGAGCAGAAGCTTGAGTAGGTAACAAAGAGTGCGCACCGTCCATCTCTGCTGCACACTTGCGTATCCAGGTCTTGAAGGTGCTGTTTTTGGCGTCCAGCGCCTGGCCAGCTTCAAAGGCAGACTTTGCACTCTCATACTCCTCAAGGTTGAACAAAGCCACCCTGCAAAAAGCGCCAGGCTGGCATATGGTCTTCATCGCATCCATCTGTACAAGTCCATTGTCGACCCAGCAATAGCAGCACTTGACAGACCCAGCACAGGTAAATCCTGCAAGCTCACCCTTTTCGGTGGTGGTGTCGTCCTGTCTTAGGGTCTAGCTCGATGGCCTTGCCAGCGTCTTCAGCGGCTTCCAGGTAGTTCTCTAGCTTGATGTGTGTTTGGGCGCGTTGTGAGTACAGAGATGGGTCATTGGGACTGGCGTCAATGGCCTGTCGCAAGCGTACTGAGGCGTTGAGAGCGAGGCACACATTTGCACAGGAAATGCAGCAAAACATCCTACCTGTTTGTATAATGCCAACGCAAGATCATAATCTTCATCGACAAAAGCCGCATTAGCCTTTGCTGCGGGCGCAGAAGCCATCAGGGCTAGTGAAAAGAACTAGCAAAGGCTGATCGTGATCGCAGGCCCGATCAGGCCTGGTCCGTTTGCACCAGCGAAAGAACTTTCTGCCTGGATGCAGATGCTATGCTGTTTTGAAGCTGTTTGCCGACCCACTGTCAGGAGGCTTCCGCTCGATTAGGCTGTGCAGGATCTGCCTAAAGCTTGCTGCTAGGGCTTCTACAGGCTTCTGACCTATCGAGGCAGTTACCTGCCAAAATGCCCTTTGGGCTCCCTTTGCCAAGAATCAACCTTGCATGACTGCATACTGTATCTGACTCAATACCTCTGTAATCCAGGCATTCCACCGGGCTTTGCGCGTAAGTCTCTCCTTGGGGAGGTGTATTTGAGATCCAATCTGTCAAGGGACCTATCTCTTGAGCCACAGGATTGCCGCATCAGCATTGAAACGCTTCACAACAAAGAAAGTTTGCCATATGATGAGTTACAGCTACAGCGTCTTTATATTGCCGAAATATGAAAGTGCATGATGGTTACCAATACATGAGGTATGTGGACCAGAGCTGGGGTCTTCAGCGATTTAGCTGAAAGGCGCAAGCTTGCAAGACAAGCCAATTCGCAAAACTATTTGAGTCTGCATCAACAGTGGCTGTGCAACAAAGCCCTTAGTCTTGTTGGCATTGAGGCCATGGGTGCGCTAGCTTGGCAGCACTATTTGAGTGTACCTTGAAAAAATATCATTTTTGCAGCCTGTCACAGTGTGACACTGCAACAGTCATCAAGCTGGCAGCACCAGCAGTAACTGTTTAGATAACACCATAAGCACAAAGCCGACAGTGAACGAACATTGTTAAACTGTCACTGTCACAACATAGAGGACTAGCACAGGCTGATGTAGAGAGCAGATTTGTCGTTTGTCACTTCAGGCCTGTACAGCCACCTGTTGTGGCTGCTTATCCTGCGGCCAAGGCGGCAAGTTAGGACCCCTTGTGCTCTCCCCCTGTGGGGTGTCAGGGGCTTTTGGCTCCCCCTGGTTTACTGCCCTTGGCTCATGCAGTCGCCTGACAGTAGAGTCATTCACAATCTCTAAAACCTGTGGAGACAACAAAACATGACTCCAAGTCAGGGTTTCAGTGCCAAGCAAAGATGACACTGGTCAAGATAAATGGGCCTTGTGAACAGTTGCGAGGCTTGTCAAGCACGCTGAAGAGGGCAGCCAGTCAGCTGCATGATCTGCTGGATATTGCCAGACCAACATCAACAGGCAAGCCACCTGACACTGTAGCATATGTGAAGAGACTACATGACACGCTCACAAACACATCACAAAGGCAAGCCAGCTGACACTGTAGCATTTGTAAAGAAAGTGCATGACACGCTCACCAACACATCACAGACACAGTTGGATTGCTTGTATATGCACAGATGAACATTACATTGCCTGTGGACAGAAAGTACATTGATCTCGCATGTGCCCCATTTGGCCTCCAACATTGCACAGATTTGGTTTGTGTACCTCTGCTTCCCCATTGCCACACCCTTTTGACATGCCCACATCTATCCGGAAGACGCGTTCAGCGCATGCGCTGTTGATGCCCTGCTCCTGAATGGTGTGCCCTACCACCTGTACACCACATGCTCCCTGACGCTCCCACATGCACACCTTAATGATGATATTGATAATGATAATAATAATAATACCAATAATAATAATAATAATAACAAGAGTTATCAATGAATTAATCAGTAAATTAAAAAAAAAAATGCTTTCCAGCTCATCATGAGCCAGGTATGTGTGGGACAAGCTTGACGCTATGAGTCTTGACTGAATGGGCTTACAATTGAGTTGTGAAGCCTGTCTGCGCTGTGCCATGCTGATTCGGGCCATACAAATTTAGCTGAGCTTGAGAATCGAATCTGAGCAGAATAGTATTCAAAGCTGCAACTGTGTGCAGCCAGCGCAACATGAGTCATGCCACTACAAGTCAGGCCAATATGCAAGCCACACATTGCGAAGTATACAGCAAGGTAAAGAGGGGCCAAATATGCAGACATGTGCAGCTTCATGCGACGTCGTTGCTGAAGATTGCTGCTGCTCAAATGAATTTGTTTGCAGAAGTTTGTGTGCAGGAGTTTGTGTGCAGGAGTTTGTGTGCCTGAGGCAAATCACTGAGCCAACTTACCATGCGTTTTGAGCCAGGTATCTTGCCAAGAGCTTCTTGCAAAGCATTGCAATCACAGCGGCGTGCATCCTCTGTAGAGTACTCTCTGGCCCACACAACTGCTGAACGCCCTCCCAGAAAAGCTGGCTCTTGTTGTGGGTTCTGCCCGGAAATCCATTGTTGACTCTCCCTGTGGTCAAAGGAAGGCAAGATCAAGCAAAGCTGCAGATGTATCAGGTGAGATCCTTACCATGCATCTTGTTGTGCTGGTGTTGTGTTGACATGCATGCATACTGCGTAAAGCACATGATTCTGCGCCTCGGATGCATCTACTGTCAAAAAGCAGTATGTGTTCAGGCAGAGCATGAAGCAGGGAATGCATGAAGCGCAAGTCTGTCCTGTACGCACCTGTTGATGCGCTCCAAGCCATAATCAGCATGTGAGGGCAAAATTCCTCCATGCACAAACACCGTGCTGCCAATTTGCAGCACCGTGTGATGCCTGGCAAAGAACCTTTGGGCTATGTGCCCTGCAGACGCAAGCATGTGTTCCTGAAGTTCCTCAACACAGCACACGTTTCATGCAATGGTTGTAAAATCCCACAAAGCGACTTGCACAGAACTGTGCTACTTGACACAGGAATGGGTTGAATTTGAATCAGGCCATGGGCCCATGAGCAAGGCACATTGCAGGCATGTTCAACAATAGTGATGTTACACAATTACTGCTTGATGTATAGTACAGTCAGTGCAGCTGAGCATCATCTGGCTCAGGTGCAGCACTACTGCTGACTGGGCTCACCAACTGTGTTATAGCACTGATCACAAAGTGTGATAAGTACAGGCTTGCTGTACAGCCTTGATGTGCAGTCACAGGATCCAGCTGATCTGGTATGACAGATAACAGTCCTCACAAACTGCACCTCATCAAGCTAGCAGCTTCACTTTATAGCATGCTGAGGCATGCACAATGACAAAAGAGCTGGCGTGTCGTACCTCCGGGTTGCAGGGCTGCTAATCGCGCACTGTTGGCGGCTTGCATAAGGTTGGGCGGTAGTTGCAGAGCTGATGCTTGCATGTCCTTGTCAGCATCTGAGCACCCACACTTGGCCTGTGCTGAAAGCAACTTCATGGTTCAAAGATGAGCATGAGGAGGCTAATGAGATGATGTGAGAGGTCATACTGAGGAAAGGAAAAACATGCGCCACATGAGGTTATATACAAATGCATGTCAAGGGCGTGTGCGCAGACATTGAGTCCAATGCATTGAGCCATGTACCTTCATGCTTGCTCCTATGCTCTGCACTAATTGCCATCGCAGAAAGTCGATTCTGCCTGGCGTCGTGGCATATCTAAAGCGGCCTCCCACATTCATGGTCTCATGGTTACCATTGAGGATGTGGAGAGCGCCACCAGCAGCAGCAGCTTCCTTTTGGAGCCTCTCCAGAAAATACAATATCTGGACTTCATTATCGCCTCTATCAAGTTGATCGCCAACCTGCCAAGCCATGCAAAGTCACACATGCTAGACCTCATGCATACATTGTCTTGCAACACTAGAGCATGCATAAGACTATGTGACTCCTGCAGCCAGCTTCAGACCTGCAGAGTGAAGCAATAGCACCTGTACTGCAGTCGTAGTTCCTCCACTCCACCTGTCTTGGTCATCAATCAGTCCGCCAATCCTGAAGGCTCTGCGTGTTTTGCCCATATCTCCATGCAAATCTCCAATGGCAACCAGCCTGGCTGCTGCTGGCAGGAATGTTGTGAGCGGCTCAATCTGCACAAATTTGTGTGCGCGCTTAGCTAGTGTCTGTGTCTTCGTCAGAAGAGGACGCAGTAGGCAGCCAGTAGCGCAAGTCTGGTCTGTTGTCACTGCAAGCTTGTGCTCCTGTACTTGCTTACCTTGGACGCTGGAGCCGGTACCGATGCGCCATCTGCATGAAGTGTGTCTACAAAACAGTTGACAAATGCTGCCCAGTCCTGTGAACAGGTCTGATGGTCATACTACAGCTAGCTGCAGCTTGCAAACACGGAACAGGGGGTGGGCGTCTCACTGCGTCTACCTGACGGAACTCTTTATTGCAATAAGCCGGATGGCCCTTCCTGAACCAGCTCGAGACTCGCTCAAGCATGCCGGTGTCAAGACTGTGCTGGCACTCTGATCAAAGTTGTGCAGGAGTTAACGGTCAGAAGCAGCCTTGCACCGCATGGCTCTGAACGGCTGTAAGCCGCTATTCTGTGGCTGTGCTAAAACACTCACGTCGATGCAGGCGGAGCGAGAAGGCATACCTTCGCGACGATAAAACCTATAACGCCAGCAGACGTCGCGAAGGTATGCCATCAGTGCACAGATCATTGCACTCATATATGGGAATGCTTTCATCGAACTCGGCTTGTTGCTACATATGCATATTGCTGATATGAGACAGCTTGTCAAGGCTGTCTTGAAACCGGCAGGGGGTCTGGCTCTGGTCGGTATGTTGGGTTGGACTACAGCGGATGCTGTGAACGAGGCTTTGGTCTACAGACACTGCCAGAGGTATTTCATGCAGGTCTCCAGTCATTCAAACGCAGCCATATGTCATGAACATTGCCGAACTTGCTGGGTTTGCTCATCCCAGGATCGGCCTGCAGATGGCTGCAGAAAATGTAGAGCTCGGTGAACAAGTAGGCCTGCCGCTGAGGCCTGGCCCTTGGTACAACGCTTCCATCGGATTGACTCACGGCGACCACATGGCAAACTGCCAGTTCACAGTCGTTGGCAGCAAACACAGCTCTGACATTTATATGAGGGTGAACAGCTCATGCTTTAGCGCTCTTCTGTACAAGCTCGGATTCTATACGCCTCCCTGGCACAGGTGGTGTGGCTTGTGTCTTTGGCAGTGCTAACAGACAGTGGTGTCCTTGCTCAGGTTGTGAGGACCAAGGGTCCTCGAAGCACTCTGCTGTACAATATCGTAGGACCAGCAAAATGGGATGTTCTCATGATGGAGGCATCAGTGTCAGCCGGAGGAGGACTGTCTCGCAATATCAGCCTCATGGAGATACCAAGAGCTGTTGAAACAGACTGCGTGTCCTGATCTTCAGCCTAGGCATCAAGCAAGTATAGACCTCTGTGCTGAGTCAACAGGCCCACAGACTAGGTTGCAAGGGGATGTGTCACAAGGCAACACTGACATGCAACAGAGGCAGCATGTATAGTGGTTGTCATATGCTGACTGCTCATGCTGGCAGCGTTGGACGTAGCACTTGCGCTGATTGCGATAGATTGCCTGCTGTGAGCATCAGGGCACGTCACGCCCTATTTCAGGTGGCAGGAGGACAGGCAGATCCAGAAATGCAGCCTCATGCACATACCCAGACCCATGGTTGCAGCAGCTGATTTTCTGCTGGCTTATCCAACAGAGGTGTCTTTGCTCCATGGCAGATGGTGATTCACGCATTATCTGCCATGTCTTCTGAATAACATGAGTTACAGCAGATGCTGCACAAGGCAGGGACAGCGTCTCAATGAGCCATCTCACCATGAGAATGTAGATTGGTGTTGTTAACTGATTCAAAAGGAATTGGGCTGCTTGGCAGATGTTATTTAAAGCAATTTCTATTGTAGATCATGATGAATGTGGACTTGCAGTTGATGCCTTCAAGGCAGACTTGACAACTGCACTGGCACATTTATGCCATGCTTCCGTAGCTCAGAGCACAATTGTCATTAATGACAACTCACTGAATCTCAATCAGTGGCCAGAAGCTTTGTATGCTTCCGTATGATGCCAGCTATGTTATGACGCATCAATGGTGTGCACTGTGAGACACATTGCCAGCAATGCTTACGTTTCATGACATCAAGAGGCTGAAGGCACACCTGAGCCGGCATATGTCTTTCTAGTTTGCAGCAACGTTAGGCAGCAAGTAGCGCTGATACAGTCTTTGGGCTTGTGACTAGATGCACATTACCCAGTTGTCTTCTTGCTGACTGACTGAAGACTTGTGTAGTTGTTTGATCCTGCAGTGTCACTTCACAAGCAGCATACCTATTTTCACTTCACAAGCAGAATGATATTTATCTGATATTGGTATAACCACTAGCACAACCTCCGACTTCAGCTCTACATGCCACAACCTCCGACTTCAGCTCTACATGCGTTGTGCTTACGCTTGTGGCCGTCAGAACTGTCAGCCTCGACCTAGCAGCCAGCGCCAGCAGCTACGATTGTTTTCTCAGCAGCTTTCAGCTTCATCATTTCTACACGACTGTAATGATATCATCCGAGATGCATTCCAATTCATTTCAATGCATCGCGCAGATTAACACAACCTTTGCTCTGACCTTTGCTTGACTGCATGCTGTATCTGACACAATATCTCTACGATCCAGGCATTTTACCAAGCTCTGCAAACCTTGGGAACGTGTATCTGAGATCCAATCTACCAAGGTCAGTGCACCCATGGGTGGCCAGGCTGTTTGTCAGATGACTAATTGCTCATCGAGCAGCGGGACCTTCGAGCCTCGGCGAGCATCTGTCACTTGCGCTTGTGCACGCAATATGCTGCATAGACGTTCTGTATTTGCGTCGAGAAATAAATCAGGTCAGAGTTGATGCAACAGGTTCCGGCAGAACATGAGTCCAGGGCATCGTATACCTAACGCGTTGTTGTTATTGCTGACGCTTCTGACGGACTCGTTGCCGCATCTGCAAGCAGCATCCGGCAGATCACTTCCAGCTCGTTTTTCGCGGGATCAATTGGGGGGTGGTGCGGTGCGCCCTTCTTTGAAACGGCCAACGCTGCTCACCTTTCACGGCTTTGTGGAAGACGCGCAAGGCCGACAGCCGATTATTTTGCACGTGTTGATCAAGGCCAAGCGGCTTCCAGATGGGTCCTTCTCCGTTCGGGCCGTGTCCTATGCAGAGCGCGTGTCACTGCAAAGTGAGTAGCAAAGATTTAATCGCAATCGCGAGCTTCAAGGTCACCCAGACAGGAGCCGCGTTTGCATGACACCATCCCACTTCCCAGCTTGCTCTGTCACTGTTGTACGGTTTTGAGCTGCATTGCATAAACTCACCCAAGGTAGACAGAGGCTAGTTCAAAGCATTCATATGATAGTCTCATCTGCTTCTGTGTATATAACAGGCGATGAGCAATTTGCCCCCAATCCAACAAGAATGGAGACGTTCCTGGAATACCAAGCTGGGACAGATCAGCAGTGGCAGTCACTGCAGCTCTTAATGCTTGGGGTGTTGAATCCTCAAGGCCCATTTGTGCAACAAGTGGAAGTTCCCCTGGGAGTGAATGTCAAGAACCTGCGCCTCAGAGTGCTTGATTGGCCGATCTTTCACACCATAGACCTACACAAGCTGGCCAACAATGGTCTTCATGGGCAATATATGAAGCTGGATGGCCCTTTTCAGCATGGTGTGGTGATCAGTGACATTCATGGCATCGAGACCACAGCTGCTGCTCAACTCTTGGCATCACACATGGCACATCATCTAGCCCTTGGCTTCGATCAGTATGTGGTGTATACTCGAGGACCAGAAATCTTTGAAGCTCTAGTGGCCAATTCAGTCACTGCAGATTACATACAAGCTGGATTGTTGCAGCTGGTTACAATGGAGTCGTTGCAAGTTCCTTCATATGATGACAGAAGGACTGACAAGACGTACGCATTCCAACAATCGTATGACCCTATGAAGCTCATTGCGTATAATCATGCTTCTCTCATGTTTTGGGGGGACAGGTTTCGCTTGGCTGTTCTTGATCCTGATGAGTTTTGGTCTTCACATCAATCCCACAGTCACGTCAGCACATGGTTTGACACCTGCTTTCCATATGCGGATCTCCTCATGTCCACAAGAGCAGAAGTGGTGTGCAATGAGTGTCCACTGAATGGGGGAACAGAGTTGTCATACCTACAGCAACACTGGGACGAATCAAACCCTACTGCTGTTCTGGAGCATTGGAGCAAAGTCGTGACATTCAGTCAAGATCCCAAGTCGATATTTTGGCCGGACAAGGTCAGCCAGGTTTGGCTGCACAGGCCCAACCTTTTACCTGGCAGCCATTCAGTTCTTGTGACCATTGATGAAAGCCAGCGTGAGGTGGTGCATGCAGATAATTGTGTCTATGTAGTGCATATGTATAATCTGTTCAAGCACCGGATACCAAATGACATGACTAGTGTGTACAATCCACTGAGATGGCTAGTTCAGTGAGGCTTTTTAAGGTGACCGTTTATGTTTGAGCTTTCAGAGGCATGTTACATAGTGTATAACATGCCTCAATTCAGAAGTTTTGATGTGTGCATGTCAGTGCAGAGCTGATAGTGCAAACTCACTGACTACTGACAGCAATACACAATGATCGATGGCACATTGTTGAATATGTCGTGTGTTTGTCTCCCAGTATGTCTTCTTGTTGTTGCGACACCTTTCAGTGGTCATGTTGACAACACAATGTTGCAGCTTGTACTTGCTGGTGTCTTGCGGATTTCGTGCAAAAGCTATGGTCCTCAATTATTTATAGTTTATAGTGTTCACATTATCAGGCAGTGATGGACACAACTCAGACCGTTGTTCAGACTGTCACAGTACAGTATCAACTCATAGTACAGTGTCAATGTGGACAAAAGCATGCATATAGCCTCCGAGATGCATTTCGGTGCATTGCGCAGCCTAATACAACCTTGCTTGACTGCATACTGTATTCGATGCAATACCCCTATGATCCAGGCACTTTACTAAGGTCTGCAAATTATTGTACCCTTGGGAAAGTGTATCTGGGATCCGATCAACCATGCATACTTCGAGAGCAGACATGCCCGATGGAACCAATGCTTTTCGTTTGTTCAACATACCGGTAAATCCTTTGCTCATGTGCTAGCAATGCTTTGTGCCCCGTGCCCAAACAAATTCTGTGTATCAGCAACATCGTCGACCCCACTGTTCCACCTTTCAAACAAGGCTGGTAAAGTGGATCGAGCACTGCAGTGACCACAAGTGGCGACACTGCGGCAGCGGCTGGACATTCTTGTTCAAGTCGTCTGAGTGCTCTCACACGATTGTCGCTATCGTGACAGTCGTTGGCCAATGACGTGAAGCGTCCTGCAACAAGTTGCCACGATGAGTGTGGGTGTTGTACTGTTTGTAAACAGGATAAGTCATGACACTGGCAGTACCATTGTGAGGTTACTGTCCAAGGGGCCCAGGTGGTCAAGAACCAGTTGGTTGCAACCTACAGTGTTAAGGTGGCTTGTGAAGTCGGAACTCAACAGTGTGACCGCTTGTAATGCACGTAAAGTCAGGAGGTGTGGGTACACCACATGCTGCAACAGTCCTCGTTGCGGGAGGAGAAGAGCCAAGACAGAATCTTGCTACAAACATTCTCAGCATGCATGCGCAGCTCAAAGGGGAAAAACAGAGCACTGCGGTAGCCCAGGTGGCAGGCAAGCAGCACCAGCACTTCTGTTAGGACCCCTAGGAAAGAGTTGTGTTGGCCTGTATGTTATGCCTATGTATACAAGGCCATGACAGGCCAAACTGGGATGGGACCTGCTATGTTCTGCAGACTGGGCACCTTGGCAGACATGCAGTGGTGCTTGAACATGATGACAGCAATGGCTGAAGCCAACCAGAGGAAGAAAGACAAGGTGTTGTTGGTAGCTGTGGATGCCTCAGAGTATGCATATGCTACCTACACTCCAAATGGGGGTTTCCAATAACCAATGGTGATGCCCAAGCTTGGGAGATGGCGCTGGTGATTGATTCCAGAACCCTGTGGGAGAGCATGTGCATGCTGCGGGTATGCAAAGTCATCCTGCAGGCAAGTTGCGTTACAGTGTGTTCACTCAAAGGCACATGTTGCTTCATTACTGGAAGTCGAGTTTTTATCCTCTGGCTGTGCTTATTAGTCACATATATGGTATGTATATGTATATCTGCCCAGTCAGGCAAATATATATATATATGCTTATAGTCACATTGTCTGCCTGAGCCGCACATTCTGAAATCAATGCCCGTACTGATGTACATATGTATGCCATAGGCCACTCTGTACATGTGTTCGTCTGTCTCAGATGCCCGAAGCTACCTAGGGGTCCAGCTGCAGCTTCCCTGAGTGCAGAAATCATCGGAAACGTCACATAATGCATTGGTAACTTAACCGTCCTGAATGCACGTGGGCATCGCTGCTAGTGATCACGGACAACACGTGGCCAGAAACAGTCATGGCTCATCAGCTACGCGCAGAATATGCACATGTCTGCACGTTTGTCTTGTGCTTTCGAGAATCGTTTTTCCTGTCGTCTGCATCACTGCTTATGTTGTTACTATGTGGATGATATGGTCCTTGCTAGCTCTGCTGTTGCCTTTTGCCGCCGGCAACGACTTTCAGGAAGTCGCGGATTGCAAGGCTGCAAAGTATGGTCTCCCAGGTTTTCGCAGCCAGCGTAGCCTCTTTCCAAATGCAGATCCTGTTTGGGATGGCATGATCAAAGTGGGCTTTCAGAATGCGGAATCAACTTGGTTAGCGGGCAACTTCCGAGACACAGGATCCGACTTTGTAGCTGTGCTGTTCGGGGGTTCAATACAGCATAAGGAGTACTGGCCGGAGCCCCCGCTGATGCGGACCCTTGCCATCAACCACGGCATAAGCTCGCTTGCCGTTGACATTTCCGGCCGAGGCGAGAGCTGTGGCTCTGAAGCCCTCTTCAACTACACTGCAGCGGTAAGTCCGTGCTTAACTGAGCTTAAGGCGCGGCCGAACAAGCTCGTATTGACCGTCATCGCTTGCACATGCAGCTCACAGACATGGCTGCAGCTGTGCACTTCATCAACAGCCTTCCGGGGCGATATTGCGGGGCCTTGTTCGGTATGCCACCTACAACTTTAAGCTTGCTGATCTGTTCGGTTATGTGTGTTGCCATTTTGCACTTTTGTTGGCTTACACAGGCATGAGCTCGGCAGCTTCGTCGGCTTTGTTCTATGCTGCTCGCGTTGGGGATGTCCCAGCTGTGTTTATGGCGGAGCCAGACGACATCACCGTCCTGTCAGGCAAGACCTACACCATTCTTAAGCTTTCAATTCCCAGTTGCCCAATTGTTCCACTGCCAAGTGTCCATTCAGATTGGTTCAATTGCATCAATGTTGTGCAACCACACCGTCATGAGTCAAGCAGTGACCTGAATAACCTTATTCTCACTGCAGAATTCATTGACACTTCTGCTGGAGGAGAAATTGCTCAACGGCTTGCACGAGCACCAGAGGTTGAAATCATAATGCCATTGACAGGCGATCACGCCACTGTCAACAGGGAGGTGAGTCTTGCTTGGACAACATCACAGCCTATAAAGGATGTCTTGTGAGACATTCTGTGTATGAGCTGGCTGACACATCACCTGTTGGCTCCATGCCTGCATGCTTGTGCTTGTACTTGTGCTTGTGCATCATGTTGTCAAAGTTCTGCAAGCTAACAGCATGGCTGGTAAATCAACATGAGGCATGCATCCTTGCCATGTGACTCAAACATAGCTGTAGAATATGTCACAACAATCAGAGTGAACCAAGTGCTGCATTACTATACATGCTACGCCAGACATGTCTTTCATCCCCCACATTCTCCTGAGCAGTGCTGTGTTTGGTACAGAGTCTGAAGGAGCTGTTTGCTATCAACTTGCAAGCTGAGGTCAACAACATTCCAGCAGATGTCCACCTGTATTGGTATACAGCTGAGCGCGGGGTAATGTTCTGCACCCTCATCTGTAGGGCAAACGCTGTGTGGCAGGTGGTGTACCACATGTGCGGTTCACAAGCCAAGCATGACAATGACAGCCAGTGCTTGTTACTGATATCATTGCCATACATGCAACTTGATTTTGCTGCAATTGGACATATCGCTTATGCTTCAGTGCTGGTATGAGTAGCATCATCACAGAGGCAACAGATTATTGCATGGCTGAACTCAGGTCTTTCAGGGCACATTTGCATCAGTCACAGTTGACATGCAGCTTGACACCAGGTCTATAGGAGCATGCAGGCATCAACCACAGCTGACACACAGCTTCATTTCTGCTTGCAGAGCTCGCTTCAGAGTCAAATGAAAAACCTCACATTTGGCCACATCAGTGGCTTCCACCATCGACACTTTCCAGAGGCGCAACACGACTTCCTCTATTCGCATCCAAACGATTTCCTTGGCCAGACATCAAGCGACTTTCAGAGTGAAGCTTTTGATCAGGCAGCTGCGCGAGAGTACATGAGCAGGCACAAGCAACCGCTAATGTATGTGCCAAAATCACCCCCTCTTGCTGAGGCTAAACATGAACGGCGCACAATCCAGGAGCAGCGGCAGCAGAAGCGTCAGCGCCAGCGTGCCATGCCACGGCACTTCTTCATCAATGGCAACTACACCTCAAGCCTTGATCAAGGTAGTTGAGCTAGTTTGAGATGCCATGTCTGCAGCATTGTGCATAATAAGAATAAATGATCAAACAGCTTTACAGCTCATGATGAGCTAGGTACATACAGGGCGATTCTTGTCTCTCCAAAGCAGTTTGTCTTGTGCTAGCTCTCATGAGGTAGCTTATTGGCTTGGACTAGATTATTCAGAATCACCAGCAGTACCAGAGGGGAACACTTGCATAGGAATGAGTTGCACATGCTCACATTGAGACCTCCTGACTGTACAAAAGCTGCATGTTTCTGTGATGAATGACCGTGACCAAATTCTGCATCCTGCAGGTTTAGTCAACCCAGCAGCAGTGGAGTTGCAACCTTTTGGGTGGATGCTGATTGTGATGCACTACAAAGGATGCTTTGGATCAAACTGTACCTTGCAGGTTGGTTTGTAATCTTCTTTGGTGTCTGTTTCATTAATGTGTAGTGCACCACAAAGGGGGATCTTTGGGTCACCATGTACTCTGCATGCTTGTCCACCTGCTGTTTCAACCAGCATTTTGCCATGCTGCCTGCAAATTTGAACTAGCTCAGCACCATCAAGAACAAAGCACACTTCCACATATATGTTACGTCATCAGGGGTGTGTGTCAGCATCATGAGGGGGCGACAGCACGACAACCAGCTCAAATGCATTCTGTACCAGCAGTCAGTGTCTCAGAAGCTTGTTGTGAAGCTTTGGTTGTGGTGCTTGTTGTGCTGTCATCCTGTCATACTTGTGCTCTGACCTTGTCCGATTGTGCAGTGACTACATTGCATGTTTACTGAAGCGAGAAACATGTTTTGGGTTTGCTGTAAGTGCGCGACTTATTTGCAGACAGAGCGTGCCTTCACGCCTCCAATGTTGGCACACATGGGTCGGGGCGATGAGCCAGATATACGCAACATCACCAACCCCAGGACAACATCTTTCAACAGTCAGTCATGGGCAGCAGTGGTTGAAGAAGTGTCTGCGCACCCATTGGGCGGGTTGCGCTTCTCATCATTCAGGTGTGTATCAATCAATCAATCGAATGTATGTTTGATGTCCTGGTGTATACCCTCTGCAGCAATCTGCACATGCAGGTTGAAGTGCATCTGGTTGAAAAGCAGAAACATGAAAAGCAAGCTGCACATTACCTGGTTGAACCGCATTTGGTGAATAAGCAGAAGCATGAAAAGCTAGACGGTAGCTGAGGCTGTGAGCTCTTGCTTCCCGTTGAGCTTGTCATTTCATGCTCATGCGCTTTGGTGTCATGCATGAAACAAAAGTACTGTTGAGTCCTGTCTACAGCTGCAGATACTGGCATTTTGGTCATGCAAAATATTCCTGCCATATACAGAACCGTGCATGCCTGACTCACGTGACAACATGCTGATCAACTTGTGAGCAATTTGGACTGACAATGGAAGAGAATCAGTGCCTCAAGACAGAATTGTGCATGCCTGACGCACATGATAACATGCTGATTAACTTGTGAGCAATTTGGACTAATTAATTTCAATGTTAATGAAATCAATAAAATAAGGAAGTACTCAACAAGCTTTTTGGGGGGGCTAAAACTTGTCTGTTTTTGCAGGCCATTCGTGTATCAGAATCAGCTGCATGTATCCTATGCCATGGAGATCTTCGACAAGTCCTTGAATGTGACGCAGCAGACTCGCAGTGATGCGCACAAGATGCGGTTTCAGGGCAATGGCTTTGCAAGAGTGGACTTGGAAACCCTGGAGCTACACAGCCTGGTCAACTTTGCTCAGCCCCTTATTCCAAGAAGGGAGTTTCCATGCTGTGACAAGAACTGGGGTGTCTGGGAAGACAACCATGAGCTGTACATACTGTATACAGTCATGCCCTGTTTGACCATTTTCAAGCTGGATTTCACACAGAAGACAGGAGCGTCGCTTGTGTTTGCCTCCTGTCTGAAAGATGACATCGGCAGGATGGTGTCAAAGTCAGTCAACCTGGAGATGCGTGATATCAGGATCAGCGGCCATCCAATCCTGTGGTCCCAATACCCACAGACTCTCTTGGTGTTGGTGCATCACAACTGGCGCAACCATGGAGGCTCAAAGCACTGGGCAGTGCAGCTGCAATTTGAACCAAAGCGCAGGAGGTTTGTGATCTCAGCCATATCCAAGGACTCTGTGTTGGACCACGAGCACTACTACTTATACAACGAGGCAGTTCAGAATGTGATTGCGGTGGGGAGCTATCATCTGGCCAAGGGGCACCTCAGGATTCTGTATGGTGATGGGGACAAGTATTCAGCTGTTGCTGACGTGGATCTGTCCACTGTTTCTTGGCTTCATCTCAATCAGACAGATGCATCAGAGTGGATGGATGGGTTGAGTGTGGCTTTGGGTGACAGGGTGAACAGCATCACTTACACGGAATATGAGAGTCTGGTTTGGAAGTGATAGTGCAGGAGTTGTTGCCGCTGTTATGTAAGTTTTTGAGTATGGTAGTCGCTGCTTGTTATGTAAGCTTCTGTGTATGGTAAGGGTATAACTAAGGGATTATGCAGAGATGTGAGGAGAAGTGTATGTGTTGTTCTTGCCTTGGGCAAAACATTAGATACCACTCTTCTAGTTGTCTCACTATTTCGTCATTTCATGTAGCTTTGTTCTGAATAAGATGTATTGAGCTCATGAGGCTGATCAGGCATGCTGTCAACAAACGGTGTTTCTGTGTCGTATTCTGTATTGCCTTGACCTGTTCACTTGGTCTGGCAAGCTTTTGTCTGGAGGTGTTGTGCTCCATGTACAAGTGGTATGTCTTTCATGATCATAGGAACGTTAGTTATGACTTTTGATCATGTGCACAATGATTAGTGACCCCCCTACACCCACCGCTAGCGAACTCCTGATGTATGGATATGCTTACTTAGTTTTGGCATGAGCATGAATTTCATGACAGTGTTTTTATCAGAAACTTGTCAGAAAATGCAGTGCATGCATAAGTCCCTGCTTATACCCCCGATTGTTGATAGTGAAATGTTGACACATCAAGTGCTGGAGTCTGCACTGCCATCACGCAGCCAACTGTAATAATTGGTTGTGCAGTTGCAAGCTGATGCCACAGTTGTGTGACATGCCTACTGTAACAGTGCAACTGCAGCTCATGCTGCAGTGATCACATCTGATTCCATGTCGACATTGTAGCAGCACACAGGATCCTGAGGCAGCTTGGTAGCAATGTGCTAAATCCTGACGCCCATGAGCAAGACCGCTTTGGCTTCAGTCCTCTTCACGTCTTGCATGCCGCACATTGTTGGCTGGTTAAAGCATTGTAATCTCTCTCTCTCTGTCAATAGTCACACTGAACTCCATCGTAATAACATGCGCATGCAACCAAACTCACAAATTGTCCACAAGCTCGATGCTTGCTACTTTCGGCGCAGTATATGGGTGCAATCAGGGGAGACATTGGTAACAGGCAAATGTATATAAGATAAGGTGCCACCGCTGAAATCCCAACATCACTTTAAACTAGAGCCAACCTTGTGTCGGATTCATACCACTAAGAAAACCTTGTGTTGTGCTGTCAACATGTGCTGGTAAATTTAGTTTAATTTAGTTTAAACTCAAGCATACAGAAATCAATTGGTTTCAAACTACACATCATGGCAACAGCCCCTGATGATCAGCCAGACTGCTGAAATTGGCTTGCACTGTATTGTTGCCATGGCTATTGGCCAAGAGCTGCATCACATAACTTCATGCTCAAGCCATAATGTCCTAATCAATTGTGCCAGCCAAAAAGACAACAATACATGACATATCCGGTCAAACCGTAGAAGGTCATGGCATGCTGCTCAGGATGACTTCTGCCACAACTGCTAGATGCTCAACCACAACCCAAAAAATGCTTTTGACTGCCCACAGCTGTGCACAGCAAGACAACTCTGCAATGCATCAATGACGCCATCACAGCAAAAAGGGAAAACAAGGCAGATGCCCCTTTGCAGCCTAGCAAATGGCTTAGACAGCACCCAGCTGTGTACAGCAAGACAGCTGTGGAACTGACAGCATAGCCACTCTGATAGACAAGACAGCGCTGACAACAGACATGCAGACAGCTCTTGTGGGCGTCAGATGCCTTGTTGAAACCCAGGTAAGACAGCCTGGACAGACAACACAACAGCACTGGTGCCTTTCAGCGTCTGCTTTGCTTGGCAGGCTTCCTGGCGCCTGGCATGGCATGCCTTTCAGTGTCATCGTCCATGTGTCCCTTACGTTTGCTACCCTTCCTCTTTTCAGACTCCCGCATCTGCACAAGCATTACAAGAGGTTGATGCATTGCGTTGCCTCACATGGCACGTTGTACAGCGCAATGTACAGCAGTGAGAGGCCTGCGCATTCTGCTGTACAAGAAAGCTATTGCAGTCATTACTGCTGTGTGCAGGCATACAAAAATGGTTTGACAAACCCAATGTCCAGCAATGCATCATCAAAAGGAGATCTGATGGTCTTGACAGAAATACAGTCAGTACCAATGCACTATGAACATACAACGGACAACACTAAGCATGTACACATGTGTAACAAGCAGTGCCCTGTACACTCCGAGCGCTGCATCACAGTCTGCAGACTACCACACATACTGAGAGTGTCCTCAAGGACATTCAAGGGGTCGCTCAAAAAGCACACTCTGTTCCGCTCACACACAAAGAGCATCATGACCACCAACAGCATCATTCAGCATATGCTGGATCTCTACAGGGCTAGCCAATGCCACCAGCTACAGACAAGGTTGACTATGTTCAGGGAGTGCTGTGCCTGGCAAGCCTAATAGGGGGAGCTAATAGGAGGAGTTAATAGGAGGGGCTAATAGGAGGGGCTGGTAGGAGTCGCTGACAGGAGACGCTGATAGGAGACGCTAATGGGAGGGGCCAATAGGAGGAGCTAATGGGAGGGGCCAATAGGAGGAGCTAATAGGAGACGCTAATGGGAGGGGCGGATAGGAGGAGCTAATGGGAGGGGCCAATAGGCGGAGCTAACAGGATTCGCTAGTAGGAGATGCTAATAGGAGGAGCAAATAGGAGGGGCTGATAGGAGGAGCTAAAAGGAGGAGCTATCAGGAAAATCTAACAGGATAGGCTGATAAGAGGAGGTAATAGGAGGAGCTAATAGGAGGAGCTAATGGGAGGGGCCAATAGGAGGGGCCCATAAGAAGAGCTAGTGGGAGGGGCAAATGGGAGGGGCCAATAGGAGGAGCTAATAGGAGTCGCTAACAGGAGACGCTAATGGGAGGGGCTTATAGGAAGAGCTAATAGGAGGAGCTAATGGGAGGGGCCAATAGGAGGAGCCAATAGGGGGAGCAGGCACCTGCATGGTGGAGATGCGCTGAGCCTCGCCCACACGCTCCAGCAATAGCAGCACGGCCTCCTGCTCTGCAGGATACTCCTCCATCTTGTGGCCTGTCAGCGCCTCAATCTTCTGAAACAGCTCCACATCATACTGAGTGACAAGAGTCAGTGAGCGCCCAGACCTGCAGAAGTCAGAGTGATTGATTGACTGATTGATTGTCACCTGTGCCTGCATTAGCCAAAAGCTAGAGTGGAAGCAAACAGCAGACCAGACAAATTGAGACGAGGTTGGCAACGCAACGTGTGAATGTGAAGCTTTGATGCATACACACGCATTGTCAAAGGTTTGTGCCCATATAGGATGAGCAGCTTTTGAGGACATGCATCTTTGATACAGCTTGTTTTGATCGAATGCAGCAGCAGCTACCCCTGTGATGTTTATGAGCATCCAACTAATAGAGCACAGACTGTTGGTGCAGCAGCCCCTGCATTGAAGGCTGGACTCAGTTGCCATGTTGCCAAGTCCTGAAACATCTCCACAATGTAGAAACACGTTTTAACTGTCCCCAGACGTTTCTGAGTTTGGATTCCTGGTGTAGGAATGACGTTTCTGAATTTAAGATAGACACTTTGGCATTGAGAACAGGTGTACAGATTGAATAGGCAGCTGCACCAACCTATATCATTCCTCTAGGTATTGCACAACTGCAAGGAAGGCCTGAAGAAGGGCAGTGCCTCTCACCTGCCAGCTCTAGCAGTTCTGCCAACCCTATGAATGTAATCCTTGGAGTTGGTTGGTACATCATAGTTGACCACGCAGTCCACAGCAGGAATGTCTAGACCTCTGCTTGCAACATCTGCAACGTAATTGCCAACACAATTCAGCGTTTTAGCATCGAACCAGAGCGTGCTGTCAGTCCTGAGGGTTTGTGCCAAATCTAATTGGCTCATGCAGCAATTAGAGCTCTTCCGTTGGAACAAAAGCAAACACAATTGGCAAGCGGCCATTATGCAGACTTGCAGAGTGTGAGCCTGAGGTGCATGCATGAAGAGTGTGCTGCCTGGCATTTTCTGGGACACACTGACATGGGTGACATGGAATGCGAGCCTAGTTACGTGTCATCTCATGCAATCTCAATCTATGCCAACAATCCAGAGTTCATGCAGGTTGATGCTGCTAGTTGATGTAGAGGTGCTGCATCATGAATGACGGCACTGTGCAGCAACACTGCAGCCCAATATGAGTAGGGTGACAAGCATGCCATGACTGCCACCATGGCTGCAGCACACAGCTGCCACACACAGTGAGACCACATGCTTTTGCATAAAACACACGCACTGCTCTGCATGGAGTCTGCGTTTGGCGCTCTGCATGGAGTCTGCATTTGACACTGACGCCTGCACTGAAGAAGTGCCACAAGCCCTTACCAGTAGCACACAGAATGCTCCTCTCTCCAGCCTTAAACTTATTCAGTGCTCCTATGCGCTTGGCTTGAGCCATCTGACCATGGATGGGGATTGCATCAAAACCCAAGTTACGCAGCATGAGGGCCATCTTGCGAGTGTTGTCGCAGGTGCGTGTGAAGATCATGAAGGTAGCGCCTGCTAGCTCTGTGAGATAGTAGGCCAGATAGCAGTCCTGCAGGGCAGTCACAGGTTATGTAAGGCACAGCTTATGTAAGGCAGAGATTATGTAAGGCACAGGTTATGTAAGGTGCAGGTCATGGGTCTTGCCTGCAGTAGGGCTTCACATGCAAGCTTGGTCATGTCTCATGACAACAGCTCTTGAGTAGGGGTATCACAGTACATGACAGCTGTCTCAAACAGCTTGACCTATATCATGCCACATAAGCACACCGGCCATGAGTGGTGAATTCAACAACTTCAAGAACCATATCCAACATGGCAGCCTGCGTTGCCTTTTGAGTTCCGAGTGTGACACATAGTATATCAACCCTAATAAATGTCACCAATCTTGAAGCACACATTGAAAGGGGCTGTGGTGCATGTCATGGTCACCATGCAGTTCCATGAAAGCATTCAGGCTACAAATGCAGCCAAACTGTAGCCATGATATCAAGGCAGTCAGCATGTCAAAGAGAGATAGCATCAAGAGGGAAGTCAAACATCCAAGCTGATGGCTTGGCTGGGCAGTCACCTTGTACTTGGCTGGGATGAAGAGGTATTGCTGCCGCAGGGTGTCAACAGTGGAGTACTTCTGGGCAACTTCCACCTTGACAGGGTCAATCAAGCAAGCTCGTTGCAGTTTGGCCACTTTGTTGGTCATTGTTGCACTGAAGAGCTGTGTCCTCCGTTCCTGCACTTGCAACATGATGAGGTTTAGGTTATTGCCAAGACCAGCACCTGATGAGACGGTGTCCAGTCAGACGTGGGGTGATTGCAAGCAGGCAAAAGAGTGTGTGTGCATCATAAGATGGCAGTTGTTTGCTAGCAGCAGTTCCTGCCTGATTGTTGCCGCCACGTGATGTGCCAATGCTGTAACCCATGAACACATGCACTACATACACTTACTGGCATTTGCAGGCAAATACACATGGGACCTGTTGCAACAAATCTGCTTCAGTCTGGTTACTTTTGTGCTTGTGGGAGAAGGCAGGCAGGTTGAGCTGATGCACAGGAATCCACAAAGCTGAGAGGTATGTCGGGATCCAGTACAAACGCTACGCAGATGAATGTCATCAAGCTCGACGCAGCATGCTACCTTGGGGATAGCTTTCAGAATCTGGTCAATCTCTTGTTCAAAGTCCATGTTCAGCAGCCTGTCAGCCTCGTCCAACACCAAATGCTTGAGTAGCTTGAGACTGAAGCCCTGCAAATCATCATGGTATTTAGCCTGAAAGCTTTTGGATCAGGAAGAAAGATCAACACTGTATCAATCTGAAGGACCCTGCAGCGGGAAGTACTCAGCGTCTGTGAGCAGCAACCATGTTTGCGTCTGTCGCTCAGCCCAACTTGCTGCTAGATTGCTGATTTACACTGGCACGCAAAAGCTTTGTATATGGCAGGTACAGCTTCGCAGCAACAACACACCTTGGTGTTTGAGAGGTGGTCAACAACTCGACCAGGTGTTCCCACAATGACATGAGGCCGTCTGCCAAGAGCAATAGCCTGTGCCATCATGTCAATGCCACCGACAAGCACTGCACATTTGACGCCAACCCCTGACCCCAAGGCCTCAAACTGCTCAGCAATCTGTATGGCTAGCTCCCTTGTGGGTGATAGTACCATGGCATACAGCGCTTGTGGTTTTTTCAATAGGCCCTGCAGCAGTGAGCTTGCGATGCAGAGCAGATAATGGTGTTGTTGCTGATGATCTGGACCTTGATATGCACCAATGAGCACGCGGCACATGCAATGTTGTGATACATGAAGCACATGACATACAAAGTAAAAGCTGTAGCTGCCTTGACACAGGGAAGGCGTCTCACCTCAAGTATGGGTAGAGCAAATGCGCCTGTTTTGCCAGAGCCAGTTTGTGCTAACCCAATGATGTCTCTATCTGCAGCAGGAAAGAAGCTGCAACGTCTGAGCCATATGTCCCAATAGCATCCAATTGACTTTTTGTTCATGGTCGAACACTCGAAGGAGTTGCAGAAGGCGCCGAGGACTGTTGTGAATGCAGCACGAACATATATGCATACCTTGCAATAAGTGAGGTATAGCTTGAGTTTGGATGCTGCTGGGAGTCTTCCACCCAAGGCCTGCTGCTGCTTCAGCAAGTTGGCGGCAGACCCCGAGCTCCCCGAAGGCTGCAATGGCCTTGTCATTTTCCGCTGGAGTCAGTGCGGTGACCACCATGCAAAGTGCTAAAGCGACAAAGCTTTCGAGAAGAGCGACTTCGAAAGTGGCAAGGAAATGTGTGATGTTTCACACCAAAGAGACCTTGTGCAGGTTTGCACTGCTTGCCCCGTTTACAGGCAGCTAGAGTTCAGAGTGCTAAGCTGTGCACGATGCCGGCGCGGCCTGGTTTTGCTCGTCGCAGATCAAGCGGGCATAGACACAGCAGAGGTAGCAAACAGCGCAGTACCTGAGCTGACCTAGGCCTGTGCATGTGCACTTTGCGAGTGGTTTTGCGATTGATCTGCGCCGCTGTGCGTAGCTTCACGTGAAGTTGTAACGCACGAGGAAGTCTTGCTTGGCGTTGGGAGATGAACCATTACACGCACTTTGCAAAGTTCTGTATGCGGCATGCCAAAGTCGTTCATACACCCTTACCTGCAGCCTGTGCCCGTGACCACCTTGCAAACGGGTTTTATGGCCAGAAACCCCTGCCGCACCCCTTGCAGTGATCTGTCTACGGTTTTGATCGGGTAAGACTTCCTGATGCTCGACGTCGCGACAATAATCGTCTACTCTGGTGGCTATATATTCCTTGTGTTTCTTTCCGTCTGCCTGGGTAAGCCTCCCCGGCCTTTTTGCTGCCGACGTTTGAACCGCGCTCCACGTGACTGTTGCCAAGCGGGCTAGCAAAGATGCTGTTTTGCTGGTTGCAGCCACTGGACTATACTATCTGGCAGAGCTTGTGGAGGAATACACGAAGTTGGCGAAAAGAATCATTACATATGTCACTCAAGCAGTGCTAGTTTTGCACGTCTTGGTGTTGGTTGTGGACCGCCTGCCTGTCAGATGCGTCATCGCAGGCATGGCAGCACATTCGTGTTATCTAGGAGAGCTGCAGAAGTATCCATTCATGCAGCTCTGGTCGCCAGTGACTGCTGGCAGTATAGGTTAGTGCTGGTGACACTCACATGCAGCCTCCACGTAGATTCCTTTCTTTCCCCTCCTACAAATGGGGTTGCTACTCTTGCACGGTGCACAACATGCTTCTGCTGATATGTCAACACAAGTCATTTCTGCAGGTTTCTTTGTCCTCAGCAATGCTCTTTGGGGGGTGTACTTCTGGCGAGATTCGTGGCATAGTCTGGAGTACATTTTTGGCTTTCTGTTCATTACAACTTGGCTGGTGCCTTTCAGTCTCTTTCTGTCTGTGGCCGCGAATGAAAGTGTCTTGCCAGGTGGTGCCAATGCTGGCATGACTTTCAGCAGCAGTGCAAACAATTTAACAGGTGACAAAAGCAATTTTGTGGCCAAAAGGGTTTTGTCATTGTCATTGAGCTGTGTTGCACATTTGGACCCATGTTGCACAGGTCTGCCATGCCATCATCAGGTACCTGCAATCATGCATCATCATATGCATGCGCCCATGAGCTGTGGTGCCTGATTGTGTTTGCACGATGCAGGCTTGGACACACGCAAGAAGCCAGGCAAATCAAAGAACATCTTGCTATACTGCTTTGGGCTGTTGAGACGGCAACGGGATGAGGTCATATTACCAGAAGTCAACAATCTCATGCCTGGCATGGTAAAGACTCAGCAACATCGGTACTGACATGCATTTGCCAGAAGCTGTGACAGATCGAGGAGTACGCATGTTTCGCAGAGAGATTCCGATCATGAAAGAGAGATCAAACATCATGCAAGGCCTTGAAGGAAAGCTGCTGCTGCTACTGTGACCAGGGTTGCAGATATTTCCAGCTGCAGCCCTACAGGTGTCATGTACACATCATCTTGTAGGGCTCTTGGAGTGTCTTGTGCTATGAGGCGTGCTGGTCATAGTTTTGCTATGGTGTGCAATGCAACATCTTCCTTGCAGGACTGCATGCATGACAGACGAGGCACAAACAGGCACTGAGTGTGTTGCGAGTGCAAACATATTGTGCCCAGGCACTTGGTAAGACCAGCTTAGAACAGACTTAGCAGCGCAGGGATTTGCATTCTTCTGCTCACATACGACATGATTGACAATACCATACCATAATTACACGGAAGCTTGCTAGTAAAATTGCATCAGTAGTAACAAATAGACGCGAGTCCAGCACTGAGGAGCATAAGGTCTACAGTCCAAACACAATGATTGCAAAGAAGTAAGCCAGCAAACCAATGTGCTGTAGAATTTAAGACACTGGATTTTTTTTGAAATCTTGTACATGTGGCGATGCCAAAAGAAGGCCTACGATCAGACGCACTATGAACTGTCTTTGAATGCAAAGCTATCAAGACTGTTCATCTAAAAGTACGGATACTGCTGTTGGATGGTGCGCACAATGTCAGCACTTAAACGGCTGTAAACAGGCAATGCAGGGAAACTCAGCACAACAAAATGCAGCTCATGACTTGGCTGACGTTAAGCCAGCAGCATTGCGCAGTTCTTGGGCATGTATGTGGCGTGGCTGACACACAAAGAGACTCAACTGAGCAGCACAAAACATTTCCGAACCTGCGCTTCAGCATCTTCAGTAACATCATACTGACTATACACAGTGCCCTAGGCAAGCAGAGACTCTGCCTCTGCTGGTTCCTGCAGTCTTTCCCAGTTTTCATTAGTTCTTTTTGCTTTTGCTTTTGCATGAAATGAGGGGTTGTTGTACAACCTGCCAGATGACTGTTGCTCTCCGACTGACTGCTGTGTGGCTCAGCCTTGCACAGGGATCTCTTCACTGTTTGAATTGGACTTGGGAAGCATGCTGGCTGGGCTACTGCTGGGGGAGAACTTGGGTGCTTGGGCTGAAAGAGTTTTGGAGCCGTTCAACTTTTCGCCCCGCAAACTCTGATGCAGCGCTGACTTTGGCAGAGAGCCATTGGTCTGAGTGTGGTCAGCATCTCCAGCTTTCTGCTCATGTGCCTGTATACATACAAGCAATCAGCCACTTCACATTGTCACACATCCATCCAGCCAGTATTGCAACTTGCAAAGCTGCCCTTGCAATTACTGAATGGAGGCTCAGCCATGCAACAGAGGAAACTGCAGATGCCAAACAAATTTCCGCAAGGAGTGAGCATATCAAGAAAGACTTCAGCAAATACTGGTTCACGATACATGTGGAAAACTTATTCGACATCTCAATCTGGCAATTTGAGATTTGCAGGCATTGCAACTGCAAATTGGTCCTATTCGCAAGCAAAGCTAGGCGACATGCACAGATAACATAAGCTGCCGGAGAACCCATACCAAGGAAACATGGTGACATGAGCTATGCAAATGTTAAGCTATGCAAATGTTGAGCTCACTGTGGCCTTTCCATCTGCCCTAAAGGCTTCCAGAGTCCGGTATGGCCCTTCAAAAAGCTCCTTCAACTGCACAGCAAAATCTGACAACTTTTGAGAGGAACAGCTTGCTTTCTAGCAAGTGATTGAGGCCTGGTGACATGCACTGAAAGCAGCCGAGCTGCAGTGGTGCTGGATGTGTGTACAAGGGGACAGCCACAGTCTCAGATCAGATCTTGGTTGAGAATGATGTTTCTGCATTGGCCGGAGCCTCAGCATTAGCATGGTTTGATGACATCATAGACTGTTGGTTTGACGGGCTGCTCAAGATATCACAACAGAGATGCATGCTAAATAATTCAGCACCACTGCACCTTGTGACAAGAATGTTCATCACCTGCCATGATGGAAGAGACCACCGATGCTGTCTTCCATCATGGCAGGTGATGAATGCAACAGCCATTCCCACTCTGGCAATCCCACTCTGGGTGTGGGACACGTAAACCTGTCTAGTCTATGCAGCAGCCTCAAAACAGATCTTGGAGAAACGTTTTTTCGCCATGGGCAATTGCCTCGGTATTAGCATGGTTTGGACTATCATTGGCTGTCTTCTGAACTAACGCAAACTGCCCTCCATGCATGCTCTCAGCTTGGCATAAGGCCACTGGATTCACATTCATAGGGCATATGCACCCTTGACTGTGTTGTGATGAGAAAGCATGCATTTTGATGCATGACTGACCCAACATGCCCTCAGGGGCAGATAGGCTTTCATGTGTTCATGTTCAGCATGCATGACTGTGATGAGGCAAGAGCATGCGGATGTATGACTATATACATTACTATGATGTTGCATTGTGCTAAGTGTGTTGTTTGTACCTGGTACTGTATGCGCGCACTGTATGACCAATACAGTACCAGGTACAGACAACACACTCAGTGTAATACAACATAATAGTAATGTGTATACTCACACATACTGTATACATGCACAAAAAACAGCAGCTGCTTCCGGGTATACCCAAGCATAACGTGGGCGAGAAGATCGGTATACCTTGGAGTTGATGGTCATTTTGGTGCCTTTAGGGAAACCAGAATACTGGTGGAAGGCCCACATCTTCTCTAGAGCATACAGGTGTCCATCCTCAAAGTCCTGCATGCAGTTGAGTCACTTTTTCAACCCAGATGCATGCTGGCCTCGGACTCTGAATGCATGCTGAATCAGCAATGCAACTGTCGTGTGCCAAAAACTGCTTGCTAAACTGCCTGGAGAGAACAGCCTGGCAATTTTGCAACCCAAGAAGACTTGAAGGCCTACGCTTTTCTGGCTCAAGGGATGCAAGTGAGTAGACTTAAGCAATTTGTCAGTCATGATGTATAGACCCAAGTCAGCATAGAAACACATCAGGTGATCAGAGATAGCAGTCACGCTGTCTATGCAAAAACAATGTCGCCAAAGCTCAGACCATGTAGCTGAGCTTCTTGCTGTGAGTCAGTGAGTCAGGTGTTCCACAAGGTCAGCGTGACCAAAGGTTGAAGGGCCCAGCTAAGGTCAATTAGCCTAGATGCTTTACTTTCATGCACAACATTGCAAAGCTATGTGAGAGGACGGATGGTGATGCAATGGAATGGAATGGGGATGCAGCGGAATGGAATGGGGATGCAACAGAATGGAATGGGGATGTGAGAACCGCGGTAAACGAGTCAGCGCATTGATTGCAGCCGCCTGTCCATAAGGTCCTTTCTTTTATGTGGACGCAATTAAATCCAACAGGTTCCCAGCAGAGCTCACCAGTCGGGAGTGTAGCGTCGTACATCAGCACATGCCATTCAGCAGCATCAAATCATGATGGATGAGTGGGCATGTGCAATGGGCATGCATTTGAATGACGCAGTGTGCTGAACACAGTTGACACTATGTGTGGTTGAAGAGAAAGCCTCAAGGAGCAAGAGGCAGACCTGAAGTGTGCGCTTCTCAAACTCCTCGTACACATCAGGGCGAAAGTTCTTCTCAAGGCCGTAGCTGAAAAACCTGCAGGATGCAGCACAGTGTTAGCAACAAGCAAGTCTGTAGTGTCTGAGTAGTACTGTGTGTAGTACTCATGCCAGACTTCAACATGCAGAGGTGCAGATGTCAGCAGTCACATCGCTCCTGGTGGGCAGCATGAGACTGCTGTTGTGGAACAAGCCCAACAAGTACCCTGTCATCATGTTCAAGCGCAGCCCCCTCTCCCCCCCTCCCCCAACCCCCATACCCAAAGCAAACAGTCAAAAGACAGCAGGTCTGTGTCATCATCACAAGCAATGTCTCAGAACATACCTGAAGAGGCACTCCATGCCATACTTGTAGCCTGCACACGCATCTTCCTGTGCGTACCCGAGGAACTCCTGGTACATGCTTTGGTTGAAGGTGTCCCTCAGGAAGTAGCTCCAGAAGCGGTACAGCCTGTTCATCTCATCAGACAGACCTGGACCTGCCAGTGCAGCACACACAACTTATGCCTTATGCCGCAGCAATGCAGGTCTGGCAAGATGCTGTGCAGTCACAGAACAACATTGACCATGATCTGCAGCCAAGGCATGACACATTGCGGCATTTCTTGCAATGATTCTGCTGCCAGATATGCTGTGAAAATGATGGCAAGCCGGTGTTTGCAACCATGGCCTCGTCATTGCCTGAAAACAAGCCAGGACAGAAGATGGAGTCATGCACCAAATTTGGAGCCGTATTCATTTTAAACTTAAGTGAGTACAGATCATGCTGCAAGATCAGTCAGCCAAGCGGATGGCATTGCGCCAAACTGTGCTCAAGCCTTGCACTCTGCTGCCGTAGGTGCATCACATCAGTGCTGCTTCCTTGCATGCAAACTGATATCTACACACTTCAACATACAGACATCTACAGGATGCAGGCTTCTACAGTCAGTCAGAATGCAGGCTGCCGCAGGCATTAGTCAGAATGCAGGCTGCTGCAGTCATGAGTGCTGCTGCAGTCATGAGTCAGGATGCAGGCTGCTGCAGTCATTAGTCAGAATGCAGACTGCTGCAGTCATTAGTCAGAATGCAGGCTGCTGCAGTCATAAGTCAGAATGCAGGCTGCCGCAGTCATTAGTCAGAATGCAGGCTGCCGCCGTCATCAGTCAGAATGCAGGCTGCTGCACTCATTAGTCAGGATGCAGGCTGCCGCAGTCATTAGTCAGAAAGCAGGCTGCTGCAGACATTAGTCAAACACAGGCTGCTGCAGTCATTGGTCAGAATGCAGATCACATGTGAGAAGGGCATGTACCAACAGCTTTCCTTTCCTTGAGGCAGCGGCGCCTGTACTGCTCATAGGCCTCCTGCTGGAAGCCATTGTGCTCCAGCAATCTGTAGCTGGGGTGCTGCTTGGCAGAGGAAGAAGACACCGACCGGCCCATGCTGCTGCCCACTGGTGACGATGACAACACACCTGCAGGAGCTGAAGGGACTCTTATGAACTCCCACAAAGCCCAGATTTACGTTGCGACATGACTCGTTTATGGGGTGTTTTGACATGTTATATGGAGATTTGTCTCTCTTGTGACAGGCAGACAGTGACTCTTACTTTGCCCAATGATCAAGCTGCACCATGCTGCACATCTTTGCACGCATACTTTCAATCATGAAACACGTGTCTGAAAGCAGCGCCAAGTGGCTCTGATTGTGTTGTGTCTGGCAGTGATACACCAGCTGCCAGCTTGCAGTGGCTCCATGCAGTCATAAACATAATGCTGATGAAGTCCATGGGTACCATTCAGTGCTTCTGTGCTTACAGAAGCACTGTAACATGCAGGCGCTTGTGCAGAATGTTCCAGCCTACCATGCTTGTTATGCAGCCCTGAGTTGCGATGTAAGCTGTTTCAACACTGGCGCGTTTGATTTGGGCTCACAAATGCAAGATGACAAGATACTCAAGGAATACACTGTAACTTTGACACGACTTCACCGCCCTGTTGTGCAGGGCTGCCTTCGAACACTTTGCAACTCTTGCTGCTGCTGCTGCTGCCAAGCTTACTGCTGGATGCATTGCCTGCAGTAAGTCTGTACAAGGAGCTGGTCGACAAGGTGCATGCAGCCCCAAAGGCTGCCATCAAGGAAACACAAACAGATATTGCTCATGGCATGCCCATGTTGAGTCACATCCTGTCAGCTGTCAGGATGTCACTCAAAAGGGGCATGCCATGAAAAGCATCTATTTGTGCTACCTTGACAATTGGAGTCTTGAGGGCTGCATGCACCTTGTCAACCAGCTCCTTGTACCTACTACAGGCACAATACATCTAGCAGTAAGCTCGGCAGCTTACAAGCTGTCCGAACCAATCAAGATCATGACAGCTACAGAAAATGCATAATCAGCTATACATTACAATGATCATTGGACAAACAAGCAAGAGCTGAGAGTTGCCACCCAACCCAACCAAGATCGTGCCAGCTGCTGAAAATGCTTGATCAGCTACACATCATAATGCCCATAGAACAAACAAGCAACAGCTGAGAAATGGCGCACCTGATGCATTTGCATCACGGTGGGCTCCAAAGCTGCTGCTGGTGCTTGTAGGGGAAGTGCCCATGAGCCCATTGGGAGGACTGCTGCCCAATAGCCACCCCACTGAATTGCCCGGGGGGCTGCTGCCATGCAGTGCATTGCCATTCCTGCAACAGCACTTCTCCCTGGTAAACAGGCACTAGGTTGTGGCCAAAATACATCTTCGTCTTGATTGCTACTAATCAACCTAAATTTCATTTTTAGAAGATGGTAATCAAGTCAGAGTCACATAGCAACAGCTTCAAGTGAGCATGCAATCAGGCTGGGGCAGCTGAACTGCAACAAGATTTGTGAAGTGCTGGACGCTGTCAGGCAATGCAGCGTCTAGCTTGCCTGACAGCGTCTAGCAATCCACATATCTTCTGTGCCAGCCTGCTACAAGAACTCATGTCAGTTTTTATGACTAATAGTATAATAATCATAACAACAGTATTAGTATTATGATTATTTAAAAAATGAACTTAATAGTTCAGATCATCAATAATTCGAACGCTTTCCAGCTCATGATGAGCTAGGTACATGCAGGACAAGTCTTGTCTCTCCAAAGTAGCCTGTCTTGTGCATCCCCATAAGACCTACTGACACGACAGCTTTGACAATCATGTAATCATTGAAACTGGACCTAGGGCAGCCAGGTGGGCGAAGCCCCCGTGACTTCACCAAACAACAGCTTCTTAGGCGATCTGTCGTTAGGCATCCTCAAAGCATGATGTCAACCTAGCCTTCTGCCATGCAGGGCAACCCTTTCAACATATTTGGTTGCAGAAGTTTGCTGCGAGATACTTTGAGTTTGAGCAGCTGCTGCTTAATGGAAGTCCAGTTGAGGGTCCACAACTGTAACAGACTTTGAAACCCAGGGGTCCTTGCTACACAGCACAGTCAGGAGTCGAATTTGGGCAGCAATGATGCATGGTCATCCAAATCTGCTAACATGCATGCACAATGCTTGGCCCTGATGCAGGTGTTGTAGCAAGTCACACTTGAAAGTATGCTGTCGAAAGTACAAGTGAAAAGAGGCATGAGATGTCTTTAGGTGTACCTATTTCTGCCTCTGGAGCCCATGCTGCGGGGCAGACTGGCAGGGTAGATCTGGGCTCCCTTTGGGGCCTTGGGGGGCCGCCGCTTCCCCTCTGCCTTCTTGTCCTGCACCCACCATGCAATGTCATCAGTTCACATGCACCATTGACATTGACTCAGTGCCAGCTTACAGCCATTGAAGCAGGTTGCGCAGCATGACTTGGCAACAGCATAACACCTTCAGCGAGCTGGTGTCATGTTGCAGGTAGGTAGCTCATAATCGGCAGCGGTGCTGTTGAGGCAAGTGCAGTAATTCTGATTCTGCGGATGACAGCATATGCAGCACCCACATATGTACATAGTTGTATATCCTCAAAGTTGGGATTTGGTATGACGCAAAGTTACGTAGAGTACTTTGCACATGACAGACAACTCGGTTGCCTGGAAGAGCATATCCGTAACTCAGTCATAGCAATTCCATTGCCTCCAGATATAGCATATATGCGCTTGTTTTTGTATTGTTCAGCTGCTTGCACCATCTGTTGCCAGACGCATGTTGTTTGCCATGCACAGCACAATGATCAAACAATCAAATTCCACAGGCAGAAATTGACAAAATCAGCATGAGCAGCAGGTGTACCTCATCAAACAAGCGCAGACCCTCAGTGAGTGCAGAGGCAGCATGATGGCTGTGACCACCAGACTTGCCATCCAAGCCGTTCTTGCGTGAAGGCGTCAGGACAATCAGCTTGGCCAGATCCTTGTCGGCCATCTCAGCCTCATTCTTGGCTGCAGCTGCGGTCAGTGGCCTCTGCGTATCCTGATCCTGCAGCATCAGCATCAGGTGATGATGACCAATGCCATTCAGCAATAATAACAATGGTGATAATGATAATGATAATGATAATGTGAATGATAATGATAGTGATAATTTACAGGCCTTCCAGCTAATTGTTCTTGCCAGGTACCTACTAGGCAATATGTTTGGCCAAAGGCAAATGGCTGATTGGTCAGTGCAAGCGTTTCCTAGCATCTGAAATGGCATTTGTACAGACAAGTCCTGGTTGTCAGTGCATGGAGTTTGCTTGTACTCGCTGAACTGCTGTTTGCTTCTGCTTAAGGGTGTGAGTTGTGGCAACAGGTATGCATCATTGTCAAACGCTCATATTGCATGCATGATAACCATTCCAACATACGTGATCAAGGAACATGCATCATCCCTGACAAGTAAAGGGTGAGGATGGCCACTTGCTGAATGTATTGTGCAAGAAACCTTGTATCTAACAAACCACAACTTTGAACTTGTAGTGCAAATAGACATCAACCATACATTGCTGATACAACCCAGAGCACACAACACACACTTTCAGACACATGCAGTGATGTCCTTGCGGTCGCATGACGCATGCTACAAGCGCTCACCTCATCCATTTCAAACATGTCCTCCTCAGGATGGTCTTCATCCAAGGCAACTGCAGCATCTGAATCGTGCTGAGCCTGAGCCCCAGGCTGCACTCCTGACTGGCCCTGCTCAGCCCCCTCCACCGGACTAGGACTGCTGCCAATGTCATCATTCCCATTGCGATCCTGGCTACTATTACTAGGCGTGGCAGGAGCAGCCTCTTGTATGCTGCCCTCCTCAACATCAGCACTGGCTTTGTCAGAGTTAGTCTCTTGGCTTGCGCCCTCTGTGGCATTGCCTGCTGAACTACTGCCTGTCTGGCTGTCAGCTTGAGTGGCTCTATCTGGTGCAGAGTCAGCAGCAACATCACGGCTGCTGCCAGCTATGGTACTTTCCTGCTGCTGTTTACCAGCTGGCTTCATGATGTTGCTGCTGCTGCTGCCTGGCATGTGGGGCAATGCATGTGCAGAGGCATCCCGTTGCGCTTCAGGCAAGATCCATTGTTGGTAGCCGGCTCTTGGCCTGATGAAGAGGTTGTCGCCTGACAGCTCAACTGTGGAGGAGTCTGTCAGTGCTTCCATGATCATGGCCAAGTCTGGCGTCAGCATCCGGACTCTGTTGAAGCTGGCAATGACGTGCAGAGCAATCCAGCCCTCCTCGTTCATTTTAGACCTGAGGAAGACGTCCTTCACAAGGTTGGCTATGCTGAAGTAGTACTCAATCTGCTGCCGCACTGCCAATAGCAGCTGCTCTTGCGAGATGACAGGCAGCCCAGGAACAGTGGCAGGGATCCCAAAGGCTGCTGGTGGGTAGTACATGGTGGAGGATACAGGGTAGTAGACCTGCTGAGATGCCATACTCTGCGCTGGGACACCTTGGTACTGTGATTGCTGTTGCTGCCTGTACCCTGACCCACTCCCACGCCCGCCGCGGCCCCTTTTGGGGCCCTCGCCGCGAGCCATGGACCCACTGGGAGGTGCAGGGGGCCCCTGTATCTGGGCATCATAGCCACGCCCCTGGCGGGGACCGCTCCGGGGCCCTGCTCTACCCCCCCGCTGACCCCGCTCAGGCATCATGCTGTTGCTGCCGGCACCTATGCCTGTGGTCCTGTCTGAGGACAAGGGCTTGGCAGAGGGATTGGTGCCTCTGCCAGAACTGAGGTTGCTAGTGGGTGTAGCTGCCAGTTGAGCATCGGACGACTGGGCCACCTGACTGGCATGTGCTGCTCCTGACTGGGAAGTGCTTGCCTCTTGGTCTGCCTGTTGGCTGCTGCTGGGTTGGACAAAGGCAGATGCAATGGGCAGAGGTACAGCTCTGACCCGCTCTGGCTTTTTCTTAAAGGCTGCTGCAGAGTTCGGTTGAGGGCGAGCAGTGCTCAGAACTTTCCCAACAGTTGGTCCAGACTGTGCCTGCAGTACACGTGCTGTCAGAAACACCAGGAATGACAGAGGCAACATCACTGACTCACGAGCTTGCTGCAAAGTAAGAGGACATAACAGCCTGTTGCCTCAAAAGTTGGTGTGCAACAGAATTCAACTGATGTGGGTTCACGCTGCACAGCCAATGCGTAGTTGATTGAGCCGGTCTCTCAAAAGCAGGAGGCCAACTTACAGGTCCTGGTGCAGCTTTCTTGACGACCTTCTGCTCTTTAGCGTCCCTCAGGGATGGCCAGACAGAAGGCGTGCTTCCCACAGCAGCAGCAGCTCCAGACGACTCTGATGGCTGCATTGCATAAAGATTTGTGAGTCCGGCATGCTTGTAAGCAGAGATTGCGCACAGAAGGTGCAGTAAAACACACCTTGTTCCATGCCATTTTTACAGGTTTGAGGGCCTCAACCTGCACACAGACAGCATCTGTTGGTCAGAAAGGACAGCTTGTACTGCTTTGTGAGCTGTGTTGCCTGCACCAAAATTCTACTGCAGGCTGTGCTTGTGGCAGTACCTCTGCATCAGCAGCTCTGCTAGTCGAGGCTTCTGCAGAATTGCCTTCGTCGCGGGATTTTTCTGCTGTGCTGGAGGATGTATCGCTGGGAGGAACAGGGGAAGTTGACGCTGCTGGCGTCGCTGGAGCGTGCTTGTCGACCTCAGCGGACGCGGTGTCGGGAGACTGATGATCATCGCTGACAGCTTGTGCAGCCTTCTTGCTGTCTGCCGGCGAAGATGAGCTCGGTCTCTGCGACACTCCTGCCTGAGCATACGAGGGCAATGCAGGCTGCGAGTCCTGTTTGCTGCTGGCTGCAGAAGCGTTGCTGCCCTGCTTTGTCATTTGAGGTTTGGTTGCTGCCTTGGCCGTAGCAGCCTCTTTCCCCTTTGGTTCTGACCGGACAATCGCTGCCCAGGGCGACTTCAAAGGCTGGGCCTTAGGAGCAGGAGCTTCAGTATTCTGCGGGTTGAACGTAAACGACTGTGGCCTCTCTCGCGCAAGCATGCATATGTTACTGCTGTACAGGTGGAAGGTTTCCCTCGTTGATGTAGGGCAACTTACCGGTTTGCTTGTACTGGGTTCCGCTTGCTGAGCAGGTGCAGGTGGTTGTGCATGACTAGGACCAGAGCTGCTGCTGGCGAGCTCCTTAGCTTTTGACTCTGCCATGCTGCCTTTAAGGTGCTTCTGAGCACCGCTGCTGTAGATTGTGATCAGGGCAGCTACACAACGAAAGCTTCTGACGGTGACAAGGGATGTCAACTATTGCAAAAGACAGCTGTAAACGAGGAAGTCAGGTAGTCACAATTGACCAGCAAATCTGCATCGAGCGGCAAGCATGGCTGACGGGCGATGCTGTTGTTACAGGTTCCTCGAGCACTGGCTGATCGAAGCCACGAAAGTATCTACGACTGGCAAAGTCAGCAGCCGTACCAACCTCGAGCGCTCCGCTGCAAAACAGACCTAAGATTCTGCTCAAGGGTTTTCTCGTCCCCATTGGACATTGCTTATCCCTGATCTGTAGTAGCAGCTGTAGCACATGTGCCTAACCTGTATGCATGCACATTTTTGACGGCTTGTGTGATGATATTCTGTCGAGAGCTCTCCTGTGTAAGCTGCCGACAAGAAGCCTGACTGGATTTGTGGTGCATGCCGTATGCATACATATGTAGCACAGGCAACATGATTTTGGATTACATTTGCCTGCTGGATGGGCAAAGTGCATGGTGGCGACACAAGCTGACATCGAAGTAATTACAAGCCGAGCTGAGGAGGCCTCATAGCCTTACACAAGCAGCGGGGACGCATTAATGAGTACCAAAAGCACAAAATCATTCATTGCTACTGTACAGATGGTTTCAGTCTGTGACAAGAGAGCATAAAGACAGCAAAGTTGGCCACACGTCAAGCTGCAGCGCAGCTAAACCTGGCCATGATTGGGTTCGAATATGTCAAGAGCCGCTAGTGGCAGCTTCTGACAACTGCATAAGGCGCTTGGGCAGTTCAAGTGGCACCATGTTGTCAGGAATCTTGCCCAGATCTGCATTGGGGGGCTGACTCAGACTCTTCAGTCTTCCAAACAAGTAACCAAAAGACTCCTTGAACATGCTGCTGTGCAGAGCCCCCTTGTCATCATCAGCAACACACCCAGCACATATTTGCCAAGCCCTGCATGTTCAAAGCTTTTGCCTTGCTGTGAGGCTCAACAGGCAACTGCTGCGCGATGCATGCATGGCACTACATCACAGCTGTGTGTTGTACATAACTGTAGTGAGGCACTGCAAATTGCATTGGAAATGTTGCTGCATCACAATGTGGTCAGGAGGTTGATGCAGTTCAGTGACTGCAAAACAAAAACCCAGGGCCATGTCAAAACTGTGGGGATTTTCTGATGGGGGGCTGATACGTGAGGGGCAGATTAGTGAAACGTGATAAGCTTTGCTCCTGTGGCAACATGCTGACTAAACAGGAGCACTACTGACACCATTTGAGTGCACCATATGCAAAAGCATAGACACAGATAAATGATAACACCGCAAGGTGTAAACACCCGACGAGGGCACAGTAATGCAAATGAGAAGTGTACATAGAATCAACATAGCAGGGATCAAAATCACCACAGGAGCCTCTCATGGAAAAAGGGGAACAGGGGAGTGTCCACTGAAATGTTTCTGTGGTCATATGAAAAGAAAAGAAAAGGAAAGTATACACTTTTCAGCGATCATAAAGGGAGCCTCCTAAGGCGGCAGCCCGCAGCATGGTCATATGATGTTAGTTGTGTGAAGGTCCTGTGTTGCAAGCACCCACCTGATGAGCGCCTGATGGGCACTGGTGGCATGCTCGGGTGCCCCTTCAGCTGCTTCAGCCTGATAGGCCCTGCTCAACAGCAGCCATGCCTTACCCACCTGCACACCCAACACAACCACATCTCACCACATCTCACCGCACCTCACCGCTTCTCACCACATGCTACCATACCTCACCAGCTTGCCTCTTCCTGTTCTTACAAAACAGCTACTGAAAGCTGCCATGGCAGTACACTGTGAGAGACTTGGCACTCTTGTCAAGCTCGTGAGGAAGATCTGTCCAAAACTCACTTGACTTGTAGGCACACAAACAGAAATGTGGATGGGCGCAACTTTGCAATTGCGTCAGAGACCAGGGCGCAAGACAGAGCAAAGCATGAGACGGTGCAGTGCTGCCTGTGCGCTTTGAGATGCACTTTGTTCAGTCACAGATCTGCAGCAATGTAAGCAGCACTGACAGCCCCAACGAGAGTAGGCTTGCCAGCCTTTCAAGGCAAACCACCCAAAGGGAAGCCAAACCACCCAAGGGAGACCACACCAGCCAAAGGGAGACCACACCACCCAAAGGGAGACCACACCACCCAAAGGAAGACCACACCACCCAAAGGGAAACCAAACCACCCAAAGGGAGACAAATCCACCCAAAGACCAACCACCCAAAGGGAAAGGAATGAGGTGAAAGGCAATGAGGATCGAGAGGACAAGCAAGGGTTGAAACAGGAGATAGGCCACCTGAGGATGCCTGCTTCCAAGCTGCTGCTCCAGCCTCCGGACACGAGTCTCCAGCTGGCTTACACTGATCATGCCAGCATACTGTGCACTGCATCATCACACAGAAAGATATCATAGTACCATTGATTGATTGATTTTCACCTGTGCCAGCCTTTCCTCTTGCATTAGCCAGGTACCATAGACAGTACCAGAAACAACTTGAAATTGAAAGTGCCGGCGTGTTGCCTATGTCCACCAATGGCAGCTCAAGCCGTACACTGTGCAGCATTCATGCCAGGCAACAGGCAGAAAGTTTGAAGCAAACATGTTTTGGATGTATGTCTGGTACTTGGGAGCTCTTGCGCTCAAGTGGTGTTTCTTTAACAAGAACACCAACATGCACTGCTTGAACGGCACAACAGGCAGCTGTGTTGCACTCCACAGCAAGGAATGATAACGATATGGAAGGGTGCCGGTTGCCAGCTGACACAAGGTGGCTACCACCAAATGGAAAGACCAGATGCAGCAAGTGACAGGCAATGGAGAACAGGCAATAATGGGCAACAGCCAATGAGCAACAGGCAAGCAGCAGCAGTATGGAGGAACTGGAAGCACGCAGACCAGAGTCAACAGAAGATGGCTAGCAGACAATCCCCAGCAAGCAGCAGACATGGGCTTGCCAGGATCTGTACCTGGGGTTGGGGTTGGGGTGAGCCCCAAGAACTGGGGGGGAGTGGGCCATGTCCAGGTCATGACTGGATGTACGTGAGGCCTGCAGGGGCAGGTCCAGGGCACGTGCCCTCAGCCCCAGCCTGGGTGTCCTCTGCTTGTTTGATGCATCCAAACCCTATTGCACATGCAGCTTGTTGGGATGTCTGACGATTACATATCATGCAGCGACATCGGGCATTACTTCATTGCATATATAGCAAGCTATGAATATTCAAAACAGCTTGAGAACAGTTGTGATTTTAATAATGGTTGATTACTGGACTGTAATCTTCAACTGACAAATGAAATGTATTATTTGAAAAAAGTGGGCACGCAAGATGGGGGTGTGCATCCTGTGGGCAATGAGCGTGTGGGTGGATGAGGCACTGCTAAACATTTCATTTCAGTGAGCATGCCTTGCTGATAAACCTGAGTGACAAACACAACTCGCAGTATGCTTGCAAAATGATTTGTCATGAGACCTTGGTTCACATCTCATGCATCTCAAGCCTTTGTTGTGTAATCAGACAAGTTTGCAGGCTTGTATGAGATGTTAGTAATGTTACTCCCCTTGAGTAATGCAAATACCGTTTGAGGATAGTAAACAGCTTAATCTGTACCTTGGGACGCAAGTCTAGGCCCAGGGACCTGCCAGGCTCATCCCCTGGGGATCCAGCTGCGGGCTTTTGGTGGGGTTCTGCTGCGGCCCCCTGGCCACCCCTCCAGGGCTGAAAGGCGCCTCCTCCCTTTGAGCCTACTGACCGCAAAGTTTGCTGCTGCTGCAGCAGGAGCTGCTCAGCTGCCTCTTCTTCCTCTGCTGCCTGGAATGAACAAATGCATGAATAATAACAATAATGATAATGATAATGATAATGATAATGATAATGATAATGATAATGATAATGACAATGACAATAACAATAATGCATGAATGAGGCACTGAATGAAGGTGTGAACAGATAAGTGCATGCACAAAGTGGTGCACAAACAGATTTGTGTTCATGAATTGGTAGTATGACTTGCAGAGCATGAGTCAGCAGCATGCAGTCAGAATTGACAAGGGCTCTGTCAAGCAGCAGGCACTGTAATGATTTTCTATAAAGATGTTGCCTATAAGTCTGCTGAGAGCTACGCTGTCTGTCTGGTACATTTTAAGCATGTGTGTCTACATGCTTGCTCAGGCCTTGTTGTCTGTTACAAAATTGGTGTGGCAGTCTAACCTTGTGCTGGGCCAACCATGTGACATAGAACTGTTAGTGACACACCTGTAGCAGAAGATCTGTTGGGGTTGTGAGGCAGGCCTCCCCAGCAGGGGAGGGGCTGTTGCTGGTATGGGCATCCCCACATCCTGGGATGCCCTGCACCCAGGAGCCATGCGCTGCCGCAGGGTCCATCACCCGGGGTGCAGGGGGGCTGGTCTGGGGGTCAGGCATGCGAGGTGTTGCTAGGGTCTGGCCCAGGGCCACACCCCAGGGGGTATTGTCTGTGCTTGGGGGTGTTACCCCAGGGGGGTATGCATGCATTTGGTAGACTGGCCGCTGAACCTCTGCACCTGCACCCTGCATTACAAACCAGCGCTTATGTCATAACACCAGTGTTGTCATGCAACAGGACTGTAGCAATGAACCAAAGCTACGAACTGCTACAGACAAATGACCCATGCCGGCATGCTTGCTGCATAAACATGCAGTTGGCCACAGGTTTGAGAGCTAAATGTGTAGCTGAATGCATTAGCTGAGTGTGTGATGTTTGGATCGTATCTGCGCAATTGCGTTGAAAACCTGATGATTGGAGAAACATGTCAGCTCAGTATGTGAGCTGACAAAATACTACACAAGCCAGGCGAACTTGTAAGCAGCTGCCACTGAAGGAGTACACATGTAAGAAAGCAACAGTGTGAGTAAGCAAGGTGTGAAGGGTGGAGGGTGTTTACCCCGCCAGGGACCTTCACCCTCAAATGGGCCAGCTTTGTCTTCTTGTAGGCGGGCTCAGGGGATGTTGCCTGCAGCCCTGCTGGGGCCTGCCCTGGCAGCTGCTGCATCAACTCCGGTGCCTCCCCACTCCCATAAGCCTGTGCCATAGCATGACAACATAAGGTGTGACAAAGCACATGACATAAGAGTGTGCCTGACTGACGCAGCAAGTGACAACCTGGCAACTGGCTGAGACCATGCTTTTCCAATCAATCAATTTACATTGTCTATCTTGAGGACTCAGCAGGGGAGTCAAACAGACAATGATTTGACTTGCTTTGTACAATTAGAGTCTCACATGAGGGGCAAGTCAACAATAAGGTATGAAGTTTCAACTCACCTGAGGTCCTGAGGGTGCATCCTGATAGAAAGGCAGGGCAGTGCTGGCGACCCGAGAGGGCAGGGCGCTGCTGAGTGCCCTGGCCTGCCTCTCAGGGCTGGTGGCTGCCTCATGCAGGGCAGCCAGGCCGTCGTGCATGGAGGGGTGGGGGCTGAGGGAGTCTGGCAGGCTGGGGCTGGGGGTCCTGATACGGCGCCTGTTGGGTAGTAGGACTGGGGATGGCCGCCTGTTCAAACTGGCCTTCTGCAGCAGCAGGCATTGCACATCAGCACTGCTGCACAGCAATCCTATCTGATGATGATGACAACGATGATGATCATGTTCACAGTGTATAGATGTCACAGAAATTCAAAATGCTGGTGAAGTCTGAGATGTGCAGGGTCATGCTGACATCAGCTAGTATCAGCACAGAAGCCACATAAGTCAGGTAAAGATGCAGAGTGTGTGCATCTGGTACTGACTCAGGCTTTCAGGCACACACCCAGCCTGTGCGCTGACTGCCGCCCATCATGCTAGTAGGACTGGTGTCGGAGTCACATTGGCAGGTTAAAGAAGGTGTTAGCCACGTAACAGGTCAAGCAGTTTTGCCGCACAACCTCTCAGTGCACTGTTTGAATTGTGGATTGATAAGTGTTCTGACATACATTGCTACTGGGTGCTTGTAGACCATGCATGCATGCACTTCTACGTGTATCAAGAATGCATTGCCACCTGTGACTGCAAGAGCAGCACTGGCATGCATCACTATCTCCACTGTCCATGCCACTGCTGTCACTAGACCTCAACAAGCAATGACATGCCTTCCTGTCTGCTTAAAGTAAGCAACGACCACAGTGACATTCTCTAAATGCTAGATGTCTGTAGGTGTGATTGCAGCACTCACCCTGAATTTGCCATCAGCTGAGCGAGCCGGCCACCGCTGGCGAACATCTGACTCATCCTCACCCTCTGCCTCCTCCTCATAGAAGTACTCTTCTTCATACTGCATCTGGTACCGCCCGCTACTCTTCTTCCCCACACCCCTCTGAACCTTCATAGGAGAGCCCACCTCACATGCCCCTGCAGATGAGTCATGACTTCATTCATTTGACTCCCCTGCTGCTTCCAGGTGGTCATTATCTCCTTCTGCTTCCCACAATGGCTTGAGACAACTGAACTGGGCACTGCTTTGACGGTCTACATGCCAAACATCTGCTACCTCACCAACTATGCTGGTCCAAACCATAACCAAGGTAGAGATCACCAGCTAGGGTTAGCATTTGCCAGGTAGGGAATGGTGACTAAGGCAGGGACAAGTAGGAGATGAGTGACTAAGGTGGGGGCAGAATTTGCCAGTCAGGGAATGGGTGTTGCAGTTACAGAGTTCAGGCTAGGACTCCAAGCTTACCGCTGAGCAGCAGGAGAGCCTTGTCACTGTAACTACCCTGCCTGGCACTGCTGATTCGTTGCAGGTGGGGGTAGGAGGGGGGCGATTCAGCCTCGTAATAATCATCCCACTTGCTGTTTGTGGTCTCCTTGAAACGCCGGGGCCGGGGTGCCGCCTGTACAGTCACAGCAGCCATGTGATGACACTCAGATGACGCAGCAGCCATGTGATGGCTTTCAGATGGCAGACCCTGGACAGGACGTCGTGATCAATTTGCAAGTGCAAGCTGGGATTGACACAGACACACGCATGTGGGTAGTAGCTGAGCGGCGCTGGATCATAAACGGCACTGGCAGTTAGGTGCCAAAAAGCTGCAACATGTACATGTGATGAGCCTGAGTGAGATGTGGTAGTAGTCTTCCCTAGAAATCATCTAGCAAGTTGCTGCAGCTGGAGCATGCACAGTCTGTAATTGTAATTGCAGCATACCACACACAATTGCGAGTATGAGAAGGCCACTGTGGTGAATGCACTTCAAGACCATGCATGTATGGTGGGATGCTGATGCGCAACGTGTCACTAAGGGCCAGCCATACACACTGGTGCAGCACGCCTGCAAGGCAGGAAGGTGCTGAAAGGACTGTTGTGAAAGAGTAAGCAACAGTCGATGGCTGAAAGGTTTACCCTAGCAGAGGGTTGGCGGGCCTTCCTGACAGACCCTGATGGGTCATAGCTAGGGTCATCTGCATCCTGAGTTGGAGGCATGAAACCCTCATCCTCCCATTCACGCAACCCAAACATGCCTCCCTGCAACATCATGGCTGTGGTGTGATTCTTGCATCTGAGCTGCAAGTGGAAAGCATGTCTGCCTGTGCATCAGAGACAGTCCATCAAGGGGATGATGAAACACAAGCTTCTGTGTAACACAACCACACAGGTGCATTTGTCAACATGCAACAAGAGGCATGTGTTGATTGCTGTGATATGAGCTCTTGGATGTGCAAGACACCATGAACTTGTTCTGCTTGCAAGCGGTATGTTTCTGGTACTTGGCATACGCACGCAGGTTGGGATGTTTGGTGAGTCACATCCAGCTCCTCACTCAGGGCTGTGAGGCACAGACTGGCATTAATCCTGACGCGCAGAGATTCAGGATTGGCACCTGTGGACGGGTGAAAACAGACAAATGCAGCTTCCTTTTGACATCAGTATACAGCGCTGAGGCCATGGTGGCATCTGGCGTCTTGCCTTGGCAGTTGATCAGCTCCATCTCCAGAGCCAGCCTGCATGCAAAAGGACCAACATATCACAGCTTTTGTGGTTCATGAGCACCCAACCAAGTACTATCATTGATGCAAAAACTTTGACTGGCGTGTGACCTGTGTGCTGTGTACAGAGAGAGAGAGAGACTCAATTCCAGTGAACATACTTGGTAATGTCCCCAGTTGTCATCAAACGCCGCTCACGCCGCAGAACTTCAACTGCTGCTGACTTGAAGATGCCACCACCCCCAGCTAAAGGCTTCACACCTGCTGCAAGCTTTGTCTTGGACTCAACCTGTGGACACACATTGGCTTTGAGTTCTGTGAGGCAGAGGTAACTGTATGCGACTGCCCTGACAGGGTGCACAGGACGAAGCCATGCCAGCATACTACCACATGTCAGAGTCCTGCATACTTTTGAATGGCTGATGGCATAGCAATGTTGCGTGCGATCGCAAGCACGAGATATGAGTGCAGATCGATGCCAAGAAGAAGATGCTGTTCTGGACCGTCTGCTAATTCGCACTCACCATGGCTGCAGACGCGAGAGCAGGGTCTACTGTGCCTCTTGCTGCGCCGCGTCTCTGAGGAACCCTGCATAGGAGAGTGGCAAGTTCAAGTGCGCTTGAAGAATGCAGGGTCCACAACCAAAGCGCCTGGTACACACCCTTGCGCGTTGACTGACATCATCGACTGAAAGCACGGCATCGACAGTGTTACAAAAGACAGCACAAAGTCTCACCGGCGAGACATGTCTATCAGCAGGGTTGGAGGAGGATGTCGAACGGGATGGATATGCTGGAAACGACAGGCGGAGCCAAAACAAGCTGTGTACTGTTCCCAGACCTATTGCGCTGTCAGACACCTGCGCAAGCAGCCTTATGCAGAGAGACCAGCGCCAAAGCTCTGCTGTTGCATTACGAACGCAATATACCGGCCAAAGGTACAACTCCTTCGGCAGACCAGCGCGCGATCGCCCTCTATGGCGTGCTCGCCAGCAGAGACCGGGTGTAGACCGAGGGTCAAAGTCTTCATTAATTATGACCTCTGCAGAGATTGGCAGGGATCTAAATGCCATGCAGGGTTGTATACCGAGTTGGTGTGAGTTAGGCTCCCTCTCTTGGCAAGCCGCCGTAAGCTTGCATTCTGCCGTTGAAGACTTGGCACGATGCCTCGTGGACCCAAGAAGCACTTGAAGAGGCTCAATGCCCCGTCCCATTGGATGCTCGACAAGCTTGGGGGCGTCTTTGTAAGCAGCCGTCACAACCTGATGTTACTAGTTTTAGGAGACGTTCAGTGACTTGAATATCAGAGTCCAGCGGGCTTAGCTGCCGTGATCTATGTGCCAAGGTCAGCTGCAGCTTACGGCCATATGAGCTTACGGTCTCTGCTGGCTATTTGCAGGCTCCCAAGCCATCACCAGGTCCCCACAAGCAGAGAGAATGCTTGCCCCTCACAGTTTTGTTGAGGAACCGCCTCAAGTAAGCTCAGGACGCAGACTATTAGTGCAGACGGCAAGCACTTCACAGGCAGGACTAGGAATTGAGCAGCTGAACTTGCTCTTGTAGGTATGCCCTGACCGGCCGAGAGGTGAAGGCCATTCTGATGCAGAGGCATGTCAAAGTGGACGGCAAAGTCAGAACTGACCCCACATACCCAGCTGGTTTCATGGATGTCATCCAAATTGAGAAGACAAATGAAAACTTCAGATTGGTGTATGACCCCAAGGGTCGGTTTGTTCCCCACAGAATCACATCTGAGGAGGCAGCATACAAGCTATGCAAGGTCAAGCGACAACAGTTTGGCAAAGCTGGTGTGCCATACATTGCCACACATGATGGCAGGACCATCAGATATCCTGATCCAGACATTAAGGTAATGATTGTGCAGGCGCTCACTGCCACACATTGCCAATGAATGACATGCAAGACAGCAGGAAATTTTTAATCTGCAAATGGTCCAATGAGAGTTCAGTGAGAAGTCAATTTACAGGGATGCCGAATGTCACCAGATGCAAGGGTGCTGAAGCTCACTTAGTACAGCGGTGTATTCATTGTCGGCATAGGTCCTTCTGATGCTCATTGACATTTCAGGTTTGCTGAAACCCCAGTTCATTTTCAGGTGAATGACACCGTGGTGCTGGACATTGAGAATGGCAAGGTCAAGGAGTTCATCCGGTTTGAGCTAGGCAACCTATGCATGGTCACAGGCGGAGCCAACAATGGGTAAGCTATTTGCTCACTTATGCTTGATGGTTGCCTTGCTTGTGCTCAATCATGTTTGGAAGAAGTGTACAGGAGTGCTTAAATATGGAGGCATGTGTTGAACAGGTTGTTCAACAGTTGTTCCACAGAACCTGTCCCAAGCGGGACCCGTGCAGGCTTTGTATTGTGCAGATATATTTGGATACATTGTGATGCAAAGCGTGTGGTCTTGACAAGGCGATCTGTCCGTGCAGGCGTGTTGGCGTCATGACCAAGAGGGAGAAGCACAAGGGTTCTTTTGATATCATTGAGCTGAAGGATGCTGCTGAAAACACCTTTGTCACCAGACAGCACAATGTGTTTGTGATTGGTAGAAAGAACTCCCCCATGATTTCCCTGCCCAAGGGCAAGGGTGTGCGCCTCACTATTCTGCAGGAGCAGGCCAAGATCTACCAGGGAGAGGCTAAGATTGTTGCATAAGCGGCTTTTTTGGGGAGTTGCTCGTTGCAAGACTGGCTGTCTTTTTTAAAGTAATCTGGGCATCCTGCTTCTTGTAACACAGCGGCGTTTATATTTGCTGACGAGCTGCACCATTTGCATGTGACAGGTTAGTTTGCAAGACATCGCTACTGTGAGATTCAGTGAGTGTCTACAGTTATTGCAGTATCATGCCAAGGGCATCAGGCCTGATTCATGTTGGTGTGAGTCATACCAGGCATGTCATTAGTGTGGGCGAGTAAGAGCAAACAACGAATCATAATACTGCTGTTGAAACCTACTATGATTCGTAACCAATCTGCAGATGATGTGTGCATGGAGAGCACTATAACAGAATCTTTTGCATGCACAGTAGCCTGTCATGGCCTCAGATGTGACAGGGCGCTCTCCCATGACCTCATAGGGCCAATTTCAAAGCCTTTTAGGTCAATTCATTGACTTTACAAGTCTAGTTACAGCAGGCACAACATCGTCCAGACCTTTCACTCGAAGCAGATCATACAGCTGACCAGCAACATGCTGGTATTTGGGCATGACCACATCCAAGCGCTTGAGGCGAGCCACAATTTTCTCTGCTTGCGGAACCACCTGTCAGCAAACAAAACCATGGTACTGTCAGACTATCTGCCAAATGCGAGTGGGGGCAAAGACAAACAGCACAGTGCTCATGTTCATGCTCAGAGGATGCACATCCCTCATGCATACTTGCCAAGGAAAGTTTGTGCAGGTCAGCAATCTGTTTGTCTTTACACACAATTGGTACACAGCAGGTCTGGCTGCAGGTGCATATCTCTTACTGCAAATGCGCAGAACCAGGTGACTACACAAGCAAGTACCATAGCGTGCCATGAAAGTGAAGAACATAATGCATGGCTTACTTGCTCTGCCTTAGCAACACCCAGGAGGGTCACCAGCTGCTTTGTCACTTCCACATGTTGGTACACCTCAGGATCTGCCAGGCTGTCATGCAACCCACTGTCATTGCAGCTTTTGGCTGCAGCCTTGCTGGCAGCATAGTCTGCTGCCATGACACCTGTGAAGCATTCCTTGCTGAACTACTGCACCATGTGCAAGCGTGCTGATCGCCAGTCAGATCCCAGAGCAGCCTGGTTCAGATTCTCCTCCAACAGTACATGATACTGTAAGTTAAGCTCATAATTGAGACAGCAAGTGGTTTTGGCACAGCTCAGCAGGAAAAATTGCATGCTTATGATGTGGAGCAAAGGCTGTGATAGTTGGTGGCTGACAAGGCTGACAGCAGGCTACCTGAGTGCTTGCCTGCCACCCTGATCTCTACCTCAGGCCAGTTGCCGCCAGCCTTGTCTTCCTTGGCATGTGGAGCTGCATTCTCTTTGCCTTTCTTGGCAGGGCTGCCCAGGTAGTCATTCTTGAGATCCAAGCCCTGTCCATGCCTGAAAGTAGCAACCAGTCACATTTGCCCCTCTCACGCAACTTCAAAACGATTTGGGGCATAAAAGCTCATGGAAGGATGCTTTTGACAGAGCTTGTGTCAGGACATCATCATGGGTGTACTGTAAGTGTCACTGTGAGTGTAACAACAGTCAACGGAAGGACCACAAAAGCATGCAACTCAGGATCAATGCAGACCAGATTAGGCTGCCTTTGCTCTCCCAGCACCTTGGACTCTGGGTGCATATAGGTTTGCTGACCTGTCAAGAAGCTGCCTGATGCGCTGCAGGCAGGAGCCAATGCTGGCATCAGCGTTGAGGCCTAGCAGGCCAGCTAATGCCTTCTTGAAATTCATGCCCTCTGTGTATGCCACATACACCTGAGGGCACACATGGTTTGACTCACTGCCAATGAGCAAGTGCAGGCAATCTCTGTGCACATCAGTGCAGACCTCTGCAGCCTGCACTTAGAGCCCAAAACCTTTTGAACTTATGTGATAAGCTTCATTGGAGTGCTGCTCAAACAGCAGATAACCACTCATGCCTGGGTTTGTTGCTAGCCTTCCATTGAACGCAAAACACATCTGTCACAGTATTGTCATATGTCCAGGACGCAACAAGCTGCATTGCAATCAATAAAAAATGCAATGTAATCTTGGACTGCTTGGACCAGCATCAAGGAAAATGCGCTTGTCATCAGAGTCAACCACAGCAGACATGTAAATTGCAGGTTTGCAAGTTTTACCCTTCCACATAGCAACTGCCTGGCTGAGGGAGTCACAGCCCTCTACACCAACTTTTGCATGTGGTGCCAATGGCGTGCCAGAGTCAGCAACAAAGAGACTTTTTCCTGTGTTTTGGCAACTGCTTGTCATGGTGAGCATCAAAGCAAAGTCTTCTCTTATGGTGGCAATGTCTTGCCACAGTCAGGATAAAGGCAAAGAGCACCTTACCTGATTGAGAGCAGGCAAGACGCCTTCTAGGCGGTGGCAGTCAAAGAGATGCTGGAACTGGGCCACAATGCGGTGCAGCAGCACATCCGGCTGGGCTGCAACAACACCCTCAGCAGCTGCAATGGTGTCAGCAGCAGCCAGGCTGTTGCGCTCATACTCTACCAGATGCCTCACTGCAGGCACTAGCTCCCCTAAGCCAACCTGCAAACGCAATGCTGTCTGCTGCCACCTCTGTTGCTGGTCAGCTCAGTGTCACATTTTGCCCAGTTCAACTGGCAGCCGATGCCAGCATGACATTTGTCCATGATGAGTACAATGATGGCAGTCTGTCCTGCTGGATGTGCCAGTGATAGGTAGAAGGCAGGCAACTTTGACATGGCAACAAGCCATTAGAAGAGCCAGGCATGTTGGTGCAACACAGCTGCAGCTTCAATTGATGCCGAGCAGGACCTTCTTGCAGTAACTTTGAGGCTGCGTGCAAACATCAACATCATGCAGAGAGAAGTCATTATCTTCCATGCAATTTCCTTGGTATCAGTGCTTGTTGCATGATGCTTGAATAGCTCTTCAACAGCAAAGCAGTGGACCACCAAGGCATTGTCTTTCATGCAGTTGCCTTGCCGCACCACTGCTGTCAGGGAGACATTCAGAGCCACAGCCTTAACATTTGCTGATGTGTGTCATTGAGGCAAGGGCAGGCACCTGTACTGGCCTGGCTTGGGTATGGCCAGGGCGGCTGTTGAGCAGATGCAAGACAGCCTGCTGGATGCGCTGGGCCTGGTCAAGGCCACTCAGCGCCTGTATCCAGGCAAGCAGCACATCTGGCACGCTTGCAGGGTCCTGCCTAGCGTGTGCCTCTGGCACAAACTGCTGGCCCTTGTGATACACTGCCTGCACACAGGCAGCACCATGTCTGCTTGACCTTGATCTAGATCCTCTGCTTACAAATTGATGTGTTGCTTCAGGCAAGCTCGTTGTAAGTCCAGTAAGGGGCAGACTGCATGCTTGGGGCTGAGCGCAATGTGCAGTGCCATCCATGAGCAGCGCTGCTGTCTTGTAGCCTCTAGCACACACTCTGTCACAATGCATTGCCATTAGCAGCGCCACCATTGCTGTGGTGCATCAGCAGTAAGATGCCTCTGTTATGAGCAACATCAGCAAGGCAAGCATGCCCACCTACCGCCAACTTACAGTAATGCTGGCATGCTGATTGTACACAGAGAGCTACTCACGACTGTAGGAACTTGACCTCAAGGAAAACACATCTTAATGAATGGGTAAGGTAATGAGAGAACAATGCATGAATGGGCTACCTCACACACTTCTCCCACAAAACGCTCCAAGCGTGGCAGAGTCGCAATCACTCTCAGAACCTTGCTGATGGCTGCAGGCAGACTTGTCGGGTCTGCCACCTCAAGACTGATGCATACATCCTGCATAAGTTGCACTCTTGCTTCACTTGCCTTCCAACATTTACAGCGCAAACATGTGGCCTTCGACCAATGACCTGCCCTGAATTGACTATGTTGCTAAGGCCCAATGTGTGCCTCCATCAGATGCATTGCAGATAGAGGCAGAATGCACTGAGCAAGCAAATAAGAAATCTGATGCATGACAATTGTTGAATACACATATCCAGAGAGAACTGCTACAAGTTTTGCAGACCTGAACAAGATCTATGAGCACATCTTTAGGAATACGCTCAACCAGGTTCAGGCCTAGGCGATGCAGCTCTCGGTCACGGCGGATGCGCTCTCTGGTGGTCAGCGGGGCGTTGCCCAACACCTTGCTCCCCAGCTCCAGCTCACCTTCCTCGGCAGCTTCTCCAAGCCTGCTTTTAGACACCATGCTGTCATGCAATCAATGGATCTGGCCTGATGGGCAAGGCTGCTTGTGGCTGAGTCACACCGAGGACAGCATTCGGTTCTGATTGCTATGTCATGAAGAATCGCATTGTTTTCAGAGGGGTGACAAGAGGGGGGGGGGGGGCATGGGGGAGGGCTTGGAGTGGTATGGCAGCTTGCCATGCATTTCAGAAACACAGTTTTGCAGGATTGCTGCGTGCTAAAGGAAAGCTGAGCCTATAAGGGGTGCACGTGATCTGCAACTGGTTTCAATGGTCATGCTGCAGAGCAGCAGTCAATGTATGTGTCAAAGACCTGGCAATGCAGTCAAGTATGCAAGGTTGACCATCACAGACATGTAGCAGAAAGAGATGAGGCAGACATCTTTTCCACAAGCAGGCACTGCCTCTGCAGCAGTTGCAACGCATGGGTCAACTCAAGCACAGGCATGGCACTTGTTGAGCTCACCCTTGCGCTTTGGAGTCATTGAGGCGGCGTTCAAGGATGTCCATCTGGCGCTGTAGGGACTTATACTGCTTGGCAGTGGGCCGTGCATCCAGCTCTCGGATGAGGGAAGCATTCTCTTCAGCCAGAACATCTGATTTATGCTCAGCCTGAGCCTGTTGGCGTGCTTTGCCCCTGCGCACCAGCAGTATAGCAGCGTCTGTGCCTGTCTATCGTCTAGCAGCTGTACAATACTGAGGTACAACAGCAAAGCCCTGATCTAAATTGAGGCAGGTGGTTGTCTGGGCGAACATGGTTGCCCCTTTTGTCAGCTTGTGCCTGCTGCCAAACTGTAGCTCTACACTCAAGCTGCTTCCCTGATTGGTAAGCATGCTGCTCCTGACTAACTTTGGCAATGCGCTAGGGCACTAGGCGCTTATCAAAGCCAGCACAGTAGGCCAGAGTGTAACCCAATTGCTGGGTTGTATTGTCAGGGTGCCGTACACAAGTGAGCCCTGGCGCTCAACATGCAGTAATGCCTTTGCACAAGGCAATGCCACTGTCAGACAGCTTCAAGCATAGCCTTTGAATGCAAAGACAGTATTGCTGCTACAGGCTTGCTTGCAGCCGCATTCATGCAGTGAGCAAGTCCAGCATGCAGCAGCTTCAGCCTTCAGTTACTGCCTTGGGTAAAAGTCAGCTGGGCTGCAGCTGTGTGCTGTTGAGGAAGATGTGCTGACCTAGCAGCCTCAGCAGCTGTGGTGTTGGCAACATGCAGGGCTCGCTGAGCTTCAGCAGCTGCAGTCTCAGCCTGAGCCAGCCGCTGAGACAAGGCCTCATCTGGTCCTGACCCATATGGCCTGCTGTGCACCTGCACAATACAATGCAATATTCTCATGATGAAAACCTGCAGGTCGCTGTGCACTGAAGCAACAATATAGCCTCTGAAAAAACAGATGGTGTATCAGGGTGTAGGGCAAATCAGCGCTTGTCAGGAGACCCGGCCTGCAGCAGAGGGGTTAGATGCAGCTTTCTGTGATTGTACGGTGAGGCATTGGGTCAGCAAGTCCAGATAAGCATGCCGTAAACACGGCTGTGGCATGACTGTAAAGGCACCTGTTGATGAGGCATGCTCGGGGTGAACGGGTTTGGCGGCAGATGACAAGCATGCGACAAGTGCGGTTGTATGTCTAGCGGAACCAGCTGAGCAGCCAGAAGGGGCTGTTCACACAGACTGACCTGGAGCCCTGCCCGGTTCTCTGCATCCTTCAGGTTGTCTGCCAGAGCACGCACCTCTGCCCGCAGCATTGCTAGCTCGCTCTGCATAGCACAAGCAGTTGCATATGCTAAGCATGACCGAGCTTGAATAGATCAGGCACATCAGACAGTCCTGGGTGCAAACAAGCTGTAGCTGGTGGCGTACATTTGCAGCCAGACAGGTAAAGTACCCATGCTGAAAGCCTGATGTGAAAAGCAAACGCCAGGAACCCATCACGGCCCTCTATGTAGACATGTGCCCATTCGCAACGCACTTTACTTGTGTTATGCTCACAGCCACATTTGGCTAGTCCTGTGGGGTTGCAAAGGCTGAGCTTTTGAGTGAGCAGACACAGCCAGAAGGACTCAGGGTGGCCTGCCCTGGTCAACACAAACAGCACAGCTATGCACACACCTCCATCCTGTCCTTCTGCTCCTCATACAGCCCCACAATCTCCACTGGTCGCAGCTCCCGGGCAGCTGCAGCCACAGCTCCTGCTTGACCCCTGGAGCTGCCCTCTCCTGATGGTCATTGCATATCTGTTGACGTATCTGTTGACATATCTGTATACTCCAAGGTATGCAGCTGTGGTGTATGTACACATGGATGCACAAGCCTTGCCACTCAACAATGTGGCAAGGCTCGTGCATGTGAGCATGGCAGGTTTGGTTTCCACTGCCTATTGGCAATGACACACTGGAAACGGATAGACTTCTTTCAGGTAAGAGACTCAGGCGTCAGGTAGTGCCACAAGGAAGGCTCACCCTTGTTGGTCAGGAATGCTCTCTTGAGTCGGGCATAAGCTTCTACATCACGCTTAGCCACACGCTCCTCCTTTGTGACCTTGTCACTGAGGCGGCCCTTAAGCTGCTCCAGGGTCACTTCTCGAGCCCTAGCAGCATGTTCCAGGTGAGCCACATGGCTCTGCAAGCGCTGGACCTCACTCTCTGCTGCTCGCGCTTGCTCCTTCCACTGCATGATTTGACAGTACTTGCCTGACAGCTGTGATTTCCTCTTGCCATGTGGATAAAGATGCTTGCCTGACAGCTGTGACTTCCTCTTGCCATGCGGATGAAAGTGCTTGCTCAACAGCTGTGACTTCCTCTTGCCATGAGGATAGCTTGTGCAAATCTAGAATGAAGAGCCAGATCAGAACGAGTGCATCCCAGCAGGCATTCCATCAGGCATGTGGCAAGATACAGAATGAGGTCGTGATGTGGGGCGTGGTGGGAAGCCTACTTGGTGGCCTTTGGCTTGGGCTTCTTCAAAGCCTCTGTCTGACTGGCTGGCTGACTCCATCCATTCCTGTACCTCAGCTTCACGTAGCCTGCAAGTCAGGGAGTTGTGGCGTTGCCACAACATCCAGTGGTGCCAGTCATACGTGCATATTCATTGAAGACTGCTTCTGGTGTTGGGTACATATGGTCCTGACTAGCTTCCAGGTGTGAGGGCCTGTTCTGGCAGTCAGCAGTCAGCTTAGCAGCAGAACCATGAGCTGATGTGCTGTGAAATAGACCGGACACGTCAATGCCAATCATTTATGCACATGATGGTGCAATCATGCAGGTGGTCCCTGACTCAAATGATTAGGCAACTATACACAGGTTGAGTGTGTAATGACATCTGTGTCATTGAGTGAACAGCAACTGAATCACTGTGAGCTGCTGCTTTGCTTAAGGCCATGCACCAATATTGCTAACAGTGCCTGAAAAACTTTGAGCTGCCTGTTTGCACAGGGTTGCACATGCACTGCATCTTGTGGCCTGGGTTTGCCAAAAAGCATGCAAAATCATGCCAGCAATGCTGCCAGGTGTCAAGGTAGTGTCTGATGGCTCAATGCACAGTGAACATTTGACCATGGCTGTGGTCTGAGCACAACAGAGCTGTACTGCTTTGCCTATGTTGGGCCGGACATAGGAGCAATGGGCCTGAGCAGAAGTGACCTATACGAGGAATTCAGGTCTGCCAGATGACTTGACAGGCGCTTGACTTCAGCCTCCAGTCTGCTGGCTCCCTCTCTTGCCTTTTGTGCCTCCCTTTCAGCAACATCCACCCCCTTACTAGATACGCTGGCACTTTCCATCCAGTGTTCAACGGCACGCTCTCTTTCCCTGCAAGCTTATCCAGGGCAAGTCATGCCCACTGCATCACAAACTGTCATTCATGCAGCAACAACAGCTTGCACTCCTCAACAAAGGCATGTGTGCATGCACTGTTGTCAAGGAACTGCAAGACCAGTCTGAAGGCTTGATCCTTCCTTGCTTTAAATTTAGGTTCACATTCAATATCAGGCTTTTCTTGGGTTTATTTCAACAGCCTAAAGTGTGGAATGACCTGCTGGAGCGCTCTAGCTCTTTCAGTTGGTCTTGCAGGCGCTGCACCTCCCCTTCCAGCTTGCTTTGAATGCGCTGAGCAGCTTCCTGAGCAGCTGCCCTGTCAGCCTGTGTCAGCTGCATGCCACTTGCCAGCTGGCTGTTTTCAGCCTCTTTGATTCTGCAGACACGCCGCACACAAATTGGCACAGAGGGCAACTGCATGCCGATCAGCACCCTGAATGCTGCTTATGCCTCGATTATGATGGCAACAAAGCATCAGCACACAGTTGGGCATGCAGATGCCTCATGTGTGCCAACAGAGGCTCAATCCATGCAGACATGCCGTCCTCAATGCTGCAAGCGCCTGTACCGGCACTGAGACATATCCGTGCTGACAAGTATTCTGCATACTGTGCACACCTCTTATTTACTGATAGACAGTAACATTCACATTACAGCTGTGTCACTGCAACACAGGCACTACAAACATGACACATGACACGTGCCCAGGCCAGAATTGGCCCTGCCAGCATTGTGAAATCAGCTGCACAGAGTACTGACCTGCATAGCTTGCTGCCTCTAAGCAAGCTTGTACATGAGCATTTTGCACGCTATGAGCATAGGCAAGGACAGCAGTAAGAGGATGCACACCTAGTGTCAGCCTGCAGGCGTGTGAGGCGGGAGTGCAGATCTCTGAGCTGACCCTCCAGAGCCTTCACCTGCAGCCTGGAACGCTCTGCCTCCCCACTGTTGCTGCCCTCCTGCTGAGAGCAGGCAGACCAGCTACGCTGAACTTGCTGCAAGTCCTGCTCTTTCAGCCTGCATGTAATTATCTTTGACCAATTTTACACCCTTTCAGGTCTCAATCTCATCGTACATCTGAAAGGGTGTAAAACAACAGCTTCTGTTGGCACATACTGGTTTTTTGTTCATGGCTTCTTTCCCACCTGACAACTTATTTGTGATGGTGTTCCATTCACACACTTGTCAAACAATGATATTTGGTGCTCACAGTACAGTCCTGAACAGGCCCTTGCAAGCTCAGCAACTGTAGTGATGCACAGCAGGTTGAGGACCATGATTGTTAGTGCCGTCTGCACCTATGAAAAAGTTTCCATAGGTGCACACAAATTATCAAGGCCATAGGCCTCATCTTGCCGACAAGTGCTGTCAGAACCAGCAATGTGGCTATGACTCCAGCGCAGCACCCATCACAGACAGCATTACTGGCTCCACCAGTAGTGAATTACCATCAGTGCTGCACCACTCACATCACTACCAAGTCCAGCAAAAGCTGTTGTGCAGCATACACAGACTGCAAGCTGTCATTGAGCAACTCAATGGGCCACACAGTAGCCTTTCTGTTGTCCCCAGTCGCAAGCCTTGACGCGCAGAGCGTGGACTCACGGCCGAGCCTGTCTGTGCTGAGTCTGTGTACAATGTCAGCTGTGTCCGGGTGCTAGATCTGAGCGGAGCGCTGCTGGTCACGAGTCATTACACAGTAGCCTTTAGCACACACTGATTTCCTCGTGTCAGGTATGTGCACGAAACAACACCGCCATTGCTGAAGGCTTGCCTGTTTGAATTCTCTATATGAGTTATGTATCGCTGCAGGCGCTGGATGTCAGCTTCCAGACGCTGAGTCACTGCGTGAGCTTTGGCAGTACTCTTCTGTGCTTCCTCTTGTCCACGGCTGCTGTGACTTGCAATCTCTGCCAAGGCTGCCACCTCAGCCTCCTTTGTTCTGCAATACAGAACGGTCAAAACCCCATCTTCTTGTTTCTTGCAAAACAGGTGAGATTTGGTCAGCAACCTCAGCAAAGGTTCTTGACTTACATATCCCAAGCAAGGTCTGAAGCGCTTGATGCTGGGACCACTTTGAACAGCTGTACCAAAAGGCCAAATCAGGCTACTAGAGGCATCAACTATAAAGGCAGCAGCACTTTCTGTTTCTGCCTTTAAGTGCCTTTCAGGTTGTGCTCGATGCTCACCGCTTGGAGTGTTCCAGCTCTGCCACAAGCTTCTGCATGCGTGCCAGTTCACTCTCCATTCTCTGCTTAGCCTGCCTGGCTGACTCAGTGGCATGCTCAGCACTTTCACGCCCCTTGTTCAATGAAGCAGCAACATTTTCTGCTTCTTTCAGCTGCTGCTCCTTCAACCTGCTTTGCACTGAGGGGTGAGACATACATGGCTTCTTTGCAGCTACAAAGCCATTACCTGGCCAAAACCCTATGCCAGCATGGTCTGCCTGAATGCTTTCCCTTGTCAATTATGAAAGTTGTTGCAAAGGCACATTGTCTTCAGCAGTCTCGAGCCAATAACTGCATCAGATGTCAATCCAGGAAAATATAATAACCAAGACCTGTTTGCATGTTCCAGAGCAGAAACTTGGCTCATCAGCTTGGCAACATCGCTCTCCAGCTGCTTGACGGTCGTACTGGACTTGCTGTGCCTCCTGTTTGCATCTTCAGCTTTCTTGCTAGCCTGATCTGAGAGGGTTGCAGCTGCTTGCATGGCATCATCCCGCTCCCTGTGCCATATTTTGTTCAGCTGCAACGGCTGCAAGATGTTGAGCAGCTAAGGCTGCATCAGGATACCTGCTGCAAATACTACATGCAGATTTTTAAGGTAGCCGTCCATGTTTGCATTATTGTGCAGCCTACATTGCGAGATTGATGCTGTCCCACAGCATACTCCTTGCACAAGTAGTAGGCTCAGTGAGGCTGCTTATGACACAGGTAGACAGTCCCAGCTGTTGTGCAAAAAGCGCTTCGCTTGTGCATCAGGCAGAGGGCTCACTTGCGCAGACGACTCAGGACAGCATCCTCTCGTGACTCACGCTCACGAGCCAAGTCTGTGGCTGCAAGCAGCTCCTGAACTAAACGCGCACGCCTGTCATACTGTGTGAGTACGCTGTCCAAAGCTGCATGCACAGCAGCAAGCTTGGGTGCCTGATGCTGCTGCTGGTTGTGACTGTGGTGTCTGGGCTGCTGAGCAGCTACGCTTTGAGACTGACTGTGCAGTGGTAGACCAGCAAAGCCATTATCTCTGAGGCGTTGATTCAGTGCTGGCCAGTCTCCTGACAACTGCTGGTCTGCTGACTGGTCATGAGTCATGCCTGCAGCAACACAAAAGAAAAGGAGTTGGCGCATTCATCAGCCAACCACGGTACGAAGCATATGCTGCTTTCTGCGTTGACCCCTAACTGAGCACAATGGCAGTCGCCTACTGTTGTGTACTGGCATATGTGAGGCAGAATATGTAGCAAAAATGCATCATGCACTGAACAACAGCGCACCAAACACAAGTACTCCATCACCTTGTGAAACAATGGCTTGTGATTCTGCGGGCTGCAGAAACTGGTTGTCAATCATCAGTGACTGCTGCATAGCCTGGCGGTCAGGACTGCTGAATGCAAGTGCACTGTAGGGCTGAGGTGGGAATTCCTGAGACAAGCCTAGCTGGTCTGAGTTCAAAGCATCTTCTATCACTTGTGCTGCTGACCTGTTGTTCAACCCATACTTGGATCGCAAACCTGCGGCAAATGCAGATGTGAAGTATGCGATCTGTGCAAGCCCTGGAAATGATGGAGACATACCATCGCAAGAACTATGTGCAACCCTAGCAGAATGATGCAAAGCCTCACAATAGTTTGTTGATGCAACTGATGACCCCGTTTGATAAGTTGTGCCTGTGCTCACCTGACAAGAATGCAGAAAGGTCAGAAGTGTGTGGACCGCCAATGGCTGCTGAACCAGCTGCTGCAAAGTCATCCTGAGTTTCAGTATCTGCTAAAGCTGCCTGCTGGTCTTGATTGTTTTGAAAGACCATGCTGAGGATATTGGCTTGCTTGAGTGCAGATGATGCATCTGGCAAAGCCTGTAGCCCACCTGGTATGATGCACATACGATATCAGTGGTTTGGCATGGCAATACATGCATGTCTTGTGTCACAGAGCAATGAAGCACAATAGTATGCTTTGCAAGCTGCTCCTGATACTACATACTACAAGTCACCAAGCCTCTGGACTAATGCATCACTTGGTTGACAAGCTTGTTGGCTACTGAGTAACTCACCAAAGTCAAGCACTTTTAGCGACAGCTTCAAGTCATCCATGTCTTCTTGCAGCTGATGTGCAGCGCCAGCAAAGCGCTGTGATAGCTGCATACCTTCTAGTGCTTCAGGAATTTCAGCCATGGATGGCGGCAGACATTCTGCAGAGAACAGGTAGCTTTCAGCAGCAACCAGCAGACGCAGGCGCTTGTGTCAAAAATTGAGGCACTTTCATGATTACCAGAACTGTTGTCCTCCTTATGTCTGTCTGCATCTGGAGCACATTGTTGCGTCTCAACTGTGTCCTGGCCATTATCAAACTGGACTGCTTTTGCAGGACTTACTGCCTCAGCACCTGCATGAAAGGGTCAGCCATCACGTTGTCGTTGCATGCAGAGTATTTGGACTGCAAATTGCATGCAGGAGAGGCCAGGGCAACGATGGCGTCCTGGCTGCCCCAACAACTGTGTGCTGATATGTACTGATCTGAGCTGTGATCAGGTTCTCCATACCTGCAACGTCAGCCATGGCTATCGTCCAGTGGAAACTCGGCGGCTTCCTCTCAGAAACGAGTGTAATGAAATCTGAGCCTCAAGATGACTACAAGCGTAACAATAAGTTCGGAGCGGTGCAAGTGATCACTGACGTTGCGATCGGATCCTGCGCGAGCGTGCGGCCTCTGACCTTTTACAAGTTCCTCGCCACCGTTTGCACCAACATTTCATCTGCTTGCCCCAACACACACATGCAGAGAGCAAATTGACGCTTTTGATACGGGTAGGCTGGAAACGGAAGAAGAACACAAGCTTTGAAATTCCCAAGCCTTTGTTATGATGTTGTCACGAGCAAGCTTGGCAAACGGGAGAGATCAAGGTGCATGTAACTCGACGAATCATGCGTCTCAAATTTCAGGCATGAAGTGCATTGCCATGAATGTTGTTGTGAGCTGGTCTCAACAATCTCTATACCTGTTGAACAGTCAAAGTCTACAAAAAGCCCTAGGGCCAGCTGGCTGCAGCCAGGAGCCTGGGCCAGAAAGCTTGTGTGTGTGATGCAAGGACGATGCAGTGTATGTTCTTGAGAGCCAACAGAAACAAACAAACAGTTGATGAACACATTTAGCCAACATTTTCAGCGGCGCCTGTAGTAAAAGCACGGCTCAAAGTCTTGATACCATGCAACACGTCAGTCCTATGCACTGCAAAATCTCACAGGCGAAGTCACAATGTACTCAATTACATCAGCCCCTGTACAAGGCTGAATTGACCCAAGAAAGTCAAGACCTGGAAACACAATCAATTTTGACCCAGATTGAAGTCAGCTACAAAGAATATATACCACAGATGGGTTTGAATTTAAACCTCAAGCTTGGCAAACTAAAGAAGGGGTTCGAGCTGAATCAATCTGCAGACAAAGCGCCTTCAAACACAACACTTATTTTCTAGCCAAAACTACACAGTGCTCAAAATGGTCTATCATTGCTACCACAAAACTAGAAAGTAACCAGGGATGAAAAATATCAGCCTGCAGCGCAATCAATCTGCAGTCGTGGCTCTACCTTGCAAAATAAGCAACTAGTTCAAACAGCACATGGCAGCTGGCAAGCCCAGAAAATTTGCCCTACTGCCATGCTGACAAACCCCTTTGTACAAGCTAAATGCTACAAACACAGCACAGCATCTCATGATTGACAGTAACCAAACAAGCTGCACACAGCGCACTTCTGACAAGCTGCATGCAGATTTAGTCCGTACAGTTGACAGGCATCCTTTTAGCCTACACACTATGGCACCTCACATTTTTCACTGGTGTCTCAACTACTTCATAGGAGTGCAGATTGTTCCATTCACCAATGCTCAAGTTTTTTGTCGACTACCACAGTCTCGCGAACATCAGCTCACACAGTTGTTAGAAGCACCATCAGGCCACTGACCTTTGTGTTGCAGGCGGGGCAAAAGGGGCAGGTGGTTGTGTGCTGCTGCAGACAACCCGCACACAACAAAAAGTGTAAGCAGGGGAGAATCAAGCAGTTTCTTTTATTCTTGTGACAAATGGTACATAACACCATATCCTGTGCCTCCCTGCAGCATCACAACATTGGTGTGGAGCATGCCCTAGCAGGGAGTTTCTATTGGCATTGGCAGAGAGTCAGTAACTTGTGCAGAGTGCATCAAGGTAATGCAGCAGCCATGTCAGCACCTGATCAATGTGTGGCAACTTCTTCATCATCAGCAACATGTCAGGAGCGCATGCAAACTGGATGGTGATGACAAAACATGGGCTACATCAGTGTTAAACCCAGATGCATTTCTGGCAGCAACACTATATCAACAGTGTTGCGCAATAGTGTTCTGCAAAACCTGTGAGAGTAGGTGCGGAACAACTTGCAAACCTGAGATCGCTTTCAGCTTTGCGCAAGGACCGTCTAAGCTTTTCCCGATCTTCCTGCAGGTGACATATCTGACGGTTTCTCTCCTGCAGCTGAAGGCGGTGCTGCTTCTTGAGCTGCTGCAGCTGCTGCTGCGCCTGGGCTTCATTATCCATAGACCTCTCAGCAGCTTTCTCTTTCTCTTGCTGGCTACCTAAAGCTTGCAATTCTCTCTTCTCTTTATCATCTGGCTTGCCGTTTGATCCTGCAGTCTCTGGCAAGCCCACCTGCATACAACAAAGCCTTTTGGAGACAGAGAATTGTGTGTGACGACTGATTCAAACATCTGAGTCAACAGCATACATCAAGCTCTTGTATGCTGGGCGGGGGAAGCGGTTCCAGCTGTTGAGGATAGTTGCTGCTGTTCCCTCGCTCCAGTCTTGATGCATGTGTTGTATCCAGCAGATGGGCCTGTGACGCCATGAGATCCAACGGATCAGCATCTAATGGATCTGGGGGCCCAAAGTTTCTCTGCTCTCCCTGTGCAAGCAATGTCATTACACGAAAGTACATTGCAGACAGACCTTCTTGACAGAATAGCAAGCCATTACGAGGATAGCCAGAGGTGTGGATGTATCGTGCCTGCAGAGTGAAATGTCTGTTCTGTCTGAGCCGTTTGGAGGGAAGCTCCGTCATAGCTTGCGTCAAATTCATGGCATCGAAACAGACTCGTTTCTTCTGATAACCTGGGACACCTTGCTCGCCCGTCGGGGACTGACCAGAAAGAGGAGGAGAACCTGTCAGTTCAGCGGAGCTCCCAGCGCCATTTGAGGCCCGCTGAGTGTGTGAGTAGTGATGCATATGGCAGTGGTACCGAGGTGCTGCACGCTTACGTTGCCATTGACGACTACCGATGATCTCGCCAACTGTGTTTACGAATATATGATCTGGCAGGTCTGCCTGAAAGCCGACGCAAAAGCATCCCAATAAGCAGAAAGTCAACAAAACACGTTCAAAGGAATCGGCAAAGCCATGAAACCAGGGATCATGTGACAGGCCTGCTTGTTGATGACTCAGCCACGAAAATTTATGCCCCTCATAATCAGAGAGTCCAGAATCGGCAATCTGTGCTCCATTACGTGAACCCCCCATGTCGCAAGTTGCCACGTATGTGGATTAGTCATTGCCTGGTGAGGAATGAATGGGGGGGTTGATGGCCAGTGGACAATTGTATGCTTTGGCTTTGGTCCCTCACAGACAACGACAATTACGACTTGACCACAAATGCGAGCTGTCAATTGCATGCAAGCTATTAGTATAATATTAACTACACATGCTGCAGGTCTGCATGCAACACTTTTGACATCATCAACAACACTTGTCAGATTGATACTATCAGGGACTTGACTACCTGTAAGCTGTACTGACTCAAAAGTGATGCAAGAGCACCAAGTGACTCAACAACACTGCAATATAGGTATTCAATCTAACACCACACATGTGCTGTACAGTACTTGATTCGGTTCCGTTGCAGTGCTACATGACAACCTAAAAGCAAACCTAACTCAGTGACATGCTGACGCTGGTCTTGACCTTTCCATTTCTTGCAAGCTTGGCTGCATTCTTTGGATGTCTTATATTCTTGCTGAGCTTTGTCTTTGCTGCCAAGAGCTGCACAGCACAAGTCACCTTCATACTTTCCAGCCTTTTTCTTGGTGTGCGCAGCATGCTCATATAGCGAGGGATCTTTCCCACGAGCTACAGAAAAGCCAGCAAGAGTGCCCAAGTTTCTTAGCAACTTGGCCAGCAACAGCTTTGTTGCATGACCTGCTTAGTGCCCTCCACGTACACCTGCTGCGGCATCACTGGAGCCAGGTTGTCAAAGCCGTAAAGGAGTCCATTAATGGTGCTGATCATGATACATTCTACTTGCAAGGAGCCCACTGCAAAGGTAGCGCCTCTATTGAACTATGCTAATGTTCATGAAGCGCAGCTAGTTTAGTGGCGCTGCTGAGCTTGAGTTCCTTAGCAGCGACAGCAACTGTTGCATGTGCAGACACTGCTTCAAGCAGACCGGTTGTGCTTGTCTGCTTGGCAGTATTGGCAGCACCGATCGCATGTGTTGCAGCAGCTTCATTCCTTTGCATGAGAGCAGTGTCCCAGCTGCACTGTTATATAACGCTGCACAATATATTGTCTCATCAAGGTCTTACTTGAACCGTATTTCACTATGTTGCAGTGACAGAGAGGCATTGGCTTGACCCGTCTGCATAAAGCACGGCTAAATCATTCCAGCTATGCGTATGATTTTTTAAACAAAACCTGCTTTGTATGTTTACTCACACTGCGTCTTGCCAACAGCAGTGCATTTCTGTGCTCCCGCCAAGGGCTATGACTCTCAAACCTGCTGCACCAGCGAGAATGAGTTACAGCAGGTGCAGCATCTGCTTCAAAGAACTTTTCAGACATAAATGCTTCTGTGCTGATGCAGGGAGCTGAGAAGCATTCGTGAGTGGCTCTGAGGCAGCAGGCAGGCCAGGGCCTCTTGCAATCGCTTGAGTAAGATGTGCCTAGTTAGGGGGAGCCAAAGCTGAAGGCTGCAGGACTGATGCATGTAGGGCAAATTCTTTTGCCTCATTCACGCAAGCCGGTAATGACTGGCATCCCAATTCCCTTCACCTTTGTGGCCACATTGACTGCTTTTCAAGTCAACTCCCAACCTTCAACATTCGTGTACATACATGCCATGCCATCTCACAGATTAGGTCACGTGTCACAGTGCCTATGGGCCATGTGAGCTGTTGGGACATGCACTTGCAGCAGGCTGCAGCTTCAGCAGTATGTTGGCCCTGGTGATCACTCTCACTTCTTGTAGGCACTGCATTCTCTGGTACTTCTTGTTGTGTTGTATAGCTCTGGCTGTTGCTCTGCTGCTCCACTGGTGTCTGCAAGTAAAAGATCGTGGTCTTGCCTCAATCAGTCTGCCTCAATCAGTGTACACGAACTTCTTGAACAAAGGCTCATGATGCTGCATATCTGCAGCAGCTTGCTGCATTGCCTGACAATCCTGTATGACATCGCCGTTGACTGTTGCGTGAACTCTGGCTACATCAACAACGTGGACAACTGTCAGGCTGACCTGGCCAAGCCAGTCAACACCCTGTGGTATGGCAGTGCAAGGCGTTTCACAGCTCACCATATCTTAATACAAGTAGATTTGGGTTCAGACGACACTGCATTTATCTTGCGGCGTGACATGCTTGGTTATAGCCTCAAATGCAAGTGACACTTTTGCAACTGCGCTGCTGCTCTCCAGCAGCAGAATGTCAGCTACATGTTGTAGCCAGCACCACAACCTGGACCCATCTCCATTATTGCGACGTGCTCCTGCTCAGCGATACATGCAAGTCGTGGCTGACTAATCGACAGTGCAGCACTTCCACGTCAACTTCATCGCTTCTGTTTATCGCTTCTGTGCATCCCTTCATCGCATCTGGTGACCTCGGTAGAAGCGACTGCACTAGCATCCGCAGCCGTGGGTTTTCGCCGAGGTATCTGCATACAACAGTGGCATACCTGCCGAGTCAACTGTACAAGTGTGCTGATCAACACGACGGATGCAGTGCTGTTGCCGGCTATCCACCGCTTGACGTGTAGGACCGCAACACGGTTTGGCAAACGGCCTGGTAGCCGGAGACCTCGGTCAGCATTCACGCGACTGGTTATTCAGCGAACCGTTTCTTTGTAGAGTCCTATGCATGTCGACGGGCATCGTTTGTACGGGAGGAACGGTATGTCAAACAAGGCACTCCACGGTGTCTTTAGCTTTTTGCGACACTGCATTGAACGCTGTGTGGTCAACGAACCCAGCTATATGCACTCAGCTGTGTGATACGTGTACAGGGATCTGCAGTGCACGTTGCAGTCGACTGAATTTCTCCGCAAAAACTAGCAAAAGCTTTTGGCCGGAACATGGCCACATAGAGCCCCGGTTATCCTTCCACGTCCGTCACAGGTGCTTTTGCTGGCATTATATCAGAAACCAACTGCTGAGCATGCCACCCATAACAGATACTTGTGTGGCTTGAGCAGTACCAAACAGTGCCTGTCTTGTCAGCATCCTCATGATCTCACCACTCTGCTGTTAGCACGCAAGCTTCTTCTGTGCCAGGCGTGTCACCCAATGTGATAGGAAAGTGTACACCAGCCATGCAGGAACAGCAATTTGCTTCAGCTTGTCGAGAGCGTTCTGGGCTTGCAGGCTTACAGGCCACTGGACACCCAAATCTTCACAGTATCGTGAGAGGAGTCTACTATCACAAGCGGTCACAGCACAGCAACCCTCCGAGAACAGAAACACCATGATGATGGGACAGAATGCCCCTCTCTACATGCGTGAGCTGGCCGGCACCCAGAGAATTGGCCGGGGGGAGACAGTCTCACCACTGTCAGATGCAAATCAGCCAACAGATCTAATGGGAATCACATTCAAAGATGCCTCTGGCACCAGCACATGTCTTGGAGACTACATGCAGGCCAACGACACAGATGGCCTGCTGGTCATGCATGAGGGCCAGAACATCACTGAATTCTATGCTGATAGCATCAACCCCAGCACAAGCCACGGTATTGCGTCAATCACTCGCAATTTCATTGCCAGCTGTGTGGCTGTTCTCATTCAGCGCAAGCAGCTGGATATGAATACTCCAGTAGAGCAGTATATGCCTGAGCTGAAAAGCTCAGGCTATGCTGGAGCAACTGTTGGCCAGCTTCTTGACATGCGTTCGGGAGTCAGCTCAAGCATGATCCTTACAGCTCAGGCCATGCGTTGGTCTCAGCCTGATCCTGCCAAGCCAGTTGCTGACGGCATAAAGGCACTTCTGCTGACCTTGCCCAAAGACACTGAGCATGGTGGGAAGTTCAAATACCGTGCAGGGGATACTGATGTGCTAGGATGCCTTTGTGAGGCAGTGACTGGGAAGCCAATGGGAGAGGTGATATCTGAGTTGATTTGGCAACCCATGGGAGCCCAGCAAGATGCTGAGATAGTTGTGGATCAGAAGAGGACGCCCATGTACAGCGGTGGCATGAGCGCAACTTTGCGTGATGCCGCCAGATTTGGGTGCCTCTGGCTGAATGACGGCAGCAGCGATGGGAAAGAAGTGGTCCCTGCTGCATTTGTGCATGACACTCGTCATGGCAACAAGGATGTCATGCAGGCATTCAGTGGAAACTTCTTTGGGTTGTTAGACTCACCAGGCAAGATGTATCACAATCAGACATGGAATCTGGATGAGAAACGTGGTACAATCTTGATGTATGGCGCAGGTGGGAATTTCATCTATATTGATCCTCCAGCACAGCTGGTCTGCACTGTACAATCTCATTGGCCAGGTCCATTCATGCCTGACCGTGTCCAAGGCTGGTTCAATGCTTTAGAAGCAGTCAGAGCCAAGCTAGCACGTCAGACCCTTTGATGCCTTTGTCAACGCATTGTTCTACTCTTTTGCACCTATTACAGCAGTTGGATGTGCTCTGCTAGCTGTTATACTATAGTACTGAGAGGTCAACAGAGGCTTGTGTATTGTGCTTTGATTGTCAGATGTCGCCTTAGATTTTGAACATGTCTGTGCGTCTGGGGAGACTGATGCGTTGTGGCCTGGCGATATGTTGTCTAGAGTAGTAGAATGCTCTGACATAATTTTTTTCTAATATCAGCATGTTGCCCAGTAAGGACTTGACGTGGGACTTCATCAATCTGGATGTTTTGCTGGTGGTGCGAAGGTCCTAGTTTTTGGTACGATGTATATGATAGAACTTGCTACGAGCGGAGGGGATGCAGCTCTGTCTGCCGTTTGGTCTAGCGTATTTCAAATGCATGAAGATACACTCATGTGATGCTGTTTCACCTATCAGGGCCTTGGACTTCTGCAGTGTCTTACAGGGTGCCAGACTTTTGGTGAGCAAAATGAGTGTACTTGAGAACAGCAGTGAGGGTGTGTGGATGTGTCATGGTGCATCGAGAATCTTCGTGGCTGGATTGGTCTTTAAACGTGATTGCCTCACAATCGGTACTAGTATTCCTCTGTTTGTCAAGAGCAAATCATCATCTTTGCAACAAATCCGAGCTGTAATGGTACACGCAAGGAATCAGTGACAAGTTCAGTTACTGTTGTCCTCAACAGCACTGCAGTCCATATAATGAAGAGGCTGTGTCATGCATAAACATATGTTGAAGACTGCATAGTAGATACATCACTGCACAGTCACAAAGACCACTCGTTCACAGGGAGACAGACTCAAGGCAATCACGCAAATCCAGTACCTAAAGTCTAAGCAGGTAAGGCATCTCATCATCAATTGCATGTCTGTTCTAGTCTGTGCATCTGCCTCTTGTGGGACGACCACAGCAGCAATGTGCAGCTGAGCTTTGACATCAAAGCATGCGACTTGTCTGTCATGTCAAGGCTGGCATGGTAGCAGAGCAAGTGCAAATGATGCACACCACCGCAGCTGCCAAGATCCTAATGTCAAACATCACTGTGATGCCAGCTGTCATCATGAGGATGCATGTTGCACACATGTGCCAGCAATCAAAACGGCACACCATGTAGTCACACATCATGCATGACCCTCTGCCTGCATGAGTTTGAAGACATCCTGCAAAGCAACAGTAGACTGAGCAACAGTGACAGTGCCTGCAAGCATGTCAGTGCCAATGAGTGCAAGCAAATGATGGATCGCAGTAAGTCTCAGTCAATCTACTCAGCTGCTGGGTGTTAGTCAAGGTATTCAACCTAGCTTCAGACACACAGCATGCACAGCAGACTTATGAAGTTGCAATACAGGGGTGTGTGCATACCCATCAGCCTTGTCAATGAAGCTTTGCATCTAAAACGTGCTCTCCCAGGCCAGTGCATGATGAATGTTTGCCTGTCAGTGCATGAGACCTAAGATGGTCGATCTGGGCGCTGCCTCTGTTGTACCATACGTTCATCAGGACCAAGTCCAGCTTTTACAAGCCTGCAAAGCAAGATACAGTTTCAGTCTCATGGCCAGCTGCGCTCATGTTGATGACAAATGCACTGCTATTGCATTGCTATTGTAGTAAGGGGTGCATGTACCCCTGAGAATGTTCAGCTCTGAATTTGGCTACCAAAAACTTATGCTGAGACTTCTGTCAACAGTACGAGTCACGCTCACCTTTTATTGAACTTTTCTTTTTTCTGTCGCTCATACTCTATCATCTCTGCATCTGATAAGTGTTTAATGCCAAAGGTATCTCCCCAGGTGTTTCCTTTTGACCTGGATGTTGGGCTTGAGTCCCTTGCCAAAAGCTGATGTACTGGTGCCCTGGTTGGGGGCTGTTGACTCAAAACTGCAGTTGCCAAAACCTGAAGTGGATTTGGGAGTCACAGCATGGGCCAAGCTCACATTGTCATCTGGAAGGGAAGGACAGGGTCCAGAAAGCAGCACAGTACCTGGCTTGTCCATCAGATCATTGTCCACAAGCCATCTTTGAAATTGGTAGACTGGTTGCAACCTGTCATCGAGAATATGGGCTACGCCAGCGGCTGATCCACACACAATAGCTGCTGGCAATGATGCATTCTTTCCACCTGATGAGCATGACTAGACTTCAATGAAGTTGAGTGGGCTTAGTTCTGCTGGTTGCACAGCACCTTTGTGCGGCAACACAGCCTTGGCACATGCATGACGGTGTTGTTTGGACGGTAAGAGGCTACACATGCAAGCATGAATGGCTTTGAAATTTCAGCGCTCACAGCTTACGCTGTAGTCCTAGAAGCAGAGCACCAGAAGCAGCGCCTGCCACAATACTGTTGGCGGGGCTGTCTTCACATCTCAGCAATCTGCTGGCTTCTTGACAGACTGTCATGGCACAAGTACAAGTTAGCAAAGATCTTGAGAAAAGGGCAGTAAGTTTAGGTAATACAGCACACCTGCAAAACCGCCCACACAGATCATGCAGCTGGCAGCAGTCCCGAAAGAATGTGCCAAGAGTTGTTTCTGTTGCAGCACCGCCAGAACAGCACCAGCAAGAGTGCCTCCGACGCCTGTGAGAGCGAAAATGCTGTCGTGGTGCAGTGCAGTCTGCGGGATCGTCAATACAACAGGCGGTCATCATGATCACTGCACCTGCTGCAGCCAGTTTGGCTTGCAACCTGCCCTGCCAACCATCAATCACCGGGCAATTTGTGTGACCCAATGGCATGGCGAAGATCAATCTAGCTTGTTTTGCGTGTTCCACTGATAGTTCTTGCAGTGCTGCAAGGCATGCGCGTGATGTTCAAATGTACAAGAGCCGCGTCAATGAGGACCACATGGCGAGCGTCACGACACCTTGTTCCTGATGCCATTGCAGCATGCAGCATAAATTTGGCAGTCGAGCAAGGGTTTTGTGAACCCTATCAGCAAGTCAAACAAATGTTGTGGAGTCGGCGCTGAGGACTTGTCACTCTCTCAGGTTAAAATTGCCTTCCGGTCGATTAGCCGGCTTGGTCCTGAAGATCTGCCAAGATGTCGAACAAAATGGCGAAGAAGGAGAACGTAAGAAAACCAGTGTTGCACTGCAAGCCTGAGCTGTGATGAAGTTCTCGCTGTCATTGTTTCTGTTGACTTGCAGTACGACAAAAGGTTATGTTCATTCTTGGACAAGTACGACCGGGCGTTTATTGTAGCTGCTGACAATGTGGGGTCCAAGCAGTTCCAGGACATCCGTAGGGTAAGATAAAAAAAGTCAGCTATTATTTTAGCCTCTTCAGGCTGCCTTGCTGTTGCTTGGGTGCCAGAAAGTCTACAACTGCACTGCGGCTGCAGGGTCTGCGCGAGCACAGTGTGGTGCTCATGGGAAAGAACACCCTGATGAAGCGCTGCATCAGGCTGTATGCAGAGAGGACCAAGGAGGAGAAGTGGAATGTGTTGTTGGACTACCTTGTTGGCAATGTTGGCATCATCTTCACAAATGTAAGCACCTGCTGCCTGCAACAGTCATGCGCAAGCACATCTTGCGCCCACTCATGCTCATGACTTCTTGCTACAGGGTGAGCTGAACAACATTCGTGATGAGATCATGAAGTTCAAGGTTGGTGCACCTGCCAGGGTTGGTCTGGTTGCCCCCAACGATGTGGAGGTGCCAGCTGGTGGAACAGGCCTGGACCCCTCATCCACCAATTTCTTCCAGGTCTAATGCAATGTGCTGTCTGCCAGACTATGCAAGTTGAGCACGTTGAGCTTCATCACGACACATGACAGCAGTGCAGAAAGGCTGCCTGCATCAACTGATGCGAGACATCAGCTACATTGCTACAGCTTGATTATGTGCCGCACGCTTGTATTGACAGGCTTGCCAAGTTTCAATATCCGTTCTCGTGTTGACTGTGCAATAGCTGTTTGGATACTCTGCAAACACAGCGTTTCTATGTTCACATCTGACTCTGTAAACGAGGAGGACTTGTACATCTTCACTAATGCCCCATTCACAAGATGATGAGTCTGAACTGGGAGCTGGTCTTGCAGGTGCTAAACATCTCTACAAAGATTAACAAGGGCACTGTTTGATTCACAAGATGATGAGTCTGAACTGGGAGCTGGTCTTGCAGGTGCTGAACATCCCCACAAAGATTAACAAGGGCACTGTGGAGATCACATCCAATGTGGCCTTGATCAAGGCAGGTGAGAAGGTGGGGGCGTCAGAGGCCACTCTGCTGGCCAAGCTGGGCATCAAGCCCTTCAGCTACGGCCTCATTGTCAAATTTGTAAGTACCCCCACTCAATGGCTGTGGAATGCTCAAGGAATTGTTCCTCAGACAGGCACTCCGCCTGGACAACCCTCACGTTGCAGCAATGATGTGATGTAATTCACAGAACACACTACCAAAGGCTCATGCTGCTCATTGCTCCTCTCTATCACTGTTCGGTACTTGGGTGTTTAGGAACCTTTGAAGCAGTCTTGAGCTGTGCTGATGCAGCCAAATTGGCCATTGCTTCTCTTCCCCGTGTCATGTTTGAGGCCCCGACTTCCCCTTGCCTTGCTAGGTGCTGGTCGACACAGCACGTTACGAGGCAAAGGGAAGTCGAAGCCTCAAACATGACACAGGGCAGCGCAGCAATGGCTGATTTGGCTGCATCAGCATAGCTCAAGATTGCTTCCAACACACTGAGGCACAGTAGCAATGGCGTATTTGGCTGCATCAGCATAGCTCAAGATTGCTTCAAACACACTGAGCACAGTAGCAATGGCTGGTTTGGCTGCATCAGCATAGCAAGATTGCTTCAAACACACTGAGCACAGTAGCAATGGCTGGTTTGGCTGCATCAGCATAGCAAGATTGCTTCAAACACACTGAGCACAGTAGCAATGGCTGATTTGGCTGCATCAGCATGGCTCAAGATTGCTTCAAACACACTGAGCACAGTAGCAATGGCTGGTTTGGCTGCATCAGCATAGCTCAAGATTGCTTCAAACAAACTGAGCACAGTAGCAATGGCTGATTTGGCTGCATCAGCATGGCTCAAGATTGCTTCAAATACACTGAGCACACTAGCAGTCCAGGCGTACACAAAGCACATGTCTGCTTCTGTGAATGGTGGTGCATGTGTCCTCATGTGTACCTCATGGGGATGTATGGCAAGATAAAACCATATTGCAAAATTTCCATTACACTGGGTGAGCGTATCATCACACTGGGTGAGCATAATATTACACTGGGTGAGCAATGGTCATGGTGGTATATGCAGGTCTACGAGAGTGGAGCAGTGTTTGACCCTATGGTTCTGGACATTACGGACGCAGACCTGGAGAAGACTGTGCAGCTAGGAATCAAGCGCATTGCTGCTGCCTGTCTGGCCCTCAACTACCCCACTCTGGCTTCCATCCCCCACTCCATTGTCAATGGATACAAGAATGTGCTGGCTGTCTCTGTTGAGACTGAGTACACCTTCCCTCTTGCTGAGAAGGTATGACTTGCATATGCTCATGATGGAGTGACGACACAACACCTTGGCATGCTGTGATTGCCTCTGTGGCAATTCACATGGTCCATAGACCCTGGCTTTGGCCACCCCATCCAGAAGTCAACCTGTTTTTCTTGGTTGGCTTGTCATGCAGGCGTTGCATCATCAGAATGGCTGCACTGCAAAGGTTACCCTCCTCATATGGCACAGTTTCTGTATACTGTGTCTGGCATCACATCTGCTCCACCAGAGTTTGCTGCAAAGCTACGTTCACCATGTTCAGCGGTGTTGTGTTGCCCACAAGAATTTGCTGCAAAGCTAGGTTCACCATGCCTTGTATTATACACCCGCAGCATGGTCACATTCCATAAAGCTTGTTTTGTGTCCACAGGTCAAGGCCTACTTGGCTGACCCCTCAGCATTTGCCTCATCTGCTCCTGAGGCAGCAGCAGGTGGCGACTCTGCCCCTGCTGAGGAGAAGAAGGAGGAGGCCAAGGCCGAAGAGGAGGAAGAGTCTGATGAGGACATGGGCTTCTCTCTGTTCGACTAGATACCTATCGTGTTGTCAAGCATTCAGTAGCAATGCAGTGATGGCATATGCAGTTAATGGCGTATGCGCATTGTAAAAAACACTGCGTCTTCAATCACATGAACATGTGTTGCATGGCGTAGGACCACTGACAATGCTCAGACTTGCTCACTGCTGCGAGAACAATGCGCAGCAATAGCTTTTGGGCCGATTGCTCAATAGCTTGTCATGCTTGCAAGATCATGCTGAGGCGGTAAGCACTCCTTCACCACGTGCAGCAATCAGAGTTCATGTTAAATCAGCCCCGGTTATATCAGCCCTAAGAGGTGATGCACCTGGCATTGATCTGTATCAGCTGGCCACACGGTGGCCAAAGTCCAATGTAATATGCTTTACATTCAAGCCACAGGCAAACAGCAAGAAAACGTGAGCCCACTGCACTGCTCAGCAGAACAGCCTGCAACAAACCTAGCTCCAACAGTTACTTCAAGTAAACTTTTGCTGTCTTGCCGTGAGGCAGCTGTACTATTCATGGCAATAAGTGTTAGTATGGCCTGACGAAATTGTTAGGATCACTCATGGTAGAGGCGTTGAAGGCAATCATCCAAATTTCCAAGAGTACTATGACACTATTGCAAGAGACATGAACAGCGCAGCATGCATCTGCATCTATGCAGAACTTCCATACTGTTGTGTCAAGTTGCCATCTGCAGCCTTACTCAGGGCAACTGCTTTTGATACCGCAACACTTTTGGCAAGAGTGGCAAGAGATGCAACCTGCTCAGACCAACAATTTTGCATCAAAACCGACTCACAATGCACTGCATACTCAGGCGTGGTCCCCGAAACCCTGCTCACACATGACCCCTTGCAATCACGCTTGAGAATTTATTTTAAACCTGCTATCTAAAACCTCTATCTAAAACCAGCATGCCTTTTGTGTGACCAGGTCTGCAGTCACTGGGTGAGTTACAGCTCACCCAGTGACTGGCAGCTTGCTGTTTCCTAAAAGCAGCTGCAGATCAAGAAATGCACACAATGCCCTTGGCAACCTTTTCCTGCTAGGACGATGCAGTTTGCACATATTGCTCATAGACATCTGGCACATACCAGGTACCCAGAGGATACCCTGAGTTCACCAGTGCCTCTGTCTTTGGCTTGGTGCTTTCCAGTAGGCGAGCGTGCAAGCCAGGTGTAGCTGCGAGTGTGGTCCTGCACCACTCAGTGCATGCTGTCAGACACATGACTTTGCAGCTGTGCGATGTCAACATCATGAGGAAGTCAGCAACATATGTGCATCAGCATGGCTTGCGCAGCTACAGACTGTCAGTGTTGATCACATATTGCAGCTGCCTATGAGTTTGCTCACCTGTGAAACACAGTGTACGGGTTTCCATCCATAGTCGTCACAATGCCACCTGCCTCTTGCACCATGAGAACACCAGCAGCACAATCCCAAGGCTTCAAGCGGTACTCCCAAAACCCATCCGTGATGCCTGTGCACCACACAGTCCTGTGAGCCTTGCAAGTTGACAGCTCCTCACCACATGGTAGACTTTTGCATGGTCACAGCAGAACCCGTTTTTCTTCAAAACGGTTCAAAACTGTGCCTGCACACCATGTGATTGATGATTGATGATGGATGATGCAGCAAGGCATGATGGTTCACCTAAAGCCACGTGACACAAGTCCACTGCAGCAGCACCCAGGCGGCGCACTCCTCTAGACACATCAGTCAGCTCCTTGAACAGCTCCATATTAGCAGACCAAGCCTCATCATGCTCATACCCAAAGCCTGTTACCTACAGACAAGACATACTTCTATAAACCAAGCCTTATCATGCTCATACCCAAAGCCTGTCTCCTACAGACAAGGCATACTTCCATGTTTGCATAAACTCTGCAGCTTTGCTTTTCACAATTATAGTTGTTCACACTTTCAAGATTTCTGCTGTAGTTTGCTCCGGTGAGCAACGCACCATCAAGCAGTCATTTGTCACAGATAGTGCTGTTGCTGTTGGCTTTACCAGCAGTGACTGTGTGACATCTGTTGTGTTTGTGACCTTGAGTTGCTTGCCATTGCACTGTGCTCCTGCACCTTGGCTGGCTGAGTATGTGCGTGTCACCCATGCAGTTGGGCCTCCAGCAAACTCTACTACAGCTGCTGCCACTGGAACTGCTTTGTGCAACACTGCACACAACTTCAGTTGGTTGCAACGCTGCTATGTGCCAGATGTGAGCAAAACGCAGCAGGTGACAACACAACACAGCCATGTTGGTCTAGTATAGGTCTTGAGACCAGTCATAAAGTGTCTAACAGGATTCAAAAAGGACTGAGTTACCTGCAACTGAAACACCAAAAGATGGATATCCAGCTGCAAAGTTTGTAGTGCCATCAATGGGGTCTATGCACCACAGGTATTCAGAGTCTGCGTTACCAGACACACCACCTTCCTCACCAAGGAAGCCATGGTCTGGCACCTCTTTTTGAAGCACCTGAAATGACATTTCATTTTACAGTACTGTCGGATCAAGAACTGACCAGTCTCTGCTCACACTCTGCTGTGCCATGACCAGCCTTGTGCGCATGCGTGCGCACCTGCATGCCATCTTTAGCCAAAAGAGGCTTGCTGTGCTGTGCACCGGGTGCAAAGACGCAAAAACAAAGGAATTACTACCTTTAGAATTGCTTCTTCACTGGCTCTATCAGTGTCTGTGACCAGGTCTGTTACCCCTTTGAAATGAATGTTACGAGGTTTGTCCAACGCCTCTTGCACCACCTGCGCGATGGGTCGTACCTCTTAGCGGCGAGACCAAACGAATCTAGGTTGCGACCGATGCCAGCATGCAACGAACCTCCGCACCAGTCTTTGCAGCTTGTAATGCTAACTGCTGCAGAGCAGCAAAACTTTCAGTGGGAGGCGCTGTGGACCGGCCCGCCATTGCAGGTTGCTGGACTTGACGCGAGTTCCTTTGCGCAGGTGGCTTACGTCGCTGCAAAAGCGGGCCCGTCGAGTTCAAGTCACAGATAGCGAGATGCCGTAGTTGGCGAAACTTGTCGAGCGGTCGAAGCGTGTAGCTAGGTTCACACAGTGCGCGCAGGCCAACACTTGCATATGAATGCCGAAGGAGTTCTGACAATAGGCTCATCGTGACGCGCAGGCGTACTCGGTGAAGCAAGGCGGTCAACGGATCAACAAAATGCATCTAGCAAATTGACTCAAAGACGAAGGAGCTCAGCATGGATGCAATTGCAATAGACGCCAGTTTACCTGCCTGCGAGCAGCTAGCAAACAGTCTGCTGCAGACAAGAGACTCAGGTACAGTTGCTAAGGTCACACAAGTGAGCATTCCTGCCTTGTGAGACCCTTGGGGGATCTGTCCACAAGGCAATGTGCCCCTGCGATGTGCCAAGCTAAATTATCATTAACCTGATAAACCCTAGCATTCTCCAGTATCAATTGCCCGAGAGAGCCACAACAGTCTCCGCTGAAGGCTGGCTGGCTTAGTGGATCCTGACGTTTGATGTTCTGGACGTATTGTTAGGAACACCGAAACAGGAAGTCGCAGTTGGCCCTGCTTGGGACGTCAAAATAGGCATGTTCACTTGATTGTTGTGACACACACTTAGCACTTCGTGCAGAAGTTTATCATGGGTTTGTCGGACGACCCCTGCAAGAGCTGGTTGCTTGAAAAGGCTTGCAAAGGACTCAACGTCCCGGATTCACTTTGCGAAGTCCTGTTGAGCGAAGATCAGGCTCAAATAGAGTTGTCCACATTTTTGAAAGGAGGTAGGGCACTGCGCCTGAAGGTCTGAGTCGTCACAGCGCGAGAGCAGCCATTCACATCGTTTGTTGCACAGGCACTGGCTCAGCCCTTCTGGTATATCTTGAGGAGATCCAGGTCTTTATGCCAAAACCTTCTTTTGCCTCTTCCCGTTACGCTTCTCTGCGAGCTTCTACATTAGAAGAGTGAGTAAACCTTCCTGGTCTGTTTTCCTGTGGTTCTACCTTGGTCCTGACTCACAAAAGATGAGTGTGGCTGCTTCTGCAGTGCTGAACCAGCCCCAGACGAAGAGGCTGAGGCCGCAGAACAAACTGTCTCGATTCCCCCTGAAGTTCCAGGTGCACCTGTTTGCAGTGCTGACCTGAAGCTGTACAGACTCTGTATGCTCAGTGAATCATTCTTCCTGTGTCTGCAGATGAGACACCACAGGTTGTCCCAGCGGATGCTTCAGCAGATGCTGAGGAGCCTATTGCTTCGACTAGTCAGCCTATGGCTACTGAGGCAGATGCTGATCTCAGACAAGAACCAAGCTCTGAGAGTGCACCTTCAGCAGTAGTAGGCTTCCAGGGTATTGAGCAGTCTGCAGCTGTACAGCAGCTGACACGTGATGGTCCACAGCAGCGGCAGGTTCTGCACGTCTGTCTGGGACCTTTACCAGATGCGCACGCTGCATGCAAGGCTTTCTATTTCTTGCGAGATCAGCCGGGCAAGGTGGCACCTGAGGACATGGACACTCAGATAGAATGTGGTGTTCTCTCAGAGGGACCTTCCCTGAAAATGCTGCAGCAGGTGACCTACCCCGTGTGCCAATGTTCCCTGGCCATAAATTTGCACCAGGCATTGTCTGCATGCACAGCTGTGCAGCAGCCCTGACAGCTTGCAAACCTGTTTCGTGACCTGCCTGCTGAGTGCAGGTTCTATCCAGTGTCTTTGTGCCCCTGCTTGCACAGCAAGCTGGCGGAGACAAGCATTCTGCTATGATGAATACACTGGATGATCGGGGTCAATCCAGCTTGCTCAATGATTTCCTTGCCGACCTCAACAAGTTTGTTGGGCAAGTTGGGCAGACAATGCATGAACTGCAAGGTAGGCTGTCTCAGCACCAGCCCAGACTACCGCTTACCACACATGAGTGCCCCAAGATGTTCAGGTAACCCTGTTTAGTCTGCTGCAATATCTAAAGATACTGTGTGATGTCCAGGCAATGTTCATCTGCTGATGCCCTCCATGCAAGTGGATGACGTTGACATTGCCATCAATGACACTGAAGTGGTGTCAGAGCTGGAACATGTGATGTCTGAGTGGTGCGCAGCATTGACTGAGGTCATGCAGCGTGAGGCTGAGAAGCATCCTGTTGGCAGCGGGCCACTTGCAGGTCTATCTTCTCACTGTTGATGCACCTGACTGTGCGCCGACTGTTTGTAGTCCTGATGAATATATGAGCATTTGCGCATCTGCTGTATTTAATTGGTTCGCATCATATACTGAGCGTGATTTAGGACTATGTGTCAACATGCATCCTCCTCCAGGTGATGTCAAAAGCAACTGTCACTAATGGTTCAGGATGCAGATGATTGGCACCATTGCCTTGTCAGGCTCACTTGCCCTGAGTTGAGCAGTAAGGCCAGAGCAGCTGCAGCTTGGAAGCCCAAGCCTGCGTCTGACTTCCTGCTGTTGTCTGCAGAAATTGAGTTCTGGCGAGTTCGTAACGCTGCCTTCAGTAGCCTGTATGAGCAGCTTAATTTGCCGTCAGTCAAGAAGTTTCTGGCTGTCCTGGAAGGTGGCAGTGCTGATCAAAACCTGTTGACAAGTTTCAAAGCACAGTTCAATGAGCTGAAGAAGGTACAACCCCTGTTACGGGCACTGCAAAGCTTGTCTTGGGTCTTGCAAAGCGGTTTTGCAAATCTGCAACCTGTTACAGCGCGGTTAACACAGCAGGCCTCAGCTGTGTGATGAGGTGCAGCCCCTTGAGCTGCAAAAGCATCATGTGTCAATTATTCCATAGCTATTCAAGCTGCCACCTCATGATTGCCTGGTTGCAGGTCACTGAAGAGGCCAGAGACAATCTCAAGTTTCTCACTACGCTTGAAAGGCACTTCAAGAACATCACCTCAGGACCACTGCCTGGCATTCTAGACACTCTGCCTCCGACCATGAATGCACTGCGTATGGTGTGGATCATCAGTCGGTACTACAGCGATGACATGCGCATGGGTGCTCTGTTCAAGCGCATTGGTCAGGAGATTGGTGACCGCGTCGAGGCTGCCATTGATGTCAAGGTATGCCAGGAGTTCCGGCAGTCAGTGAGGTCTGCATGTACTCAGCATCTATGTTTTGCAGATTCAGATCTTTACCATAGCCATTTACCAGCTTGGCCATCACACAGATTCAAATGGTGTGACTTGCAGCTGATGTGCTATGCTGAGTCTTACCACATGCACTGTATTGACACGAAATTGCTGCAAAGACCAAGCAGGGCGTGGTGTGAATACACATCTTTTGTCTCAGACTGCACCAGACATGGTAACACGACGCTCATCCTCTTCATGCTAAAGTTATATTGGCAATGATGCACAGGCAGTATTCAAGATGGTTCCAGCCGATGCTGTCCGCCTGATCAGAACAGGCAAGAGTGTCTTGGAAGGCTGGCACAACACCTACATGCAAGTCAGAGAGAAGATAGAAGTGTCAGGCCGTGATGCTCGCTGGGAATTTAGCAAGCCAATGCTGTTTGAGCGCACCAACTACATGGCTGAGATCTGCAGTGATCTAAGTGAGATGGTGGAGATTGTTGACGATTTTCACAAGTTTCTAGGTCCTGAGCTTAAGGCTGTCACAGGCGACAGCCAGGTACGTCCTCTTGCTATGCTGGTAAATGCCTCTTGAGCTTGTTTTGGACCTGGGTAATCTAAACTTTCTCTGCAAGCATTTGGTGATGGCAACAGCATATGTAAGTTTGTTTCCACACTTGTTTTGTGACAGAAACCTAAGCTGAGCCAAGCTGTCTTGGCAAAGCCCTCAGGCATGCTTTTTTTGAGAATGGTTTGCAACAGCATTTTGGTTATTATATTCTTGTGTCATGCTTCAGCCCATGCCTGTTAACTCAGCCCTCTTATCTCGTGTAGGGCATAGACCTGGTCATCAAAAGTGTGGAGGCGATGGTGCAGCCAGTGGAGAGCCTGGAGTTCCCATTTTTTGAGAAGTCCATGGCTGCTCAGTGGCAGGCCATCAAGGCACTGTTCATGAGTAGCAATGAGAACATCAAAGACGCCACAAGGGAGCTAATCGATGTCTCCTTCAGGCACGTGGCATAACATCTCACCTTGGTTTTCTGCAGCTGTTATCAAGATCGCCTGCCTGCCAAGCAGCAAGGGTTCTGCAACCTGCACACCCTTTATGATAGGCATGAGACAACACGCTGGGTCTGCTGCAGTCTTGCATGATTTGCAACCCATCATCGTGAGCACTCGCTTACTGGTTCAGCCTTTGCTCGTGTGCAGGAAGTTGCGCAGTGCTGACGCTGCCTTTGAGCTTCTGGAGAGCTTCAAGTCCATCAAGTCCAGAGGCGCAATCCGCAAGCAGATGATGAACAAAATGAATGACATTCTGCAGCAGTTTAGGAGGGAGATTGACACCACCACAGCAATCTTCCACACACTGAAGGTTATGCTTCAACTTTTTGTGTGAATGTATGTGAGGAGCACACCCTCAACTGTTCATGGTCTACATCAACCCATGTTTGCTCATGCGCCTACCAGGCCTCAGTGGCTCAAGACATCCTGATTGCTTTCTTGTCTTGTCGATTCATGAATGGCACCGCGCCTGTTACAATCATGCGCCGTGAGTCTCACAGCCTTGCCTTAAAGCTGGTTTGTGGTTTTGCAGGATGCTCCACCCCTGACGCGCAACATGCCTCCTGTGGCTGGCTCCATCAAATGGAGCCGCTCGCTTTTTGCACGTGTCAAGCAAACCATGCAGAAGCTGCAGGATGTAGAGGCAGAGCTACTACAAGGAGAGACAGGCCAAGAGGTGACTTGCAGGGCTGGCAATGACCGCTGGCAGATGTTCTGAGTACACGCCATTGCAGACTGGCCATAGCTGTCTGCTACACAGACCTTGCATTGTTGGTCTGACACTCCATCAGTGCTGACTGTGTCATGCCATGTTGCAGCTAAGCTTGCTGAGCTGAGCTGCAGTTGCTGAGCTGAGCTGAGCTGAGCTGAGCTGAGCTGAGCTGCAGTTGCTGAGCTGAGCCGCAGTTGCTGAGCTGAGCTGCAGTTAGCTCATCTGCTCCTTCCTTCACCGCCCAACCTCACCAATCCTCCTCTTCTGCCAACACCTCAGTCATGCTGAAGCTTTTCAGTATCCGCTCAAAAACCTGCTCATGCATTTTGAGTCACGAGACCAGAGCTTCAAGTCGTAGGCTTAATTGCAGGTGAATGCCAAGTACATGGCTTTGGCTAGGTCCATGCTGTCTTACGAGAAGCAGTGCTTTGGCCAGTGGCAGGAGAAGGTAGACCAGATTGCCATACAGCATCTCAAGCTGCCTATTCTGCAAGAAGGGGTCGACGGCAAGAGGTAAGTCAACATCCACTGCCCTTTCCTTAGCAGCAAGGCTCATGGCAGATTGTCTGTGTGGCAAGCAATATGATCAGAGAAAGTCAGAATTCGGCCGCAGCAACAGGCCTGCAAGAGTTGTGACAATGATGGAAAACTCGTCTGCAGGATCACTGTCAACTTCTCAATGCAGCTGACACACATTATCAGGGAGACACGGTATCTGGACCGCATGACTTTCACCATACCAGAGTATGCTCTCAATGTCACTCTGCAAGAAGACAGGTATCTTCAGTGTGTGGATGGGCTGACAGACATGCTTGAGAGGTACTACAAGGTATGTTGATACTGCTGCCATGCAAAGCCTGCTTGTCTATGTTACTTTGGTCAGAAAGCTGCATGCTTTTTGTACACTGACCAATTCAAATATGCATATGAGCTCAGTCTATGCTGTTAAGTACGCCTTGAAGTTTAGATGCACCTGTCATGCACACAGCATGTTGAGTCTTGACATCGTCGCAAGCGTGATCTGGGAGCATATGCACACCAATGCTAACCACAACGCTAGACCAAGCCTCCTCACGACTGGGTCTATAGTGTGCAACACATGATGCCTGAGTTTAGGACTTGGTACACATGTCATCTGGCTCATGACATGAGCTGTTTTGTTTGCAGGTGTTGGACCGTCTGACCCCAGTTGAACAGCAGCTGCTGTCTCAGCGCCTGACTCAGCTCCGGCATGTCTTGGACCCGGGCTTCAGTCCCCTCAACTGGAACTCATTGGGCATCCCTGACTTTGTTGCAACATGCAACAGGGTGAGTGCCAAGCTGTGTCACCATCACAAGCACATTATGACCATTTTAAACATGCGGCACTTGTGGTTTATGACACAAGTAGCATTGCCACAGTTTGTGTGCTGAGGGTTGTTGTGAGCTGATTCCATACTCCAAAGCTTTGCATCATAATCCACATTTGGGCATTGCATGGTCAGCCCTTCAGATTGGTACTGGATTCATGACTACAGTAAGCCGAGGATGATGGCGTCCATACAAATGTGACAAAGGCACATTTAAAAGAAACACATTCAATGATCAACTGTTGCCTGCAGGCTGTGAATGAGTTCCAGTCCTTGGTAAGCCAGGTACAGAAGAGCTCCTCCATGGTAGAGAAGGTTGTGTACAGCATCATGACATCCAACCTAGTAAGGGACCCTGCAATGCATGGAAGCCAGGACGTGATGGATCTGCAGGAGCTGTACGATGATCTGGAGCGATTCAGGCTGGAGGTAAGATTCCCCTAGCCTGCATCGACTCAACTTGTGCTACAGGCAGCATGGCAGGAAGTTTCAATTGTCAACAACAGACCCTGCTGTTATGGCACCTTCTGATGGACGGATGCTTGCAGTGTCATGTGAGGTTCCTGACTAACTTGCAAGTCAATTCTCTGAAGTATGTGCATTCTGTGTAGCTGAAGTGAGTGCATTCACTGATCATTGCCTGCCTGATCATAGGCAGGCCTTTTGCTGCCCTTTCCTCAGTCACTCCAGCAGCTGTGGCATGAATAAGCCTTTGTGAGACTCAGGCGCTGCACTGTCTGCAGGCAATCGAGGAACTTGTCAAGAAATACAAGACTGTAGGTGGACTGCTGCGCAAGATTGAGGAGGCAGTGAGTGGCACCAACAATGGCAAAGCTCCACAGCTTGCTGGCTACTACGCCGACTGGGAGCGCAGCATCTTCACTGCCTTGAACACCATGGTCCTGACTGCCATGCGAACTCTTGTCACAATGCTTCATGCTCGCAGTGCCAAGAAGGCTGCAGCTGCTGGCCTGCAAGCTCGCCCTCCTCTCTTCAAGGTAAACAATTTTCTGCAATGCTGCAGAATGGTAAATGCTTATGTGGTGAGGCAACACTGTTGATATGTAACACACTTGTGGTGAAGCCTTTTGCTGACTTGTGACAATGAGTCTGGCATGACATGCCACTGACATGTTATGCCTGGTTCTAGCGTGGGTGAACTTTCGCGTATCTGTCAGAGTTTCAACTTGTGCTTCATGGCTGCTCATGCTGTTCTTGTATGCAGGTCACCATGTATCTGAACAGTCCTGAAATAGTAGTTCAGCCCAGTGTGAATGATCTCAAGAAGGTCTTGGGCCGCCTGGCACGCAATCAGGTGGAGAGCAGCAAGCCCTTTGTGCGCTGGATGAGTGGCACTTGCATTGAGACACCGGAGGTCAGAGGAGCCTCTGAGGATGATGAGCCCTTTGTGCATACATTCTTCACTGATGTCTCCCAGAACCCTCAGATTGTGAAGACTATGCTGAACCTCACACAATCCACACAGAAGGTCATCTTTGGAATCACCAGGTCAGCTGCCTATGTATCTGCGTCATGTATTTGCTTCATATGCTGCCAATAGCATGTGCTGCCAGAATTCATGCTGGAGACAACCATGTACAAAGCATTTGCTTGTGAAGCTCAGAAAACGCCATGACAAGACCATCTGTGCTGTGTCATCTAAGCTGAGCATTCACCAGCATATGCACAATTTGCTGAAGTGCTTCATGTTTCAACTCAGCAGCTCGTGCACGTCTGTTGATTTGTACAACACGTACAACTGGTACTTCATGTCGCACTGGTTTGTACAATAAGTACTTGATATCCTAATGAGCTTGGATGGCACAGGTATGTTGAGAGCTGGAAACGGCATCAAGCCCTGTGGAAAACTGAGAAGGCCAGCGTGATGGACAAGTTCAAGATGAAGCATCCCACAAATGCAGATTTTGAGGAAAAGCTGGCAAAATATGCCAAGCTGGCAGACGATGTGTGGCGCCAGGCAAGTCCAAGTGCATGCACAATGGCACGCCTGAAGAAACCATTGAACATGTATGAATATGTCTTTCAGGTCCTCGCACTGCAATTGAGCATGTTTCTTACCAGAGCACACATCCCCCTGTTTGTTAAGGGCACCCACTGTGCATCCCTGACTGAGTCTTAACAGCATACGCACCAGCTATATGAGTCCGATGAAGGTCCCTGTCAAACCTGTTGTTGTCTGTGCTGCAGTCTACCAACTTTGACTTGGAGTTTGTGCACATCAACTGTCAGTCCCTGGCGGCATCTGTGAGGGATGAAGCGCTAGGCTGGGTGCAGGCTCTTAGCCAGTGCATGCGTGAGCTCGACACTCAAGCTCTGGAGGTGACAGCTTCTTGGAGCAACCTGTGCTGTGACCCACCCTTGCTGCTCCTTTGACTCTCCGTCCAACAGCATGCTTGGCAGCTGCCGCAGCATCATGCCGGCCATCAAACTTCATCCTTGCCTATCCTGCTGCAACTTTCTACCTGCTTCAATTTCCTTTTTGGGGCTCAACCTGAGACTGGTAGGATTACTAATATACAATAATAGCACAGTCCACTTTCTGCGTGCATGTTTTGTTCAGTAGATATGCATATGGTTCATAACATGAATATGGTTTTACAGAAGCTGAGAGAGCAGCTGAAGAGTCTGGAGGAGGAGCTGCACAAGACTCCAGTCACCCTGGAGGAGCTCAAGCAGGTGCTGAACATCATCAACACCATCAAAAGCACCAGCATGAACATGGAGCTGCGCTACGTGGATCTTGAGGAGCGCTTCAGGTATGTCAGCTCATTCCCCTTACAGTATACTCCTGTCCCATTTGCTGTGCTGTTGTGCTGGTGCCACAATTGCTGCTCACATGAGCTGTGTCATTGTGCTGATGCTGCACTTGCTGCTCCCAGAAAATGCGCGATGGTACTGATGGCACAGACATTCCTCCCGTTTGCTGAGGTGTTGTGCTCATGAATCTGACCTTTGCTACGGTGGTAACTGTGGCAGACAAGGAGTCTGGCAAGCTGTGCAGACTTAGCTGCAAGCTCATCCCCCACCATGCTCTGCATTCACAGATAAAGCGTGCAGCTAGGGTCAGTGAGCAGTGCATCTTGATGTGCATTGACTTGTGGTGGCAAAGCTGGCTAAACCTGCCTTACATCTTGATCTCAGGACACGGGTGCTGTATGCCCCTGCTGAAAGCCGGGCTGTTCTGGAGACAGAGTACACAGATGCGTGCGGCATCCGCCCTGCTTGGGCTGACCTGGTGGACCAAGCTGGCCTGGTGGACTTTGACCTGTCTGAGACCAAGACGGCCTTCTCAATCACCACCCGCCAACAGGTCACACTGCTCCTCCTCTCCAAATGGCAGTCAAACCAAGCACTTTTGATGTGCTTGCTTTCCGATTGCCGCAATGGCAGTCAAACCAAGCACTTTTGATGTGCTTGCCTTTCAAGTGTTACTCCTCTCTGTATGGCAGGCATAGCAGGCACTCTTACAATGCTTGCCTTTCTCATGCTCCTCCTCTCTGTATGCCAGTCAGATCAGGCTTTGTTCCAGCACTATTACTATGCTTGCCTTTCAATTGTGTGGCAGTCAGATGAGGCTACTCTGTGATGCTTGTCTTCCAGTCCACAAAAAGAAACCTTATTGGCTCACAGAATGTGCTGCACAACATGACTCTCTCTCTTACACAGACGCTGATCTGACACAGGTCACAGACTTCCAGGGAGTGGCATCAGAGTTCCTGCAGCGCCTGAAGACCACAGGACCTGGCCTGCCCAACACAGACCTAGCCAAGGGCTTAGAGCTGCTCAAGAAGTTCCAGGTGCTTACAGCAGCTTTGTCGCTTCTGACTGCACATGCAGCTGCCTGCAAGCTGCCTGTCATCTTTGTGTCTTCCTTGCAAGCATCTCTCTGACTGCTGCTTTGGCTGCTTGTAAAGCTTGCTGGACTTTTCCTCGGTGCATTGGTGAGTTGTACCATTCTGCCGATGACATATTACCCAAGTCTGCTGGTTCCGTGCAGGAAGAGGCGGTGGCTGTCAGTCAGCAGAGGGAGCAGCTGGTGTTAGCTGAGAAGCTCTTTGGCATGGACATCACCAGCTACCCAGACCTGATCCAGGTATGTGGCGTCAGGCTACTTGACGCATGTCGGCATGTCTGCAAGGTCTGCAGCACTGTGCATTCTTTCCTCTGCTGCTCCACACAGGTTGCAGTGATTGCAGTCTGATTGTACCAATTGCAGTCTGACCAGCATTTCTTGGCTGCTGTGCAGGCTGAGGCTGAATTGAAACGCTTAGGGCAGGTATATGGAGTGTACGCTGAGCACGCTGACAACGTGCGTCAGTATTCACAGCAGCTCTGGGCTGACTTGGACATCACTCGCATGGTGATTGGCACAGATGAGGTGGCTAAGAAGTTGCGCGCCCTGACAAACTTGAAGATGCTGCCAGTCTATGAGGCTGTGGAGAAGGAGATCCAGGGCTTCAAGAACTCACTGCCCCTCATGCGTGACCTGAAGAATGATGCACTACGCAAGCGGCATTGGGATCAGCTGATGGCCGTCACAGGTGTGCACCATTCCTGTGCTGTGAGCTGCTGTCTTGTCAACAGCTGTCAGAATGCCACAATGCCAGGCCACGGAAACGGTAGAGGCGGCAGCTGACAGCTTCATGAGTGAGTTTGCGCATGAACCTGCATAATTTCATGCACCATAGGCTGTAGCATGGTAACCTACATGCTTTCATGCACCATATAATGCGACGTGGTAACTGATGTTGCGGCACATATGCCACCTGCAGCAGTCCTTCAGTGTGCCGACAGTGATTGTGTGCTGCAGGCCAGAAGTTTGACATGGACCCCAAGACGTTCACACTGGGCAATATGTTTGCCATGCGACTGCATCAGTATGGCCCAGACATCTCAGAAATCACCAATGCGGCCATCAAAGAGCTGACCATTGAGACTGAGCTCAAGAAGCTGGCTGATGTCTGGAAGGAGCAGCAATTCGACTTGTTCAAGTACACCAAGGGCGGCCTGGACGACCGTGGCTGGATCTTAAAGAGTAAGCATACTGCACACAGGACCCCATGCATTGCAGCGCTCTGCTCTGCACCTATCTTCAGACATCAACACCTGGGCAGCCCAGTATAATACTTGGCTTCTCATTATATTGACGCCAAAAGGTGTAGTCTCTTCTTTGATGTTTCCTTCTGTGGCATCAACAGATTCCCTACACCGTGAGGAGTTACAAGATGCAGCACATGCTGCTATTCATGATTAGGCTAGCTTGAAATGCCAACTCTGGTTACAGCCAGGTGTAAGAGATGCAATCGGCCAGAACCCCGCTGTTGCTTTCAAAACAGCAAGTCTGAATGATGCATGCCTCACCTGCTGCAGGCATAGAGGAGGTGACGCTTCTGCTGGAAGACATGGGCCTGAACCTGCAGTCCATGATGGCCAGCCGCTTTGTGCGGCCTTTTGCAGAGGAGGTGCGCAAGTGGGAGCAACGCCTCAGCTTGGTCAGCGAGTGCATTGAGATCTGGATGCTGGTGCAACGCAAGTGGATGTACTTGGAGTCTATCTTCATGGACTCTGATGATATCCGGCATCAACTGCCTCAGGTGATAGTGCACACAGAGTGACAACTAGAGCCTGCAAGCTCCAACACCCGCATGCTGCATCTGTCAATGCTCACTTGTCTTGGTACACATGCAGCCTATGCCTCATCAGCCTAACATCACAGTCCAGTGGAGCACAATGTGCTGAAATGTTGCCGCAAGCAGTTGGATGTTGTTGATGTGTCACCACATATGCTTAGATGACATTGAAATGTATAAGCAAAGGATTCAAGCCAGATCAGTGCTGATGCAGGAAGCGAAGCGATTTGATGGCATAGACAAGTCCTGGAAGAAGATCATGCAGGACACAGCTAAGAACCCCAATGTGCTGGAAGCTTGCAGTGTGGATGGCAGGCTAGACACTCTGCGCATGCTGAGCGAGCAGCTGGAGACTTGCCAGAAGAGTCTGTCAGAGTATTTGGATACCAAGCGATGTGCCTTCCCCAGGTGTGCAATCCATGCCAACTCTCTATCTGCACTCATGACTTGCATGGCAATGTGCCTTCACCGAGTCAACATTCATGCATACAGGTGCATTACTGGTGTAAGGTGTACAGCTCAAGCAGCATTAGCTGTGTACTGCCTGCGCTTAATTGCCATCTAGGCGCATGTTTGCAGGCATGCTAGCCTCCTTGCTTTGGCACTTACTTTCCTGCATAGTGACAACATTGCTGATTTCATGCAGGTTCTTCTTCATTTCAGATGACGAGCTGCTGAGCGTGCTAGGCACAGCTGATCCAACTAGCATCCAGGAGCACATGCTGAAGCTGTTTGACAATTGCGCTAGTCTCATCTTCAACAGAGGCAACAAAGCCGTCACTGGCATGACATCATCAGAGGTCAGATAAGTCTGGTAGCATGCCTCCTTATCTTGTATATTGTCTCAGCTTACTCTGCCATTGTCTACTGCAGACACGCCTGTGTTGCATGCTTTCCTTGGCAAATTTCCTGCTCACATGTATCGTCTTCAAAATTGCAAGCACAAAGAACTGATCATTGGGTTGTGTGTATGTTTTGCAGGGAGAGGCTTTTGACTTTGGCACGCCTGTGGTGATCGATGGTGCAGTTGAGGTCTGGATGTCTGCAGTAGAGAAAGAGATGAGGACCACCCTGCACAGGTCTAGCATGCTCACGATACTGACTGAATGATGCATGCAGCATAGGGTCATTCTGCCTGCATCGCGTACATGGCTATCATCTTGCTGTGTGTGCAGCAGCAATATACAGCAGTGCCTGTTGTTGGCAAAAGACTAAAAAAACTGCAGCATAGATGCCAACAACCACCAGCGCCACCAACAGCTTGGTCACAAATGCAGGACAACAAAGGAAGGGGTGTACATGTATGCTCAGATGCCCAGGAGCAAGTGGATTGAGAAGTGCCTGGGCATGGTCACCCTGTCTGGTAGCGCCATCTGGTGGACATGGGAGACTGAAGACGTCTTCCGACGGGTCAGGGACGGCAATAAATACGCCATGAAGGTACACATACCCTCCCTCAGCCCCTGGGCAGCCCAATACTTGGCTTCTCGTCAAATTGACGCTGAAAGGCGTAGACTTTTATTTTCTTTTTTACCCTCCCTCAGCTTTCGACACTGAGGCACCTGAGCTCTTGGATCTGTGCCAATGTGAGCAGTGTTGATTTGAGTGGTCTTTCTACTGTTCATCGCATGCGCTGGCTAGATGACCCAAGTATGCAATTTCACTGTCCGTGTGCAAAGTTGCTGAGCATATTCTCCTGAAGTCTTTTGCAACTGTGGGTAGCCTTTGACCTAATCTGCAAGTCATGGAGTGCTTTGTGCTTATTGGTATGCCCGTCTGCAGGAGTTGAGCAGCAAACTGACAGGGCAGCTTGCTGACTTGACCAGCATGGTCAGGCGTGACTTGGGTGGAGAGGCACGCAAGAAGGTCAACACCCTCATCATCACTGATGTGCATGCACGAGACAATATTGAGACATTTGTCAGGGACTCAGTCATGGATGCGCGTGAGTTTGCCTGGGAGTCTCAGCTGCGCTACTACTGGGACCGCACTGCTGATGACCTCATGATACGTCAATGCACAGGTAAATCACTTAAACTGGTGCAGCGAGACTTTGAAGCAAAAGCATTGCCTCACTTGTACAACAGAATGCAAACAGCGTCATGTGTGGGCTTTGCGTCCGTGTTAGTGCCTTCAATACAGAATGCCTGCTGCTGGCAATATAGGTACGCCTATATACACAAACTTGATATGTATTGCAGGCCTGTTCCGGTACGGCTTTGAGTTCATGGGACTGAACGGGCGCTTGGTCATCACAGCTCTGACAGACAGGTATGCCTAGCAGCTTGTCTCAGGCCCATACATTCAACAGCTTGACACTGCCCTGTAGTATGAGCCGTTTGTGTTCCCTGAACTGCTTCAGACCTGCATGGGCTGGCACCAAGGTGACCACAGGTAAACGCTCAAGTGACATGCAGGTGCTACATGACCTTGACCACTGCATTGACATATCGCCTGGGTGGCGCTCCTGCTGGCCCAGCTGGCACAGGCAAGACTGAGACCACCAAGGACTTGGCAAAGTCAATGGCTCTGCTTTGTGTCGTCTTCAACTGCGGTGAGACTTCCACTTGACTTGACTTTGGCAGTTGTGAGGATTGCACTGAGCAGCAGGTACAGAGCCTGACTGCACTTTCCCATGTAACAAACTGAGGAAGAGGAGAAAATCACCTATGCTTCAGCCACGTGACGACTTTGTTTACAATTTGAAGAAAGCAAAGGTCATGATTCAAACACCTACAACATTGTTTAGATGGCCTGACAATGGCTTGTGCTTTAGGTTGAAGTCTGGACTAAATTATCTCATGCAACCCAGCAAAGTGCGCCAGTAGTTTGTGGCCATGCATGACAAAGCTTTGTGCATCAGGTGAGGGTCTGGACTATAAAGCCATGGGCAGCATCTTCTCAGGCTTGGTGCAGTGCGGAGCTTGGGGCTGCTTTGATGAGTTCAACAGAATTGAGGCAGAGGTGCTGAGCGTGGTGTCCAGCCAGATCAGGCAGATTCAGGAAGCTCTCAAGAATGGCCTTACCAGGTTCCCTTTCGAAGGTAAGCAATGCCTGCTGTAGTCTCCAGAAGACCCTGTCCCATGATGTTCAAGTGTGCATGTCGTGCACAACAAAGTCAGCCTGTCAGTGTTTTGGACAACCAGGCTGCAGACTTGCATTGCATCCAGTGCAAGCTCAATTGCTGCAGCAGGCTCAGAATGGTATCAGGCAGATGTCACTTATACATATTGTTGACGTTGATGCAGGCAAGGAGATCGCCCTGGATGAGCGCAGCGGTATTTTCATCACCATGAATCCTGGGTATGCTGGCCGAACTGAGCTGCCTGACAACCTGAAGGCCCTCTTCAGGCCTGTCACCATGGTGGTGCCTGACCTGGAGCAGATCTGTGAAATCATGCTCTTCTCAGAGGGCTTTGACACTGCCAAGGTACATGCTTGGCGCACTCTCACAGACCAAGCCTGTTTGGTGATGCTATGATGATTGTCATCATACCCCTGAACGTAAGCCCATGAATTTGCAGTCTGACAACTACCTCATAGCTGTTGGACACCACATTGACCCCTTGGATTGCTGCAGCAGGTCATTCACTGCAATTTATCATGCCGCATTGGTGCCTGATCCTTGAAGCCACCTGCAGGTGTTAGCCAAGAAGATGACAGTGCTGTACAAGCTGTCCAAAGAGCAGCTCAGCTCACAGCACCACTATGACTTTGGCTTGCGCGCCCTCAAGTCAGTACTGGTCATGGCCGGCAGCCTCAAGCGCAGCTCCCCAGACATGAGCGAGGCACTGGTGCTCATGCGCGCCCTGCGCGACATGAACCTGCCCAAGTTTGTGTATGATGACGTGCCCCTGTTCCTGGGCCTCATCAATGACCTCTTCCCAGGCATGGCCTCCTACAACCAGCTTACTTGTGTTGCATCAGCAGGACAGGGCACTGCGTAGCATGATAGACAGCATGTGTAACAAGCAATCTACATCACCATGCAGAGCTTGCCAGCTGGGTCTATACCTGTGGCTTTCTGCCTGATTCGTGTGCATGGGGTCCCAATGTCCAATAAGCTACTTGCCAGAGCTTGGGCTGCACGACCAAAGCACTGCTGTGGCTGGGCTGCTTGCACACTTGTCCTTTTCTACACTCCTGCTGAGGCTGTGCTTCTGACATGTAGGCATGGATTGCCCAAGGGTGCGCTACCCTCAGCTGAATGACGTGGTGGAAGCTGACTTGGCAGAGCAGGGCTACCAGGTCCTCACTGACCCTGGCCAGCAGGTGGACAAGGTCATACAACTGTACGAAGTGAGTCCTCTCACGCCACATCAAACTGCACCAGCCTGGATGAACGAGCTTCACTGTTGTACACTGGTGGCACAGCATAGCAGCAAGATGCATGCAAGATGCGTGCAGCACATCAGGTCAAGCTGAACTGAGCATCTCAGGAGCTGAATGCGAGGCCATGACTGAAAGTCAGCATGACACTTCACACTGGCAGCTTCTGCATCACAGGTGTTGATGACACGGCACACTGTCATGGTGGTGGGTCAGACAGGAGGTGGCAAGTCTGTCATCCTGCAGACTTTGGCTCGCTCACAGACCAAGATGGGCAAGCGCACCACCATGAATGTCCTCAACCCAAAGGTGAAATCATAGTCTCAGCTGTAGTAGCCATGCAGCTGAACTCTGCAGTGTTCTATTGTAAGCAAGCTCTTGGGCCCTGAACATGGCTGCAGCATAAGGTACCAGGCCTGTGCCAGAGTAGCTTGAAACAATGGCCAGCAGGGCTGGTGGCAAGTGTGAGGTGCATGCAGGCACTGAGCGTAGCAGAGCTGTATGGAGTCTTGGACACAGATACCAGGGACTGGACAGATGGCCTGCTTTCCAACATTTTTCGAGAGATCAACAAGCCACTGCCAGCTGGCAAGGTATGCCCACCCAAAGCATACCGTCGATATGCCAAGTGCATTGCATCTTGGTGTTTTACCCATGTTTGCCACTGGGTGTGCTCAGTTCCATGGTATTGTTCTTCATGAGGCAGAGTTGTCTTGCCACAAGCTACTGTTATTGCAGCCAACTGCCTCCAATGATCCCAACATGGCTCACAAAGGCACTGTCACCATGCACATAACAGTGCACAATGTCATGATTGCAAACTGCAGGATGAGGCCAAGTATTTGGTGTTTGATGGTGATGTGGACGCTGTGTGGGTGGAGAACATGAACAGTGTCATGGATGACAACCGCCTGCTGACACTGCCCAATGGAGAGCGCATTCGCCTGCAGTCGCACTGTCGTCTGCTCTTTGAGGTGATACTGTGACTGTTTTCTGCATCAACAAATCAACAACTTGTCCAGCACCAATTGAGGGTCTCAACTTCACCTGTTTGTTGATACCATCAGTGTTTTGTGTGCATGTTTTACCTGAGCTACTACTCCATACAAACATTGTCTATGTCACATGTCACTGCCAGCATTGCTCTTCCTGAGTGCCATTGCTGTTCAGGTGGGTGACCTGCAATATGCTTCTCCAGCCACAGTGTCCCGGTGTGGAATGGTCTTTGTGGACTCGCGTAACCTGGGGTATATGCCATATGTCAACACCTGGCTGGCTTCCAGGTATGCTTCCATCCCCAGGCATCACAGCAACTCAATGGGTCATGGTGTGCTCCATACGTCAAGGCAATACAACAACGTGTTTACTGCACACAAATGCTGCTATGCCGTACATCTGCAACACAGGAGATCTTGTCATGGCCTCATTCTGTGAGATCACTGCTAGTGGCAAGGTCAGTTGCTCGCGGCATACTGCAGGAGCAACGCTGCGGAGGCAGGTTTGCTGAAGCAGCTGTTTGCCAAATACGCTGCTCCGGCTGTGGACTACGTGCTGGAGGGTGTGGACGGTGGGGAGCTGGTGCAGAAGTTGAAGCTCAGCATCCCTGTCACCAACCTCAACCTCATCACACAGCTGTGCCACCTTCTGGAAACCCTACTCTTGGACAGCGGTCATTACACTGACCCCAATGTGAGCGCATGCCCTCTCCCTTCGCTCATCCCTGACACAGATGTGCTTGACAAAAGCTGCATGACCAATGTAGGCAATGCAGCTGTGTGCAAACATGACTGTCCTTACGCTGCTGAGAAGACAATTGCGTGCAGGTTTTGGAGGCAATATTTGTGTTCTGTTGTGTGTGGAGTTTGGGGGCTTGCATTGTCCAGAGGCCAGGCTGTGAAGACCGCGACAGGTAATTAGACCTGCATGCAACAGTATATCCCATCCAACCTGGGCTGCAAAACTGCCTACTGCACCTTCTTACCTAAAAACCTGCATGCTGCATCTTCTTACCACAAAGTCCTGAACACATGCTTGCATGTATCTTGTGCACAGATGCGTACCTCGACCCCATGATCTGAAATGCAGGTTCAATGACTTCTTGTGCCACACATCTGGCATGGGCACAGTTGATCATGAGAAGGTCTTGGTTGGCAACCTGCCAAGCAAGTCTCTGTATGAGTACTGCTTTCACCCAGACCAGCAGTGCTGGAAGGTAAGCATCTGTCTGCTGCACAGTAGGTGCAAACTGGCAGGACCACCTGTTGTTGCATCATCAGCGTGCAATTAACACCTTGCAATAGCAGCTTTAACCACAGATGTGGAGGCCTTTCTGATCATGCCTGCACAGCTCAATCAAAAATGTACACGCCTTCTTTGCATGTGCTGGGGACTGCGCACGTTTGCTAATACATGGTATCTGAAAGTGGGCAGCCCGGTATAATACTTGGCTTCTCATTAAATCGACGCCGAAAGGCATAGTCTTTTTTCTCTTTTTTCTGTTATCTGAAACGTCAAAGAAGGCTTCCTGTCACTTCAAAGTCAGGCACTGTGTGTGTTGCCGTGCAGTCTTGGAACAGCCAGGTCAAGGCCTACACACCTCCAGTAGATGGCATGTTCTCCAAGATCCTGGTGCCCACTGTGGATGTGGTGCGTTCAACGTGGCTGCTCAGCACCACTGTCGGGGCGGGCAGGCCCTGCCTCTTTGTGGGAGAGTCTGGCACAGCCAAGACAGCTACCATTCAGCACTACCTTGGTACCTGGACTGCCAACAACAACATTGTGCTGAACATGAACTTCTCTAGCCGGACCAGCTCTCTTGATGTCCAAAGGGCGATTGAGGTAATTTTGCCCAATTTGGCCCACACAAATCATCTTGCTGGTCTGTTTAACACTGTCCCTAAGTGATGTGCAACAATCCTTTCCTTTCATCCCACGATTTGTAGCTGAAACAGAAAATACAAAGTGGCTGTATCAAAATGCAAATGCATGATCCACTACATCTAACACTTGACAAATTCTAGTATACACAACAGGATGGCACAGAGAAGCGCACCAAGGACACCTATGGCCCGCCCATGGGCAAGCGCCTCATGATCTTCCTGGATGACCTCAACATGCCTCGCATGGACCAGTACGGCACGCAGCAGCCAATCGCCCTCCTCAAGCTTCTCATTGACCGCAAGGTAGCTTCAGCTTCATGCTCCCAAGCTGCACAGCAAGCCCGCCTCCCATACATTTCACAACTCCATCATTTGCAATGAAGTAAACATTATGTGCCATAAATCTTCTTCAGGCTGACCTAGTCATCTGCCCACATGTAGCATGGCCATGATTGCCATTGCCCAAAACAAAAGCATGCTAATGTTGGCAGTTTGTAGCTGAGGCTATGCTGCAGTACTTAACAATGAAGGTATACAGTGCAGGAGACAGATCCTGTTGATTGCAGGGCTTTTATGACCGTGGAAAGGAGCTGAACTGGAAGAACATGAAGGACATCCAGTTTGTTGGGGCCATGGGCCCGCCTGGGGGTGCCAGGAACATGCTGGACCCTCGCTTCGTGTCTCTCTTTGACGCCTATGAGGTCCAGTTTCCCAGCAACTCCAACTTGCAGACCATTTACACATCCATTCTTGCTCATCACGTGGCGACTCTGTCTGAAGACATCAAAGGTGAGCTGGTCTGCATGCTGTGCAGACATCCACATCATTGTTGTTGGTTTCTGCTGTATGCCAAGAAAACTTATCAATTCTTTGCTTTTCTGCATGCGTCTGATACATTTCTTAGCTACCTGCGACGAGAGTTCTGTATGTGGTGAGGCAACAAGGCCTGAATGTACATGACACATCATAATGCATCCCTTGGAGTCCGTACCTTTGCTTAGCATATGATTTGCCAAAGGCTTGGCAGCTGTTTAGTTTGTCCCTGTGTGCACACACAAACATCCCAAGGCAAAAAATGTTGAGATATTGACACTGGATGTATGCAATTCAGGTGCTGCTGGAAGCTTGACAGGGCTGACCCTGGACCTGTACTCCTACATCATAGAGCAGCTGCCACCCACACCATCACGCTTCCACTACATCTTCAACTTGCGGGACCTGTCCAGGGTGACTGAAGGGCTGCTCCTGGCCAGCCCCACCTGCTTCACCACAGCTACCCAGTTCGTGCGCCTCTGGAGGAATGAAGTCCTCAGAGTGTTCCATGACCGACTGATCTCACCTGAAGACAAGCAGGCCAGTTGCAAATGCCACCTGCCAGCTGTGCTCATGTGTTCTTGCTGGGACTACTGCACACTGTCAGTGCTTGCTGCTTAGCTTGGCATGAATCTATTTGATGATGAGAGCCTTGCGACTGGCTCTTCTTTGCCATAGCATATAATCCAGAAAGTCCATGCAGTCAATCTGGCATACAAGAAGCTGTGCTGACCGTGGAATGGTTCTTGCAGACAGTGCAAGAGAGGATCAACATGCTGGTACAGTCGAGGTACATGCAGCACACAGAGGCAGTCATGAAGAACCCTATTCTCTTTGGAGACTACCGCTCTGCCAAGAACGTAAGGCTTCATCGTGACCCTTTCTATGGCTCAAAGTGCTCACTTTTGCAGTGCCTGCTTGATTGCTCTGTGACAGGGTGTGTGATCCTGGAATTAGTCTTTAATCCATCACGATACATGTGCAAGGGCTTGTTGAAGGCAACAGAGCAGCCCCCTCCTCTGAGCCTGCAGGGGGAAGAAGGACGCCTATATGAAGATTTAGGCACATTTGATCTCATGAAGCCTGTGGTCGAGGAGCTGCTGGCTGAGTACAACTCCAAGAAGAAACCCATGAACTTGGTGTTCTTTGATGATGCCATAGAGCACCTTACACGCATCCACAGGATTCTGCGCTTGCAACAGGTGACATGCAGCTGCAACTGCAACAATGTCACCCCACTCCTGCATCATCAGCAAGGCTGCCTTGACGCTGTTCTATGTCTGGGCAATGATTGAGCTGATAGCACAAGCAATCAACGCATGAGCAGACACACAGAGCAAAGCCTTAATGACTGGGCTTCTTGTGTAGGGAAATGCCTTGCTGGTTGGTGTTGGTGGCTCCGGCAAGCAGAGTCTGGCAAAGCTGGCGGCTTTCATGTCAGGTTGTGAGGTGTTTGAGATCACCCTGACCCGTGGGTATGACGAGACCATGTTCAGGGAGGATCTGAAGCAGCTCTACACTCTGCTTGGGTCTGACAACAAGAAGGTCAGAATGGCCATTCTGCATATACACATGTGAAGGCTTCCTGTCCAGCAACTTGTTGCCATAGAAAGGCATGTAGTTGAAAAAATGGCATGATGCTAGTCACAAGCTGTGGCATGCCTCATGGCTTCACACACGAATAGCCACTCACAACACACTGAGTCAGACTACACTCACTCACACCCACCTAGAGTGTGATCAACACTCTGATTTGGTGGTAAGGACATGACGCGACCACCTGGTGGAGCCAAGAGTCATCCAGGGGTCAGGCAACTGCTGCATACAGTACAGCCACATGTCTGACTGCATGTATATTGGTGAAACATATGGTCACAAACGCCTAAAATGTCTGCAGGTCATGTTCCTGTTCACAGATGCTCACGTAGCAAATGAGAGCTTCTTGGAGCTAATCAACAACATGCTGACCTCAGGCATGATCCCTGCCTTGTATGATGATGGGGAGAAAGAGAGCCTCATCAGCGGCATCAGGGAAGAGGTATTTAGATGTCACGCTGGTGCTGTGCAGTCAAAATATGATCTACAATCAAGATGCTGCATTTGAATCCAATCGCTTCATGCATGCATGCACTGCATCTGGCTCAAAGATGGTAGCATGAAGCAATAATAACCTCAGCGCCGTGGTCACTGCAATCTGAAGTTCACAAGGCTTCCTTGGCTGCCAGCCTGCATGTGGACAGAGCCTTGTGTATGCAGGCTTGATGTGACTTGTGTCACAATGCTGTGCAGGCAGTGAAACAAGGGACGAGCGACAGCAAGGAAGCCTGCTGGGCTCAGTTTGTGCTGCAGTGCCGCAACAACTTGCACGTGGTCCTGGCCATGTCTCCTGTCGGCGAGACCCTGCGCACCCGCTGCCGCAACTTCCCTGGTCTGGTCAACAACACAGTCATTGACTGGTTTGAGCCTTGGCCTGAGCAGGCCCTGCATTCTGTGGCCACGGTGTTCCTGCAGGCAAGCTCCCCTATATGCCACTGCCACTAATCTCAAAACATCTGTACATTGCTCCAGCATTTGCAGCCGCACATGGCTGTAGAGCCTGCCTGCCTAAGCTGTAGACCTTTTCTTGTGAGTTGTTCGTTTTGTGTGCTGTCAAGCTTCCTTACAGGCGTATAAAACAGCTGTGATGCACAGGAGACTTGGCAGCTGCCTCACCTTCTGGTCATGTTGTAAAGCCTGTGATTATAAAGCCTGTAAGTGCGCTGATGACATGTGCCATGTAATGCAGGAGGAGGCACTGAGTGCAGAGGTGCGAAGCAGCATTGTATCGCACATGGTGCTGGTGCACCAGAGTGTACGCACCTTCAGCACCAAGTTCCTGGAGCAGCTGCGGCGCCACAACTACGTCACCCCCAAGAACTACCTGGACTTCATCCACAACTACAAGCATGCCCTGGCTGACAACCGCACCACCTTCTCAGGCATGGCATCACGCCTGGATGGTGGTCTGCAGAAGCTGATTCAGGTACTGCAGCCCCTGTGCCTCAAATTCGTTCTAAGCTGTCTTGATGTCTTCCAAGTTTGATCTTTGTCTTTTTCTATATGTGATCAGACTTGCTGGCTGGCTACAGCTTTGTGATCTCCCCCTCTCTCTCTCGCAACTGCTTCACCGTTGTTGATGCTGAGTGTGGCTTCAGCTTGCAGTCATAAATCACAGAACGCATAACAAAGACCTGTGCTTCTATGTGGCATCTTCGCTGCTGAACATGTTGCAGCATGTGCTGCCGATAGATTACATAGTGACAGAAGCCTGATGCAGCAGCGAATTTGTGAGTCATGCTGCAGGCCGCAAGTGAAGTGGACAGCATGCAAAAGGAGCTGACACAAGCCAAGGTTGTGGTGGAAGCTGCCACTCAGGACTGCAATGCCTTGCTGGAGGTCATCACTGTCAGTACAGCAGATGTGGAGACAAAGCAGGCTGTGGCTATTGCTAAGGAAGAAGAGCTGAAGGTATCAGTTCAAGTCCCACCTGTATCTCTACAAGCTAGAAGAAGGCTCACTGTCTAAAACATTCATGCAAGGCAATCCAGACTGCAGACTTGATGCAGCATACGGCTGCTGGCTGCTGTTCACAATGTCCAAGACCTGAGAACCAAGTCTGAGCAACTCAGCACCTGTTGACCCACTTTGCAGCAATCTGTGGACCCGCACACTCGCACAATCTCATTCAGTTTGTCACTGTGGGCAATCAGCTGTTGGCTCCCATGACAGGTGACGTCAGCAGAGATTGCTATTGAGAAGGGTGAGGCAGAGGTGGCCTTGGAGGCCGCCATCCCTGCGCTAGAAGAGGCTGCCGAGGCTCTGAATGACCTCAAGAAGGACGACATCACTGAGATCCGGTCCTTTGCCAAGCCACACATCCTTGTGCAAAAGGTATCTCATCTCACTGACATCTACAGCTGGACTTTTGTCAACCTGTGTCCTAGCTTTGCTGAAACTAAAGTGATTGAAACCCTGGCTTCAAGGCTTGCCTACCATCTGCATTGTCTGAAGAAATTACAGCAGAGAATTGTCCAATGCACAAACCAGATTGCTGCATGCCATAGCAGACGATCGTCGTTAGCATGTCAGGTGTTGACACCAGCAATCATGGACCTGGCTGAGAGGCTGCATCTTCTGACCTTGTAAGAATGCAGGTGTGTGAGTGTGTGGTGATTCTGAAGAACCTGAAGGAGGTCAGCTGGGCAGGAGCCAAGTCCATGATGGCAGACACAGGCTTCCTGAAGGGCCTTGTGGAGTTTGACAAAGATTCCCTCTCAGACAAGCAGGCATGAGCTCTTTGTGTACCGTGTTATGCTTGCCTGTCTCACTCTTGTGGAAAGCCCTGTATCACAACACATTCTGCAGTATTTGTTCTGGTGGTTAGCTGCAGCGCGCTGAATATGTTTCATGATTGCTGTTGGACTTCAGCACTATTTGCAAGGCCTGTCAATCATCGAATCACGCCCAAGCCAGAATCACATTCTGCACCTGGCTGCATTGCTTGCATGTCATTCAAGTTCCTCAAGACAGCTGATTGTGCAGGTCAAGAAGGTACGAGAGTACATGAAAGACTCCAAGTTCACTGTAGATGACATCAGGTCAATTTCCACAGCTGGAGCAGGCTTGCTGAAATGGGTTTTTGCCATGGTCAACTACTACAGGTGAACTCCTGAAGCATTGCCTCTGCTCACATGACCACAGTGAGGGGCTCACCATACCTCCAAATGCGTGCTGACAATTTTGCCAAGGGTAGTTGAAAGCTGACTGCAAGGCTGTCTGAGCTGATGGGCTCAACTGCTTCTATTCAACAACTGTGTATTCACTGATAGCACACTCAGCTGCTGCTGCAACACCTGTTTTTGCCAACTGCAGTGTGGCAAGAACGGTTGACCCAAAGCGCAAGAAGGTGGCAGAGTCTGAGAAAAACTTACGGCTGGCTCAAAAAGAGCTGGCAAAGATCAAGGTTAGCCTCTCTCTCTGTGTGTGTGTGTGTGTGTGTGTGTGTATGCGCTTTTCATAATTAGGAACTTGTACGTAGCATCTTTATCCTGATCTCAAAGTACAGATGCTTTCAGGTCCCACAGTGGTGCGCTGAGACAAATTGCTGACAACAGTAAACTTTGCTTGCAGGAAGAGGTGGTGTCATTGAGCGCACAGCTACAGCAGCTGCGGGATCAGTTCCATCAGAAGACTTCTGAGCAGCTGGACCTGAAGGCCAAGGCAGACCTGATGGAGCGGCGTCTCACAGCAGCCTCTAAACTGATTGCTGGCCTTTCGTCTGAGCGCATTCGCTGGACGGCAGACATGCAGGTAGCCTTGCTGCGTCACTTGAATTTGACCTTGTTGCATCACTTGACTTTGACCTTGTTGCATCACTTCACTTTGACATGATCTCCAGGAGGATCAAACCTGCAAGAGCAGACCTTGTGCCAGTCTAAGCAGTGAGGTCTCAGCTGCGCATGGAACTTGATATCGGGCATCAGGACATGCATATTTGTTATAATCTTGTGGCTGGCTTTACACATCAACGACAGCAAAGCCTCAAGTGCCACAGCTGCAGCCATGCCTTGCATCCAGTCCGCATGCACCCATCAAGCACATGCTGGTTTGTTGACGCCTAGTGATGCATGTTGAATAGGCACTTGATGCCAAGAAGGAGCAGCTAGTGGGCGACTGCCTGCTCACCTCTTCCTTCCTGTCCTACTGTGGAGCCTTCACCTATGACTACAGAGACTCCATGGTCTACCAGCTCTGGCTCAATGATGTCACTGAGCGCAAGCTGCCGGTCAGCACTCCTTTCAGGTAATGCTGCTGCTGCTGCTGTCTTGTTCTGACTGTCAAACAGTGAGGTCCAAGCCAACATCCAATTCTTTGGCCATCACAAAGCAGTAAAAGTTGTTGGAGAGAAACAATCTCGATGCAATTGACACATGCACACACTTTGCTGCACACTGTTCAGCATGCTTCAAGCAATGTCAAATGCTGATGCAGGCAAGTGTTTGTGTGATAGAAAATGGTTTATCCTAATGAGTACCAGGAATTGATAGATTGCCATGTTTGCAGGCTAGAGACACTGCTAACCAATGAAGTGGAGATGACTGAATGGGCTAGCCAGGGTCTGCCATCAGACGACCTTTCTATTCAGAATGGTATCCTGACAGTCCGAGCTAATCGCTGGCCTCTATGTATTGACCCTCAGATGCAGGTAAGCATGTTTACATTTTCTGTTACTCTGTAGCAGCCTTTACCAGAGCGCATGCTCATCTTCCCAAAGTCTGATTGTATTGCCAGTATGCGTGACTTGTCTCCTAATCAGCTCATGCTCAGTGCCAGTGCAGAGGCTTGTCAAGCTGTATTGACTTTACTGCCAGACCATGTCACATCTTGCCTTTTCACCCTGTCGCTGTTGCTTGTTAACAGGCAGTGTACTGGATCAAGAAGAGAGAAGGGAAGCAGCTGGAAGGGCGGGTGAAGACCTTCAATGACAGCGACTTTTTGAAGCACCTAGAGCTGGCCATTCAGTATGGCTTCCCCTTCTTGTTTGAAAACCTGGATGAGTACATTGACCCAGTCATAGACCCAGTCCTGGAGAAGAGCTTCGTTGTTCAGGTCAGTCAGCTCCTTTGTATCCGTTTGATTGTAGTCTGTTGACATCTGTGTTCAGTCATGTACAATGCAACAATGCATTTCAGCTTGCTGGCATGAAGCCTGCTCAAGATTGGGGACACAGCATGGCTGCCATGCATACTCAGTCAAGAAAGAGCCAGGCCTGGCAATTATGTACTTGGTAGCAGGCTTTCCACACCACATTATACGTATGCATTTTGCACGCCACACCTGAAACGCTCAGGAGTTATCATGTATAGTGAGAAGTCAGCATCATAGCAAAGGCATGTCATGCATCTGACAGGCACCTGCTCAAGTTGAACAGATTGACAAGCATGGGGATGATTGCTGCCAAACTGCAGGGGTCTGGGCGTAAGGCTGTGAAGCTGGGAGACAAGGAGGTGGAGTGGGACAGCAACTTCCGCCTCTACATGACCACCAAGCTCTCCAAGCCTCACTATGGCCCTGAGATCAGTGGCAAGTCCATGATCATCAACTACTCTGTCACTCAGCAGGTTTGTCAACCAGTCTGAGCACTCTGCACTGCTTTGCAGAAGCCTCGCAGCATGAACACAATCATGCAGAACTGCACATCACAGAACATGCAGGCTTATTAAAGCAATCTTGATAGGAAAGAAATGAAAAGACCATGCCTTTCAATATCAACGAGAAGCCAAGTATTATACCGGGCAGCTCAGTGCAATCTTGATACACTGATCTGCAACCCTGATGTCGTGAAGTGCAATGAGCTTCTTGCACAGAATTGACAGCATGCTTGCAATTGACTGTAATGCCTGCTGATGGGCAGGGCCTGGCAGAGCAGCTGCTAAATGTGGTGGTGAAGCATGAAAGAGCAGATCTGGAGGAGCAGCGTGAGTCTCTCATCCAGCAGATGAGCTCCAACAAGGTCCTGCTGAGTAACCTGGAGGAGTCCCTGCTCTCAAACCTGTCTAATGCCAGCGGCATCTTGGACAACCAGGTCAGCTGCATGGCACTTGCTCAAACATGATTGCCCAACTGGCATACCATGGTATGGTGTGCTGACAGTGCAATGTGCAAACCCATACGCTCTGTCTCCAATTTGCCTGCATGATAACTTGTCTGCATGACATTGCATAGTATGGTGTTACACAATGTACAGCTTTCATACAGTGGCTTTTGTGCACTGGTTCTGTAGCAATGCTCACTGCTACAATAAGGCGCTTAACAACTCAAGCTGGAGAGGCCAATGTTTCTGCAGGAGCTGATTGGCACACTGGAGGAGGCCAAGAGCAAGGCTGTAGAGATTACTCAGAAGCTGGCGGAGGCGTCAGCCACTGCCAGCCAGATTGAGGAGGTGCGGGCGCGCTACAAGCCTGCCGCCCTGCGAGGGGCAGTGCTCTTCTTCGTGCTGGCCAGCTTGGCAGCCATCTCCAACATGTATGAATACAGCCTGGCAAGCTTCCTGGCTGTGTTCAGCTTAACACTTGACACCTCCAAGAAGGTAGGGTCCTTACCCAACAACGACGTGCCTTGCAGTACTCAATGTGCTGCTGAGCAGTTTCAGAAGCTTGTTTTAGGAATGCCTTTGTGTCAGCTGGCACATAGAATAGCAGCAGACTCAACAGAGACGGATCAAATGTCATGATATTCGAACAGATAGACGGATTCACAGCTGTGATGGTGGCTCATGTGCTGCAAGTGATGACACAGAGAGTGGTCCATACAGTGGTTCTATGGTTCTCATGTGACTGCAGGCGCCCAGCTTGGAGACTCGCCTACGCAACATCGTGGAGGCTCTGACCTTTGATGTGTACAATTACACTTGCCTCAGCTTGTTCGAGTGCCATAAGCTCATGTTCTCCTTCCAGGTAAGCAGTCAAGTTTAGCCTGGATCTTCTCTATCTCACCTTTATCTATCATTCTTGGCTGCACTGCATCTTTGTATACTGTGACTTGCTTTGAATGCATGCAGAGCAGTCTCATGTGCCTGCTCAGTGCGGGCTGCCCAAGGGCAGTTGCAGTGCAGTTGCTCACTCTTGACTACTGTATTCTCAATCGAGTCCATGGGGTTATGAGCACTCACAAGCTGCCAAAGATCACACAGCTTATTGGCGGTCTGCCCTGTGTTGTGCAGATGACTCAGAAGATCCTGGAGGCAGAGGGTGAAGGGGATTCTGTGCAGCTGGACTTCTTCCTGAAGGGCAATCTTGCCTTGGAGAAGAACTCACGGCGCAAGCCTCATTTCTGGTTGCCTGATCAGGTCAGGCAGCTTTACCGGCTCACTCCATCTCCTGAACTCTCTACTCTTCACCGTGCTTTCACATTGCGCAAGCACCCAAGCATCAGTGCTGCACTCAAGCCAGAGGTCTCATAGCGCAACACTGGCAGCATCTGACTTGGCATGTGGCAATGTCCAATCTACAGGGTCTCTTGTCATTGCTTGATTGCTCTCATACTTGCTTGGCGCTTCTGCACATTGGCTTGCTCCCTGAACGCTGCAGCACATGTCTGCAGGGATGGGAGGATGTGATGAGGCTGGTTGAGATAGGCAAGGCCAAAGAGGAGTCACCATTAGCAACCTTGGCAGATGATATTGAGCGCAATGAGGTGGCTTGGAAGGAGTGGGCGGGCTTGGAGGCTCCTGAAGCAGCCCTCATGCCTGCTGACCTCACTGCCAAGCTATCCCTATTTGAGCAGCTCTTGGTCAGCCCTGACAGCTTGCTTTGCCATATCTGACTAATTGGCATGTGCTCTGCCTTGATGCATGCCAGTGAGGATGTGAGGCATGACGCTTCCCTTCAAAGAGAGGCTGCAACTTATGACACCAACCTTTGCTGCAGACATGCAGCACAGAGATGCCATCACAGAATTTCATCAAAGTCAATGAGATGCCATGCTGCTTCAGCGCTGTCACATGACTCTGTCATGATGAAGCAGTCAATGTGCTTTGTGGATGTTGAGCTGAGCTTATGACCGTGACTGCATTTCAGGTGCTCAGATGCCTGCGCATGGACAGAGTGACAGTGGGCATCACACGTTATGTGATAGCCAAGATGGGTGACAAATATGTGCAGCCTCCCACTCTGGACTACACTGCCATCTACCGCCAGTCTACACAGATGACTCCCATTGTCTTTGTGCTCAGCCCTGGAGCAGACCCTGCCTTTGACGTCTTCAAGCTAGGTACACCCCAAATGCCATGCTACACAAAGCTGCACTGACCAGGATGCCCAGCAATACATGTTCTCACCAGCAGCGCTGACTGTTCGCAGCTGCTTTGTATAATGCCCTGTGCATAGCGATACAGTCAGCATGTCGCAAATTTAGAATGGCTTGTTCGTGGGTTCTGTAGGTGAGGAGATGGGATTCAAGGCAGGCGTGAAGCTGAAGTATATGGCACTGGGGCAGGGCATGGGTCCCAAGGCTGCAGAGGTCATTGAGTCAGGCGCTGCACGAGGCCTCTGGGTCATGCTGCAGAACTGTCACCTGCTGCCTAAGTGGCTCAAAACCTTGGAGAAGATTCTAGACAAGCTGGAGAAGCCTCATAAGGTACATCTGCGCATCTCTCTGTGTGTGTGTGTGTATGTGCATGCATGCATTTCTATATCTGTGCATGTTTGCATGTGATATGTCTGTGGCAGTACCTATGTGCCTCCATCTCTGTGATCCAGTTGCATGCAGTCGTCTGCACAGATTCTGCATGTGAAACCGACAGTGTATGTGCACACAGAATTAGTTGTTTCTAAGTAACATTTGAACATGTGTGAACTGCAGGATTTCCGGCTGTGGCTGACGACAGAGCCCACAGACCGCTTTCCCATTGGCATTCTGCAGCGCAGTCTCAAGGTGGTCACTGAGCCGCCCAATGGCCTCAAGCTCAACATGCGCTCCTCATACTCCAAAATCACTGATGCGTTACTGGTCACCTGTCCTCACCAGGTATGGTGTTGCCCTCGACATGCACGCACACAAGCTGTCCCTGCATGACCCTGAAAGAATGCCATTTTGACCTTATGCAAAATGTATTTCCAGCTGTCTGGGTACCCAGCTTCCAAATATCCGGGTGCTCACTGCTGCAACAGTTGTGCAAGCACAGTACCCATCACAAGCACAGGAATCCACCGCTCAGTTCCAGCTAACAATGCAAGAAAGAGCTATTGTGTCCAATTGCACCAGGTTGCTGCAGCAGGATACAGCTGCCTGTGCATGACAATGAGGAGTGGTTGGAATGTATGCAGGCGTTCAGGCCGCTGGTGTGGGTTCTGGCCCTCTTCCATGCTGTTGTTCAAGAAAGGCGTAAGTACGGCAAGCTGGGGTGGAATGTACCGTATGACTTCAACGAGACAGATTTCCGAATCAGTATGGCTCTCATCGCCACCTATCTCACTAAGGTATTGCACATGCTCACTACAGAGCTATGTTGGGTCTGGCCATCATTGGGTTCTGCTCTTGCTGCATGCTTTGCACTGGCTGGCAGAAAAGAGACGACTACACCTTTTGGTGTCAACTTGTTGAGAAGCCAAGTACTATATTGGGCTGCCCATTGCACTAGCTGGCACATTGCCACTGCACTCGCGACAAGCTGCTGCACTCTGTGCAATCAGTGATGCTATGACTACCATCAACAAGTTGAGATATGTATGCAGGCATATGAGAATGGGGATGATGGGCTGCCTTGGGGCACCTTGAGGTACCTCATAGGAGAGGCCATGTATGGTGGACGTGTCTCAGACAGCTTTGACCGCCGCATCCTGATTACCTACCTGGATGAGTACCTGGGAGACTTTCTGTTTGATGCTTTCCAGCCCTTCTACTTCTTCAAGAATGACAGCGTGGAGTACAAGTAAGCTGCTGACTCTGGTGCCTATGCTCAAAGGCTTTCCAGCAGCAGCTGTCTGTGAGGGCAGCAACACAAAGCAGTATGTCTGCATCACTGGAATTCATCCCTGCTTCATGTTACTGTTGCATCAGTATGAAACCATGGCCAGTGGTACTGTACCACTGACACATGTAAGATGTGTCAAGACAGCAGAATGCGGTGCAGCTTGCATAGCAAAAGCATGTGTACCCTGCAGCTCAGTACCATGCTGCATAAGTGCCTGTAACATGCATTATATGCATATTTCCGTGATGCTTCAGGATTCCTGAGCTGGGAGACCGGAACAGCTACGTGGCTGCCATTGAGGCTCTACCCCTGGTGCAGACACCGGAGGTGTTTGGCTTGCATGCCAATGCTGACATCTCATACTACACCAGTGCCACCAAGGCCCTGTGGCGCAATCTGGTATGCTGCATGCATATGTGCTTCAATGCAATGCCTCTAATGCCTCTGCCTGATGAACTGCATCATGCAGCTGAAGTCATGCTGTCGTGTGGATGCTGTTTGACTATGCTAAGTGGGGCTATGTTCTACTGAGCAACAATATGCTAAAGAAACATGTAGATGCCGACCTAGTGTTCCAATGCACAGCTCAAAACATTATGAATGTAATGCTGAGCATTGTGAGACTGAAGCTTTTATTCTGGCAGGTGGATCTGCAACCACGTGTGGGAACCTCTAGCACGGGCATGAGCAGAGAGACTTTTATCAGCAATGTAGCACGCGACATTGGTGACAAAATTCCTGAGCCATTTGACACACAACTGCTGAAGAAGAGCATTGGGGTTCCCAGCCCGGTCCAGGTTGTGCTGCTCCAGGAGACAGACCGATGGAACAAGGTATGACCTGCTGATGTATGCTATGGCACAGCATATCACTTTTTTGAAAACAAAGCCTGTGAGGAGACCGTTGAGTCAACAGTCATTACATACAAGATTTTCCTGAGCATTTTGCACTTAGCATCTTCCAGGCAGTAAGAAGCGATAACATCAAGCAGGCAGCAGATTGTCCAGCTTGGGCAACCAGTTGAGCGTTTTGCAAAAGAACAAATTGTGCGCTGACTGAATTGTCACTAGACATGGCGTCCTCTGCTAGCATAACTGCAGATAACAATTTCTTGATCAACAAAGTGATTGCCTTGCAGTTGGCCATGGCAATGTGGTCCTCCCTGAAGGACCTGCAACGTGCGCTGGCTGGTGAAATCGGCTTTTCCAGTCAGCTTGAGGAGCTGTCCACCTCCCTCTTCAATGGGCAGCTGCCAGCCATGTGGGCCAAGCTGACCCCTGCCACTGAGAAGCAACTCGCAGCCTGGATGCTCTGGTTCCAGCGCCGCTACAAGCAGTACCGGGAGTGGGCAGAACACGGTGAGCCAGCAGTCATGTGGCTGTCTGGCTTGCATACACCCGAGACCTACATTGCTGCGCTGGTGCAATCAGCCAGCAGGGACAAGGGGTGGTCCTTGGATAAAACCACACTGTATACTAAACTGACAAAGCTGACTGACCCTGCACAAGTGGCAGAGAAGCCTCGCCATGGCTGCTACATCACAGGCCTGTACCTTGAGGGCGCTGGCTGGGATTCTGAATGGGGGGTTTTGGCCAGGCAGGAACCAAAGGTGCTAGTGACAGAGCTGCCAATAGTCCAGATCATTCCTGTGGAGGCCACCAAGCTGAAGAGCAGCAATGTGTTCAAAGCACCGGTGTATGTCACGCAAGCCCGCCGTAATGCTATGGGGGCAGGGCTTGTGCTCGAGGCTGATTTGGCCAGTGACGAGCATCCAAGCCATTGGGTGCTGCAGGGTGTTTCGCTCAGTCTGAACATTGACACATAGAGACAAGGGCTTTGCCATCCACAGTTTTCTGTTCTGAGATTCTGCACATGTTGTCTGAGGTATTTGGTGATATGTAATATATTGTTTGTGAGTCAGCAGCTGCTAAAGCCTTCTTTCATGCTTTGTTTGATTTAATGAACCTGGACAACGGCCCTGCACCGAGTCAATTCTAAAGCTTGTAACATGCCACTGCAGGGAATGGTGAGTCCGATTGCTTTTGTGCAAGCAATGCAAAGACCACATGTCAAAGGCAGGTGACATAAACACAATGCAAACAGATGTGGACTTCCAGTATACTTCCAGCATCCTGTATACTATACCCAACAGAGACAATACATTGTGTTTTTACTTGCAGCAATGCATCCTTCTGTTACCTGCAGGACAGCAACCAAACGACTTCAACCGGTTGACAATGGTAACTGAGAACTTGATGAAAGCACAAGCTGTTTGCAAAAGGTGTAACGTTGAGCTGAGTCCTCAGAGGATAGATTGGTCATCAATGTCAGCAATTTGCAATTTTGGTAATCATTGGACTCAGTAAGACTTTACTTGTGTAGTTCGAGGTGTTCATACTGTGCACCCAATGCGTGACAACTGTAGCAATCAAAGGATAGCAAAAAGTAGTTTTATGGGAGACACTGACCTGCCGATGCCATCCCTGTGACGGAAGGTTAGTCCACGTCTCCTGGACCAGGGTTCCTGGACTGAGAACTCCTGGTGAAACAGCGTCAGCTTTGAAGTGTCAAGAGTTCCGTTGCATCTCTGCGTTATCTACGCCGAACGATTGCTGGCGGCTTCGATAGACCATCAGACCGTCATGACAGTGTCACATGATTTTCACAAGGCTCTACACAATTTAGCATGCCTGTATATCTTCTGTGTTGATCGCACTTTTTAGCTGGGTAAAGCAATGTAGCAATGTACATGCACTCCAAAGTGTACAATATCGCAGGGTCGCACATTGCAGATCGTTTTTTGTACGATATCGCAGATCCGCAGCGGCATCACAGCAACGATGACAGCAACAGCGCTGTCAGCACTTCATCATGATGCCATAGCCTTGAGGGCAAGCTTGCCCACAAAAGCCGTCTGCGTGGAAAACCACTTGTTTCAAGTTGTATGCAAACTTTGAGGCAGCATGCATGCATGTGCATTGCACAACGTGAGGCTTTTCAGCAAGGCAGTGCCACGCACTGTACCTGCAGGTTGTGCTGGATCGGAGCACATGCTTGCCGGCCAAAAAGCGGGAAAACCTCACCTAGAGTCAGACTCTAAACTGATACGGTGACAAGCACCAGAAATTTGACTGCTCGGTTGCTCGAGCGCACATGCCAGGTAAGGAACGGACGACAGGAAGACACGATCGTATCATGAAAGTTATCTAAACCTTTGAATCTGATCTACATTATGCAGATATACATCATGGTGAATCTGGTGCTCAGACCCTAACGTAATGATACACAAAACGTGCAGCTGCACAGGCCTTTAGAGTCCGACACCTGTCCAAGAAAATCCCAATTTGGGCAATTGACAGGTACAGGCTGAAACTTTAGCAGCCCCTCCGCAAGGTTCATTGGTGCGCATATCACGCTTTATCTCGGTCCTGCTCATAGCTCCCCGCTGATCACCTGAGACGCTGCAAAGCTTGCCCGCAGTGAAAATCCTGACCGGCAGCTGCTGGCTCTGTTAGCGATTCTTTCGGGTGAGCTTGCTTAGCGGGTTTCGCTGTTTTGGTTTGGCTTTGTTTTAACAAGCAGAATGCACATGTTCAGCGTTCAGCAAGCCGTCTTGATTTGTATGTGCAGTGATAGGCTCTGCTGTATGATAGGTCACAGTCGGGTTGTTGCTTGTTGACCTGCATGCCTAGGCCTGCAGTCACGCTGCGGTGTGTAAAGACACTGCGGTGTTGCTTTCACATTGCCGTGAGTGCTTGCAAATGTTCTTTGTAGGAGAGCATCTAGTCTTTGCCTTCTGCCGCGGTTTTTATTTAACGCGGTCACTTGACCGCGACTGAGTGCGGTCGATCAGCCGCTCTATAATTGAACCAGCAACGGTTGCAGTTGAGCTAACAATTGCATCTTGATGCAGAGTAGACTAGGACCATGAAGTGTGCCGCCGCGATCCTGCTGTTGCTGGCATTAGTCAGCACAGCTTCTGCAATAGCCCCTGTAACGAACGCAACGGGTGGGTGGCGAGCAGGTCGCGCCACTTTCTACGGCGGCTCGCAGCAGTACTTGCAGAATTTCCCTGACAGGTGACTTTCAGTACTGAACCCCCGCTTGTTAGCGTTCGACAGGTATAAGCCCTCCATATTTTATGCAGTCCTTGTTTGTGTTTGCATATCCGCGTGCAGTTTACACTCATACACACACACAGGTGCTGATGGACCCTTGTGCTTTGTCTTTGCAGAGGACCTGCCCCTGAGTACGGTTTTGGCACCCCACTGTATGGAAGCTGTGGGTACCTATCCCAAGATGGCACTCAGGCCATTGATTTTTCCAATGTGCCTTTCCCAGTTGACATGCTGTCTGCTGTGGCCAACATCAATGACGACTACCCAGGCAGTTGCGGCAGGTATCAAGCTGTACTGATTGCTTTTACTTTTTGTTCCATGTATCCTTTGCATGTCATTTGAGCCCAGAACCTGCAAATCAATAGCTGTGCAGCCATAGCTGCTGCAAATGTAGTTGCTCAATTACAGTTTGTTTTGTGTGCTGTCACACATGTAGCTGTCACACATGTAGCAAGCACATTGGCAGGTTGCGCTTTGTTTGCAAGTCTCTTACATGCTGGCAGATGATTGTGGCCATTGCCTGCAGGTGCTACGAGATCCAGTGCAGCACTGGCGTTGTTGTAGGCAACTACTCCACTGCAACTGCCACACCAACTGCAATCCCATATAACACCAGCACTGGCTTCATTGAGCCTGGATTGGACTATGACACAGTGGTTGATGATTACAACCGTAAATGGAATGGCAACCCATTGATGTCCCAAGATGAGCTGTTCACACAATGCTGGAACGGTACTCAGGTAACTTTCCTCCCTTATGTGCTGCATAATCTGTTGCCCTGGCAATGAACTAGTCACAAAGGCACTGGAAGACATCACATGTGGCTGAGTGCGTCTGTTTGCAAGTGCGTCAGACTGGATCTTTCTGTTGGACAGTTTCTGTTGAGAGTTTGCTGTCATGTTTCTGTGTGTGAGAAGCCCGTGTGTGGCAGAAGCAGCTACTGAATCCATGTGTGAACTGGCGCAGGCTTTGGGTCTCCTCAATGAGCCAGACAACTCAATCTATATTCACGTCACTGACAACTGTCCCTGTCTGCAATATGACAATGACAGCACCACCATCACAGGAGACAACCCGCCTTGCTGTGGCAATGTCAACCACTTCGACCTGTCCTACTATGGCTTTGAGAAGCTTGCCCATCCCAACTATGGCCTCATGAACCTTCAGTTCAGGTAGAGTGTGCAGTAGGCGTGCATGCATTCCTGATATTTCAACTGGTCAATTTGTTTTCTCCAAATGTCTTTGTTTGCAGCTTGTAATGCTGCACAGTTGTAGTGATTCATCATGCTTGTTCAGGCTAGCTGGGTATTGACCTGAAGTGCAGGCACATCCTTGACTAGCCATTGTTGCAGGCAACAGTTTACCCATGCACACAATGCTTTGGCAGCATGACCAGGAAGTGAGAACGTGCGTCATGCTGCAGGCCAGTGGACTGCTACACCAAGGTGCCTCTGGACTACCTGCCTGGCTACATCAATGAGACCATCTATGGTGACAACATTGAGACGGGGTGGGCCTGGTATCCCTACCCTGCTGCACCCGCTGCCAATGCAGTCAACAACAAGCAGCTCCAGGTGAATGCTGCAAATCTTTAAATCTTATGCATTGCATGCGTGCATTCATGCATGCATGTTCAGCCCAGCACCCCCAAGCTCATCTTGAAATAGTTGCATTTTACTGGCATTGGAATCATCTGCTGTCCAGCCATGCCTGACTTTGTCATAGCCCAAGACGCAGATTTGCTTGCTTGTACTTTTTCATGACGCTTCTTGGACATAGGGTGTTAACTTAATGGGGGCAGTTTGCAGGTTTTTGCTGCATGCCTGAGCAATGTTGTGTTGGTCACAGGTGCAAGGCGCTGGTGTTGGTGGCAGCAATGCAACATGTGTTGATGTCAACTCAGAGGGAGGACTCTCCTTGGTTTCCCGCCTGGCAAACACTGCCGGCTACCAGCCATTTATTGCCAACAATGCCACCAGACTGTCCTTCTACGTCAAGCAAACCACTGCGGCCGACATTGGTACTGGCTCTGGTGTGCCAGCCGGTCTCTCTGTGTCCATTGGAAACTCAGAGACAGCTTACTACTGCACTGGCCTGCCCTTGACCAGCCTGACAGCTGGTGTTGTCAGCAACGGACTCACCCAATTGACTGTGGCCATCTCACAGTTTGACTGCAACCTGCCTCTTGTGGATGAGCTGTCTTTCCAGAACACCAATGCTGGGGCTCTGCAGTTCTGCCTGGATGACATTGCCCTCACGGGGGGGTCACCTGCTGACCCACACATGTACAGCTCTGTATAGATGCTGTTACACACTTTGCTGGCATGCTGCCAATCCTGCACACTTGTGCAACCTATCCCCGCTAATCCAGTTGGTGTTGTCTGTGACCATGGTACCTAAGTTGGACAGAGCAACAATGCATGAACATGTTTAGGAGCGTGAGCAGTTGAGCTGCAGCGAGTGATGATTAGAGATAGTATCCCTTTTTCAGCACAGTGACCGTTAAGGAGGGAATGACTGTTTGGGAATGAGAGGCAGAGTGTGAGCGTGACACATGCAACAGCATATGTTGCATGGTCAGTAAGATGTTTGCTATCTACCCGTGTTGCTTGCAGACCAGCTGTGGGTTCTACAGCACAAGCTCTGCAGATTCTAGCCTAGATCATGGATAGCCATGCAAATGGATGATTCTTACATCACGTTTCTGTTGACTACGCTAAATGTAGACTCTTTCCCCTAGCCCCTTTTCCTCCTTTCATAACAATTTTGGGTTTAGCTTGCAAGCACATATTTCATTTTGTTGCACGTATTTCTACTTCTGAGAATAACATCAGTAGTGATGAGCAAAATTGTTGTTTCAGTTTCTCGTGACATACATTGTAATGATCGTGGCAGACATCAGATTTTGCAGGTTCATGAGTGCAATCACTTCACCTTTGCACAGTAGCATGCCACGTACACAAAGTAAGCCATGCTGCATCTACGAAGATTGATAAGGTGTAATAGCTAATGATGGCCAAGGCCTAGTAACTAAGTTGATGGCTAGGGTGTAATGCTGATCTAGGGTTTGTCGTGCCGCACTCTAAGATTGCAGCTTGCTGTCGCAATCTGCCAACATGCGCTGAATGCCGATCGGACGCTACTGACGAGTCCGTGACACAGGCTACTGTTGCCCATGCGGCCGTTGACAGAGGAGGTGGGTGACCATCGCCCAGTGCTTGCGTTCACAGAAACAATGCTTGAAAGTTGACTATTTTCGAACTTCGACAGGAGACGAAGGCTGTGCTCGAGAAGCTGTACAAATACATAGGAAAGAACATCAAGAACTTGATAGACCGATCTGACGAGCCTTACTGCCTCCGTCTCCACAGCAACAGAGTATACTATGTCAGGGAGAGCCTCATGCGCCGAGCCACAAACGTGAGTTTTGAACACTATCATGCACCATCTTCATGACAATGCACGTCGCCTTGCTGACAAGCCGAAATACTGGAACTTAGATATCTGTCGCAGGTAGGCAGAGAACAGCTTGTCTCCCTTGGGCAGTGTATAGGCAAGCTTACACACTCTGGCAAATTTAGATTGACCATTGGAGCGCTTGATGTCCTGGGTTCTCATGCAAAGTATAAGGTGTGTCAACAATCATGCTTGTTGACACTCCATTGAATGCACACATGCACAGTTCCTGCAACTCAAGGATGACCACCTTAAGGCTCGAATCACCGTGTGGGCCAAACTATCTTTTCATCTTTCCACTGAGAGTTGACCTGAGTCTAGCCCTTTTTGCTTGTATCTGCCAGCATATCTACAGGAAACACACAGCTGCACGTCTTGCCCCCTGATGCTAAACATTCAGTCTTCAAACTGAAAATCAATGAGGAATAAAGAATATACGCTATGCTGAGGGCTTGCATTTTATGTTCACCCTGCACAATGCATGCGCCTGAAGTCTGGTAAAGCAACCATCCTGTACATTGCTTCCCAAAATGTCAATGCGTGCTTGACTGCAGATATGGGTGAAGCCCTCGGCTGAAATGCAGTACATGTATGGAAATCATGTGCTGAAGTCAGGCTTGGGTAGGATTACAGAGAACACACCAGCATACACTGGCGTCGTTATCTACTCAATGTCAGACATCCCACTAGGATTCGGCGTGACCGCCAAGTCCACAGCAGACTGCAGAAAGATGGACCCCAGTGGAATTGTTGTCTTTCATCAGGCTGATGTTGGTGAGGCCCTGCGTCCTGTCCTGTTGCTTGATCCTGTGTTTTGTCTCCTGTTGCGAGATATTGAGGCCAAGCTCTGTCTTGCTGCAGGTGAATACTTGAGGTCTGAGGAGGAGATATGATCGAGAGCTAGCTTCTGTGCTTACAGATGCTGATGCTTTCACTCTCAGCTGTGCCAAACGAATCTGTGCTATAACGAATGCAAAGTAGTGTTTCTGTCCTGTTTAGTGTGTCGTGACATTGATCTTGTTGTGGATTTGTGTAGACCAATTTTGTATGAAGAATAACTGCTGCTCTTAGAAGAATGTTGTGTCCCAGACATCTGAGGATTGCTGACTGCGTAACAAAAACGAACCAACTTGCCAGGTTCACTGCAATCCAACTGCATCATATATGATACTGCAACTCCGGACTTCCTATTGCACGCTTGTTACTAATCAGCTAATCAGCAGTCTATAACTCGGCTGATCATTACATTTGAAGTAGTTAATAGCGGCATGGCATCGCATCAGCATCTGACACCATGTGTACTTCCTGTAGCACTATGCTACAGTACCTTCACCCCACCGCAGATTACAATGGTGTCAGCTCACTGCCTCAGATATCAGTGCAATGGCTGCCTTGGCTTGAATGTGATACTGATTATGCTGTAGCAACGAAGGAAACTCATTCAGGCGGGTAATTGCGTCCAGGGGCACAGCCTCTGCTGTATCAACGACTTGTCTCCAAATGTGACCTGCATGATGGCGCCATTTTCAGCACATCTGGTGCAATGGCATGACAACAAGCAAGCCTCATGCACCATTCACAAGAACAAAGCATGACACACTCACAACAGCCAGTGCAGACAGCAATAGAGACAGCCAATACACGACCTACTTTGCAGTTGACGCCAGGAAAGATGAGCATGCACCACAACCAATGTGTTCTTTGGGCAAGGCAAGGGTCCTTACCACTGGGTGCATCTGGGATGTCAATCTGCATTGGGTACTTGTACGGGTTGTAGGCAATGTAAATGCTTCGCTCCCCTGGTCTGTGCAAAGAATAGCCAATGAAGTTTGCAGCGTGGTACCCACTTGCAGCTGCTTCCCCAAGCCAGTCGGGCTCAGATCCTGCAGACCACTGCTTGTCAAGGTCTGCAAGACTGATGCGCATGCAAAAACCTTTTTGCTATGATGTTCTTGTACTCGTGCTGTGCATGCATGCAATGAGCGCCAACCTTGCGTCAAACTGTCCAACTGTGTGCTCTTTATGAAGCCATGCCATGATGGATGGGGCATTTGGGTAAGTCTCTGAGGCCAAATGATGCTTTCTGCATGGATGCCAAGATGCCAAGCATAGTTCTGATATGTCAACACACAACAAGGTGGTCACAAGCCATCTTGACCTGAATGCATTGTGCCACGACTACACAGCAAGACTTTCCCGATGTGTGGAGTGTTCATCAGAAACAAGCCTGATGCACGACAGGCACTCAACAACAAACAAGCCCGTGGTCACATCACCAAGATACATCACAAAGCAGGAATCTGACCTGTGGTAGCACCATGCCACCGCAGCTCACGAGAGGAGGTGAAGTGAGCAGGCTGCAGCAAGGAAGCATACGTCTTCCTGAAGTGCACAACGGTTGCCACAAAGCGAGCTAGGCTTGGTTCCTGGATGGCATCTTGGGAGATGATGGCTGTACCCTGACACAGCAGACTGCTTGTCAACAGGCTCTTGGCAAGGGTTCCTTGCTGCCCCTCCTCCCCTGCAAAAATCAAAGGGGGGTTCAGACATCGTAACAGGCTGATGCAGCATTTAGATTCTCTGGCTGTGATTCTTGGTCTTACCCCATGTCTGGCATGGCAGTTAAAGTATGGGATGAAAACAACACTCCGGAGCAAAGGTAGATCCAGCATTCTCCATGCCAGACCAGTATTGTCCTGCCACTCATGGGCTGCATGAATGCTGTTAAACACACAGTGCAGGTCAAGACCCAAAACACAGCATACAGTCACCAGCTGAGAACAAGCTGTTTGTTTGCATACATGCTATGGCAGAGGCTACCTTGGTCCCAGTGGACCTGTGATATGAGACTGGCAAGGCTGTCACTTCCAACAGCAGATACAGAGTTGAGACCCCAGGCAGGGGGGCGGCCTGTGGCAAGGCTGCTGGGCAGCAGGCCCTCTGCTGACCTGCTGGCCATCAGGTCTGCACTGCCTGTCATCCTGTCACACAACAGATTGACATTCAGAAGCTTGGTGACATGACATAGCAGTTGCTGCACTGGGGCTGTCTGGAGCTGCGCAAGCTTCAGATCAGGCTGAATGTACTGAATATGTTATGTACCAACCACAACACAATACCAGAGCAGCCATGAGAAAAGCTTACTGGCAGAAGGGTGTTGGCATTGCATAACTTCAAGTCTTCCCTCTTTGTCATCTTATCACAGCACAAGCAGAAGCTGAGGTTACAGTTTCTCTGACGCAAGCGTGGCGTGGCATGGAGCCTCTGCTAGACATGCCATGACTTCATTCACCAGACAGCTCCACAAATGCAGTCGCTTCTGCATTTTTGGAGTTGTCTGCTGAATGAAGTCATGACACCCAACAGGCACAAAAAGAGTTGAGAGTGCGTTCTCATAAGAGGGTCCCTGAAGGCAAGGCTAACACAAGCATTCACACCCACTTGGGAGCTTGCTGAAGGGAAGCATGCGTCAATCAGAGGACAGACAGGACCAGCATGACTGATCCTGTCACAGATGCCCACCCCTGCTTGATAGAACAGCAATGGTGTGTGGCCAAGCCAGGTGGGATGCCCAGCTGTCTTCCTGATGTGGCATGTACCAAGCACTCTTTTCAATCCTGAAACATCTACTTGAACTCAGAAACGTCATTTCTACACTGGAAAATCTAAAGTCAGAAACGCGTCTGGGGACAGTAAACACGCGTTTCTACATTGTGAAGATGTTTGAGGACTTGTCACTCCTGAAACGTCTATTTTAATTCAGAAACATTATCCCTACACTGGAAATTAGGACTTTCCAAAGCCTAAGCTGGCAGAGGATCTGTCAGGTAGCCTGATCACCTGGTGGCAACTGCACTTGCCAGACCTGACTGGTTATGGGCCAGCCAGGAAGTGATGTCCCTCTGAAAGGCTTTGTTCCTTTCAGCCCAGATGCCCCAGTGGGGGAAGCCCCTTTCACCCAGCCTAGGCAGCAGGGTGTCATCTGCCACCCAGGCTATGAGCTTCAAGCTTTGCAGCAGGGGGTCCTGGGCGATGTCATCAGCCAAGGGGGGGTTATCCAGTATGTTGCCATCAGCGTCTGCATACACACAGGCTGAAGCTGTGCGAACACAAGAGTCGATGCCCCCTCTTGGGATAGGGTCTTGGTCTTAGCAGGATTTGTGAATCTATGCTGGCAACCATCGGGTTATGCCTTGTACAATAGGCTATCACAACATGCAAAAAACAAAGTGAAAGCTGTGTTGACTGTTTGCAACATGGGCTGCCATCCCATCCAGGTGACCTTGCTGTAATCTGGTGCCAAACTTCAGACAACCTGGTGCCACACTTCACACAAGGCTATAAGACAAGGCTTATAGCTTGAGTGGCTTCAGACTATCTTGTGCCAAACAACAGACAAGTCATGGCAAAGTGCAAGGGTGTCCACAAAGGAGCTTTGTGCCCAATGTGCATTGTGCACTAATTGGCAGGCTGCACAATGCTTGTGCAGCCTGCATCTAGCAGATGCACACACTGCCGGCAAGGAACTAGCAAGGTGATGTGGGACACAACAGCCCTGCATCTGCACACATATGGCTGTAAGTGCAACACGCCAAAAGAGAAGGCAAGGAGGGACTAACCCTGGACCAGGGTCTCAGCATTCACAAAGCAGAAGCCATCGACTTGGTACTCCTCAGCCCAGTGATGAAGGGAGTCCATGATGAGGTGACGCACCACTGCATGGCCACAGTTGAGCACTCCATTGTGACGGTAGTAAGTGGCTGCATCCAGGCCTCTCAAGGATGAGGCCTGGGGCTGTTTGTCGGAGCCCTCACTGGTGAAGCAGTACTCCACCTGTCTCAGAAGCAACAGGAGGTACCTTTAGTGTGTTGACACAGCAGAACCAAAGTTTGTTTTGTTTGTCTTGTAACTTGTGATGCTGTAGGTCCTTTGACCGCCAATTGCTCTATTGTTGAGAGCTGCGCTAGCAGTCAAGGACACACAGGTACATACTGACACAGCAGTACAGCTATGAATGCGTCAAAGCAAATGTATGGTGAAGAAATGTGTGAGCCAAGGCAAAAGACATAAGAGCTGATCGGCTGCAGATTTGCAAGTTGACTGTTGCTGTGTTGCATTCTGTCATTTCATGCATGCAGACCTGCAGGATGACCTCAATGCCATGGGCATGCAGCTCCTTGATCACGTGCTTCAGCTCCTGAGAGACAGCAGCAGGGTGACTGCCCACAGCAAGGGCTGGATTGGGGGCAAAGAAGGACATTGGGGCCTGTCCCATGGGCCCATCCCCCTCTGCTGTCATCACCACTGGGGTCAGCAGCACTGCTGTTGCGCCCACCTGCCTGAAGCAATGATGGAATCTTTGCTGCCTTATATAAAAGCGCTCAGCTGGAGTGCAGCTGGCTCAGCTGAGTGCAAATCCAATCATGTGCTTTCCTGTGCTTGGCACTCTCTGCCTCACCTGTGGTGAATCCCAGCCATATCAGCCTAATTCATCAAATTCATCAAAATGCTAATGAGGGTAATGTTGACTGAGCCCAAAGAGCTGTCAATAGCTGGGCCTCTGGTCGGGACTGAGCAAAGACACAGCTCAAGGGTGGCATAGAGCTGCTTCTGTGCAAGTACCCAATTTTGGGCGTGCTCAACACCACAGCAAGCAAAAACAGTGCTTGCATGTCATCACATTGAGCCCTTTTCGGCTTCACAAGCATTTGACAAGACCACAGAGCTGCCATCTAGCCATCTGTCACGAGCCTCAACCCCACCAGAGTTCTCACCGAATGAGCTCCAGCCGGTCAAGCAGTCCGACGTATTTGCCCTGGTGCTGAGGTGGCACTCCTGCCTCTTCTGCTTGCCTACCAGATGTAAAGCTGGCCACATCCAGCTCCAGCATGACAGTGTCATGCAGACTGTGGCCAGGCCTTTCAACCCCCTGCATGTTGGACAAATCTGAGCTGGTGCACTGAATGGCATGCAGATGCCCTGTGTGACTGTTTGAGAGAGCCTGCTGTGAGTCTGGGAAGCATGGCCAAACCTTGAGGTTGTCTTCACATGTGGCTGTGATGCAGCATTTTAACTCAAGATGATCTACAGCCAAGATGATCTATTGACAAGATATCTACAACCAAGATCATCTGAAGTGAGGATGATCTACAGCCAAGATGATCTACAGCCAAGATGATTCAAAGCCAAGGTGATCCACAGCCAAGATGATCTACTGACATGGTGATCTACAAGCAAGATGATTTAAAGCCATGATCCACAGCCAAAATGATCTACGGTCAAGATGATCTACAACCAAGATGATCTGAAATCAAGATGATCTACAGTTGAGATGATGGCTTCTGACAAACACTATATTGCAGTCTGACTGCAAAATAGACAGGCTCAGAGATTAATTCAGAGACAGCAAGCACGCTGACCTGGAAGCTGAAGTCATCCAGCAGGAAGGCCAGACTGCTGAAGGGCACTTCTGGCGTGTTGATGGGCATGCTGCCAGCAGCCCCGCCCTTGGGAGCAACCAGGTTGGCATTGTCTGGCAGCCTGGTATGGGCCACCAATGGACAGTATGGATCCATCATCACCTGCCCTGAGAGGCATAGGTACAGGTCAAGGTAAAAAGAGAGAGGGAGAGAGGCACTTGGGTGGGAACAGAGGGAAAGGCATTGGGGAAAGAAAAGGACAGATGTGAGAAACCAGAGAATGGACAGAGACTAGGGATAATGAGAGCGTGTGCACTTTGTATGTGCTTGGTGGCCGGTCTATCGTCTTATACGTTTTGTGAGATGCATCAATGTCAGCCTGTGTGACGCAGTCAGGACCAATGTATGTATGCAAACAAGACACTTTTGAGTCTGCAAGTACCACCAGACACAGCCTTGCGGCGTTGGCTGAAACATGGGGCATCAACTATCTTCAGGAGTCATGGTCACAAAGTCACAACATTATTCACCACAGCTCTGCAGTTCGCACAGCAGGGCTTGACAAAGACGTTTGCGGTTTTGAGGTGACCTAGCAGTCATCAGTCTGTGCAGATGAGCAAACATCTCACCTGGATGGAATCTGCTGCGGCCTTCCCAGGCAACATTAGCCTCAGCTCTCCAGCCATAGCACAAGCTGCCTACATCCTTGAGCCCTTCCAGGCACACATGCCACATGTCCCCTGCACATCTCCACACCTGCCTGTTGTCCAACAAGCACTTCACAAACTGCCCTTCCTAACATAGTGAGAGCTCATGCTTCATGTTTGCGGTGCGCAAGTATGAGTGGACACTGATTGCCGTTTGTCTGACACTACATTGTGACAGCAGGCCATGCATCTTGAGGGAGAGTCGCTGCAGACATTGGCTTAGTCAAAGGGTTGGTTGTGTTGCAGCAGCCATGTCACCTGTTTTGTTGACCAAGGGGTCAAGCGCAACCTCCAGGAAGCCCACTTTGGCTTCAGGGTCTGGAGTTTGACGCGCCAAGCACAGCGACATGGAAGCTGCATGTCTGGATCTCACAGCAAAGTTCAGATCGCAAGTAGTGCCATCCTCTGACACAGCTGCTGCCGCTGGACCTGGACAAAGCAGGCCTGCTTGGTTCTTTGGGTAATCAAGACTCAAGCTGCAGTTTCTTTTACATCAACAAAATGGTCCAGAGCAACACTGAGACGTTTCCTGGCTTTCATGTGTCATGACAAACACTGCATTACTTTTGCGATTGGCCAAAGTGCTGTCAGCGACCTTGCTATGTTTGAGCTGTGCAAGTGTGCCATGATGCTGTGTATGAGCAGCAGCAGCAAGCAACAGCGTGAATGTCATGTCTTCAGCTATAGGTAGCAGCACCTTGAGGCAATGGGTGGCCAGCTTGCAGGCCTACAGGGATGGTGAAATGCCTGCTCCCAGCAGGAGCTAGGTACTGGCCTTTGCCACTGCTAGACTCCCCTGCAATATATAGTCTGAAGCCCAGCATGACAGGGGCAAGCTGCAGCGGCACCTTGAACTGCATCCTGTAGACCTTGCTGCTGCTGCTGCCATCGCTTTTGAAGCCCCGCTTGAGCTTGATTCGCTTTGCTTTGCTGCAGTGAGGGTCTGGCTCAGACTCATCAGCAGAAATGGAATCTGGATGGAACCATTTGGCTGCTGAGGCCCTGTATGCTCCCCTGTCGGCAATTTACAGAGTTCACACTTTGTGGTACACACTCAGTCCACAGTGCAAACAGGCTGCAGCCCAGCAAGATTCTGCAGTTGTTCATATCATGCAGATGGCTTGAGCTATGCTGGCTGGCTGACGCAGTCTTGACAGTGCGTCACAAGCAGGTTCACTCACCAGCTGACATACACTTCTTTATCGTCTGATTTGGACGAGACTGAGACATCAATCTGAGCAACGTAGGTATCCTTGCGCTTCTCCACAGCTGTTTGCACCTGTATTGCATCTGATAATTAGTGATGGCTTTCAAGTGGTGCCCAAGGTAGAGGTAGTCATCAGCACCACTTTTCATGCCTGCTCAAACCTTGACGCAGCCACATCAATTTACAACGAGCAACCTTCAGTCAGATGCTGTTGTTGCAGGCTCGCCTGATATCCTTGTGGTGACCAAAAATTGCATTTGCTGGCTGGGAAGGTCTGCACTGGTGCCTTTGCTGTTTTGGTGCCGGAGACCGAGGCAGCTGTTATTGGGGACGTCGACAAGCATTTATGAGTCACTCTCGGATGACGATGTCTCGACTTTGCTGTCAGGCTGTCAGAGGCTTGCTTTGCACACGCATAATGTATGCACGCTCTGTCTTGGTTGAAAAGACGCCTCCAGGTATATGCCTACAAGACAGTCAATTGAGCATCGAAGTTGCATATGTGTGAACAATGGACGTATCGCAGTTGACCTTGCGAGTTGGAACAGCACTACGACAAATGCATGCGGATCATCAACACTGATCCAGACGAAGTTGACAGAGCTGAACGGTGTTACATGTACAAGGGTGCTTCTGTGCTCGCCCCTGGATGTTGCCCTATGTAGTTGCCCTACTGAGAGGCCTACGGCAAGGTGGGACTCGGCCATCAGCTGACTCTGCCCAGTAATGCTGCCTTGGTCAACGCTCAGTTGTAGCTATACAATGCACAGGGTAAAATTGTGCTGTTTGCCATCGTGAGTTGCGACTCGTGCGTGCATGCAATCCTGATGTGGGTTCCAGAGATGCGTTCAACAGTTGCTTTTCCCGCAACAGTGTGTTCACATTAGGGATGATCAGCGAAAGGATCAACGAGATAATCCATGGCATGCATTGCATGTCCTGTTGCATTGCATGTCCCAGTTCCCACGTTCCTCGGGGTCGCACACGGTGTCGAAGGAACACTTTTGTGCCATCACCTGTCAAAACAACGACTCGCGTTGCCGAATTTGGTACCTGCTTGTGACCTAACTCGAGTTGATAGGAGATTTTTTGGGTGCTGATCACCGCCTGTGACAGTGTGTGCTCTGTCCGACTGGTGTATGCTCGACACTACATTGCCTGCGGTTGACAATGCTGCCCCGAGCTACATCACTTTCCGGCCGGATCAGGTGTGTTTAAGGAGCAAATTTGAAAGGCTATTGGCACAGTCAGATCAACACTTCAACAGGTTAACTGCTGCTGCCAGGTCAATGCGGATTGGGTTTTGAATGTAACAGAAAAGCTGCTGGCCTCCACTCAAGGCGGACTACAAGCGGCCCAGGAAGTTCTGCCCCATGCTGTTGCACAACAAATACTGGAGGCTCTGTACGATGTGCTTAAGCAGGAGCCGACTGTTGTTGATGTGAGTGTCGAGCAGCTGTTTGATGGCTGCCTGCCAGCACTTGCTGTGCATTTTTTTCACAGCAAAGACTTGTCTGTGTGCAGGTGGCACCAGCAGCACCAGACATCCCTGTTGTGGTAGTTGGCGATACACATGGACAGCTCCATGATGTCTGCTCCATGTGTGTACTCCGTCACCTGTTCTGGCATGTTGCTGATGGCTGCGTAGCTTGCTGCTGCTCTATGCTGCTGCTCTATGCTGCTGCTCTTCATGCCTGTCAACAATGTCTGGAAATGCTGTTGCAAGTGTTGATTGTCTCAAGCCTGCCCTTCTCATTGTAGGCTACAGAAGATTGGGTACCCTTCAGAGCGACAACTGCTTATCTTCAATGGTATCCCTGCTCCTTACTCTATCCTGCTTGCTGCGTTAGCTGATCACCTTCAGCCACAACCATGCAAAGGAGTGCATTGCATACATGACAAGTGAGTTTTGCCAATCCTGTGCAAGCTGCTTGCTTGCATGGCAAAGAGTTGATGTGACATTCCTGTAGGTGACTTTGTTGATAGGGGAGCTTGGGGTCTAGAAGTGCTCATTTTGCTTGCATGCTGGAAGCTAGCATACCCAAAGCACGTCACCATCCTCCGTGGCAACCATGAATGCACAACCTGCACCCACATGTATGGATTCAGGACAGAGGTACTCTCCAAGTACGGACCCAAGAACTTCAAGGTAGGCTTCTCGGCGTGCAGACAGTACCTGCCTGTTGCTGGATGAGCTGAGTCATGGTCATCAATCACCCATCTTGTCCTGCTTGTACATTGCTTGCAGCAGTACATTGCTTGCACGCACTCAGGACACGGCTTGACCTTGCATCCCCTCGAAGGTGTCCCACGCTTGCGTCTGGCTGCAGGATGTCTTCAAAGTCTGTAAGAAGGTGTTTGCTGCACTGCCTCTGGCTGCTGTAGTTGGTGGACAGACACTGATTCTTCATGGAGGTACAAACCCCCACCTGTCCCTACAGCACTCCTGCTGAGAGAGGTTTTCTTGAATGTTTCAATGCTCATGGTGTGAAGCTTTGAGCATCCAGCTTGATCCAGTGTCACCCACATCCACTGCATGCATGCTAGCTGAGCGCAAGTCACCTTCGGTGAAATGGCTGCATGTGGCAACCCTGCCCTGACCAAAACTGCTGAAGGCAAAATGTGTCATTGCAGGTCTTTTCCGAAAGCCTATGCAAAGCACACACAGGAGGAAGAAGCGCCGAAAGACCTTGCCTGGGATGGCAGCTGATGTTGACAGTATGCAACAATCATATATTGCTTGTCAGCTGCATGATGCTGTGTGGCCGGCGTCAGTCTTGTCATAACATGCCTGTGAAGGATGACGTATCATGTACAGCTAAGCACCCATGACATACTCTGAAGTGAAGAGCTGCTGAGGTCTTGCATTTGTAGATGTTGTTGCCTGAGTCAGGCAGCAAACTTTGTGCAGGAAACGCCTTGGAAATTGGTTCATTACAAGACTTGAGAGCAGCAGGCAAGGGTGGACTAGATCCCAATGGTGATCCTGTTTCATCCTCTCCTTTGTGTTCAAGCTTGTCTGAATGCTGTGCTGGCAGCATGCTTTCCTGAATGTTGTGCAGTCCTTGTCAGTCAAAATTGGGCAACTCCCCGATGTTGATATCTGCTTTCATCATATGCATTGCGCAGCAGAAAGCATCGACAGACTGCTTTGCATATTACACAAAGTGAAAATGCAGCTGTCACCCCCTGCAGCACGCCCTGCAGAGTTGCTGAGCATCCAATGGCATCACTCAGATGCTTGTAGCTTTGAAAACAGTGTCAACGCCCACTGCATGGGAGAGTTTGGATGTCGTGTAGGTGCTGGCAAATCAGTCATTGCGACAGATGTGCTGTGGTCAGATCCTGCGCCAGAGCCAGGCCTGGTGGAGAATGAAGCCCGCGGGGTGGGCCTGCTCTTCGGCCCAGACGTCACTCAGGTAGCAACCAGCACGTGTCATTGCTGTCCGTGTTCTTGCAATGCAAGCCACGATTGAGGCTTGTAGGGCAAAGGTAGAACAGATCTGCTTCAGGAAGAAGTACATTATATTGTTTGCAGGACTTGCACAAGTTCAACGCAAAGCCAAGCTGTGTTCGGGCAGCACCTTTTGGGATGCTTGCTCATTGTTGCTAGATGGTTGCATTTGTCAGATGGAGCTTGATTTGAACTTTTGCAATAGCACAGGCAGGCCTCTGCTTGGCTAGCAGCATTCACACAGAATAACATACAAAGTCACTCACTCACTCACTCACTCACCCACCCACCCACCCCCTCACCCTCCAGGCTTGTCTTTGCATGGCAGCATCAATTGACAGTACAGTGCTGTTGTGATTGCAACATTTGCCTGCTCTCAATGCATCCCCAGACAGAGCTGTGACACATTCAAAGGCATTGGCATTCTATATCAGGTGCTATTCGCTTCTCGGTGTGCCTGATTGCGGTTTAAGGGTGATGCTTTGAACAAGCCTGTCTGGAGGGAACTGACTTGCGTCGCACGTACCTGATGCCTGCTGGCTAAGTATACGTTGGATTGAATATTATTATCATTGCGGTTCAGGCGTTTCTGGAGGCCAACAAGCTGAAGCTGATCATCCGGTCCCATGAGGGCCCAGATGCCCGCTGGAAGCGTGAAGGCATGCAGGACATGGCCAAAGGCCACTCCCTAGATCACACCACCCCAGGTCAACAGCCAAACTCCCTAACAACAGGTCATGCAAAATTAGCTCAGAGACAGAATTTCATGGACCTGCGCAGCATGGGAGTTTGACAGCATACATGATTGGGCAACTCTAAAACATCTCCACAACGTAGAAACGCTTTTTGACTGTCCCCAGACATTTCTTTATTTAGATTTCCAGTGTAGGGATGATGTTTCTGAATCAATATAGACGTTTTGGGATTGAAGAGAGCTGCTGCTGTATTTAAGCATAGCTGAGACACCTTGCCAGCCCCTGTGGAATGCGGGCTATCTTGATAGGGGTCTTGAAGGGGGTTGTGCATATTAGCTCTGCAACACGAGCTACATTCCTGTGTTGTTCACTCTTGAGCTGGTGTTTTGCAGAGGGCAAGCTGGTGACGGTGTTCAGTGCCCCAGACTACCCTCAGTTCCAGCCCAACCACGAGGACAGGTTCAACAACCTAGCAGCTGTGGCGGTCCTGAGGGGCAGCCATGACAACTATGCCTCGCCTGAAATGATTGAGTACTCAGCAGCTCCTCGTCCTCAGGTTAGTCATCCTACCTACGTGTGTGCAGCACAGCCTTGGAGATGTTACATTGCTTTACATGGACATTGGCAGATGCTATGCAGACACGCAGTGGTCATGCTACATCGTGTCAGAAAGCGCAATGTTGGACTGCTTGTGTCTGCGTCTTGCATGATGCAGACTCGTGAAACGTCAGGACAAACAATGGCTAGGTTGCAGTATCATCTGCTGAGATGATGAAGACATCAACTTTTTTGCTTGTTCAATCCGGTTTGCCTATTGTTGCTGCTCAAAGTCCTAGAAGTGCAATGACAACGTCCAATATACCACAGCTGCCTTGTTGCCTGTATCAGCACAATCACCCATGTGAAAAACAGTGCCTTGTTGCGTCAGCATTGCTGTGTCTAAGCCATTGAACCGTATTCACAACTGCTGTAATTGACACAGGCGCAAGCTTTCTATGAGTACGAGGATGTGCCAGACTCTGACGAGGAGATGTCAATTGGGCATGGCAGCGCCAGTGACATGAGTGCAGCCAGCAGTCAGGCAGGATCACTTGCCAGTCACGCCTCCACTGCTGGTGAGGAGCATGCAGAGGTGATCAGCAAAGCACCAGGCAGCAGGGGTGACAGTCCCAAACAACCCGCCAATAGCAACGGTACTCTCCACGCAGCTGCTGATGCTAGTGGTTCTGCTGCTGCTGTTAATGGTGGGGCCAAAGCTACTGACAATGGACATGGCGCTGGCATGCTTCACTTGGACAGTGCTGGAAGCAGGTTGGCTGCTCCACAGCTGTCAAACTCAGCTGCAGTCCAGTCGCTAGATGCGGCAGCATGTCAGCGTCAAGAGCGTGTTTCTGAGACTGAGCCTGGCATGGAGTCACTTTCAGAAGCAGCTGTAGACCCAATTGGTCAACTGCAAGATAGGCAGAAGGTTACTGATCCAGCTGACAGTCCTATACTAACTGTTGCTGCCACTGCTGCTGAAGCTATAAAGCCTGGTCATGGTGAAGATGTCAGCCAAAGGAAGCGCAAGGCAGCTACAGTCTTTGACCAAGGCGTGGCTGCACAGGCCGAGGCTGCTGATCTGGATGCCGGCATTGCAGCTCAAGTGGTGGACCATCAAAATCCTGCTCCTGATAGCACAAGGGAGGTGGATGTCACAAATGAATCACTTGACGGCATGGGGGAGGTGGAGGTCACAAACGAATCAAATGATGCTAACACTGATGCATTCTCAGCAGTGACTCGCGCTGATGTCACAGTGCCAGATGGCATGCTGCAGTTCAAGCCTACACGCAAAGCGCTGCCAAAGCCAGCACCTTGGCGGTGAACAAGCACTCACCTGAAAAACAAATCTTGCTACAGTGCTATACCCTTGTACATGTGACTCTCTGTCCATGCAAGTAGTCGAACAGCAACTGCCCTTTATGTGCACTTTTGTCCCTGGTAGCAAATGCTCTTCCACAGCCTCAGCTGTGAGTTTTGTTTGCTTGTGTTTGACCTGTGTTTGATTAGATGAATCTTTTTTTGTCATATGTACAGCAATGGATGCTGCTGGTGACTCAGTTCTGACTGCATGCAGGTATGAGGCTTGCATGCCGCTTTTACTGCCTTTTGACAGCTTGCGGAACAACAAGGTATGGATTGTGTACTGTTTGCAAATGGACTATCAGCCTGGAAGCGAAAGGTGTCTGTAGTCGGACTGCGATTTCACGCAGTTCCACACAAGCTGTAATCAAGCACTCATGCTGCACACATGTTAAATTGAATGTGGTTGCAAGCAAGACCATGTGCTCTGGTTTTGGTAGCTTATGACCACAGCCTGAGCCTTCGCTGACACGGAAATCTGGGCTGCCCTGTGATATTTCACATGTCAAACAGTATGTTACAACAGTAGGACTCGATACACACTCTGTAAGTAATGATATCAGTTTGCTCGGGTGCACCGAACAACCACAGCAAAGGCATAACGTCAATGATCTGCAGTCTGAATATGTGAAACAGTCGTCAAGAGACTAACATAGACGCAATGGCGCCGTCCTGCCTTCCAAATAAGACCATACAAACGATGCAAGTGGCCCCTTGTCAAATGTAAACACAGGCATGTATCCTACTAGTCTCATGACTCAACAGCATCAGCAGCCTTCTGCATGAAACTTCAATCATGCCCATTGCCACAGCCAAAGTCAACATGCTTTGCCCAGGCCTTGTCCAGAGTATGCTGGACCTCTATGTGGTGTACTTGTTGGATTGCTGGCCATACCCAACACTGTCCCCGCCTGCAGTGCGGCCACCAGTGTATTCCCCTCCACCACCTGCTGGTCCACCTGCACAAAAAGTGTCAATGGTAACCCCAAGTGACTTGAAAACAACTGTTGTTGGTGAGATGAATACTACAGACAAGAAGGCATATAGTTGTATATGGCCTTGACCCTGCGTCAACTATGTCAGCAGCGCTTTGTGCACAACATGCTGTTTAGCTGCAGCGCTTACACTTCCCTACCTGTGCTGCACTTACGTACAAGCAACCACGCAATACTGCTATGCAAAGAACAGATTGTAGATCAAACTTGCAGCACACGCATGCACAATACACAAACAGGCGCAGCGTGTGTTGCATTACTACTTTGCACTCCTGCATGACACTTTACTTGAATGCTGCATTATGCAGATGTGCAATCTAAAATGTAGTAGGGCTGAATAGTGACGCGACGTGTAAGCCTCCCTGCAGTCCTTAGCTAGTGACACGCCATGCATGCAGGAATGTCATGCACAGTAGCAACAGGTACAGCATACTGTAGCTTTGGCTGAACTGCAGCTCACCTCCAGTGGTGTCTTGGCCTGTGTATGTAGAGTCAGAGCCGGTGCCTGATGCAAGACCAGTTCCAGGCTCTGTGCCAGAGCCTGTTCCGGTGCCTGAAGCCATAGCATGTGCCTTGGTTCCTGGAATCTTGCTCATGAGGCCACCAGTCTTGGTGTCACTGCCAGTGGTAGTGTTGCCACCGCTGTAGCCAGTGCTCTGGCCGCTGCCGATGCCAGAGTGGCCACTGCTGTCACCAAGACCAGTGTTGCCATGGCCATGACCGGTGCTGCCACTGCTTGTGTTGCTGCCATAGCCAGTGCCAGTGTTGCCAGTGCCGGTACCTGTGCCTGCCATGGTGCCACCGCTGCCACTGCCCGTGTTGCTGCTGTCATAGCCTGTGCCTGTGCCACTGCCTGTGTCCTTGGAGGCGTTGTGCTCGTTGGTGCCTGGGATGTAGCTCTTGGCTTTGGCTGCTGTTGAGCCCTCAGTGCCAGTGCCTGTTCCAGTGTAGCCGCTGCCAGTGCCAGTGCCTGTGAGGCCGCTGCCTGTGCCAGTGCTGCCATATGAGATGTCTGTGGGGTAGTCAGTGGCTTGGTGTACTCCAGCTCCCTTCAGGATAGGGGTGCTGGACAGGTTGTCGTTCACGACAACGTCATGAGCACCAAAGTGGCTGGAGCCGATGACACCAGTGCCTGTAGCACCAGCTGAGCCAGTGCCAGTGTAGCCAGTGCCAGTTGAGCTGGTGCCCTTTGTAGCAGCGTGCTCATCGGTGCCTGGGATGTAGCTCTTGGCCTTGGCTGCTGTTGAGCTTTCTGTGCCTGTGCCAGTGCCTGAGCCTGTACCTGAGCCTGTGCCAGTGTAACCAGTGCCGGTTCCAGTTGTGGCAGTTGAGCCGGTGCCCTTTGTGACAGCATGCTCATCAGTGCCGGGAATGTGGCTCTTGGTCTTGGCTGCTGTTGCGCTTTCCGTGCCTGTGCCAGATGAGCTGCCAGAGCCAAGGCCGTGGCCAGCAGACTCAGTTGGCAACCTTTCAGTTGGGGTAGCCCCAGATGCTGCTGAGCCAGTGCCTGCAAAAAGTCGTGGAGTACATGAGTTGGACTGCAAAAGCAATGAATGGGCAGCAGCTTGCAAGAAATGGCTGAAATAGTGCCTGCAGAGAAGATTTTGTGCTCACTAGAGCCAGTGCAAGGACAAGACGAGTGGACGCAGACGAAGATGTTTGAGCCGATTGAGAAGAGCGAGCTTACCGGCGCCGGCGCCTGCCAATTCACTGCCCTTGCTGTGAGTGCTAGCAGCTCCTGCAGGGCAACACGTCTATAAGCAGCGGAAGCCAGAGGTGGCTGAAAAGTCCCAAAGCTTAGCATCAAGGCAGCGGATCAGCGTTAACTGCCCAAGGAAGCCTGTAAAAGCTTGTGTATGAGCATGTACGTACCAGTGCCAGTGTGTGAGCCGGTATGAGTGGATCCAGTGCCGGTAGCGCCTTCGCCCAAGTACCCTTGATCGCCGAACTGAGTGTTGTCTGTGCCCTGGTGGTGTCCGGGCAGCTTAGCCTTCAGCTGCAAGACAAACCTTTCTTTTCAGTCTCAAAAGTGGCACAAATCTGGTCCACCAGTCATGTAGATGAGGTAACAAGCACAGATCCTCGCACAGGCACAAAGCAGATCTGAGGCAGCCGACGCAAACCTTGTCCATGACGCCCATGTTGGATGATTAGTCTTGGGATAGCTCAAATTGTAATAGAATCAGTCGGTTGTGCAAAGTCACTGGAACGGTGTGCTTGAAGCGCTTGCGTCTTGGCACCAAGGCCAACGGACAGTTACGCAGTTGCTTCGCACATGGCGTGAGTCAGCATTTGCCAAATGAGTCACTTAGCACTGCAAATTTCGCCTTGCAAAAGTACTTGCTGCAAAGCTGGGTGAGACCCAGTAGTAGCCAATTTGTTAGACCCAGTAGTAGCCAACTCACTTACATCGTTTCTCCCCTTAACCCTTATGAGCTAAGAGGCTGTGAGGTATACCCAATACCACAGCAAACACGTACATTTGTCACGAGCTTTATGGCATGGCTATGGCTATGGTTCCTGGCTGCGCCTGAGGCTAGTACTAGTGGCTGCACCATTCAACTGCGTCAATGAATCTTCATGTCTGATGCATCTTTTTGACGAGGCTGCTTCTGTCATTCATCAGCCTTTGAGGCCTATGAGGCCCGGCTGTGAGGGCCCAGTATCCTTTAGATACTCTTTTGATAGCTTGTGGTCGTTGACCATCTGCTGCTCTTGCGCAAGGCGATTCCCTTGAGCTATGAGGCTGTCAACTGTCACCTTCACTTTGTTGAAAACTGGCAAGCCTTGCCTGCAGGCAAATGCACACCTGATATACATACGTCCAGACACTGAGCGTTTATGCAACATGAGCAGCTGCAAGCCACACCAAGTGCTTGACCATGCATCAACAAATGGTGCCAACATAATCACAATACAGCTTCAAAGATCACTATTCAACACAATTACTCTCAGTGATATGCCTGCACAGTGAATGACAAAGTACTTACTTGCTGACAAGGCGGCGACTAACGGCAGTCAAGTTTGCATCCTCATCTGTGATCTTGTTCTTGATAACATCATTCTGTATCCAGTCTCGGATTTGGTCATCATATACAGCAGATCTGAGAGCCCCAAAGAAGTCCAGTGGCTGGTTTGGAAACAGATCCAGTAGTATGCCCATGTCATCAAAGGTCAGACCATCATCCTGTCACACAGCAAAGCTGTCAAGTCAACTTGACTGCGCGACACACGTGGACCGATCCATTCCTGACTATCACAGTAAGGGCTGTAAAGTTAAACAAGGGGAGCCACTGTCATGACAACCACGCATGCCGTGATTAACAGCCTGTATCATTCATGACTCGTGGGTCAAAACACATGTGGGAATGTTTATGAAATACACTCTGAAAGCTCGCTGGTGTTTGTGCAACATCTTTTGCTGGATTGCACAATGGCAGGCTAGGCAAGCAATGCACGTGGAGAGAGTCAACGTGGCACACACTGATAATGCACAGACTGTAAATTGATAGCACATGCAGTTGCAATAAATGATGTTTCAGGTTGCCACGTCCTGAAATATACTGCTTGATGTTGCAGGCTGAGGGCAGCTCATGCACCTTGATTAATCGATACATTCTGCTTCATTTTGCAGATGGTCTTACCTTGTACATCTGGTGCAAGATGCAGCTCAGATCATGCCTGCCAGGTTTCCAGTAGAACTTTGACATGCGGCCATCGCGCACAAGAGGTGCAAAGATCTGACTCAGATCATTGCCTGTGACGATGATGGGCACTCGCTGTATTACATCACCCTCCCTCCATGCTTCATAGACGCTGACATGGTTTGGGTCATCGCAAATGTTCATCAGAGTTCCGACCACAATCTGGTTGTTCACTGTTGTCTGCAAACACCATGACCCATTACGCAGCAAGATCTCAGGCCCTATTGGTTCATCGAAGGGGGTTCATCGAAGAACCTGTGAGCTTTGCAGCAGGTGTACCGCTCATCACTGGTTTCTGTTAGCAAGTCACGTCGCGCGTCTACAATTGTGACATGCTCGACAGAAGTCACAGTATGCGACCAAACACAATCATGTTGTCAGCACAGGCTCAGTGGACAAACTGACAGCATACACAGAAGATTCTTTGGATGACATTCTGGATGCAATGAGAACAGTCAATGATGACTGCCATTTGAGACCAGTCCTCTGCTCACTGCGAGTATGCTCACCTGAGTGTTGGCAAAATGCCCCAGACCCGCATCGATATCATTTATCAGCAGGCATGACATCTTACCACGCACCTGCATGGTCAGCACAGCGCCAAGTTTGTGCCATTAGCGTCACTGCCACAGCCTCACTGTTGCTCATATGCTGACTGCCAGAACAAGACCTCATACAGAGAGCTGCTCAAGACTATGCATTACTGATCATAGGGGAAGACGAGTGAACAAATGGACGCAACAGCCTCACTGACTTTCCATAGCAACAGCACAGACTGGTTAGGTTACTGTCTGACAGCAGCAGAATGTCAACAAACGGGACATCAGATGCAGGCTGCAGCACACTTCTGTATCTGACAGGTCACCTTCTGATAGGAGGAGGGAATCAACAAACAGGTGCAGGCGGCCAGACATGGGCAACATTGCTTGCAAATCAGGCGTAATTCCACAAACTGCACACCAGCACAGAGGCGGGGCCTGACCCTGGACACTTCTGCAGCCTTCCTGTAGCGCTCCCTGATGAGTCTGCCTGGGGTGCCGGCCCACTCATGCTCCAGCTCCCCTGCACTCATGATGATTGGCTCAATTCTGCATGCAAGAAAGCCATGCGCCTCTTGAAGACTCGTCACCACCTTGTCATGTTTGACATGCGGCTCATTTGGTTGTGAGCTGCAGCTATTACATGCCTTATTGATGAGGACTGTGCAGGCAAAGTTGGCAGCATCAGCTGGGCTGGTACCATGTACATACAGCACAGATTGCAAAAGATGCAAGAAGACCAGTGCTTGCCGTCCTCATCAGCAAGTGTACGATGAAACTCACGGTTTGGCACTGTGAGAGCAAGCAAAGGCTTATGGTCCAGAGCCCGCATCAACGTGCAAGTCAAATTGAGACTGAATCAATGTACAAGGCCGCGTGACAACAAATCATCGTGCAAGGCGACTTTTGCAAAGGTACAAGGCAAGGCAATGCAAAAACAGCTGCTCACCCCATCTTCTTGAACACCAGCTCACACTGGAATGACTTGCCCTGCCCTTTCGGGCCCCAGATCCCCAAGATGAGAGGCACCCTGGTCTGAGTATCAAAACAGCCCTTCTCCACCATATAGTTCTTCACAATGTGCAACTGTAAACAGCACACAATATTGCTTTGACACCTTACACATGGATGCAGCAGCAATGAGTGCCTTCTTGTCTACAAGTATTATTGCAGTTGTGCAGTGGCTGTGCAGAAACAAGGAAAACTACACATACAGGCTACACATATAGTCTACACATTGGCTACACATACAGGCTACACATATAGGCTACACATCTGCTACTCACATAGGCTACACATCTGCTACTCACATAGGCTACACACATTGGCATGACAAGACCGTCCAGTACTGCCTTGGGGTAGGTTGAAGCAGCTTTGTGAATTTTGACATGCGCCAGATGGTGTTGCTTGGGGATTGGTGAAGAGACCACAGCGTTTATGCATGATCTGATCTTACCCCCATGTTGTCAAGGAAGGTGGGTGCAATCCAATAGTCTCCCACCAGGTTGTTAAATTTCCTGAAGTCCCAATCTCGCAAGCTTCCATCAGCAATGTCACTTTTCTTCCCCAAAATGTCCCCAACAAATAGAGAATCAATCTGTGAGATGTTCTGACCTGCACAAACCAGAATATCAGATTTAGCCATGCCCACAAAGTGGCATCCTGCTTCGGCAGCAGGCAATGACCGCATGCATAATGATAGAATTGGGGATGACAGCACTTGCCATGGTCCACATTGATGTTGTAGTCTTGACCTTCACCAAGGTTTGACAGGAAGTCAGACTGTGTGTCAGCATCTGCACCAGCATGCTTAGCAGTCCAGCTGGATTGTGCCTGTTTTTTTAGCTTGACGCGAGCTTTGCCGTCTTTCTCAGCTTCTGCCACAGGTTCATCCTCCGCAGTTGCACTAGAGGTCTTTTGGTCTGCATATCAGCACCGGTGGCATGTGTCAACCTGCAGCTGCCTGTTGAGACCTCGGTGTGTTGAGTCCCGTTGTTTCCTATGTCGAAGCTTGTGTTGCAGTGAGCGCGTTACTTGCCTGGCGTTGAGGAGCAAATTACCCGACGTCCGCCTGCAGCATGTCCCGTTACAAGTCGAGCTTGTAACAAGCTGATATGGTGTAGCCGCGACCTCGGTTGGAATGGCGCAATGTATCCGGCACAAGTGGACGATAGCATACGTATGCACAGATCAGATGCAGCAGGCCTTGCCGAGCTGCACTTCGCTGGAAGCTGACCTAAAACAAAGATCAACTTGAGGTCGGCAATCAGGTGGGCAGATTAGTCGAAATGTCACGCACGATGCGCTTCACAGGAGAATGTGTAAGCTGTGCAATCCAACAAAGTGTATGATCATTGGACAGCACCGGTGCGCGGCAGTGGCAGAGCTAATTTGGTCTATCCTGCTCACTCATTTTATGCTTCGAGTTCTGGCCCTGCAAAGGGCGTCTGCTAGATTCCCCCTTGGATTGGCCCTTTGCTGTTCAAATGGCCTTTTGACCATGCATTGCGTGTGAGCCTGAAGTCTTGCGGCGCTGCAAGTCCCAATCCACAACTCCATGCGGACAGGAGGTGCCTGATTAGCAGAGCTCGCAGGAATGTCGTCATGAAGTCAAGCAGATCTTGGCTAGCACGTCAAGTATGTCGAAGCCACCAGTACAGCAGGCATATGTTAAGGAGAAGCTGTCACGTCCATCCGCACTGGAAGGTGCGTCGAGGCAAAAAAGCAAGGCAAACCTTGGTGGATACCGTCCAAGGACTTTGCAGCGTGTGAGTCTCGGAAAGTGGGAGGAAGATGCTGATCTGGAGCAGGGGGACTACGAAGAAACCAAGAGCAGCGTCAGTAGTTCGCCTCTCTGTTGTTATCGGCGTTGCATTCAAGCCCCACTGTGATTAGCATTGCACTCAAGCCTACGAAGTTTACAACATTTTGCCTTTGCAGCGTGCCAAAACAGCAGGACTATTTTACCTAGCTTTCCAGACACTTGGTGTGGTATATGGTGATATTGGGACGTCACCTCTATATGTCTTTTCATCCATCTTTGACTTGCCACCTAATGAGGAGGATGTCATTGGGGCAGTATCACTAATACTTTGGAGCTTGACAGCCATAGTCTCCTTCAAGTATGCTCTGATTGTGCTGCAAGCATCTGACAGTGGACAAGGTAAGGCTGATGACTTGGCATGTGTGCAAAGTCATGATAAGATATCTTGACTCACAAGCAAGAAGAGGTACAGCCGTTGTGATCCAAGTAAGCGACATATCCAGTCACTGATGTTCATACAGGCGGCACATTTGCTCTGTATTCTTTGCTCAAAAGAGCAGGAGACTTCCGCACATTTGGGAAGGCACATCCTGCAGACACGAAACTAGAGCGCTACAGCATTGTCCAGGGGGCCCAGCAGAGCAATACACTGAACAGGCGAGGCCAGCCTGACAGTGTTGACTGGAGACTTAAGCTGGCCAGGAATGTGACGTATCAGCAGGTGCATCTTTGCTCTCACAAGCACAGCTTTATTCATGGGTTTTGGGGCTCCAAATTGCTACACTTCACAGCCATCATAGCAGAAGTGCGCCTGCATCATGTCATGCTGGATAGGAGCTCAAAGACTTGCAGATTGAAGCAACAGCAACGCCAGCTCATGTTCAGTTTCAGGGCCACCAGCAACAAGCTATTTGCCTTCTGAACTGGTCAGACAATGCTTTGAGGTCACAAGCAAGTAGTCTGGTTCTCAAAATGCTCTAATTCATCATGCCACAAGATTGCAGGTGATCAGAGTTCTTGTGGTGTTTGGAGTGGGTGCAATCATTGGAGATGGTGTGTTGACACCAGCAATATCAGTAATATCCTCAATTGAAGGCCTTCATCAGGTCGCTACAATTGGTCAAGGTATGTCACCATCTTGGATGCAGTGAGTTGGCAGATATGCTGTCACACAATGGCAACTTATTCCTGGCAGCATTGGCCACATATACCTCACCTCATTGGACGGCTCTACTACTGCACAGCTGCTGATTTTGATCACTGCTCATCTTGGCTGAGGCACGACTGCACTGCCATGCCATGAGCAGCATTTGACTGTTGACCTTCTTGCGACTGTCTGACATTCATGTGTCTGACAAAATATGTATACATGCAGTGTGCAAAGACATTGACCACACCAGCAATTTTAATCAGTCGTTGCTTGCAGGGACCATTGTTGGTATTGCCCTGGCTATCATCTGTGTGCTCTTCTTCATTCAGCGCTTTGGTACCCGGGTTGTTGGCATAGCCTTCTCCCCAATAATCCTGTTGTGGCTGCTGTGCAATGCCATGATTGGCATCTACAACATACACGCCTATGGACCAGGCGTTTTCAGAGCTTTTGGTCCCAACTACTGGTTTGCATACTTGCTGAGAAATGGACACAAGGGGTGGAAGACATTGGGGGGAGTGGTTCTGTGCATCACTGGTACGCATTGCCGCACAAAACTGGTATGCATCGCCACAAAGAAATATGAGCGTCATCTTTGCACCTCTGTGACCTGGATGCACAATTTCTGGTGTCAGTGCAACGACCTGCAAAAGCTCGTTGATGATGTATTTGTCTCTGCAGGTGCTGAGGCTTTGTTTGCTGACCTAGGGCACTTCAGCATGAGATCTATTCAGGTCAGAGTCCAAACATGGTGTGCGCATGCAGTGCGTTGATCCCATAATTCATCACCTGCAGGCACCTACTTACTTTGACAATTGTAACTTGCAAATGATTGAATGCTATGCAGCAACATACGCTTTTCACATATACCTCGTGTGGCATGCTAAGACTGCTGTGCAAATAGATCAATGTGGAGCTGACAGGCTGATGTAATCTGCAGCTGAGTGCTCTTGGGCTCGTATGGCCATCTCTGCTGCTGACATACCTTGGTCAAGCAGCATTCCTCATCAAGCACCCTCAAGAAATTGGTGCTGCATATTATGCTTCAGTACCTCACCCCGTCTTTTGGCCTATGTTCATAATAGCTGTGCTGGCAGCTATTATTGCTAGTCAGGTACAACAACGGCTTGCCACATGCCTTGTCCAGATGCACAGTTGATGGTCGAGCCATGTTTGTAGCTTTGATAACTGTATCACATATTCTCATATATTCTTGCACCATCTACTCTGAACGTACCTTTCAACATGCTTAGCCTGACAATGTGTACATGCTTGTCCCTGACATTCATTGCTTTTGACGTTGTCCTTATTGTGACATCTGCTGATGTGCACTGTGGTGCAGGCTCTCATTTCAGCGGTCTTCAGCATTGTGTTCCAGGCTATCTCACAAGGCTTCTTCCCCCGCTTTCATGTGGATCATACCTCAGACCATGTGAGACTGCTTTCTTTGCAATGTGATATAGCTTCTGGACACTGGGCATGCTGCATCAAGTAAACAGAGCTGCATGCCATGCTTCAGCACAATGTCACGTGTGACGACTGATGGCAGCAATACCTGCTACACTGTTGCCAATTTTCCTTCTTTTGCAAGCTGTTTTGCACAAATCCTTGCATGCAATCATTGGCTGGATGACTTATCTGCTGGTAACCATGTATTGAAGCGTGTGTCAATCTGCTTCCTATGCAGGTATTTGGGCAAGTGTACATTCCTGTGGTAAACTATGTCTTGATGGCCCTGACAATGATTGTGGTGGGCACCTTTGAGACATCTGCTAGGCTTGGAAATGCTTATGGTACGTCCGCAGCAGCCCACACCTGTCCTCAAGCTTTGAGAATCAGACAAATCCTACTTGGTCAGACCTTGCACAAGGCGCGCCATGGGTTCTGATATTGTGTCTGATCTGAGCAGGCTACATTTGCTGATCTAAGTCTCTTCATGTGCGCAGCTGACTCTGGAATCAGCTGATGCTCTACAGGCCTCAGCGTGCATGACCTATACTCCTGCTGGCTGTCACACAGAGACAAGGCCTTTGCTGTAACTTTGCAGAAAATTGTGTTCTTTACAGGGTTGGCAGTGGTATGGGACATGCTGCTCACAACACAGTTCTTGACACTGGTCATGTTGACTGTGTGGCGCTTGCCCACACCAGTAGCAGCGTGCTTCCACCTGTTCTTCAGCGCCATTGAAGCCACTTACTTTTCTGCTTGTGCCGAGAAGGTCCCCACAGGTAAGGCGCAGATGCAGTACTGGCAGTGTATCATTTCAGTGACAGTGCATAACACACGGTCGACTGCTTGAGACTGTCATTGCAAAGAGGTCCCGAACCTTTTCTGGCAAGTGGTCAAGCATCTCGTACTTATCACAGGTCACTATAAGCTGGCGCACAAGTGTTGCTGTCACAAAAAAGGGTGCAACAGAGCAAGCCGATCACTTATATCACTGCCTAATCTGCTGGTATTGTCTTGCAGGTGGCTGGTTTAGTATCATGATGGCAATCATCTTTGGTGGCATCATGCTGCTGTGGTTTTGGGGCAGCAGTCACAAGAATGCATTCTTTGCCCGTAACTTCAACTCTCATATCAAGAAGCTGGAGGACTTGCTTGTGGTCACAGCAGATTCTGAAGACCTCACTGCGCCCCACAAGCTCCGTCTTGCAAATGGCGACAAGCCAGTGAGCCTTTGTGCTGTTCTTTTTCTGTTCTGCCTGCAGTCTTGCGCAACACACACAGAAGTTGCATGTATGGTGATTGTATATGACTGCTGCATCCTTTCCAGCATGCTAGCATGGCAAAACAGTCTCCAGACCATCACCAACACACTCCTTCATCCCCTCCATACCGTGCCAAGCATACTTCAACTTCTGCTTGTGCTGCTGTCCCCATTTGCATCTTCAGCCCTCAGCTTGCAGAAGCAAATGTTGCTAACATCACCTGAAATGGCAAAACAGGTGGCACAGACTGAAGGTGTCGGCTTCTACTACAGCGAAAACATCTATGGGGTGCCTCCTGTATTGATACAGCATGTGCAGAAGTTCCCAGTGCTGCATGAGGTCAACATCCTCATCACAAATCGTGCAGTTCCTGTACCTGATGTTCTGCACCAAGAGCGTATCTTGGTGGAAACCCTTGGTCTGCCAGGCTTCTATCACTGTATCTGCAGGTATAAAAAGCACCATGTGCCTATACATATCTCCCCACCATGTGCCTATACACATGCCCTTGGGCAGACTAAGGCTAACATCAAGCGTTTGCATCACTGCACGCCTTCTGCAAGGCATCAGTCGGGACAGCTTGAGTGGAAGATCTGTACACCTGCCATTCCAGTAGGCTGCTGCTGTATCACAACAGCTGGCACGACAGAAGAACTCCATCTTTTTATCGTCTGCACATGGGCACTTCATCCAAATGCTTTGTTCAACAGGGTCACGTCACAGGGTCATGCAGCATGCATGCAATGCAGGTATGGGTATACAGAGGCGCCCGACCAAGGCAATGCTTTTGTGAAGTCTGTCCTGCTGACAGTCCTCAGCAAGCTGTACAAGGAGCTTCACTCTGTCATTCAAAACTCCCCAGAGCTCAGCACTCGCTTCCCTGCCTTGGCTTCAGCAGGACCTTCCCTCATTGCTGCAGCCTCTCCTTTCACTCCTGTTAGCACTGCTGGCCATGTGCCTGGTGTCACTATAATGGGACCTGTTCCTGACCCCACAGTAAGCTTGGTCTCTCAGGACCTAGCTCAGGCCAGTGCTGGCAGTGCAAGCCCAATCAAGCCCCTCATCAATAAGGCACTGCAGATGACTGGTAAGATAGATCACAACAGATTATGTAATACGGTACCCTGCAGCATACCATGTACCATGCAATATACATACCATATTGACATGCAGCATACCACAATTCAGGCACCTTCAAGCCCAGCATCTGGCATACCATGATGACTAGCTGGTCCGCGTCCAGGTCTGTGCAGTTTGCCAACTGGCACATAGTTGGCTGCCGGCCTCAACCTCTTCATCACAACACATGAACTTCCATTGTGTCAGTCAGTGAGACATCTACATTGGTCAGATGCAAGCATTATGACTAAATGATTGTCCTGGTGACTGTAGCAATCAGCAGCCACCCTTCCACTGACTCTCTAGACAGCCTGGTGCTGCATGATTCCACTGGCAGTCCTGGCAACACAGCAGGACAAGGCTCTTCTGCTGCTAGCAACCCTGACATGGAGCAAGAGCTCATTGCTGCTGCTGAAGCTCTTCTGACTGGCCAGGTACACCCACATCATTCCTTGGTACCTGTGCCAAGCAGGGTCAAAGCAGCTGCATGACATGCAAATTGCTGTTGCAGTGCTGCAGGCAATGCTGCTGGAAGTCATTCATGTCATACAAACAGGGCATCCTATACGAGAGCATTGCATGCACTGCAGTTGACAAGCAAATCAGCTGGTGGAGTGCGTGGCAAGCTGGTGGCAAGGGAGATTGACATTTTGCAGCGGGAGCTGCACACCAAGGCAGTTGTGTACATCATGGGCAGAGCACATGTGCATATGAGGTCACATCCAAAGTCGGTGCTTGACTGGTCAGTCTACGTCCCCTCCTGATGGCTGATCTGCCTCACCAAGCACATATGTCATCTCCAACAATAGTAACATTTGATGGCTGACACTGTGCATGCTTCATTGTCTGACTCACTGTAGCAAAGTGCTATCTGTAGTGCTTGTTGTTCAAGCCAGTACGTTCAAGCAACCACTCAAACAGCAACCAATCTGTGTGGTATCACAGGGCTCGCCGCTACCTGCTAGAAATGCCCTACCAGCTCATGGTCCTCAACACAAAGGCTGATGCCTACCAGACCTTCAAAATCCCAGAGGACCAACTTGTGGAGGTTGGCCTAATTTATGAAGTCTGATGGTGCAAGAACAGTGTTTGTAGTCATTGTATGGCGTCAATGCATCTGCAAAGGGTGAAATTCACCAGGCAGTTGGGCTGTCAGGATTAGTATGCGTGTTTTCGAACCCTGATCAATCGTATATTGTGCTTGTAAGCAACCTTGTAAGACAAGACATGTGCTAATGTGCCAACTACTGCAGTTGAAAAGACTTGGACAGAAACTTGTCAAATCGCAAGTACAGATCAATGCACATCCTATCAGGCCTCGGCAGATGCTATTCTACATGCAGTAGATGGCAGACCTTTCTGTTCAACCAGTCTGGACCCTGAAAGTGTTCATATGATCCAATGTGAGTGTGCCTTCTGGCATTGGCGTAGTAGCTCATCAATGCATCCAGCATTTTTTGAGTTTCAAAAGGTGTTATCTGAATGTTTTTATTTGAATTGGTGTCAAATGCCTTGTAGAAGTCAACAAAGCATGAATGCAACCTGCCGTGCTACAGCCCCTCACTGCCTTGCATGATTTGATACTTGTCCAATCGTTTTTGTAGATGTGCCGTGGTTATGTCTGAAGCCAGCCTGCCCTGCAGCTCTGAGTTCATGATTTGCAGCCCAGCCACTGATGCACCTCTCCAGAACCACAGCATACTGCCTAAACAGGGAAGTATCCACATTGGCATCATGGTCACTGTCTAGGTGATGCTCTCAAAGCAGTGCAAAGGTGTTCAGTCGAGTTGTTGTGCAGTGGATTAGTCGTGTTAAGTGTTGTACCGACAACAACAAAAGCGGGGCAAGTCATGTGAGATACAGCATTGGCAATGCATTCAGATTGTATGACGTACAAGACTGAAGACATGTGCTGGGTCAGGGCATCATTAGCAGCAGCGACTTCAGATACGTGGGCGCAAACATTGGTGTTCAATGCAGCAGCGCTAGCAGGACGTCATTCAGCAGGGTGAACATCAGCTATGTGGGAATCAGCGTAATCATCAGACCTAGGCAAGATCAGCAACTTGTCCGATTGAGCCATCCATCTGTGCAGAGCAGCTATAACAACAGGCTTGCCCTTTCCCGGCAACAGTTTTGAATGAGACAAACATTTTGCATGAGTGTGACTTCTACGTTGACATTGCTAGTACTGCAAGCAACTGGGAATTTACAATCCCAGTTACCGTACTACAATTGGTGATGCCTTTTGGCTGCACAAATGTCAGAACTTGATCAGGAGTCGCCGGAAGATATCACAGTGCTGGAGTTACAGGACAGTCAATTATACAAGGCAACTCAACATGTGCATTGGTCTGATAAATCCACAGATCCCTCTTGAGTGGCTTCCAATAGCGGATGTATTTGTGAATAGCATGTGCACTTCATGTGAAGTGAGGTGTCATGATTAACAGCAAAAACATAAGTTGTGTGCTTTGTCTCTTGCCCTCACTTTCCTCCTGTGCCTTCTGCTTTTGTGCCTCTTTTTTTGATGTTCCATGCTGGTTGCAATCATGCAATCAGGCTGGTGAGCCATGTATTGGCATGCAATTATTGTCATCCCTCACATTGAAATGAAGTCCTTGATGGGCTTAGGCATTGTTGTGTCATTGCTCTGTGTTCCAGTCTGCCCCAAAGTGTCTGTCGTTCAGCAGGCTGTGTGGTTGCTGTTGATCAGAATTCTGTGCATGAATGAAGAACCTCCCTTCAACAAATAGTGGGCGCAGCACCACCTGTTGCTGTCATCACAAAAGCTGTCATCACCAAAGCTGTCATAACAGAAGCACCAGCATCCTTGCATTCATTTGTATCTGCTTAATTTTGCCAATGTTGTCATGCATGTGAACAGCATTACAGCGGCTCAAAAACAGAGTCGCAAAACGATCCACAAAGTGGAGCTGCAGATAATCGAAATCTGGACCTCGTGCATGCAAAGCACGCGCTCTACCAACTGAGCTACAACCCCAAATCATGTGGACAAACCGATTAAAATTGCTATACATATATATACATTTAAAAAGCAATAACTGCCATTTATGCAGACAGGCCTTGCTTCGAACTGGTGTGATCATGGGCTTGACTGCGCATGCGGGGCATGAGCAGCTGCTTGCCGTCTCCGCGCCTTCATTTACAAGCCTTAAGAGCGCAACCCTTGCGTAGCCGAGGAGTGCCTTGGCTAGGACTTGTACGGCCGTCCTTGGCCCACATGTCCACAACCGTACAAGGCAAGCTTGCTGGATATGTTATGCAATCTGCTTTACGTCTTGACATGATCATGTTGCTGCAGGGCACAACGGGCACCCCAGTCCTGTCTCGATCGCTCCTCCTGCACAAGCCTCGACATCAGCAAGGCCTGCCTCTGTTCCTGAGGAGCACCCTCCTGTGCGGGCCCCTTTAAGCCTTGTAGTCACTGATGCTGTCAAGAGATGGTACATTGACACGAACAAGGAGGCTGTGAAGGGTGATGTGGTATGTGAACAAACTTCAGGCCGTTCAAAGGCTGTCTCACTCGGTAACTCATAACTGTGTATGCATATGCTGCAGAAGCAACAAGCCTTGCTGGGACAAATGCTGCTGGAAGGCTATGGCTGTGACGTGAACCAACCAGCAGCGCGCATGTGGGTTGACAAAGCTAAGCGCAGGGGTTACCGCATGGCTGGCGTGTACTGTGAGCTGTGAACACCTGCTTGTCTTGCTGGTGCGCATGCTGGCTTAATGCTTCTTTATCACCTTGATGTCGAATAAACAGTTGTGATCCAAACATCAAACACATAGCAAACAAATGAGTGCCTAGCATTTTATGAAACACCCTGTCAAGCAGTGTATGACAAACCCTGTATCACAGGAAAGCTTGTCCAAAGCCAAATGGCAATGATGGAGTCCGTGTGACCAGTCATGGCTGAACTGTTTGCTTGAAGATGCACTGTGCTATGTGTTGCTTAAATGTCAACTGCGGCATGGTCGAGTGACACAGCCTGAGACGTGGCTGTGTTGCAAGGTTTGGTATGTCGCTATAGCCAACAGGACTGGTCAACCAGCGCCAGGCTGTCAAAGGGCCTGATAGCATGGCTAACAAAGGTCCAACAGTTGCCTTTGCATGTAGACTCAGTTGCGTGCATTTCAGTGATGACGGCAAGTGCATGCATGTGGCTGATGAATGCTGAGGAGTTCTTGCTCATGGCAAGCAAACTGTAGAGTGCATGTGCAACAATCTGAGTTATACTGTCTCACTTTGCAAATTGACATACAAGAGCAAATCAGCTGAAGCTGGCACTCTGCAGCACCCATTGTGAAGTGGCTTTCAGGTAGGCTATGCTTGCAGATTAACGGATGTCAAGAAGGCTGACGTCAGCACCCGTGTGCAGGGTGCAGCTTCATTCTCGGTTCAGTTGTTGGACTTGAGCTGTGACTGTATGTGATGCCAAATCACCCTGTTGTAAGAAGATTTCCAGGGAGAATCTCCGGCAAACGGCTACTTATAAGCTACTAATTAGTGCCGACTTTCATGGCATGAGCCATGAGCAGCTCGAATCCCACTCTAAACTTGCATTTGACTCATGGAAACATATCAGAGCCTTGCCAAAGCAGTAGCAGAAGAGCCCAGCTTTTGGTGCTTTTTGCAAACTGCAGGAGTGCAGGTTGCAGCTGCACCTTGTAGGTGCAGATATGTGTCTTCTGAGGTGTGCCACTCTCCAAAACAATGAACAAACCCAACGAAATGTGGTTCTGGTATAATCAGTGAGGATCAAGGAACATATATGTTGCCAAAGCAAATCAGTGGCAGCAGTGTAGATTTGCAACTTTCAAAAGGAATGATGCAAAACATGGCTGCAATGGTGAGCACCAGTAAAGTGGGTGTGTGACGAACAATGAGCTATAGGTTACACAGTCTACTTCTTGGTCTTCTCCTCTCCCTGCATCTTCTTTCCAAGACCCTCAGTCTTTTCAGCTGCTTTCTGTGCAGTTCCACCTGCAAGCAACAGTGCAGGCTATCATAAACATGTTCAGTACAGAAGAAGGAGATACATGACACAAGCAGTTTCCATCAGCTACATACCGACGGCTCCCTCCTTAGTGAACTCCTTGCCCACCGCACCATCCTTCTTCAAAGCACCACCCTGTTTGTCAGCTGCCTTGCCTGCAACATGCTTCAAAGTTAGGGTTCACCTTGGGAAAGTATAGCTTCAGCAGATATCATCAGTAACTCAACCCCACCCTGCTTGTCAGCTTCTTTTCCTGCAGATTCAAGACTTTGCATGACCGACAGGTCGAGAGAGATGGTGGATGGTGGCAGTGGAGATGGTTTATTTCTTACCTGCAGTGCCATCAGGGTGGTCTGGGTTGAACTTCTTGCCCACCTTGCCGGTGTCAGTGAAAGCCTTGCCGGCCTTCTCTAGCACCTCACCTACAAAGCACGGTCACCCTTTGATACTAAGTCGCTGCACGATGGCCGCCAAGACTATGGCGGTGATGCCTCTGGATGGTGCTGTGACGCGTCTTCAAGGACAGTATGGCTGTTCACCAGCATGCCACATAAATAGATGCGCAACAAGTACACGAGACCCTACCAACTTTTTCTTTGATGGTGGCCATGCTTCGCAGCTGCGATAGCTGTACCTGCTTGCTCATCCTCAGAACAGTCATCGAAGATGACTGCATATCGTCTGTTTGCTAGTACCGGAACTAGTCTTGAAGTAACTAACGTGTAAATGAGAGCTTTGGCAGGCTTAGACAACAGGAAGTCACACTTGTATTCTGCCAAGACAGGACTGTATTGCAAACGTGCTCGGGATGGGGAGAAAGTGCGCCCAAGGATGCTAGAAAGCAGCTGTGGAATCTGAGGTGGAATTCGTCATACAAAGTCGTGACGGCGTCGTTTTACGATTAGGGTTCCGCCAGTCAACAGTTTTGCAAAACGTCTCCGGAACCAATGCGCGCAACAGCTTTTGCTCTCCTGAAACATGTACAAAGCATCTGCCTGTCGTTAGTGCTGCTCAATTGTGCAGTCGTGCTGCCATCGTAGTTGCTGGCCATACAATGGCGCAGCAGCAATTGAAAGCAAAGCTCAACTACAAACCCGGGTCGAGCATAGAAGTGTTTTACTCGGGAGGGGCTGTCAGCCTCTCGATAAATGGACATGTAGCTTGTGCGTGTCAAGATGACATCAAGGTGATACCTAGGTGGTGGTACTTGCGTTGGCACGAAGCGTTGCCCACCAGTCTCCGACACTGAAACTTTGGCCCGTGCCGCAGATTCTGGACTTTCACAGCGGTGCAGTCCTCAAGACCCTCGTCGGAGTAAGCACGCGCCGGGTGTCGCATATTCTGCACTGCTTTATCTGCAAACTGTTGTCATCATCTTCTTGTGTCATTTCTAGGACTCTGAAGCCGTCACTGCTCTGGCCTTTGGCCCAGACGGCAAGCACCTCTTCTCTGCCTCACGCAGCTTGCAGCTGAAGTGGTGGAGCGTTGAGCAGGCCACCTGTTTGAGAACATGGAAGGTGATCACTTCCAGCTCTCATATCGCCAGTTCAATACTCAAATAGTGATGCCAGTGTCTTTTGCATCTGCAGCTACATGCCTTGTGTGGAGGTGCTGCACGTGATAAAACAAACGCGAAGCTTTCATGATTCATGTTGCTGTTGGTGTACAGGGTCACAGAGCGCCTGTTGCCCACATGGCTGTTGATGGCAGTGGTGGCTTGCTAGCCACTGCTAGTGCAGACAAATCAGCCAAGGTATGGGATGTTGAGGGCGGCTTCTGCACTCACTCCTTCACAGGCCACAGGTAAGACCCCACCCCGGCTGGTCATCCACCTGCCTCCCCCTTTGCATGGCATGTCACCCTGCTGATGCTCAAGACTTGCTGAAACTGTCACTCACAGCAGCAATGGAAGCTGTTTTGGAGGCCCTACCCTTGCCTGTTTGCACAGTGTGTTTTGCTTGTCTGCCAGCCAGCGAATTGTGTGAATGTTCTGTGTGCGGTCTGTAGTGGGGTGGTGCTGCAAGTCTTGTTTCACCCGAAGCAGCTGATGCTGGTGACGTCTGGGGATGATTCAGATGTGCGTGTGTGGGACCTCGTCAGCAAAAGCTGTGTGGCTGTGCTCAAGGTATTGCTGACTACTGTTCCTCATCAGAATGCACACCCTGCTGTTTGTCAACTGCTGACGGCACATGACCTTGTGCTCAGCGCATTGTGGTACACCGTTGATACCCAAGACACGAAAGCATAGCGGATTTGTGTTGACACTATGTTTGTCGGTCAAAGTCACTCAGTCTGTGTGTGCTGCTTGTTGTCTTTTTCTAGCAGGCATTTCACCATGCAAGCACATGCCAGGTCTGTGAACTGCAGTGCATGTATGCACATATGCTCAAACACACATCAGACTGGCTCCACACCCCCCACACTGTAAGGTATAGAATGAAATTGAAAAATGAAAATGGCACACAAGTGCACCACATGCAGGGCCACTTCAGCGCAGTCACCAGTCTGTCATTGGCACCAGACGGTTGGAGCTTGATATCTGCTGGCCGAGACAAGGTGGTGCATGTGTGGGACTTGCGCAAAAACACAAAAATTGTCACAGTACCTGTGTATGAGGCGCTGGAAGGTACAGTTGCGGTTCTCTTGCAAGCAGTCTTTGCCAAGCAAGCCATGCATGCACAGTTGCTGAAATCAGTAGCATGTCAAATGTTACTATTTGCCTTGTCAGAGACAATTTGGTTGTCTTGCATTTTGCACATATGCAAATGCAAGGGGCCACAGCACACACAATGCTAACATGCTTGCTACACCCGTGAAGTAGCAGCCGTCTCAACTGAACAACATATGCAACCCTCGCAGTGTTTCTCAATTGTGACACAGACTCTCGTTTGGTCATTACAACATTGTCCACGTGCAGGTGCTGTTGTCATCCCCACTGGTCATCACTTCCCAGGCACAGCCCTTGCCAGTCCCCAGACTCAATCCCCAGCCAGCAGGAAACCCATCTTCTTCGCCACAGCTGGCGAAAATGGGACTTTCAAGATCTGGTCATCAGCCACAGCTCAGTGCGTCTATGAGCAGAAAGGTCCTGCAAGCACAGCTGGAGGAAACTACATCCACTTGGCCTTGATGCCCGGCAATGCAGGCTTGATGGCTGCCAGTGCTGACTGCAACCTACTGTTTCTGCAGCCCAAGGTTGGTTGCATCATGCATATGCTGTGCACTGCTGTTTCATGAGTGCACTACTGCTTCATGACGCATATGCTGTGCAGTACTGTTGCATGATGCATATGCTGTGCACTACTGTTGTATGATGCATGTGCTGTGCACTACTGTTGCATGATGCATATGCTGTGCACTACCGTTGCATGATGCATACGCTGTTCACTACTGTGTCGTGCCTGTCCTCTGATGATACATGCCGATGTGGAGAGCTTGATGAGGTGCCAGCTGGCTGTCATGTCACATTGCAGCCGACGATATATTGTAAGCTGGCACTGAAACACAGCTGGTTTGGCTTGCTTACAGACCCCTTATATCTCAGATGTGCCAGGATAATGATCAACCAAGCCTTCCATTTCAGCTCTGGCATCAAACCCTGCTCAGTGCACTAGTATCCATCATTTTTGATTTGTGAACCTGCTGCTGTAGGCTGATGGCTTGTCCATGGAGCTGACAAAGCAGCTGATAGGTAACAATGATGAAGTGACCGACCTGCGCTTCTTGGGCCCCCCAACAGCCCCCACCCACATTGCTGTCTCCTCCAACAGCGAAGTCATCCGGGTCTTCAGCCTCACAGACATGAGCTGCACAGCAAGTCTAGCTGGCCACACAGATACTGTCCTAGCCCTTGATGTTGCTGCTCACGTGACCTCAACAACAGCTTCAGCTGGACACACAGACGGAAGGGACGCTGGTGACATGGTGGGGGACCCCGGTGTGGGGGGTCTGCAGGCTGTCATAGCTTCAGGGTCCAAGGACAACCAAGTGAGACTATGGCACTGTGGCACTGGGCAATGCCTGGGCATTGGAGATGGCCATGTTGCTGCTGTCAGTGCAGTTGCTTTTACAAGGAGGTACGCCTACGTAGTGCACTGATTGCCATGTCTGATTTGTGTGTCATAGAGCCACAGTATACCGTGCACACATTGATGGAACTCTCAACACCAGCTGCTGCAATTCTGCGCAGTGGGCTCTGAGACTTGACCTTGACCTTGAGGACTGCTCTGACTTCATCCCTGTTGCTGAAAATGCATCATTCCCGTGCTAAAGCGGCTCTGTCATTGTTATGAGTTGCTGCACTAATGTGGTACCAGCATCATGTTTCTGCTTGATTTGCATGATCTGTGCTGCACACAGGAGCAACAAGCTCATGATCTCAGCTGGCGCAGACAAGCTGCTGAAGGTATGGGATGTAGCTGCAGCCCTAGCAGCAAACCCAACAGGGCAAAGCAGTAAGGCTGTGCCAAGCCTGAAGGCCATTGCTGCCACCTCTGCACATGACAAGGACATCAATGCTGTGGCAGTTGCGCCCAATGATTCTCTCATTTGCACAACATCTCAAGACCGTACCGCCAAGGTATTGCATTTTTCGCTACAACATCAACACATACTTTCCAACATACAGCGCAGCCTGCCGTCATTTTTGCACTGAAGCAGGTGGGCGTGCGTGGGCAAAAGATGGGCAGGTCACAATGCATGGCCTGGTCTTGGAGTAGTGTGTATTGTCAATGTGTGGATCTGTGGATCTCATTTTCTCCTCATCCACAGACTACCTGTTGCGTGTGTGAACTCCACAGACTACCTATCGCATCTGTGAACTCTTTCTGCGCATTGCAGATATGGCGGCTGCCAGATCTAGTTCTTGTGACAACACTGAGGGGTCACAAGAGGGGCGTCTGGGCTGCTCAGTTCTCCCCTGTTGACCAAGCGGTGGCCACAGCCTCAGGTGTGCAGTGCCTCCTCTGCAACACACGCCTGCATTTTCTGCTGGCAGCCTCACAGGCTTTAATGTGACTTGACCTTTCACTGGCTTTGATCTACGCTTCTTGACCGATCTTGATCTGACCTTGTTTGTGTTGTTTGCTTTGATGCTCTGCAGTGCATCATTGAGGCCATGCACTCGTAGTACTCGTTGACAAAGTCACCGTCTGCGCTCAGTTGTCCTTGGCCAGTATGTCTGGCAACAACAGTATGCATTTCCGGTTGACAGCACACATGGTATCCCTCAAAATTGTTTCCAGTGTGTGTTTGGTACCACACAACAGCCAGTCCCAAAGGTTGCCACGCACAAAATGCAGTTGGTGCTCATGACATGTTTGTTAGGGTCATGTGTGAACCTTTTCCATAGCATTTTCATTGGTAGTCGTGCCTGATGGCCTCATCTTGCTCTACGTGTGCTGATCTAACCACAGTATTTGACTCATTGGACTCCTTGTCTTTCCTGAATGTTTGATTACAATCATGTACGTCATGGTTCAGGTGACATAATATTACGTTAGGGTTATGTGCAAATCTTTTACATAGCATTTTCATCAGCCTTGTCTTTCCTGAATGTTTGACAAGAGTCATGCACGTCATGGTTCAGGTGACAAGACATTGCGGCTGTGGGCGTTGGCTGATGGCACCTGCCTGAAGACCTTTGAGGGGCACACTGCCTCAGTTCTGCGCCTCAACTTTCTGTCTGCTGGCACTCAGGTCAGCACAGCTTGCAATGCATGCTTTTATGATTCTCAGTTTGCTGAAACCCAGCAGACTCTGTACCTTGGCTGTATGAGCACAGCAGTTTTGATGGTACTCATGTCAGCCTCATCAAGCAAGATGACTTGCAAGGCACGCTCTCACGGTTGTCAATTTGCTGGGATTCAAACATAATTGTTTGCATCAAAGGCTGTGTGGGCACATCCCGATCTGTGTGATCATGCTTTTGCAGTGACCTCATCACTCGGCACTGCAATTCATGGAGGATTACTGGCATCATCATTTTGCATTGCAATTCATGGAGAATTACTGACATCATCATTTGACATTGCCATTCATGGAGGATTGCTGACAAGGCATGCTTGGTGTGCAGTTGCTGTCCAGTGGAGCAGATGGGCTAGTCAAGCTGTGGAATGTGCGCAGCACTGAGTGTCTCAACACCTTTGATGGTCATGAAGATAAGGTGTGATGCAGCTCTGACTCATTTCTTTCCCTGTGGATGTCACTCATGTTCCAATCCTTGAGCAGCTACATGTCAAGGCAGTGCATGTGATCCCAGGTAGTGATCAATCTGAAGAATCCTGCTGGAATGATGTCAAGGAAGAATGCCAATTGACTGACTAACAACACAAGCTGTGGTGCGCATAGCAGCGCTTTAGCAGTGCTTTTACATGTAAGATACAATTTGTCCTCACTGAGACTGATCTGCATATCTCAGCATGGAAGCTCAGCAAGTGGATTTGACATGTGACAGGTGTGGGCCATGGCTGTGGGGGGTAGCCAGGAGGGTCTGGTGGCAACAGGTGGGGGTGATGCTCGGGTGCAGATCTGGGAGAACTGTACTCTGCAAGACAAAGCAGAAGAAGATGAAGAGCAGGAAGTGACTCTCCTGAAGCAACAGCGTCTCTCCAACGCACTTCAGGTATTCATGCTTGGCATTTATCCCTCACATTCAGGCAAACACTGCAGCGCTGCTCCTGCTCTGGCCTCAGTGCGACAACAGTGAAGACTGCTGCCGCAGATGCATAATGCCCCTCCTGCTTGTTGTGTATGATTAAAGTGCCTGTCCACCATCTCGACTATTTGGCAAGGCCAGTAAGTTGCTGTGCTGTCTTGTCAGCATGGGCTAATGGGTCTCATGCCACCGGGACCTTTGCTGTACATGCGGCATGCGATACATTCAACATTGTTGTATACACTGCATTGCTGTTTACACGGTATTGCAACACAGATGGTATTGCTGTATAGACGGCATTGCTGTACAGACGGCATTGCTTTACAGACGGCGTTGCTGTACAGACAGCTGCGTGAACATTTCATGTGGGTTGCAGGACAAGGACTATACAGCTGCAGCTCAGCTGGCCTTTGAGCTGAAGCAGCCGGGACGGCTGCTGGCTGTTGTGAACAAGGCCTGTGAAGCAGGCCCCGCCAAAGCCCACCACATCCTGACCAACTTGGTCGGCAACCTCTCTGAAGAAGAGCTGAAGCTGTGCCTTGAGTACATCCGAGACTGGAATACCAACTCAAGGCACTGCAGTGTGGCGCAAGCCATGCTGCAAGCCATTCTTGTGAAGCATCAGCCTCAGGTAACAGGCTGTGCTGTCCAGCTAAATAGCCTTCAGCATCTGATACAACCCACTTGCCCTAACTTTTGTTTGTGGTACGTTTGACATCACAAGCGTCACAAGAATGTGCCATGTGCACCATGTGATGACTTGTGCTGACGAAAGACTGTCATGTTGGTTCAGGCTCTGCTGAAGATACCGGGCATGCAGGACCTGATAGAAGCTTTAGCTTCATACACGCAGCGCCACTTCACACGCATGGACCGCCTTGTGCGCAGCAGCTTCCTGTTGGACTACACCCTGGCCAGCATGAATGTGTTGATGCCTGAAGGGGGCCCAGAAGTGCTGGCTGCAGATGATCTGGATCAGCCTGAAGCGCTTGGATCAGATCTAGATGAGAGCACAGGTACTGAGGTGGACACAGACGCATTCATGCAGCCAGCTGCTGACATACAGGCTGATGAGCATATACAAGCAGTACTGACAGACCAGCAGCAGCTGGGGCCATCTGACTCTGTTCCCATGGAGCAACAAGTGTCAGGCTTGCAAGAGGGTGCAGCTGAACCTGAAGGTGAGCATGAAGCAGTTGCGCAGCAGACCAAACAGCAGACCTCGGCAAAGCGAAGGAAATCGGCACCTCTGGTGTCACTGACCAGCCGTCCTGCTGTTCATGCTGGATCACAAACAGCTGTGAAGGCAAAGCGCAAGAAGGTCAAATAATGCTGATCTTTGCAATGCAGATCTTTGCAAAGTCAGGGACTCACCTCTCAATGAACCAGATTGCTCTGAATGAATTCTGATGTTGTGCAAGACGCACAAAATATGCAGGCACTTGTCACAGGTGGTATGTGCTGCACATATTATTGATTTACCATTAGGGGAGAACACCTTGTTTTCCAAAAATGCTATTATGACGTGAATGGTGCTTTCAAGCCCTCATGCACGCTGCTTTGGTCGTGCTCTGACATTTATCTGATGTCTGCTGTTTGGTGGACAAGGTAGTTACAATCAGTATCATTGCAATGCGGTAGGTCTCCGTTCTGGGCAACAGTCATGATCAGACATTGCAATCAACATGGGTGCGGCTTAATTTTTTTGGCGTGAATCTGCTGGCTATAGGCTATATATCATCATATCACCAGAATGTCATTCTCCCCTGGGAAGTGTCTTCTGACCGTCCTGAGTGTGGTATTCTTCGAAAACAATGCACAGATCGTTGCTTTGCAGCACAAATCACAGAAGTGTGCTGTGCATGCATGACAAGTGTGCATCTTAGGCACAGCCACCAAGCAAACAGCAAGATATTGGTTTTGCTGTTGTATCTCAGTAGATGAAATGTGCATTTTCAGAACAGATTACAAAGTCCTTACCAAAGCCATTACCTGAACTGCGGCAAATTGTAACACTTACTCAAGCTTCTGTATACATCATCAAAGGCCAGGCTGCACCAGCAGAGCTGAGTACAGATGTTGCCTTTGGCAGCAGGTGTCGCAGCTTTGCAATTGCGCTGCTGTACTTACTCAGTCTGTTACCTCAACACCTGAATCTGACCAACAATATGCAATGCACAGGCACAGCACAATACATTCACACAGGCTGCTGGGAAGATGCAGACTGGCATGTCATCCAAGGTGTACAGCTGCCATGCAGGCGTCATCAAAGAGCTTTCTGGCTGCTGTGTGTAAAGGCACATCTCAAAACAGCCTGGGCCCTTGCTGCCCACATACTTGCCACAGAAATTGAGAAGTGCTCAGACCATATCTCGCTCACGCCTCCGACTGGACCCTGGTTCGCGTTCTCCATCTTCTCGATGCCTTTTGCTGGACCTGAGAGAGTTTTGAACCTTCATTCAACAGCATGCAGGACAACCATACAAGTCATGCAAGCACCATCAGCAAACCTGGCCAATTTGACAACCAATGCATGAGACAGGGCCAAACGTGAGTGTTGCTGAACCCTGCCATTTTGTTGTTGCAGACCAGCAGGGCTGCAGAGGAACCATTGAAAGAGCCAGTTTCAGTGATGTTGCATGCTCTGCATTACCTGCCATCATCTCTTTGTACCGGAGTGTCACGCTCACGCTTTCGTTCACTTGGCCTGTCTCTGTCCCTTTCTCTCTCTCTCTCACGCGGTCTGTCTCTACAAGATGACACACGCTGGGTGGAAGGATTGCCAACAAGCCAGCTTGTTGTTAGCTGGGCAGCCATGCAGCAGCTTAGCTCAACAT